>Ga0315338_1000043_pt1 | contig 689395 bp, 619 predicted proteins | sample ASW8metaG_FD_204518 | JGI IMG/M metagenome (GOLD analysis project Ga0315338, IMG submission 204518) | Ammonia-oxidizing marine archaeal communities from Monterey Bay, California, United States - ASW #8 | ecosystem: Environmental > Aquatic > Marine > Coastal | place: USA: California | collected... | reverse complement strand
TGACATCGATCACCTGTGTCGTGGTGTTGACGCCATCGGAGACAGCAATTTCGACCTGGTAGCCATTGTCCGCTCCGACGTCGACCGGTGCTTCAAAGTCAGGCGCATTGATGAAGCTTAACTCACCTGTCACCGCATCGATGGTGAACAGACCATTATCAGCACCGTTGCCACCAACCGTCAGCGCAAAACTCAGTGGTTCGGTGTCTGTCGCCGTCACCTGCAACACGGCGGTCGTGTTCTCAGCCACGTTGGCTGTGTTGGCAGACGTGATCACCGGTGCATCATCATTGACGTCCGTCACCGTGACATCGATCACCTGCGTGGTGGTGTTGACGCCGTCCGACACGGCAACCTCGACCTGGTAGCCATTGTCGGCTCCGACATCACCCGGTGCCTCAAAATCGGGGGCGTTGATAAAACTCAGAGCACCCGTAACCGTATCAATGGCAAACAGGCCATTGTCAGCCCCATTGCCACCGACCGTCAGCGCAAAGCCCAGCGGGCCGCCGACACCGTCCGCGTCTGTGGCCGTGACCTGCAGCACGGACGTCGTGTTCTCAGCCACGTTGGCTGTGTTGGCAGACGTGATGACCGGTGCATTGTCATTGACGTCCGTCACCGTGACACCGATCACCTGTGTCGTGGTATTGACGCCATCGGAGACTGCAACCTCGACCTGGTAGCCATTGTCCGCTCCGACGTCGGCCGGTGATTCAAAGTCAGGCGCATTGATAAAGCTCAGTTCGCCTGTCACCGCGTCGATAGCGAACAGGCCGTTGTCGGCACCATTGCCGCCGACCGTCAGCGCAAAGCCCAGCGGGCCGCCGACACCGTCCGCGTCCGTGGCCGTGACCTGCAGAACCGATGTCGTGTTCTCAGCCACGTTCGCTGTGTTGGCAGACGTGATCACCGGCGCGTTGTCGTTGGCGTCCGTAACCGTGACACCGATAACCTGTGTCGTGGTGTTGACGCCATCGGAGACAGCGACTTCGACCTGATAGCCATTGTCCGCTCCGACATCACCCGGGGCCTCAAAGTCGGGAGCGTTGATAAAGCTCAGATCGCCGGTAACCGCGTCGATGGAGAACAGGCCGTTATCAGCACCGTTGCCACCGACCGTCAGCGCAAAACTCAGTGGCTCTGTATCCGTCGCCGTGACCTGCAACACGATGGTCGTGTTCTCTACCACGCTCGCCGTGTTCGCAGACGTGATGACCGGCGCATTGTCATTGACGTCTGTCACCGTGACACCGATAACCTGTGTCGTGGTGTTGACGCCGTCCGAGACTGCAACTTCGACCTGGTAGCCGTTATCCGCACCTGCATCACCGGGGGCTTCGAAGTCAGGCGCATCGATAAAGCTCAGATCGCCGGTAACAGCGTTGATGGTGAACAGGCCATTGTCGGTACCATTGCCACCAACCGTCAGCGCAAAGTCCAGCGGGCCACCGACACCATCCGCGTCCGTCGCCGCGACCTGCAGGACCGATGTGGTGTTCTCTGCGACCGATGACGTGTTGGCAGACGTGATGACCGGTGCATTGTCGTTGACGTCCGTCACCGTGACACCGATCACCTGTGTCGTGGTGTTGACGCCATCGGAGACAGCGACTTCGACCTGGTAGCCATTATCGGCACCCACATCACCCGGGGCCTCGAAGTCCGGAGCGTTGATGAAGCTTAGCGCGCCCGTAACCGCGTCGATTGCAAACAGATTGTTGTCAGCACCGTTGCCACCGACCGTCAGCGCAAAGCTCAGTGGCTCAGTGTCTGTGGCCGTCACCTGCAGCACGGCGGTCGTGTTCTCAGGCACCGAAGCCGTATTGGCAGACGTGATGACCGGTGCATCATCATTGACATCCGTCACCGTGACACCGATCACCTGTGTCGTGGTGTTGATGCCATCGGAGACTGCAACCTCGACCTGATAGCCATTGTCAGCACCCACATCACCCGGGGCCTCGAAGTCAGGCGCATCGATAAAGCTCAGAGCACCCGTAACCGCGTCGATGGCAAACAGGCCATTGTCGGCACCATTGCCGCCGACCGTCAGCGCAAAACTCAGTGGTTCGGTATCTGTCGCCGTCACCTGCAACACGGTGGTCGTGTTTTCAGGCACCGAAGCCGTGTTGGCAGACGTGATCACCGGTGCATTGTCGTTGACGTCCGTCACCGTGACATCGATCACCTGTGTCGTGGTGTTGACGCCATCGGAGACTGCAACTTCGACCTGGTAGCCATTGTCCGCACCCACATCACCCGGTGCCTCGAAGTCAGGCGGGTCGATGAAGCTCAGCTCACCGGTAACCGCGTCAATAGTGAACAGGCCATTGTCGGTACCATTGCCACCGACTGTCAGTGCAAAGCCCAGCGGGCCGCCGACACCGTCCGCGTCCGTCGCCGCGACCTGCAGAACCGAGGTCGTGTTTTCAACGACTGAAGCCGTGTTCGCAGACGTGATCACCGGTGCATTGTCATTAACGTCCGTCACCGTGACACCGATCACCTGTGTCGTGGTGTTGACGCCATCGGAGACTGCAACCTCGACCTGGTAGCCATTATCGGCACCGACGTCGGCCGGTGCTTCAAAGTCAGGCGCATTGATAAAGCTCAGCTCGCCCGTCAAAGCGTTGATTGCGAACAGGCCGTTATCGGCACCATTGCCGCCAACCGTCAACGCAAAGCCCAGCGGGCCGCCGACACCGTCCGCGTCCGTGGCCGTGACCTGCAGAACCGATGTCGTGTTCTCAGCCACGTTCACTGTATTCGCAGACGTGATGACCGGTGCATTGTCGTTGACGTCCGTCACCGTAACGCCGATCACCTGTGTCGTGGTGTTGACGCCATCGGAAACCGCGACCTCGACCTGGTAGCCATTATCGGCACCCACATCACCCGGTGCCTCGAAATCGGGGGCATTGATGAAGCTCAGATCGCCGGTAACTGCGTCGATGGCGAACAGACCATTGTCGGCCCCGTTGCCACCAACCGTCAGCGCAAAACTCAGTGGCTCGGTATCTGTCGCCGTCACCTGCAACACGGTGGTCGTGTTCTCAGCGACCGATGCTATGTTTGCGGACGTGATCACCGGGGCATTGTCATTGACATCGTTGACCTGCACCTGAACCGTCTGCGTCGCGGTCAGGTTATCGCTGTCGGTGACTTGAACTTCGACCTCGTAGACATTGTCGCCGGCCGTGCCGCCTATATCCTGTGGATTTTCGAAGTCCGGGGCGCCGACGAAGTTCAGAGCCCCCGTGTTCTGATCGATCGAAAACCGAGCGGCGTCCGCGCCGCCGCTAATCGCAAAAGTCAGTGTGTCGTTGGTGTCCGGGTCTGAGGCTGCCACGGTTCCGGCATCAGTGCTATTCTCCTCCACAAAAAGGCTGGCCACGGTGATGACGGGGGGATCAGGCACCGGCACAATCGGCACAATGATGTTTTGAGTTGTCGTCTGCGTGCCGTCGTTAATCGAAATTGTCAGACCACCGTCAATCTCGGCGTCGGGAGCCGGATTGAAGGTCAGTCCGTTCAATGCCGTCGTAATGGCCGCAGCGCTGCCTGTAAACTGAACGCGACTATCATTTACACCGGTTCCTTCGATGAAGGCCAAACCTGCGGTAGACACAAGGCTCACCGTCGAAAGCGGAGTGGTTGTGATGCTCGCCGTAAGGTCTCCAGTACCGTCGTCTGAGACGTTGATCCCGGGGATCTGGCCTGTAGTGTCTTCGGTCACTGCCGGCGCAATTGTAGGGGCGACAACGGTCGGCGGCGAATTCTGCGGCGGTGGAGGCGGCGGTGCAGGGTCACCCACATCCGGCAACTCTGTCGTCGTCGTGCTGGCCCCTGGCGTTGTCCCGCCGGCGCCCGATCCGCCAGCAGTGGGGCCGGGATCCGCGGACGGAGCAGAAGACTGTTGGGTGGTGGTGGTGGTGATGGCAACCGGCGTCGAAGTCAATTCGGCTGTCGTAATTTCCGATGGCGCACCCGATCCAAGCACTTCCTGGCCGATGGATCCAGTCTCGATCTGATCAGCAGTATCACCTCCTTCGATCGAACCTTGCTGTTCCGGCGATGGTTGATCCTGTTGTGGCTGATCTTGCTGCGGCTGATCCTGCTGTGGCTCGTTTGGCTGTTGATCACCCGGAGTTTGGACCGGTGTTTCACCCGCCTGTGATCGCGCTTGCCACCGACTGAAGGTCTGTGCAAGCTGTCCCTGTGCCGCTTGTTCCTGGGCAACATCGGATTGGCTTTTTGGAACCTCAACGACTGGCGCCAAGACGCTCGCAAGCGTCAGTTTGGTGGCTGCGTTATCGACGGTACCAAGAAGGTTACCGTTTATCTTGTCGAACAGTTGATACAACCCGACCGTTCCATCAGGCTCTATCAAGATCGAAAAATCAGTGGCGCCGTTTGCAGCCAGGATCTTTACGATCGGCCATGTGCCACGAATGCCCATGGTGGCAACCGGTGTTTCAATCTTCATGTCGCCGGTCGGCGCGACCTGGCCGGCAACGAAGGAGAATGTGCCTTGCACCAGATTGAACAGCATGGAGTTCGATTGGCCATTGGGCTGGTACACAAGCTCATTGAGTACCATCCGGCTTCCACCGGACAGGGAAAACACTGTTTCATCAATGAATGTGATGCCGAGACTGGATCCACTCGAGGTCTGGATCACATCGTTCTGAAACACCGGATCTCCGAGCTTCAGTTGAACGACGACCCCGTTGGCGCGGGTTGCGGTTGCGCCTCCCTCAATCGTTTCAACCTGACCGATCGGTACAGCACCCTCCGGCTGGCCGACCTGGGCGTACTGTCCAGGGGCCATAGGCCCAGCCAACAGCGCCACCACGTCACCCGTCAGAATTGCACCTTCCGGCGAAATCAGTGCTGGCGGCGGTTCTATGCTGAAATAATCCTGGACAACAATGGTCGTGCCGTCCTGGCCGACCAACTCGAGGTCGTTTCCGCTTCTACCAAAATCTGCATTGAACAGGAGCTGTGCGTCCGGAATCTTGATGAATCCGTCGCCGGACGAAGTAACGACTGTCGCACTATGCGATATCGTGTTGTTGTAGTTGATCTCACGCTCCCCTGCGATCTCGTGAGATTATCATTCTGGTTTACATATTAAGCTACTCACGAAATCGTGAACTAATCCGGCGAGATCACGTCAATATCTTGGCAGAAATGAATATCGATGACGATGTTTTTCTGACTTACTAGGTTAAAATCAGAACCGACCGTACGCATAACTGTACCGCAGATAACGTCGATTGAGCTGTTAGCATTAATTTGTGACTTATCTCTCGCGCAGAGCTTCCATTCGCACCCTGGTTACCGGTGTCATCAGATAATCAAGGACTGTTTTCTCGCCGGTCAACACGTCGACGGTCGCAACCATGCCAGGAATGATCGGCAATGAATTACCGTTCACTGTGAGTTGATTCCGGTCAGTCCGTACAATCACGCGATAGAAGCTCTCACCGCGCTCGTCGGTAATAGTGTCCGCACTGATCCGTTCGACCTTGCCGTCGAGCGCGCCATATATGGAATAATCATAGGCCGTAAGCTTGACGCTTGCGTCCTGGTTGGGGCGGATAAAAGCCACATCCTGCGGGCGAATCTGAGCCTCAATCAACAATGTGTCGTCGAGCGGCACGATTTCAATGAGATTCTGACCAGGTTTCACAACAGCCCCAATAGTCGTTACGTTGAGCTTGTTGACAACACCTCGAACCGGCGCTTTCAACGCGGCACGCACCACCCGGTCTTGTGCTGCCTTTATCGATTCCTCGATGACCGCGAGTTCTGATTTGGCGCTGACCAACCGCTCGCGGGCCTCGGACTGAAATGTTGCCACAGCGTTCGAGACCCGCGCTTCAGCTTCCGCAATCACAGAACCAGCGCGTGGTATCGACGCTTTTACGATTTCCAGATCACCGTAAAGTTCGGCATATTGGCGTTGCAACCGCAACAACTCCACCTCCGGGACAACGCCCTTTTTGCGCAGTTCCTGTGTCAACTCCAATTCCCGTTTCAATGGCTTCAATGACTCAGAGAGCTTGTTCTGCCGCGCTCTGAGTTCATCAAGCTCGTGTCGCTTTTGGCTCAACTGCTCCTGCAGAATGGTTAGATCGTCATTCATTTTCCCGCGACGGGCCTTGAACATCGCTCGCTCGGACTGAAAGCTCTTGGGGGATTCAGCGATCAATAGCGGATCCACCACCATATCCGGATGGGCGTTGGCTTCCGCGGTGCGTCGGGCGATTTCTGCACGGAGCGACCACTGCCTTTGTTTGATTTCACCAAGGCGGGACGCGAAACCCGTATCGTCTATGCGCATGAGCACCTGCCCCTGCTCTACAAGATCGCCCTCCTGCAGAAGGATTTCGCGGACAATACCACCTTCCAAAGTTTGCATGACTTGAAGCTGGCTTGAAGGGATCACCCGTCCCTCACCAGTGGTGACCTCTTCGATGACCGCCCATTTGGCCCAGGCAAGGCCGCAGGCAAGAATTACCAGAATGGCCAGGATCATAATCCAGGCGGTACGCGGTGAGCGTTCCTCAAGTGCGGTGCGCACGTCATTGGCAAACTCGAGCTCATCCTGTTTCATTCTGGGGTCGTCTCATAGCGCTGTTGTGGCGTCGGTTTCGCAACGCTGGCATCAAGTGCGGCGAGCACGCTTTGCTTGGGACCATCAGCCACAATACGACCGCCTTCGACTACCAGGAGTCTGTCCACTGATTCCAGAAATGAGCTTCGGTGTGTGCAGATCATTAGTGTGTGACTGCCGCGGGACAGATCATCAAGCTCTTGAATGAGTGCCAATTCAGTGACCGTATCCATCGCACTCGACGGTTCATCCAGAAACAGTATTGTGGGCTGGCGAATGAGCATCCGCGCCAGCGCGACCGCCTGCCGCTGGCCCCCGGAAAGACCGCGGCCACGCTCACCGATTTGCATTCCCAGCCCAAGCGGGTGCGTCGAGGCGAATGTATCAACACCTGACATTCTCGTTGCTCTGGCAACCTCCTCGTCACTAGCGCTTGGCCTGCCAAGTGTAAGATTGTCACGCAAGGTGCCGGCAAACAGTTCTGGATCCTGCGACACGAATCCGACGCCCGTGCGTAAATCAGCGGACTCAAACCCGCGAACATCAATCCCGTCGACCAGTATGGTTCCGCTGCTTGGCACATAGAGGCCGGCAAGCAGCTTGCCGATCGTTGTCTTTCCAGAACCCACACGTCCAATCAATCCGACCCGCTCGCCAGCTGCGACCCTGAACGTAACATTGGTGAGTGCATTAACTGTTGTACCTGGATAGGAGAAGCTGACATCTCTGAATTCAATTTCACCAAGCTCGACTGTGCGGGCATGAGTGACGTTGCCGCCGCTATCTGTTTTCAAGCCCATAAAATGGGTCAGCTCGCGCATTGCCGTAAATGCCTGTTGAGCCCGCGCTATCGTCATGGCGATGTTACCAAGCGGCGCCAAAACGCGACCGGCAAGGATGTTGGCGGCAATCAGTCCACCGATTGTTATCAACCCATCCGACACGAGGAAAACGCCCCACACAATTATTATGATACTCACAGCCTGGGTGACCGATGCTGTAAACGTCACCGCAAAATTCGACCAGAATTTCACTCTTGAATTTGCGCGCGCAGTGGCTGCGATGGCATTCTCCCAGCGCCGCTGCATGACGCCCTCGCCTGATACCGCCTTAATGGTTTCAGGACTGGCCAAACCCTCAAACAAAATAGAATGGCGTTGCGACGCCTGCATCTGGGTCGACCTTACTGCGCGCGCCAGGGGTACCTGAATCAATAAGGTGGCAATTAAAACCGCAGGAACCGCCGCCAACGGTACATAGGCGATAGGTCCGACAATGGATAGGAGCACCAGAATAAACACACCTATGAACAGAAAGTCGGTAACGGCGACGATGCTGGAAGAGGTGAAGAAGTCGCGAACCGTTTCAAACTCGCGTATCTGGTTCGCCATTGCACCGGCTGGGATGGACCGCTCAGACATGGATATGGCCATTGCATGTTGGAACAAAGATGCAGCCACCTTCATATCCACACGGCGTCCGGTTCTATCGAGAACATGGGTGCGAAGCTGTTTCAGCAGAAAATCGAAAATCAGTGCGATGACAACCCCGGCTGCCAACGCCCACAGAGTTGGTATTGCAAGATTTGGTATGACCCGATCATAGACATTCATCACGAAGAGAGGCAGGGCCAGGCCAAGCAGATTGATCAACAACGCTGCAATGACGATCTGCACCCAGGATGGCCAGAATTGCCACACCGCCGTCCAGAACCAGTGAGCACTATCGCGGTCGCCGAAACGGTTCGTCCGGCTTTCACTTCCGGCCGTGAGTTCCGGTGTTACATAAAAAAGATAGCCGGATGCTTCAGCTTCAAGATCCTTGACAGTAACTTTGCGGAGTTCGTCCGAATGCCCCGGAAAAGCAACAATTGCGGTTTTGTCATTCTGATTTTTTGAAACGACGACACAGGATTCGCCATGCTCCAACAGAACGATAAAAGGCACAACAAGGGAGGGTACCTGATGGACCCTGCGCTGAAGCAGACGGGCATTCAGACCAACGCGCGCAGCGGCACGCACGAACAGATCAGCGGTAAGCATGTTATTTCTGATGGGTAGCCCGCTCAGAACCGACTGTGCGGAAAACGGCTTGCCAAACTCACGGACAACGAACTGCAGGCATTCGAGCAGACCGTCAATCTGCTGCTCGTTCCCATGTCCATCTACGAGAACATCGTGAGCCGGCACTGATGTGTCTTTGTTTCCAGAACTGTCCTGAAATCTTCCAGCGTCCACGCGCTATCCTATAAAGCACCGCCTCAAACCAGGTGCTCCCAACTCATGGTTTGCGGAGTGGCTCGATGTTAATATTGAAAATGCCGAGAGGTCGCTGGCTCTGCACTCTGTGATTTGCAACCGCTTCCGCTGGCGCGGCCACACCAAGCGAATCCAATAACCCACCCATTGTCGCCAGTAGCTGATATGCAGAAAATATACGGACCGCGTTTACGCTGGTCAGTTGAAAGCTGCTGCTGAACAAAGCACTCTCAGAATCAAGCAAGTCCAGCAGGCTTCGCTTGGACAGTTCATATTCCTGCTTGTAGGCTTCAACAACTTTTTTGGCTTTGGCAAACTGTTGTCGAAACAAACCGACGCGCTCACGGCCGATTGTAAAAGCCGCCCAGGCGCGATCGATTGCTTCAACCACTTCGCGCTCGCGCGCAGCATGATCCCAATTTGCCTGGTTACGCCGCTCGGCCAATTCCCTGTAGCGGTTAGTCGTGCCAAAACCGTTAAACAGGTTCCAACTCAAGACGACCATGCCGGTGAGGTCATTGTCTTTTCCCGTAGCCCCGTCACGGTCGGCGCCAAAAGTCGCGGATCCTTCCAGAAAGATCTGCGGCATATAATCACTTTCTGCTTGCTCGCTTTCAAATTGTGAAGCATCGACGTCCGCTGCAGCCGCACGAATAATCGGGCTGTTATCGATCGCTCTCCTTCTGGCTGTGGGCAGCGACTGTGGTAACTGTTTTGGATAGGACACTCGGCCAATCCCCTTAGGGTTAATCCCGACGACACGCAGGAATTTGGCTGCCGCATCTTTCCACGCCTGACGGATTTCCTCCATCACAGCTTTTGCCGCGATCACCCGCTCAATGGTTTGGTCGACCTCACTCTTGGCCGCTTTGCCACCGGATTCCCGCTGGCGCACCAGCGAGAGGATCTCGTTATGCCTGTTGACATTGCGTTGAGCGATTACCAGGAGCTGTTGATGCCGCCAAACATCGATGTAGGCTTCGACTGCATCCAAACCGCGCGATTCAGAATTTTGCATAACGCGCCACGCGGACGCATCCACGCGAGCGGCGTTCTTGTAGATGTCATTCGCCCGGTTCCAGCCATCGAACAGGATCTGCCGGACCGTGACTGTCGCTTGGCGGCTATTTCTCCAAACCCGATTGACCTGAGGGGCAAAGCTCCCTGGGCGATCGACCCTTTGCTGACCAATTTCCGCCGTTACATCCACGCGCGGCAGCAACCTGCCTTGTGCCTGCCGGAGGGCATGTCCCGTCGCACGGCGAGCCGCCTGCGCTGACTTGACATTAGGATTTGAGATTATGGTGTGCCGAACCGCGTCTTCCAAAGACATCGCCCACGCATTGCCCACCGGCACCGTTAAAGCTGCAACGATGAGAAAAATATCCAGAAAGGTAATACGCATACGGCTCACACATCCCCCCATGCCGAATAGACAGCTCGGCACTTTCCCACTTGCTCAGTAGAAGTCATAATCGCCACAAAAACAACACAAACTAACATTCGATAACTACCCACTACCAAACCTTAATTTGAGCTCCGCAGTATAACTATCTGAATTTTTTGAATAAACATTGATTTCTTACGGTGTAGTGCAAGTCTCGAACACAAAAACTTGAACACTTTATCAGGTGCCATACTAACTAGAACCCGTTGCTAACGTCTGGCCCGCTGCTGGTTTGGTGGACAGAACGATGAGGGTCAGCGGGACTGCTTAGGCTGGAGTTGGTAGCGCCTCGCTTGAGATAACGCCGCCGGCGGCGGTGTCAGAGGAAACTAGAGCATGATCTCTTTATATCGGATCGATTGACCTGGTTTTCGCGTCTTCTGGCAAGGCACGTTCCACGCTGTGGTCTGGTTGACCACAAGTGGACCGTAACGCAGTACAGCGGGCGCGAAAACCAGGCCTTCGGTGGGCCAAATCAACCCACCGGCTGTGTTGCGGCGTTTGCCCGATGCACCACATCGCGCTGCACGCCGCGCCTGACCGGTGGGCTGATTTGGCACCATCAAATGACCCGATATAAAGAGATCATGCTCTAGAGTCGGTTGTTCTTCAGCAGGGCTCCTCAATTTGGCATCGCTTTTTTGAGCTATGATGCGGACGCTTGAATGAACCGGGCTGCTCGTTCCGCGATCATGATCGTCGGCGCATTGGTGTTTCCTGAAACGATGTTCGGCATTACGGAGGCGTCTGCGACACGCAAGCCTCCAACTCCACGAACTTGCAGTTCCGGGTCGACCACCGCGCGCTTGTCATCCACGCCACCCATACGGCATGTTCCGACCGGATGGAAGACTGTCTTGGCATGGGCAGCGATGTGTTTCTCCAATTCGGCGTCGGATTCTTGCCCCAACGCGGGGGAGAGGCGCTCCTTGATCACTGAACGCATCGCCTGCGTATCAAGTATCTTCAGGCCCAATTGCAGGCCACGTATCATTGCGAGCACATCAGCGTGTGCTGTTAAGACATTGCTCTCGAGCAAAATCGGATCTTGCGGATCTGAACTGCGCAGCCGAACCGAGCCGACCGATTGCGGCCGAAGCACACAGGCGGAGAAACTCAGTCCGTGCCCCGGTTCACGGGTTCCATCGGATCCCAGCGAAAAGGCCGGCATGAAGTGAAATTGTATATCGGGCCTGCCCGCGCCGAGAGTATCGACAAACCCTCCACACTCGATGATGTTTGAAGAAAGCAGCCCGCGCCGGGTTGCGAGGTAATTGCACATGTGGAGAGCGGCTCGCAAACCTTTGTCATGGCCATAGACGGAGACTGGATCTTTCAGCCTCGCCTCGATCGGAACCGCGACGTGGTCTTGAAAATTTTCACCGACACCTGGCAGATCGACAGTCACTTCAACTCCGACATCTCGCAGGTGAGTACCCGGGCCGACCCCGGAACGCATGAGGATCATTGGACTGGCAAGCGCCCCAGCGGTGAGGACAATCTCTGCGGAGGCGGATATTGTTCGGCCATTTTCAAGGACGACACCGCGCGCGTGTCCATCTTGAATGACGACCTTATCGACACGCGTTTCGGTTAGAACTGTCAGGTTCTTCCGGCCCAGGGCAGGTCTCAGGAATGCCTTTGCGGACGAGCATCGGCGACCGTCACGCGTGGTTGTCTGAAAAAATCCAACACCTTCCTGGTATGCACCGTTGAAGTCAGGATTGAGAGACAATCCGGCCTCCTGCGCGGCCAGCAGAAAGGTCTCGCACAATGGATGACGATGGCTCGGCGAGGACACGGTAAGCTCGCCATCCGCGCCGTGATATGTGTCGTCAAACGAACGGTTGTCTTCCAGATCGCGATAGACGGGGAGCACATCCGAATAGCTCCAGCCGCGGCAGCCCATTTGTGCCCAATTGTCATAATCCTCCGACTGGCCGCGTATGTAGATCATCGCGTTGATTGACGAGCCTCCGCCTATCACATGACCTTGGGGGATCATGTAAGGGCGGCCACTCAGTTCGTTCTGTGGCTCACCCGAGTGCACTACGACATCGCGCCCTCCTCGGTTGACGCGGAAGAAGGTCGCAGGGATGTGAATCCAGGGGCTGTTGTCATGGCGGCCGGATTCGATAAGAAGCACGGTTGATTTGTCGTTCTGGGAAAGCCTCGAGGCGAGCACGCACCCAGCCGACCCTCCACCGACAACGATGTAATCGTAGTCGGCCATCAGGCCCTCCGAACGGCGTGAGGAATTCGTCCGGCACGGCGGATTTCGCTGCTTGCTGACCAGGAACCGTCCTCACCGGCCGGGTTGCACCTGGGTCTCCCAAGTGCAATATTCACGACCAATGCACCTTCTCTATCACTCGCCGTGAGCTTCACGCCGAAACCGCCGTGCCGAGCAAGGCTTCACGGGTCCAACTGCGCACATCGCCCGGCGATGTCTCTGATGCCAGATCCATCTCGAAGCCGCAGCGCACCATGTCACTGCGATGGCGTGTTTCGCCTGCAAGAATTGGGGTTCCATCAGCTGCAAAGTAAACCAGGGAACGCGCAAGAATCGGATCTATGGCGCTGATCTGAAGCAGAATTGCATCCAGCTCACCTGCGAGACGCGCCTCGAGTTGCCAGGACGCGCGACCAAGTTCCATCTTGCGTCGCACCCGGTCAACAATGGACTCGGTGGCGGTTTTCTCCGTGAAGTTCAAGACCTCCGCCATCGACGTAGTCATGACGCGGTCATCAATGGCAATTGGAACATGGGCAAGTGACCGCACGCGGCGCACCGAGACCACCGAAATGCCGGCCGGCACTCCAAGTGCGCTTGCTTCCTCTGGCGCCGCAACCCTGGTCTCGAAGGCATGTATCCGACTGGTCGTTTTCGCGCCCGCAAGCTCATATTGGCGCTCGATGTCGAGAACCGGCGTCAGTCGTTCCACGTGCCGGGCACGAACCACAAAGGTTCCGTTGCCGCGCCTGCGATGCAAAAGTCCCGATTGAGAGAGATCCGACAAAGCCTGGCGCACAGTGGCCTTGGCCACCCCGAAATTCCGCGAAAGCTCTTCATCGGTAAAGAACCGCAATTCGGGATCCGGCCACACGCCGATGAGTGCAATCAATTGCTGCCTGATCTGAAGGTAGAGGGGCACCGGGCTGGCCCTATCCGGTTTCCACTTTCCGGCTCGGGCAAGAAGCTCGTCAATGACGTCCTTGGTGTTCGCTGTCATGTGTCATCGTCCTTAGGCGAATACATAAAAGTCTAGACATATGACCTAATTCTGTCTAGCGTTTGTGGGGTAAAATAACGAGCTTTGGAGTATCAGCATGGACGCATCGATGTTGGAGGAAACGGTTCAGAATCCGAACCCGTATCCGGTAATTGCCGATCTCGAATATCCCGATATCTGGCATCTGTGTGTGCAGGCCAGAGACCTCGCCTGGGATGCGGACCGTGAGATTGATTGGGTGGCGCTGAAAGCAGAATGCGCCGACCTGCCAGAAGAGGTGAAGGAGGCGGGCGCAGAATGGTGGAGTTTGCGCGCTTGGATGGAGCATGGGGCGACACCTTATGGTGCCGAGAGGTACCGCCAGGCCGTCTTCGAACATCTGCCTTTCGAAATAAAACAGCACGTAGCCAACTTTATCTTTGAAGAGCTTCGCCATCACGAAGCGTCATGGCGTATCGCCGACGCACTGGGTGGCTACCAGCCACTGCCGCGCAGCGATTACTTCAAGATGGTCATTCCAAAGTTTCACGACGAGGCTGACGAACGCACGATGTCATTTTATGGCGGTATGGCAGTAAACACTCTGTTCGAGCAATTGTCCGGTGAACTTCTGACCGCACGATACAAGAACGCCCGCCCCGCTGAAATACGCAAGGCCTGCGAATTAATCCTGCGCGACGAAGCGCGTCATATCCAGTTCGGCCGCATACTGATGAAGCGTTTCTTTGCAGACCTCAGCGAAGAAGAGAAGGTTATGCTGGGTGAGAAATTCAGCAAGAAGCTGCGCGGCAGCCTGCTAAACGGTGTTTATGCTGTTGTGAATCTGCCAAAGGAAGAACGCAAACGCGCGGCACACGCCCGGAGCCTGGCCGCAGAGTACGGGCTGGGGGCGACCCACCCGGACGAAGAAGTCGATATCATCGTCGGCGCACTGAAAGAGATCCGCGACGACGTCGCTCCCTACGGTGTACCGATCCCCGCGATACCGGAAATCGAGGGCGATGCTCAAAACGCTGCCTGAGACAGGCACGGGCTGATCGGCCCTTCCCTGGGGCTGATGACGGTCAACCGCGCCAGACACTGCATGCCCGCAAGCGGACTCAAAGTCCGCCAGACGCGAAATCCAGCCTTCGATGGGCCGACATGAACTTCTAGGTTGTTTCGGCTGCAATGACCTCGACTTCGACTTTCCAGTCTGGGCTTGCCAGATGGGAAACGAACAAGAGCGTCGAAGCGGGTCGATGATCCCCTAAAGCTGCGCTGCGTGCGGCACCGTAATCCTTAAAGTCATCGGGATCCGTCAGGTAGGCGGTTACCTTTACCAGATTGCTGAAATCCATATTTGCCGCCTTCAACAGCGAAGAAATGTTCTCCCAGACCAATCGCGACTGTTCGTGGATGTCTGTTCCAATATTGCCGTCCGGATCAATGCCCAGTTGCCCGGACAGGAAAAGGGTCCGCGCCCCCGGCGGCACCTCAATGGCGTGTGAGAAAGCGCCGACCGGCGGGGCAACAGTGTCTGGATTGTGCTTGATCATGGATGGTTCCTCTTTACTTTGTTGATGCTCATTCGGGGTTCTCAAAGCGTGAGTGCTGGCGACGCACCACCGGTTGGCTGGCGCATCGCTTCCAGAATTCCGCGCATCTCCGGCAAGGTGGGCTCGCGTGGGTTCATCTTCACCTGCCCACTTGTCATTGCAGCTTCAGCAACTTTGTCCAGCGCGGAAGCCCCCGCCACGAAGTCGTCCAGACTGCGGTCCAGCCCCATGTAATGTCGGAGCTTCGAAATACCGCTTGCAACGTCGGTGTCATCGAACAGCCTCGCCAGGATCTTTTTCTTGTCGCCGATCGAGTGCAAGTTGAAGGCCATCGTCCACGGAAGTGCGAGCGCATTTGCGACACCGTGAGGCACATGATGGAGCGCGCCCAAGGCCCCCGCAATGGAGTGGCATATGCCGAGATGGGCGCTATTGAAGGCGATTCCAGCCTGAGCTGAACCGAGCAAACAAGAACCTCTGGCTGCGAGGTCGTCTGGAGTGTCTACGACACGACCGAAATTCTGTGCGAGCAGTGTGGCGGCCGAAAGGGCGAATGGATCCGTCATCGGACTGGCCATGCGAGACGTGTAGGCCTCAATCGCATGCGTCAATGCATCGAAACCTGACGATACCGTCACCGAGTGCGGAGCAGAAACCGTTAGCTCGGGATCAAGGATAGCGGCTTGCGGCGCCATATGCGGCGAGCGCAGGATCGCCTTGTAGGTCGTGCCGGGCACGTCGACGATGGCGGAATCCGACACTTCACTACCGGTGCCGGCGGTGGTGGGAACCGCGATGAAAAGTGATGCGGGAGCCTTCATCGGCTGTCCTTCGGCACCGACAAGCGCGTCGAAGGGGCCGTCATTGGAAGCATGCATGCGCGCAGCCTTCGCCGTGTCGATGGCCGAGCCGCCGCCAACTGCAACAACCAGATCCGCATCGGCTTCGATCAGCATGCGGCGTGTCGTCTCCACCGATGAAGTGGTTGGTTCGTGAGGTGCTATGACATAGACCGAGGGTGCGGAAGCTCCAAGGAGCCCTTCCAGTTTCTCGCGCAACGGATCGTCGGCGAAATAGCTGTCGAGCACCACGAAGGATCGTCGTGCGCGCGCTCCGAATTCGGTCAGACGGTCAATGGTGCCTGGACCATAGATCAACTGCTTCGTGGAGTGCAGAAACTCGAAACGCTGCATAAGGTTCGCTGAATTCATTGCCGAGATCAGCAAGACAAACGCACCCTCAAGCCTCCTGGCTTGGCTGGCCGTTTTGTAACTCCACAATCAGATCTTTGATAATCGGCAGTGGTCGGCAATCATTGAGGAAGTCTATGATGACATCTCGATGCTCAGGTGTAGACCAGATTGTCTGCCGGTCTAGATTTGGGTAGCCCTGTTTGTTAGCTGCCTCCACCGCCATGACGATGATTTCGTGACGCATTGGGCCGTCTCGCAGAAAGTCCTCCTCGGGAAAGACTTCGGGCAAGTCGGGAATCGGGAATTTGTTAGCCATGGAAATTCCGCTTCTCTCTTTGGTGCCAAGACCCAGGCCTGGCGCAATTCAGTTTTGATCAAGCCGGCGGGGCGACAAGCGCCCCGCCGAACCTGTTTGGACGGCCTACTCGGCAGCCTTTGTATCGACGACGGCCCGGATACGATCCATGCCACCGACTTTATCAGCATAGCTGGTCCAGAACGGCTCCATTGCCTTCTGCCATGCGGTCAGGTCAGTTTTGATGATCTTAGCACCCTGGCCAAGCGTCTTTTCCATTGAACTGTCCTGTTCCGCCGCCGCCAGCTTGTCGAAGTAGTTCGCTGCCTCGCTGGCAATCTCCTGAAACACCGTTTGCTGTTCTTTGGTGAGAGAGTCGAAGAAGTTGTTGCCGAAATACACGACACCCAACGCCCAGATGTGATTGGTCTCGGTCAGGTTCGGCGCGACCTCAAACAGCTTGAGGGCATGAAAGCCGGACTTGGTCATATCCATGAAGTCGACCACTCCAGTTTCCAGGGCGCCATAGGCCTCGGTAATCGGTACCGCGGTCGGGTTGGCGCCAAGGCTCTTCCACAGGTCGATGTGCAATTCGCTCGGCAGCACACGCATGGTCTTGCCCTTGACGTCATCCACGCTGGCGATCTCACCTTTTGCGATGACATTGCGGGATCCATAGGTGATGAAGTCAAGCACGGTAAAACCCTTCGCCTTGTAAAGAGCCTTCATGTCCTGACCGATGGAACCGTTCATGACGGCATCAATGTGTGCCTGATTCCGGAACATGAAGGGCATGTCGAACAGTGCGCCTTCCGGCACCCAGGTCGTCAGGTTCGCAATCGTGGACAAGCTGCCATTGATGGAGCTGAGGAGAATTCCCTCCGCCTCCTCCTTCTCGCCGCCCAGCGCACCGTCTGTGATGATACGCAGGTCGAACTGGCCAGGAAGACGTTCCTCAAGCAGTTCGCGGAACTTTACCCAGACGAGTGTTTGCGGTTTGTTGGCAGCATAGAGTGACGTGACAGTCACCCGCTTCGCTTCGGCATGTACGTGTGTCGACACGAACATCATGGTAAGCGTCAGGCAAAGTCCCGCAAAGAGCGCCCTAACTGCGAGCCGGGGTTTGGAGTGTTGAGACATTGGTTTTGTTCCTTTCTTTACACTGTTTAAACTTGAAGGTTCGGTGTCACCAGGCGTCCAGCAATTGGCCAAGGCCAAGTGAGATCGCTGGAATGTAGGTAATCAGAGCAAGCGCGATAAGCAGTACTGCCAGGAAGGGCAGCAACTGGCGAAACACTGCATGGACCGGGGTCTTGGACACGGAGCTGGTTATGAAGGCCAGCATGCCGACAGGTGGCGTCAACCCGCCCAACATCAGATTTACAACGATCACCACACCAAAATGGATCGGGTCCACGCCAAGCGCCACCATGGTCGGCATCAGGAGTGGCGTGAGGATCAAGATTGCAGCGCCGATGTCCAGCAGCATGCCAAAAAGGATCATGATTAGGTTGGCAAGCAGCAGCGCGACAAAAAGGTTATCGGTAACACCGGGCAAAGCGTCCGCTATCGTTTGCGGAACTTGCTGGCTCACTAAAACGAACGCGAAAGGACTTGCCGCCCCGATAAGAAAGCCGACAAGTGCCGCATCCACAGCAGCCGAGCGGACCGCTTCGTACAGCGAACGCTTGTCCCAGGATCGGTAGACGAACGTACCAAGCAGGAAGGCATAAACCACCGCGAGCACACCGGCTTCCGTCGGTGTGACAATGCCCAGCCGAATGCCACCGATAATGAGAAGGGCGAGAGCCAGTACCGGCACGGAGTGAACGAAGGCCCGCCCCCGCTCACGCATTGAAGCCTTTTGTGTGTCGGCGCCGTAGCCGCGCCTCAGGGAAACGATGTAGATGAGCGTCATCAAAAGGCCTGCCATAAGTAGCCCGGGAACAACACCCGCCACCCACAACTTGCCGACCGATAAATTAGACGCAGCCGCCAGGATAAGCAGCGCGATCGAAGGGGGAATAATGTTAGGCAACGTCGCGGACGCCGCCGTGACCGCGCAGGAGAACGGGGCAGAGTAACCGCGCCGGATCATCTGCGGCACCAGCAGCTTGGTTCCAAGTGCTGCGTCGGAATAGCTGGAGCCTGAGACACCAGCATAAAGGCCGCTCGACACGACATTGACCTGTGCCAGCCCGCCGCGCATGTGGCCTACCAGCGAGAACGCGAAGTCCATCAAACGCTGCGTAAGCCCACCGGCGTTCATGAGAGTGCCGGCCAGAATGAAAAAGGGAATGGCCAGCATGAGAAACTTGCTTGAGCCGTTTACAAGATTTTGTACGACGGCCGCGGGAGGCAGGATTTCACCGGCGAAGTTGGCCACGAAGGCCGATAGCAGCATTGCAAAAGAGACGGGGGCTCCAATCATCAGCGCAAGGCCGAATGACAGGCCCATCGCAGCGACCGGGTTGAAGCCGGTGATCGCACCCACAAGAGTGTCCTGGAAAAACAGATATACGATAACGGCACAGCCGATCGCGAGCGGACCATGAAACTGCTCTTTCCCTTCATCGAACCCGCGCAGAAGCAGGTAAACAAGCCCCAGAAAACAGGAGAAGGGTATGGCTGCGTACGGAAACCATTGAGGCAGTTTCAGCGTAACATTGGTGCCGCCGATAACAGTTATCAGCGTTGCACCACCGGCCAGCAACATGACCGTTGAATACGCAACGATGAAGTCGGCCAAGAAGGTTGCGATGCGTTGTGCAGGCCTGGGCAGCGCGTCGACAAAGATGGTAATGACAAGATGCGTGCGCATGCGATGCGCCAGTGGAACGCCCAGCAGGATGATGGTGATAAACAGCCAGCGGGCGGCATCAAGCGATCCGACAAATGATTGGCCAAACCCGTATCGGCCCACCACGTTGACAAATACGATAGCGACCAGAAGCAGCAATGATCCTACCGCCAATGCACCTATACCGGCATCGAGAACACGCAGCACCCTGCCCGCACTGCGCTGCAGCCATGCCTCCGGCGCTTTGGTTATCGGATCAGCAATTATCTCATCCATGGTTTCCGCAGGATTTCGGTTGGCGGATTTTCCCTCATCGGTCACGGGTTCAACGAGCAATAGCAAGAGCCTGCCCTCCCCTTCGACTCACGGCAGCACGGCGCTCGCCATGGCTCGAAGCCGTAACCGCGCACAGCCTTCCTTCCACCCAATCTCCGACAACAGTCACATCATGGCCCCGTGCACGCAAGTCATTCAAGGTGTCTGGATGAAATCGGCTTTCAACCACCAGTGAGCCCGCGATGGCACCACGTGGGTAAAACGAATTCACAACGTGGTTGGTATGGAACCCGGGCGCATCCAGCGCCTCCTGCATCGACATGCCCTGCACCAGATGGCGGATCAGAAAGGCGAACTGCCATTGCTCTTGTTGATCGCCACCTGGAGTGCCCACGGCAAGGACATCGCCATCATCATTTGTCACGAGGGTGGGAGTAAGTGTCGAGCGCGGACGCGTACCAGGCTCAAGTGCCGACGGCGCCTCGGGATCAAGCCACATCATTTGCGCCCGCGTCCCCAAACAGAAACCCAGTTCGGGTACAATTGGCGAAGATTGCAACCAGCCGCCGGAAGGAGTCGCTGAGACGACGTTGCCAGCCCTGTCTGCAATGGAGATGTAAGTGGTATCTCCAACGGCTCTGGAGTGGTATGCGCTTTGCTCCTCCGGCGAGATTTGTCTGTTTGATGCATCAGGATCCGCCTCCTCCAGCGAACCCCTTTGAGAATAGACGACGGTCGGTTCACCGCCTCCATAAGCAGCAAGCAGACCTGCATCGCGTTGACGGGTCGATGCGGCCTCATAGTCGGGCGTCCAGTGACCGGGCATGTCCGCATCTTCAAACAGAGACCCCGGACGAAATGCATGGGAGGCAGTGTCCTCGATTAACCCCCGTCGGTCGGCAGCGTATGACGCCGACAACAGGTGATCAAGACGACGGCTGACATGGTCCAAATGATCGTTACCGGACAATCCATAATGCGCATCGCGATCTGCGAGTGCGAGCTTCAGCGCCTCAGCAAGTCGATGGACGAGTTCACTGCCCTCAGGGTCCAGGCCCCGTAGCGCCCGAGGATCAGTCAGATTCAGCGCTTGCAATAGAGTTGGCCCCTGTGACCACATCCCACATTTGTGAACCTTGTGTCCTGCAAATTCGGTACTCACCACCGGCTCAACAGAAGCCCGCCAACCAGACAGGTCGCTGCCACGCAGCAAAGCCCCGTGGACGTGGCCGGACACATCCATAACCCGGCAATCTTCGCAAAACCGGCTAATTGCCTCCGCTACAAAGCCATCAGACCAGATCGACCTGGCCGCCTCGATTTGACCGGTTCTGTCTGTCGCGGTTTCCTCAGCCTCTTCAATGAGGCGGCGCCACACAGAACCAAGAGCCGGATTGGCCAACGGCGCACCCAGTTCCAGCGGTTCGGCGCCGTCTGGAAAATATTGCCGAGCAGAGGTGGGCCAGTATTTCTGGAAGACTGGACCGGCCGCCTGAAGGGTTTCGAGCAGACGCTCATCTATGGGCACGCCTTGCTCGGAACATTCAATCGCCGGGGCCAACGCCTCGCGCAGATCAATCGTACCCTGCTGTGCCAGGACCAGCATCCAAGCATCAAACGCGCCCGGCACAACGGCGGGAAGCAAACCGGTGCCTGGCACCAGATCCAGTCCAATTTCGCGAAAGTAGTCAGAGCTTGCCGCTGACGGGGTCGGCCCCTGACCACAGACACTTATCACGCGGCCGGTTGAGGCTTCATGCACCAGTATTGCGACATCGCCAGCTGGACCGTTCAGATGTGGCTGGGCAACCTGCATCACGAACCCGGCTACAACGGCTGCATCGAAAGCATTGCCACCTTTCTCCAAGGTCGCCATCGCCGCCTGGCTCGCCAACCAATGGGTCGAAGCGACCGCGCCAAACGATCCGGATGCATCCAGCCGCTCCTCTTTCATTGATTGTCCTCAAAATGAAGAATTCTGAAAGAAGTGTCTCACGAACTGTGGCGGCGAACAATACCAATATGTACCAAAAACACCTCTTTGTTCACATTGGTTCGTTTTGGTTTTATGGCCTAGTATCCGAGGTTCTGACGGACATCCAAAAGGTGGCGGGTGATGGCAGAGCGCAAATCTTCAACATCGCGTGCTTCCAGAGCGGCCATTATCACCTCGTGCTGGCTCTGGTAGGTGCTTTGCCGATCAGCTGTCAGACCGCGTCGGCGCACCGCGACCCAGGCATTCGACTGACGAACAGCCTGAATTCGAGCGACAATACTCACCAGGTAATTATTCTTGGTCGCGACAGTCAGGGCGGTGTGGAGTTGGTGGTCGAGTTCCAGAAACTCTGCCATGGACTTGCTCTGCGCTCCAAGTTCAACCAACCTGCGCAAATGGGTGATATCAGCCTGCGAGGCACGGCGCACCAGCAGGTCCGCCATCTGGGGCTCAATCATCAGCCGCACTTCCATGAGATCTTGCGGACTGACGTTTTCAATGTTTTCAACTACGGTCAACGCCGATGTGTCTTTTGCGGCCACGAACGTACCGCGCCCGACGACCCTCGTAATACGACCGTCGCGCTCAAAGCCGTCAAGAACGCGCCGTATACGCGTACGTCCAATTTTAAAACTTTCAGAAAGCACCCGTTCGGTCGGCAGGCGAGTGCCACCAGGCCACTTGCCCGAGCTTAGATTTTCCTCAATCTCCAAGCGCAGCAAGTCCTCGCCGTCAGGCTGTTGAGCTGAAATTATTTGAGCCACACTATTCACTCATTTCCCGCCAATGCTGAACCGCTCTATAGCTGCCGTCACCGCATATGACAATTGGTATCAGAACCACTTCTGTAGTCATAGCGGTGGAGTTGCCAGAGAATTATGGCTTGACCGGGGGCGCCGTCACGTTGGTTCTGTCATGGTAACCCGGCGATGAAGCTCTGACGTGGCATTGTCAGTGTAAATCGGACCAGTCTCATAAAAGCCGCGAACTGGGGAACTCATGCCGCAATTTTACGCCACTCGGCGAGAGCGGCAGCACGCCAGAGATAATGTGTTTCACCGCTGATCCGCATAAACACCTCGTCCAGATGCCATAGACCAATGGCGCAACTCTGTGCGATCTACATGCGAGTTCCCGCGCCAAACTCGGTGAACTGAAAGATCAGGGTGCGATGGTTGCACGTTGCGAACGGGACCAAACGAATGGCCGTTTGAGACAATTGGCACTTTCATCCGGCAATCCCGGGACTGCGGTGTCTCTGCCGACCGTTGTGAACTCACTCAAACCAGCTAACTGCCCACAACCACGGGACTATTCACGGCTGTTGAAATTGCCGTCTCTCAACTCGATGAAATATGGATGTCAGTGGCGGTGGGCGCCGTCTGGAGCGAACCCGTCTCTGCGTCAAATTCCCTGATATGCGGGAAAATACAGGGAAACTTTGCGAATTTGAGCGTTTATTGCAATGTTTAACCTGGATTACATGTGTTAAATCAGTGGATTAGAGCGTGAATTCCCTAGGAAGTGGAACAGGGAATATCCCCGAGCGAACAGGGAATACTCGCGCGATAACAGGGAAGTACGCCCGCGGATCAGGGAACGCTTCAACAGCCCTGCTACAGGTTCAAATCCCGCGCCCGCAACTGCTTTGAACGGCATTGTCATCTATGGACCTATTAGTCGAGAGGCTCAAAGTCACCCGGCCGCCATGAGCGGTCGAACCATGGTTCGAGCGGGCCGTAGAGCCGCAAAATAGCGAACCACCCCTTACCCGGTACTGTCTTGACCCAGTTGCGACCTTTTCCTTCCGGTTCCTTGGAGCCAAAATAGAGGTCGACTGATCCGTCCTCGTTAACAATCAGATCGTCGCGCTTGTTGTTCCTGCTGGGAAATGGCTGACTTGACATAAGCACCACGACACCATCACGTGCCGTCGCAGTTCTAAGCTGCTCCAAGTTTGGCTGGAACCCTTCGGCAACCCTCATCGCATGTTTAGCCAGTTCAGCAGAGACCACTTTGGCAGCGCCCAGTGCACGCGCATAGTCGACTTCAACTTGAAGCATTCGCTTCAACTGCGCGTCAGCCGAAAGTAGGGTGTTGATTTCCGCATCACCAAACAAGCTGCCGAGCCAAGGATGATCAAACACCGATACCGTCTTTTGAGTTTTGCGAACCCCTCGCTGACGCCCTTGGCAGCTCCTCACCCCGCCAGCAAGTGCGGAAGGAATAGACACAGAGTCGGAATAGCAAGCAGCAGCGCAATACGGACAATCTCTATTGCAAAAAAGGGCATTACGCCGATGAAAACTTCGCCCATGCGCACACCATGCGATAGGGCGCTGATGATGAAGACGTTGAGACCCACCGGTGGTGTGATCAGACCAAGCTCGACCACTACAAGCGCAACGATACCGAACCAGATTTTCATGTCATCGGTGCCCATGCCATAGGCAGCGCTCGCGGCCGTCGCATAATCGCCTCCATTAAGATCGACCAGTGCCGGCCAGAAGAACGGCACCACGACCAGGATCATGGCCAGGGAATCCATGAAGCAGCCGAGGATGATAAGGATGATCAGGATTGCGATCAGAATAAGCCACGGATCGAGCCCGCTGCCGGTAGCCCAGGATGCCAATGTTGCCGGCAGACCAGCCCGGGCTAAAAACCCTTTTAGAACCTCGGCGCCGAACAGGATGAAGTAGATCATGCCACTGGTGACGGCGGTATCCAGCAACGAGCTCTTGATGCCATCGACTGACAGCCCCTCATTCCGGTCGCGCCAGCGCAGCACCAGACCGTAGACCAGAATCACGGTAGCCCCGACAGCGGCTGCTGGCGTCGGGGTGAACAGGCCGAAGCCGAGGCCAAGGATGATCGCTCCGAAGATGGTGATCACCGGGATGAGCCTTAGCAGAGCAGTCCGACGGTCCTCTGACGTGAGAGAGCTTGTCTCCGGCGCGAGCTCCGGGTTGACACGCACCAGAACTGCAATCACCAGCGTGAAGAACAGGACCGCGATCAGGCCGGGAATGATTGCTGCCTGGAACATCTGGATGATCGATGCCTCGACAATAATCGCATAGATCACTAGTGCGACTGACGGTGGAATAAGGATGCCCAGGGTGCCGCCGGCAGCCAGCGTGCCGGTCGCAAGGCGCGGCGAGTAATTCAGCCGTGCGAGTTCCGGCAGAGCGACCTTCCCCATGGTGGACGCGGTCGCGAGCGACGAGCCGCATACCGCGCCAAATCCGGCACAGGCACCGATAGCCGCCATCGCCACGCCTCCGCGGAAGCGGCCCACGAGAGCATTGAAGCCTTGGAACAAGTCTCGGCTTAACTTGGCGTGGCTGGCCAGATAACCCATCAGAATGAACAGCGGCACGACCGACAGCTCATAGCTAGCGACCGTTCCCCAAAGAAGTGACTTGAAACTTTTCAGATAAGGATCAAACCGCAGATAAGGAACCGCAAGCGAAAGCGCGTAGTTGCCGCCGATACCCACGGCGATCATGGAGAGGCCAACCGGTACACGCAAGATCAAAAGAAAGAACAGAACTACCAGCCCTAGGACACCAATCGCTTCGCGCTCAAACATGCTCTGGACCCTCCCATGCCTGAAGTGCTGCGGTCAGAGCCCACAGAGAAAGAGACACGATGCCAGGCAGATAAAACGGCCATTCAGGCCAGCCGAGTACCGGCGAAAGTGCTTGGTCGGCTTGCGTCTCGAGCATGCCGAACACCATCCAGTAGGCCAAAAACAGTGCCAGCAGGACGATGGCAACGAGCCAGAGTCGGTCCAGTAAGTTGCGAGCTGCGCTTGGAAGCAGGGAGACGAACAGGTCGACCGCCACATGACCGCGTTTGAACTGACAGTAAGGCAGGAACATGAGCGCCGCGCCAGAGATGGCAAGGCGGACAAAGTCCTCATATCCCGGCAAGCCAGACACGGTGGATCCGAACAATCGAGCCAGTCGGTCCAGCCCGAAGGCGCCAACGTTGATCGACGTAACAACCATGATCACGATGATCAGAACACCGCCAGCCAGCGCCCAACCTGAGGCTAGCCGTTCAACCAATTTTGCCATGGCTCCCTCCCATCACCGAAGGGCTGGCCCAGACCAGCCACCCATCGGTGGTTTGCGACGCTAGTTTGTATGCTTGGCAATGGCCTCGCGCGCAGCGGCCACAAGCCCTTCAGCATCGACCCCTTTGCTCGACGCTTCTTCAATCCAGCGCTTGACCACGCTTTCTCCGAGCGTTTCGAGCGCGTCAGTGGCCGCTTGATCGAGGGCAGCGACCGGTGAACCGGTCTCTTCCTGCAGTTTTTTGCCGGGCGCCTCGATTGAATCCCACAGAGCGCCCGCCCGTTCGGCGATAGCCGCACCGGAATTGGCGTCAATGACTGCTTTCAGGTCATCGGAAAGGTCGTTGTAGCGATCCTTGTTCATCGCGAACAGAAAGACAGCGGTACCAAATCGGTTGTCGTTGGCTGCCGTGACTGAACACTTGGTCAGTTCGTGCACCTTGAGCGGAGGCACAATTTCAAACGGGATAAGGGCTCCGTCGACGACCCCTTTGGAGAGTGCCTGCGGTAGAGCCGGGACCGGCATGCCGACGGGTTCCGCGCCCCAGGCATCAATCATCCAGGCCCCTGTGCGGGTCGGTGTTCGCAACTTGAACCCGCTGATCTCTTCAACTCCGTTGATACAACCGTTCACCAGGTGCAGCGCGTTCCCTGCATGGACATGCACTAGCAGAGGCTTGATGTCCTTGAAGTCCTCGGCAATGAGGCGGAAATTGTCCTGGATGGCAAGGTTTGTGGCGCGCGCGGAGCCCTTGTGTACACTTGGAAGCTCGTAAACCTCGCTGCGTGGGAAAACACCGGGAGTGTAGCCGGTCAGGGTCCAGACGATGTCCGCGGCGCCGTCGCGCAGCTGGCGATAGAGCTCAGGCGGTTTGCCGCCCAAGGTCATGGACGGGAAGATCTCAATCTTGATCTTGCCGCCAGACTGTTCTTCGATTTTCCTCGCCCAAGGCTCCAGAAACTTGGCATGTGGCGGCGCCTTGGGGCTGAGAAAGTGCGAGAGCGTCAAGGTAACATCCGCTGCTTGCGCGGATGCAGTGAGAAAGGCGGCTGCGGCAACACCCGCGAATGCATGCAAGTAACGTCTCATGTCATGTTCCTCCCGAACTGCTGTTCCAGATCAATGGATGCTCATTGGCGCTTGCGAGGCTTCGCCTGTCACGAGCGCCTTACGCGTGAAATCCACAACCCAGTGAATGTCACGACCAGCCTAGTCGGAGAGTTTGGTTATTGAAAATGAAGGTTTTTCTTTTAATATTACTATATGGTTATGTTGACCTATAGTCGGCTGCCACATCACGGACGGCCTGCATGAGCATTTGCGTGGGCAGACTCGGGGGCATATCGGTTCGGATGGTGATACCCACCGGGCCCAGCGTCTCCCGTGTATCAACAGGGAGTTCGGCCAGCAGGCCGTCGACGATGTCATTTCTGACAACACCGTCCGAGATAATCCAGACAGCATCGGTGGTGCGGGTGTAAATACGTCCAAATGCCATCGACACCGTGTCCACTCGATCTGGCAAGGCTGGTATCCCATTCGCAATCAACAACCGATCGACGTAGGGTCGGATGATCGATCCTTCAATTGGCATGAGAACAGTGAAGTCGCGAATGCCGTTGAGATGGAAGGGATCGACATTAAGAAGCGGGTGGCCCGGTCGGACGACAAAAGAAACTCGCTCCGAATAGAGATGCTCGAACGACAATCCAATCATGTGTTCGGGGTCCGCAAGTCGTCCTACAACGACATCTAGATCGCCAACGCGAAGTTGCGAGAGCAGAACGTCGTTCTGACCGGAAACGACACATACGATCGTTTCCATGCCGTCCTCCTTGAAGCTCTTAATAGCCCGTGGCATGATCCGTGCCGCCACCGTCGGAAGAGCTCCGACCGTTGTCGCAAAACCTCCCTTCTCTCGCGCCTGCGCTATGCTGTCGACACCTTGACGTAATGCCGTAATGCTCGCTCCTGCATAGCGCAGAAAGACTTCTCCGAAGCGGGTCAGCGCTGCGCCTCGCTTGCTCCGATCAAAAAGCGGAACATCGAGTATTTCCTCGAGCTCTTTGATGGTTTTCGTAACCGCCGGCTGTGTGACCGCGAGCGCATCTGCCGCCTTTACCACGCTCTTAAGGCGGGCCACTTCGAGAACGCATTGAAGGTGTCGAAACTTAATGCGTTTTTCGATCATTCTCAGTCTCCATGGCAGTGCAGGCGTTTTGGTTATATTAAGTCGATAAACTATCATTTTACATAACCAAAACCGGAGCGCAATCTTACCAGTGTCAACCAAGTCCGGCGGTGATGGGCACCACCGACAGCGTTGAACGGGGAATAGCAGCCATGCAGTTCGCGATGATCGATCTCGAAGGTGCAAAACATTCGCTGTCGAACGAGGCGTTAGCCACACACATCTGCCTTGTTGCGAACATCTGTGAAGGGGAATGACCTTGTCGGGTGACTCTCACAAGATTGGAATGAAGATGCGTCGCCAGGTGTTGGGTGACGCCCATGTGGATAGAGCAGAGGCCAATACAACGGCTTTCGATGCGGATTTCCAACGCTTCATCACCGAGGGCGCATGGGGATCTGTTTGGGCTCGAAACGATCTAACGTCCCGTGAGCGCAGCCTGGTGACAATCGCACTTCTGGCTGCGCTTGGTCACCAGGAAGAACTCGCACTGCATATTCGCGCGACGCGAAACACCGGCGCGACGATTGAAGACATCAAAGAGGCGCTGCTGCACGTCGCAGCCTACGCGGGTGTCCCGACGGCCAACAGCGCCATGAAGACCGCTAAGGACACGCTCACGAAAATGGAGCAAAGCTGATGCAAAACAGAGGAGAATTTTTGCAACGCGACAGGACGTTGCAACCGCCGGCGTTCACCAAAATATACAAGACCAGTGTATTGCGCAGTCCACGTCAGGCACTGCTTTCACTACAGAACTCTCTGTCGGAGGTCACGGGGCCGAGATTTGGACATAACGAACTCGGACCGCTCGACAACGATCTGATTCTCAACTACGCAAAGGACGGTGAGCCAATCGGCGAAAGGATCATCGTTCACGGCAGAGTACTCGACGAGAACGGGCACGGGATATCAAACACCCTCGTCGAGTTTTGGCAGGCGAACGCTGGTGGACGATATCGGCACAAGAACGACACCTATCTGGCGCCGATCGATCCGAACTTCGGCGGTTGCGGCCGGGCGCTGACTGACGACAACGGCTACTACTATTTCCGCACCATCAAGCCCGGCCCCTATCCCTGGCGCAACTACGTTAACAGCTGGCGACCGGCACACATTCATTTCTCTGTGTTCGGTTCCGGCTTCGCGCAGCGCCTTATTTCTCAGATGTATTTTGAGGGCGATCCACACATCGCCACTTGTCCCATCGTCCAGACGATACCCGACGCGGACGCGATCGAACAACTCGTTGCACCACTGGACATGAATGCCGCCGTGCCACTCGACTGCCGCGCCTACAAATTCGACATTGTGCTGCGTGGACGCCGTTCGACACTGTTTGAAAACCGACTGGAGGGGAACTGATGCCACAGGACCTCACATATCTGAGAGAAACCGCATCACAGACCGCTGGCCCGTATGTCCATATAGGTCTGATTCCAAACCAAGCCGGTTTCGACATCTTCGAGAACAACTTCTCCAACACGATCAACGGTGAGGGTGAACGCATCCGCATCGAAGGGACGGTGATCGACGGGACCGGCACGCCGCTCAAAGACGTGCTGCTTGAATCCTGGCAGGCTGATAAGGACGGGTCCTACGACAATCCGGACTTTCGCGGCTGGGCCCGCGCCGGATCAGACTTTGAGACTGGCGAATGGTCTATCGAATCCATCAAACCCGGCGCAGTGATAGGTCGAAGTGGCCGGATGATGGCACCGCACATAAGTCTTTGGGTCGTCGCCCGCGGCATCAATATCGGCCTCAACACCCGGCTTTATTTCTCTGACGAGAAGGAGGCCAACAAGGCCGATCCCGTGATCAATCTCGTGGAACAGAAGGTTCGCCGTTCAACGCTGATCGCCCAGCGCGGCGAAGGCGACGGAATGCCCGTCTACCGTTTCGACATTCGCCTTCAAGGTGAGAACGAAACGGTGTTCTTCGACATTTGAGACAACGCCATGGCCAAATTCATGCCCCTGAGTGATGCCCTCGCCGAGAACCTACACGACGGTGACAAGGTTGCATTCGAAGGTTTCACTCATCTCATACCTCATGCCGCCGCGCACGAGGCGATCCGGCAGGGGCGCAAAGGCCTGGTCCTGTTCCGGCTGACACCCGACATCATCTATGACCAGATGATAGGCATGGGCTGTGCCAGCCGAGTAGTGTTCTCCTATGCGGGCAATCCTGGCGTTGGCCTTCTGCGCCGCATGCGTGACGCCATAGAGAACGCGTGGCCGAATGCGATTGAAATTCGTGAACATTCCCATGCCGCACTGGCCAACGCCTATGAAGCCGGTGCCGCAGGCCTGCCCTCGGCTGTGTTCCGCGGCTACAAGGGCGCCGACCTGCCGAAGGTCAACCCGAACATCAAGTCAGTGACCTGCCCCTTTACGGGTGAGGAACTGGCGGCGGTGCGTGCCGTGCGTCCAGACCTCGCGGTCATCCATGCCCAGAAGGCTGACCGCAAGGGCAATGTCCTGATCGAGGGTATCGTCGGCGTCCAGAAGGAAGCCGTCTTGGCCGCGAGGCGGGCGATCGTCACCGTCGAAGAGGTCGTAGATGAACTGGATACCCATCCCAACGCCTGTGTGCTTCCCGACTGGACCGTGGACGTCGTCTGCGTGGTCGAAGGCGGAGCCCATCCGTCCTACGCCCATGGCTACTACAATCGCGACAACGCTTTTTATCTGGAGTGGGACAAAGTTTCGTCAGATCGCGAAATGTTCGAGACCTGGATGCAGCAGAACGTTTTGAACGAGACGCATCACGTCTTTGCTGACCGCGTGGCGGAACTGCGGGGGGCGGCATGAGCGACTTCACTGCTTCAGAGATGATGACCATTGCCGCCTCGCGGGCCCTCTCCAACGAAGATGTTTGTTTCGTCGGCATCGGAGCACCATCGGCGGCCTGCAACGTGGCACGATTGACCCACGCGCCAGACATCACGCTCATCTACGAATCTGGGACCATCGGTACAAAACCAAAGGTCCTGCCGCTGTCGATCGGCGACGGCGAACTATGTGAGACAGCCGTCACGACGGTTCCGGTAACCGAAATGTTCCGGTACTGGCTCCAGGGAGGTAGGATCACCATCGGGTTTCTGGGTGCGGCACAACTCGACCGGTTTGGTAATATCAACACCACTGTAATCGGTGAGTATCACCATCCGAGGGTGCGGTTGCCGGGCGGCGGCGGGGCACCTGAAATCGCCAGCTCCTGCGGCCAGGTCTACATCACGATGAGGCAGTCGAAGCGTGGATTTGTTGAGAAGATCGATTTCTTCACATCGTTCGGGCATGGCGCCGGCGGCTCGGCGCGCGAAGACATCGGCCTGACCACGAAGGGGCCGACTCTGCTGCTCACGGACCTGGCGATCTGGAAGCCCGATCCGCAGACCAAGGAGTTCACGGCCGTCTCCCTACATCCGGGAGTAACACGTGAACAGATGGCCGACACCGTCGGCTGGGACATCCGCTACGCAGAGCATGTCGAAGAAACCGCTCCGCCGAGCGAAGCGGAACTCGGGGTGCTCCGCGACCTTCACGCCCGGACCCAGGCCGCACACAAAGGTCCGAAGAAAGCTGGGAGTAGCGAATGACCGAAGCATTCATCTGCGACTATGTGCGCACGCCATTTGGCCGGTTCGGCGGTGCTCTGGCGCCAATGCGCGCGGACGATCTGGGCGCAGTTCCATTGGCTGCCCTGATGGACCGGCACCCTGATGTCGACTGGCAGGCCGTCGACGAAGTGATCTACGGCTGTGCCAATCAGTCCGGTGAGGACAACCGAAATGTCGCTCGCATGTCCTCCTTGCTGGCAGGCCTGCCGGAGACTGTGCCCGGAACGACCATCAACCGGCTGTGCGGGTCGGGCATGGACGCAATCATTACGGCGGCGCGGGCCATTAAGGCTGGCGAAGCGCATTTGGTGATTGCCGGCGGCGTCGAGAGCATGTCCCGTGCGCCGTTCGTCGTGCCCAAAGCAGAGAGCGCTTACTCGCGGTCGACCAGCATCGAGGACACGACGATCGGCTGGCGCTTCGTCAATCCCAGGATGCAGCAGCAATACGGCATCGATTCGATGCCGGAGACCGCTGAAAATGTCGCCGAGGACTTTGGCATCAGCCGGGAAGACCAGGATGCGTTCGCCTTTCGCAGCCAGCAAAGGGCTGCCGCGGCCGTAGACAGTGGACGCCTAGCACGCGAAATCGTTCCAGTGGCGATTCCGCAGAGAAAAGGCGACGACATCGTCGTCGATATCGACGAGCACCCCCGTCCTTCGACGACTTTGGAGGGTTTGTCGAAGCTGCGCGCGCCCTTCCGTGACGGCGGGTCCGTGACTGCGGGAAATGCCTCGGGCGTCAATGACGGGGCAGCGGCCGTAATCGTCGCGAGCGCGGCTGCGGCAGCAGCGCATGGTTTGACCCCGATTGCACGCGTGCTCGGCGGAGCGACCGCAGGTGTTGCGCCGCGCATCATGGGCTTCGGTCCGGCGCCAGCGACGAAGAAGCTTTGCGCGAAATTGGGCGTCGCACCACACGACTTCGCGGTGATCGAGCTAAACGAGGCCTTCGCATCACAGGGCATTGCAGTTCTGCGTGACCTCGGGATCGAGGATGACGCAATGCACGTGAACCCGAACGGTGGCGCCATCGCGCTCGGCCATCCGCTGGGGACGTCGGGCGCACGGATAACCGGCACCGCGGCATTGCAGATCGCCGCACGCGCTGGAGAAAAGGCGCTGGCTACCATGTGCATCGGCGTTGGCCAAGGCATAGCGATTGCTCTGGAGGCAATCTGAGGGGCGCCTGCCGGCGCTGCCAGTTCGCACTTTGAAGTAAACTTGGAGAAAACGGGATGGCGGAGGAAGAATCCATGAAAACGCAAGTTGGTATTATCGGTGGCGGTCCCTCGGGGCTCCTGCTTTCGCAGCTTCTGCACCTCAAGGGCATAGACACTGTCGTCTTGGAGAGACACAGCCGCGCATACGTACTCGGGCGAATTCGCGCCGGCGTGCTGGAACATGGCTTCGCCGATCTGATGCGTGAAGCGCAAAGCGGCGAACGCATGGATGCGGAGGGCGAAATTCACGATGGTTTTGAGATCGCTCATGACGGCCGACGCGACCGGGTTGACCTGAACGACCTCACCGGCGGCAGCTCCGTCGTCGTCTACGGTCAGACCGAACTGACGAGGGATCTCTACGAAGCTCGGGACAAGCTTGAAGGCATCGTCATTCACAATGCCGAGGACGTTAAGCCGCACGATATGACAACCGATGCGCCCTATCTCACTTATCGAGAGGGCGATGAAATCCATCGTATCGACTGTGATTATATCGTCGGTGCCGACGGCTTTCACGGCGTCAGCCGGAAATCCATTCCGAAGGATAAACTCAAGGAGTTTGAACGTGTCTATCCGTTCGGCTGGCTCGGCGTCCTGTCGCGCACCAAACCGGTGTCGCCGGAGCTCATCTATGCCAAGCATGAACGGGGTTTCGCATTGTGCTCCATGCGCTCACAGGTTCTCAGCCGGTACTACATCCAGGTGCCGTTGAGCGACAGTGTCGAGGACTGGTCTGACGGCGCATTTTGGGAGGAGCTCAAGCGGCGGCTTCCCCATGACGTCGCAGCAAACCTAGTCATTGGCCCATCCATCGAAAAGAGCATCGCACCACTTCGCAGTTTTGTTGCCGAACCGATGCGGTACGGCAATATGTTCCTCGCCGGAGATTCCGCTCACATCGTTCCGCCCACGGGCGCACGGGGCCTTAATAGCGCAGCATCAGATATCTACTACCTGTACCACGCTCTCCTTGATCACTACGAAAAGAGTGACGATAGCGGTCTGGACGAATACTCGGCTAAAGCACTGGCCCGCATCTGGAAGGCCCAGCGCTTCTCTTGGTGGATGACAACGTTGCTGCATACTTTTCCGGAAAACATTGCCTATGACGACCGACTGCAGGATACGGATCTCACGTATTTGTTTTCATCCAAGAACGCTTTGGGGTCGCTGGCTGAAAACTATGTCGGCCTGCCCTTCTAGGTGGTGCACAGGTATTAGGCGCCGCCGCACGCGGCCACGCCCAGCAACTGAAATTGCCGTCTCTCAACTCGATGAAGTACGGATGTTAGTGGCGGAGAGGATGGGATTCGAACCCACGATACCTTTTTGGGGTATACTCCCTTAGCAGGGGAGCGCCTTCAGCCACTCGGCCACCTCTCCGCGTTCAGAAGTATCGGCTTAGGTGCTTGATTGCAAGCGGGGTTTTAGGGGCCGCACAAACTCAGGCAGCAAGGTGTTATTACGTCCGAAAAACACGACTTGGCGCACATGCGCCGAAAGCCTCCCGCATGACGATTTCAGGTTTTCGACAGCCCCGAGGCTTCACTCATCCAAACAGCCAGGCGGCAAGGGCCGGGTCGACCCTGACACTTTGCTGCAGCAGGACCGCGAACAGTTCGGGCACACGATAGCGCGCAATGCCTTCGACAGCATTGAGCACCATTTCCGGCTGGAGATTGAACCACTTGATCTGAAATATCGCCATTGCGCTAATCCCCCGAAAGGCCGCCAGCGAGCGCACGTCGCCGGCACATCCACGTCCAGGGGAGTATCAGGCCTCTGTAGACGCGCCGGCGCACGTGGAAGCTCGAAAGCTTGATTTTTAAACAGGGGTGTTGCCCCTTGAAAAAGCACCAAATCGGCCCCCAAGTCAAACGAAGGTATGATCGATGGTTAACGGCAGACGGTCACATGAATGTTTGGCTAAGCGATTTCTTGAAGCGGTTTCTTGACGCTGGACGAAACATGTCGAAACATCGCCTCCCGTTTTCATATTTTACGATCACACAGCATTGGAGAGGTCATGCCGAAGGGATACTGGATCGTCCATATCACGGTGAAGGATGCCGACAATTATCCGCAGTACATAGCCGCCGATGCGCTGGCATTTGAAAAATACGACGCCCGGTTTCTGGTGCGCGGCGGGCGCTACCAGCCGGTCGAAGGCCCTGCCCGCGAACGCCACGTGGTGATCGAGTTCGCGAGTTACGACCTGGCGCTTGACTGCTACCACTCGCCCGAATATCAGGCCGCCGCCAAGCTCCGGCAGGCCTATGCGGACAGCGAAGTTCTCATTGTCGAAGGACATGATTAGCCTTTGCGCCCTTCCAGGCGCACATTGGCTTCACGATAATGTGGCGTGAAAACCGGCCAAATCTCTGTCATGTTTGCACGCAATCGACCTGAGACCTTTCAATCCGGGTCCACGAGGATTATTTGTAGAGCAACGCAGATACTGATCACCGGGTGGAAAACCGTGCAGATGAAAAACGTTAGTCTATTTGCCCTTGGCCTGATTGCCGCGATGTTTTCGCCAATTGCCGCGCTGGCCGACAGCGACTCACCATATGCCTTCGGCAGTACCAGCCAGGTGTTCGACAATAACTACGCCACCTACAAGACCAATCAGGGCGTCTCCACCAATGTCCTGTCGGAAATTTTGCCGATCAACCCGTTCGGTAACGAGGGACGGTTGAAACTGGAGAACCGGGACGTACCGACGCTGGGCACCGGCGGCGCGCGCCTGGAAGACGCCCGGACCGGGTTTCAGATCGATTACAATTTTTAATCAAAACAACACCGTTGGATGAACATGGCGGTCATAATTTGATGATATTGGCGGCCTATCAAATCGCTGGATCACATTGCGTACTGCGCACAGCATAATCGTAAACGGAGAAAATGCATGTTGAACGCCCAATTCCCCCGTTGGCAGATAATTGCCAGTGGTCTTGCATTGGTTGTCGCACTGGCAACCGGTGGCCTGTTTGCGTTTGTCAACGCAGGCCACGCGGCTGGCGGCGGCACCACGACCACCCAGCCGCAAAACTGTCCGCAAGGTAAAGTGTGGAGCGCATCAAAAGGCAAATGCGTCTGGATCAACAGTTCCGTTGATGACGAAGAACTCTACGACCAGGGCCGGGCGCTTGCCAAATATGGCCAATATGAACGCGCCATCGAAGTGTTGAGCGCGGTGAGCAACCGCAATGACCCGCGCGTTCTGAACTATCTCGGCTACAGCCACCGCAAGCTCGGCCGCCTCGATACCGGCATTCGCTATTACGCCAAGGCACTCGCGATCAATCCGGATTTCGTTCTGGCGCGGGAATATCTGGGCGAAGGCTATGTGGCCAAGGGCGACCTTGCGAAAGCCCGCGAACAGTTGCACGAGATCGAAAAGCGCTGTGGCACGGGGTGTGAAGAATATGTCGATCTGGCCGAAGCCATCACGGCTGCAAGTGAAGGCACAAGGACTAACTGAACACCCATCCAGGCGGTATTATGGGCGATGTCGTAAGGGCGTCGCCCTTTTTTGTACTAAACAGCCTCGACCAAAATATGCCACAGATGCGCCGCCACGGATTTATTGCTAAGACGTTTCATGTTCATACGGAACGGTCTAGTACCTGGCCGGTTGCTTTCGGTTGTCAAAGCCGCTAACCAAATCCTGAACAGGTTTCACATCAAACCACGACTGAGTCGATGGGACCCATCGCATATTGTCGGCGACCCATTCCCGGCGAACATCACCCGACCAGTTACCGGAGGACAGCATGAGCACTGAAAAAGGTGAAAGCCCGCAATCTGAAGGCGGAGGTTTCGACTTCAAGACCATGATATCCGTGGCGGCCTTTGTCGCAGCCGGGGCCGCGATCTATTACGCCTCCAGCGTCGATTCATCCAGCAAGATCCAGGACCTCGAGAGCACCATCGCATCGTTGAGCGCCAAGCTGGATAACCGGCCTACGGCGGACGGGGTCAAACAGCTGATCGCAGAGAATGTCGATACTCCATCACCTGGAACTTCCGTTGAACAGGTACGCTCGATGATTTCCGAACCATTGAGCGATATCCAGGCGATTGTCGACACATTGCCCAATGAGGCAAGGGTACGTGCGATGGCCAATGATGCAGCCGCCACCGCAGATCGTTCTTTGGTTGAGCAACAGCTGCCGACACTGATTGCCGCCAATGCCATCCCAAAGGGCGCCGTTGTGGCGTTTGCCACCTCCTGCCCGGTCAATCAGGGTTGGAAGGAACATGAAGCATCCCGTGGCAGGTTCCTCGTGGCCACCGGCCAGCACAATGACAAGAATGGCGCATCGCGCAATTTCGTGCTCGGCGTTGGAACCGACGATGGGGAGTATGAGCACGTGTTGAGCGTTGATGAGATGCCGGGACACCGGCATGCGGTCGACCGTCAGGGACCGACCCGCGGCATCAAGGACCTGCCGCCGATCGGATCGGACGGCGCGGTCATCTCAACCATCGAACAGGAAATGACGCTCAGCACCGGAGGCAGTACACCTCACAACACCGTACCACCATACATCGCACTGCATTTTTGCGAGAAAACCTGACCAAAGGTGGACCGGCTACAAACGCCCCTGCCCGGCTTGGACGCAATCATGCGGGCCTGCGCCGTGGCACGGACCAAGCCCGTAATTTGGACATAAAGGACTGCGACATTGTGGGTGTTATCGAGCCATGCACCTTGTGTGCCGACCGGCAGGATTCGAAATAAAACCTTCCATGTCGCCAAATTGTGATGAGAATCAGAGGCAGAATTTGATAGATCTGCAATCTTATTGCGCTATAAGTGGCTCAGCTGCTGGACAGCAGACATAATCGGAGTGGTGGGGTATGAAATTCTACAGTCTTTCGCTGGCGACGGCTTTGTTGGCAGGAGTGCTCGTTACTGGCGCAACAACTGTTTCGCAGGCCGAGCAGAACTACGTTCCCAGTGGCCACGCCTATGGCCCGGGGTTTGAAAAACTACCGCCATTGAACAGCCGTCGGGATAAGATCAACGCCCAGGCGGATATCTACGAGGCAGAAATCCGCCGGCGCAATCTGGAACTTCGCATCCAGATGGAAAACCAGCGGTTTCATCAGGACTTGAACCTTGTCCGGCCAGGGGGGCTGTCGTACTTTCCGTACTGACGCGACCCACCAAGCCTGAAACAAACCAATTATCGAGAACCGGTGGGGCTGGATCAGCCCTGCAGCCACTCGCGTGCACGACGCTGTGCTTCAGCGATCTGGCGTGACGTCAACTCACGGGCGATGTCCGCACGATAGTCCCGCGCCGCGCCATTGCCCTGCATAGCAGCAAGGTTGAACCATTTGTGCGCGTCCACGAGATCCGGGTCCCGGTCCCGTCCGGTCGAATAGATCAAGCCCAGGTGAAACAGCGCGTCGGTAGCACCTGAACGCGCCGCCATTTCGGTTTTTTCCATATCTGACATTTCAATGCGGGCCATGGCGATAGTTCTCCTCTGTCATCACCGGTCTCGACTTGTTGATATTTGCCTGTCGAGACGCTTTTTCATTGCCGCAAGGTTCCCTGCCCTGCATGACCCGAGTTTTCTCCGGAACGCTCAAATAAGTCGTTAAACGGCACACTTAATTTTCAATAAACCAAAAGTAAATTGTAAATTACTTTTATGTTTTGTTGACCAAATTTTTCCAACAACTGTGTTGTTTTTTAGAAAATACGATCGAATTTTCCTGTCGATCGATTCAGAATTCGATAACCAAGTCAAAATTTGAACAGCAAGACTCATTCAGCAATGCCGCCCTGTCGGGTGTGCAATGGGACTATTATCAAGACACGCATTTTCTTGTTCGTCATGTGGGTGCCACGGTGTAATGACATTCTCCAACTCACATGATCTCGCGCAGCCATGAGCATTTGCATGAACAGGAGAGACGGATTTGGTTTAGTTGCGGTCGCCATGATGTTCGCACTCACATCTCCAGTGGCGGCGTTACAGAGCATTCTTGGCGTTTGGCTTACTGAAGAACGCGAATCGCGCATTGAATTTGTCGAATGCGGCAGTGCCCTGTGCGGCCAGATCATTTGGCTGCAACGCGAAAGAGACGAGCACGGTCAGCCCTACCGGGATGTCAATAATCCAAATGCCGCCCTGCGCGACCGGCCGATACTCGGATTGACCATTTTTCAGAATTTGGTTCCAGATGAAGAAAGCACAGGATGGCGGGGCACAGTCTATAATCCGCAGGACGGCGATACCTATGAGACCATTGTCTTCGCCTTGCCCGACGGGCGATTGGAAGTAAAAGGCTGTGTGCTGTCCGGGTTTATCTGCAATTCGGAATACTGGACCCCATCGGTGCACCCGAACCCCGAAGGTGCATCAAACTAGCGAGCCCTTTGCTGGAACAATAATTTCCAAGCTTCCTTGTCGTCTTTCATCTGTTCGGGACGCCTGCGGACCTCTTCACCGACCGCCAGGCCGCGTTGTACTGCAGGCCGTGACATCATCCGCTCGAACCATTTTTTTAAATTTCTGAAGTCATCGAGGCTCTGTCCCTGACGGTGATGGGGTTTCACCCAGCCAATGCAGGCCATATCGGCAATCGAGTAGCTTCCGGCAAGATAGTTCCGGCCCTTCAACTGTGTATTCATGACACCGTAAAGCCGGTTGACCTCGTTGGTGTAGCGGTCAATCGCATAGGGGATCTCCTCGGGCGCATATTGCCTGAAGTGATGGGTCTGACCGGCCATGGGTCCAAGCCCGCCCATTTGCCAATATAACCATTGTTCGACGCCGACCCGGTCGCGCAGGCGCTTGGGGTAGAATTTACCGGTGATGTTGCCGAGATATTGCAGGATGGCGCCTGATTCGAAGACCGAAATAAGCCTGCCGCCGGGACCTTCCGGGTCGACAATCGCCGGCATCCGGTTGTTCGGAGCGATTTTCAGGAAACCGCGTTTGAACTGATCGCCTTTGGCAATATCCACATAGATGACATTGTAAGGTAGCCGGCACTCCTCAAGCATGATGGATATTTTCCAGCCATTGGGCGTCGGCCAGTAGTAAAGATCTATCGGTTTGCGGATCTTCCTGGTCGCCATTTAATTTTATCCTTGCCTGACTGCTGCCTGCGCCACGGAGAGACCGGCCTGACGCTACCGGGGTGGCGCTGCCCGGGTAGACATGTAAACACCTGCAAGAATCAGGGCAATGCCGGCAATCTGATAGGTGAACAGGTCTTCTCTCAACAGTGCCACCGCACCGATTGTCCCAAAGGCTGGCAGCAGGTGATACATGAAGCCGGCAATGTTGGAGCCCGCACCGCGTACACCCTCGTTCCAGCAGTAAAACGCACCGACCGACGAAAACACACCGACATATAATATGGCGCCTGCAACGGGATAAGTTGCCGGCACGTGGTTGTCATAGACGATGACATCAATCGCATAGACCGGCGCCATTATGGCGAGCGCCGGCGCGGTCATTCCAGCCAGAGTTTCCACACCGGTCAGGCCCGTGTTGCTGCGCTTGAGGATCACTGAATAGACCGCCCATATGGGCATGGCCGCAAGGATCACAAGATCGCCCATTGAGAATTCGATGCCAAGCAGCGATGCTAGACTGCCGCCACTGACAATCGTCAGGATGCCGGCAAAGGAAACCAGGCCGCCGAGTGCCTGACGCCAGGTGATTGTCTCCCGCAGCACCAACCAACTGGTGATAACCATGAAGATCGGCATGGTCGAATTGAGCACAACCGCATTGATCGCAGAGGTGTGACTGAGGCCGATATAGACCATAATCTGAAAGACACCGATGCCCAGGAACCCTAGCAGGCACAGCAGTTTCCAATGCTTGAGATAGACCCGCCATCTGTTTGCGATGTTCGGCGACACGATCACGAGCAGCAAGAGAAAGGCCACCGTCCATCGCCAGAAATTGAGGCCGACAGGGGTGATCGTTTCGTGCAGCCCACGGCCAATCAACCAGTTGCCGGACCAGAACAACGGAGCCAGTACCAGCAGGATATAGGGGTTCATGCGGGGGCGGTCACTTGGATTGCACCGCGAGTTGGGCGGACATGGGCAAATGATCGGAGCCGATATGGTCACCGCGCCGGGGAAACGCCAGCGGGCGGATACCGTTCGATATGAAGATGTGATCGATGCCGAGCTGCGGAAACCCGAAGAAGAAGGTCGGCCAGGTCGGCTCGTTGGTCAGGCGCCAGAGGCCTGAGAACTCCTGAAAGGCGTCCAGGACAAACGACCATTCGGTTGCATTGAAATCGCCTGCAACCACAACCGGATCGCCGACTTTCAAAGTTTCCTTTGCCAGTTCCTGCACCTGGCGGAACTGTGTCGATGCGGTGGGCGGCCGGGACAGGTGAACACCAATGACCGTCAACCCGCCCAGATCCTTGCCGAACCTGGCCCAGATAATCGGCGGCCCCAACCATCGGGTTTTATGATCCGCGGCCTCGAACGGTTTCTTGGACAACAGCAGCAGACGGCAGTTTTTGATGGTAATGCAGTCGTGCCGATAGGGGTAGAGTGTCTTGAGCTTGTCCAACAGGGGACGCTTGGACTCGCCAAACTCCATCATAACAACCACTTCGGCATCTTCCTTGCGCAGATAGGCTTCAAGGGTTGGCCAATCGGCGTTGCGATACCAGGTGTTCAACGTGAGTATCTTGAACGGCACCTCGCCGTCCATCACTTGCCGGGCGCCTTCGGGCCGTTGTTCAAGCGACGGTAGAAGCGCAATCACAAATGGCGTTGCGACAACGCCTGCGATCATCACCGGCAGCCAAAAGCGCTTGAGGACAACAGCAAGAAGCGCAACGATAACAAGCCCGATGAAATGCTGGCGAAAGTGTGACAACAGATCCAGCTCGATCCATTTCGGAGCCAGATAAGGCGCTGCCAAACCGGCTATGGCGCCAATGAGCATCAGGACCGATAGGATCAGTCCAACCCAGCCGAACCACGTCAGGGTGCGCTTTTCAGTCATGGAAGCGAATGTGCGGCCTCTGAACCTTGGTATTAAGCCTCGATATGGTTACCGCATTTGCAGCAGATGGACCCGGCAGGTCAAACGATTACTGCACCGGTGAGCGCATGTGTGCGCGTGCGACACGGCCACTCATCACTCCAGTCCGAGCTTTCGGCGCAGGACTTCATTGACCGCCTGGGGATTTGCCTTGCCCTGACTGGCTTTCATCACCTGGCCGACCAACCAGCCGATTGCCTTAGGTTTTTCACGGGCTTCGTCGGCCTGCCCCGGGTTTGCCGCAATTATCTCGTCGACCACTTTTTCAATGGCGGTGGCGTCCGTTACCTGCTTCAAACCTTCACGTTCAACGATGTCGGCAGGCGCATCGCCGGTCTTGAACATGATTTCGAAAACATCCTTGGCAATCCGCCCGGATATGGTGCCATCGGAAATTAGGCCAATCAATGCGCGAAGCGATTCGGGGGCAACCGGTGACGCATCAATTTCAAGCCCGGCCTTATTGAGAGCCCCAAACAGCTCACCCATGACCCAGTTGGCGGCAAGTTTGGCGTCTTTGCCGGTGGCTGCAACCTCAAAATAGTCAGCCGCCGACTTGTCATCGGCAAGCACGCCCGCGTCATAGGTGGACAACCCGAACTCATCCACAAAGCGTGCCTTCTTCTCATCAGGAAGTTCCGGCAATCCGGCGGCAATTTCATCCACCCAGCTTTGCGTAAACTCCAGCGGCAGAAGATCGGGATCGGGGAAATAACGATAGTCGTGCGCCTCTTCCTTGCTGCGCATTGACCTGGTTTCACCACGGCGCGGATCGAACAACCGTGTTTCCTGAACGATCTCGCCGCCGTCTTCCAGGATATCGACCTGACGGCGCGACTCGTAATCGATGGCCTGCCCCATGAACCGGACAGAATTTACATTCTTGATTTCGCACCGGGTTCCAAGAGCCTCGCCCGGGCGCCTCACGGAAACATTGACGTCGGCGCGTAACGAGCCCTGCTCCATATTGCCGTCGCAGGTGCCCAGATAGCGCAGGATCGCTCGGAGCTTCGATACATAGGCCTTGGCTTCCTCGGCCGATCTCATATCCGGCTTGGAGACAATTTCCATCAACGCGACACCGGACCGGTTGAGATCGACGAGGGACGCATCCGGATGCTGATCATGCAAGCTCTTGCCGGCGTCCTGCTCCAGGTGCAACCGTTCAATGCCCACCTCCACCGTCGCGCCGCCCGGCAGGTCGAGCAACACCTGGCCCTCGCCGACAACCGGCTGTTGGAACTGCGAGATCTGATAGCCCTGGGGAAGATCGGGATAGAAATAGTTCTTACGGTCGAACACCGAGCGCAGGTTGATTTGGGCCTTCAGGCCAAGGCCTGTGCGCACTGCTTGCTCGACGCAGTAACTATTGATTACGGGCAACATGCCGGGCATCGCGGCATCGACCAGCGAGACATGATCATTCGGCTCGCCGCCAAATTCAGCCGCCGCCCCGGAAAACAGTTTGGAGTTCGATGTAACCTGGGCATGGACTTCCAGCCCGATAATGATTTCCCAATCACCGGTTGCTCCATGTACCAGTTCGCCCCTCGTTGTAGGGCTGGTCACCTCACCCATCGGCCACCTCACCGGCTCGGCACATTCCGCGCCTTGCCTTTATCATTCCCACCACCGCTCTGGTGCCGCGTTGAATTCGGCCGCCTGTTCAAGCACACCCGCACCGCGGAACAAGGTCTCCTCATCAAACGCCTTACCGATCAGCTGCAACCCGAGTGGCAATCCCTCACCGGACAACCCGGCAGGCACCGAAATGCCCGGCAGCCCGGCCATGTTCACGGTCACCGTAAAAATGTCGTTCAAATACATGGTCACCGGATCGGTGATCTCTCCGGGCGCGAAGGCGGCATTCGGCGTGGTCGGCGTTAAGATCAGATCGACGTCGGCAAATGCCTGTTCAAAGTCCCGCTTGATCAGGGTCCGGACCTTCTGCGCCTTGATGTAGTAGGCATCGTAGTATCCAGCCGACAGCACATAGGTTCCAATCAGCACCCGACGTTTCACCTCAGCACCAAAGCCTGAGGCTCGAGTGTTTTCATACATCTCGATGATGTCGTCTCCCGGCACGCGCAAGCCATACCGAACGCCGTCATAGCGAGCCAGATTTGACGACGCCTCGGCGGGTGCAACAATGTAGTAGGCAGGCAAGGCATGATGTGTGTGCGGCAGGGAAATGTCGCTAATTTCCGCACCGGCCGCCTTCAACCACTCGATCCCCCTCTGCCACAATGCATCGATCTCTTCCGGCATGCCGTCCAGCCGGTATTCCTCAGGTATACCGATGCGCATACCCCTGACGTCCCCGGTAAGGGCCGCTTCATAGTCGGGTACCGGCAGATCGAGGCTGGTGGTGTCTTTTGGGTCGTGCCCGGCCATCGAGCGAAGCATGATGGCTGCGTCCCTCACCGTGCGGGTCAGCGGGCCGGCCTGGTCGAGTGATGATGCAAATGCCACGATGCCCCACCGCGAACACCGTCCGTAAGTGGGTTTGAGACCGACAATCCCGGTGAGTGCGCCAGGCTGGCGTATCGAGCCTCCGGTATCGGTTGCGGTTGCACCGACGCAGAGCCTGGCGGCGACGGCTGCCGCCGACCCACCGGATGAACCACCGGGCACAAGTTGCGCCCCATCGCTGGCACGGCGCCAGGGATTGATCACAGGTCCGTAGAAACTGGTTTCGTTGGACGAGCCCATGGCGAATTCATCGCAGTTGAGCTTGCCCATCATGACCGCGCCGTCTCGCCACAGATTGGCCGTAACGGTCGATTCATAAGCCGGCACAAAACCATCCAGAATGTGGCTGCTTGCGGTGGTCATGGTGCCCTTGGTGCAGAACAGGTCCTTTATGCCGAGCGGCAGCCCCTCCAGGGGCCCAGCCTCACCGCCGGCTATTTTCCGGTCTGACCGGGTGGCCATTTCCAGCGCCAGTTCGGGCGTTTCCGTAACAAAGGCATTGAGCATGCCGGCCCTGGATATGGCATCGAGATGTGCCTGTGTGAGGTCAGCGGCTGAGAACGTCTTGTTTTGCAAGCCGTCTCGGGCATCACTCAAGGAGAGGTCGATCAGATCAGTCATGGCTCATCCAAACACGCGCTGCCTATTCGACCACTTTGGGCACGAGGAAAAAATGATTGTCGCGCTTAGGCGCATTGCCGACCACGTCATCTGGTACGCCGCCGTCGGTAACCTCATCCTGGCGCATTTTCATCTCGACCTCGACGACGCTGGTCATAGGTTCCACACCATCGGTATCGACGCCGTCGAGCTGCTCGACCCATGCGAGAATAGCCGACAGCTCGGCTTCCAGCTTCTGCGCTTCGTCGTCGCTGACTTTTATCCGGGCAAGCCGCGCAATATGGCGCACGGTGGCTTGGTCGACCGACATGTGATGTCTCCTTGCGCGCTGAAAACCGTAAACCCTGCGGGCGCAAATGATCTGAGTGACAGTGATCCGGCGCGATTGATAGCACCGCCGCCACAGTGCTGCAATCAGGCGTCGATACTTTCACCCACCTTCAAGACCGCCGCCCTGGCGCCCATATCGCCGAGCTCTGCAACGAACTTGTCGGCGTTGGCATCGATTATCGGGAATGTGCCGTAGTGGCAGGGCAAGATGGTATCGAAATCGAAAAACCGGGTGCAGGCCAGAGCCGCCCCGCGCGCACCCATGGTGAACCGGTCGCCGATCGGAACGATACCGATTTTGGGTTGATACAACTCGTTGACCAGAGCCATGTCTCCGAAAATGTCGGTATCTCCCATGTGGTAGACCACGGGGCCTTGTTTGGGCGTAATAATCAGGCCACAGGGATTGCCCAGATAGATGTTGCCGCCTTCAACACCGCGGGATGACGAATGCAGGGCCTGCACAAAGGAGATGTCGAAATCAGCGGTTGTGATGGTTCCGCCGGTGTTGGTCGGTTCGTAGTTTTCAATACCCAGATGGACACAGATTTCAAACACCGCGATCAGCGTCGCTCCGGTGTTTCGGCAGATATCCACCGTATCACCAATATGATCATCATGGCCGTGGGTGAGCGCCACATGGGTTGCACCCTCCGAGGCCTCCTCGACACTGCCGTCAAATACCGGGTTTCCGGACAGGAACGGGTCGATCATCACGACACTGTTGCCGGTCTCAAGCCGAAAGGTCGAATGGCCAAACCAGGTGATTTTCATGTTCCAACTCCCCGTGTCGAATATCGCGTGTGCAGGCAGCTCCCCGCTGCAGTACTGCAACGGTGGTTCACTGTTTCGACAGAATGTCATAAAGGGTTGGCTGACAATTGCAAATGCCCGACGGAAACCGTGTAGGCTTCTCCCATGGCTAATGACGACATCTCCATAGAAGATCTCGCACTGCTCCTGACAACCGGTGCGCGGCTGCTTGGGCTCGACATCGGCACCAAGACCATCGGCCTGGCCCTTTCCGATCAAACCCGGGCCTTTGCCAATCCGCTGGTCACCATAAAACGCTCAAAGTTCAGACCGGATGCAACAGAAATTCTGGAGCTCTGCACCGAGCACAATGTGGGCGCCCTGATTCTCGGCCTGCCACTCAACATGAACGGGTCAGAGGGTCCGCGTGTCCAGTCAACCCGGGCATTCGCACGCAACCTGGCAACACTGACCGATCTGCCGATCGTGTTTTGGGACGAACGGCTTTCCACCGCCGCCGTCACCCGCACGCTGATCGATGCCGACACCAGCCGCAAGAAGCGCGCGGAAGTGGTCGACAAACTGGCGGCCACTTACATACTGCAAGGGGTGCTTGACCGGTTGATCATGATCGAGCGGGAAGCCTGACATGGGCTCGATCGTCAGTGCATTAGCGCCTATCTTCCTGACAATCCTGGCAGGTGTTGTCCTCTATCGCACCAAGATCATCGACGACGACATGTGGTCAGTTCTGGAGCACATCTGCTATTTCGTGCTGCTCCCTGCCCTGATGCTGAAAAAAATCGCGTCAGTCGACCTTGCCGATGCCCCGGTGATCGCAATGGGCAGCGCCATGCTGCTCGCAATCTGCACCATGTTTGTGCTGCTGCTGGTCTTGCGGGTGCGCCTGATGACCATGATGACCCTGACCGGTGCGGCCTATACCAGCCTGTTCCAGGGCGCCACCCGGTGGCACACATTCGCTGCGCTCTCGATCATTACCGCGCTCTATGGCGAAGAAGGACTGACCCTTGCGGTCATTGGCATGGCCGCCATGATCCCCATGCTCAATATGGTCAATGTCATCGTGATCTCCAAATATACCGAGGGCACCACGCCCGGCATTGAACGGATTGCCGGACTGGTCGTGCGTAACCCGCTGGTTCTTGCCTGCGTGTTGGGTGCTGTGATCAACATCTCAGGCCTGACGCTGCCGGCTATGGTGCTCGACACACTGGGTATGATCGGTTCCGGCGCACTGGGCCTTGGCCTGCTTACGGTCGGCGCCGCCATTCGCCCACGTGCCGCGCTTGTTGAACCGGTCCCGGTCATATTGTCGAGTGGGCTCAAGTTGCTCGCCCTACCTGTGCTCATGCTGGTGTGGACGTACATCCTCGGTGTTGACGGTCTTGCCCAGGCGGTTGCCGTGGTTTCCGGCGGGGTACCGACGGCGAGCGCTTCTTACATCCTTGCACGCCAGCTCGGTGGAGATGCGGTGCTGATGGCCAACATCATCACTGCCCAGGTGATCGCCGCTGCCTTCACACTGCCTCTGGTTATCTGGATAATGCTTTAGATGTGTATTGCGAACCACACCTGATATCGAGGGAGACAGGATTGCATGAAGATTGACGGCGCATGCCATTGCGGCAACATCACCTACCAAGCCGAAATTGATCCAGACAAGGTTCGCATTTGTCATTGCACGGACTGCCAGACCCTGTCAGGCACGGCGTTCCGGACCGTGGTGCCGACGCCGGAACAGGATTTTGTTCTTCTGACCGGCAGCCCGAAAACCTACATCAAGACCGCCGAAAGCGGCGAAATGCGCGCGCAGGTATTTTGTCCCGATTGCGGTGCTCATATCTATGCGACATCGGTCGGACTGGGAGCGAAGGTGATGGGACTGCGCGTCGGATGCATTCAGCAGCGAAGTGCCTTGACGCCCAAAAAGCAGTACTGGACACGCTCGGCCCTGGCGTGGGTCAAAGACCTGGCGGCGCTTCCCGGGGCGGAGAAACAATAACGAGAATGTACAATACGGTCCGACGCATCAGCGGCCGAAGAATATTGGATAACGGCGTAAACCGGTGATCTCCTGTCGCACCATAGTCCGCCAAGCTACCCCCGACGACGCCGGTGGTATCGCACCGCTTATCGCGGCTCTGGGTTATCCAACGACCGTAGAACAGATGCAAACGAGATTGGGTGCCATTTGCAGCGACAACCGGTATGTGATCTTCGTAGCGCTCTTGGATGGACGACCGGTCGGCATGGTTGCCGCGGTCATTCAGCCCATACTCGAGCAGGATGAACCGATCGGGCGCATTGTTGCTTTGAGCGTTTGCCGTGACTTTCAGGATTCCGGGATCGGGAAATCACTGGTCGAAACAGTGGAACAGTGGATTGTGTCGCAGGGTGCATCCGCAGTTCTGGTCAACAGCGGAAACGACCGGAATGGTGCTCATCGATTCTATGAGCACATCGGGTACCAATTCAAGGGCAGGTCGTTCAGAAAGAAGCTGTGATGTGACTTCGAGTAATGTCCTCGAATGATCATAACAAGTCCGCTCACGGATAATTCGCCTCGACAGAGAAATTCGCGCGGCATCAAAGCGTTACGCGCAGAGCACAATAATCAAACCGATCTCCCCGCCATGTAGGTTTGCTTGCGAGCGCTATGACAACTGTCTAACGTCGCTTTTTTGTCAATTCGTCGCAATGAGGCCAGTGTCCATGGAACTCACACTCGAATCCGCGTTCTCTACAGGGGGAATTGTCGGCCATACGTCCTATCTGTTGCTGGTATTTTCCATGCTCATGCGCAGGCTTTCCCTGCTGCGTATGTTTGTCATCGCCTCTTCCCTGATCGGAATCTTCTACGAATTCGTATGGTTGAAAGACCCGGTCGGTGTGTTCTGGGAATCGATGCTCGTGACGGTCAATGTGGTTCAACTGGCGATTGTCTACACGGAGAGCCGCCGGGCCAAGTTTTCACCGGAAGAGCGCGCATTTTCGGATCTGAAATTGCCCGACCTTGAACCCGCATATTGCCGCCGCCTGCTCAATCAGGGCTTATGGGTCACCGGAAACAAGGGCACGGTACTCACACAGCAGGGCGAGCCGGTCAGCCATCTCTATTATCTGGCCGATGGCGAGGTGGTCATTTACTCAGGCGGCCATCCCGTGGCCTCGTGCGGTGCCGGCTCGTTCATCGGAGAAATGACGGTAATGGACGGAGAACCCGCAACCGGTACGGCGGTGCTCACCGAAACGTCGCGTTACTGGATGATCGAGGCATCCGCCCTGCGCAAACTGGCTCATTCAAAACCGGATATCGATCGGGCCCTTGGCTCCAGTTTTACTGCCGGCATGAAACAAAAGCTGGTTCATTCAAACAAGCTCATTGCCGAGACAATGGGCAATGAACCCGGGTAGTGTTTTTCCACCGCGGTCAGAGTTCACTGATCCGTTGCGGTATTTTTTAGAGGAGCGTTCATGGCGTCTCAATCCACACCACAGATGGGCACGGATGTGGCGGAGGTTTTTGAAACTTACCCAGTTGAGCTCCGCGCAAAATTGCTGACGGTCAGACAGCTGATCTTCGCAACTGCTGCAGCAACGAAAGATGTCGGGCCAATCACCGAGACTCTCAAATGGGGTGAACCCGCCTATATCACCGCGGTCACGAAGAGCGGAAGCACCATTAGGATCGGCTGTAAACCCTCGGTACCAGACAGTTACGCGATCTATTTCAATTGCAGAACGAACCTGGTTGAAACCTTTCGGCATATATTTTCAGACGAGTTCTCGTTTGAAGGTAACCGGGCGATAAAGCTCAAGACATCCGATGAAGTGCCTATGGAACCATTGGCCACGTGCATTGCAATGGCACTGACCTATCACCGCACGAAGCGGAAAAAGTAACTCACTTTCATGGTTCAGACACGGACCTCTCACAACCGCCGGTGCCGTCCAGAACACACGGCGAACAAGCACTGCTGTTTGATCTGGATCATTACAGCCTGAGCGTCGTTGTATGACAGTGCGCAATCAAAGGTGTCCTTGCCATGGTTGCCCCTAACTTGCCCGCCAACAGCCCTATCGTCGTGGCCGTCGATTTCTCCGATGACGCGGCACAAGCTTTGGTATGGGCGGCACGGCAGGCTCAGCTTGAAGGCGCACCGCTGACGATCCTTCACGTCGTCCATGATCCAGCGGCAAGTCCGGGCTTTTACCTTAAGCCCGACGAGAAATGGTTGCGGCCCATGACGGGTGTCGCCAATGAAATGATGGACGATTTTCTCGCGCGGTTAAAACCCGAAAACCCCGAACTGGTTGCCCTGGAAAGCGTCGAAACCAGATTCGTTACCGGTCTGCCAGCAAGCCGTATAATCGAGGTTGCCGAAGAAATCGGCGCCCGTCTTGTGGTGGTCGGCAGCCGGGGCCGCACCGCCCTGCAAGCGATCCTGCTGGGTTCCGTGGCGGAACGGGTGGCACAAATCTGCCGTACGCCAGTTGTTGTGGTGAAGGCGCCAGTGCCGGAACCAACTGAATGATAGCAGATCTCGACAAATTCGCGCTGTTGACCGGCCTGGTTGGCGGCCTGGCCTTGTTCCTGTTCGGCATGGATATCATGACCCGGGCGCTCAAGCGGGTGGCGGGCGACTACCTGAAGATCATGCTCGCCAAGATGACCCGTAACCGGTTCATCGGTGCATTCACCGGTGCCGCGGTAACCGCAATCATCCAGTCGTCATCGATCACGACCGTGCTGCTGGTCGGATTTATTTCAGCCGGCCTGATGTCCACATCGCAAAGCGTCGCGGTCATACTGGGCGCAAACATCGGCACCACGATCACAGCCCAAATACTTGCCTTCAAGGTCAGCAAGATCGCCCTGCCGATCCTTGCCGCCGGTTTCTTCGTCTCGTTTGCCGCCAGGCAGGAGGAATGGCGCCAATACGGCCTGATCGTCATGGGCCTCGGACTGGTGTTTTACGGCATGAGTATCATGAGCGATGCGATGAAGCCGTTGCGCAGCTATGAGCCGTTTCTCGATTTCATGGTTTCGCTCGACAATGTGGCACTGGCGGCTTTGGCCGGGGCGGTCTTCACAGCGGTAATCCAGTCCTCTTCAGCGACCACAGGCATTCTGATCGTCATGGCCGGACAGGGACTGGTCGGGCTCGAAACCGCGATTGCCCTCGCGCTCGGCGCCAACATCGGCACCTGCGTAACCGCAGGACTGGCGTCAATCGGCAAGCCGCGCGAAGCGGTCCGCACGGCCATCGTGCATATCTTGTTCAATGTCGCCGGTGTGGCTATCTGGATCGGCTTTGTGAGCCAGCTTGCCGAACTGGCACGTGTAATTTCTCCATCCCATCCGGAGATGAGCGGCCTCACCCGGACCGCTGCGGAGATTCCGCGTCAAATCGCCAATGTGCATACGTTCTTCAACATCGTGAACGCTGCTCTCTTTATCGGTTTCACCTCGCAGATCACCCGATTGGTCGAATGGTTGGTTCCAGACCGGCCGCTTGCGGTGGACGCGCGCCATGCACCACGTTTCCTCAACGATCAGTTGCTCGAAACACCGTCGATCGCGCTGGACGCTGCCCGGCATGAAATCGTACGTCTCGGCAAACTGGTCAATGACATGCTCAGTGCAGTGATACCGAGTGCGACATCCGGTACCCGCCTGCAGCTCGACCAGTTGAAAGTTATGGACCGGCCAATCGATCTACTGCACCGCGAAATCATCGGCTATCTGCGCAAAGTCAGTCTCGGAAACCTTTCCACCGACCAGTCGGACCTGCTTATTGCGCTGATCAAGATTGCCAATGACCTGGAGCATATCGGTGATCAGATCGCCAGAGATCTTGTCGCTTCATCGCAAAAGCGCCTCGACGAGAATGTTGTGATCAGTCAGGCGACAGCACGGGCGATCGCAAACCTCCATGGCAAGGTGGTCGATGCGTTCACCCAGACGCTCGATGCCCTGGATCAGGAAGACCGTACCCGTGCCGAGCAGGTTCGCGCCATGAAGCAAGACCTGGCACAGATGATCGACGAGATCGCCCGCCACGAAATCGCCCGGCTTCAGACCGACGAGCCCAGGCGGCTCATGACCTATGCCCGCGAAATCGAGCTGATCGAAATACTCGATGATATTTTCAAGACGACCCGGCGCATTGCACGAACCCAACTCAGGATATTTGGCGCCGCACGGATACGCGAACTGTCGCCTGTGGTGGAAAGCGCTCCATAGAGGCCCGGTGGCCGTGCAACGCTGTTTGATTCATCGCCACCGCCACATTTCCCGCCATTCCTCTCGGTATGGTTGTTGTCGATCAAGGCTTGGTGCACTAGGCTTAAGTGATCGGACAAAGGAGGTATGGCATGGCTCATGATCACCACAACGCCCCCCCTTCGGACACCGCGATGCGCGTCAAGGCGCTCGAGACACTGCTGACCGAGAAGGGGCTCGTCGATCCCGCCGCAATCGATACACTCATAGATTTGTATCAAACCAAGATCGGACCGCGCAATGGCGCCAAGGTGGTGGCGCGCGCCTGGACCGATCCGGACTACCGGGCGCGCCTGCTCGAAGACGGCACCAAAGCGATCGCCGAGTTCGGTTTCACCGGTGTTCAGGGCGAGGACATGGTGGTCGTCGAAAACACCGAGGATGTTCACAATCTGGTCGTCTGCACCCTGTGCTCCTGCTATCCATGGCCGACCCTTGGCCTGCCGCCAATCTGGTACAAGAGCGCGCCCTACCGGGCTCGGGCGGTGAGTGATCCACGTGGCGTCATCGCTGAATTCGGCGTCGATCTGCCTGAAGACGTGGAGGTTCGGGTGTGGGACAGCAATGCGGAGCTGCGCTATCTGGTCCTGCCCAGGCGCCCGGCCGGCACAGATGACATGGATGAGGACCAACTCGCCGAATTGGTGAGCCGGGACGCGATGATCGGTACCGCGCTGGTCGAAGCGCCGGCCTCCTAAGCTGAAGGGATGAACGATGAACGGGATACATGACCTTGGAGGCATGCACGGACTGGGGCCGATCGAGCGCGAGGCCGATGAGCCCTATTTTCATGAGGAATGGGAAGGCCGCGTGTTTGGCCTGTTCTTTGCCAATTTCGCCCAGGGACACTTCAATGTCGATCAGTTCCGCCATGGCATCGAGAAGATGGCACCGGCGGGTTATCTGCAGACGTCTTATTACGAACACTGGCTGCATTCCTTTGAAACGCTGCTGAGCGAGAAGGGCATCATTTCCCTGGAAGAGCTCGACCGGAAGCAGGCGGAACTGAGCCAGGCGGGAGATACGTGATGCCGATGCTTACGAGTGAAATTGTACCCGGCCTGGTGGCAGGTGGTGCATCCTGCCGGATGGACGCCGACGTGGCGCCGAAGTTCAAGCCCGGCGACAGGGTAACGACAATCAACATCAACCCGTTGGGCCATACGAGGTTGCCCCGCTATGTGCGCGGCAAGACCGGTACGGTGGCCCGCGACCATGGGGTGTTCGCGTTTCCCGATACATCGGTCAGCGGCGTTCACAGTGATCCCCAACATGTCTACAGCGTACGGTTCGAGGGCGAAGAGTTGTGGGGCCAGGATGCAAACGCCAGATCATGTCTGTATATCGATATGTTCGACCGTTACCTGGAACCGGCATGACCACCGTCGATGTGCCCGATCTGCCGGAACTGCCCTGGGACGCCTCTGAGGGACCGGTGTTTCAGGCGCCCTGGCAGGCAGCCGCCTTTGCCATGACCGTGCGGCTCCATGAGCATGGCCATTTCACATGGCCTGAATGGACCGACCAGTTGTCTTCGGAGATCGCCAGGGCAAAACAACGCGGGGAAGCGGACCTGGGCGACACCTATTACGAACACTGGTTGAGTGCGCTGGAAAAAATGGTCGTCGCCAAGGGCCTGGGGTCAATGGAGCTGCTCGGTAAGCTCAAACAGGACTGGACCGAGGCAACATTGGCAACGCCGCATGGACAGCCGATCGAACTTGGACGCCGCAGGCCGTCCGAAGAAAAACGCTTGGAAGCGTGATCCATGCGCAGGTGTGTTCCTTGCATGCCGCAGTGGAATGCTGCACGTTGAAAATGTTGGTTTGTAACCGTTAGAATGGAGTACACGAATGGCCGTATTGAAAGTCATCGAGATTTTAGCCGACTCGGACGAATCCTGGGAAGACGCTGCACGTGCCGCGGTCAAACAGGCTTCGAAATCAGTGAACAATATCAAGTCGGTCTGGATCAAGGATCACAGCTGTTCGGTCAACGACAAGGGTAAGATCACGTCCTTCCGGGTCGCTACCAAAATCACATTTGAAGTCAATACCTGATTGCCGGACAGTTTGCCGGGAACTAGAGCATGATCTCTTTATATCGGGTCGATTTGACCTGGTTTTCGCGTCTGCTGGCAAGGCACGTTCCACGCCGTGGTCTGGTTGACCACAAGTGGACCGTAACGCAGTACAGCGGGCGCGAAAACCAGGCCTTCGGTGGGCTAAATCAACCCACCGGCTGTGTTGCAGCGTTTGTGCGATGCACCACATCGCGCTGCACGCCGCGCCTGACCGGTGGGCTGATTTGGCACCATCAAATGACCCGATAAAAAGAGATCATGCTCTAGGCAAGCAAACCGATGAGGGTGTGGCCGTGACCGAAACCGGGCCGAACTGGCCCGGGGCCGGATAATGCGCGGCTACCGCCGTAGTGCGCTGGTTCAAGAGGTCTCGCCGACGACTGCTGGAACTGCCGGAATGTCGAACCAGTTTTCGCCACTGGCGACGATGCAGCTTGTGCCTGCGGTGTTGGTGACAACAACCGTCCAGGTGCCGGATGTGCTGACGAACAGTTCAGCCATCGTCTTGCCGCCTTTGAACAGGCCGCGACCGACAACCTTCTCACTGTATTTCTTGGCAAGCTGGGCAACGGCGCCATCATGGGTCGCACAACGTTCCTGGGCACCTGCGGAACCCGCCCAAAAGGACATCGCAACCACCGGAACCACTACCATTGCCAATTTTCTTAGAATATTCATCGTCACAATCTCCTTTCTACAGACGGCGTCACGCTCTGTGCGCCTCATGTCTGGTCACGTCCAAGGAAGTTTGACGCGATCTTTCATAGTCATGAGATGGGGATTGAGGTTAACCAAAACAGTGATGTGTATCACAACTTGTTATTTTTTGTATTTTTTCTGTAATTACCAATGGTTACGGCCCGTGTAACCTCAACTGGCCGCAAGATTGGCTGCCTTGAGCCGATCAAGACCATCCCTGCTCAAAAGCTCCTGCAATTCATAGCCTCCTTGAAACTGTGGCAGGCTTTCAGGAACCGGCAACCAGGGCTGTTTCGTGCCCAGGAAAATATGTGCCTCCGGGGCGAATTCATCCGGATCGTCCAAAGTGCCGACGCGCACGAACCAGCACCCATCAAAGCGTCCCGTGTAGGCACTCCAGACGTAGGTACCGCACTCGGTACAGAAATAAGCGGTGTGAGATGTGCCGTCGAAATGGACGGCCGCCGGCACACCGGACAGGAGTTCCACGGCCGCTTGTTCAATCACAGCATTCATGACAAAGGCGCTGCCGGTCAAACGCTGGCACTGCCGGCAATGGCAGGCATGCGTGACAATAGGCCGACTGTTCAGCCTGTAACGAACCTTGCCGCATGAGCACTTACCGCAATATGACATCGAACCCACCTCCCCTGTGACTGTCTGCAAGCTACAAAAATGCGTACTCCCGGCCGGTGCTCAGGAATGGTGCTGCGCCGATAAGCCACTGAACCGTTCTTTGGTCATGCGTGCGCCCCACATGCCAATGAGCATGCACGGCACGAAGACCAGCGTGCCGTCGGCGAGAAGCGTCAGAGCGGTTACCGCGGGGCCCGGGCAGAAACCGCCAAGTCCCCAGCCGAGGCCGAAACAGGCGGCACCGGCGAGCAACGGTGCGTCTATGTGCCGTGATGCCGGCATATGAAATCGCTCCGCGAAGGCTGGTTGCGGCCGTGTTTGTACCAGCCGGTAGCCGATCAGGGTCACCACGACCGCACCGCCCATGACGAAAGCGAGGCTCGGGTCCCAAGTTCCGGCAAGGTCGAGAAAGTTCAGCACTTTCGCAGGGTCGCTCATGCCAGACAGGACCAGGCCGGTGCCGAAGATGAGACCACTGATAAGACCGACAATTGCACGCATGTTTCACCCTCCTGCCACATGGCGCATTACATACACCGTGACAATCGCCACGGCCATGAAGGTGACAGTCGCAGCAAGCGATCGCACCGATAAGCGTGCCAGCCCGCAGACGCCATGGCCGGAGGTGCAGCCGCTGCCATAGACCGACCCAAAACCCACCAGTAACCCGGCTATGGCCATCAACACGAGATCGGAGGATACGGATTGGGGAACCGCTTCTCCGGAGGCAAACTGATAGAGCAAAGGCGCTGAGACAAGGCCGGCAACGAAGGTGAGTCTCGGCAGAAAGTCCTCCCCGCTTGCCGGCGGGAGCAATGCGCTGACGATGCCGCTGATGCCAGCGATACGGCCGTTTGCGGCCATGAGCAGGACGGCGGCGCAGCCGATCAGGGAGCCACCGATCAAGGAAGCAATTGGTGTGAATTCCGTCATGTGTGCGATCCAATTTTGAGCAAATTTCGCTCCAGAGACTCAATTAATTTCAGCCAACATGCTTACCATCCGTTAATTTCAATCGGTTACAATGCGAAAAAGATGGGTAACCATATATCGACAGATGTTCTACCAGGAGGCAAATCGCCTCTGGTTCAGTCGATATCCGGGGTCGAAAATGTCCCAGATTAGAACTGTTTGCATCAGCTTAGTTGTCTTGTGGGCGATGGTTGCGACCGCGCAGCGGGCCGCTGCGGACGTGTTTCCCCAGTCGTCACGGCAAAACCTGCTGCAATCCGAACTTGCTTCACTTACCTGCGATTCGTTGTGGCTCGCAAAGGGCGAAATCTATGCCCGCAACGGATTTCGCTTCTCCTCAAAGCGCGGCCTCGACGCATTTGGTGCCGGTGGCAACACCAAAACACCCCGCCTGAGCGATCTGGAGAAGTTCAATGTCTCGCGTATCGAAGAGCACGAATACGACAAAGGCTGTTAATCCGTTTCTTTACCGGTTCAAGAACCTTACCTGCCTCCGCAACACACATCTTTGTGGGCAGATGCATCAAGCGCACCTAAAGAGATGGCCGGCTAGGGAATAGAGATACGCCTTATGGCGCGTTCTTGAACGGACCTTATGCCTTCTGCCCAAGTTCCGCCTTGCGCTGTGCCATCAGTTTTGACCGGTAGCGGCTCTGGACAATGTCGACCGCCACCATGACCACGAGCACGAAGTAGAACGTCGTCTTGGCCATGGGTTCGACCGGGTAACCGAACAGCATCAGATGCGCCAGGTGGCCGCCTTCGGAAACCAGCATGATGCCGACAATGAACAATATGAACAGCCCGAGCACTTCATACATTCGGTTCTTCTTGAGGAACTCGGCGACGTGGTCGGCCAGGAACACCATCATTGCGCCGGAAATCACAATGCTCGCGGCAATCACTGCGAAGACATCGCTCAGTGCCAGGGCGCTCAGGATGGAATCGAAAGAAAACACCAGGTTCATCAAGACGATCCAGAAAATGGCACCGCCAATGGAGCGCGCAGCACCGCCGTTTCCGTGCGCGATGTCGTCGACCGAGAGCATGTGCATTATTTCCTTGAGGGCGGTGTAAATAATGAACACGCCACCGACCAGAACGATGAAGGCGTGCACATTCACCTCGCCTTCCAGAATGCCGGTGAAATGCACCGAGAAGAATGGATTCTGGAAATATTGTATGGCTGACATGACAACAAACAGAAGCACGATGCGCAGGACGATGGCCAGCACGATGCCGATACGGCGCACATAGGCCTGCCTGTCTTCGTCCACCCGTTTCGATTCAATCGATATGTAGAGCAGATTGTCGAAACCGAGCACTGCCTGCAGCAAAGTCAGCATGGCAAGCGTAAACAGGTTCTCGATCGTGAACAGATTTTCCATGGGGGGCCCTCACCGCATCTTGAACAGAATCGCCAATCCCGTATTTCGACTGAATTTTGGGGAATTTCAAGCTGCAAGACCGGCGATTGAAAAACTGCGGTTCGCGGAAACAGCCTGGATTGTCGCATGAAGCCCAAGCGGTTACTCTAACAATGGGTCAATCAGCAACCGCACCGGTCAAGGGATCCGAACTCCATGCGTCACCGAATTTACGATAGCCTCGAACAGATGCCGGTGGTGATCGAACCGGAACAGGACGGTTCGCGTTCACTCGATACATTGCTGGCATGGTGCGCGGAGCAGCGGGCATGGCTCGACGACACGATCCACAGTCAGGGAGCTCTCCTGTTTCGCGGGTTCGATATAGAGACCAGTGCTGATTTCAACCGGTTTGCCGGCGCCCAGGGAGGAGATCTGCAGAACTATGTCGGCGGTGACAGTCCGCGCAACGAGGTCGACAACAAGGTCTATACGTCGACGGAATTCGAGGCGGACCTGGAAATCTACCTGCACAATGAGTTGAGCTATGCTGGGTGGTACCCTTCGCGGGTTTTCTTCTTCTGTCAGGTGGCGCCCGGCGGCGGCGGCCAGACGACAATCGGCGACAGCCGCCAGATTTTTGAAACCATGCGGCCGGACATTGCCGACAAGTTCAGCAAAAAGGGCGTGGCCTATATCCAGAACCTTCATGGCGGTGAAGGTTTTGGAAAATCATGGCAGCAAACCTATGAGACCGACGATCCCGCTGTGGCCGAGGCGCATTGCCGCGCACACGACGTTGAGTTCAAGTGGACCGATTACGGTCTTTGGACACGCATTGTCAGATGCGGGGTAATTGAACACCCGGTGACCGGTGCGCGGGCATGGTTCAACCAGGCCGACCAGCTCCACGCCCTGCTGGCCAGTGCCCGTGTTGACCCGGCGGCAGCCCACGACCTCGATGAGGAGCGCTGGCCGTGCCATGCGACCTATGGCGACGGCACCGAGATCACGCCTGAAGAGTTGCAGGAAATCCGGCGTGTGTTCACGGAAGTGGAAGTCCTGTTTCCGTGGGCTGAAGGTGATGTGCTGATGCTCGATAACCTGATCACCGCCCATGGTCGCAAGCCGTTCCAGGGCGAACGGCGGGTTCTGGTGGCGATGTCGTAAACAACGCCAAGGCGTCGAACCGTCAGGGTGTAATTTCCACTTCATAGGTCCAGTAGGCGGACGGTGAGGCAGTTTCCACTTTCCGGCGATATTCGAACACGAGGCGGGCCGTACCGACCCGCTGTCCGACAACCAGATAGCGAAGTACTCCAGGTTTTGTGAATGACGCGGAGCCGCGTCCGGCGGTAAAACTCCAGCCCAATCTGTCGACCGATACCAACTCCAGCCCGGAGCTTCGTTCCGGGTCAAGCCGCCAGACAAACCCCATTGCTGGTTTTCCCTCCAAACGCAAAACCAGGTTCTCGGCGATCGTCACCTTGTGTGGAAACACTTTGGTCCTGGTGAAGTTCTGCTCTGAAAATGCAATCAGATTTGGAGCCGCAGCCAGGCCAGCGGCCGCGAAAATCATGCAAACGGCTGTGATCACGAATGCTTTGGATCGAAGGAAACGGTTGATTCTGTGAAACAAGGGGTGGCCGACTCGTTTGGGGATTGGTGCGTGGAGGTTAGACCAGCAAGCTGTAAACAAGATTTCACGTTTCAGTGTCCGTTAAGCCTTGTCCTGCTTGACCACTCCTCACCAATCGGCTCACACTGAAACGAGAAGTCGGGCTCGCCAGAAACCTGCCAACAAGGAACCGTCAAAACCATGGCAACAGACCAATCGGGCATGATGCAGCCGCGCTACCACGGCATTCCAAGTTTTATGCGTGCGCCAATCGTCGATACGCCCGACCAGGCCGATATCGTGATGATCGGAGTGCCGTTCGATGGCGGGGTGACCAACCGGCCAGGCGCACGCCTGGGTCCGCGCGAATTGCGCAACCAGTCAAGCCTGATGCGGACGATCCATCCCTCGACGCGGGTGAACCCCTACAACCAGTGCACAATCGCTGATCTGGGCGATGTCGACTTTCCGGAAGTCTACAATCTCGACAACTGCGTCGAACGCATCCATGATTTCTATCAGGGCGTACGAAATTCCGGTGCCGTGCCGCTGAGTGCCGGCGGCGACCACTGTATCAGCTATCCGATCATCAAGGCGCTGGCGGCGGGCAAGCCCCTGGCTCTGGTTCATATCGATGCCCATACCGACACCTGGGACAGCTTCGGCGGCAGCAAATACATGCATGGCACGCCGTTCCGCAGGGCGGTCGAGGCAGGTGCAATCGATCCCAAACGGACCATCCAGATCGGTATTCGGGGTGCGCAGAACTCGGATGAAGGCTGGGTCTATTCGCGCGATACCGGCATGCGTGTTGTGTTCATGGATGAAGTGGTTGAACTCGGCATCAATGAGGTCATCGGCGAGGCGCGCCGGATCGCGGGCGATGGGCAGGTCTATCTGTCGTTCGATATCGACGCACTCGATCCAACTCATGCACCGGGAACCGGAACGCCGGAATCGGGCGGGTTCACATCGCGCGAAGCGATCGCCCTGCTCCGTGGCCTCAAAGGTCTTGATTTCATCGGTGCCGATCTGGTGGAAGTGTCGCCGCCATTCGATGTCGGCGGGCTCACCGCGCTCAACGGCGCGACCATGATGTATGAGCTCCTGTGTCTGCTGGCCGATAGTGTTGCGGCAAGAACATAGGGACTGGATGCAGAGTCTGGACCCCTACTCATCCGCCATGGCAAAAATTTCGATCTCTATCACCATGCCCGGATAGGCCAGTTCCGGCAGCGGGATGCCGGTACTGGCGGGGCCTGGATCGGCAAAGTAAGAGGACCGGATCGACAGATTGTCATGCAGGTCATCATGGCCGCACCGGCCTTCATAGACGGTCAGCACCTTGCAGACATCGGTGTAGTCCGCCCCAAGCTCCTTCAGGATGGTGCCGATATGCTCCATTGCCTGATGGGTCTGCGCCTTGAGATCGCCCGGATGAACCGCCTCGCCCTTCTTGTCGAGCGATACCTGACCGCCAAGGAAAATCATCTGTCCACATTTGAGTCCGTGCTTATAGGGCAGATGAACATGCCAGTCCCACAGGCTCTCGGGCCAGACATGGGTGCGCGGAAGGTGTGACCCATCTTCCCCCAGCATGGCAATGGCTTCGAGCTTTATCTCAATGCCCGCGCGGGCATGGCGTGGAACCGGCACACCGGTCGCGGCCGGACCAGGTTCCGGGTAATGCGCCGCACAGGCGAGGGCTGCCGGTTCGAAATCCTCGATCGTTGCGCTGCCGGCATACCAGCGGTTGGACTTCACCACGTCCTCAAAGCCTCCACCGAACTGACCGAGCAACGCGCCGATGCGCGCCATTTCATAATTGGTCTGGTCGACGATCTTGCCCGGCGCCACAACCAACCCGTCCTGTGAAACCGGGCTCTGTCCGCTGACGAAGATCATCTGGCCGCATCGCACTGCCGCGGCGAACACTGCTGGCAGTGCCGGCGCGTCTGTGGCGTAGGCATAGGTCCGCGCGAGCTTCGATCCATCGGATCCGCGCATGGCATAACCTTCGATCTCAACGGCGAGCCCCGGATAGGCCAGATACGGCACCGGGATCAGGGTCACCGCGGTCCCGGTGCCGTCGGGCAGTTGATCTGCAAGGTGCCCCAGGAAGAATTCCTCATCCACCGTGCCGTCATTGACGTAGAAGCACAGGAGTTTGACCAGGTCGTTCAAATCCGCACCGAGCGCCTTCAATACGGTAGCGAAATGACCGATAACATTTTCGGTCTGGGTGTGCAGGTCGTCGGGGTTTTGCACAACCCCGGCACTATCGAGATCAACCTGACCACCGACCCACAGCATGTCACCACAACGCACACCGTGTTTGTGGCTGATGCCAATCGGCCAGCCCCAATGGCCTTCAGGCCAGACATGGTGTTTGTCCATCGTCAGTTCTCCTTCGCGAAATCAATCAAAATTACAGGCGCATTGCCAGTTTTCGAGCTTCGTAAATTGCCATGGAAGCGGTGCGCGGCGATGTGGCATCACCAATGGTGTGGATCTCGCGAGGCGATTTCTCAAGGCCGATGGAAAGCCGGTTTTCAGACTGGTTGGTGGTCGCCAGAACCAGACTGTCAAAGTCCCTCTCCTCGACGTCGCCGGTATAGAGGTTCATCAAGGTGGCAGTAGTGCCGTGCCACCGGGTGACGGCGGTTGCAACAATGGTCTCGACGCCCATCTTCATGAAGCGTTCGCGGGTTGAATCCGCAGTCCGGCTGTATTCGAGCTGCCCGGCAACCTGTTCAGCGGAGGTAACAAGCGTCACAAAATGGCGCTGCTCGGCCAAATGAAGCGCGGTGCCGCTGGCCGGCCACCAACCGTTCAGATCATCGATCAAAAGGACATTCATGCCCGGCACCACGGAACCGTCCAATATATCATGAACTGTGCAGACATTGTCCTGGTCGGCCCCGGGCAACGCGGCCATATGGGGCATGGCGCGCTGGAAACCAGACCGGGTGGGAACTGAACCAGTGCACAAGACCACGGCATCAGCGTCTGCATTTTCGATATCTTCTAGCGCGACTTCAGTGCGCATCTGTATCCGGACCTGAAGTTTTTCGAGCTGGGTCTGGTACCAGTTGAGCAGTTCACCGATTTCGCCGCGTTCCGGTTGCCCAGCAGCCAGGCGGAACTGACCGCCGAGTTCGGCTGAACGCTCTACCAGGGTGACCTTATGGCCTCGTTCTGCAGCGACACGGGCAAGTTCCAGCCCCGCCGGCCCGCCGCCAACCACCATGATTTCTCTTGGGGCCGCCGTCGGCTCAGATACATCCCCGCCCCACTCCGCTTCGCGCCCCACCGATGGATTGGCCAGGCAACTGATCCAGGTCTCGCGCATGCGCCGGCCGATGCACAATTGATTACAGCTGATGCACGGCCTGATGTCAGCGGCCTGACCGTCGTGTGCCTTGTTGGCGAGATGCGGGTCGGCGATCTGGCCGCGCACCAGGCTGACCAGATCGGCCTTGCCCTGGCTCAACACCGTTTCTGCATTGGCGGGTGTCTTGATCCGGGCCTCGGCGGTTATCAGGGCATGTTTCACCGCCTGCTTGTAATGCTCCGCATCCGAGGTGCCGAGGAACATCTGGTGATGGAAACTGGGCACGATCTTGGAGAACTGATTGAGATAACCACCGGTGCCGCTGGAAAAATAATCAACCAGACCACGCGCATCGAGATAAGACAGAATTTCCTGCTTATCCTCTATCGCGAGCCCGCCAGGATATTGTTCCGCTCCTGAAACGGTCATGCCGATGATGAAATCATCTCCCGCCATCTTGCGAATGCGGCTGCAGATCTCCAGGGAGAAGCGAATCCGGTTTTCGAGACTGCCGCCCCATTTGTCTCCCCGTTTATTGGTGAGCGGCGACCAGAACTGATCAACCAGACAATTGTATCCAGCGAAGATATCAACACCGTCGAAACCCGCATCCCGGTCCCGCCGTGCAGCTGCAACAAAACTCTCGATCAGCTCTTCAATTTCCGTATCCGATACCGCGTGACTGCCCCATGGATCATGCATGGACGGAAAACCGGACGGCGACCAATAGGGTTCAAAGGAATGATCCTGATCGCCATGACCACCGACATGGTACAATTGGTGGATCATTACGGTACCGTGCTGATGGCACTCATCGGTGATGCGCCTAAAATGCGGGATCACAGCATCGTCTTCATGGAGAAAGTTGGCGCGGATCAGCTTGCCCGTGCGGTGGGTCGGGACCGGTTCGACAACGATCATCGCCGCGCCACCGCGGGCGCGCTCACGGTAATAGCCGAAATGGCGTTCTCCGGGCAGGCCGTCATCGCTCATATTGGCGGTGTGGGCGCCGAACACGATGCGGTTTTTAAGCTCTTTGTGACGAAGCTTTACCGGCGAAAACAGTGTTGGAAAGTCATTCGGCATATCGGCCTCCAATGACGACAGCGTGCTAGAGCGCTTTCTTTTCATACGGAATCGGTTTGACCGGTTTTTCGCGTCTGCTGGCAAGGCAAGGTCCATGCCGTGGTCCGGGTGACCACAAGTGGAGCTTAACGCCGTCCAGCGGGCGCGAAAAACCGGCCTTCGGTGGGCCATGCAGGCTCATCGCCGGCGTTGCAAAGCTTGCCCGATGCCCCACATCGCGCGGCACTTTGCGCCTGGTCGAGTGAGCCTGTCTGGCACCATCAAACTGCTTCCGTATGAAAAGAAAGCGCTCTAGCCCGAGACTATTCCACCAGGCCTCCCTTCGCCAGTTCAAGCTTCGGCACGGGCGCGCCAGATTTCCCAGGCCATCTTGGCCCGCACGCCAAGATCGAGGAACGGCCGGGGCGGCAGGCTCTGTGGTGTGCCCAGTGACACCATATCGGCGATCAGCGGGTTGTCCTGACCGGTCGCCATGTCCGCTGCGAGTATCCCGCCGATCGTGCCCTTGGTGACCCCGACGGCATTCTGGCAGACCGCCGCATAGACATTGCCGGCCACCTGGCCAAATCCCGGTGCGTCATTGCGCGACAGGCAGATGAAGCCGGTCCAGGTGTGCTCCATGGTGACCTGCGGCAGCATCGGAAAACGTTCCAGGAAAAGCCGCTGGTGGTTCCCGCGCACCTCTGTGCGTTTGGCATCGGCGATGCGAAAGTCCGGTTTGAAGTGGATATCCTGTCTGATCAGAATACGGTGATCGGCGGTATAGCGCATGGTAATGCCGGCAAAGGCGTTGGCCGGGGTCAGGCCCCAATTCTCGACACTGCCCATGGCGGCCTGTTCATCGGCGGTCAGTTGCCGGCTGAGGCTTGCATGGGCGGCAAACACCAGAAGCTGATTCTTGAAGAAGCCGAACTTCTCGGCAAAACCGTTGACGCCGATAATCATTTTGGGCGCCATGACTGAGCCGCCAGGCGTCGTGAGGTGAACGCCGTTGTGATAGTCCACTTCGGTCACTGGCGTGTGTTCATGCACCGTGACATTGGCGGGCATGGTATCGGCCAGTCCACGGGTCAGGGCCGCGGGGTTCATCAGCACGTTGCCGGGGGTGTAGACGGCGGCATGAAAGTGCGGTGTGGCGATTTCCGCTTGCAGGTCTTGGGCATCGACCCAGCGGTAGGTTTCACCCAGGGCGTCCAGTTCTTTTGCCAGAGGTTCGAGAACCTGTGCCGTCCCCTGTTGCGACACAGCAGCGTGATATTTGCCGCGTACCGCCCAGTCACAGGCGATATCGTGCCGGTCGACCATGCCTTGCAGATGGGCAACCGCGGCGCGCGCCAGACGCATATATTTGTGCGAGTGTTCAAGTTCCTCCATGGAGGAGCCGACATTATGGGGCAGATCGATGGCGAAGCCTGAATTGCGGCCCGACGCCCCCTCGCCCGCCTCCTGGGCTTCCAACAGCACGACCTTGTCATTGGGCCTGGTCTCACCGAGCCTCCGTGCAGCGGCCAGGCCGGCATAACCCGCACCGACCACAACCCAATCCGCCTTGATGTCTCCGCTCAGCGCTTCATGAGGTGTACGTGAAGGCATGATCCGGCTCCAGCCATTGGTGGTGTCGTCGCCCGGCAAGACCGAAATCCTTGTCATCGCATTACTCCTCCTGCCCGCTCGCAGGTGTCGGATTGCCACTGGCCGGATGTATTGCATAGGCCGCGACGCAATCCTCCGCCTCATAGGTCACCGACGTTCCCGCAGGCAGCCAGATGCTGTCATGGGGGCCCGCGATCATAACCGTGTCCGTTGTCCTGACGGTCAACTGGCCGGACAGGACGATGAGCACCTCATCATAGGTCACTGTCCAGTCCATGCACGCATTGCCCATGCGGGCAATACCGACGCCCAGAGGCGTGCCGTCATCGGCACCGCAGATCGCAGCGAGCTGCGCCATGTCGCCATGTTCAAAGCGGGGAACGAAGGCGAGGTCCTCAAAGCGGGTGAGCCGCGGCGGCGCCGGATTTGGGTTCATCATTTCAGTTCTCCGTCAGGTGCTGCAGAACCTGGTCAATGTCTTTTTAAAACTCTTCAATTGCACATTCCATACAACACTGTATGGTTCCATACAAGGATGTATGGAACTCAAACCGGACCGACCGATATATGGACACAGCCCGACTTGCACCATCTGACGAGACGACCTCTTCGGAACCGCGCCTCAATCGTGCCGACTGGATCGCCGCCGCATTGGAACTGCTGATCGATGAGGGTATCGATGCCGTGCGGATCACCACCCTCGCCAACGCCCTGACGGTAACCCGGGGCAGTTTCTATTGGCACTTCAAGGATCGCGACGACCTGTGCGACGCGATAATGGCCCATTGGGAGCGGACCAATACGGCAGCGGTTCTTGCTGCGGTCAAGGACACCGCAAGCCTTGACCAGGGCGTTCTTGCCCTGTTCGACGCCTGGATCGATGCCACCCGATTTGAGCCAAGACTTGATGCCGCCATGCGCGACTGGGCGAGGCGATCGGGCGCGGTCCACACAGCGGTGGAAAAGGCTGACGATACGCGCATTACAGCGATCGCCGGATTGTTTTCCGAACACGGATTTAACCCCACGGATGCGTTCATTCGTGCCCGGATCATCTATTTCGCGCAGGTTGGGTACTATGCCCTGGAGATCGACGAAACCATGGTGCAGAGGTTCGGCTATCTCGAAGCCTATTATACCGGCTTCACCGGCCGCACCCTCGACCCGGCCCTGGTTAAAACCTATCGCGCAAAGCATCTGGACATTGTTGGTTCACAATCAACGGCTGGAGACCGCCCATGACTGCGCAACGGCAACAGACCCGCAAGGGCGGAGGGCGGCGGATGCGTGCTGCCCGCAATGCCAACAGCCGACCGCGCGACAGCATGCCCAATCCGGTCTATGCGCGCCTGCGCAACCCCTACCCGCCCATCGAGCAGTTTTCCGCCGACCAGATTGAGGCCATCCACCAAACATCACTCACCATTCTCGAAGAAATCGGCCTGCGGGTTCTGAGTGACGAGGCGCGTGACATCTATCGCAACGGTGGCTGCGATGTGGACGACACCACGTTTCATGTGCGTTTTGACCGTGATCTACTGATGGCGACCATTGCTCATGCGCCGGGCGAAGTGCAGATGCACGCCCGTAACCCGGCACGCAATATATCTGTCGGCGGCAACCACGTGGTGTTCTCAACGGTGGGCGGTGCACCGAATATCTCGGACATCGACAATGGTCGGAGACCGGGCACGCTTAACGCCTTCTCGGATCTTGCACGGCTGGCGCAAAGCTTTGATGTGATCCATGTGCTCGGGCCGATGGTGGAACCGATCGATATCCAACCCTCGATGCGCCATCTCGGCAGCACGTTCGCCATGATGACGCTCGCCGACAAAGTCCCCTTCGTCTATTCGCGGGGCCGTGAAGCGGTCGCCGATGCGGTCGAGATGATCCGCATTGCGCGCGGCGTGTCCCATGAAACACTGTGCAGCGAGCCGAGCTGCTACACGGTGGTCAACGCCAATTCGCCATTGCAGCTCGATGTCCCCATGTCCAAGGGCGTGATCGATTTCGCGCGCCTTGGCCAGGTGATGATCCTGACGCCGTTCACCCTTGCCGGCGCCATGGCTCCGGTCACGGTCGCAGGCGCGTTGGCACAACAGAACGCCGAAGCTCTGGCGGGTATCGCCCTGGCGCAGATGACCAATCCCGGCACCCCGGTGGTCTATGGCGGCTTCACCTCCAATGTCGACATGAAGAGCGGTGCGCCGGCCTTCGGCACGCCGGAATATGTCAAGGCGGCATTCGCCTCGGGCCAGCTTGCTCGCCGCTATGGTCTGCCGTGGCGTTCCTCCAACGTCAACGCCTCCAATGCACCTGACGTGCAATCGGCCTATGAATCCCAGATGTCATTGTGGGGGGCACTCATGGGCGGCGCCAATTTCATGTTGCACGGGGCGGGTTGGCTCGAAGGCGGCCTCACCGCCTCGTTCGAGAAGTTCATCATCGACGTGGAAATGCTCCAGGGCTTCGCCCAGATGTTCCGGCCGGAACCATGTGACGCGGAGGCGCTTGGCCTTGCAGCGGTGCGAGAAGTGGGCCCCGGCGGGCATTACTTCGGCGCCGCGCACACGCTCGAGCGCTATGAGACGGCGTTTTACGAGCCGGTCCTCTCGGACTGGCGCAATTTTGAAACCTGGAACGAAGACGGCGCCCGGGATGCGACCATGCGGGCAAATCTGATCTACAAGGACCGGCTGGCAAGGTTCGATCCACCGCTGATCGATGCGGCCATCAGGGAAGAACTCGAAGCCTTCGTGGCGCGCCGCACAGCGGAGGGCGGTGCGGACCTGGAGGCGTGAGAATTACGTGCTATATCCTGATCGAAACCCATCGCCCACGCATCCAGAGCCCCGCGAAAATGACTGTCTGGAGCAGACGGTAACCAGCGAAGGTCCCCCATATGGCGAGCAGGCCGAACCCTAGATGAGGACCGACGATAAAAGCTGCCGGCAGGCCGACCAGCCATTGGGTGAGAACCGACGTCAACATCACCGCGCGTGCGGCACCTGCACCGAGCAGTGAATTCATAAACACGATACTGGCGCCTTCGATCGCCATCATCGCTCCGAACAATCTGAGCGGTGCCACACCCAGAGCCCGTGTATCCGGGTCATGGATAAAACCCGACAGCACAAGATCGGGAAACAAGAGTGCCGGCACGCCGATCGCCGCCATGACGAGACAGGCGATCTTGAGCACATCGAAGGCCCATTGCCGGGCATCGTCCGCATCGACACGCCCGAGCGCCTCGCTCACCAGGGTCATGGCCGCCATGCCGAACCCCATGCCCGGTAGCAAGGCTACAAGAAACAGATTAGTCAGCACATTGGTCGCCGCCAGTTCCTGCGTACCAACCTGTCCGATGATCCAGAACAGCGTGGTCATGCCGGCGGCGAACAGGAACATCTGGATCGCCGAGGGTATCGACAGGCGCAACATGGTGGCCATGGTTTGGCCGCGCGGGATCCGGTGGAGAAAACCGTTTGCCCGCGCCACGCGCCAGGTAAGGAAGAAATAGATGCCGGTGCCGATATAGGTCGAGACCGCGGTACCGATGCCGGCACCTTGCGCGCCCAGTTCCGGAAAGCCGAACTTGCCGTAAATCAACAGGTAGTTCAGCACCACATTGCAGGCATGCATGATCAGCAGGGTGCGCAGGTAGAACCTGGTGAGGCTGACACCGGTGAGATAACCCCGGAAGGAGAAGTTCATGCCGACCGCCATGACGGCCAGCACGCGCGCCTGAAAATACGGCACGCCATCGGCGATGACCGCGGGATCGGCGTTGAGATAGGGAAACAGCTTGGGCGCGAACAGGCAGGCGGCAAGCGACAGGGGCAGACTGATCACCAGGGCCAACAGCAATCCGCCATTGAGTGGAATGGCGCTCTCCTCCGCCCGCCCCTCACCTATACGCCGCGCGGTCATGGCCTGAACGGCGGTCCCCAGTCCCATGACCACCGCACCGGTCATGAAGGATGCAAAACTTGCAATGCCGACCGCGGCAAGCGCTGTGGGTCCAAGCACGCCGACCATTGCGGTGTCCACCAGGTTCAGAACATTTTGCGACATCATGCCACCGATGATCGGCAGCGCGAGGTTCATGATGGTGCGAAGGCGGTCGGATTTCACAAGTGGGGCATTTCGTGCGGTTTACAGACAGATGCCGGCAGGCATCCAGGAGAGGGACGACGCCTCACTAACAGAAAACAAGCGGGTGGGGAAATGACGGTTTGGCAGTAGCCGTCAGCCGCTTGCCGCTATGGGTGGCAACCGGCGTTTTACCGGTGATGACTGAATGATCGAGGTGTTGGTCATGGCATAGGGGATGATCTGGTCAATCAGTGTCTCGAGTTCATCCACCCCCGCCACATGGGCTTTGGCGATGAAACAGTCTTCACCGGTGATGCGGTCGCATTCGACGATTGCTGCAAGCCCGTTCAGGATTTCAGCAACCCGTGCAAGCTCGCCGGGTAATGGGCGAATACGCAGCCATGCAGCAATCGGCAATCCAACCGCCTTAGGCTCAACACAGGCTCTATAGCTGGTTATGACGCCAGCCTCTTCGAGCCGGCGCACCCGCTCGGCAACACTCGGTGCCGACATGCCGACCGCACGGGCAAGATCCGCCATGCTAGTGCGGGCATCATTTGTGAGCGTTTCGAGAATCTTCACATCCAGATTGTCGAGATCGCCATTTTCATATCGAAGGCGTTTCATTGGTTACACCTGCCTTTACAATGCATTTTTCTAATTATGATCATTTCGTCGCTATTTATCCAGCCAATATAGCCTTCGATAATGCGATTGCCTCAATATCATGGACCAAGAATCGCATAATGACCCCTCGCACACTCACAAGAGCCTCCCTGGCCGTGCCACCCCATGCATGGTTCGGGGTCAGTGCCGTGTTCCATTACCTCGGGCCGTCCTTTGCGGTTCTGCTGTTCCCTTCTGTCGGGGTGCTCGGTGTCGCCTGGCTGCGCGTTTCGTCAGCTGCGGCGGTGTTTGCGGCCTGGACCACACCCTGGCGCACTTTTGCGCAGGCGGACCATCGGACGCGGCTGTTGTTGCTTGCCCTCGGTGTCTGCCTGGCGGTGATGAACTGTTCGTTCTATCTGGCGCTCGACCGCTTGCCGATCAGCCTGGTGGCGGCCATAGAGTTCATCGGCACGATAGGGGTTGCTTTGTATGGGCTGAGAACCGGCCGAAACCTTGCCGCTCTTGCGGTCACCATGCTCGGCGTCATCATCCTCATCGACGTCAAGTGGGTAAGCGACCCCCTGGGGCTGTTCTGGGCTTTTCTCAATGGCGCCCTGTTTGCCGGCTACATCATTCTTGGACACAAGGTTTCCGAGGCCGGCGCCAGTGGCGGCGTTGAGCTGCTGGGGGCTGCAATGACTGCCGCTTTCATCGTGGTCATGCCAATAGGCTTCGCTGAAGTCGTGAATGTCGTCACCAGCCCCGTCCTGCTGCTCGCCGGCATCGGTGTCGGTATCTGTTCGTCGGTCATCCCCTATGTCTGCGACCAGCTTGCCATGGCACGACTGCCGCGCGCCAGTTTTGCACTGATGCTGGCACTTTTGCCGGCAACGGCAACGATCATAGGCGCCATAGTACTGGCACAAATCCCGAGCATCTGGGACCTAATCGGCATCGCATTGGTAATGGCCGGGGTGGCGGTCCATAAATCAGCGCTATGTTGACGACAGCTAACCCAATTCCTAGCGATACGCCTTCCCGAGAAATTCATCGAACCGGGTCAGCGCCCCCTCCAGCCCGTGACAGCCCAGCCCAATGCGGATATTGCGGTCGCCGGCGTCGAACAGGGCGCTGTTGGCGACCAATATCCCGGCATCGGCCAGGAGGGCATCGCTCAGGGACTTCGTGTCGCCTGGTCCGCGCCATTCGGGCCAGGCGTTGACGCCTGCTGCGGGTGCTGTCCAACCAAAGAGATTGTCGTGACGGGCGAAGAAGTCGCTGGCAATTGTGATGTTATCATTGAGGATTGTGGTATTGCGCTGGTGGATTTCCTTGTCGTGGCGCAGGGCAAGCGCGCCCAGAAATTCGCTGGGTGCGCCGATGAAACTGTTGAAGTGAAGCCGCAGGTCTTTCAAGCGCTTGAGCACTCGTTCTTCACGCGTCGCGATCCAGCCGATGCGCAGGCCCGGAACGCTCAAGGTCTTGGACACACTGTGCAGCGACAACGCCCGGCCGTAGCGGCAGCAAAGCGGCAGGAAGGGTTCTTCCGTCCATGGCAGGCCGGCATAGATCTCGTCTGAGATCAGGAGCGTTTCGCGGGAACCGACGATCTCAAGCAGCCGATCGAAATAGGCCTCATCCGGCATAATACCGGTCGGATTGTTGGGAAAGTTGATCATGACCCATGAAGCAGGCTGTTGCAGCAGCCCGGCTAGCTCATCGAGGTCCGGCAACCAGTCATTTTCTGCCCGTGCGGCCCACTCAACCACCTCCGCTCCGCGCCATGCGGGAACCGTCAGGTAGGTCTGGTAGGCGGGCGTCTGCACGATGACACGGTCACCTTGCCCAATCAGGGTGAGTGCCAGCAATGCCAGTGCATCGTCGAGACCGGAGGTGGCCAGGATCTGGTCCGGTCCGAATTCCGGATAGCGCCCGCAGATCGCCTGTTTCAGGGGTGCCGATCCGTCGAGACCGGGATAGGTGAGCAACGTCGCATTCAGCTGTTCCTGCGCCTCCGGCTCGAATGCCAGAAGTTCGCCGATGCTTAAGGGTTCGGCAAAAGAGCGGCTCAGATTATACTCCGCGGTGCCCGCCTTGGGGGTATAGAAGAAGTCCTTGAGCTCAAAACGTTGGATATCTGCCATATCAGTAAGTTCCTTCGGCGGTGGATGACACCGACCTTCTCCACAGGATATTCATCAGTTTAGCACGTAAGCTGAAAAACCGCTCTTGCCGTTACTCAGGGGCGGCCCTATACAGTCGCTTTCAATGAACGCTGAAACCCGCCGCAACGCGCCCGTCATCGCCCACCGTCACCTGTTGGGGATCGAGGCGCTTTCTCCTCAAGATATCAGTGCTTTACTCGACCTGTCGGACACCTATGTGGAGCTCAACCGGGAGATCGAGAAAAAACAGGACTTTTTGCGCGGCCGCACCCAGATCAACCTGTTCTTCGAGTCATCCACCCGCACCCAAAGCTCGTTCGAACTGGCCGGCAAGCGGCTCAGTGCCGATGTCATGAACATGTCGGTCACAAGCTCCTCGATCAAGAAGGGCGAAACCGTCCTCGACACGGCAATGACCCTCAACGCCATGCACCCGGATCTGCTGATCGTGCGGCATCACGCAGCCGGCGCTGTCGAACTCCTGTCGCAGAAGGTCAATTGTGCGGTGGTCAATGCCGGTGACGGCAGTCATGAGCATCCGACCCAGGCGCTGCTCGATGCGCTGACCATCCGCCGGCGCAAGGGCCGGCTGCAAGGGCTGGTGGTGGCGATCTGCGGCGACATCCTGCACAGCCGGGTGGCGCGCTCCAATATTCTCCTGCTGCAGGCCATGGGCGCGCGGGTCAGGATCATCGCACCCTCGACATTATTGCCCACAGCGGTCGACCGGCTCGGCGTCGAAGTGTTCACCAACATGGCCGACGGGCTGGTGGATTGCGACATCGTCATGATGCTGCGCCTGCAGCTTGAACGCATGCACGGCTCGTTCGTGCCGTCGACCCGGGAATATTTTCACTTGTTCGGCCTTGATGAGCAAAAGCTCTCGCGCGCCAAGCCGGATGCGCTGGTCATGCATCCAGGCCCGATGAACCGCGGCATCGAGATCGACAGCCTGGTGGCGGACGGACTGCATAGTGTCATTCACGAGCAGGTCGAGATGGGGGTTGCAGTGCGCATGGCGGTGCTCGATGCGCTATCCCGCAACCTGCCCGGCGGAGGTAACGCGCCGTGACGCCGACCCATACCCAACCGGTGGCCGGCAAGCGCACCATATTGTTCAATGCCCGTCTGGTGGACCCGTCCGTGTCGCGCGATGAAACCGGCGGTGTGATTATCGAAGACGGTGTGATCACGGAAATCGGCCACCACATCACACAGCACGCAGCAGCCGGCACCGATGCCCGGATCGACTGTTCGGGCCATCTCCTGATCCCCGGCCTGGTCGACATGCGGGTGTTCACCGGCGAACCGGGCAACGAACACCGCGAAACCCTGGCGACCGCGTCTGAGGCAGCGGCAGCCGGCGGCATCACGACTTTCTGCTGCATGCCCGATACCGACCCGGTGATCGATGACATTGCCCTGGTCGACTTCATCCGGCGGCGCGCCCGTGATACAGCCATGGTGCGGGTTCATCCGATGGCGGCGCTGACCAAAGGCCTGAAGGGTGCGGAAATGACCGAACTGGGCCTGTTGAAGGAAGCCGGTGCGGTGGCGTTTACCGATGGCCAGCAATGCGTTTCCGATGCCCGGGTGCTGCGCCGCGCCATGTCATACGCCAAGGATTGCGGTGTGCTGATCGTGCAGCATACCCAGGAACCAACATTGACCGAATATGGCGTCATGAATGAGGGCGAGGTGTCGATGCGCCTTGGCCTGCCGGGTATGCCCTCGGTGGCGGAGGTGATGATGGTCGAGCGTGATGTCCGGCTGGTCGAACTGACTGGTGCTCGCTATCACGCAGCTCATATTTCCTGCAAGCAGTCGCTCAATACAATCCGGCGCGCCAAGGCCAAGGGCTTACCGGTCACCTGCAGCGTCTCGATCAACCATTTGACGCTCAACGAAAACGACATCGGCCCCTACCGCACATTCCTCAAGGTTGATCCACCGCTTCGTGCCGAAGATGACCGCTGTGCCATGGTTGAGGGGCTTGCCGACGGGTCGATCGATCTGGTGGTGTCGGATCATGACCCGCAGGATCCCGACACCAAACGGCGGCCATTCGCAGAAGCAGCGTTCGGCGCCAATGGTCTCGACACACTGCTGCCTGCCGCCTTGAGCCTGGTGCATAATGAAGAGGTGCCATTGGCGCGCATGATCGAGGCATTGACCGCTGCACCAGCCGGTCTGCTCGATCTCGCCGGCGGTACATTGCAACCTGGACGTCCCGCCGACATCGTCATGGTCGATCTCAACACCCCGTGGATCGTGACCCCGGACAAGTTAAAGTCACGCTCCAAAAACACGCCATTCGAGGACCGGCAGTTCGAAGGCCGCGCCCGCATGACCATGGTGGCGGGCCGGATCGTCTATGAACTGCATGCGTAAATGTCCGTTTAAGAATGCGCCAAAAGGCGCATTCTAGTTCCATAGCCGGCCCTCTCCCCCGGCCCAACCACCCACAAAGGTACCATTAATGGGTGGTTGGGCCGGGGGAGAGGGCCGGCCAGGGCATTCTTGAATGGACACTAAGCTGCACCTTTCGGCGACCCGCAGCGGTCATGTATAGTGATCCGGTCATACGCACACTCCATAAAACAGGTACCCTTGGAACACTATGATTGATCCGATCAGCTGGAGTCTGGCCCTGCCCTATCTCATTGCCGCTTTTGTGGCCGGTTATCTGTGCGGCTCGATCCCGTTCGGCTTGTTGCTGCCGAAACTGGCCGGTCTGGGCGATGTGCGGGAAATCGGATCAGGCAATATCGGTGCCACCAATGTGCTGCGCACCGGGCGCAAGGGCGTTGCCATCGCAACCTTGCTGGCGGATGTCCTGAAGGGCACGATCCCGGTGCTGGTAGCGATGCGGTTCGGCCCGGATATTGCGGTTGTCACCGCCCTTGGCGCGTTTATGGGGCATGTCTGGCCGGTCTGGCTGAAATTCAAGGGCGGCAAGGGTGTTGCGACCTTTATCGGCATCCAGCTGGGGCTTTATTGGCCAGTCGCCTTGATATTCCTGGCAACCTGGCTGCTCGTCGCAGTGGCGTTCCGCTATTCCTCGCTGTCGGCACTGGTGGCAACCGTGCTTACGCCTGTCTGGGCGGCGTGGCTGGACCAGTGGCAGTTTGCCGAATTGTTCGCACTGATCGCGGCAATCATTTTCTTCATGCACCGGGCCAATATCTCCCGTCTGGTCAAGGGTGAAGAAGCCAAGATCAAACTGAAATCATCGTGAGAAGGCGATGGGGGCGTATACATTAAGCTATGCCGAGCGGCGGGACTGGCTGCGCCTGTCGCGCAGCGAAAATGTCGGGCCGGCGACATTCCGCTCACTCCTCAATCACTATGGCACCGTTTCCGATGCACTTGCCTCCCTGCCTTCGCTCTCAGCCAAGGGCGGGCGCAAACGGCCGATTAAGATATACGACCAGGAACGCGCCGAGGCGGACCTTGAACGGGCGGACGAACTGGGTGCCCGTTTCGTTGCCTGGGGAGAGCCGGACTATCCAGCTTTGCTGCACCATATCGATGCATCGCCGCCGCTGATCTGCATAAAGGGCACGACCCGCGTCCTGAGCCCGCCGGCGATCGGCATTGTCGGTGCCCGCAACGCCTCGGCACTAGGCCGCAAGCTGACCCGCAAAATAGCCGGCGAATTGGGCGATGCCGGCTTCACAGTGGTGTCCGGCATGGCCCGCGGCATCGATACGGCAGCCCATCAGGGCAGCCTTGAAAGCGGTACCGTCGCGGTATTGGCCGGTGGCATCGACAACATCTATCCACCAGAGAACGATGATCTCTATCACGAGATTGCCCGACAGGGCCTGCTGATCAGCGAACACACGGTCGGCACAAAACCCCAGGCCCAGCTTTTCCCACGCCGCAACCGGCTGGTCTCGGGCATGAGTTATGGCGTGCTGGTGATCGAAGCAGCCATGCGGTCAGGCTCCCTGATCACCGCGCGGCTGGCACTTGAACAGAACCGCGAGGTGTTTGCCGTCCCGGGCAATCCAATGGACCCGCGTGCGGAAGGAACCAACAAGCTGATCAAGGACGGGGCGGTTCTGGTACAGAATGCGCAAGACATTGTTGATGTCATAACGCCAATGATTTCAGACATACGATTGCCGTCTAGCCCCGACCTTACTGTGAAGGAACCAGCCGCCACAGTCGTTTTGCACCAAGACATCTCCACCACCGATCGAAATCGATTGCTCGACCTGATCGGTTCAAACGCGGTCGGTATCGACGACCTGATCCGCGAAAGCGGGCTCGATGCAAGTGCTGTGATGACCGCACTTCTGGAGCTGGAACTTGCCGGCTCTGTGGAACGTCTGCCGCAGCAGAAGGTCGCCCGCCTGGGGATCTAGAATTGAAGCACCGAGCGGCTGTTAGGCTGCTTGCTGCAGCTCAGTCAGTTTGGGGATGTTCCAGTCCGGAGTAATACCGGCGGCCTGACGGTCTCCGACGAGTAGGGTTTTCATGCCGGCGGCCTTGGCGCCGAGTACGTCGCGGTGGGGATCGTCCCCGACAAACAGTGTGCGCCCAGGCTGAACGCGCGTTGCCCTGATCGCTTGCTCGAACAGTTCTGGTGAGGGCTTGAGATGCGGCCCGTCCGAAGAGAACACCAAAACATCGAAGAGTTCCAGGACACCACGCCTCTCAAACAAGTCGAGCCACAGTTTCTTGCCGGACCAGATGTTGGAAACAACGCCGAGTTTGTGCGTTGAGGCAAGGTGTTTGAGCACTTCCACATAGGGTGGAGAAACGTCGCCAAGTTCATGTTGCGCGACAACATTGACGAGAAGGTCAATTTCAATAAGCGGGAGCCCCTCTGCAGACATGACCTGATGCAAGGTTTCCTGCACCGAAGGGAACTTGTTCTGCCACTCGGCATCTTCGTACTTTGCGGCAACATCTTCGCAACAGGTGTTGATCACCCGATTGACAGTTTCGGCATCGTAGGCAACTCCGCCGAGCACTCGGTAGGTGCTGTAGTAGTCTTCCGCTTTATCAAAGCGGTCATGCCCAAACATGAAAGTGCCATTCATGTCCAGAAGCACGGCGTCAAACAATGTCAGATCGAAATGGCTCATGCAAAGATCAGGTTTTGTGTGCGTCATGAAAGCTGCAGAATCTGTCTAAACATGCAAGGCAGAACTTCAACGAACAAGAAAAATCCGACCGCAATGCTGGACCCGGAAACGACGACATTATCAGTTAAAACCCAAGTGCACGGAGCATCGGTTGTAACTGTGCCTCGTAGCGTCGCCATCTGCCGAGTGAACGGGTATTGATCGGCTGCCTGACTTGCCAGACGCTTGCGGTGTCAATGGCGCGGTCGACACTGGCTGTATCAAGACAGGCCGGGTTCCACTCCAATCCGCAATACTCGATCAGCGCCCGGGCTGTGTTTTCCGGCTCATTGGTCATATCGTCGTAGGAAACCGTGTGCATGGTGACCGGACAAACCTCACGCCAATGCTCCATCAACCGTTGATGGTGCCGATAAACCTGACCAAATGCTTCCAGATCATAGGAAAAGTTCAAACCGCTGCGGAAATTCTGCTCAAAGCAGGACAACCCGATTTCGCGCGGATCGCGTTTGCAGTAGATGATCCTGGCGTTTGGAAAAACCCAGGCAATGAGACCGATGAGTGTGTAGTTTCCCGGTGACTTGTTGGTGGCGAAGTGTGCGTTCCGGTCTCCGCCCATCATATCCTCGAGGATCTGCTCACCATTCCGGCGGGCCCAATCGGCTGGCAGTTCAAGTGCCCCGTTTGGATAATCGCCAATCGACCTCGCGAGTTTCTGGAAATCCTGACGCTCGCCGCCCGCCCTGACCGGCTCATAGCCGGCAAGGATCTGCTCCGTGAGAGTGGTCCCCGACCGTGGCATGCCGAGAATAAAGATTGGCGCTTTGCTCGGCACACCTTGGCCGAGACGGGCGGCGAAAAACTCGCAGCTGAAAACCTCGGATGTGCGGTGCAGGCGTTGAGCAAATGCGCTGATGTTAAAGGGTTGCAGCTTCGCCTTGAATGCGTTCGCCCGTGCCAGAACTGTAAATGCCTGTTCATAGCACCCTTGACGGTCCAGCAGTTTGTAGAGCGCAAACCCGGCGGATGCGCGCGACTGCTCGGACAAGGCATCGTCATTCAATATGTCCGCCAGGGGGCCGGCCGCTTCGAGCTCAAGCGCGTTCATATAGGCTAATTGTTCATAGGCCTCGGCGGCCGTGCGATCATGGGTGATGGAGGCTTTGAACGAAGCACTTGCGGCGGCAAAATTTCCCAGCCGAAGATCGAACAGACCCCTGGCAAAATGCGCGATCGATGGCGCATCGCCACGTTTCATGGCATCGTCAGCCCTGACCAGCCCCTCATCATATCGTCCAAGCTGAAACAACACCCTGGCCCAGCCGACCAGCGCTTCCGTTGGCAGGGCCTGGATATTCTGCGCTTTACGGAAAACACCCTCGGCTTCTTCGAATGCGTTGGCCTGGAAAAGGGCATGACCCAGATTTATCCAGGCATCGCAGTAATCAGGTGCAAGCGAAACCGCTTGTCGGTAGTTAGCGATAGCCTCGTTCAAACGATTGAGGGCCTCAAACACAATGGCCAGGGCATTAAGGATCTCTGGATCGCCTGGGGCCTCGGCGTGGGCATTTTCAAGATAGGGCAGCGCATCGGCCGGCCTGCCCTGAGCACGCAAAACATCGCCAAGCCCATAAAGCAGATCCGCATCTTTTGGCGCCGTCTCCAAACCGTTCCGATAATGGCCGGCGGCGGCATCCAGATTTCCTTCCTGGTGAGCCAGTTCACCGAGATTAAGCAATATCGACGCATCATCCGGCGCCAAATCCAATGCTTTTTCAAATGCCTGGCGCGCCGCCGTCACCTGCCCGGCCTGGGCTTCAAGAACCGCATATTCGACTAGTACGTCACGGTTTCCCGGTTCGCCAGACAGAACCTCCCGATAGGCCGCGCGTGCAGGCTCATACTGACCCTGTTCGGCATAGGCGCGCGCCATGGAAAGCCGGCTTGATTGGGAAACGGTCACAACAGACAGACCCTGCCAGGGGTTCGAAAATATTTGGCTGCACTATTGCCCGACTTTGCCCAGACGCCAAGCAGCACCAACGCCGATCGTGGTACTTTTATTCCTGATCCATGCGCTCCAGGGCGATGGTCATATTCTTTCTTGCCAGGACCGACAGAGCTGATCCGGTCGAGATCAGCCGTTCATATATCGCCACGGCCTCTTCATGGTCCTCGCAGTCGAGATAGGCATTGGCCAGATTGTAGGAGACGCGTTCGTCAAACGGATTGAACTTCTTCGCCACGATGAGTGTGCGCAACGACAGCTCACTCATCTCAAGTTCAGTACAGGCATTGGCCAGGCCGATCAAAGCATCGACATCTTCCGGCCATTCTATCAGGGCACGCTCAAATGCCCGTTTCGCCAGGTCAAAGCGTCCCTCTCTGCAATGAATATCAGCGATCACATACCAGGCGTGGTTGGCGTCCAGATCGTATGGAGCGCGAATGCAGTCGCGTTCCCGGTCGAAGATGAGCCGAAGGGCCTCGGAAAACCGCGCGGCATTCTTGAGCCGGTATATCTTAGTGAACGGGTCTGCCCCGACATCGGACAATACGGAATTCTGGTTCGCTGCGGCCAGCTTATCAAACGCATACGGGGCCAACTGCCGATACTCCTGTTACTCACAGTGAACAATGTAGCAACCAGATACCTCCAAACTGTTAAACACACTTCTAACCATTGACGAATATGCAGGGCTCTACGACATATGTGGCAATTGCGCGCCATGGTTTTTGATGAAGGTGTTTGACAGACGGTCGCCTTTTCATCATTTTCTGGCGCCAATTTCGATGTGGGTCGCTTTATTGGTGTCTGGCGAGCGATTCGCCGGAAGTAGAGGGACGCGCCCCGTGCGGGCCGGGATTTAGCCGGCATACAAGATATTGAGCCTATAAAACGAAAGACATTATGGATCTCGTCATTGTGGAATCGCCGGCCAAGGCGAAAACGATCAACAAATACCTGGGCTCCGGCTATCAGGTACTGGCATCCTATGGTCATGTTCGCGACCTGCCGTCGAAAGATGGCTCGGTCAAGCCGGATGAAGATTTCTCCATGTCCTGGCAGGTGAGCACCGACGCCAAGAAGCGGGTCAGCGCCATTGCCGAGGCAGTCAAGGGCGCGGACAAACTGATTCTTGCAACTGACCCGGATCGCGAAGGCGAAGCGATTTCCTGGCACGTACTTGAAATCCTGAACCAGAAGAAACTGCTCAAGGACACAGAAATCCAGCGTGTGGTGTTCAATGCGATCACCAAAAATGCAGTGCTGGAAGCCATGGCGCATCCGCGCGACATTGATCAGGATCTGGTACAGGCCTATCTGGCGCGCCGGGCACTGGACTATCTGGTCGGGTTTACGCTGTCGCCTGTGCTGTGGCGCAAACTGCCGAGTGCCCGCTCGGCGGGCCGTGTTCAATCGGTGTCGCTCAGGCTCATCTGTGACCGCGAGCTTGAGATCGAAATATTCAAGAGCCAGGAATACTGGACCATCGAAGCGGACATGAAGACCCGGGCCGGGGAAAACTTTGCCGCACGCCTGCATCAGATCGACGGTGCCAGGCTGGATAAGTTCGATATTCCAAACGAAACCCGCGCCCGGGAACTTGAGGCCGCCATCCTCAATGGCGATTTCTCGGTGGACAAGGTTGAGAGCAAACCACAAAAACGCAATCCCTACCCGCCCTTCACTACTTCGACCCTGCAACAGGACGCCTCGCGCAGACTTGGGTTTTCCTCTTCACGCACCATGCAGGTCGCACAAAAGCTCTATGAAGGTTTCGAGATCGATGGCGAAACCCAGGGGCTGATCACCTATATGCGTACGGATGGCGTACAAATCGCCAAGGAAGCAGTGGATGCCTGCCGAGACGTGATCTCTGGCAGTTATGGCGGCAATTACCTTCCTGATGCGCCGCGGGAATACAAGACCAAGGCCAAAAACGCCCAGGAGGCCCATGAAGCAATCCGCCCGGTGGTCCTGGCGCGCGATCCCAAGGAGGCCCGGCAGTATCTCGATGACGACCAGGCGCGGCTCTACGAACTGATCTGGAAACGCACGATCGCCAGCCAGATGGAAAGCGCCGTGATCGAGCGCACCAGCGCCGACATAACCACGCGTGGGCAGGACGGCGCCACCTATGGGATGCGGGCGACCGGCTCTGTTGTGCGTTTCGACGGGTTCCTGAAACTCTATCAGGAGGAGGACGAGGACAACAGCGAACGGGAAGATGCACGGCGGCTGCCTGCCCTGAACCAGGGTGATGCGGTGACGCTTGAGAAACTGTCACCTGTGCAACATTTCACCGAGCCGCCGCCACGCTACACCGAGGCGACTTTAATCAAGAAGATGGAAGAACTCGGCATCGGTCGGCCATCGACCTATACATCGACCATGACCGTGCTGCGTGACCGAGAGTATGTCCGGTTGGAAGCCAAACGCCTGATCCCCGAAGACAAGGGACGTCTGGTCATTGCCTTCCTGGAAAGCTTCTTCGACCGTTATGTGGAATACGACTTCACCGCCAATCTGGAAGAACAGCTCGACCGGATCTCCAACGGCGAAATTGACTGGAAGCAACTGCTCAGAGACTTCTGGAAGGAGTTTTCCGCCGCAGTTGAGGACATTGCAGACCTGCGCGTGTCGCAGGTACTGGACGCCCTGAACGAACTTCTCGGCCCGCATATCTTTCCGCCCCAGGAGGGCCAGGAAGATTCTCGCAAGTGCCCGGCCTGCGAAAGCGGCCGGCTGAGCCTGAAAATCGGCCGGTATGGTGCGTTTGTCGGGTGCGAGAACTATCCGGAATGCCGCCATACCCGTCAGTTGACCAATGGCGGCGCGGACAGTCCCCCGCCACTTGAGGCGCGGGTACTGGGGGTCGATCCGGAAACCGGACGCGATGTCAGTCTGCATGACGGCCGGTTCGGGCCTTATGTTCAACTGGCGCCCGAGGCGGAAGGTGAAAAGCCCAAAAGATCCGGTCTGCCGCGCGGCCAGGACCCGCTTGAGGTTACACTGGAATTCGCGCTCTCGCTCTTGTCCCTGCCACGCGAAATTGGTCTGCATCCGGAATCCGGCAAGCCGATCAATGCCGGACTGGGCCGGTACGGACCGTTTGTGCAACACGAACGGACCTATGCAAATCTTGAGAGTTTCGAGGAGGTGTTTACCGTCGGGCTCAATCGCGCGGTCACGCTGATCGCGGAGAAAGCTTCAAATGCCCGGGCAAAATCCCAAGCACTCAAGGAGCTTGGGGAACATCCCGAACTGACCGGGCCGGTCCAGGTCATGAAGGGACGCTATGGGCCATACGTCAAGCATGGCAAGGTCAACGCCACGCTGCCGAAATCCCAGGATCCCGAAACCGTGACCCTCGAACAGGCGGTCGAACTGATCGCGGCAAAGGCGGCCAAACCGGCCAAGCCCAAGGCAAAAAAGGCAAAGGGCAAGCGTTCCGGCAGCTCAAAGGCCAAGGAGGAGGCCTGAGGGCTAAAGTCACTTGGCAAAACGCAAAACCGCGAAGGCGTCAAAACCGAAGGCAATTCCGAGCGTTTCGGAAATCCTGGAATTCATACAGAACAGCGGCAGCCGGGTCGGCAAGCGGGAAATCGCCCGTGCCTTCGGCATCCGCGGCAGCGACCGCATCGCACTGAAGCGCATCTTGCGCAAGATGGCTGATGACGGTCTCCTGGAAAAAGAGCGCAACCGGCTGCGCCCTGCAGGGAGCCTGCCGCCAGTCGGCGTGCTGGAAATCCTCGGCACCGATGATGACGGGGAACTGGCCGCCCGACCGGTAAACTGGGACCGGAACGCCCAGGGAGATCCGCCCGGCATCGTCATCGTGCCAGACAAAGCACGTGGCGGTGACACCAAGTCACCGGGCAAAGGCGACCGTGTACTTGGACGCCTGAGGGAACTCGAAGCCGGCAGCCACCCAGCCTACCGCTATGAGGCGCGCGTCATCCGCACGCTTAGCCGGTCGGGGCGGACCATTATGGGCGTGTTCCGCAAATCGAGCAGTGGCACCATGCGCATCGAACCGGTCGATCGCAAAAACCGCAACGAACTCAATGTCCAGCCGGGTGACGACGGCAAGGCCCGAAGCGGTGAACTGGTCGCCGCCGAAGTCACCCGCGACCGGGGCCGCGGGCTGCTCTCAGCTCGGGTCACCGAATGTTTCGGCAAACTTGGCGATCAGAAATCGATCAGCATGATCGCCATCCACCAGCATGGCCTGCCGCACAAATTCTCGACATCGGTGTTCGCCGAAGTCGAGGCGGCAAAACCAGTCACGCTGGGCCGACGGACAGACCTTAGACCGGTCCCCCTGATAACCATCGATCCAGCGGACGCCCGCGATCACGATGACGCGGTCTGGGCGGCACCCGATGATGACCCGAACAATAGCGGCGGCCACGTGGTGATCGTCGCAATTGCCGATGTCGCCTACTATGTTCCGCCCGGCTCCGCGCTTGACCGTGAAGCGCGCGAACGCGGCAATTCGACTTACTTCCCCGACCGGGTGGTGCCCATGCTGCCCGAAAAACTATCTGCGGATCTGTGCTCGCTGCGACCCGGCGAGGACCGCCCTGCCCTGGCGCTCAAAATGGTGTTCGACAAAAACGGCGCCAAGAAGCACCACGAGTTCTCGCGTGTTCTGATGCGCTCCGCCGGCAAACTGTCCTACACTCAGGCGCAGGACGCGATGGATGGTCGCCCGGATGAAGCGGCAGATACTTTGGTGGCCGGCGTCCTCAAGCCGTTATGGGCTGCCTATGGTGCCCTGTGCAAAGCGCGCATGCACCGGGCCCCGCTCGACCTTGAGCTGCCGGAGCGCAAGCTTGTGTTTGACGACAACGGCACGGTCGCCGGGGTTGTTGTTCCACCGCGCCTCGACAGCCACAAGCTGATCGAGGAGTTTATGATTCAGGCAAATGTCTGCGCGGCGGAAACCCTTGAACTGCAACATTCCCCATTGCTCTATCGGGTGCACGATGCGCCGGCTGAGGAAAAGGTCCGTGCAACCTCCCAGTTCCTTGCAAGCCTGGGCCAGAAGCTCGCCCTTGGCCAGGTGCTGAAACCGATGCATTTCAACCAGATCCTGGCAAAGGTCAAAGACACCGAGATTGCAGACCTGGTCAATGACGTGGTCCTGAGGACCCAGGCGCAGGCCATCTACAGCCCGGAGAACCGCGGCCATTTCGGCCTCCATCTGAGGCGCTATGCGCATTTCACCTCACCCATCAGGCGCTATGCGGATCTGATCGTCCATCGTGGTCTGATTTCCGCCCTGAAGCTGGGTGATGACGGGTTGAGCGATGCCGATATGGCCGGGCTGTATGAAACGGCGGAGCTGATTTCAGCGGTCGAACGCCGGTCCATGACGGCTGAACGCGACACCGTGGACCGGATGGTGGCGAGCCTGTTATCCGATCAGGTGGGTAACCGGTTCAATGGCAGGATTGCCGGTGTTACGGATGCCGGCCTGTTTATCCAGCTTGCCGAATCCGGCGCCAGCGGCTTCATACCGGCAAGCACCATCGGACAGGACTACTATGTCCACGACCGCACACAGATGGCGCTGGTGGGAGAACGCAGCGGCGAGACCTATCGGCTGGGCGACAGGGTCGAGATACGCCTGGTCGAAGTTACCCCGCTTGCCGGAGGACTGAGGTTTGAAATGTTAAGTGACGGCCGCAAGGGCAAGCCGGTGAAACGCCGTGCGCAGAGCGGGCGCCCATTCCGCAAACCGCGCCGCAGATGAGCACACTCCCGATAGCCGCGAGCCCGACCACACAGCCGCAAGCGGTAGACAATGTGCGCCCCCGTGACGCCGCCACACTGATCGTTCTCAGACGTGATGGAGATCAGCCGTGCGTGCTCATGGGCAGGCGCCATGACAATCATAAATTCATGCCCGGAAAATACGTCTTTCCCGGCGGCCGGGTGGATTATGCGGACAGCCGGATCAAACCCGGCTCGGAGCTGTCAGCCCCGGTCAGCAACAAACTGCAACAGCGCATGCGCGGCACCGCAACGGCTGCACGCGCCAGGGCTCTTGCACTTGCTGCATTGCGTGAGACCTTTGAGGAAACCAGCCTGGCGCTTGGCGATCCACTGGGCAAGGAAAAGGCGAACAGCAAATCGCCGGCCTGGCAGGCGTTTTTTGATGCCGGTGTCAGGCCACGTCTTGGCCCCCTGCAATTCGTTGCCAGAGCGATTACGCCACCGCGCCGCGTCAGGCGTTACGACACGCGGTTCTTCCTCACTCTTCAGGAAGACTGGGACCGCCTGTCCTTCGATATCGCTCCCAGTTCCGAACTGACCGAAGTGCACTGGGTGACATTTCAGCAGGCACAGACCCTGGACTTGCCTCGAGTAACCAGCTTCGTGTTAAAGGACCTGGAACAGCGCCTTAACCGCTCGAATAAACTGTCATTTGGTCAAAAGGTTCCGTTTTTCCGTTATCACGGCAACTCCTGGCTTCATGACCATCTGTGAAACCGGATCAGCTGCTTGACAGGCGCGGTTTCCTGCGTAATGTGCGCCGCAATGAAATGGACTGTAGCGTGACGCCGGCAATGGTTGGCCGGCCACGTACTACCGGCACGCCGGAAGGCAATTTGAAAGGTCGAGACCATGGCGAAGCCCACCACAATTAAGATCCGGCTCGTGAGCACGGCCGATACGGGCTTTTTTTACGTGACAAAAAAGAATTCGCGCACGATGACTGAAAAGATGTTGGTCAAGAAGTACGATCCAGTCGTACGCAAGCATGTCGAGTTCAAGGAAGCCAAAATCAAATAGTATCGGGACGACAGGTCCCTTGGAAAGGGTGCTGCCAAATGGCGGCGCCCTTTTTTCGTTGTGGCTAGAGCGCTTCAGGTTCATACGGAATCAGTTTGACCGGGTTTTCACGTTTGCTGGCAAGGCACGTGTCCCGCCGTGGACTGTCTGTCCACAAGGGGCGCGTAACGCCGACAGCGGGCGTGAAAACCCGGCCTTCGGTGGGCCAAACCGGCTCGCCGGCCGTGTTGCGATGCTTGCCCGATGCACCGCATCGCGCTTCTCATCGCGCCTTGCCGACAAACCGGTTTGGCGCCATCAAACGGTTCCGTATGAACCTGAAGCGCTCTGGAGCATTTCATGTTCATGCGAATCATCTGACGGTGCGAAATCAGCGCATTGGGCAGGCGCACCACCTGGTCCGATAACGGACAAACCGCTCTTCGGGCATCGCATTACGGAAAACTTCGCCTTAACGGTGAAAATTCACCTGAACAGGCTTGCATGCAACATAGTTTTATTTAGGGTGGTGACAGTCGTTCGGCTGCCCTTAATCACCGCAGTCTGACGGCGATAGGGCGGCCGGCCCGGATTCGGCATTTACGAGGAGGCCACTCCAACCGTTTCCGGACCGGCCCACCCTACGGACCCAGGAGATGCGGCGGACCTGAGTGTTCCGTAGGGCGTTCCGTATTTGGCCGGCCTGTTCTTGAAAACGATGCAGCTTGTTGGAAGTCTGTATTGCCGCTTCGAATATCAAGGACTATTGTTTTAGGCCTCGACCAAAAATCCGTAATTATTCTTCTTTCCGCACACCGAATATCGAACAATCGACAACAAAAATCAAATATAACTTCAACTGTCTTTGTTGGGTAGTAAATTGGTAAGGTTAACCTGGCGGCCATGGCTAACGCTTAACGTTAAATTTTGACGGCTGCTTGCTCATGGCCCTGCGAATTGTGCGTGCCAATAGTTGCCCTCGACTTCGGGCCTGCAAGAGTTTTGAATTTTGGCCTAAGGAAGGACCGGAATTATGCCGCGTCGGCGACAACCCGGTTACGGCCGTCCCGTTTTGCCCGGTAGAGTGCCTGGTCAGCACGCTTGAGCATTCCATCCGCATTGTCCTCAGATCCATGGAATGCAGCAATGCCGATTGAGATCGTGATGTCCAGCGGCCTGGCGCCGACCAGAACATCAAACGGCTTACCGGCAATGATCTGCCGCAGGCGTTCGCCTATTCTATAGGCCAGGGCCATATCAGTATCGGGCATGACCAGAACGAATTCCTCGCCGCCGACCCTGCACGCCATATCGATGCCGCGAATGTTGGAACTGATCCGAGTGGCGAACTCCTGCAGAACCTGGTCACCAATGCCGTGGCCATGACTATCATTGACCACCTTGAAGTAATCGATGTCGATGACCAGGATGGATATCGCCTTGCCGCGATTGGCCGCCTGTTCGATCAAGGTATCCAGGTGGGTTTCCATGTAACGGCGATTGTAAAGACCGGTCAGCGGATCGGTGACCGCCATTTCGATGCTTTGCTGGACATTGTCGCGCAGCCGCTCTGTATAACGCCGGCGTTTGAGCTGGGTGTAGACCCGCGCGAGCAACTCGTTTTTGTCCACCGGCCGCATCAGGTAATCGTTGACCCCCATATCGAGACCACGCAACAGGCGTGCATTGTCGTGGGGTTCCACAATAATCAAGATCGGCAGATTACGGGTGCGTTCGAGCGAACGGAATTGCGAGCACAAACGCAAGCCATCGGAATCGCGTAAATTCAGACTGACGATCAGCAGTTCCCAGTCTTTTTCCGCCGCCTCGAACAAAGCCTGTTGCGGGTCGCGGAACACGGTCACAGTGTGCCGCTCATTCAGGGCACCGGTCAGACGTTCGATGGAACTTTCCTTGTCATCGACAAGCATGATGTTGCCGGGCGTTCTTGCCATGGCTTCCTGCAAATCCCGGTCGAGCAATCCCATGCGTTCGCTGGTTTCCGCGCGCGAGCGCAACTCGTCGGTCAGCATTTTCAGGCGCACCAGGCTTTTGACCCGGGAAAACAACGCCACATCACTAACGGGTTTTGTCAGAAAGTCGTCGGCGCCGGCCTCAAGTCCCTTTACCCGGTCCTGAGGCTGATCGAGGGCGGTGACCATGATGACTGGAATATGCTGGGTCTGGGCATTGCCCTTGAGACGGGTGCACACCTCAAAACCGTCCATACCAGGCATCATGACATCGAGCAGAATAATATCCGGCATCGACCGATTGACGACTTCAAGCGCCTCCACACCGCTGCGTGCGGTCATGACGTCAAAATACTCAGCCGTCAATTTGGCTTCGAGCAGTTTGACATTGGCCAGAATGTCATCGACCACAAGGACCCGGGCGGTCATTGCCGGCCCCCGGCAAATTTGTCGACGGTCTCCAGGAAGCTGTTGACCGAGATCGGCTTGGAAATGTATGCCTCGCAGCCGCCTTCGCGAATTTTCTCCTCATCGCCCTTCATCGCGAACGCGGTGACGGCGATGATCGGAATGGCGCGAAGGTGTTCGTCCTCCTTGAGCCACTTTGTAACCTCAAGGCCGGAAACCTCCGGTAACTGGATGTCCATGAGAATTAGATCGGGCATATGCTCCCGGGCAATATCAAGCGCGGAAAGTCCATCCCGGGTCTGTAGAGTGCTGTAACCATGCGCTTCCAACAGATCGTTAAAGAGCTTCATATTGAGCTCATTATCCTCGACTATCAGAACTGTCTTGGTCATGGTTTGCCGGATCCCGGTGCCGGATTCGCATTTTGCGTCATTGACGGCTGACGGTGTCATACCTATTTTTGCTTCCGCGTTATAGGACACAGTCCCGTGCGAGCATGGTGTCTCCCGCAGCTCACCGGCTCGGTAACTCCATTTCAAGCTATTTAAGTAACCAACTGCTTAATTCATCGCTTGTTTTCTGCGATATTTCGCTTTCCAGTTCGTAAGGTTAAGCAAAGTGAAACAGACTACTTTCTCCCAAAAGAGCGCCGAAACCCTGGCTCTCCAGGGGATCGCATTTCTGGCCGGAGATGATGACCGTATCCAACGCTTCTTCACTGCCACCGGTCTCGATCCGGCGGCGCTCAGGAGCAGCGTCGATGATTCGTCCACACTTGCCGGAGTGCTCGACTTTATTCTCGGCGATGAGAAGCTGGTTCAAGAGTTTGCCGAGTTCGCCGGCATCACCCCGGAAGAACCGGCTCTTGCCAGACGGTCGCTTCCGGGCTTTGAACATTGGTAAGGGACAATATGAGACGTAAACTGGGCGACAGTGTGCGGCGTCAGATCGATGCCCTGGACATACAGCGGGACAAACCGCTGATCATCTGCGACGTCGATGAAGTGGTCGTGCATTTCATCAAGAGCCTGGAAGCCCATCTGGACGAGAACGGATGCTGGCTCGATACGTCGAGCTTTGCGCTGAACGGAAACATCCGGCTCAAGGAGACCAATGAACCGGTTCCCGGGCAGATTGTCGGCGACCTGCTCTATGGCTGTTTTTCCGCGAGAACACACATCATGGACATGATTGATGGGGCGGCCGAAGCGTTGCTCGATCTGGGCGAAACAACGGAAATCGTCATGCTCACCAACATGCCACACGACTATCTTGAGCAGCGGGTTGAAAACCTGCGCGGCCACGGTATCCCCTATCCTGTCGTTGCAAATGACGGCGCCAAGGGTCCAGCGGTAGAAGCGCTGCTCGAAGGGCTGTCCCATGACGCGATTTTCATTGACGACAGCGCAACCAATATCACTTCGGTCGCCGACTGGTGCCCACAGACCCACCTAATACACTTCATCCCCGATCATCGGTTTGCCCGCCATGTGCCACCGGTCGATGGGGTTGCCCTGCGCACGGACAATTGGCAGGACGCAAAGAGCTTCATCGACGGAGTGATCACCCTCACCAATTCCGATGACTGAACCGCTGCGCATCGGCATCGACCTAGGCGGAACCAAGATCGCTGCAATCGCCTTTGGCGCGGCCGATGAAATCCTCGCCTCACACCGTATGAGCACGCCGCGCGACGACTATGAAGCGACACTTGATGCGATACATGGGTTGGTGGCGGAGATCGAAAGTAAACTTGGCAGCCATGGATCTGTCGGCATCGGTACACCCGGATCGGTGTCACCGCAGACGCATGTCATGCAGAACGCCAACTCCGTGTGGCTCAACGGCCGGCCACTGCACCGCGATCTTGAGCAGCGCCTCAATAGGCCGGTGCGGCTTGCAAATGACGCCAACTGCTTTGCATTGTCGGAGGCTGTGGATGGGGCGGCCCGCGAGGCACGGTGCGTATTTGGTGTCATCCTGGGCACCGGATGCGGTGGCGGCATTGTCATTGACGGTGCCTGTGTTATCGGGCCACGCGCGATCGGCGGCGAATGGGGCCACAACCCCCTGCCCTGGTGTGTACTGGAGGAGTATCCAGGAGCACAGTGCTGGTGCGGACGCCAAGGGTGCATTGAAACCTGGCTGTCGGGACCAGCGCTCGCCCACGATCATCTGAACCACACCGGGCAGCAGATGAGCCCGTCGGAGATCGCGGCGAGCGCATTGCATGGAGAGACAGGAGCTGTGGCGACGCTCAACCGGTATGCGGACAGACTGGCCCGCAGCCTTGCCATGGTGATCAACATCCTCGATCCGGACATCGTCGTTCTGGGCGGTGGCCTGTCCAATCTGGATTTTATCTATGAGCAGGTTCCCGGGCACCTGGGCTCATACGTGTTTGCCGACCACTGTGACGTGAACATTGTGCCGCCCGTCCATGGCGACGCCAGCGGCGTGCGTGGTGCCGCACGCCTTTGGGATCTGCCAAATCACCCGGCGTGATGATCAAATTGTTCCATCTGTTCGAGATACACCCTAGGTCATGAACTCATAAATGACACGCATTGTGCGCTGACGGATTTGCGCTGTGAGCAGGCGCAAAGGCGCCGGAAACCGTCTGGTTTTCAAGCCTTTGCAACGCACGCACAGCGCAAATCCGGCGCGCCCAGAGGGTTTGGCCAGGAGGGCCCGCCTGCAGGCAAACAATGCTCGATAAGGCGAAAAGCCTGATCTTGCGCTTGTGTTCCAGCATTCGGACCCTCCTGACCAAACACAATGCGTGTCATTTACGAGTTCATGACCTAGACTCAACCACCGTTAAACGTCAGACCGAACCGATGCCAAGCGCCGAGCCAGACCACATTCCGGGTTTTTGCCGCGATTGCCTGTGCGAGGTTACCGAGGCTGCGCGCTGCCCGTCCTGCCATAGCCCCCGGGTCATCCGGCATGGCAGGTTACACGACCTTTCGATCGCCCATCTTGACTGTGATGCGTTTTATGCAGCGGTCGAAAAACGCGATAATCCCGATCTTAAGGACCAACCGGTGATCATCGGCGGCGGGCGCCGAGGGGTGGTTTCGACGGCATGTTACATCGCGCGCATCCATGGTGTGGGTTCCGCCATGCCCATGTTCAAGGCCCTCAAGAAGTGCCCGCATGCAGTGGTGATCCGCCCGAATATGGATAAATACGCAACCGCTGGCCGCGAGGTGCGGCAATTGATGCGCGAACTCACACCATTGGTTGAGCCGCTGTCCATTGACGAGGCCTTCATGGACCTGACCGGCACCGAACGGCTGCACCGCCAAAGCCCGGCCCGGTCGCTCGCCCGGCTGATCAAACGAATCGAGGCGGAGGTCGGTGTCACTGCCTCGATCGGCCTTTCCGACAACAAGTTTCTCGCCAAACTCTGCTCCGACCTGGACAAACCGCGTGGCTTTTCCGTGCTCGCCAGTGATGAGGCGTACGACTTTCTGGCACCTCGGTCCGTGGGCTTCATCTGGGGGGTCGGCAAAGCGCTGAAAGGCAAACTGGAGCGTGATGGCATTCGCACCATTGGGCAACTGCAAAAAGCCGAGAAGGCCGATCTGATGGCGCGCTACGGCTCGATCGGGGCGCGGCTGTACCATCTCTCGCGGGGCGAGGATGCGCGCACCGTATCACCTCATGGCGCGGCCAAGAGCATTAGCGCCGAAACAACATTCTCCAAGGACATTCGCGACCTGGCACACCTTGAACGCAAGTTGTGGAGGCTTACGGAAAAAGTGTCCAGACGCTCAAAGGCGGCAGGGCTTGCCGGTGAAACCGTGGTGCTCAAGCTCAAGACCGCGGATTTCAAGATCAGGACGAGAAACCACAAGCTCGACCAGCCAACCCAGTTGGCGGACCGGATCTTCAGGACCGCCAAGCCCCTGCTTGAGCGCGAGGCAGACGGCACGCCCTACCGGTTGATCGGCGTCGGTATTTCACAATTGTGCAGCGATCACCTGGCCGACCAGGGCTCGTTGCTGGACATGGACGCCGGCCGCCGCGCCGATGCTGAACATGCAATGGATAAGTTGCGGGAGAAATTCGGCGTCACGGCGATCGAAAAAGGACTCGGCTTTGAACCACGCCAGCCCCAGGACGACTGACGGTGTTACTCAGAGCACTCCGTAGGCTCGAATACGGTCAGTTCCGTCATGCTGCCGGTAAGTGAAAAATGCTCGTAACCAAGTGTCAGATCGGTCGAAATGCCATTCTCGAACATGGTGAAGCTGACTTCATGAGAAGGTACCTGCTCACCGCCGGCATCGGCTGTGTCCTGATCGAAGTAGCTAACCGTGATCGGCCACGCGGATTGACCGTCAAACATGGTCTTGTCGGTCAAAGTTTCCGGCAATGTGGTGTCTTCGGTTTTCTTGGCCTTGCCAATAAACGATACCGCCGTATAAAGCTTTTTCAGTTCTGAGCCGTCAAAAACCACGGTGCGGTCCATAACCGTACCCTCTCGCGCCGCGGTGACGATCCGCTTGGTATGCTCTACCGGAAACACGGCGCGTGCCGGTAATTCAAAACTCTGGTCATCCGGCTTTGAGAATGTCGCCGTACCTGCTGTTCCATCGGCACCTTTTTGGGCCTTGCCCTGGACATCATCAGCCAGATTTGAGTTGATATACTGCTTGGTACCAAAGCGCATGGTGTTGCCGTCAGGGGCTTCCCATGAGGTTGAACGGGTGTCGATTGTGTTGACCCGGCCGGTCGCCGTGCTAAAGCGGGTGACAACCCTCATATTGACCGTGTAGCCGATGCAATTGTCGCCTTCCAGCTCAAACACCAGCCGGCCCGAGGCAGTGGCAATCCCGGACTTTTCGGATGATTTTCCAAGTGTGAGATCATATATCGCCCGGTGCGCCACCAGCCCCCCGGACGATATGGTATCGGCGGACGCCACAAGCGGCTCTGCGGCGAGAAACCCGAGGGCGAGAAACGGCGCAACCAGTGCCGTTTTCAGAGCCAGTCGACGATTTGGGCTTGTAATCACAGTCATCATGCGGTGTTAAACTCCAAGAAATTGAGTGCGCCCAGCTGCGGGGCGCATATCTGCGAATACGCAGAGTTTGAGGTACACATATATGATGGACACCATGCAGGGCCAAATAAAACTTCTGGTCAGCCGCAAGTTGCCAAAGGCCGTGGAAAACAGAATCCGGCGCAGTTACAACGCTATATTGAACCCGGATGATGTCATTTTGGAGCCTGGCGAAATCGCCGAAGCCGCCGGTGGATGCGACGCTCTGCTGGTTACGGCGACGGAAAAGCTGAACAATTCGGTGATTGCCGATCTGCCCTCGACGGTCCGGATCATTGCCACCTATTCGGTCGGCTATGACCATATTGATGTGGCGGCCGCGCACGCCCGCGACATAGCGGTGACCAACACCCCGGATGTCCTGACCGATGCAACTGCCGACATTGCGCTGCTTTTGCTGCTGGGTGCTGCCCGCGGTGCGCATTGGGGCGAGGCAATGGTGCGGGACAGCACCTGGGGTATCTGGGCGCCGACCCACCCGCTGGGCTATCAGGTGACCGGCAAGCGCCTCGGCATTCTGGGCATGGGACGGATCGGTCAGGCGGTCGCCCACCGCGCACGGGCGTTCGGCATGGAGATCCATTATCACAACCGCTCGGCGCTGCCGGATGAGCGCGCCCATGGTGCCCGGTTTCACGACAGCTTTGAGAGCCTGCTTGCGGTATCAGACTTTCTGTCGATCAATTGCGCATCAACACCGCAGACACGCGGCATTCTCAACGAACATGCCATTTCACTCATGCCCGCAGGCGCCATCGTCATCAATACCGCCCGCGGCGATGTAATTGACGACGATGCACTGATCAACGCCCTGCAAGATGGGCGCCTGGCAGCCGCGGGCCTTGACGTGTTCCGCAACGAGCCGGATATTGACCCGCGTTTCCGGACGCTCGAAAACACCTTCCTGCTGCCCCATTTGGGCAGCGCCACCATTGAAACCCGTGAGGCCATGGGAATGCGTGCACTCGACAATCTGGACGCGTTTTTCAGTAACCGGCAGCCGAACGATCTGGTCGCCTCTTGAACAGCACTTGGCCAGGCGCTGGTGAAAACATTTGGCACAAGCGCCCCCGACCCTTAAGGAAGGCGCTCCAGACACAAAAAGCAGCGGAGGACATTACACCATGAGTTCCATTGAAGATCGGCTGGCCGAACTTGGCGTTACATTGCCGACGCCGGCGGCACCGGTGGCGAACTACGTTCCCTACGTGATCACCGGCAACCTGGTTTTCATTTCCGGCCAGGTTACGCTTGGACCGGACGGTTTTGAGTATCAGGGCAAGGTCGGTACCGACATTTCGGTCGAGGACGCCGTGAAGGCCGCGCGCCTGTGCGCAATCAATATTCTGTCCCAGCTCAAGGCTGCTTGCGGCGGTGATCTGGAGCGGGTGCGCAGATGCGTCAAACTTGGCGGTTTTGTCAACTCGATAGCGGATTTCACCGACCATCCCAAGGTGATCAATGGTGCCTCCGACCTGATGGTCGAAGCACTCGGCGACCGTGGCAAGCACGCGCGCTTTGCGGTCGGCGCGGGCAGCCTGCCGCTCAATGTGGCAGTTGAGGTCGATGCGGTATTCGAGATCGAATGACAAGCCGGCGGACGGGGGCTCATGCCTGATCTTCAGTGGCTGACCGCCCGTCCCATTGCACATCGTGGCCTGCACGATGCGGACCGGGGCATCATCGAAAACACACCAAGTGCTGTCGCTGCAGCGCTTGATCATGGCTATGCCATAGAGGTCGACCTGCAACTCACCCAGGACGGCGAGGCAGTCGTGTTCCATGACCAAACTCTGGACCGGCTGACCGAGGAGAGTGGCCCGGTGGTCGGCCACACGGTGGCGCAACTGCGGGCCGTCCGGTACCGCGCCACATCCGACCGCATCCAGACCCTGCCGGAACTGCTCGAGCAGGTGGCGGGCCAAAACACTCTGGTGCTGGAACTCAAAAGTCCCTGGTTTGGCGGCGACCGGCTGGAACGGCGGGTGGCCCAGGTGCTGAGCAGCTATAGTGGCCCGGTCGCCGTCATGTCGTTCGATCCGCACTCAATTGCGACCCTCAGACAGATCGCGCCCGACCTCATCCGTGGCATCGTGTCATGCAGTTATGCCGACCCCAAAGAATGGCCCGAACTGTCACGATGGGAGCGTCTGCGCCTCCGGTTCCTGCTGCATTTTCCACAAACCAGACCGCATTTCGTGTCCTATGATGTTCACGACCTGCCAGCACTCGGTCCATGGGTCGCGCGTGCCCTTGGTCGGCCGGTGATCGTGTGGACCGTCCGCAGCCAGGCGGAGGCCGATCATGCGGGCAAGTGGGCGGACCAGATAACCTTCGAGCAGTCTGTACCGCGGGACGGGCAATGAGTGACAGCGCGGAAACCGGCACCGTGGTGCGGGTCGAACAATCGATCGGTGCGGTTGACAAGGCCGCCTGGGATGCCTGTGCCAACCCGCCGACCCGGGCCTATAATCCGTTTGTCGCGCATGGCTTCCTCGAGGCGCTCGAAGCATCCGGCGCGGTTGCGCCCGATACCGGCTGGCTGCCGCAGCATCTGGTGCTGGAGAGCAAGGATGGAACGGTTGCCGGCTGCATGCCGTGTTACCTGAAATCCCATTCGCAGGGTGAATATGTCTTCGACCACGGATGGGCAGCGGCATTCGAGGCAGCCGGCGGTGACTATTATCCAAAGATCCAGTGCGGCGTTCCATTCACCCCGGTGACCGGCCGGCGCCTGCTGGTGGCGGATGACGACGAGCGCAGCAGTCACGAAACCCTGCTAGCTTATGCTGCGGTCCAACTCACCCGCAAGCTTGGCGCCTCGTCGCTGCACATCACCTTTCCCACGGAAGCTGAATGGACCCACCTTGGCGAACTCGGCATGCTGCGCCGGATAGACCAGCAGTTTCACTGGGAAAACAAGGGCTACAACACGTTTGATGATTTTCTCGCCGAGCTGTCGTCACGCAAGCGCAAGACATTCAAGAAAGAAAGGCGCGAGGCCCTTGGCAATGGTATCGAGATCGAGTGGCTGACCGGCGCCGAGATCACCGAGGCCCATTGGGATGTGTTCTTCCAGTTCTATCTGGACACCGGTGAGCGCAAGTGGGGCACACCCTACCTCAACCGGGAGTTCTTCAGCCTGGTTTCGCAGTCGATGGGCAAGGATGTTCTGCTCATGATGTGCAGATTTGAAGGACGCCATATTGCCGGCGCACTCCACTTAATTGGCGGCGATACGCTGTATGGGCGCTATTGGGGCTGTCTCGAAGACCATCCGTTCCTGCATTTCGAAACCTGCTACTACCAGGCAATCGACTTCGCCATCGCGCACGGATTGAAATATGTCGAGGCGGGCGCCCAGGGCAGCCATAAACTGGCGCGCGGCTATCTGCCTGTAACCACCTACAGCGCCCATTTCATCGTCAACCAGGGGCTGAGTGCGGCCGTCGAGGACTACCTGGAACAGGAACGCGCTGCGGTCAATCGGGAAGCCGATTTTCTGCGTGCTCTTTCCCCCTTCAAGTCGACCCTGCGCAACCCACCTCTTGACGTCGATTTGCAGACCTGAAATGTCATGAAGCAACCAAGCCGAGACCGGAGCGCCTGCTATGACCGCCTATGACACCGACAATATCTTCGCCAAGATCCTGCGCGGCGAGATGCCGGCCTACAAGGTCTATGAAGACGATGACGTACTGGCTTTTCTGGACATCATGCCCCGGGGCGACGGCCACACGCTGGTGATCCCAAAGGTGCCGGCACGCAACATGACCGATATCGCCCCCGACGACCTCGCCAGACTGATCCGCGGTGTCCAGCATGTGGCGGCGGGCGTGGTCAAGGCGATGGAGGGGCAAGGTTTTATTATTCAGCAGTTCAACGAAGAAGCCGGCGGCCAGATCGTGTTCCAACTGCATTTCCACATCATTCCGCGATGGGAAGGCGTCAGGCTCAAACCACCGGCTGCCGAGATGGCCGACGGCGAAGTGCTGAAAGCGCATGCCGCCAAGATCGCGGCGGTGTTTGATGCCAGCTAAGTCTGGTGCCTTCGTTGTGTTATGCGCGCAGGGCCGCGGCAGCAGCTCATGGCTCTATCAAACCGCAGGCCGCCTCAACGCAGACCGAGCTTTTCAACCAGCCGTGCGCGCTTCATCAACCACCAACCGAATTCCGGTGGCCACATGCTGTGGTCCTTATCAGTGCCCAACTGAGCAGCGGCATGGAGCGGCCAGTTCGGATCGTCAAGCATTTCGCGCGCCAGCGCCACTATGTCGGCGGCGCCTTCGGTGATAACGGCTTCGCAGGACTTGGCATCCCATAGGAACCCAACGGCCATGGTCGGCAGCTTGGCTTCGTGGCGAACTCGCGCGGCAAACGGCACCTGGAACCCCTGATCAATGGTCATGCGCTGTGGCCGTTCCCGGCCGCCGATGCCTCCTGTCGTGCAGTCGATCATATCAACTCCCGCATCGGCAAGCGCCCTGGCGGTTTCGATCGTGTCATCTACCTCAATCCCTCCATCGATCCAGTCGGTCGCAGACAGCCGGAACAAAAGAGGTAAATCGTCAGGCCAGTTGCTGCGGATGCTTTGTGCGACTTCAACGGCAAAGCGCCGGCGTCCGGCGGCATCGGCACCCCAACGGTCCATCCGGTGATTGGCAAGAGGCGAGAGAAACTGATGAACCATGAATCCATGACCGGCATAGACTTCAATCACTTTGAAGCCCGCTTCCCGGGCACGCCGCGCTGCATCACCGAAAGCTCTGATCACCCCTTCGATGTCATCTTCGGTCATTTCTCCAGGCACCGGCCAACCATCTGCATAGGAGATGGCGGATGGTGCAAGCGCGGGCCAAGGGGCTTCATCTCGCTCCATTTCATCCTCAGTGGTTAGAGGCGATTCGCCATGCCAGGGCCTGCGCTCGGATGCCTTGCGGCCTGCATGACCGAGCTGTATTCCCGGCACCGCGCCCTCAGCCGTCAGGAACCCGGTAACCGGTAGCAGCGCTTCAATCTGTCCGTCCTCCCAAAGACCAAGATCGCCATGGGTGCGGCGGCCACGGGCCTCAACGGCGGTGGCCTCTGCAAAGACCAGACCCGCACCGCCAATTGCGAAACGCCCGAGATGGACGACATGCCAGGCATTCGCATAGCCGTTCTGCGCGCGATACTGGCTCATGGGCGAAACCGCGATGCGGTTCTTAACGGTCACGCCGCGAAGCTGCAAAGGCTCAAACAGGACACTCATGTGACATTACTCCGGGGGATCTTTGGGACAGATAAATGCAGCAACGCCAGCATACCAGCGAACCGCCGGCACCGCGTTCACATCAATTCACGGGAACTCCATCGCGCAGGCAGTCGAACAGGAGCTTGGTCGCACGATTCTGTTCCCGTTTGCGGAATGCCAGATAGAAGGTGTCCTCAAATGAGCCCTGCCCTTCAAGAAGCGGACGCATTGTTCCCTCACCGACCCATTGCTGCGCAAAGTGGGTTGGAAGATGGCCCAGATAGCGGCCAGACAGAATGAGCAGGGCTATGCCCTCCATATGGGAGGTGACGGCACCGATCTCGAAGTTGGTGGGCAAAGGCCCGGTCCATTCGAGCATGTAGGAGCGCGCCGCATAAGGATGGCCCGTGAGCTCCCCGACACCGACGTCCTGTGCCGGCCTGTCAAACAACGGATGGCCCTGGCCACAGTAAAGGGTCTGGGTCTCCTTGAAGGCCATCACTGCGCGGAACCGCTGGGGCACCCGTTGGGCGGGGGCAAGAATGAGATGATAGCGGTCCTCGCCAAGGCCCTGCAGGAGAGCCTGGGGTGATGCGATGTCGACATGCACGACCACCTTAGGCGCCAGTTCCGAAAACCTGCGGATCGCCTGGTTCAGATGAAGATCGGCATTCGACCACATGGCATCGACGGTTCCGAAATGGACTTCGCCGGTCAGTTCGCCGCGCACGGAGCCGATGACGCTGCGAAAATTCTCGATCGAACGGAACAGGTTTTGTGAGGCGTCGAATATCACCTTGCCGTCCTCGGTAAGCGAGAAGCCGCTGCGTCCGCGCTCGCACAGGCGCACCCCAAGGCGCTGTTCCAACTGGGTGAGCTGGTTGCTGATGGTTGCCTGGGTGACGCCGAGTTCGTCCTGGGCATTGGCCAGACCGCGGTTTTTGACCACCGCCTGGTAAACCCGCAGCAGGCGCAGGTCGACATCGGCTAGATTTGGAAGACGTCTTTTCTGCACGCTCTTAATATCATGTTTTTGATCGTTTACTTTCTTACTTCCATATTTATCAACTTAATGGCCACCCTACAATCGCCGTCTTGAAAGCCTTCTCTTACCAATCGGGTGGGACGGGCTCACTCAGTTAAGGAGATGGCCTGTGTCGGCCCAACCTGATCGCCTCGTGACCGGTACTCTGGATGGCAAGACAGCACTGGTGACGGGTGCTGGAGGCGGCATCGGCCGGGCCACCGCGCTTGCCCTGGTCGAGGCCGGAGCGCATGTCGTCGTGACCGACATAGGCGAGCTTTCCGGTACGGTCTCCGCGATCAAAGCTGCCGGTGGAAACGCTGCTGCAATCACCGCGGATATCACCGATGAAGCGTCGGTTGATGATCTGTTTGCCGCCCTGAGACGCCGGAACCGCAACCTCGATGTGTTGGTGCATTGTGCCGGTGTAATCCACGAAGTGCCGTCGCTCGACGCAAGTATCGAGGATTTCGACCGGGTAATCGCTGTCAATCTCCGTGGCGCTTTTCTTGTCGGCCGCGAAGCAATCCGCCAGATGCTGCCGCAGCGCGGCGGCCGCGTGGTTCTGCTGGCGTCGGATCTCAGCTATCTGGGCCGCGAAACCTTTGCTGCCTATGTCGCCTCAAAGCACGCGGTTCTTGGTCTAATGCGATCATGGGCACTGGAGTTCGCACCGAGCATTCTGGTCAATGCCATATGTCCGGGGCCGATCGACACCGATATGCTCAACGCGGAAAACATGAGTGAGGAGTGGCGCCAACGCGAACTTGACATCCCGCTGCGGCGCTTCGGGCAGCCCGAAGAGATTGCCGATACAGCGGTCTTTCTGGCCGGACCGTCCGCCGGTTTCATCACCGGACAGGGCATTGGCGTCAATGGCGGGAGCGTCATGCCATGATGCCTGAAAGGACCACGACGCATAAGAAACCGGGCGGCATCAAGCCCGAAATATTGTGAAGAAAGGGAGGATACCCATGTTCAAACTGTTCAAACACACCATTCTGGCACTTGCCGCATTGTCTATCATTGCGGGTGCCGCGCAGGCAAAGACCTTCAAGCTCGCCCACTCCACCTGGGTTGGCTATGGCCCGTTCTACATCGCGCAGGCGAAAGGTTTCTTCAAGGAAGCCGGCATCGATGTGGAGTTGACCATCATGGAGAACACATCGCTGAAAATGGGCGCACTGATGGCCGGTCAGATTGACATGGTCGCATCGACGGCAGACGAGTTTCCGATCTACATGAAACCCGGCAAGCCGTTGAAATACATCCTGGCAGTCGACAATTCCAAGGGCGGCGACGGTGTCGTCTCCAACAGCACCATCAAAACCGTTGCCGACCTGAAGGGCATGACGGTGGCTTTCGAGGAAGGCTCTGTCTCACAGTTCTTTGTCAATGCCCTGCTCAAGGAAGCCGGGTTAACCCAAGAAGACATTACCCATGTCAATATGACTGCCACCGATGCCGGCGTGGCGTTTGTCGCCAAGCGGGTGGATGCAGCAGTGACCTGGGAACCGCACCTCACGCAGGGCGCCAAGACCGACCATGGCCATCTGCTGGTTTCAAGTGCTGAGAAACCCGGCCTGATCGTCGACGTCGTGGCGGTGAAGGAAGAAACCGCAAAGGCACACGCCAAAGAGATGAAGGCGTTTGTCGCTGCCTGGCAGAAGGCCCTGGATTTTCTGAAATCAAATCCGGATGAAGCCTACAAGCTCATGGCTGCAGGTGTCGGCGGCTGGCTGGCCGACCCGAATGAGTTCAAGGCGACGGTTACCGGCATTGAATATCTCGACATGGCCCGCAACAAGGAGATGTTCGGCAGCACCGCTCAGCCGGGACAGCTGTATAAGACGCTTGGCGATGCAATCGAGATCTGGTCCGGCTTCGGCAAGGTTCAGGTCGAAGGACTGAAGCCGGGCGACGTCATCGATCACAGCTTCATCAACTAGATCATGCTCTAACTGAAACGCAATCAGGTGATTGGAGGCATCCATGGCCACGAGCACACTCGATCGATTGTTCAGACCGAACAAACCCATTCCCAGGCGCATCGAGCTGGGCACGGGCATTACGGTCGCAGCGAGTGTGTTCGGGTTTTGGTGCCTCCTCACCTATGGCGGGTTGGTCAGCAGCGATTTTCTGCCTGCTCCCCATGAAGTCTGGGCGGCATTCACGACAACACTGTCGAACGGGACGTTGCTCAAGCACACACGTGTGAGCCTTTACGAAATCTATCTGGGGTTCCTGCTGTCATCCGTCTTAGCTATCCCGCTGGGTATTTTCATGGGCAGTTTCCGGATGGTCGCAGCGGCCCTCGAACCGGTCGTCAACTTCATGCGATATCTGCCGGTGACAGCACTCATACCGTTGCTGATCCTGTGGGTCGGCATCGGCCTTGAGGAAAAAATCGCGGTCATCTTTCTCGGCACCTTCTTCCAGCAGATTGTGCTGATCGCCGATGTCTCGTCGCAGGTGCACGATGACCTCTACAATGTTTCCTACACATTGGGGGCGAGCCGCTGGCAGGTGATCACACGGGTGCTGGTGCCGGCCACCATGCCCGGTGTGATGGACACTTTGCGGGTCACCATGGGGTGGGCATGGACGTTTCTCGTGGTGGCGGAGTTGGTGGCGGCCTCCTCTGGCCTTGGCTACATGATCCTCCAGGCGATGCGCGGGCTTCATCCAGCAACCATCTTTGTCGGCATATTCGTGATCGGCTTTTTGGGCCTGGTGACGGACCTTGCTTTCAAATGGGCCAAGACGCTTCTCTTGCCCTGGACCAATGTCCGCTAGCTATTTGATGGGAGTGCAAAGAAATGGGTCAGGTTCAAATAGACGAAGTTTCTCTGGCGTTTGAGACGAGGCGCGCCGGCCGGGTGGTCGCGCTGGAACAATTGTCGCTCGAGGTTCCCGAGAAGCAATTCGCTGTCATTGTCGGACCGTCGGGCTGCGGGAAATCAAGCTTGCTCGACCTTGTCGCAGGCCTCAAGGACACAACCGCTGGACAGTGCAGTGTGGATGGCAAGGTGGTCAGCAGGCCCGGTGCGGATCGCGGCATGGTGTTTCAAAGCTACTCCCTGTTCCCCTGGCTAACCGTTCGCAAGAATGTGGAGTTCGGTCTCTCGCTCAACAAGGTGGCATCCAGCGAGCGAACGGAACGCGCCAATCACTATATCGGGTCGGTCGGCCTGACCGGATTTGAAAACGCCTATCCCAGCCAGCTGTCCGGCGGCATGAAGCAGCGTGTCGCAATCGCGCGTGCACTGGCCAACAATCCCGAAGTGCTTTTGATGGACGAGCCGTTCGGCGCACTCGACAGCCAGACCCGCGCCCTCATGCAGGAACTGCTGCTCGGGATCTGGGAAAAAGAGCAGAAAACAGTTTTGTTCGTCACTCACGACATCGATGAAGCCCTGTTTCTCGGCGATGTCGTCTATGTGATGTCTGCGCGCCCCGGCCGGATCATCGATACCATCGACGTCAATCTCAAACGTCCCCGGCACTACGACATCATAACCACCCCGCAATTCATCGAGTTCAAACGCCGCATCATGTCGAGCCTTCATGCGGAAGTCAAAAAGGCGATGAAACTCAACTAGGGCCCTTTTGGGCAATTCGGACATGGAGAGAACATTATGCAGTCACCGGTCACGGTCAAGTCGATGAAAGCGGCACAGATGACCGCCATCGGCAGTCCCCTGGAATTTGCCGATGTCGAGGTGCCAATACCCGGGCCCGGAGAAGTCCTGGTAAAAATGGATGTGTGCGGGCTGTGCCACACGGATCTGCATTACTGGAAGGGTGACCACCCGCTGCCGCGCAACCTGCCGGTAACCCTTGGTCATGAGGGCATTGGAACCGTGGTTGGTGCAGGCGACGGTGTCACGCGCGTGCACGCAGGCGACACCGTGGGACTCGGGTTCGTTTACGGCACCTGCGGATTTTGCCGTGAGTGCCTGACCGGTTACGAGACCCATTGCGAGAGCATTCAATCGACCGGGGTGCATATCGACGGCTGCCTTGCGGAATATGCCGTGCTGCGGGAAGACTGGACGACACCAATTCCCAAAGAACTGAACATCGCTGACGCAGCCCCTCTGCTGTGTGCCGGGGTTGCCGCCTATAGTGCTGTGCGCAAGGCGTGTCTGGAGCCTGGTGAACTGGCGGTGGTATTCGGTGCTGGCGGCCTGGGCACCTATGCATTGCAGATCGCCAAGAGCTATGGCGCCCGTGTCTGCGTGGTAGATGTAGCGGAGGAGAAACTGGCCCTTGCGCGCGAACTGGGCGCGGACCATGCCATCGATGCCCGGGATGAACCGGTCGCGCAGATCTCCGAACTGGGCGGTGCGGATGCGGCATTCAATTTCGCCCCGGTGGCGGCAAGCTGGCGGCAGATGGTCGATAGCGCACGCGCCAGGGCGCGCCTGGTGCTGATCTCACTGCCGAATGATCAACTGTGCTTTGAAGCCGGCGAAATCATTGATCGCGGTTTGCGGATCATGGGTTCGGCCGACGGCACCCGCCAGGAACTCCGCCAACTTATGCAGCTTGCCCGCACCGGCCAAGTTAGGAGCGTCGTCGAGACAGTGCCTTTTTCAGATGTGAATTCTGCATTTGACAGGCTGAACAACGCGCAGGTCAAAGGCCGGCTGGTCATCGACATGCGAAGTTAGGTCGCTACCCGCCAAACCACCAAGACATAACGAACAGCGACAGCACTGCTGTGGCAACGCCCAACCCCATCTGCCGGCGAAACAGATAGAAACCCGCGACACCGAGCACCATGGCCATGACCCGGGCCTCCAGAGCGGTTGATCCCAACTGACCGGGAGGCACCAGGATGATGCGTGCCACCAGGGCCGCGACCAGGGCGGTGGCGACCGCTCGCACCCAGAGCAGTACTTCGCTGTCGGGCGCCATGCGCTCGGCGAGATAAACGCCGGCAAAGCGCCAGCCATAGGTCACCGCCCAGCCGGCCACCACGGCAAGCAGCACCAGGCTTGCCAGACCACTCATCGCCGGTGCCTGCGCGGCCGGGCCGCCACATAGGCAATCGTACCGCCCACGGCGCCTGCGATTACCAGATCGAGGTCGGGCAGGTATTGGTGGGCAAGAGGTCCGATGATCACGCCCAGGGCGATGGCGAGGTAGTCCATGGTGAAGCGGGCACTGGCAAACAGGGATACAAAGAAGAATGACGGGGTCATGAAGATCAGGCAGGCAGCCAGCACCGGCGGCAAAGTCTGCGCCAGATAATAGCCGATAGTTGTCATGATCAACATGGCGCCCATGAGTGCCAGCCCTACTCCCAGCAACCAGGGCATGCGCTTGTGGCGGTCAAGTTCCTCAAGGCCATCCTCGGCAACCCGCCAGATGGTCACCGCAATGAAATGGGCCAGAAGATAAAGCGGCCATCGTGTGCCATTGGCAATGCGCACCTTGGAGATGACCAGCACGACCATGGGCAGCAGACGGACGGCGGTAACTGTTACGGCGACCGCAATGGCAAGCATTACCGCACCTTCGGCATACATGTTCAGGAACACCACCTGACCGGGCAAGGCCCAGATCAGGGCAGTGCTCAAAAGGCCCGGCAAGAGGCCGATTTCAAGCCCGCGCACCAGAGCGCCAAAACCGATGAAGGAGGCGGCCATGACCAGGCCCGGCACGCCAATGGCAGCACGCATGCCGCCGGGCAGCGCGGTCCAGTCATATCCACGGTCAGACATTTTGTGCAAAGTTCCGCACCGTCAGCCGGCGTCGAATGAGAATGTGACCGTGCCATCCGCACCGGGACCGAACAGGACCGGCACCTTCTTTACGCCCTTGCAGGAATGAACAACCCATATTTCGCGCCACTCCCGATCCGTGCCGCCGGCCCAGTCCGGATCCAGATTGGCGGCAAGAATGCGGGCGCTGTCGGCGCGTTCGCACCCGGCTTGATGGGCACGTTCGGTTTCCCGGGCTCGAAGTGCTGCCAGGGTCTCATGTTGCAATTTAGGTGTGGTCTTCGTCGACCCGGATATCTGGGCGTGGAAAACCGGCTTGCCGTCATGATAGGTGGCATAGATCATGCGCTCATAGGACCGGTTGCAGCCTTTGATCTGGATCACCTCCAGCCATTGCGGGGTGCTGATACCGTCAATTCCGGGAAGCCTGACCGGCTCGGTGATCATCAAGGTGCGCAGCCGCTGGTCGGGCTCGGCGTCCGTGCAGATGCCGATCCATGTCTCATAACCGATCAGATAGCGCACCAGGTGTTCGAGATAATCTTTGGAATTCAGGATCTTTTGCAGCACCTGGCCGTCAACCGACGGCAATTGAGTTGACGCTGGATTGTTCGGCGTGATGGATCCGGGTTTGGCTGGCGCTGCGGGGTCGACCGCATTAGGTGCTGCCTGCGCAAGCATTGTGCCGGTCAGCATGACCAGACCAAAGACCGCTATCAACAGGTATGCCCGCACAGCCCCTGCCCTTCCATTCGCAATTCCACCAAGCCGGTTATCCCTCAAAACGGATCGCGATGCCGCCGGTATGATCCGGTTTGAATTCGATCGGTACATTTTTCAGACCCCGGCAATTGGCAATGGTCCAGGTTTCACGCCAAGCCCTACCATACTCGGTGCTGAATTCTGAAACATAGGCGGTGGTGATGACCCGGACCGGTTGTGTCTGCGGACAGCCAGACGCGATGGCTGCGCTTTTCTCCGCCGCAATCAGGTTATTCAGGGCGCGGTGTTGCAGACGCGGCTGGGTGCGGGTCGAGCCTAGCAGATGCGCAAAGAACACGGTCTTGCCCTGGTCGACCGTGACATAGACCGGCCGTTCATAAGGGTTGGTGCAGCCGGCGATGCGGACCACTTCGATCCACTGGGCTTCCATGGGCGCTTCCACTTCGGGAAACGACACGGTTTTCTGCAAGACCAATGTCTTGATGCGGCCGGCGACTTGCGGATCGGGACACGGCCCGACCCAGGTCTCATAGCCGATCAGATATCTTTCCAAATCCTCAAGATAGTCCTGGGATGCAACCAATTCACTGAGTGGACGGTCATTGACCAGCGGATCGACGGCTGAATCGGCAGCTGCCCCGAACGGCCACAATGCAAACGCCACGGCGAAAATGAGACACGGCATGGCGCGCATCGGTCGCTGTGTCCCTTAGAGGTGGACGATATCAGCCTCAGTCCGCGAGCAGGGGTATGCGGGGTACGCTGCCCCCACCCTTCTTGCCGCCGCCGCCACGATTGTCTTTCTTCTTTGGCCCCGGCTTCTTCCGGGATCGTGCGGCTTTGGTCGGGGCCGACTTGGCCGGTGGTTTGGGCAATGACAACTGACTGCGCGCTATAAACTCAAACGCGAGCTTCGGCGCCTCGCCCTTGGGCGTTTCAACAACAACCTTGACCGTACCGCCCTTGGCCAATCTGCCAAACAGCAATTCCTCGGCCAGCGGCTTCTTGATGTGCTCCTGGATGACGCGCCCAAGCGGCCTGGCACCAAAGCGGTCGTCATAGCCCTTCTCGGCAATCCAGTCATTCGCCTCGTCAGTCAGCTCAATGGTGACATCACGGTCAGCCAGTTGCGCTTCCAACTGCAGAACGAATTTTTGCACCACCAGCGACACCACCTCAGGCGGCAGGTTGGCGAAGGTGATCACCGCGTCAAGCCGGTTGCGGAATTCCGGCGTGAACATGCGGTTGATGGCTTCTTCGTCGTCGCCTTCGCGCTTGGTCCGGTTGAAACCGATCGGCGGCTTGGCGAGATCGGAGGCTCCGGCATTGGTGGTCATGATCAAAATGACATTGCGGAAATCGACCGACTTGCCGTTGTGGTCGGTCAGTTTGCCGTGATCCATGACCTGGAGCAGGATGTTGAACAGGTCGGGATGGGCCTTCTCGATTTCATCGAGCAGCAGCACGCAATGAGGATGCTGGTCGATGCCATCGGTCAGCAGGCCGCCCTGGTCGAAGCCGACATAGCCCGGAGGCGCACCGATCAGGCGGGACACCGTATGCCGTTCCATGTACTCCGACATGTCAAACCGCAACAGCTCAACGCCCAGGAGCGATGCCAGCTGGCGGGCAACCTCGGTCTTGCCGACGCCGGTCGGGCCGGAGAACAGGTAGCAGCCGATCGGTTTTTCCGGTTCGCGCAACCCCGCCCGGGCAAGCTTGATCGCCGATGACAGGGCATCGATTGCCTGATTCTGACCGAACACGACGCGCTGCAGATCATCGGACAGGTCTTTCAGCAAGGCGGTATCCGACTTCGAAACCGACTTGGCCGGGATACGTGCCATGGTGGCAATGGTCGCCTCGACCTCCTTAACACCGATGGTTTTCTTGCGCTTGGAGGTCGGCAACAGCATCTGCGAGGCGCCGGTTTCGTCGATCACGTCAATCGCCTTGTCCGGCAGTTTGCGGTCACCAATATATTTCGCCGACAGCTCGACCGCCGACTTGATCGCATCGTTGGTGTATTTGATCTGGTGGAAGTCCTCGAAATAGGGCTTCAGGCCCTTGAGGATCTTAATCGCATCGGGGACCGTCGGCTCCTTGATGTCGATCTTCTGGAACCGGCGCACCAGGGCCCGGTCCTTCTCAAAATGCTGGCGGTATTCCTTATAGGTGGTCGAGCCCATGCATCTCAGCGTACCGCTCTGGAGAGCAGGCTTGAGCAGGTTGGAGGCATCCATGGCGCCACCGCTGGTGGCACCAGCGCCGATCACGGTGTGGATCTCGTCGATGAACATGATCGCGCCGGGATAGGCCTCGATTTCCTTGACCACCGCCTTGATGCGTTCTTCGAAATCGCCGCGATAGCGCGTGCCGGCCAGCAGCGAGCCCATGTCGAGTTGGAATATGGTGCAGTCTTTCAGGACGTCAGGCACTTCGGAATGAATGATCTTGCGCGCCAGTCCTTCCGCAATCGCGGTTTTGCCAACGCCGGGATCGCCGACGAATAACGGGTTGTTCTTCTGGCGCCGGCACAGCACCTGGATGGTCCGGTTGACCTCAATTTCGCGCCCGATCAGGGGATCGACGCGGCCCTCCTCGGCTTTCTTGTTCAGATTGACGCAATAGGCCTCAAGCGCATCGTTGGAATCTTTATTTTCTCCGTCGCTTTCATCCGCGACCGTTTCGTCCTCGACCCCACGGGCCGGCTTGGTGTCCGACAGTCCGGCGCGTTTGGCGATGCCGTGGGAGATGTAGTTGACCGCATCGTAACGGGTCATCTCCTGCTCCTGCAGGAAGAAAGCCGCATGGCTTTCGCGCTCGGCGAATATGGCGACCAGAACATTGGCGCCGGTGACCTCTTCGCGGCCGGATGACTGGACATGGATCACCGCACGCTGGATGACCCTTTGAAAGCCGGCGGTCGGTTTTGCTTCGTCGCCGTCGTCGACAACCAGGCTGGCAAGTTCGGTATCAACGTAATTTTCCAGGTTGCGCCGCAAAAGTGTCAGATCGACGTTGCAGGCGCGCATAACCGCTGCCGCTTCGCTGTCGTCTATGAGGGCAAGAAGCAGGTGTTCAAGCGTCGCATACTCATGCTGGCGCTCATTAGCGATCGCAAGGGCCCGGTGCAGGGCGTTTTCGAGACTGCGTGAGAATGTCGGCACTGTTGGCGCTACTCCTTTTCCATGGTGCACTGCAATGGGTGCTGGTGCTGGCGCGCAAAGTCCATAACCTGGGTTACCTTGGTCTCAGCGACCTCGAATGTAAAGACACCGCAAACACCAACACCCTTTTGGTGAACATGCAACATGATCCGCGTGGCTTCGTCCTGCCCCATGTTAAAAAACCTTTCTAGCACATGGATGACAAATTCCATCGGCGTGTAATCATCATTCAACAGAAGAACCTTGTAGAGGCTCGGCTTCTTGGTTTTGCTCCGCGTGCGCGTGGCAACCCCGGTTCCAGCATCGCCATCATCACGGTCATTGTCGTTTTCATTCGAACCCGCGAAGGGTGCAAACCTTAGTGTTTCATCAGCCATCGAGCAAAAACCGTTGCAGCTCGTTAAAATGCGTGGATCCAACAATCAGCTATATAGTGACTGTTCTACAAAATCCGAGCGTAGTTTGGAATTCTTATGACGCAAGTATGATTAAACGTCGCGGTACGGCAACCTTTGGCTGCAAAGAGAACAACCCGCCAAAACGCAAACGGCCCGGCGCATGAGCGCCGGGCCGTTTTGACAATCCGAATTTTTCGGAATGTTAGGCAGACTTTTTAGTGGCCTTGCCGGTGAACTGAGCCATCTGGCCCTCGAACGGCTTGTAGGCTTCCTTAGCAGTCTTTACGTACATCTCGCCAATCTTGGCAACCTGGCCCATATAGGCTTCATAGGCGCTCTTGGCGAAGTCGTTCTGGAACTCAATCGCCTTGTCGAGAGACTTAACTGCGAGAGCTTTTTCGACCAGCACGCTGTTGTCTTCAAAAGACTTGCGCGAATAGTCGGCTACTTCAGTGGCGATTTCCTGGAAACCCTTGCTGAGCGCGGTTGCGCTGGCGACGGTGGCTTCGAGGTTGTCTTTACCCATGGCTTGAATCTGGTCGAAATCTTTAATCATTTTTAGTCTCCAAATACCGTGTCGGTGTGTTCCATGACCCCTTATATGTGCAACGCACCATTTTTGTCAAGAAGTTTTTTTGCACTGCACCATTTTAACATTTGTGGCATTTCCCGCAGATTTCAGCCGGCTTTACACTTTGGTAACAAAGGCAGGCGAAAATGGCTGGTTCAAGGGGAGTGCACTGCACTGGTCACGGTGGAATGCGTGAATAATTCTAATGCCGATCTAAACGGGCATTCGGAAAGACCAGAAACGCGGTGAACCAAACTGTGGTGCCGGTGCAATCGCGACTGCTTGGGATGGTGTCAATGGTGCATAAAGTGGTTGGGCGGACGATTGCAGCACTCTTGCTGGGGTCGTTGATTGCAGTTCTGGCGTCGGCAAACGAATCGGCTTTTGCCAAACCCCGATTCGCCGCGATCGCCGTCGATGCAAAGACCGGGAAGATTTTGTTTTCCCGTAACGCGGACAGCCACTGCTACCCCGCGTCCCTGACAAAAATCATGACACTCTACGTGGTGTTCCAGGAACTGCAGGCCGGCAGGTTGACCTTGAAATCGCGATTTGTCGTGTCCAAGCGCGCAGCCAGCATGCAGCCGTCAAAACTTGGACTGAAACCGGGTTCAACGATCCGCGTGGAAGATGCCATAAAGGCCCTTGTGACGAAATCGGCCAATGATATCGCGGTTACGGTGGCGGAAGGTATCAGCAAGACCGAATCGGCATTTGCGCAACGTATGACACGCACGGCACGTTATCTCGGCATGACACGCACCCGGTTCCAAAACGCATCCGGTCTGCCAAATGGTCGGCAGGTGACCACGGCGCGTGATATGGCCACCCTGGGATTGCGCATCCAGCGGGACTTTCCTCAATATTATCCCTATTTCAAGCTCTCGAAATTCACCTATAAGGGCCGAAGCTACGGCAATCATAACCGGCTGCTCGGCCGCTACAAAGGCACCGACGGCATCAAGACCGGCTACACGAGGGCCTCCGGTTACAATCTCGTATCGTCGGTCAAACGCGGCAACCATCATCTGATTGGCGTTGTAATGGGGGCAAAATCCGGACGCACCCGGAACTCCTATATGATGTCCATGCTGACCCGGGCAGACAAGCGCCTGCCGAGGAACCGTGCCCGCACGATTGCCGAGCTTGCCGGCAAACCGCCAGGCCTCAAGAAGGCACCAAAGCTGCCAGCCAAACCGCCATTGCCGACACCAAAACCGATGGCCGCACCAGGGTCGAGCGCCACCGACGCCCCAGCGCCGGAGCAGATCACAGCTCTTATACAACCAATTGCCTCGACAAAGCCGCAGGTGCTTGCAACGCCGGTCGGGTCGAAGACGGACGAACCGTCCACAAACCCGGCTGATCCCAGCAGCTGGTCTATTCAGATCGGAGCGTTTTCGGATGAAGACGAAGCAAAGCGTCGGTTGAACTTCACACAAAGCATGGGGCTTGCACAGCTCAGCGGAAAAAAACCCTTCACTGTGGCATTCTACAAGAACAAGAAGCTGCTCTATCGTGCCCGGTTCGGAGGCTTCAACCAGGCGGAAGCGCGCAAGACCTGCAGGGCGCTCAAGCAAAACTCGATCAGCTGTTATACGCTCGCGCCGAACGGTTAGCCCGCTCCTACTCCAGCAGCAAATCCTTGGCCTGATTTATCTTGGCGGCGAGGTAACCTGAACCGCCCTGGTCGGGGTGGAAGCTCTTCATCAGGCTTTTATGGGCCTTGCGGATTTCTTCCTGGCTGGCACCCGGGCTCAAGCCGAGGATCTCATAGGCCTCGTCGCGGGTGATCGCCGTGCTGCCCGTGGAGGATTGCTGCCGCCGTGTGGTGCCCTCCTCCTGTTTCTCGCGCCAGTCGGGTTCGGCCCAGTCCATATATGCTTCCAGCAATGCTGTGCTTTGGTCACCGGCCTCGTCGCATTGCAGCAGCAGTTCGAGCAGCTCAGCTGTATTCAGGTCCGACAATTCTCGGCCTGCAAACGTGCCGGTCAGCACATAGCCGGCCATTTCACCGCTGTCATGGTCCAGTTCCATTTCAAGGACCTGTGTGCGGACCCGCGATTTCTGGCCGGATGATTTTGTCCCAGACCATGCACCGTCTGACAATATCTGACCAAGCAGCCCAGCGCTGCCAAGCATCCAAATCGCCATAGCCAACAATGGAACAGCCAAAACGAATTGGCCCCGAAGCGTGAAAAATATCGCCCCTGCGATCAACGCCCAGGCACCGGGCCGGCGCAGCTTGGCAGCCAGCACCTTCGGGTTGGCGTTGACGAACAAATGCAGCCCGACGGCCAGCATAACCAAAATAGCGATAAACGCGGTGGTGCCCATCAGCGGTCTTTGCTCATTTGAGCTGTTCCAGCAGGAGTTGGGCTTTGGCGCTGCTTCGGTCCGCCAGTGCCTTGCGGCCGCCCGCGGCATATACTGCAACAGCCGACAATAACTCGCGCAATTGCTGTGCGGACCCGGTATCAAACCGGCAATAGGCGCCGCCGGTCAGGCGCGATATTTCGCGGAACGCGGTTTCCGCGGTGTGATCCTGCCCTTCCTGGAACATAAACATCGGCGTGCCCAACAACCCGAGCTGACCTGCTGCATCGCACAAGCTGTCGACCTTTTCTTCCATACAGTCACCGACATAGACGACTGCATCGACCTTGGTCTTCCGGGCTTCCTTTTTCACATGTTTGAGAACCCGGCCAATCTGTGTGTGTCCGCCCTGGCAATGAACCTTGGTCATAAAGCGCCCAAGTTCGCGGGCGTCACCGGCCCATTTGCTGGCTCGGCATTCATCAAATCCGCGAAAATAAATCAACTGCACATCAAGGCCACCGATCTGTGCGGTCTCGTCGAACATCTCGGCTTGAATATGCAAGGCGTGGTCCCATGTCGGCTGCCGGCTCATTGTGGCGTCCATGGCAAAGATCAGCCTTCCCCTGCCGCCACTGACATGCGGGGACGGCACGGACCTGACTTTATTCAGAAACGCATCAATCTCGGAGCGGGCCGAGTGCACCGGTGCCTTGTCCGGCTTCGTTTCTGACAGCTGCTTGTCTTTGTCGCTCATTCACATTCCCAAAACAGTCCGGGCATCTTGCCGTCCGAGCTTTACCTGACACTATAATATGGGAACTGAAAAAAGCGGAGTAAAGGCGAGCGGCATTTTAGAGCGGGTTTTGCTTATGTTGAATCATTTGGGCTGTTCCGCCTCCAGGGACATCAGCGCGGCATTGCCGCCCGATGCTGTGGTATCCGTGCTGATGACGCGTTCCGTGGCAAACCGTGGCAGATAGTGCGGACCGCCGGCCTTGGGGCCGGTGCCTGACAACCCCTCGCCGCCAAACGGCTGGGCGCCGACCACAGCACCGATCTGGTTGCGGTTGACATAAATATTGCCGACCCGCACGCGCGCGGAGATTTCATCGGCGGTGGTGCCGATTCGCGTATGAATGCCAAGGGTCAGACCAAAGCCGGTGGCGTTCAGGGCATCGCACACGGCATCAATCCGTTCGCCGTCATATTCCACCACATGCAGAACCGGTCCAAACACCTCGCGGTCCAGAATGCCGATATGGTCGAGCTGATAGGCCGCCGGTGCGACAAAGGTTCCAGACGTTGTTTCAGCCGGTAATGGCAGGTCGATCAATGTCGTGGCTTCGGCCGCCATGCGGGCCTTGTGGGCGTCAAGTACCGAGCGTGCTTCTTCATCGATCACCGGTCCGACGTCGGTCGCGTACTGCCACGGGTCACCGACCTTTAACTCCTCGATCGCCCCCTGCAGCATCGGGATTACCCGGTCTGCGACGTCTTTTTGAACAAATAACAGGCGGGCCGCAGAGCACCGCTGCCCGGCACTGTCGAAAGCCGAAAACACCACGTCCCGCACCGCCTGCTCAGGGAGAGCGGTTGAATCAACGATCATTGCGTTCATGCCGCCGGTTTCAGCGATCAGGGGTACGATCGCCCCTTCCCTGCCGGCCAGCGTGCGGTTGATGATCCGGGCGGTATCGTTGGAACCGGTAAAGGCAACACCGGAAATGCGCGGATCGGCAATCAGGGCACCACCGACCGCGGCACCATCGCCTGGCAGAAGATGCAGGACACTGCCGGGTACGCCCGCCTCATGCAGCAACTTGACCGCCTCGAACGCCACAAGAGGTGTCTGTTCGGCGGGTTTTGCAATCACCGCGTTGCCGGCCGCCAGGGCGGCAGACATCTGGCCGGTAAAAATCGCCAGCGGGAAATTCCAGGGACTGATGCAGCAAAAAGTGCCACGGCCATGGAGTGCAAGCTCGTTACGCTCACCGGTCGGGCCACCCATGAGGTGGGGCGCGGAAAATTGCGCTCGTGCGCGCGCTGCGTAGTAGCGCAGGAAATCAACTGCTTCGCGTATATCGCCAAGTGCGTTGTCCAGTGTCTTGCCGGCTTCGCGCACAATTACCGCCATCAGGCGGTTGGTATTCTGTTCATAGAGATCGGCTGCCCGTTCAAGGATTACCGCCCGTCCATCGCCGCCCAGCCGGTCCCAGTCATACTGCGCCCGCGCAGCAGACGTCAGAGCCACCTCGATTGCCTCGGAGGTCGCTTCGACCACCTGCCCCAGGGTTTGCCCGCGATCATGCGGTGAGGTCGCATCGCGCGTCGTGCCCTCAACCGGCTTGCCATCGACCAGGGGTGCACACAAAAACCCGTTGGCCAGATGATCCTTCATCTCGCGCAAGTGGCTCTCGCGCGTCGCCTTATCCCAGATTGGAAATCCGGCGGAATTCATGCGGGGGGCGAAAATATCCCGGGGTGGCACAATCTTCGGATTCGGGATCACCTCGAACGACGCCAGGGCTTCCATGGGATCGGCTATGATCTCGCGAATCGGCGCCTCGTCATCCGCCAGACGGTTGACGAAGGACGTGTTGGCACCGTTCTCAAGCAACCGCCGCACAAGATAGGCGAGCAGGTCCTCATGGCTTCCCACCGGCGCATAGATACGGCACGGCCGGTTGAGCTTGTTGCCGCCAACCACTTCGTCATAGAGCGCCTGCCCCATGCCGTGCAGACGCTGGAATTCGAAATCCTCTTCAGTGCCGCTCATTACCATGATTGCCGCCAAAGAGTGCGCATTGTGGGTGGCGAATTGCGGGTAGAACACATCGAGCCTGGACAGCATGAACCTGGCGCAGGCGAGATAGGACACGTCTGTCGAGGCCTTGCGCGTGAACACCGGGTAGGACGTGAGCCCTTGTTCCTGCGCCCGTTTCACCTCGGTATCCCAATAGGCACCCTTGACCAGGCGAACCGGCAGCCGGCGATCGGTCTGGGCGCCGAGCTTTGCCAGCCATTCCAGCACCGGATAGGCCCTCCGGCCATAGGCCTGAACAGCAAGACCCAGGCCCTGCCAGCCCTTGAGGTCCGGGGCCTGGGCGAGAGCACCGAACACTTCAAGGCTGATGTCGAGACGATCGGCCTCCTCGGCATCTATGGTCAGGGCAAGCTCCGCGTCATGCGCCATGCGCGCCAGTTCAAGAATACGCGGCAGAAGTTCATCGTGAACGCGGGCAGCGTCGCGTTCTTCGTAACGGGGATGAAGCGCTGACAACTTGACCGAAATCGACGGGCGCTCATAGATCGTCTCACCGGGTTTCATCATTCCGGCCTGGGCGGCGACCTTTTTGAGGGCGTCCTTGTAGGCTGCGAAATAGCGCTCCGCATCCGCCATGGTCATCGCCGCCTCGCCCAGCATATCGAAGGAAAAGCGATAGCCGATGGCGGCCTGGGGCGCACCAACCTGCATGGCCTCTTCGATAGTGCGCCCAAGCACGAACTGCTTGCCCATGATGCGCATGGCATGGCGCATGGCCTGACGGATGATCGGTTCGCCGGTGCGCGAGACCATGGTCTTGAAAAAGCCGAACGCGTCCTTCTTGGTCTTGGTGCCCAACTCGACCACGCGCCCGGTGAGCATCAATCCCCATGTCGATGCGTTGACCAGCAAAGAATCAGAACGGCCCAGATGTTCGTCCCAGTCACCGCTGCCGATTTTGTCGGCAATTAACTTGTCCTGGGTGTCGGCATCGGGAATGCGCAGCAAGGCCTCCGCCAGACACATCAGCACGACCCCCTCCTCGCTGGAGAGGGAATATTCATTCATGAATTCATCGACACCCCCACTCTGGCGGCGGCCGGCACGGACTGCGTGGACCAGCCGGCGGGCTATGGATTCAACATCACCCCGCTGGTTTTCAGCAAACCGCGCACGCTCAATGAGGTTGTGAACCAGTTCGGTTTCATCGATCAGGGTATGTGCAGCAATGGCGGAGCGGTCAGGGAGTGTCATGGGGTGCCTCGGATGAGCGATGTGCCTACAAGACCGAATTATAGCAAATACCCGGTAGCGTTACTCACCAAAATTGGGAGTATTTTTTAGTGATTCCAACTTTGAAGAAGAAAATATAAAGTGTTCTCACCAAACAACTGGGTTTTCAGAGTGACTTTGGATTCGATCGATATCGCCATACTCAACCAGCTGCAGACTGACAGCCGGATTCCGATGGTGGAACTGGCAAAGCGCGTCAATCTGAGCCCGACGCCCTGTGTCAAACGGGTCAAGCGGCTTGAAAGCGAAGGAGTGATCAGGGGATATCATGCAACGCTCGACCCGACAGCCCTTGGCCGTTCGCTGCTGGTGTTCGTCCAGGTTTCACTGCGCAGCACGGATGAAGCAACGCTTGCTGCGTTCAATCAGGCCATGCGGGGAATACCGGATGTTCTGGAATGTCACATGCTCGGCGGCGGTTTCGACTATCTGGTAAAGCTGCGCACCCGCGACATGCAGGATTACCGCCATTTCCTCGGCCATGTTCTGGGCGCCCTTGACATGGTGGAAACCACCCACACCTATTTCGTCATGGAAGAAGTCAAGGAAAGTATCCTGTTGCCGGTCGCATCGCCGGGCGGATAATGGTAATTTCCACCTCAGATGCGCAGCAAATACTGAAGTGACCCTGAAGGGCTGAACGCGCAACCGTTATGTCCAATTCTCCACCGATTGTCAGGACCGTCAATGAACTGCGCGGCATCACCGCGGAGTGGCGCCGTGACGGTGAAGCATCCGCGCTGGTGCCGACAATGGGAGCCCTGCATGAGGGCCACCTGTCACTGGTCGATCTCGCCCATGAACATGCGGACCGATCGGTGGTCAGCATTTTCGTCAATCCAAGGCAGTTCGCACCTGGTGAGGACCTCACCAGTTACCCACGCGACGAGGCCGGCGACCTGGACAAGCTCTACGAACGCGACGCGGATCTGGTGTTCATTCCCGACAAGGACGCCATGTACCCGCCTGACTTCTCGACAACGGTACAGGTCGGCGCTGTTTCGGAAGGTTTGTGCGGTGCCTCGCGGCCACATTTTTTCGGCGGTGTGGCGACCGTGGTTGCAAAACTGCTGATCCAGGCGCAATGCGATTATGCAGTGTTCGGCGAAAAGGATTTCCAGCAATTGCTGGTGATTCGGCGCATGGCGCGCGATCTCAATATTCCAACCGAGATCCTTGGCGCGCCGATCGTGCGCGAAGACGACGGCCTGGCCATGTCGTCGCGCAACCAGTATCTCGATGCCCAGCAGCGCGAAATGGCGCCGCATCTCTATGCGACACTCGAGAGCATTGCCGAATCCATTCGGCTCGGCGCTGCCGTGCCAACGGCATTGGAACAAGGCGTTCAGGTCCTCAGCCAGGCAGGATTTGATGTCGACTATCTGGAACTGCGGAGCAGCCGCACGCTCGAACCGCAGATCGAGCATGCCGAAAACCCTACCCGCCTGTTCGCCGGCACCTATCTGGGCAAGACGCGCCTGATCGACAATATCGAGGTGTAATCGCTTAAGGGCGCGCTGTTATTCACTGGTGCTACAGCAACCCCAGCTCTGCAAGATCCGCGCGCATCTCCGCTGGAAGGGCCTCCATTTCACCGCCGCGCGGGAGGTCCGGTGGAGCGTCCTCCTGCACCAGATAGCGCCAGCCCTGGAAGGCGCGTCGCGGCTGCGGCCTGGTCGGCACCAATTCGGGATCAAACAGCAGTTTGCAGCGCCCGATCCCCTCGTCATCGGTAAAGCGCACGATATCGGCCAACCCCTGGCGGACCTGGATGAAACCCTTGATCACCCAATAGATCGAACCGCCGTCGAGCAGTTCTTCAGCCCGCTTCGGCGTCATGCGGGTGATGTGGAAGACCTCCTTTTTTTCGAGCAGGCGATAGTTCTGCCATTGCTGAAGATCGTCGATCTCGCTGACACCGACACAGAGTTTTATGAGATTGAGCGCCATGGCGTCGAGTGTAGCGGAGATGCGGAGCGCAAAAAAGTACCGGCGAGGCAGCCACAGGGTTTGTCCACAGGGGGAACCGGCGTCAGCCGTCGGCAACCTCAAGAACAATCAGCATCTGTCCCTCCTCAACCTGATCGCCCTCTGCTGCTCCCAACTCCTTGATTTTGCCGTCCGCCCCGGCCACCAAAGAATGTTCCATCTTCATGGCTTCCAGCACCGCGAGCCGGTCGCCCTTGCGCACGGTACCGCCGGTATCGATATCGATCTTGATGATCTTGCCCGACATGGGCGCGCGCACCAGTCCGCCACCTGCTGCGTCGTCGACATCGCGGGCCAACAAATCCTGGGCCCGGACCTCCAGGTGATGCCCACCCCGGGCAATCCATACGCGCTCCCCGGTTACCATGACATCGGCTGACAGGGCATCACTGTCAATGACGGCGTGAATACGTTCTGTGCCTACAACAACCGACGCGACGGTCACGGTGACCTCGCCGTCCGCCGTGGTGATATCGACACGATCCTCGCCGGTTCCCCGGTGGATCACAACTTTGATCTCGGCACCATTGATCACCAGATGCAGCCAATCACGACGGCCACCGCCCAACACCCACCCATCGCGTCGATCCCAGGGCGATGCGGGTTCGTCGGTCAGACACTGACCGGTCCGCCGCAGATGTTCAATCCAGCCATAAGCGGCAAGCGCGAGCAACCCAGGAGGTGTCTGCGCATCGACCAGCGTTGCCAGTCTGGCATCGATAAAACCGGTATCGAAACGGCCTTCGGCAAAATCACTGTGACCGGCAAGCCGGCTGAGAAATCCGACATTGGTGCGCAGTCCCAACACCCGTGTCTCATTCAATGTGCGCTGCAGCCGGGCAAGCGCCACATTACGGGTCTCGCCCCAGCAGATCACCTTGGCGATCATCGGGTCGTAAAAAGGTGTCACCGCATGGCCAGCAGCAATGCCGGTATCGATGCGCACACCGTCACCCTGCGGCGGGAAACGCAATGCGTGCAGGGTACCCGTCTGGGGCAGGAAACCAGCGGACGGGTCTTCGGCATAAAGCCGCGCTTCTGCCGCATGCCCCGAAATTGTCTTCAGATCGTCCTGGGTAAAGCCAAGCACCTCGCCGGCTGCTGCGCGCAGCTGCAATTCAACAAGGTCTATGCCGGTGATCATCTCGGTGACCGGATGCTCGACCTGAAGGCGGGTGTTCATTTCCATGAAGAAGAAACCGTCGACACTCAGACCCTTGCTCGAGTCGGCGATGAATTCGACAGTTCCAGCACCCTGATAACCAACCGACTTCGCCGCCGCCACTGCAGCCGCGCCCATGGCCTCGCGCATTTCCACGCTGACACCCGGGGCGGGTGCTTCCTCAATGACCTTTTGATGGCGGCGCTGGAGCGAACAATCGCGCTCGAACAGGTGAACGCAATTGCCGTGGGCATCGGCAAAGACCTGGATCTCGATGTGACGGGGCGCGGTTACGAACCGTTCAATCAGAACGCGGTCATCACCGAAAGCGTTCTTGGCTTCGCGCCGGCACGAGGCGAGCGCTGCGGCAAAGTCACCTGCCGCATCAACCCGCCGCATGCCCTTGCCGCCGCCGCCGGCAACCGCCTTGATCAATAGTGGATAACCAACCTTGCCGGCCTCCGCGGCGAGCACATCATCGTCCTGGGCTTCGCCATGATAGCCGGGCACCACCGGCACATTGGCTTTCTCCATGAGAGCCTTGGCCGCGTCTTTCAGGCCCATGGCGCGGATGGCGTCGGCGGGGGGCCCGACAAAGGCAATGCCGGCCCCAGCGCAGGCATCGGCAAATTCGGCATTTTCGGACAGGAAACCGTAGCCCGGGTGAATGCAATCAGCGCCGGCCTTTTTGGCAATGTCCAGAATTCTGTCGGCCTTCAGATAGCTCTGCGTCACCATTGCGGGCCCAAGCAGATAGGCCTCGTCTGCCTGAGCGACGTGCAATGCACATGCATCGGCCTCAGAGTATACCGCGATCGTGCGAAGGCCAAGACGGCGCGCCGTCTTGATGACGCGGCAGGCGATCTCGCCCCGATTTGCTATGAGGACCGAACCGAACATGGGGCGAAGTTATGTCACCCCCTGCCCGTTCGGGCAATGGCTGACCGTATCGCCATATGCAGTTTTCGCCAGCCCACCGGCATGTTGTTCAAGGGGAAAGATCCACCGGGATCTTGAGATAGCGCACGCCGTTGTCTTCCTCCGGCGGCAGTTCGCCGGCACGGATGTTGACCTGGATGGAGGGCAGCAGCAGCAAAGGCGTCGACAGCGTCGCGTCGCGCTCGGTGCGCATCTTGACGAAGTCCTGCATGGACACACCGCCGCGCAGGTGAACATTCTCGCGCTCCTCTGCAACAGTCGTCTCCCAAGCGTAGTGATCACGGCCTGGTGCCTTGTAGTCATGACACATGAACAACCGGGTTTCACCGGGCATGGCAAGAATGCGCTGCATGGAGTTGAAGAGTTGCTCGGCGTCGCCGCCGGGAAAATCCGCACGCGCGGTGCCGTAATCAGGCATGAACATCGTGTCGCCGACGAAAACCGCAGTACCGAATCTGTAGGCAATACAGGCGGGCGTGTGGCCGGGCGTATAGATCACCTCCACCTCCATACCGCCGACATCGAATGTTTCACCATCGGCGAACAGACAGTCGAACTCGCGGCCGTCATCGGAGACGTCGTCAAGATTGAATACCGGCCGGAATATGCGCTGGACGTCGCGAATGTGCTCGCCGATACCGACCTTGGCGCCGGTTTTCATCTTGATATAGCGCGACGAGGTCAGATGGTCCGCATGGACATGGGTTTCGAGCACCCACTCAATCGTGACATCTTCATTTTCCGCAGCCTGCAAGATCGCATCGGCCGAAGTGGACGCCGCCTTACCGGACGTGTGATCGAAGTCGAGCACCGGATCAATGATTGCGCCGCGCTTGTTCTGCGGGTTCCAGACAAGATAGCTGACGGTGTGTGTGCCTTCGTGGAAGAAGGCCTTGATCTCAGGCGTTTGAGCCTGCGACATCGCATATCCTCTCCGAGTTGAGATTATGGCCTGCGCGCAATATCGGCGCTTTTGCAGAAAATGCCAACCCATGCCGGCATTAAGGGTGTGATCAAAGATGTCGCAGGCTTGCAAGCAGGATGAACAAGCCTAACCGACTTCCTGGATGGCTGCTTCCACATCAGAACCTCTGTTTCGTTGTACCACCAAATACCAAAGGGCTGCAGATGTTGACGGTGCTTTCGAAGGCATCTAAACCGACTGATCTCAAATAGCGTTTGTGAATTCGATATGGATCCCTGCCCCAGACCGGTCACGGTTGGAGATTTTGCCTGGATGCATGGGCTCAACGAGTTGCATGCAATCGAGCTGTCGTCACTGTCCAGCGGACGGTTCACAAGGCTTGTCGAGCAGGCAAGCTATGCCAAGGTGATCGATGACCGTGCAGCGTTCCTGCTGGCCTTCGATCAGGACGCAGACTATGACGGTGCGAACTTCAATTGGTTCAAGGCACGCCTGTCACGCTTCGTCTATGTCGACCGGGTCGCGGTGTCCAAGGCTCAGCGCGGCAAGGGACTGGCCCGAACATTCTATCAGGACCTGTTTCTGCATGCCCTGGCGTGGGACAATCCGCATGTCGTGTGCGAGGTCAACTCAGACCCACCCAATCCGGCATCCAATGCCTTTCACGCATCGCTCGGCTTCGCCGAGATGGGACAGGCAAAGCTCGACGACAGTAACAAGACGGTTCGTTATCTGAGCCTCGAACTTTCGCGCAAATGAACAATGAACAACGGCACGAAGCCAGCCTCTCATCAGGTGTTAGTTTGTATTCGGCCCTGGAACCTTCGTGCTTGGGGGTGAGTACACGGTTCCCTCGGGATCACCGCCATGGCAATGACCGCTGCGATAGCCGAAATTCCGCGCAAAAGTTAAATTCGCCAAATATTCAGACATGCATGATAGTTTCGCCACTGCAGCTTCACAACGACCCAAAAATACAAAGCCGTCTCAAGCGAGATAGTGAAATGCGCTTTTTCCCGTACAAAACAAGGACTTTCCCCATGTCCCCAACCAGGTGTTTTAAAGTTGTTCTGTTTTCCTTCGGCCTGCTCCTATGCGCACCCGTAACGAAATCCCTCGCCGATTCAGAACAGATCCAGGTAGTGATCAACGGGACACCGGTCAACCTGGCATTGCCGAGCGGGCATTGCGGCATGTCGCGCACGCTTGCATCCGACGAGCGGCTGATTGAAATGATTGAAAAAGGCTCCAACAACACCATTGAAGTGATCCTGGCGTTCGCCGACTGCAAGCAACTTGAGGCATGGCGCGTGGGAAGCAGAAAGGTGCTGGATGATTTCGGGCAGTACCAGACCCTGGTGTCTGCAAAGGGCCGGAACTTCAAGGGCTCTGAAGCCGTGTTGATCAAGCAGGTCTGCGATCAGCAGCGGAAAGGCGGCCAGGCAATTTTTGACCAGGCGACAGCGACGATAAACAAATATCTGGACACCACCGTCAAGGCCCTGAAAGTGAGCGAATTCAAACTGATAGGAATATTGAGCGAGAGCACGCAGAACTGCAGCATGACTTTTCTTCAAAAACTAACCACGGAATTTGGCGACGAGAAAACGCAATTCGGCATCAACACAACGACAATTCTCAATGGCAAAGTGGTCTATTTGAACATCTACACCCGCTATGACGGTGAAGCTTCGGTGGGCAAAATCCGCCAGAAACATGAAACCGCGCTCAAAGCGCTGATTGCGGCTAATTAGAGCGTGTCGTATTGGTATCGGTCAGTAATTGGCCTCTGACTTTCCGCCAGGTGTTGGCTATTTTACCGGGCACCCGTGTCGGTGTGCCGCTGTCTTTGCTGTTTTGCGCCTCTGCGTCCTGCAACCGGGTCCGGTTACCAGCGTCACCTGTCGGTTTCAACCGCCGATACTCGGCGGGCGGAACATTGAAATGCTTCTTGAACACCCGCCCGAAGGCTGCCTCTGAGCGATAACCGCTCTTTTCCGCCACCTCGATCATCGGCACACTTGTATCGATCAGCAGCCTGCGGGCAAGTTGCATACGCCAGCCTGTGATATATTGCAGCGGGGTGACGGCCATCAGTTCGCCGAACAGCGCGGCAAAGGATGTGCGCGACAGTCCAGCCTCCCGCGCCAGGCTTTCCACCGTCCAGGACCGCGCCGGGTCGCCGTGTATGGCATCCAGCGCCCGGCGCACATTCGGATTGGCGAAGCCGCCAAACACTATCTGGTTGCAGCCCTCGTTCGACAGATAAGTCCGCACCGCCTGGGCAAATATGATCTCGGTCAGTTTCATCGCCACTAGGTCGCCGCCCAACTGGCCGCGGCCGGCCTCGGCACCGATGACCCTCAGGGTACTTTCAAGCCAGTTGTGCGAAACATCCCCGTAATTGCGGATATGTATGACCGGCGGCAGGGCGTCCATGAGCGGATGGCGGGCCTCCGGATCAAAGGCGAAGTGGCCGCATATCAACTGGGTTTCAAGATCCGTTCCAGGCTCGCCGTAAACCAGCACTCCGGACCCGGTAAAACCTGATTCCTTGACCACCTGATCCAGCTGTTTTGCGGTCTTGTTTTTAATGTCGCAACACAGGGTGTGTGCGGCCCCCCGGGTAATGATGACCAGGTCGCCCTGCTCGAGCAGTACCGGTTCGGCCACCCCGTCCACATGGGCATAACACCGCCCCTGATGGGCAAAATGAAAACGCGACACGTTCTCGAATGCCGGTACGGTCACACCCCAGGGAGATGTGAATGACGTGCGGAAATACAAAGTGCCCGTGAGCTTCATCAAGCCGAGTATGTCGCTGAGAATATCCATGTTTTGTTATATATCACGACACACCTATGGTTCACACAAGAACGACACTCCGAAAACCACAATTCGGACGATTGATCAAGAAACCGGTACGATCAATCATTCAAATTGCCGCGAACATGTCCTTTCTATGTATCTCCGCACAGACTGCAAGCAACCGCATGGTTCTCTTGCAGTGGTGATGTGCTCACTTAATCAGAAAGGAAACACAGAATGAAACTTCGTACCATTGTGATTGCCGCAGCCATGCTTGCCGTCGGAATGACCGGCGCACAGGCAGACTCAGCGGCGGATCTGAACGACCTCGAAATCGCCCATGTGGCCTATACAGCGGATAACATCGACATTCGTTATGCCCATCTGGCGCTGGCGATATCAACCAACCCCAAGATCCACGAATTCGCCAAAAGCATGATCCGTGACCACACGGCGGTCAACGAACTGGCCCTGGCACTGCTCAAGAAGCTCAATGCCCAGCCGCAGGACAATTTCCTGAGCAAAAATCTGTCAAAAGGCGCCGATGCGCTGGTTGCGGAAATGAGCAAGTTGAGCGGCAAGGCGTTCGACAAACGCTATGCGGAGAACGAGCTTGGCTATCATAAGGCGGTCAACGATCTGGTCGAGAATACCTTCATCCCAAACATCGAGAATGCGGAAGTCAAAGCGCTGTTCAAGCAGGGCCTGGAAATCTTCAAATCCCACGAGGCTCATGCCGAGATGATGGTTAAAGGCCTCAATTGATGACACTTATGGTGAGACGGCGTTGTTTCGTCAAAGGGGTCGTGGCGGCGGGTTTCGCCACGGCCCTGCCATATGCCGGTGCAAACGCGCAGGAAAACCGCCACCATTTGGTTGAAATCCGCAAATTCAAGTTTGTTCCCGACACACTTTCGGTCAAAAGCGGTGACACCATCACCTGGGTCAATCACGACATCGTTCCCCATACCGCCACTGCAAGCGACAAGAGCTGGGATACCGGCAAGATCAAAAAGGGCGAACGCGGTCAGGTCACAGTGGGTGACGGCTTCGCGGATGCCTATTTCTGCCGGTTCCATCCGAACATGAAAGCATCACTTAAAGTGGATGGGTGAGATGAACGGTCTTAGGTCATGAACTCATAAATGACCTAGTCCACATCCGCGCGGTCAAACTCGCGCAGGATCTGGCCGCGTACCTTCTGCCAGGCATCAACAATTTCGCCACGCACCCGCCTGGTTTCCTCCTCCGGCAATTTCTCGCTGAAACCCAGGCCCTGGAACAGGTCATGGATATTGGTGATACCTTCGTAAGGGTATTTGCCCGTTGAGGTTTCGGACGGCCTTCTGCGGCGAAACAAGGCGCGGGCATCATCGATGCGCGACCTGAGCGCAGTCAGTGTGCGCTCATACTCCGCCCGGTCACCCTCAGTGCGGCGCAGATACTCGATACTGCGCTGCACTGCTTCCACCAGCCCGGGCCAGAAGACCCGCAGATCATTGACGAAACTGATACGGCGCTGGAACGAATAGCCGATCCAGGCGGCCGGCAGCAGCACGACCACCGGGCTCAGTTCCTTGAACAGCTCGAAATACTGATATTGGTGCAGATGCCCGGCGGGTGTGAGGGCGACTTCGGCACCTTCATTGATGAAATTGTCGAGATAGAACGCCGCAACACCTGCAATCGTCCACAGAAAATAGATGCCGACCACCAGCCAGATATCGCGGCGCAGGTCCGTCCTGTTCATCTACAGCCCTTTCGAACCACGCCGAATCACATTCGGAACACACCGAATTTGGTTTCAGGAATCGGTGCATTGAGCGAAGCGGACAATGCCAGGCCGAGCGCCATGCGGGTCTCCGATGGCGCGATGACGCCGTCATCCCACAATCTTGCGGTGGCAAAATAGGGATGGCCCTCGCGCTCGAACTGTTCAAGGGTCGGGCGTTTGAACTCGGCCTCCTCTTCCATCGACCAGGTGCCGCCTTCAGCCTCGATATTGTCGCGCCTGACCTGGGCGAGGACCGATGCTGCCTGGGGGCCGCCCATCACGGAGATGCGCGCATTGGGCCAGATGAACAAAAAACGCGGCGAATAGGCACGGCCGCACATGCCGTAATTGCCAGCGCCGAACGAGCCGCCCATGATCACGGTGAATTTCGGCACCTGGGCGCAGGCCACCGCGGTCACCATCTTGGCGCCGTTGCGGGCGATGCCGCCGGCCTCGTATTTCTGACCGACCATGAAGCCGGAAATGTTCTGCAGGAAAATCAGCGGAATACGGCGCTGGCAGCACAACTCGATGAAGTGCGCCGCCTTCAGGGCGGATTCCGAATAAAGAATGCCGTTATTGGCGATGATGCCAACCGGCATGCCCATGATATGGGCAAAGCCGGTGATCACGGTGGTGGCGTACAGCTTCTTGAATTCGTCGAATTCGGAACCATCCACCAGGCGGGCGATAACCTCGCGCACATCATACTGGACGGCAACCGATTGCGGCACGATGCCGTTCAATTCGGCGATGTCGTAACGCGGTTCGACTGGATCCGACAAGGGCATGTCGATGTTTTTGCGGCTATTGAGGTCACGGACGATTGAGCGCACCAGCCCGAGCGCATGGGTATCGTCCATGGCGTAGTGATCGGCAACGCCTGATTGGCGGGCATGGACATCGGCGCCGCCCAGATCTTCAGCGGAAACGTCCTCGCCGGTGGCAGCTTTGACGAGCGGCGGGCCGCCCAGAAAGATCGTGCCCTGTTTATGCACGATGATGGTCTCGTCCGACATGGCTGGCACATAGGCACCCCCGGCCGTGCACGAGCCCATGACACAGGCGATCTGCGGGATGCCGAGCGAGGACAGTGTGGCCTGATTGTAGAATATTCTGCCGAAATGCTCCCGGTCGGGAAAGACCTCCGTGTGGTTTGGCAGATTGGCGCCGCCGGAATCGACCAGATAGATGCAGGGCAGCCGGTTCTCACGCGCCACTTCCTGGGCGCGCAGGTGTTTCTTGACGGTCATCGGGTAGTAGGTGCCGCCCTTGATGGTTGCGTCATTGCACACGATGACGCATTCGCGGCCCTCGATGCGGCCGATGCCGGTGATCACACCGGCGGAGTGGATGTCGCCGGAATACATATCGAGTGCTGCCAGTTGCGACAGCTCCAGAAACGGCGATCCGGGATCGATCAGCTGCATGACCCGGTCGCGCGGCAAAAGCTTGCCGCGGCCCAAATGGCGTTCACGGGCGCGTTCGCTGCCGCCGAGCGCGATCTGGGCGCGTTTGGCGTTCAGGTCTTCGACAATCGCTTCCATGGCCTTAGCATTGGCGCGAAAGGGCTCGGATTTGACGTTGATTTTGGATTCGAGTGTTGCCATGGCGTTATGTAGCGATCATTGCCCCCATGGCGCAAGAAAAACGCTCCTTCAAATCCACCGTCTGACCCGTGCATAATAGGCTGGATACTGATCCGGGAACCTGGCGGCCAGATAGACCTCTTCGCGGGCGATCACGCCATATCGCAGAATGCCCAGCACGCCGGGCAGAAGAACCACTGCCCACCAGGCATTAACCGCAAGGGCAAGGCCGGTGTATATCAACGTCAAGCCGATATAGATCGGGTTGCGCGACCAGGCATAGGGCCCGGATGTCACCAGAACCAGGGTCGGCATGACGGTTGGAATATTGGTGCCGGCTTTACGGAAACAGCCGGCGGCCAGACCCAGCAGAACCGAGCCGCTCATCACCAACACGATACCGATGACGGCTTGGCGTAAGGGTGGAGCGAACAGCCCTGCCCCCAAGGGCCACACAGCCTCCATGGAAACACCAAGGACCAGGGCGCCGAGATAAAGCAACGGTGGCCTGATGACCACATTGGCATGGCTCTGTTCTCCGGTGTTCACGGGTCGCCTGCATCAATTCGGCGGTCGAGATCATCCATCACACGGGCAAGCACTCTCCCGGTCACCGCGATGTCTTCAGCCGATAGGTCTTTAGCGATCTCACCGGCAAGCTCCAGCAGCTGTGACTTGATCGCGGTGTAACGGGTTTTACCAGCCCTGGTGATGGCAACCAGTTTGGAGCGTTTGTGAGCAGGATTATCGATAAACTCGACCAGTCCTTCGACCGCCAGTTCATTTGCCATGGTCTGTATGTGCTGGCGCGCCACCGGGCGCATGCGGGCAATTTGCGGCACGGTTTTCGGGCCATCGCACACCAGTGTGTGCAGGATCCCCCAGGTGCCGCCACCGGCAGCATTGACCGCACCCGTGCGCCCGCCCACAGCGCGCAGCTTATGTGAGGTCCAGACCACATCGATCAGGGCCTGAAGCAGGGCTTCCGTTTTATCGTCCACCGGCATATCACCGCATTCCGCTTGTCTTTTGTTTGACAGATAAGACCATAGGAGATTGGCACCGGCGACGCTGCGAGAATTTTGATGCCTCGTTTGCAGCGAGGCTATCACAGGTGAGAGGAATGCAAGAGCAGTGGTTTATGCCAGCCCTCACCGGACACGGTTTTTTGTTTCACCGGCTGCCTATTCAACCTATCGTTCGACAGGGGCGCGCACTCAGGGAACCGTGGCGATGTTTGATCGCAGGGACATCATTCGCGAAGAGGTCTTACCGGTGGGCCGGGAGTTGCTCGCGCGCGGCCACGCGCTTGCCGCGGACTGGCGGGTCGGAGAAAGCGCCTTCCTCAAGCATGTCGGCCATGGTTGCGAAGCCGACTACAAGCGTGCCTCGGCAACATCCGGGCGGATCATGCAGCACGCCCAGATCGGTTTTCGCGATTTGGCCAAGACCATCCGCGCCTATGGCGAAGTCTATGAGGCCTGCCAGAAACAAGGCGTGACCGTTGACCGCTCCGGTATCTGCCTGGACTGGTCGATGGGATACCGGCGCGACGACCGGACCGATGAAATGCGCAGCACCGGCATGCTGCTCGACGATGTCGAAGGCTTCGTTGCCGTCGCCGCGGCGGCACCGATGGCGCCGCATTTCGGCGATTTTGTGCTGGGCTTTCCCGCCGCACTCGAAAACACCCAGGCAGCCCTTGCCGCCGGCTCCACATCGATTGGAAATCTGGGCCAGTATTTCACCTTCCGCCTGCCCGGCTGGGACGATGACCTGGCAACCACCGAAGCGACCGTCACGGCACTGGGGCTGATCGCAGCGCAGGAGGTCGAGATCCTGGTGCACTCTAATCTGGATGACGGCTTCGCTGCATTGTTCACCGACCTGTCGTCCAGCATCGGTGCAGTGCTTCTGGAAAAATACATCGTGGAAGACCTGATCGGTACCTCCATGAGCCATTGTTACGGGCATCATTTCTCAGATCCGTTCCGCCGCCTGGCGTTCCAGATTGCAATATCGCGGGTGACCGACACGCCCGGCACCATGGTCTATGGCAATACGGTGAGCTACACCGGCGGCGACGCGCAGAATTACGCCAGCCTGGCCGGTTATCTTCTGTGCGACATCGCCGGACAGAAACATACCGCCACCGGTCATGCGATCAATCCGGTGCCGGTGCGCGAAAACAGCCGGATTCCCGATATCGACGAAATCATCGACGCCCAGCTCTTTGCCGGCCGGTTGATCGAGTGCGCCGGCGGCTATGAGGGATTGTTCGACACAGCCAGGGCCAACGCATTGGCCGAACGCATCGTTGAGGGTGGCCGGCAGTTCTTCGCCAATGTCATCGAAGGACTGGATGCCGCCGGGATCGACACCAGGGATGCGGTTGAAATGCTGCTGTCCCTCAAGCGGCTTGGCAGCAAACGGCTCGAACAGGCTTTCGGCGCCGGCGACAAGGATCCAACCGCACCGCGCGGACGCATGCCGGTTGCCGCCTCGCCGGTACATGAGGAGGTTGCTCAAATGGCCTCTGAGCGGCTTGCCCAAATATCGCTGCGCGATCAATCGGCCATACGAGATGCAGGCCTCAAGGTGTTGGTGGCAACCACCGACGTGCATGAACACGGCAAGCTGGTGATCGAACAGGTGTTCGCAAAAGTCGGCATCGATATCATCGACGGCGGCATCTCGGCAGACCCGGACGCACTGATTGTAGCTGCCCACACCACCGGCGCCGACGCCATCGCCATCTCGACCTATAACGGCATTGCGCTCGACTACATCACCGCTGTATCGGGCGAGCTTGCCGCCCGCGGCCTCGACATTCCCGTGCTGGTCGGTGGCCGGCTCAACCAGATCCCGCATGGTTCCAATACAAGTCTGCCGGTCGACGTCACGACTGAGCTGACGGCGGCCGGGGCCGTGGTGTGCGCCCATGTGGAAGACGCCATTCCAGCGCTTCTCAAATCCATCCGTTAACACCTAACTTAAAAGGCACATCATGCAGCCCATTACCGTCGGCATATTAGGGGTCGGCCATCTGACCTATCACATGGTACCTGGCCTGGTGGCAGGCGAGACAGCCTTGCAGGTCTGCCTGTCGCCGCGTAACAGCGAGCGGGCACAGGAGCTCAGCACCCGCTATGGTCTTGAAATCGCCGAAGACAACACAGCATTGGTGACACAGTGCGATGTGATCCTGATCGGCGTCCGGCAATTCCATGCCATCGAGGTGGTCAAGGGACTGCCCTGGCGTCCAGAACAGACGGTCGTGTCGTGCTGCGCCGGCCTCAGCCTCGATGAGCTCAGCCCCCATGTCAATGGCGCCACGGTGGTGCGCGCCATGCCGGTCATCGCTGCTGAGTATCGCGAAAGCCCGACCTGCATTTTTCCGGACAATGACACAACTACCAAGGTCCTTGGGAATTGCGGCACGGTCATCCCGCTGGGCTCCGAACACGATTTCAATGCCGCCACGGTGAGTGTCTGCTATTCCAGCATGCTGCTCGGGCTGCTGGCCCGCATGGTGGAATGGAACGAGCGCGCCGGCATCGCGCCCGCAACCGCGCGCCAACTGGTGACCGAGTTGACCAAGTCGTCAGCGATCATGGCGCGCGAACGCACCGACAGTACGATTGATGAGATGGTGAGAGAACTTGCAACGCCGGGAAGCTTCACGCTCCAGGGCTACGAAGCCCTGTGGCAGGCGGACGCCTTCGCACCGTGGGTCGAGGCGAGCGATGAGCTGATCAAGAAGCTCGGTCAAACCTGAATAAATTTAGCGCTCCGCACTTACGGATCGAAGGGCGATGGAATTGTTGCAAGAGCATCGAGGATCAGCAGAAGAATCTCGTCTCCTTCTTCATTGCCAGAGCCTAAACAGAAGGGGAAAATGATACCCAGAACGGTCGCCGAAACGCCAACGCCAAGAGACAACGACCGTCAGATGACTGGCCTGTTTGTCGGCCGAAGTCAGACCATCTTGCCACACAGAGAAAGCATCTAAGGCACAACCGTCTAAAACTCACGTTTGCACCGCCCAAACGAGTGTGGCATAGAGTGACGAACCAGATAGACCAAGTTGCGGGAACCTCAGGCAGCCTACTGTCTCAATAACCTTACCAAAAACTTGTTGTTAAACACAAACGTTTCAGTATTAAAACCGTACACCCATCAGTCAGTTTTGAATTTCCTTTGCAGAACTGCCCTTCTAGCTTTCTGTTGTTTAGTGTAATCCACTAACTCTTCACCAGTAAGAAATTCTACAAACGTATCTGACTGACTGTAGCACCTTTTGAAATAACCTTTATCATAATACTCTCTATATTTTTTCATTGCTTGCTCTTCTGTATTTGTCGCATTGATAGATCGTTGTTCAGCAAACAATGCATACCAGTATACGTTGTCGGTGCGCTTATCCGTCTCAACGTGTGGAGAGAATTTGCCTAGTTTTCCGCTCCGTCGCAATCCGTTGATCAAATTGTGATAGAAATGGTCGTGCGCAAGGACACTCTGATTGCTAATTTCGGATTTAAGAGCACCTTTGAATTTTCGGTACATACTTTCCGCGCATTTGGAATCCTCTGACGTCTGTAAATCCGATCCGCTACTTACATTTTTTGCCGTTTCAAACCATGCGTCCGCAATCAAACTTCTTACGGTACTCTCAAACCTGTTCATTCTGAGCTTTTCTATTTTTTTCGCCAATGCTTTCACCGCGCCCAATGAACGCTCTTGTGAGGCAATTTCAGCATCCGTACGCGGCGCACCGAGACGCCAGACAATTTCTCTCTCAAACTCAACCAGCTTCCTGCATGCGCGTTCCACGCTTTCGTTCCAGACGCCAGCTTTTGTAGTGGACCCGTCATCGCTCGCAGATTTCCACTCCTCGACTCGATCAAATCTCTGACGCAGTATCGCTCCGATACGACCCTGAATTGCCTCATATTCTTCGGTCAACATTGACTGGGATTTGTCAGGGTCCAGACTTTTTGTCCACGTTAGTTTCGCAGGCAGCGACATCGAAACAGATAATGAGTTTGAAATAGTTTTAAGTAATGTGTTTTTGAATTCTTCCATCTTGGGTTGGATTGTTTTTGAACCTTGTGTTTTCTTTTCACCTATATACAGATATATCTGCTGAAACCAGTATTTAACTCTTTTTTTTGCATTTACTCCATATATTCGTAATCTTCTATTTTTTTCTAAATTGGAAACATTGTTTTGTTTTACAGAACACTCTTTAACTCTACCATCATTTTGGCGTTCTTTTATTGGCTCGTATTCCATGACAAAATAGTAATCTTTGTATAGTTTTTCAAATTCTTCATGGATAAATTTCTTCCATTTAGAATTATTATATTTTCTCAGCCTATTTCCCTTTTTTGACGCCCAATCACTTCTGATAATTTCCAGTATCTTTTTCTGAAACTTTACTTGCCTTCGCTTTGTTTCCGCAGAGTAGGTTAGTGTGCCACCGAGTTTCCACGGCCTTCTCTGTTCAGGCGCGACAACGGGCACTTTCGCGTTCTCGCCTTCGGCGTTTATGACATCGCCGGGCTTTGGATCTATTGACCTAGCCTTTTCGCCAAGTCCGGGAAGCGTGGGAATGTCGACGTACTCTTCTGGAACTTTCCCACCAGCATCCTCAATGTCTTGTTTGATATCGGGCAATGCTCTCGTCAGTTGTTTGTATGTGTGGAGAGCGTCAACGTAATCTGGGTCGGTGGTGCTATCTGCCTTTTTGATTGTCTCGATGGCTTCTTTCAGTTGATCATACGACTGTACGTAGGATTCGATTAGGTCCCCTGTGTCGTCTGCAACAGCATGTTCATAGTGCCCTATTAGGCTAAACCCGAGGGTAAGACATACGAGCAGTATCGACAGCGCTGATCGACGTGCACGAATGGGCGCGAAAAACGCTAGGCTGTTAGGCAAACACTTCATTGAGTTGCTCATAAACTGCTCAAGGCTGCACCGTAACACCAGCAGTCGGCACCCGATCTTGCTCATCGCTCGGAGGCTCCATAAAAATCCTCTCGCTGCGAAGCAGCTTACCGGATCCTGGTTGTACCGGTTTCAGATCCACCAGCAATTCCTTCTTTTGACCCCAAGTCAGCCGCGCTCGATCACTGTCAGGTTCGCCCTTGAAGCAGAGCTGGACATACAATGGTTCATAGTATGTGAGTGATTTATTGACCGCTACGAGACGACCCTCACGCTCCACCAGAATGTCCAACCGAACACCGCTCGACTGAGCAGTTCCTGCGTTTGTGGTGTTGGGAAGGTATTTCTGGAACTTCAACTCGCGGGGCTGGCCGGATCCGCGAACATATGCCTGTTTGTGTTGCGCATTTTCACCTTCACGCCAGCCCACCTCCCCGACGTACCACTTGCCGGTCATCCAAAACGGGCACGCCGGGTCAACCTCCAGTTCAATCTTCCATTCGAGCTCTCCCGCGACGCTTTCTCGCGCCCAATATGGAATCTGTGGATTCATCTCGCTGGCCTTGGGCATATAGGAAAAGACCAGTCGCGTGGTGTCGACGGTCGCCTGGACGATCTCTCCCTTCCAAGCGCGAAGGTCCGTTTCCGCCTCGATTCCTTCTGCCGCACCTGCTGCCTGGTCGTCGCGCAACCCAATCTCGAACCGGGCTCCCGTGTCTTCCCTAATCCATGTGCCAAGAATGTTCTTGGTCTCCAAATGGTCTAAAGACGGCTCACCCGGCGCGGGCCAGCTAATTTCCACCACTTCTTGTGAAGCAGCTCTCGAAACCACATGAGGGCGGTCCAAAGACGACCAAATCAAGAAAGCAAATGACGCAATGAGCACCGCATACTTGCGAGCAGTACCGCTTTGAACGGCACCACCCAGATCCCAGAGGCGATCAAAGCCGGGCATTTGGTGATGCTCCTTCGGCACTTTGCTCAGTGACTGTCTCTCTCTTGAGAACCAGGTCCTTTGCATACGGCGTGTGGATGCTCTTGACCCGATGACTATCGCCGCCATAGGTGGCCTTGAGACGCCATCTGCGCCCGACCAAGCTGACCTGTCTCGGTTCGTGCTGGATCCTCATCTCCAACTCAACCCATTCGGGCGGCGACCAGGAGGTGATGAGCTGGCGGAGCACATCCTCCGGCAGGTTGCCGACGTCCTGCATGCTGCGCAGGGTCCGCTTGGCTGTGATCTGGCCATCAGACAGCAATGCTTCATCATAGGTCCAGGAATAGCCTTCTTGTTCCCTAACCAGGATGTTGAGTTTGCGGGCGTTGCGGCCACCGGCGCGCATTTTCTTCATGCCGATAGGATCACTCAAGTCAACCGGCAGGGGTTTGGCGTTTTCTTGAAGTTGCTCAAGCCGTCTTTCGAGCACATTCAAGCGCTCTTTTGCGGCGGGATCGCGAAAGTCCTTGCCGACATAGTCAAATGGTTCATCCAGGCGTTTGAGCCTGTCCTGCATCACAATCTGATCGGTCTCGGTGTTTCTCCAAACATGCACTCTTTCGCGCTTCATCGCAGCGATTTGACCGGACACCTCTTCTATCTGTTGTTCCAGTTGACGAGCCTGCTCGGCATCATTGGTGTCATCGCCCGATGCTGAAATCTTCCAGATGCTGCCTTCCTGATCGCGCCATTCGGCGAGTATGGACGCTCTAATGGCCTTGATCTCTTCCGCGGTCACAACGCTTACTGCGCGATCATCCGCTTGAACGTTCAAAACCGCCTCGCCATCCTCGTCATCGCGTTGCTCGGTGACATTGCCGTTAAGCTGCAGGTCGAAGCCATCATTGGCATCTACGCTCGTGTCATTCGCCCTGATGCGCATGATGAATTTGTTGGCTTGCCGGTCCCATTTAAGCTCCAGCCGTTCATCATCACCGTCGACCGAAATTTCGTGAGATGGCGTGGGTTCTGCCGTTGCTCCGTCTTGACGCACGGGCTGGCGTGACCAGTTTCGAACACCAGCCCGCCTCAGGATGGCGCGTGCGCGGGTCCGGATTGTGTCCTGCGTCTCGTCGCCGGTCGCTTGTTTCAACTCGGTTTCAACGCCGAGCAGCAGACTTCGCGCCATCGATGCCAAATTCTGCGGCACGCTGTCAGCCGAAGCAAGGTGTGGCCATAAGACCATAACCACAAAGACAAGCGCCACAAATTTCGGACGGTTCAGCACCGTTAGCAAACCCGACAGGCGCATTTCAGTCACCGTGAGCGGTTCCACTCGATTTTGGGCCGTCCCGAAGCCGTTGGGCTTCGGCGCCGGCCATCCCGCCTACTCCCCCGTTTCGATCTTAACCCAATCTACATTGACCAGCGTCTCGCCACCATTTCGTTGACCATATTTGTCAGTGAATTTGGCCTGGCCAATAGATATGACCAGAAATTTTCCAGGAGAACGCAGCGATGTAAGTTTGTCCAGTTCGACCCAGTCCGCCGGCGGGCCATCGGCCGAGACCGGGTCCCCCTCAACCTTTGCAGCAACGAAGTAGCTCCTGCCCTTTTTTCGGATTCGCAACAAAATGGCCTGAACGTGTTTACTCACCCAATCCGTGTACGGCTTGCTATCGGCCGGGAAAGTTCTGTGTCCGAAATTCTTGCCAGAAATCACAACTTTTCCGAATTGGGCGTATTTGCTTTTGCTGAACTTGGTAGCATAGGCGCTCAAATTGATGATGCCGTTCCAGGCATCGATTCCGCTCCAAGCAGACGACACTAGAAATTTGTCCTTGTCCGTATAAAGCGCCAATGCATACACTTCTCGGAACGTGGTGATTGACGGATTTACCCGCAGGGTAGCCGTCCAGTCGCCTTTTGGAAGTGGCTGGGTCAGTTTAAACAAGTTCGGCAACTCGTCACTTTTGTCATAGAGTGTCAGTTCGGTCGCCGACAAGACATTGAGGAAGCCGTCCTCGACGATGTAGCTGTCGGGATCCGGGTTCACCACCTCCCAATGTTCGCCAAGTTCCTCGCCGTCGAAGTCATCTCTAAAATACTCAACCACTTTGGGTTTGGGCGCGGGCGCCGGTTCCGGCTCACTCTGGGCAATGGTCTGTACCTGGGCAATCGCAGTGGTCAGTTCCTCAGCACTGTTGGCGGGAAAATACTGTCCATTGCCGTTGTCGGAAATGCATTCCAGCTGCGCGCGCTCCTCCGGTCCAAGGTCAAAACCGACCACGTGGACACGTGTGTTGATACCGGCTTGTGCGAGGGTTTTGGCGGCTCCACAGGGATCACCGTCGCAGGTTTCAAGACCGTCCGAGATGACAACCACATGGTTGTTTTCTTCAAGCCGGCCATTCAGGGCATCCAGGCTCATGTTGAGAGCGCCTGCAATCGGCGTCTTGCCCTTGGGTTTGATCTGGTTCAGTTGCGCGATAATTCCGGCCGGGTCGCTGCCGCCCACGGGAACGACCAGCTCCATGTCGGTGCAATCGTCCTTGACGCGATGGCCATAGGCGAGAAGACCAACATTCATGCCGGCAGCAGTACTGCGCAAGCGCTCCGACAAAACGTTCTTGGCGACATCGATCTTCACGGCGCCTTCAAACCGCCCCCACATGGATCCTGATGCGTCAAGAATGTAGAGGATGTTACCTGCAGCGGATGCCGGGGTTGGCATTGCAGTGGCGACCATGGTGGCCGCGGCGATCCCGATTATGGCTTTGCCCATAAACATGAATGGTACTCCTTAGATGATACCCACTCCGTGAACCATCTGGATGTTAACCGATATGTCGCCGGCTTCATAGGGCACCGACCTATAGCTGCGCCGGCAGGCACCTTAACGCCGTGGACGAAGGCAAATAATCGGCTGATCAAGAAGCTTTCCGATTTGAATGAACCGCCCTGGTGGCGTCATGATTTGCGGGCGATAAGTTCGACCGGTGCGATACGGCCCGCAGCAATGTTGGCGATCATGTTCTGCACCTTGTCGGGTGTGCTTTTGCCCATCAGAACATGCAGCCCCAATGGCGCAGGGCCACCTGCCGCCTGGGTTGCGGCGCGCAACTGGTCGAAGAACGCAAGCGCAAAGTCGCGCCGGTTGCGCTCATTGACAATCGTGAACCCGGCCGCTTCCAGCAGCGCCTTGTAGTTTTCGGGCTCCGCCACAGCACTTGTCTCTGCGGTCGCGGCCCAAGGAACCGGAAAGGTAAGAGCGCCCTCACCTGTCTGCATCACATCATAGATGCCGAACAGAGAGCCCGGCTGCAACACGCGGCTGACTTCCGAAAACAGCTTTGCCTTGTCGGCAATGTTCATACCGACATGGAGCATATATGCGGCATCGAAACCAGCATCGCCGAAGGGCATCGAGAGTGCGCTGCCCTGGTGCAGGGAAATACGATCATCCAATCCGACCCATTCAGATAGGACCCGGCCGGTTTCAACGAACTCGTCGGTCAGATCGATGCCCGTGACCTTACAGCCGAACCGGCTTGCTGCGAACCGCGCCGCACCGCCAAGCCCGCAGCCGATATCGACCACGTGCCTCTCTGCAGAAAGCGACAACTGATCGAGGAATTCTTCAGAAGCCCTGCGGCCACCAATGTGAAACTCATCAACCGGGGCAAGATCGTCTACGGTTATGGTGTCCGTGGTTTTGCCAAGGGCGTCGATCGCTACCGCAATCGCCTCGATCAAACCGCCATGGGTGTAGTGCTCTGAGACATCGTTGTGTTCGGGCATCGGCCAACTCCTCAATAATGAACTCCCTGGTCACGCAATGTAATCCAAACCGACTTGCCATTATGGACCCGGCTGGATGCTCGGGCGGGCAATGTGCGGTCCGTGTAGCGCTGCCTTTGGTTTACTTAAAGCCCGCTTGTTCCAGTGCCTCTGTGAAACGCGCGCGATACGCCTCGCCGATATATTGTTGGGAGAACCCCGATGCATCGAAAAACGGCGCAAGGCGGCGTACGTTCTCCACCGACTTCGCTGCCGCGGCCCTATCGCCGGTCTCACCGTAAACTGCCGCCAGGGCAACATAGGAATATGCGAATTCGGGGTTCTGAACTCCCAGTCCTTCCAGCAAGCTTATCGCGTCAGCATATCGTTTCTCCAGGAAGTAGGCGATACCGAGCATGTTGGACCAGTCAGGACTGATGTTGGGATTGAAGCGTCGTGCGGTTTCGAGAAACGGAATAGCCTCATCGGGCCGTCCTTGATAGATAAGTATCAATCCCCGAATGGCATGGCCGTCCGCATGACTGGGGTTGAATTCGATTGCCTTGACGGCTTCGGCAGCGGCCAAATCATATCGCTGTTTGTAGGTGTAAATCTCTGCCAGCAAAGCGTGGGATATTCCGTTCGAGCTATCCAGGCCAATGGCCTTTTGAACAAGCTCGAAACTCCGCTGAAGAGACCGGGACGGCCATTGCGCCCAGCCAAACACAGCGTCGTTCAAATAGGTGCGTGCCAGCCATATATGCGCGGAAGCGTAATTTGGATCCTGCTCAATCGCGCTTTCAAAAAGTTCCCGTGCCTTGAAGTTGGCCGCGCGTTTGCCTTCGTGAAAATAGGATCGCCCTCGCAGGGCATAATCATAGGCTTTCAGGCTTTCGGTCGGCTTGGCGAATGCACGCTCTTCCTCAACCAGATTAAGCCGGCCAATCAGCGTTCCAACGACCTTATGGGTGATGTTGTCCTGAAGGACGAATATGTCGTCCATCTTCTCATCGAACTTGTCGGACCAAAGCAGCGAACCATCCTCGACGTCACTCAACTGCGCTGATACCCGCACCCGGTCACCGCTCCTGCGGACGCTGCCATCGACCAGATAGCGGACCCCTAGTTCCCGGCCGATCTGTTTCGGGGTCGCGAGGTTTCCCTTGTAGGTGAACACGGCATTCCGCGAGAGTATTGTCAGTTCCGAGAAGCGGCTGAGTGCTGAAATTATGTCCTCGGTCAGGCCGTCACTGAAATATTCCTGCGCGGCGTCACCACTCTGGTTCGTGAACGGCAGCACGGCAATTGACGGTGTCGGATGAACATCTGCGGTCCATGGTTGCCACCAGCCCAGCAGGCCGAACGCTGCGACAAGGACCGCGAGCGCCATGGCGGCATACCCCGCCGTCCGCATGGCAACGCGGGGTGGTCTGGATAAACTCTTGTTTTTCTGCGAGGCGGCCTCGTCGAGGTGGACACTATAGGTTCGAACCGGCCGCGCGATATTCTTGACCTGCTGCTCGCCCAGATCTTCAAAAGTTAGGGGCAGTTTATCGCGCACCTGGTCGTAAACAGTGTGCGAAACACAAATTCCTCCAGCATCCGCCAGACCTTCAAGGCGCGCGGCTACATTGACGCCGTCGCCATAAATGTCATCTTCCTCGATGATCACGTCACCGAGGTTGATGCCTATACGTAGTGCGATATGCGGTTCATCGGGCAAATTTGTTTGGCGCGCCGCAAGTGCGTGCTGGATTTCGACAGCACATTGGACCGCTTCCACGACGCTGGGAAACTCGACCAACGCGCCGTCGCCCATGAGTTTTACAATACGCCCATTGTGCTCGGCTATCTTCGGGTCGAAGAGCTGACTGCGATGCTCTTTGAGAGCCTCATGCGTGGCCGTTTCATCTGCCTGCATAAGGCGGCTGTAACCGACGACATCGGCCACGAGAATTGCGGCAAGCCTGCGCTCCATACTTTCAAGCCTCGCCTACAAACGGCTCACCTTCCGACACGATCCCGCAGAGTATGCGAGCGTTTCTCCCGGCATTCTAGAAAAAGTTCATGGTTGGTGCTAACTTATCAAAACGGCACCGTTTAGAGGGGTTGCATCAGACAAGAGGTTTGTTGTGGTGGATACTTTCTTCAGGAACCCGGTTCGCAAAGCGCTTGGCATGATTGCCATTGTGCTGATTGCTTTGCCAACGGTCGCTGGTGACCAGCAACTGGTCAACAAAAATTCAGACAATATCGCGATAGAAGGCTACGACACTGTGGCGTATTTCACCGCGGGTCGTCCGGTCATCGGCAAGAGCGAGTTCGAGCATGTTTGGCAAGATGCCCAGTGGCGGTTTTCCAATGCCAGCAACCGCGACATGTTTGCCGCGAACCCGGAACGCTTTGCCCCACACTATGGCGGATATTGCGCGATGTCGATGGCGCGCGGACTTGTTTACAAAGTGGATCCGGAAGCGTGGGTGATCGTCAAAGACAAACTCTATCTCAACTATTCCAAGCAATATGCCGATGAGTTTGCCGCCGACCCCGAACCGGAGGTCGCCAAAGCCGACACCAACTGGCTGACATTGGGCAAAGTGGAGTGATGTCCGGGTGATGCGAGGAGTTTGCCGGTCGAGTTTGAGCAGCGGCCCAAGCCACCCCCTGCACGCAAAGACAACAATCGTAAATTTTGATTGCCGGGCAAATTGCCCGCCCTGCCCGCCGATGGTTTCCGAGAGGTTTTTCAGTTACTCAGGATGTCGCACAAAAAATACGATCTGGAGAAGATTGCAATCGTTCGGCCCGGGCTGGCCGTCTGATTTCGAGCTTTCCGGAAACCCCTTGAATAGGCTCTCGGTTTTGCAACCACCCCGATAGGACTCCATCATCATCCGTGTCAATCCAGGCAGAGGCGATCCGTGGTCATGAACCGCGAGGTGGATTTCACCAGTCTTAAGGTTCTGAAATCCGGTGCCGTACCAGTTCTGCTTCAGTTGGCCTTTAGGTATATAAGCCAGAAAGTGAGCGGTCCCGTCGGCGGCCGCAATCGAGCCGTCAACATACCCCATATCTGACTGGGTCATTGCATTGCGGGCCGTAAAGTCTTCAATGTTGCAGGGGGAAGCCTTGCAGTTTTCCGGTTTATTGAAGATGCCGATCCAGGCACTGTACACGTTTCCCGGCGTGAGTTGCCGGGTGGAAAGGCTGACAAATGCGCCTTCTGACGTGATGACGAGGATCGCCTGGGCACCTTTGACGGTCTGCAACTTCTTCGCCGATTCATGATGCTCACCCAAGGGATGGAGTTTTACCTCCTGATGGTAAATACGGGCGCTACTATCCGCTGCGATCGAAGGACTGGAAATCAACTGGAGAACCAAACCAATCGCTACCGCAAAGCCGGGTGCAATGCTTCTCATCATGTTTCCTCCCGTGGAGATGATCATCGCGCATACTTGTCGCTTGTTTTTTCCGCACCTCCAATTGCCAGCCTAACACTTGGTTTCCCTAAGGGAAAGCTTGAGCGAAACACATGTAAACGTGATGTTTCACTCCATGTTTTGTGACTAACACTACAATTATACCTATTTATATGTGTTTATCCTGAGCGTTGCGCCCTTACCGAGGTAATTAGCGATATCAGGTTTTCGCGGGTGACCGGCTTTTCTGCAACCGGAACCTCGGCTTCACGCAGGAACTGAGCTGCCGTGGCATTCAGGCTGTCGCCGGTGATGAAACCAAACCGCCTCTCGATGCCCGGCCAGCGCTCCCTGGCCATTTTGAAATAGGTCGGACCGTCAGTGTCCGGCATCCGCAAGTCACTCAGAATAACGTCATAGTGTGCTGCGGCCATCTTTTCGATCGCGGTTTCAGCATGTGGCGTGATCTCAACCTGCATGTTTCCAAGCGAGAGCAATTCCGCGATAGTTTCCGCCACGTCCAGATCATCATCAACAACCAGCACCCGCAGTTGCCGGGACTCAGTTGCCGCGTCTTCCTGTGCGGTCAAACCGGGTTCGCTCTCTACGCGATCAGGTGAACCTGTGGGCAGCCGGAGTTCGAACAAGGCGCCGCCAAGCTCGGGGCAGGTACCGACCTGCAGCATGCCTCCATGGGCGGATATGATATTATGGGCAATTGCCAGGCCAACGCCGGTTCCAGCGCCCTCATCCTTGGTGGTGAAGAAGGGTTCGAAAATCCGTGACCGCAACTCATTGGGAACACCTGGACCGTTATCAGCCACCGAATAGACAATGGCGCTGGCACTCGCATCGAATTCGACACTCAGTGCAACCCGTTTGGGAGGCGGCTGGCGGCCAAGCGCCTGCTGGGCGTTGGTCAGAAGATTGGCAAGCACCTGGCCGATCTGTCCGTCATCACCATAAAGGCCTGGCAGATCGGCACCGATATCGACTGTGAGGCTCACCCCATCGCTGGCGTAACTGTGTTCGACCAGGTCGGCGGATACGCTAAGTGGCATCTGGGCGTCAAAAGTGCTGCGAACAGGTGGTTTTTGCCGCGCGGCGGCGAGAAATGTGTGGACAATCCCCGCACACCGGTTCGCCGCCGAAAGAATCCGGTCCGAGTACCGTTTCACGTCTTTGTCAAGCAGACGCTCACGCAGCAGTTCAGCTTGACCGATGACCACGCTCAAAGGGTTGTTGAGTTCATGGGCGACATTCGCCAACAGCGACCCCATGGATCCAAGCTTTTCATTCTGGTGGATCACCTCTCGCTGGCTGGCAAGCTTGGCCTCGATCGCCCGCCGGTCGGTGAGATCACGCAGGTAGCCGGCGAACACCGGGCGGTCGGTGCCCTGGGTCTCGATGATCGTCAGCTCGACCGGAAATAGCTCGCCGTTCTTGCGCCTCGCTTCTGTTTCAATGCGCCGTCCGATCATTTTTGGATCGGTGCCGCCGTTGACATAGCGGTGAAAGCCCGCCTGGTGCCTGTCGCGGTGTCCCTCGGGAATGATCAATTCGACGATTTGCGTTCCGATTGCTTCGGCACGCGAATAGCCAAACATGGCTTCCGCCGCCCGATTGAAGTCACGCACCTCGCCGGTGTCATCGATCACAACGATACCGTCGAGGGCACCATCGATTATGGCGGAGCGTTCGCTCAGCTGCGCGGTCAGATGCTGGATATCGGTTTCATTCACGCTGTGGTCTGTTATCTCGCTCAAATCGGATGTGTTGATTGTGCTGGTTTGTTGCTTGTGTGATGAACCTGTCAATCAACTACACAGCCCCCGGTGACCAAAACATTATTGTGTCCAGCGGAGAATTGCTACTTTGTTGCCAGCTCAACGGTTGATGTTTGGAGGTTGTATTCTGCCGCAGGCAAACACCGGACGAAATACCGCGCTTGACATTGCCCGTCGCTTTACACATGTTCCGCCTGCATTTGTGCGGGAATTCGTTACTGTACCCGCCAAGAAGCGTTGATTCGGTCCGATTGGCAGGCCGCGAGCGCATGAGACCACGTCTCCCAAAGAGTATAAGACACGTCTGATATGAACTTCGATCAACTTGGCCTGAGTCCCAAGGCATTGGCCGCCGTACTGGCGGCGGGCTTCGAAACCCCAACCCCCATTCAAGAACAGGCAATCCCCGTGGTACTGCAGGGCGGCGACGTGATGGGGCTTGCGCAAACCGGCACCGGTAAGACTGCTTCTTTCACATTGCCAATTCTGACGCGGCTTGAAAGCGGCCGGGCACGCGCACGGATGCCACGGATCCTGATCCTGGAACCGACCCGCGAACTTGCAGCCCAGGTGCATGAGAGTTTCGAGCTCCTCGGCGCCGACCACAAGCTGACAATTGCACTGCTCATTGGCGGGGTTTCCTTTGCCGATCAGGACCGCAAACTGGGCAAGGGCGCGGACGTTCTGATCGCCACGCCAGGCCGGCTGCTCGACCATTTCGAACGCGGAAAGCTGATGCTGAACGGGGTTGAGGTTCTGGTCGTCGACGAGGCCGACCGGATGCTCGATATGGGGTTCATTCCGGACATCGAACGGATCTGCAAACTGTTACCACCGACCCGGCAGACGCTGTTCTTTTCGGCAACCATGCCGCCGGAAATTCAACGAATCACCAAAACATTCCTGCGCAACCCAACGCAAATCGAAGCCTCACCGCCAAGCACAGCGGCCTCGACGATTGAGCAGACGCTGGTTTCCGTACCGTCCGACCCCAAAGGGAAACGTGATGTGTTGCGCAAGGTACTGGCGGAACAGGAAGTCCGAAATGCGATTGTGTTCTGCAACCGCAAACGCGATGTGGCAATTTTGGAGAAATCCTTCGAACGGCACAAGCTGGGCGGCGGCGCGCTGCACGGGGATATGAACCAGCATGCCAGACTGGAAACACTGCAGAAGTTTCGCGATGGTGAGATCATCTACCTGCTGGCAAGCGATGTGGCCGCACGCGGACTGGATGTTCCTGAAGTCAGCCACGTCATCAACTTCGACATTCCAGATCAGCCCGAAGACTATATCCACCGTATCGGGCGTACCGGCCGGGCCGGAAAACTGGGCCATTCGATCAGCCTGGTTACACCGCGCGACCGGCAGAAGGTTTCGGCAATCGAAAAGCTGATCGACACCAAACTGCCATGGCTTGGTGCCGAAGCCGTGCAAGGCGATGAGGAACCCGCCCGGCCATCACGCGGCCGCGGACGCAAGCGAGAGACGGCCCAAAAGACCGCAGCTCCGGCCCGCACCGCCAAAACCGACCAAGAGACGGACGCACCAAAACGCAGGCGCGGGTCAGCCAAACCGGATGACAAAGCCGCCGTTGCCGAACCACGTGCCGACAAACCCCAAAAGCAAACACGCGCAAAGAAACAACCGGACGAAAAGCGCAAACCGCGTTCAGACAGAGCGGTGACGGGGCTCGGCGATCACGTACCTGCATTCTTGATGAAATCTGTTCGCCGCGGGGACTGATCATCCGTGTGAATGCGTAATGTGTTTACCAATCGGTAACCACGTCAGCCCATATTAGCCTATTATGTGTGCCTCACACTGATGTTGAGAGAGGCTTCATTTTATAGGCGATAGAGGGTCATATTGTGAGCCAATCCGGGGATTACGATAGATCGTTTGCACAGGCCCACCAGGCCATGTACCTGATGGTTGAGCGCCGTTGCCCGGCGACACCACAGAACTACGAACTTTGGTACAATTATGCGTCAGGCCACAACCTGACCCTCATGGCCGAAGTCGACCAGGCAATGGGCGATGGCCAGACATTGCCGCAATCCGCGGCAGACAAGATCTACGAAGAAAACCTGTCACCGGCCATGGGCAGTGAAAAGGTCAACGAGATCTCGTCCCAGATGAGCGGGCAGATGCAGAACGTCCTGACCCTGCTCGAATCCCTTCAGGGAAACACCAGCACCTATGGCGAGTCCCTGGGTACGGCGAGCGAGGAGCTCGACGGCAATTCCGACCCAACGGCTTTGAAGGTCATTGTCGACCGCATGCTCACTGCAACCCAAGGCATGGAGCAGAGCAATCAGGACCTTGAGCAACAGCTTCAATCATCCAGAGATCAGATTTCAAACCTTAACGAAAGCCTGGAGAAAGCACGAAAAGAATCCAGGCACGATCAGCTCACCGGTATCGCGAACCGCAAAGCCTTCGATGAGATGATCAAGTCGATGAGCGCCACGGCCATCGAGGAAGAACAGGAACTGTGCCTGCTTATGGGCGACATCGATTTCTTCAAGAAGTTCAATGACACCTATGGCCATCAGACCGGTGACCAGGTGCTTCGGCTGGTGGCCACCTGTTTGAGCTCGGTGCTCAAAGGCCAGGACTTTGCCGCCCGTTATGGCGGTGAAGAATTCATTGTTCTGCTGCCCGATACGAACCTCCAGGCTGCACATACAGTGGGCAACCACATCCGCAAGACGGTCATGTCCAAGAAATTGGTGAAAAAATCTACCGGTGAAAGCCTGGGCACGGTCACAATGTCATTCGGCGCCGCTATGTTCCGTCCCGGTGAGAGCATCGATACATGGATACACCGCGCCGATGCGTGCCTCTATGCCGCCAAGAACGCTGGACGCAATCAGGTGAAGTGCGAAACCGACCCCGATATTGACCTGGCGATCAACGCCGCTTGACATCAATTAGCGTCGTTACTACGACATCTTCCGCTTCTGCTGCTTTCTGGGTTTCTTGGCGTCGGCCCGCAATGCCACCTCAAACGCCCGGTGCGCCCATTCGGTCAATTCGTCAGCGTCATCATACAGACGTTCCGGCAGCCGCCAATATGCCATCTCCATGGCTTTGCCGTCCTTACTGAACATAAAAGGCGATGTGCCTTCCGCCTCAAAGTCGGGTTTGGTGGTCTCATCGATTTTCAGATAAAGAACTTCATCGGCAATCAGGCCAAACATGAGGCCTTCCCGGAACACACCCGCGCCGCCAAACATGCGCTTGACCGCGACCGGTCCGAAATTTTCCAGTTGCTCTGTGATGAATTCCAGAAACTCAGCGCTGGCGGCCAAGATCAAGCGTCCTTGTGCTGATCCGTTTCGGAGGTGAATTCGGGCGGAAGGGCGGCTGGCGTGATCGAGACGGATTCACCGCAGCCGCACGCACTTGTCTGATTGGGATTGCTGAACACGAAACCCGACGACAGTTTTTCGACCTTGTAATCCATTTCGGTTCCAAACAGGAACAATACCGCGGCTGGATCGATCAGGATCTTGACACCCTTGTCTTCGACCACCTCGTCCAGTGGATTATTTTCCTCGGCATATTCCATAGAATAGCTCATACCGGCGCAGCCGCCATTGCTCACGCCGACACGCAGACCGATGATCGCTTTGTCGGAATTGGCCATGATCTCCTTGACCCGGCCGGCGGCGGCCTCGGTTAATGTCACGACTTTGGGTCGGGGACGAACTCTCGAAGTCATTTTAGTCATGGTCCTCAGCTGAACGATCAATCGTATTATTTATTGTTCTCAAAGGCTTAGTACATATTCAGCGCAACAAGCGCCTCTTCGGACATTTTGCTAATATCCCATGGCGGGTCAAACGTCAGGTTAACTTTCACATCTCCGACGCCCTCCACCATATGGATCGCTTCCTGGACCCAGATCGGCATCTCTCCGGCAACCGGACATCCCGGTGCCGTGAGCGTCATATCCACTTCGACGTTGCGATCATCGTCAACGTCTATCTTGTAGATAAGACCTAACTCGTAAATGTCCACCGGGATCTCGGGGTCATAAACGGTCTTGATTGCCGCGACCATGTCTCCGGTCAGCCGATCGAGCTCCTCCTGCGGAATTGCGCTGACCTTGTCCGCGGCCTCCGCATCAGCGGTTTCAGGTGCAGCCGGCGAAGAGTTCAGGTCGATAATGTCTCGTTCTTCCATTGTGTCGGCTCCGTTCATGCGAAGAATTTGGATGCGCCAATGAGCGCGTCGACCAGCACATCCACCTCCTCAGGCGTATTATACATGCCGAAAGAGGCGCGGCAGGTCGATGTCACACCGAAGCGCGCCAGCAGCGGCTCAGCACAATGGGTGCCGGCACGCACCGCAACGCCTGACCGGTCGATGATGGTTGATATGTCATGGGCGTGCACACCGTCCATCTCAAAGGACAGGATGGACCCCTTGTGCTCTGTCGTACCGAACAGGCGCAGCGAATTCAGTTCAGACAGCCGTGCTGTGGCATATTCCAGCAGCTTGCGCTCATGGGCCACGATGTTGTCCCGGCCGACCTCAAGCATATAGTCGAGCGCAGCCCCCAGCCCGATTGCCTGGACAATGGCGGGTGTGCCGGCCTCGAACCGGTGCGGCAGATCGGCATAGGTGATGTCGTCGGTCTCGACATAACCGATCATCTCGCCACCACCCTGGTAAGGCGGCATGGAGCGCAGGATTTCCGGCTTGGCATACAGCACGCCGATGCCTGAGGGACCATAAACCTTGTGACCGGTGAATACGAAGAAGTCGCAATCAAGCGCCTGCACATCGATCGGCATATGAACCGCGCTCTGGCTGCCGTCGACCAGCACCGGTACGCCATGGGCATGGGAGATGCGGATCACCTCTTCGATCGGGGTGATCGTACCCAGTGCATTGGACATATGTGTGATTGCAACGATTTTCGTTTTCGGGCCCAGCAGCTTCTCGAACTCGTCGATCAGAAACTCGCCGTCATCCGAGCATGGTGCCCATTTCAGGACGGCTCCCTTGCGCTCGCGATGAAAATGCCATGGTACGATGTTGGAGTGGTGCTCGAGAATGGAAATGACGATTTCGTCACCTTCGGAAATATTGTCCATGCCCCAGCTTGACGCCACGAGGTTGATCGCATCGGTGGCGTTCCGGGTGAAAATGACCGAGTCCGTTGTTGGGGCGTTCAGAAACCCGCGCACTTTTTCGCGGGCGTCTTCGAATTTGCCGGTTGCCGTATTGGACAGGTAATGCAGGCCGCGATGGACATTGGCATATTCCATCTCATAGGCGTCACGCATGGCATCGATGACTGCTGACGGCTTCTGGGCGGAGGCAGCGTTATCCAGATAGACCAGCGGCTTGCCGTAGACTTCGCGGCTCAATATCGGAAAGTCCGCACGTATGCGATCTACATCGAACGCTATCTGTTGCACGGCGCTGTGCGCATTGGTATCCATGATCACGTCCGCCATCTAAATACTCTCTTTCGCCTGGTCGCGCATGTGCGCCACAAAGGCGGTCAGGCCGTCACGGATCTCATCGCCTACGACCTCTTCGATGGCTTCGCCGATAAAAGCTCCGATCAGCAGCGATTTGGCCTCGTCGACTGGAATGCCGCGGCTGCGCAGATAGAACATCGAGTCTTCGTCCAGTTCGCCGGACGTTGCACCATGGGTGCAGCGGACATCATCGGCAAAGATTTCAAGCTCGGGCTTGGCGTCAAATTCCGCGGTTTCCGATAACAGCAATCCTTTGGTCATCTGCATGCCGTCGGTCTGCTGGGCATCCGGCCTGACGATGATCTTGCCCTGGAAGATACCGCGCGCATGATCATCCATGACGCATTTGAACAACTCATTGCTTGTGCATTTTGCGACTGCGTGATCGACCATAAGGGCGGTGTCGCAATGCTGGCGTCCAGACAGCATGTAGGCGCTGGCGATGTTGGCGTGCCCCCCCTCGCCTGCAAGCCTGACCTGGATCTGATTGCGCGCAGCGCGCGCGCCGGTGTGGAGGCAAAACGCCCGAAAGTCTGCCTCAGCTCCGACCACCGCATGAAGATTTGCCAGGTGCACCGCATCTGGCGCTTCAGCCTGAACCTTGACGTGCTGGGCGCGCCCGCCATCCTCGACAAAAACCTCAGTCCAGTTGTTGGCGACGTAGCTGCCTGCGCCGGCGCCCGTATGGCTGTCGAGAACGGTTACATCTGCACCTTTGGCGACATGGATGAGGCATCGCGTGTTGAGGGTCTCAGGTGCGGTGCCGGTGCCGGCGAACACCAGTTCGATCGGCTTGGCGACTTTGGTGCCGGCCGGCACGGAAATAGCAATGCCGCCGGTAAGAAATGCCGTATTGAGCGCCGACAAGGTATCTTCTGCGTCCGGAAAGGCCTGCCCGAAACGGTCTTTCAACCAGCCGGGTGCATCCGCCAGACCGGCACCGAGCAGCACGGTCTCGACCTCGCCTGCCAGCCCGTCGAAATCCGACAGGTCAGCACGAAAATAGCCATCTACAAATGTCACGATATGGCGGTCGAGCGCGGCAAATGCCGAATTTTGCGCCACACCGCCCGCCCCTTCCTGGCGCTCGGACAATGCGGGGGGGAAACCCTGATCGAGTATTGTCCGCAAGTCAGTCCAGCGCCACGCTTCCATGCGGCGATGCGGCAGGCCGGTTTCAGCAAAGCGGTCACGCGCTGCCTTCCGCATCGGTTCAAGCCAAGCGGCATCCGGCAGCGTATCCTCAGCCACCGCAAAGGCGTCGAGATAGGCGTTTTCCGCATCTGATCTTTGTATGTTCACACTCATCGTCCAGTGATGCCCTTTACCCGCGTGCCCTTAAGCCGCGTCCGCCTCATTGGTTTCATAGGCGGCATATCCGCTCTCTTCCAGTTCCAGCGCCAGTTCCTTGCCGCCGGAGCGCACGATCCTGCCAGCCGACAACACATGCACATGATCGGGCACAATGTAGTTCAACAGCCTCTGGTAGTGCGTGATGACGACCATGGCCCGATCAGGTCCGCGCAACAGATTGACGCCCTCGGCAACAATCTTCAGCGCATCGATGTCGAGGCCGGAATCGGTCTCATCGAGGACGCACAGAAATGGCTCCAAAACCGCCATCTGGAGAATTTCGGCCCGCTTCTTCTCACCACCCGAGAAGCCGACATTGATCGACCGGCGCAGCATCTCCTGCGCTATCTTGAGTTCGGCTGATTTTTCACGCACCAGTTTCATGAACTCCGGTGTCGGCAACTCATCCTCGCCACGTGATTTGCGTTGGGCATTGAGAGCGGTTTTGAGAAACGTCATGGTCGCGACGCCGGGGATCTCAATCGGGTACTGAAATGCCAGGAACACGCCCTGGGCGGCTCGGTCTTCAGGTTCCAGCTCAAGCAGGTCCTCACCTTTATAGGTGACTGATCCTTCGGTGATCTCATAGTCGTCCCGGCCCGCCAGGACATGAGACAATGTGCTCTTGCCCGAGCCGTTGGGTCCCATGATCGCATGGACCTCACCGGCATTCACGGTCAGGTCTATGCCTCGCAAGATCGGCTGGCCATCGACCTCCGCATGCAAATTCTTGATTTCGAGCATTGCTGTAATGCGCTCCTTAAACTCTTCTGTTCTTTTATCCATGTCCCGATGGTCTGTGATCAGCCCACCGAGCCCTCCAAGCTGATGCCGACAAGCGCTTGCGCCTCGACGGCAAATTCCATCGGCAACTGCTGAAGAACCTCCTTGCAGAAACCGTTGACGATCAATGCAACCGCTGCTTCCTCGTCCAGGCCCCGCTGGCGGCAGTAAAACAGCTGGTCATCGCCGATCTTCGATGTCGTTGCCTCATGCTCGAACGTGGCCGATGCATTCTTGGCCTCGATATAGGGCACCGTGTGGGCGCTGCAGGTTTCACCGATCAGCAACGAATCGCACTGGGTGTGGTTGCGTGCGCCCGACGCGCGGCGATGGGCCGACACGAGCCCGCGATAGGTGTTGGATGATTTGCCGGCCGACACGCCCTTGGAGATGATGCGGCTTGAGGTGTTGCGCCCCAAATGGATCATCTTGGTGCCGGAATCGATCTGCTGGTGACCGTTGGAAATGGCGATCGAATAGAACTCGCCGCGCGAGTTGTCGCCGCGCAGGATGCAGCTTGGATATTTCCATGTAACCGCCGATCCGGTCTCAACCTGGGTCCAGGAAATCTTGGAGTTCTTGCCCCGGCAGTCGCCACGCTTGGTGACGAAGTTATAGATCCCGCCAACACCGTCCGCATTACCGGGGTACCAGTTCTGTACGGTTGAGTATTTGATCTCGGCATCATCAAGCGCAATCAGTTCGACCACTGCGGCGTGGAGCTGGTTTTCATCACGCATCGGCGCGGTGCAGCCTTCCAGATAACTCACATAGGACCCTTTGTCGGCAATGATCAGGGTCCGTTCAAACTGGCCGGTCTGGCTCTCATTGATCCGGAAATAGGTTGAAAGCTCCATCGGGCAGCGAACGCCCTCGGGGATGTAGACGAAGGACCCGTCGCTGAACACTGCCGAGTTGAGGCTGGCATAGAAGTTGTCGGTCACCGGAACGACCGAGCCGAGATACTTCTTGACCAGTTCAGGATGGGTCTGGACCGCTTCGGAAATCGGGCAGAATATGACACCGGCCTTCAACAGTTCGTCCTTGAAGGTGGTAACCACGGAGACACTGTCAAACACCGCATCCACCGCAACCTTGGCGCCCTGGACACCGGCCAGAACCTCCTGCTCCCGGAGCGGAATGCCAAGTTTCTCATAGGTGCGCAAAAGCTCCGGATCGACCTCGTCCAGAGACATTGGTCCATCGCTCGCCTGTTTGGGCGCCGAATAATAGTAGAGATCGTCGAAATCGATCTTCGGATAATTGACCTTGGCCCAATCCGGTTCGTCCATGATCAGCCACCGGCGATAGGCGTTAAGGCGCCATTCGAGCATCCACTCGGGCTCACCCTTCTTGGCGGAAATAAACCGGACGATATCCTCGTTGAGGCCCTTGGGGGCCTTGTCCGATTCGATATCGGTGTAGAAGCCGTATTTGTACTGGTCAACGGTGAGGCCCTTGACCTGTTCGACGGTTTCCTGAACAGCCGCCATATCTATCCTCCAATCACCACCGCAGGTCGCGGTGGCGCATCTGTTTCCAAATTATGCCGCAGCAACAGCCGCCGCTCCAATTCTGCGTTTGCACATCTCTGCAAATATTTCCGTAAATTGCCGGACCTGGCGCTCGCTGGTCGACCATCCCAGACTGATGCGGATTGCGGCATCAGCCAAATCATCACCGACACCCATCGCGCCCAGCACATGAGAGCGCGTTACTTTTCCAGACGAACAGGCTGAGCCGGAACTGAGCGCAAAGCCCGCGAGATCGAGCGCAATCAAAAGATACTCAGCCGGTACGCCGCGAACCGCCACACAGGACGTGTTCGGCAGCCGATCAGCCGTTGCACAGAGAATGTTTGCCTCTGGCAGTTGGCCGGCTATGGCGCTTTCCATGACCGTACGCAACCTGGCCAGTTCGGTGCGTTCGGCGGTATTTGCGGAAACGTACCGCGCCGCTGCGCCAAATCCGGCAAGGGCCGCAACATTTTCCGTACCGGCACGGCGCTTCATTTCCTGCCCGCCACCGCGCATCTGCGCGTGAAGTTTCAAACCATCGCGCAGGAGCAACGCACCGGCTCCCTGAGGCCCGCCGATCTTGTGGGACGACAGAGACATCATGTCGACGCCAAGTGCGGAAAAGTCGACCGCCATCTTGCCGGCGGCCTGGACCGCATCCGTGTGGACGACCGCACCATGGTGATGCGCCAGATTTGTGATCTCGGCGACCGGTTGAACCGCACCGGTCTCATTGTTTGCCAGCATTACCGAGACGAGAGCACGTCCGTCATCTTCTCCAAGGCCCTGTGCCAGATCGTCGAGCTCGATCACACCATTTGAGCCGACCGAAACTTCGCGGAGCGGTATGCCAACTGCCCGGGCGGCCTCCAGCACGCTTGGATGTTCGATGGCGGACACCAGGATGCGTGATATGCCTTCGGCACTAATGACACCGGAGACCGCCAGGTTATTGGCCTCCGTGCCGCCGCCGGTGAACACTATGCCGGCTTCTACGCCATTGACGAGTTCGGCCACCTGATCACGCGCCAGCTCAATATTTGCCCGAGCCGTGCGGCCTTCGTAATGCACAGAAGATGCATTCCCCCATGTTGTAAGTGCATGACCGACGGCTTCAGCCGCCTCCGGCCGCAGGGGGGCGGTGGCATTGAAGTCCAAATATATGCGCTCAGTGATCAAGGGTCCGTCCACCAGCCTATTGAATACTTGCCTGGGGCTCGTCCGTCTGGCCGGCCGCCGGTGACACAACAGACGCGGCCATGCCAAGAACGCGCTTGTTGATCACATCGGCAAGGCTCACGGCGGCGAGGAATACATGGATCTGGCGTCCCAGTTCTTCCCACAGGTCATGGGTCAGGCAGCGGGTGCCGCCGACGCAACCTTTGGGTGAGTATTCCTCGCAACGCGTCACTTTCAGCGGTTCATCAACCGCCATAACGATGTCTGCAATCCTGATTTCAGCTGCCTGTCTGGCCAGTTTATACCCGCCGCCAGGCCCCCGCACGCTCTCCACCAAAGCCCCTTTGCGGAGTTTTGCGAACAACTGCTCCAGATAGGCCAGCGAAATATCCTGCCGGTTGGCAATATCGCCCAGGGACACGGGCTCGCCAGACGAGTGGTGGGCAATATCGGCCAACGCCATAACCGCGTACCGTCCGCGCGTACTAAGCTTCATGGCAGGGGTCTCCTGTTTCACAGCGACAGCCATTCAAGGCATCTGAGGTTCGTTTGTTTTCAAACACTTGCAATTGAACCCATGATTTGTGCTATGTACGGTCGCTCACGGCTGAAAGAGCTGTTCCGACGGTCCGTAGCGCGCATAAAATACTGCGGTTTGCGCAGCCCGAAACCAGTCTTGAATAATTCTAAAGAGGATATAGAGAGCCCGACTAAAATAGTCAAGTAATCAATAATCCTGAGACAAAATGTCCTTTTTTCAATGGATTAGATCTCAGTGACAAAATTTATTGTAGTCGGTTGTTAAAACAGCCCCCACATTCCCTTTACGGAAGAAGACCTTGCCGATGGCACGGCGGGCTTGTTCAGAACACATCGGTTTAGACAGCGCCCAGCGTAACGAAATACAAGGATAGGTTTGCGCCAATCATGCCAGAAGTCATTTTCAACGGCCCGGCCGGCCGTCTCGAGGGCCGATATCACCATTTCCAGGCACCCAATGCACCGATAGCGATCATCCTGCATCCGCATCCGCAATTTGGCGGCACGATGAACAATCCGATCGTGCACGCGCTGTACTATGTCTTCGTAAAGCGGAACTTTTCCGTTTTGCGGTTCAATTTCCGCGGGGTCGGGCGCAGTCAGGGTCTGTTTGACAGCGGACAGGGAGAGCTGTCGGATGCCGCCGCGGCACTGGACTGGCTGCAGGGGTTTAACCGCGATGCGCGTACCTGTTGGATTGCGGGTTTTTCATTTGGCGCCTGGATCTCCATGCAATTGCTCATGCGCAGGCCGGAAATTGACGGTTTCATCTCAGTTGCGCCCCCTGCCAACCTTTATGATTTCTCGTTCCTTGCGCCCTGCCCGTCTTCCGGGCTCATGGTCAACGGTGATCGTGATTCGGTCGTGCCAAACGAGGACGTGGTCAAGCTGGTCGAAAGGCTCAAGACCCAACGCGGCATCGTGATCGACCACGAGGTGATCCCCGGTGCGAACCACTTCTTCGAAGAAAAGTCTGACGAACTGATCACGCTGGTCGAAGCCTATCTGGACAAAAGGCTGGGCGAGGATCAGGCCGCCTGAACATCGGCCGGCCTGTCGGCAGGTATTGATGTCACCGGCGGTGCAGGACGCCACCTGTCACCGGCACCGATACGCCGGTGGTGGTGGGAAAGCTCAAGGGCAATCCTTTCAGCGAGCGGACCGCCATATAGGCAAATGCTTCGGCCTCCAGAGTGTCACCGCGAAGCCCCATGTCCTCAGCACTGCAAACTGGCGCATCAAGCCTGATTTCAAGCTCAGACATCAGCACGGGATTGTGCCGGCCACCGCCGCACACAATCCACAGTTCCGGACTTGCCGGCAGGTGCTGTGCCGAAATCGCTACCGAGGCGGCAGTAAATGCGGTCAATGTCGCTGCACCGTCCGCAGCACTCATGCCATCCAGAGGGGTCAGTTCAAATTCGAACCGGTCCAACGACTTAGGTGGAGGGCGTTTGAAATAGGCATGATCCAACAAGGTTGCCAGCACCGTTTCATTGACCTGTCCGGCACCCGCCAGCTGCCCGCCCCGATCCATGGTTTCACCATGGTGGGTCAACACCCACAGATCGATTAATCCGTTTCCCGGGCCGGTGTCGAATGCCAGCAGTGGCTTGTCTGCGCTGACCCACGTCAGGTTTGCAACGCCCCCGACATTGAGAAACACCACGGCGTCGCGTGACACAATGGCGGCTAGCGCCTGGTGATACACCGGAGCCAGCGGCGCGCCTTCACCACCATGCGCCATATCATTGGCGCGGAGATCGCAAACCACGTCTATCCCAACCTGCCGGGCCAATCTGGCGCCGTCGCCCAACTGCATGGTCAGGCCGATATCCGGGCGGTGCAGGACCGTTTGGCCGTGAAAGCCGATGACATCGATGTCTTGCGATACAAGGCCGGCCTCGGCCAGCAGACTTTCCACCGCGGTGCCGTGAATGTCGGTGACCTCGTTCTCAGCCTGGGTCAGCGGGTCGGGCCGCAGCGCCCGGTCCTCAAGGCTTGCTGCGACCTCAACTGCATCCCACAACAGGCCGCGCAGATCATCGGAGAACGACTGGGTAAATGCTGCAACCGCTGTGACCACCCCCTCGCCATCGGTTTCAATCAATGCCGCGTCCACCCCGTCCATGGAGGTGCCGCTCATTAATCCAATCGCCTTAAACGTCTTGCCCAAGGGGTCCCGCCTTAACATTTTTCGTCGCAATGTTTTACATCACGCGCCCGGCACGATATTGAGCGCCATCATTTCCAACAATCAGACCTTAACAGCAAAATACATGACAAAGTTCAAATCAGACTTCCTGAAAGTAATGGAGGAGCGCGACTACATTCATCAGTGCTCCGATGCAGAAGGCCTGGACGCCGCCGCATCAGCCGGTGTGATCACCGCGTATATCGGGTTCGACTGCACCGCACCCAGCCTTCATGTCGGGAACCTGATCGGCATCATGATGCTGCGCCGCCTGCAGCAAACCGGTCACAAACCAATTGTTCTGATCGGCGGAGGCACGACACGGGTCGGAGACCCGTCCGGCAAGGACGATGTGCGGCAACTGCTCGATACAGAAGCGATCACTGCCAACATTGCGGGCATTCGCAAGGTGTTCAGCCGTTTTCTGGTGTTTGGCGAAGGTGCGACGGACGCCATAATGGTCAATAATGACGACTGGCTTAATGAACTGCACTACATCGACTTTCTGCGCGACTATGGGTGTCACTTCTCGGTCAACCGGATGCTCAGTTTTGATTCGGTCAAGCTCAGGCTCGACCGTGAACAGCCGCTGTCATTCCTTGAGTTCAACTATATGGTTCTGCAGGCCTATGACTTCCTGGAACTGAACCGCAAGCACAATTGCGTCCTTCAGATGGGCGGCTCGGATCAGTGGGGCAACATCGTAAACGGTATCGACCTGGCCCGCAGGGTCGACGGCTCAGGCCTGTATGCCCTGACCACGCCGCTTTTGACCACATCGTCGGGTGCCAAGATGGGCAAGACTGCTGATGGTGCGGTCTGGTTGGATGCCGACATGCGCAGTCCCTACGACTACTGGCAGTTCTGGCGCGATGCGGAAGATGACAGCGTCGGCCGTCTGCTGCGGTTGTTCACCGAATTGCCGCTTGACGAGATTGAACGCCTCGAAAACCTCGAAGGCCAGGAACTCAATGAGGCCAAGAAGGTGCTGGCCAACGAAACCACGGCACTCGCCCATGGGCGTGCAGCAGCGGAACACGCAGCTGAAACCGCGCGCCAAACCTTTGAACAGGGTGCATCCTCTGAAGGATTGCCGACATTCGATATCGCGCGCTCTGACCTGGCAGAGGGGCTTGGCGTCCTGCAGGCCTTCGTGCTGGCCGGGCTGGCATCATCCAACGGCGAAGCGCGGCGTTTTGTTCAAGGCGGCGGCGCGCGCGTCAATGACACCCCCGTACAGGACGTCCAGGCCAGTCTGGGCTCGAACGACCTGAATGCCGAAGGTGTGATCAAATTGTCGATTGGGAAGAAACGCCACGCGGTGCTGAAACCGATCTAACGTTCCAGTTTGGGAACCCGCTTTTGCTTCCTTGGAGCACCGGCCGGTTCGGGCTGCACGCCGTTACCGCCAATCTCCAGAAAACGACGCAGAAAACCAGGCGCAAGAGCCGATACCGGATTGATTGTCACGCGCGGACGCTTGAGCGAACCCGTGACCGCAAAGGTGACGCCGAAAAGCCCCTGCCCCTCCCCGCCCATGAGAACCGGTCCAAGGATTGGAACATTGCTGATTGCTGAATTCAGAGCATAAACCGGCGTCAACGTTCCTGCGATATTGAGCAGGCCATCGGCGCGCCTGATGCTGCCTCGCGCGGTCGAACCGATCGCTGGACCATAGACCACCGCTTCATCGACGATCCGCATATGGGTCGCATCGACGACAAAATTCAGCTTCAGTGTGTTGAATTTGGTCTCATCTGTTGGGGCTTGCTGGGTTCCGTTGCTGGTTACCCCGGCATTGTGGGTCGTGCTGCCCAACTCCTTCAACGCCGGTTCGTCACGTACAATAAAGTTTTTCAACCGTAACCGGCCTTGCTTGATTTCTCCGGTTTCGGGTTTTCCGAGCACAGCATCAAGGCGCAGCGTTCCCCGATGCGCCCTGGTGTAAAGATCGACCGCACGTAAAGCTGCACCGGCGTCATCGGATGCCGCGACCAGCGGCCGGCCACCTGCGCTGTCAGGTGAGATTACGATCTGGAACGATTTGCTGTTGGCAAATTTGCCCGACAAGCGCAGTTGCTGAAGGACGCCGCTAAACGTGTTCGCCGAGACAACCGCATCAGTCAGGTGCTCATGATTGTGCAGGAACAGGGTCCTAATTTGCGCCGACACGCTGACCCGGGTGTTGCTGCTTTCGCTCGAGGACGTGCCACCATCATCTCGCGCGGTGTTGGAGCGGCTGAACATGGAATTCACCAGTGGCCGTGCATCGAAAGAATCAGCGTTGATGCGGAATGCAAGTACACCATCACCGTTTTTCTGGCCCTGGAGGGCAAACCGATTGCCCGGTCCAAGATTGACTTCGGACATTTGTATGCTGATCAGTTCGCCCTTGGCGCCGACTGAGAGGCCCCCCTTGATGGAAAGATGATCGGGTCCAGAAAGCGCCAGGTTGGAAATAGTCGTGGAACCGTTTTCGCCGAAGTCGACATCAAATGTCGCCTTGGCACCGTCGCCGGCAGCGCGGCGCCACATGAGTTGGTCGAACCGAAATTCGGCTTTCGATAGATCCGCATCCACATGCATGCGGTCGAACCCGCTCTGACCCTTTGCCGCAACCATCTTGACCCGCACGGGGCCGCGTAAAAAACTGGCGGTATCGATGTTCAGGCGGTTTCTTGCCTGGTCATCGAGAACCGCTACCGCTTCGATCCGTGTCGCCCCCTTGCCGCCATCGAATTTTTCACGCCAGGTAAGCTTAGTACTGACGCCATTGAGAGACACGGTCCCCTTGCCGACCAAGCCCTGTTTGTCGACATCCAAAACCATGGCACCGTCTTCGATGTTACCACCCTTGAAGACGGATTTAAGACTGACCCCGGACAATTTCGAGCGGGCATCAATATCGACCTGCTCAAAGGTGACGGTCTGCAGCATGGGCAAGCGAACATGGACCCTGGTGACACTCGTACCGCCCAGCGCCTCAGGCGCGATACCGGCAGCCTTGGCATACCCGAGCGGCTCCATATCGATCAGGCGCAACACGTTGGATGATGTTCCCGAGACATCGACTGTAATATCGCCGACTGTGCCGCGCGTGGCCAGATTGTCGACGAAGAAACGGCCGTTCGAAACCTTCAAACGCTCACCATTCGGCAGGTTGACAGTTCCATCGCTGAGCCTGACCTCGAAATCATTGCCCCGCAACAAACCTTGCGCGGTGGCGTTGGTGATCACCGGCAGGTCCCTGAAATATTTTGTCGTGACGTTGCGCAGATTGAAAGACAATGACAGCTGTTCGTTGGGCAAGGGAGCGTCATCCAAAGCGGCAGCCAGGGCCTCCGAGGTGAGATTTACCGCAAGGTCGCCATCGACAATCGTCTGGTCGGAGACATTTTCGACAATCCACTCTCGCGCTCCGCGCGCGGCCGCCGGCGGCCATAGTTTCTTCAATACCGGAAGCGGCAAATTCCTCATCGTGCCGCGCAAATAAACGGCGGGAACTTCGGGGCCTTCAATGAAGGTACCGCGCAGCTGAATACGGGCAGCACCGGCATGCAACTGCATGTCGTCGATGTCCAGCCGACCCTCCTCTATGGCCGCCATGCCGCGCATTTCAAATCGGTCAACCGCCAGGGGATTGCGCCGCGTGCCTTCCGTATCGAGGCTGAGGTTTGTCGCAGCGAGTTGGTAGCGCCAGGACACCAGCGAACCATTGTCATTGCGCAACGGCGAGAACCGCCCTTTCAGGCTGGCTTGGGAACCGCCGACGTGGATCGATGAATCCTCGATCACGATGTCACCGCTGTCCGGCACGTAATTCAGGCGTATCGTGCCTTCGTCGACCAGCAGTGATTCGGTGATAAATCCTGGAAAGCCGACCAGACCGGCACCTGCTGCAAACGCGGCATTTGCGCTCAGGAGCGCGCCCGTGCGGTCAAATTCAAACCGCGCCTCGCCACTCAGCGGCACCTGCACCTTGGCCAGATTGGACAGCGCAAAGATCAGCTCCGACATTTCGGCTGGAACCAGATGGGCGACTTTGGCGGTCAGCTTGAACCGACCGGTCTCGGCAATATAGTCGCCCGCCAATTGAAGCTTCCACGGGGTCTGGCCGCTCGCCATATTGCCCTGCGCCAGCATGGAAATTCCGTAGGGCACACGCTGGAAGACAAGATTGGTTTTGGGCGCATACCAGAAGGATTCGTTTGCTTCGTCGTAAATGGACACAGCAGCGTTGCTGATCGAGATCGATTCAAGGTCTGAAGCCGCCGATCCGTCACCGCTGCGTGACGCAAAGGCCTGAAACATGTAGTCCAGGAAACCATCTGAACTCTGGTCGATACCGCTGACCAATGGTTCCGACTGTGATGTCTCGAGATCATTCGTTGTGTCATTTGCGCCGGCTTCGCCGAAACCCAGTTGAAACTCACCGTCGATCGTGCGTTTGATCAGAATACGCGGACCGATGAACTCCAGTTTCTTGGGCTTGATCTCACCGGAAAACAGCGCTGTCGCACTCAGCCCAATTCCAGCACGCGGTGCGCGCGCGATCATTTGACCGTCACGGTCCACAAGCTGTGCGCGACGCAAGCGGAGATGGATTGTGTTGCTGTCCGGATCCCGTTCGATAACAACATCCTTGACCTGCAAACGCATGCCATCGAGGCTGGCATTGATGAAATTCTCGACCGGGCCGCTCAGGAAGCCTAATGTCAACGGTCCTTGCGATATCCGCCAATAGCCGACACCCGCGATAACAACCATCGCGAATACAAGACTCAGGAAAACGTTGAAACAAACTCTTCTAACGCGTTTAGCCAATGGCCCTCATCCCCTGCCACCCTTACAGATCTCGATGGTGGCGCAAGACTGTACGAAAAACGAGCGTGTATGCAATCACGTTCGCCCGAACGCAGTTCAGCCTCTAACTGCACGAATTACTCTTTAACTCAACGGCCAAACCCAAACCACACCGCCGTCGATCGGGTTTATCCCCGCCCCTCGATTTTGAACTACCGCCTCTTAAAATTCCATTGAAACATTTATTATTCAAGACGTTACCACATTAAATAGCGACAAAAGGATGGCAGCATGGCAACAAAACCAGAGGTCGGCACTAAAGCACCAATTTTCGAGCTCGATACGGACACCGGCGGACGAATTTCAAGCGCCGACCTGACCGGCAAGAAGGTTGTCGTTTATTTTTACCCGAAAGACGACACCAGCGGCTGTACTAAACAAGCAATTGAGTTCAGTGCGCTGGAAGATCAGTTTGACCGCTTGGGGGCGAGAATCGTTGGGATTTCAGCTGATTCGCCGCAAAAACACGATAAATTCAAAGCAAAGCACAATCTGACGATCACACTGGCATCCGATGAGCAGCACCAAACGCTGCAGGCCTATGGTGTCTGGGTGGAAAAAAATATGTACGGGCGCAAATTTATGGGCATCGAACGCTCAACCTTTCTGATTAACGAAGATGGCATTATCTCCAGTGTTTGGCGCAAGGTCAGAGTGCCTGGCCACGTCGAAGCGGTTCTGGCCGCCGTTAAATCACTCAAATAGGCCTGCAAATGCCAATCACTGTCGCAAAAACCTAGTTGTTTTGGGTTTGGAATACTGCTCGGCAAGGACTGCGTTTAGGTGCCGAACTATCCCCAGGGTCTTACAAACCTCTTGTTGCGATGAGCCGATTCAATTAGGTTCCTGCGTGGTGAGTACCGTGCGTGGCGGCAATTGAGGGGCTCGATGCTTCTCGCGTAAATGTCGCATAAGTACAATATGACCATCGGTTCGACAGAGGCATACCGGTCGTGCCGGTTGTGGGGAAAGCGGACATCGTTCCATGAATTTGGACGACATTCATTCCAGAGATTCTGTGAGTGATAACATCAGGTACGCGTTTCGCGAGCGGCAAGTCTATGTCCGCTCCGATAACACGCTCCGATATTTGATCATACGCCCCTGGCACCTGATTGCAGCAAGCTGTTTGTGCTGTGCCGCGTTTGCTTGGATTACGGTGGCTTCAGTCACTTTCCTGTTCAAGGAAAGGCAGGTGACGGACGCACGCTCGAAAACCCAACAGGTTCAAGTCCACTATGAAGGGCGTTTGGCGACGATACAGAGCGCGGTTACCAAGCTCAGTTCAAAACTGATGCTCGACCAGGGCGCCTATCTGGCCAAAGTCGACGAGTTGCGAAATGATTTCGTGCAGCTGATTGATCGGCACGACCGCCTGGAAGTGTTCTTTAAACAGGGCTGGTTGCCGATACAGGCGATGGAGAACGAGGCCTCCGGCGCTTCTGAACCGCAGACCAATTCCAGTCTGCAAGACGAAGACCGCACCAATCAGCCCCTGCTCCGTCTGACCGTGGCACCGCAAGGTGGGTACAAGACCCATGCGGACGCACAGCAGCCACTGCATGATCTGCGCTTACAACTTGCGAAACTTGAAAAACAGCAGATTTTCCTGGTCGATCGGATCATCGCGCATGGCGAGAAGAAAGCCGCCATCCTCAGGGGTGTTTTCACCAATATCGGGCTTGACCCAAAACACATTGCGCAGGGAATGAAGCTGCCCCGAAACTCCATCGGCGGACCACTTCTTCCGGTTCAGAAAGGGCAAAAGCCTCAAGACAGTATGGACCGCAAGCTATTGTCAGCGCATATGAAATTCTCGGAAGTGGAAAAACTTCGCCACGCCATATCGCTGATGCCTGTACGCTTGCCGTTCAAGGACGGCTACCGGTTAACCAGCGGGTTCGGCTTTCGCAAGGACCCGTTCAACAACGTGCTTGCCCGTCATACGGGTGTCGACCTGATGGCCCCTTACGGGACGCCGATCAAGGCAACGGCCGCCGGCCTGGTCATACGGGCTGAAATGGACGACGCTTATGGCAGAGTTGTGGATATCCAGCATGACAATGGTATCATGACACGGTATGCTCATATGAGCGTCATTGAGGTAAAGGTGGGCGAACGGGTCGCGGTCCATCATTTTATCGGGCGTGTCGGCACCTCCGGCCGCAGCACCGGGCCGCATTTGCACTACGAAACCAGGGTGAACAAAAAACCTATCGACCCTTATCAGTTTTTGCGCATAGTCCGAGATGTTCTTTAAAAAGAAATCAAAGGGAAGCAACGGTCAACGAGCACCGCGCGTCGGCCCGTCGATTATTGGCGCGGATGTTGTGATACAGGGCAGTATCGTGACGGGTGGCGAACTGCAGATCGACGGCACAATTCAAGGTGATGTCAGAGCCACTGCAATTGTGGTTGGCCCGCAGGGTACGGTCCACGGAGAGTTGACGGGTGAGGAGATATTCCTGCGAGGCCGGGTAATCGGACCGATTCGCGGCTCGCGAGTTCAGGTGTTCTCAGGCGCTCATGTGGACGGTGACATCATCCACGATTCGCTGGCGGTAGAGACCGGTGCATTTTGCCAGGGCACCATTCGACGCTCCGATGAGCCACTCGCTCAGCACCAACAAGCGCCACAAATGGTGCATCATCATGATGAAGAAGTGAGCACCGTCGATGAGGAAGAGTTGAGACGGCCGCCACGCAGAGCGATCATGCTGCGCTCGCGTACAGCAGAGTGATTCACATTTCGCTGTAGGGTCCCCTCCTCCCTAAAATTACTCCAAATCCGCCACCTCACTCTGGTCCTTGTCGCTGCCATATACTCTTTGCGCCAGAGCTGATTCGAGAAACTGGTCGATATCGCCATCAAGAACCGCGGACGGATTGCTGGACTCAACGCCGGTGCGCAGATCCTTGACCATCTGATAGGGCTGCAGCACATAGGACCGGATTTGATGACCCCAGCCGATTTCCGACTTTGAAGCGGCCTCTGCCTGGGCTTCGTCTTCACGGCGTTGCAGCTCAGCCTCGTATAATCGGGCCCGCAACATGGCCCAGGCGGTTGCCCGGTTCTTATGTTGTGAGCGTTCGTTCTGGCACTGGACAACAATATTGGTGGGGATATGCGTGATCCTGACCGCACTGTCGGTGGTGTTCACATGCTGGCCACCGGCACCTGAGGCCCGGTACGTATCGATCCGCACATCGCTTTCATTGACATCAACAGTGATCGAATCGTCGACGACCGGGAACACCCAGGCAGACGCGAACGACGTGTGGCGCCGTGCATTTGAGTCAAATGGAGAAATGCGCACCAGACGGTGCACCCCTGATTCGGTCTTGAGCCATCCATAGGCGTTGTGCCCCTTGATCAGGAGCGTGGCGGACTTGATACCCGCCTCATCACCATAATTAATGCCGATGATCTCAACCTTGTGGCCTTTTGATTCGGCCCAGCGGGTATACATCCGCACCAGCATCTGGGCCCAGTCCTGGCTTTCGGTACCGCCAGCGCCGGAATGGATTTCGATATAGCTGTCATTGGGGTCGGCCTCGCCGGACAACAACGCCTGGAGCTGTTCCTTTGCAATCTCGTGTTGCAAAGACAACAAGATTTTCTCCGCTTCAGCAACGATATCGGCGTCGGCCTCCGCCTCCCCCAGTTCGATCATCGCGACATTGTCTTCAAGGGTCTGTGCAAGTTGGTTGCAGCGGCTGACCTGATCATCCAGCTCCTGGCGCGCGCGCATCAGCTTTTGCGCACGTTCAGGATCGTTCCAAAGGTCGGGGTTTTCGACTTTGGCGTTTAAATCATCCAACCGGTCCTGGGCGGTATCCCAGTCAAAGATGCCTCCTCAGCAGTCCAAGGGACCGCTGTATTTCATCTGCCACAGCCTGTATTTCCGCACGCATAATTGCCGTCCCTTCATCATCGATCAACGTCGCAGATTGGGAAAATATACCGCTCTCACATGCGTGTAAACGATCACCCGCACAGCCCGCAAACATCTTCGCCCGCGGTCAGTATAGTCCACCGTCGGTTGTCAGAGTGCCGGTTGCGCCTGTTGAATCATAGTTTGGTTCAATGACATTGCCATCAAGGTCAAAGACCGTTTGTTCATCGTTGGGAGCCTCGCCGGGCTTGAACGCTTCGAGGAGAACCGTTTCGTCCCCCAGTTGGGCGCGCTGACCGGTCAGCGGATTAATCGGCATGTACTGGATGCCTGGAGGCACACGGAAGGGTATCGCTGGTTTGCCCTGCAGGGCCAGCTTCATGAAATCGCGAAATATCGGTGCTGCAAGATGGCCACCCGTGGACTTCCGACCCATGGGCTTTGGCGTGTCATACCCGACATAGACACCGACAGCGAGGTCCGGTGAAAAGCCGACAAACCATGCATCACGTTCGTCATTTGTGGTGCCGGTCTTGCCGGCAAGGGGTTTGCCGACCGCCTTTACCGCAGTGCCGGTGCCGTTCTGAACAACGCCCTCAAGCATATAGACTACCTGATATGCGGTTTGCGGGTCGATCACCTGATCGCGCGCATCGGGAAGATCGGGTTCAGACTGATTCTCCCAGCGTCCCATCTTGCAGCCGTCGCAGGTGCGGGGGTCGTGCTTGTAAATCGTTCTGCCAAAACGATCTTGAATGCGGTCGATCACGGACGGTACGATTCGCTTGCCGCCATTGACCAGCATCCCGAAAGCAGCGGTCATGCGCATCAAGGAGGTTTCCTCGGCACCCAATGACATGGACAGAAGCGGTGGAGGATTGTCGTAGATGTTGAACAGCTTTGAATACTCGACAACTTTCTGAATGCCCATGTCATAGGCCAGACGCACGGTCATCACGTTTCTGGATTTTTCCAGACCAAGGCGCAGGGTTGACGGTCCGTAAAACTTGCCGCCGTAGTTCTTCGGCCGCCACACCTCCTGCCCCGGCACGGTGATTTCAATTTCCTCGTCCATGACCAGGCTGGCCGGCGAATAGCCGTTATCCAGGGCAGCCGCATAGACGAAGGGTTTGAAAGCCGATCCGGGCTGACGCTTTGCCTGGACGGCGCGGTTGAACTGGCTCTTGCCATAGCTGAAGCCACCGACAAGGGCATGGACACGACCGGTATGAGGGTCCAGCGCCACAAGAGCTCCTTCGATCTCGGGCACCTGGACAAGATGCCACAATCCTTCCTGGGCGGGATATGGCGCCACATGGACGACGTCACCCACCTTGACGACATCCGACGGCAACTTCACTTTCGGTCCAAGCTCGTCATCGGGCAATGCCGCCCGTGCCCAAGTCATGAGTTCCAGAGGGATCTTGCCGGTTTGCTGGGCGGCGTTATCCTGACTGGCATTTCTGCCGACCGGTCTCAGACCGATGCTCACAGAGGTATCTGAGACACCAAGCACAACAGCCAGCTGCCAGGGAGAAAGGTCGCTGGGCAATTTGATCTCCGACAGAGCGCGCGGCCAGCTCGCATCGACCGGGATGTTTTTGACAGCCCCCCTCCAGCCTTTACGCCGGTCAAAAGCCTGCAGACCGCCGGTCAAAGCCTGGCGCGCCCATAGCTGCATGCGCAAATCGAGGGTTGTGCGGATCGACAATCCACCTTCATAGAGCTGCTTGTCGGAATAGGTTTCGATTACCCGCCTGCGAACCTCTTCGGCAAACACCGCCGCCTGGTCGAATTCCACCACGGCCTCGCCGAATGGCCGCAGTTCAACCGCCAGCGGCTTTGCCCGCGCTTCGGCCGCCTGGGCTTCGTTGATATAACCGTTTGCAAGCATGCGGCCGATCACCCAGTTACGCCGGATCAGCGACCGTTTCGTATGTTTTTTTGGATGATAGCGGTTCGGCGCCTTGGGCAGCGCAGCCAAATAGGCGGCTTCCTCCAAGTTCAGTTCATAGAGCGATTTGCCGAAATAACTCAATGACGCTGCGGCCACACCGTAGGAGCCAAGACCGAGGTAGATCTCATTCAGATACAGTTCAAGGATCTTGCGTTTTTCGAACGCGCGCTCAATACGCTGCGCCAGCAGCGCCTCCTTCAGTTTGCGGTCGAAGGTACGCTCGGAGGTCAACAGAAAATTCTTGGCAACCTGCTGGGTTATGGTTGACGCCCCTTCGAGACGCATATTGCCCTGCAGAAGACCCTTCGCCATGGAAACCCCGGCCCGCGCCACACCAGTCCAGTCAATGCCGTCGTGGTGGAAGAAATTCTTGTCCTCCGCGGACATGAAGGCGTGGATGACCAGGTCGGGAATCGAATCGACCGGTACGAACAAGCGGCGCTGGTTAGCGTACTCAGCCAGAAGCCTGCCATTGGCGGCATGCACCCGGGACATGACCGGCGGCTCATATTTTGCCAGCTGCGTGTGCTCGGGAAGCGTCTTTGTGGTTTCAATCACCACATAACCGATTGCCACCACACATCCCACGAACGCCACAAAACCAAAGCCAAACAGATATCCCAACACTCTTAGCATCGATACATCCGTCCTTGTTCCGTTGGTTTATTGCGCGGCACCAGGGTCGCCACAGACACGCAGCAGGCGGTATCCCCGATCATTGGATATGAGAGTGTCCGGAGGTCATTCCCGGGCTCTGCCTCACGCATCAATCTGATGTTCCCAGGCCCGGACCACTGTTCCAGAAAGTATGGCACGGGCTAAATCCAAATTGTGGCATTCACTTGACATGCCTAATCCGAACCTAGGCGAACCGACGGATTCAGTACAGTGAAAACTACCCGGCAATCGGCATCACCCATCGGTGTCCGCGTTACGTTTGAAATAAAACTTGATCGCTTTTACGACTGCTGCGCTTACCTTGTTGCGCCATTTATTTGACCGCAACAGTTTCTCGTCGTTGTTGTTGGACACATAGCCCAGTTCAAGAAGAATTGAGGGTATGTCGGGTGCCTTCAAGACACGGAATCCGGCCTGACGATGGGGAACGCTGGTCATGCGTGTCACTTTTGCCATCGACCCGACCACAGTCTTGGCGAATGCAACGGATGAGCGGTTGGTTGCCCGTTGTGCCAGATCGATCAAGATGCCGGTAACATTGACGTTCTGGGTCTCCAAATCGACCCCCGCGATAAGGTCCGATTTGTTTTCGCGCGCCGCCAGTTCCGCGGCTTCCTTGTCGGTCGCACGATTGGACAACGTATAGACTGTGGCACCGCGGATGCGCTGCTTGCGCCGGCTTATGGCGTCCGCATGGACAGCAATGAACAAATCGCCATTATGCTGCCGGGCAAATTTCACCCGGTCATTCAACTTGATAAAGGCATCGGTGCTTCGGGTCATGAACACCTTGTATTTTCCGGTCGCCTCGAGATGCCGCTTCAGTATTTTCGAAAACTCAAGGACAATCCGTTTTTCCGGCGTGCCCCGGCGTCCCATAGCGCCAGGATCGACGCCACCATGCCCGGGATCGATGATGATGATTTTTTTCCGTGGCCGGCGCCGTGGCTTGGGCTTGGGAAACACGGGCGGCCGCAGCATGGTTACCCGCGGGTCCGCAGCCGGTTTGAGAGCGGGTTTCGGTCTTGGCTTTGGCAGAGGCGCTAAAGCCGGCTGGTCAAATGTCACGGCGGCTGGTTCGGGTTGTGTGGCTTTGGACCGGTCGACCAGATTGTGAATCTTGAAAAAAGTACTGCGATCGGTCCGCACAAGGTCCACCACCAGACGCGCTGGCTGGTCATTCTGCGGTTTCAGTACAAAAGACTTCTGAATCAATACCGGCTCGACCGCATCAAGCACGATGCGCGACTTGCCGCTGGCGAACAGGCCATAGCGGTATGCACCGACCAGCCCGTGACCGGCGGAACCCAGCCCGGGCGGCAGTTGGAAGTTGACTTCCGGCATGTCGATTATGACGCGAAACGGATCCGGCAGAACATAAACGCTAAATCCAACCGCCGTTGTCAGGTCGGTGACAAAGCGTGTGCGCTGTATATCACCGCCAAGACGCGCAGCACTCGCCACGGGAACCTTGGAAGGGGTTTGCGCCGCAGCGATGCCGGCATTGCCAAGCACCATCAAGGCAAGGATCATAATCCCGAGCAGCGGCGTGCCCGCCACCCCGATGAACGCTCGAGACCGCTTCACCTTCATACGACGTGAAAGCCCGGCCTTCGGTGGATCAAACCGGCCCGCCGGCCACATTGCAGCGCTTGCCCGATGCACCACATCGCGCTTTGCCGAACGAACCGATTTGGCGCCATCAAACGTTTCCGTATGACGATGAAACGATCTAGCCGCACGTGGTTTACCTAAGAACACTCCCACCTCTTGGATAACGCAGACAATCCCAGGCTGCCGAATTACATTTGCTCTTTCTTTACATAGCTTAACGCTAGTTAACCCTTGGTTTCCAAAATGCCTTCTGTTTGAGGTTGTGCGGTAAAATCACCGCTGCAGGTCGTAACCTTTTGGCACAGTTCCCATATTAAGTCCGGCAAGCGCAACGATCGGCGCTTGCAAAGCGCAGATTCTGTACGTAATAAGAGGACGTGACAGTTTTCAGTTCGGTTGGGTTCGCCTTGAGTTCTCGCAATCCGGCACCAGAAATGGAACCGATGTTCGTTATAAAGGACGGACGTGCGACAACGGAAATAGGCACTTTAACGATGCAGCACTGGCAGTCCAACGACCCTGTCTTTTCGGCATCAATCTTTCCCGTTCCAACTGAACTTTTTTATGTATTGGAGCTAACTAGCAAGGATTGTTCACTTATTGCATGAGTATGCTCCATGCGTTTCCGACCCGGCATCACGGCGGGTCTTTGGATAATCCAAGCGGTGTTGGCCGTGATGGAAGAGTGAAACTGACGATCCCCTCAAAAATTGATCGAGGGGCGTCTTGAAAGAAAAATGAACCAGGCCCCTGTGTCCAGTTGCTATCCAGCCAGTCGATTTGAGTCCCGCGAACGGGAAACCTCCACTCTGTTGAGTGCGGGCACACTTCAATTGACCGGCAAAGGAATTTGTGACGGCGGGGAGCCTATACGAATTATGAGTTTGTGCGCAACGCCACGCGGTCGCCCAAGCGGGAGTATTACCCACTGGGAGCGGCAGCTTGCATCGCGTTGCGCCGGAGAATTTAAAACATGGGCAATAAGATGCTTATTGACGCCGCACACCCGGAAGAGACCCGGGTCGTCGTGGCGCGCAGCAACAACAGGATTGAAGAGCTAGACTACGAGGCAGCTGATCGGAAACAGCTTAGAGGAAACATTTATCTGGCCAAGGTGACGCGCGTCGAGCCGTCACTCCAGGCGGCGTTTGTCGACTATGGCGGCAATCGGCATGGGTTCCTTGCCTTCAACGAAATTCATCCCGACTACTATCAGATCCCGATTGCGGACCGACAGGCGCTGCTTGAGCAGGAAGCCGCCGACGACCGCGCTGATGAGGAGGAAAACGGCGATCCCTCCCAGGAAGCGCGCGCGGTCGCCGACCAGTCCATCGACGCGGATGGCGAGGGAGCGGACGATGAACCGCTGGCCGCTACGGACAGCGATGAAGGGGACGACGACGATACCGACCAGGACACCAATGGCGCCGGTCCCGTCGAATCGGTCGGTGCGGGCGATGCTCTGGAAGACATTCCCGACCGTATGCGACCACGACGCCGGTCGTATAAGATCCAGGAAGTGATCAAGCGCCGGCAAATCATTTTGGTGCAGGTCGTAAAGGAAGAGCGCGGGAACAAGGGCGCTGCGCTGACGACATACCTGTCTCTTGCCGGCCGCTATTGTGTTCTTATGCCCAACACCGCGCGTGGCGGCGGCATATCGCGCAAGATCACCGATGCCCAGGACAGAAAGCGCCTGAAGGATGTCGCCAAATCGGCAGATGTGCCCGACGGCATGGGTCTTATCGTACGCACCGCCGGGGCGAACAGAACGAAGGCGGAAGTGAAACGTGATTTCGATTATCTTTTGCGATTGTGGGAAAATGTCCGCGATCTGACGCTGGTGTCTACCGCACCCTGCCTGGTGTATGAGGAAGGCAGCCTGATCAAACGCGCAATCCGCGACCTTTACACCAAGGACATCGAATCGATCATTGTCGAAGGTGACGAAGGGTACAAGGAAGCCAAAGAATTTATGCGCATGCTGATGCCCAGCCATGCGCGCCACATCAAGCTCTACAAAGACAGCCAACCGCTGTTTATGCGGTATTCGATCGAAAACCAACTCGATGTGTTGTTCAGTCCTTATGTGACCCTGCCATCGGGCGGTTACATCGTCATCAACCAGACCGAAGCTCTGGTGTCCGTCGATGTGAACTCCGGCAAGGCGACGCGCGAGCACAATATCGAGGACACGGCACTCAAGACCAATCTGGAGGCCGCCGACGAAGTTTCCCGGCAAATGCGACTGCGCGACCTTGCAGGGCTCCTGGTGATCGATTTCATCGATATGGAAGAGCGGCGCAACAACCGCTCGGTCGAACGCCGGGTCAAGGAGCGTTTGAAGAGCGACCGGGCGCGAATCCAGGTTGGCCGCATCAGCCACTTCGGCCTGCTGGAAATGTCCCGTCAACGCATGCGCACCGGCGTTCTTGAATCAAGCACCAGGCCTTGCCCGACATGCGAAGGCAGAGGCTTTGTCCGCTCGGTGCAATCCGCGTCGCTACAGGTGCTGCGCGGTGTCGAAGACTATCTGCAGAAAAACAACACCAAAGATCACCTGACCGTCCAGGCGCCCCGCGAAGTGGCCCTGTACATCCTCAATCAAAAGCGTGATCACCTGTTGACCATCGAAGCCAATGCGGGCGTTTCGGTGTTTATCGAATCCGACGATTCTCTGCTCAACTCCGAGTTTGCCGTTGAACGCACATCGGGAAGTGGCGCCGAGGCGGACGGTGCCGCACATGTCATACAGGTTGATTCTCCCTTCACCGCAACGACCACCGGTGATGCTCATGGTGACGACGAAAACGGCCCCCGCCAGAAGAAACGCCGGCGCCGGCGCGGACGACGGTCGGGCCGCAGCGATAGCGATGTGGCGGCGACAGAGGAAAGCACCGGCGAGGCGGTTCTCGACGGCCAGGCTTCAGAAGAAAAGAAGTCGGCCTCAGACGCAAGTCCCGAAGATCGTGAAGGCGAGCGCAAACCCAGACGAGGCAGTCGCGGCGGCCGGCGCCGAAGAGGCAGAGGCGCACAGTCACGGAGTGATGACGGACCGGAAGCCACGGTGTCCTTGGACAATGAAGCAACCGCTGAGGCGGCGGCAACAGACCTGGTGTCCGAACCGGCAAGCGAAGACACTGAGGCAGCCGGGGAAAGCGCTGCTGCCGAAGAAAAAAGTAACGACGCAAAGCCTAAACGGGCACCACGCGCAAGGCCCAGTCGACGCAAAAAACCGGCCACAAATGGTGCAGACGCAAGCGCAGTTGAGGGGTCGGATGATGTAGTGTCGGGAAATGGCACCGCCGATCCGGCTACCGCGCAACTGGCCGATGAGGCACCTGCTTCGTCAGTCGGTGAAGAGGATGTCAATGGCAGCGTTGCGGGTGATCAAACACCGGCATCGCCGGATCAAGACGCCACGACGCCTGTGGTGACGACCAACCTCGCACCGGCTGAAGAACCGGCGGGCGAAGACACTCCCCCACCGGCCCCCGAACCGGCCGTGGTCGAGGATGTTCCGCCGGCCGCCCCGCGCAGGGGATGGTGGCAGCGGCGTTAAAGCACAGGTTACTTCAGCCAGGTTCCTAGACGGTCGATTGCCTCGCGCATTTCGACCGTCGGACCTGCGAATGAAAAACGAATATACCTGTGACCATTGCGGTCATCGAAATCGGCGCCCGGTGTCGCTGCGACACCGATATCCCTGAGCATCTTGCGGGCAAACTGATGGCTGTCATTGGTAAAACTGCTGACATCCGCATAGATGTAAAATGCGCCGTCGACCGGGGTGAAGTCGGCAAAGCCGAGTTTTGGTAATTCGGTCAACAGCAGTTCCCTGTTACGGGCATACTCGGCACGTCGTTCGTTCAGTTCATCGGTCGCGTCAAATGCCGCAAGCGCGGCATATTGGGACAACGCCGGCGGTGATATAAACAGGTTCTGCGCCAGGCATTCCAGTGGCCGGACCAGCCGCTCCGGCACCACCATCCAACCGATGCGCCAGCCGGTCATGCAGTAGTATTTCGAGAAACTGTTGATCACGATTGCGTCGTCATTGAAACTCAAACCACACGCCTCCTCCATGGCGAATGTCAGGCGGTGGTATATTTCATCCGACAGGAACCAGATGCCGTTATCAGCGCAAGTGCCGGCCAGCGCATTCATGGTTTGGCGGTCAATCATGGTGCCGGTCGGGTTGGCCGGACTTGCCACCAACAATCCCTGGAGCCCCTGCTCCGTTGCCGCGAGACGCTGAATGTCGGCAACAGTCGGCGCCCACCGGTTGTCGGCGGTGGTGTAGATGGGGACCGGTTCGATGCCCAGCGCGGCAAGTATGTTTCGGTAAGCGGGATAGCCTGGAACGGGCAATGCGACGCGTGCTCCATGATCGAATGCGGCAAGGAACGACAGGATAAATCCGCTTGAGGAACCGGTCGTGACGACCACGCGGCCGGGCGCGATGTCAATTCCGTAGGCGTCCTGATAGTGTTCGGCAATGCGTTCGCGCAGAGGCGGAATTCCGAGCGCCTCGGTATATCCGATACGCCCCGACACCAGGGCTGCCTGCGCTGCTTCAATGACACAGTTCGGTGGAGACCCGGAAGGCTGCCCCGCCTCCATGTGTATGACATTCTTTCCCTCAGCCTGTATCTGATTTGCTTCACGCAGCATATCCATGACCAGGAACGGATCGACGCTGCCTCGCACTGATGGCTTCGGACCTGTCATTGGCTTATCGCTTTCTGTTGCATTTGACTTCTTTCCGGTTCAAACAGGTGCCGTGTTCCGTTAAGCCCTTGAGTATATTGCCGCACCAGCCTTTTTCGGTAGGTTGCGGGAGGAGGATGCCCCAGTCTTGCCTTATTTGGCGGCGAAGGGTGCACTAGAATACGAGATGCGGATCCACTGACAACCGTTGGTAAATCATGGCTGTTAACGATGCGCGGATTCATGCTCATGCGTACACGACTTGGCCGGCTAATATCCGGCAATCAGAACGAACACAAGAACGCCATGCCCAGTGGGACTGAGCTCGGTATCGCAACAGGTACCTTCGAATGCAGATCAACCGTATTGACGTCAAAGGTGGCATCATGAATGGAACGCTGACAACAGGCAGTGAAACTGCACGCCACTCGGCGTTCTCCAAACTTGTTTCAATACTCACTGCCGCTGCGTTTTTTCTAATTCTCGCCGTGCCTCAGGATGCCGAGGCCCAGAGACGCAGAACGATTCTGATTCGCGATGCCGAAACAGAAGATCTGATGAAACTCATCGCCTATCCGATTTTCAAGGCTGCCGGACTCAACCCTGCCGCCGTGCGGGTGCATTTGATCGCGGAAAATTCGATCAATGCGTTTGTCGCGGGCGGCCAGAGGATTTTCCTCAACACCGGCCTGCTGCTGCAGGCCTCGGGTCCAGGAGAGGTTGCCGGTGTGCTCGCGCATGAGGCAGGCCACATTGCCGGTGGACATCTGGCCCGCATGCACCGTCAACTGGAAAAAGCATCGACAGCGGCGATCATCGGCATGCTGGTGGGTGCCGCAGCGATTGTCGGCGGCGCGGCTACCGGGACCCCCGGAGCAGCGCAGGCTGGACAGGGCATTGTTGCAGGCAATCCGGAAATCGTCCGGCGCGGCGTGCTTGCCTATCAGCGCGCGCAGGAAGCCTCCGCCGACCAGGCCGCGGTGTCGTATCTCTCGCGGTCGGGCCAATCGGCAAAGGGCATGCTGACGCTATTTCAAAAACTCGCAAATGATACGCTGGTGTCCTTGCGCTTTGCAGACCCCTATGTGCTGTCGCATCCCATGCCGCGCAACCGCATCAGCCTGCTTGAAAGCGTTGCCGCAAAAAGCCCGTTCTTTGACAAACCCGATCCGCCGGTGCTGAAATTCAAGCTTGAGATGATCAAGGGCAAACTTCACGGTTTCCTGCTGGCTCCAGATCAAACCCTGCGCAAGTATCCGTCGTCCGATACCAGCCTGAGGGCGCGCTATGCACGCAGCATCGCATATTATCGCAGTGGCGACCTGAAAAAGTCGTTGGCGGAAATCGCACATCTGACAAAAGCGTTGCCGAAGAACCCCTATTTCTGGGAGGTCAAAGGCCAGGCGATGTTTGAAACCGGCCGGGTCCGCGAATCGATCACTCCCCTGCGCAAAGCCGCCAAACTTGCACCGAAAACCGGGTTGATCCGCATCCTTCTCGCGCAAGCCATGTTGGGTACCGAAGATCCGAAATACACAAAGGAAGCGATCAAACATCTCAAAACCGCCAGCCGATATGAAGGCCGGTCGAGCTTGCTACACCGGCAATTGGCGATTGCCTATGCAAGGATCGGCAAGCTCGGTCTGGCGCAGCTTGAAACCGCGGAATCGGCGGTGTTAGAGGGTGACCTGGCATTGGCCAAGGAACAGGCCACGCGCGCAAAGAAAAGGCTGAAACGGGGAACACCCCAATGGGTCAAGGCGAACGATATTCTTCAACTAAACTCGCGGAAGAAAAATTAGAGCGGGTTTCGTTTACTTTGAATCCCCTCTAGTGTGGCATAATGCTTGCCAACACATAGAAACAGCGACACCAACGCGGAGATTTGTGATGACCCTGGTTAGATATTGGCTTTTCGCGATGGTTCTTGTCGTGGCCGCCGGCATTTCCGGCACCTCGCCGAATGCCGCGGAGCCATTGTTCGACGCTGCGCAGAAACAGGAGCTTCACAAGATCATTCGGGACTATCTGGTGAGCAATCCGGAAGTGTTGCGTGAAGCATTCGAGGCGCTGGAGCGCCAGCAGCAGGAACAGCAGCTGACACAGGCCCGTGAAAGCATCAAGAACAATGCGGACCTGCTTTACCGTTCCAAGCGCGACTTCGTGGTCGGCAATCCGGCCGCCAAGATGACAATGGTGGAATTCTTCGATTACAACTGCGGCTATTGCAAGAGATCACTGAACGATGTGGTGGCGTTGGTTGAGTCCGATCAGGATCTCAAACTGGTGCTGAAAGAGTTCCCGATCCTCGGCCCCGGTTCGCTGTTTGCAGCACGGGCAGCCATTGCCGCCAAGAAGCAGAACAAATACTGGGAACTTCATCTGGCGATGATGAAGAGCCGCGGCGCCGTCAACGAAGAACAGGTGATCAAGATCGCGGGCGAAGTCGGTCTGGACATTGATCAACTGCGTGCCGACATGGAAGACCCGGAAGTCAACGCAACGATCAACGAAAGTATGGAAATTGCGAATGCTCTGGGTATCAACGGCACACCGGCCTTTGTGATAGACGACCGGCTTATCCCCGGCGCGCTTGGTTTGGATGGTTTGGCTGCCAAGATTGCCGAGGTCAGGGATGGCGGCGGTTGTACCGTGTGCTGAGCGGTCGCGGACCCGCGCGCGCCCAACATCCTTGCAATTGAACCCGCCTCTATAAATGCTCAATGGCGGATTTTATCCACAATTGCGTGTCGAACGCGGGAAAATCCCCGATCTTCCGCCTTAAGTTCGATCACGCGGTTGCCTCTTTGACCGAAGGTATGATACCGGCAATCTTATGAGCGCCACCATTTACATCCTCAACGGACCCAACCTCAATCTGCTCGGCACACGTGAACCCGAAATCTATGGCGCGACGACGCTTTCCGACATCGAAAAGGCTTGCGGTTCCAAAGCTTCGGGCCATGGCCTGAAGGTTGAGTTCAGGCAGACAAACTCGGAAGGCGAGCTGGTAAACTGGGTCCAGGAAGCAGCCCGGGAAGGTGCCGGCCTGGTAATTAATGCAGGCGCGTACACGCACACCTCGGTCGCAATCCTCGATGCGCTCAAGGCCACTGATATGCCGATTATTGAAGTTCACCTGTCCAACGTATATGGGCGTGAACCCTTCCGGCATAACAGCTATGTTTCCCCGGCCGCGACTGGTGTGATATGCGGATTGGGCGCGGTGGGTTACGATCTGGCGATCGAGGCGATGGCCGCCCTTATCGATGACAGACAGCCATAGGTTCAAGAGCATGTCGAGAAGCAAAAAAAGCATTGATCAGGATTTGATCCGCGAACTGGCGGCACTGCTCAAGGAAACCGAACTGTCTGAAATCGAAGTCGAGCAGGATGACTTGCGGATCCGCGTTGCACGCACTCTCACGGCGGCGCCCGCGGCACTGCAAGTGCCCGTGGCCAGAACCGATGCACTGCCAGGTCCGCTACCGGTCGAAGCAGATGCCGCGGGCAAACCCGGCACGGTCAACTCTCCCATGGTCGGGACCGCTTACCTGTCCCCCTCGCCCGGTACGCCCCCCTTTGCACCGGTCGGTACAGAGGTCAAGGAAGGCGATACGGTGTTGATCATCGAAGCCATGAAGACCATGAACCATATTCCCGCACCGCATACCGGCAAAGTAACCGCGGTTCTGATCGAAAACGGCGACCCTGTCGAATTCGGCGAACCGTTGATGATAATCGAATAGGCCAGAAGGCCTCACACCCAAAAATGTTCGATAAAATCCTCATCGCAAACCGTGGCGAAATCGCCCTGCGGGTTCAGCGTGCCTGCCGGGAAATGGGCATCGCCACCGTGGCAGTTCATTCAACCGCCGACGAAGACGCAATGCATGTCCGGCTGGCGAACGAAAGCGTCTGCATTGGGCCGCCATCTGCGACGGACAGCTACCTCAACATTCCAAGCCTGCTTGCAGCATGCGAAATCACCGGCGCCGACGCGGTACATCCAGGCTATGGTTTTCTGTCGGAGAACGCGCGTTTTGCGGAAATCCTTCGCGAACATGATGTGACCTTCATCGGACCGACGCCTGAACATATCGCCCTGATGGGCGACAAGATCGAGGCCAAGCGTACGGCAGTCGAGCTTGGGCTGCCGGTGGTTCCTGGATCGGATGGTGCAATTGGCTCCGACAACGATGCGATCGCGGTAGCGCGCGATGTCGGTTATCCGCTGCTGATCAAGGCATCGTCCGGCGGCGGCGGCCGCGGCATGCAGATTGTGCGTTCGCAAGACGAATTAAGCCTGGCGCTGTCGACCGCACGGTCAGAGGCCCTGGCAGCGTTCGGTGATGATGCGGTCTATATGGAAAGATACCTCAGCAAACCGCGCCATATCGAGTTCCAGATCGTTGCAGACGGCAGAGGCAATGCAATACATCTGGGAGAACGGGACTGCTCGCTGCAACGGCGTCATCAAAAGGTCTGGGAGGAAGCCCTCTCGCCGGCGTTGAACGCCCAGGAACGCGACCGGGTGGGTGGTCTGGTGGCCAAGGCGATGGCGGATTTCGGCTATCTCGGCGTCGGCACCATCGAGTTTCTGTTCGAGGATGGCGAATTCTATTTCATTGAAATGAACACCCGCCTGCAGGTTGAACATCCGATCACCGAAATGATCACTGGCGTGGATCTGGTGCAGGAACAAATACGCATCGCCAATGGCGGCAATCTGTCCGTGTCTCAAGATGAAGTCAGTTACGACGGCCACGCCATCGAGTGCCGCATCAATGCCGAGAATCCGACAACCTTCCGGCCATCGCCCGGGCTGGTGGAAGCTTATCATCCTCCAGGCGGGCTCGGTGTGCGTATCGATTCCGGTGTCTATGCGGGCTACCGCATCCCGCCTTATTACGACAGCCTTATCGGCAAGCTGATCGTATTCGGCAAGCACCGCAATGAGTGTTTGATGCGTCTACGCCGCGCGCTTGACGAATTCGTCATCGAGGGCGTTGAAACCACCATCCCGCTGTTCCAGTCATTGCTTATGCAGCCCGATATCATGAATGGTGAGTATGATATTCACTGGCTTGAAGAGTTTCTGGCAGAAACCTAGAGTCCGTGGACATTCAGGGTTCTAGAGCATGACGGCGATCACGCCACAGATCCTGCTTAAGGCATATGCGGCCGGCATCTTTCCGATGGCGGAAAGTGCTGACGACGACTCGCTCTACTGGATTGATCCGGACAAACGCGGTGTCCTGCCGCTCGACGGCTTTCACCTGCCCCGGCGATTGCGCCGCACTGTCCGTTCGGCAAATTTCACAATCCAGGTGGACACAGCGTTTGAACAGGTGATCGACGCCTGTGCCAGTGAGGCACCGGGCCGCCGCGGCACCTGGATCAATCCGCGCATCCGCGCGCTGTACCATCAGCTGTTCCGCATGGGGTTTTGCCATACAGTGGAAACCTGGCAGGACGGCACGCTGGTCGGCGGCCTGTATGGCGTTAAAATCGGCGCGGCGTTTTTTGGGGAAAGCATGTTCACGATACAGCGCGACGCCAGCAAAGTGGCGTTAGTGCATCTGGTGGCGCGGCTGATTCACGGTGGATTTGAACTGCTCGATACCCAGTTCGTTACCGAGCATCTGTCGCGCTTTGGTACGATCGAGATCAGCCGAAAGGACTATCACAAAGTACTGGAGCATGCGCTGCAGCGGGACGCCGACTTTCATGCATTCATGGGTGACGGCGATCAGGATGCGGTCTTACAACTGGTCAACCAGACATCGTAGACCGGATGCTCCACGGCGTTGAGGCCCGGGCTGTCGGCGAACATCCAGCCGGTGAAGATCTGTTTCGGCGCGGTGTCCGTGCGTAATTCGTTGATCTCGACGAAAGCTGTGGTTTTCGGCGGTTCGGTGGGCGGACGCGAGTAACACACCCGTGGCGTCACTTCCAGAACGCCGAATATCCGCTTCTCATTGAGCGGTATCTCAAACGACGTGATAACCGCGGTAACCTTGTCCAGCCCGGAAAAGACAGCGATCTGATTCTCGATCTTGTCAGCGCCTGCAGGTGAGGCGAAAAATATCAGCGCCATGCCCGCTCCAACAGCCGGCCGGATCGAAGATTTTGCTGATTTGCGCACTGTGATTGGCTGCTCTCTTCCAGATTGCCGTTCGATCTTCACGCCAGATGCGATTCGACGCGCAATCTCACATAATCGGCGGTCCAGTTTCCCGACATATCGCATAACTGCATCCTCAACAGGTCAACGACATCGTCCAGGGCGTCCTGCATGGCATCCCCAAACTGCTCAAAGAACGGCTGCCGCATGGTGAGGAGCCATCCGGATATGCCGGTGGGCAGCGGCGTCGGCCGGGGAAACAGGCCAATTCGCCGGACCTCGAACCCATGGGCTTCAAGCAGTGACTGATATTCCGCAGGCGTTGGATAAAACCATGGCCCGGCAATATCCTCGTCGCCGCCGCGGGCTCTTGCCACCGCACGCAGGGCGGTCACGATCGCTGCAACATTGCCATGGCCGCCGAACTCGGCGACAAAGCGTCCGCCGGGTTTCAGGGCGCGCGCAATGCCGGAAACCACCGCTTCCGGACGGGTCATCCAGTGCAGGGCCGCGTTGGAGAAAACGGCGTCGAACTCGTGGTCGAAGGTCAGGGCATGTCCGTCCATGGCGCGGGCATCGATGCCGGATGCCCGGGCGGCGGCAAGAAACGATTCGCTCGCATCCACGCCGACCACCGTCGCGCCGGCGGAGAGTATCCGTTTGGTCAAAACACCATCACCGCAACCCAGATCGAGGATGTGCTCACCGGGTTTTGGATCGAGCCATTGCAGAACCGAGGCGCCCAGATCGGAAACGAATCGGGCGTTCTTGTCATATGTCTCCGCCGACCAGACCTGTTTGTCGGCGGCTGCACCCGGCGTCACTGTCACTCTTCAGCCTTCTTCTCGTCATCCTTGAACAGGAAGGTGCTGATCAGGCCGAAAATGTCGAGTGCGCCCTGAGTGTGTTCGATCCTGGCACCGTCTCCCAGCATCTCTTCGTCTCCACCCGGCTCGATGGAAATGAATTTGTCGCCCAGAAGGCCGTCGGACGTAACCTTGGCGGAGGTGTCGGTCGGCAGCTTGACCTCCGGGTTGATCGCCAGTGTGACCACCGCCTCATAAGTCTCGGTATTGAGGATCTGGCTGACGACGGAACCTACCTTGATACCTGACACCCGGACATCGCTGCCGGAGGTGATTCCGTTTATGCTCTCAAATTGGGCGACAAGCTGATAGCCCCCGCTGCCGGCCCGAACATCGGCAGTCTTGTACACAAATGTGAAAAACCCGACCGCGATCAAGATAACCACCGCGCCGATCATGGTTTCGATGGCATTGCCCTTCATGTCTAGTACGTCCTCTCTTGAGGTTTCAGTGGAATTAGCATGCCGGCTCTCCGGCGTCGCAGGTCTTACACGCGCCGTCCAGTGGTTTACGGCCGCCATGCCTCATAATCGCCGGTTGCACTTGGCCGTTGTGACGGCTTCAACAGGCTGCCATCCGGCCGGTATGCGGCGGTGGTTCCGGTCATGTTCGGTTTGTGCGTCCGCTGCCACTCATGCGGCAGGTAAGCTTCTTCATCAGGTGTGGTGTCGACCGTGTGGTGCAACCAGCCATGCCAGTCCGGCGGAACCATGGAAGGTTCAGCCAGGCCGCTGTAAATCACCCAGCGGCGCTTGCCGCCACGTTCACGGTAATAGACGTTGCCGAACTCGTCTTCTCCAACCCGTTCGCCCTTGCGCCAGGTATGCAGGCGGGTGCCCACCGTCTGGCTGTTCCACCATGTGAATAACTGCGTAATAAAGCCCATAACAGGTTTTGCTCTCGCCCTAGTTTCTTCGAATTTCACAAGCGGAGTGTGGCGCGAATATGACTGAACTCACCGGACACGTCCAGCATCACTTTAGGACAATTCAGCGACCGTACGAAGTGAGGGTTTTGCTGAAAATCCCCTCCCCGCCGATACATGATCACACCGGTTATCCCTTGAAAGACCAACGGGAACAATTCGAATCCCCGAATCACAGGTCAGACATCTAACCAGATGGACCACGTCATCGATGGACACAGGTGCGAAAGCGAATCATCAACCCAACCCATGGGGGTGTCTGAACAGGCAACCAATACCCAGGATTGCCGTTTGACGGGTGTACGAAACCGTTCACCTCATTTCAATGGGATCAGACTAACCAAGGCACGCTCGAAAGGCGTTTTATGGTTAACCAACCGTTAACGAAACAAGCAGTGGAGCAGGCCATTATGGCCCTTGTGTGTGGGTTCGAGACAGCGCAGAATTCCCCTAGATTCGCGCGATTCGTCGTCCTTAAAAGCAGTTATCCACACACTGTCCACTACATCTTGTGGCAAGAAATCGTTAACACACTAGTTCTTGACGCGCGCCGGTCTCCTGTCATAGTGTTTGAACTCGCTGAGGGGCGATGTTGACGGGCCGGGACAGTTCCACGTCCCAGGTCGAAGTAGAAACCAAAAAACGACATTTGATCGCTGTGTCCCTCCCCGTGATCGGTCCAGTTAGACCGTGGGGGTTGTTCACAGAGATGGGGAAAACTGTCCCCGTCACAGGGAGTGCGTACACCGGCGTTGTGGGCTTCAGAGCCCAGGGGCAAGGCTGGGAAATGTGTTCGTTGTGAAACGGGTTCGGTATGCCCAGAGGCCAGAAGGAAAGATAATGCGGATCACACGCTGCTATACAAAAGACGGTCACTCCCCATTTGAGGGTATCGAGTTTAGGACCACCACAAGCGAAATCAGGAATCCCGACGGGTCGGTAGTATTCCGGTTAGAGGACATTCTTGTTCCTTCAGCTTGGAGCCAGGTGGCAAGCGACATCATCGCTCAGAAATATTTTCGCAAGGCAGGTGTTCCCGCCCGACTGAAAAAGGTTGAAGAAAACACCGTTCCGTCCTGGTTGTGGCGCTCGGTTGCCGATCAAGCGGCACTCAAGGAGCTGCCGGAAGACGAACGCTACGGTTCCGAGATCGATTCGCGGCAGGTGTTCTCCCGGCTCGCCGGCACTTGGACCTATTGGGGCTGGAAAGGCGGTTACTTCGATAGCGACGAAGATGCCCGTGCGTTCCACGACGAACTCTGCCACATGCTGGCGACCCAGAAATGCGCGCCCAACAGCCCGCAATGGTTCAACACCGGCCTGCACTGGGCCTATGGCATTGACGGTCCAGGCCAGGGCCATTTCTATGTCGATCATGAGACCGGCAAGCTGACCCGTTCGAAGACCGCTTACGAACACCCCCAGCCCCACGCCTGTTTTATCCAGTCGATCGAAGATGATCTGGTCAATGAAAACGGCATTATGGATCTGTGGGTGCGCGAGGCGCGCCTGTTCAAATACGGCTCGGGAACCGGCACCAACTTCTCCAACCTGCGGGGTGAAGCCGAACCCCTGTCAGGCGGCGGCAAGTCATCCGGCCTGATGAGCTTCCTCAAGATCGGCGACCGGGCAGCGGGCGCCATCAAATCCGGCGGCACCACCCGGCGGGCGGCAAAGATGGTGGTGGTCGATATCGATCACCCGGATATCGAGCAATATATCGACTGGAAGGTCAAGGAAGAGCAGAAGGTCGCGGCGATGGTCACCGGATCGCGCATCTGCAAGGAACATCTGACCGCTGTCATGAAGGCCTGCGTCAATTGCAAGGGTGATGGCGATACCTGCTTTGAGGTTCAAAAAAACCCGGCGCTCAAGCGTGCGGTGCGCGCCGCGCGCCGTGCCCAGGTGCCCGACAACTATATCCGCCGGGTGATCCAGTTCGCCAAGCAGGGCTATGAGGACATTGAGTTCGACACCTATGACACCGACTGGGATTCGGATGCCTATCTGACCGTGTCGGGCCAGAATTCGAACAACTCGGTGCGCGTTACCGACGATTTTCTGCGGGCGGTCGAACAGGATGGCCCCTGGGACCTGAATTATCGCACCAGGCCAGGAACCTTGAAGACGGTAAGCGCCCGTGATCTGTGGGAAAAAGTCGGCCATGCCGCATGGGCCTGCGCAGACCCGGGCATCCAGTACCACACCACCATCAACGACTGGCACACCTGTCCAGCAAGCGGATCGATCCGGGCGTCCAATCCATGTTCTGAATACATGTTCCTGGACGATACCGCGTGCAACCTGGCATCCCTCAATCTGCTGCAGTTCCGCAGCCCCGACGGCACATTCGAAATCGAAAACTTCGAACATTGCGTCCGGTTGTGGACCGTGGTTCTGGAGATCTCGGTGATGATGGCGCAGTTTCCGTCACGCCAGATCGCCAAGCTGTCCTACGATTACCGTACCCTGGGTCTGGGTTTCGCCAATATCGGCGGGCTTTTGATGACCACCGGCTATTCCTATGATTCGCCGGAAGGCCGTGCCATGTGCGGCGCGATTTCGGCAATCATGACCGGCGTCTCCTATGCCACCTCGGCAGAGATGGCGGGCGAGTTGGGAACATTCCCCGGTTTCAAGAAGAACCGCGACCACATGCTGCGGGTGATGCGAAATCACCGTAACGCGGCCTATGGTCAGGCAGACGGCTATGAGCAGCTCAACACGGCACCGGTGGCGCTGGACCATGCAAATTGCCCTGACCAACGCCTGATCGCCCATGCCTGCATGGCATGGGACAATGCGGTCGAACTGGGCGATGAGCACGGTTACCGCAACGCTCAGGCCACCGTGGTGGCGCCGACCGGCACGATCGGCCTGGTGATGGACTGCGATACCACCGGTATCGAGCCGGACTTCGCTCTGGTCAAATTCAAGAAACTTGCCGGCGGCGGGTACTTCAAGATCATCAACCGGGCGGTTCCCGAAGCCCTGCGTATGCTGGGCTATGATGACACGGCGATCGAAGGCATTAAAGACTATGCGGTTGGCCACGGCACGCTCAAGGACGCACCGGGCATCAATCACGACACGTTGAAAGCCAAAGGCTTTACCGACACCCAGTTGCAGATCATCGAAAATCAACTGGCAACCGCCTTCGACATCAAGTTCGTGTTCAACAAATGGACCTTCGGCGAAGCGTTCTGCACCGACGTTCTGGGCTTTGAGGCAGACCAGTTGAACGACCTTTCGTTCGACATGCTGAAGGCGCTGGGCTTTTCCAGGGCCGATACGGATGCGGCGAACATCCATTGCTGCGGCGCCATGACCCTTGAAGGCGCACCGGGTCTCAAAGACGAGCATCTGCCTGTGTTCGACTGCGCAAATCCGTGCGGGCGTACCGGCAAACGCTTCTTGTCGGTGGAAAGCCACATTCGCATGATGGCGGCAGCACAGCCGTTTATTTCCGGCGCCATCTCCAAGACCATCAACATGCCCAATGACGCAACGGTCGAGGACTGCAAGGAAAGCTACAAGCTGTCCTGGAAACTCGCCCTGAAGGCCAACGCGCTCTACCGCGACGGTTCCAAGCTGTCCCAGCCGCTGAACGCCCAGCTTCTTGCGGACGACGAAGACGATCAGGACGAAATGCTCGAACAGATTGCCGGTGACCAGCCGGCGGTGCAGAGGGCGGAAGTCCTGTCGGAGAAGATTGTCGAGCGGATTGTCGAAGTGGCCCGTGAAGCAGCGTCCCGGGACAAGCTGCCGCAACGGCGCAAGGGCTATACCCAGAAAGCCATTGTCGGCGGCCACAAGGTCTATTTGCGGACCGGCGAATATGACGACGGGCGGATCGGCGAGATCTTCATCGACATGCACAAGGAAGGTGCCGCCTTCCGCTCTTTGATGAACAATTTCGCCATCGCTATCTCGCTCGGCCTGCAGTATGGCGTGCCGCTCGAGGAATATGTCGATGCCTTCACCTTCACCCGCTTCGAACCGGCGGGCCTGGTGCAGGGTAACGATACGATCAAGAACGCAACGTCGATCCTCGACTATGTGTTCCGCGAACTGGCGGTGTCCTATCTTTCACGCCACGACCTCGCCCATGTCGACCCGACCGAGATCGGCTATGACGTGATGGGCAAGGGCGTCGATGAAGGCAAGACGGACGAACACGACACCGCAGTACCCGCTCCAGAGCCGCTGCAGGCAGCACGGGTTCTGAGTGCTGGCTACATGCGCCAGAAGGTGTCAGGCAATGTGGTTGTCATGCCGGGCGGACCGGCCGCCGGCGGACCGGTCGCCATGATGCATTCGCAGGTCACAGAAGCTCTGGCGCCGCAATCCAGCCTGGCGGTTGCCGAGATTATGGTGGAGGACCAGATCGAGCTCTATGAGGATACCAGCGTGGAGGCTGCGCGCCCCAAGTCGGACCTTGCCGCCGAAGCCCGCATGAAGGGCTATGAAGGCGAGGCCTGCGGGGAATGCGGTAATTTCACAATGGTGCGCAACGGCACCTGCCTGAAATGCGACAGCTGCGGCTCGACCAACGGCTGTTCGTAGCAAGTCAAACCCACCTGGCACATTCATGCCACACAGCGAAAGGCGGTCTTGGACCGCCTTTTGTTTTTCTGAAACGCTGCTAAGCTTCCCGCCTGTCTTATACCAAAGGAACTGACTATTGACCCATTTCATGGTCCAGTCCGGCCTGCTCGCCAAGGCGCGGGGCGCGGGGCGATGCGGGGTATCGGACAAGGCCCGCAACGCAGGCGATGGGCCGGACTGGCCCACCGAAGGCCGGGTTCTTTTGCCCTCCGGCAGCGTTGCGCAGTGCTTGCGGTACCGGTACCGCGGCGCAGCACGCGCCTTGCTGCAGGGTAAAATCATCCCGGTGAAATGGGTCAATAGTCAATTCCTTTGGTATTAAGGGATCAGGGGAGACATTTGGTGCGGGTGGACGCAACATGAAGCCGCCGTCATTTGAGTATCTGGCGGCAACCAGTATTGACCAGGCGGTGGCAGCACTTGCTGCCGGCCAGGGCGACGCCAAGATCATTGCCGGTGGCCAGAGCCTGATGCCGATGCTCAATTTCCGCCTGCTTGCGCCTGCCATGCTGATCGACATAAACCGGGTACCGGGCCTTGCTTTCATCGAGGCGGAGGGTGATGGCCTGCGGATCGGCGCCCTCACCCGTCACCATGCTCTGGAAACCTCCGATCTGGTGCGTTCGCGCTTTCCCGTACTGAGCGAGGCCATGGCCCATGTGGCGCATCTGGCGATCCGCAATCGCGGCACCATCGGCGGCAGCCTGTGTCATGCGGACCCAGCCGCAGAACTGCCGATGATGGCGATGCTGCTGGATGCAACGATTATTGTGGCGGGATGCGAAAAACCACGCGAAATAGCGGCGCGGGATTTTTTCGCCGGGGCACTTACGACTGTCCTTGCAGAAGATGAACTGGTCACCGAGATCCGCCTGCCCGGCCTGCCCGGCCTGCCCGGACAAACCGGCTGGGGCTTTGAAGAAATCGCCCAGCGCTCGGGCGATTTCGCCATCGCAGCGGCTGCGGCGACACTCACCATGTCTGGCACCACCGTGCGCGAAGTGCGTATCGCGGTGATGGGGGTGGACGAGACGCCCAGGCGGGTGGCCGAGGCGGAAGCACTGCTGACCGGTACCGATGGCAGCGCCGGCGCCATCGAGGCGGCAGCTTTGGCCGTGCGCGACGCGGTCGACCCCATGAGCGACCTGCATGCATCGGCCGACTATCGCCGTCATCTGGCGCGTGTTTTGACACAGCGCGTGCTCATGGACGCTAAACGACGCGCCGGTGGGCAGACGCCGTGAGCGCCAGCCATGACATCGAGGTGACCGTTAACGGCACCGTACATAAGGCAACGGTGGAACCACGCCTGACCCTGGTGGATTTCCTGCGCGAACACCTTAACCTGACCGGTACGCATATCGGTTGCGAACACGGCGTCTGCGGCGCCTGTACGGTAATGCTCGATGGCGACAGCATTCGTGCCTGCCTGTGTCTTGCCGTCCAGGCTGATGGCGCTGAGGTCGAAACGGTTGAGAGCCTCGGGTCCACGGAAAGCCTGAGCCCCCTGCAAAAACGGTTCCAAGAACATCACGCCCTGCAATGCGGTTTTTGCACACCCGGCATGTTGATCACCTGTACGGATCTTCTGGAAAAATATCCGCTGGCCTCAGACGATCAGATCCGCGAAGGCCTTTCCGGCAACCTGTGCCGCTGCACGGGCTATGAGAATATTGTGCGCGCTTTGAGGGCAGCCGTTCAAGACCGTGAAGGAGAACAGTCATGAAAATGCATGCCCTGTCGGGCGGCCGGATCCGCATGCGCAAAAACTTTTTCTATCCCGATGCCGACGGGCAGGAGCTGGCGGACCTGCCGGTGTCGTGTTTTCTAATGCGCCACCCTCAAGGCAATGTTCTGTTCGACACCGGTTGCCACCCATCTGTCGAGCATGATGGCGAAGCCCGCTGGGGCGGTCTTGTCAAATTCATGACGCCGATATTGCGGCCTGGCGAAAACGTCATAGACGAACTGGCACGCCTGTCGCTTGGCCCGGACGATATCGATGTGGTGATCAACTCGCACCTGCATTGCGACCATTGCGGTTGCAACGAGTTCTTCAAGAACGCCACCTTCATGGCCCATGCCAATGAGTTGGAAACCGTGCGCGACCCGGAGATGGAGGGCAAGGGCTATTTCCGTGCCGACTGGGACCAGCCGATGCCGATGGAGACGGTCGATGGTGATAAGGACCTGTTTGGTGACGAGCGTATCGTGATCATCCCCCTGCCCGGCCACACACCGGGCCTGATCGGCGCACTGGCCAATCTCGACCGGGATGGATCGTTCCTTTTGGCCGCCGACGGGCTGAGTGTCTATGACAGCCTGGCCACCGATTTTTCACCACGCAACAACTGGAATGCCGAGCTGTTCGTCAAATCGCTGGCTGAAATCCGCAAGATCGAAGCTGGTGGAGCAACCGTCTTGTGCGGTCATGACGCCGCCCAGTGGGCGACCCTGAAGAAGGCTGAAGAGTTCTATGACTGAGCCTGCGCCCACCGAGGTGCGGCCGAAACTGGTCGGTGCCCGGGTTCAACGGGTTGAAGACCCAAGACTGCTGGCCGGCAAGGGTGCCTATGTGGATGATCACCGCCTGCCCGGCATGCTGCATGTCGCCTTTGTCCGCGCCGACCGCCCACATGCAGCGATCAAGAATATCGACAGTGCCCTGGCGTCAGAAACCCCCGGGGTTACCGGCGTGTTTACCGCGGATGATATTTCCGCGCTCTATCACGCCATCCGGGCGACCTCGCGCATGAAGGATTATCATGCCACCGAGCTTTGCCCGCTGGCACGCGGCAAGGTGCGCTATGTGGGCGAACCGGTGGCCGCCATTGTCGCAGACAACCGCTATATCGCCGAGGATGCAGCACAACTGGTTGTGGTCGAGTATCAGGCCCTGGAAGCCGTAAACGATCCTGAAGGCGCGCTCGAGGCCGGTGCACCGCTGCTTCATGACGATACAACCAGCAATCTGATCGCGGAACGCGCTTTTGCCCGTGGTGATGCGGCCACGGCCCTGGCGGATGCACCGATCCGGGTCGGCGGGCGGTTCCGGTTCCACCGGAAAACCCCGGTGCCAATCGAGAACCGCGTCTATCTGGCCAGCTACGATGACGGCAAGAGGGCGATGACGCTGTATTCCTCGACCCAGGTTCCAGGCATCATCCGCGACGCACTGGTCGATGCCCTCGACCTGCCCGGCCATCGGTTGCGGGTGGTGGCACCTGATGTCGGCGGCGGTTTCGGCTCGAAGGCATCGCTTTACGCCGAAGAGGTGCTGGTGTGCATTCTTTCGCGCCAACTTGGCCGGCCGGTCAAATGGACCAGCGACCGGATGGAAGACCTGATTTCGACCAGTCAGGCCTTCGACGAGATTATCGATGCGGAACTGGGACTTGATGAAGACGGCAATCTGCTGGCGCTCAAGGCCGAGGTGATCGGCGACATCGGCGCCTATTCGATCTATCCCTGGACCGCTGTGCTGGAGCCGGTTCAAGTGGTGAGCTTTCTGCCCGGTCCCTACCGGCTGGAACATTACAGCGCCCGGGTGCGCGCGGTCGCCACCTGCAAGGCGCCGATGGGCCCGTATCGCGGCGTCGGGCGGCCGATCTCGGTGTTCGTTATGGAGCGCCTGATCGACATGGCGGCCAGGCGGCTTGGTATCGATGCCAAGGCCATGCGCGAGCGCAATCTGGTGCTACCGGAGGAGTTTCCTTACAAGACCGGCTCTGGCATCGTGTGGGACCGGTCAGGCTTTACCGAATGTCTGGCAAGCGCCTGCGAGGCAATCGACTATGACGGCTTCCGGCGCGAGCAGGTGGCATCCCGCGCAGACGGCAAATGTCTCGGTATCGGGCTTGCGTCCTATGCGGAGCTGACCGGCATCGGCTCGCGCATTTCGGCAGCTCCGGGCATGCCGATCAATACCGGCACGGAAAGCGCCACCATCCGCATCGATTCTTCAGGTGCGGTCACTGCCTTTTTCGGTGTCGCATCTCACGGTCAGGGACTTGAAACTTCGCTTGCCCAGGTGGTCGCCGACGAACTCGGCGTGGCCTTGGAAGATGTCGAAGTGGTGATGGGCGACAGCGCCACCATGGCGCATGGCACCGGCACCTATGCCAGCCGTTCGACGGTGCTTGCCGGCGGGGCTGCGATCCTGTCGTCGCGTGCGGTGCGCGAAAACATCGTGCGGGCTGCATCCCACCTGCTGGAGGCAGCAGAGGCAGACATCGATATCGCCAACGGCGTTGTCCATGTGGTCGGCACCGACCGCCGCATGACATTGCGAGAACTTGCCCGCGCGGTCTATTCCGAGATGGGCCGGCTGCCCAAGGACGCACGCGAGGAAATCGAGCTGGAAGCAACCAAGCTGTATGACCCGTATTTCGGTACTGCATCGAGTGCCACCCATGCAGCAATTGTCGAAATCGATCCGGAAACCTACAAGGTCAGAGTAAAGCGCTACGTGGTTTCTGAAGACTGCGGCCGGCTGATCAACCCCCTGATCGTTGACGGACAGGTCCATGGCGGCGTGGCGCAAGGCATCGGGGCAGCCCTCATGGAAGAAGTGGTTTATGACGATGCCGGCCAGATCCTGACCGCCAGCCTGGTCGACTATGTGGTGCCGTCGGCCTGCGAAGTGCCTTCCATCGAAGTACATCACGTGGAAACCGAACTGCCCAGCACCATGGGCGGGTTTCGCGGCATGGGCGAAGGCGGTACGATCGGTGCGCCGGCTGCAATCGCAAATGCAATTGTCGACGCACTGTCTGACCTCAACGTCGAGGTCTTCGAAGTGCCGGTCACACCGGAGCGGCTGTTCCGGTTGATTGAACAGGCAAAATCCGAAGGCGGCGCTGAATGAATGCTGAATTGACGGCGAGAACTGCATAAACCCAAGGGTCCAACGAACCGTGTATGACCGTATCAAAGCATACTTCCTGAGCGTCTGGCGCGGCCAGCGGTCGCTCGCCGAGACCTTCTGGCTGTGGACCGTGGGCGTCGTATGGGGAGTGATTTATATCGGCGGGTCATTTGTCGCCGTCACGGTCAGCCGGGGGCTTAAAACCGAAGAACCGTATATCTGGTATCTGGGCGCTATTATCATCGGCACGATCTGGAGCACTGTCGGGTTGTGGCGCAGTGCGTCGCGGTCGGGCAGTCTTTGGTCGATACTGGCCCGCCTGGCCCAGTTGCTCGTCGTGTCCGGGCTGCTTTTTCTTTTCGCGCGGGCACTCAAACTGGTGTGACGGTGCGATCAGCCAGTTCTCCGGCAAGTTCTATCATCTCTTCCAGATCGGCAGTGGTCTTTGCAAGTTCGCTGACAAAAACCACTATCTCGCCGCCCCGGAATTCGAGATTGAGTTCTGGAAGCTGCGTCTCCAATAGGCGTGCACGAAACGGAGCGTCCAGCAGTTCAGCCAGGCTCTCCTGATCACGGCCTTCCAGGCGAAAGGCCTGGTCGAACGCCTCGTCACCGGTTGTTGCCTGCCAGTCCGGCGCCAGTGCCGCAACCACGCCACGGACCCGTTTTGGTGTCCGCCTGATCCCAGCCTGGAGGCCGCTGTCAGATGACAGGGTCAGCCGAACGGATGTAAACGGGCCGGGCTTTGCGTTCGCACCGCCACTCGGCATGGCATGCACGGCGCAGCGCCGGCCATTGGTCTCGAAAGCCAATTGTGGATATGACATGGGTGAACCAGCCCTGAGGGTTCCACCATATCGCACCGCCAGAGGTTTCATGACGGCGGTGAGATTTCGGTTGTCCTGCTGATAGAAATAAAAGGCAAGTGGCAATACCAGCGAGAAGAACCCGGCTGACAGCCAAAAACCCCAGCCTTCATAAGTGAAGAAGACCAGCACGGCGATAATCGGGGGTAACAGCAACCACCATTTCCAGTGCACGATGCAGCCCTGTCTTATGGATGTGCAATGAGCATCCGGCGCATTTTTATCCGCAGTTCGATTCGGGCCGATGGTAGCCGATTTACCTGGTCGTTAGAATGACAGTTAGTGAGCGGCGCCCCATGCGGAAGTCGAGAATTTTCGCCAGCACATGCCGTGCTTTTTGGGCAGCCAAAATCAGCCCAGAACTCCCGCGTGCATAAAACACTGGCAATCCCAAATGATGGCGTTATAGTTTCCACGACTTTGTCCGGGACGACAGATTCTTTTTTCAGGCTGACTGGCCCGGTGCATGAGTTTGACTAACAGATGCGGCAGATACGATGAAGGTGCCTTTCGGGACCTTCAGTGGGATATAGAATTGGCCGCACCAATCACCACAAGATCAACAGAAGCTATTTGCGGCGCAGCGCCGCCACAGGCTTGCGCGCGCATTTCCCTTTGGGGGGACGGCGTCGAATAATAAGAACACGGGTTGCACCCCCGCCGGGGGCCGGTTTATCCGGTCCCCGGTTTTTTTATGGGCGGAAGACGGCAACCGGAAATGCCATTGATCAGTTGCTGAACAGCAGGTTTGGCAGCCAAAGTGCGGTTTGCGGCACAAAGGTTGTCAGCATCAATGTCGGCAGCCAGGCAAATATGATCATGATCAGTGTGGGCTTGATCATCTTGTTGACCGGTGTGTTGGTGACCCGCGCACCCAGATAGAGAAGCGGCGCCGTCGGCGGGGTGATATTGGCCATGCCGAGATTGACCCCCAGCACGGCGGCAAAATGGATCGGGTCCATGCCGACACTGGTGACCACCGGCAACAACAAAGGCGCCGACAATAGAAGGCCGCTGATGTCGTCCATTACCATGCCGATCAGGATCATGGCGACGTTGACCATCAGCAAGATGACGATCGGGTTGTCGGAAACCGAAAACACCAGTGTTTTGGCAAGCCCCGGTATGTCTTCGAAAATCAGAAACCGGCTGACGATCAGAACCATGAAGACCATCAGCATCACCACGCCGATGGTGATCGATGATTCCTTCAGACCCTGCCAGAAATTATGCCGGTTCAGACCCTTATAGACGAAGAACCCGATTGGAATGGCATAGATCACAGCCACGCCCGCGGCTTCCGTCGGGGTCATGACGCCGCCATAGATGCCGCCCAGGATGAAGGCTGGCATGAGCAGCGCTGGAAATGCACGCCACGACCTGACCCCGAACTCCCGGACATAGCTGTCCGGCTTGTCGGGCAGTTTCAGATCCTTGACATTTCGCAACAAAACAAAATTGACGATGCACAAGAGCGCCACCAGGATCAGTCCGGGCACTACGGTCGACAGGAAACATTTGAGCACCGACTGCTGGGTCACCCAGGCATAGAGAATCTGCGACGCGCTGGGGGGTATGAGCAATCCAAGGGGGCATGCGCTGACGACTATCGCTGCGGCAGTACCTTCGGGATAGTTCGCCCGGCGCAGGTGCGGCATCATGATCGAGCCGATGCAGGTCAGCGTGGCTGCGGCACTTCCCGATATTGATCCGAATATCGCGCAGGCGAAGACCGCGGCAGCGCTCAACCCGCCCCTGATCCGGCCGACCAGCAGTTCGGCCACGCTGACCAGCGGGGCTGCGATCTTGCCGCGCTCCATAATCCCGCCGGCCAGAATGAACAGCGGGATCGCGAGCAGCACAACGGTGTTCATTTTCCAATGACCGGCAGGCATGAAACCGGAAACTTCGTGGCCACCGAAGGCGGAGATAAGGATCAGGACGGCGCCGAAGGCAAGCGGCACTGAGACACCGATCACCAGCAATACACACAAAACCACCAGGCAGGCGAGTATCAGCATTTCGTCATCCGCCGCTCGATCCGGGCTCGTCGTTGCCGCCGCTTGCCACTGCTTGGCGTTTGTCTTGCGCAGGCCCAAGATGCAGCAATACGTAAAGACGCAACGCGCTGTAAAACGCCATAAGGATAAAGCCTACCAGTATCCCGATCCGTGGCACGAGAAACGGTATCTTCAAGGCTATGGTCGATTGCCAGTAGGGATAGGAAGAAATTTCATCGCGAACCATCAAAACCGCCCAGTAGACGCAAACTGCGGTTACCAAGAGTTCGATGCAGCAAACCACCACCGCGCGCAGCCAGTTCAAGCGCGGATTGTCTGTCAGATAGTCCAAAAGGTCCGCATTGACGTGGCTGTTCTCATAAGTGCCAAGCGCACTGGCCATGAAGTACAGCCAGAAACAAATTATCAGCAGCCATTCTTCATAAGCGAAAAGATCAGCGTGAAATATGTAGCGAAGAATGACCACGCACAGGAACGTTGCCGCCATGATCAGGCTGGCAACGGAGACAAAGGCGCTCTTGACCGCAAGCAACACGCGAACCGGCCGGCGCAGAGGTGTGGGGATGTGTTCGACCAGCCCCGTCACTTTGTCATGACCGATTGAACAGAAAGCCGGTGGGCGCAACAGCTGCGCCCACCTGATATCGCGTCGTTACTTGTCATTGACCAGACGTTCAATAATCTGCTTGCCAACGATCTTTTCCACTTCCGGCCAAACGTTGGTCTTGATGTGGCTGGCCAGGGCGGCGCGTTCCTCGTTGCTCAGGTCCAGCACTTCCCAACCGGCTTCCCGGAGCTTGGTGATGTAACCTTCGTCGTTGGCACGTGACCAGGCATTGAATGCGGCAGCGGCTTTGTCGACTGCGGCCTGTACGGCGGTGCGTTGTGCCTCGTCAAGTTTTGCCCAGGTCTTTTTCGATGCGTAATAGGTCGATGCTTCGACAAAGGCGTTATAGGGAATGAAATACTTGCCGACATCGCTCTTGGCGAAGTTGGTGTATGTCAGCTGCGCCGTGCAGCAGATTGCGCCATCCACGGTGCCTGCCTGCACTGCGGCGAACACTTCCGCCCAGTTCATGGTGGTGGTCTGGAAACCGATGGCTTCGGTTGCGGCCTTGCCGACCTGTGAGCTCCAAACACGGATGTTCAGGTTCTTGGGTCCGATGGTGGCGTAGTTGTCGGGCTTCTTGGTGGTGACCACGCCGATCGGGCCTTCGACCACATTGCCGAGGAACTTCAGACCAAGACGTTCCAGGACTTCATCCATGATCTGCGAGTATGCCGAACCTTTGTCGCCATAGACCCTCATCATTTCGTCCCAGTTGCCGACCAGGAACGGCAGAGAATTAATCTCCAGCACCGGGTCTTTGTGGGCGTAGACAAAGGCGTGGACGATATCGATGTTGCCGCGGATTGTATCTTCGAGAAGTTCCTCGCCGGAGCCGAGCTGACCGGCTGGAAAATATTTGACCGTGAGGCCGACATTGGCAGCTTCGATGTCTGTCTTGATCTGTTCAAGCATCTTGTTGCCGAAATGTTCAACCGGCAGGACACCGGCCAGTTTCAATGTCATTTCAGCGGCAAACGCACCTGTTGCCAGCGAAACCGCTAGGGCTCCGCCAACAAGGGCGCCGGTAAAGGTTTTTATGATTCTCATTATTCTCTCCCTGACTTGTGGTGACAGATACACCCCGGCCACCATGCCAACAGTAACGCACTGTGTTCAAACCTAATCTTGAACAAAACAGACGACAAAGATAACATTTAGGACAATATGCAAATGGAGGCGGGCTCATGACCTATCAGACCTCATTGTTCCCCGCGCCACCGGACATGCCGGACATAAAACCGGATATGCGCGTCGGGTTCATCCTGTCTTCGCGCTTTACGCTCCTGTCTTTTGCAAGCTTTATTGACGCATTGCGGCATGCAGCCGATGAGGCAGATTTCAGCCGGCAGATCTATTGCCATTGGAAAGTTATCGCGCCGACTCTGGAACCGGTCACCGCAAGCTGTGGCGTTGAGGTCTGTCCGCAGGAAACTTTTCTGGACCCACGAGAGTTCGACTACATCGTGGTTGTCGGCGGCCAGTTGCCATGGTGTCTTGAACAGTGCGATGAAATCACTCCTTATTTGCGCACCGCCTATGCGGCGAATGTCTCGATCGTCGGTCTGTGCACCGGAAGTTTCCTGCTGGCCCAGGCGGGCCTGCTCGACGGCCGTCACTGCGCCATTCACACGGCCCATCTCAGGCAGATGCAGAGCCTGTTTCCAAAAGTTCTGGCCGACACAGACCGGATCTATGCCAACGATGATGAGATCTTCACCTGCCCGGGCGGCACCGCAGCACTTGACCTGGCCTTCGCTCTGATCGGGGAGCGTTGCGGACGGGCACGCGCGATCAAGGGGCTGAGAGCGTTGCTGCTCGATGCCCAGCGGACCGCCCGTCATGTACCGCATCGGCCGTTTGGGCATCTGGTCGCCAGCGGCAACCGCAAAGTTGAACAAGCGGCTGAGTTGATGGAGGGACAGATCGCTGCCCCGCACAGCATCGCAACGCTTGCACGACAGCTCAACACCTCGGCGCGCGAACTCAACCGGCTGTTCACCAAGCATGCCGGCAAACCGCCGGCTGCGGTTTGGCGCGACATGCGCCTGGATCAGGGCCATTGGCTGTTGCTGAATTCAACCAGAACCGTGACGCAAATAGCCCTTGAATGCGGTTTTGCCGATGGTGCCCACTTCTGCCGCTGGTTCAAGAGAACGTACGGTGAAACACCAAGAGATTTCAGGAATCGGCGCCGCGAAGTGTGGGCCCATCAATGATACGACCATCGACAATCGTTTGGGATTTTGTGAGGATGCCGCCGTCGGCAGGATTTGCAGCCTGCAAAGATACGCTGGATGTCCAGCGCATACAGGGCTCTACCTTTCATGAAGCAGATTACCGAACTCACAGATGATTGCGTCTGGCATGCCACCGCTGTGGAGGGGCCACCGACAGGGTCGCTTGAGCAAGATATTGAAACAGAGATCGTCATTGTCGGCGCCGGCTACACCGGACTGGTGACCGCTCTCAGGTTGGCTGAACGGGGAATTGAGCCGGTCGTTGTCGAAGCCAAGCAGGTCGGCTTCGGCGGCTCAGGGCGCAACCTGGGTCACTGCACGCCGACGTTCCATTACTGGCCCTTTGACAAAATCAAGAAATTCTACGGTGCGGATTATGGCGACCGGATCATCGCCATGCAGACCGGCGCGGCCGATCATGTGTTCTCGATCATCGAGCAGTATCAGATCAAATGCGAGGCGGTGCGCAACGGCATTTTGCGGCTCGCTGCCAGCCCGCGCCACCTCAAGGGATTAAAGGCACAAAAAGAGCTTTATGAAAGTCACGGCCTGCGCGGCCATATGCTCGATAGTCGGGAGGCTGAAGACCTCAGCGGTTCGCCTCGTTTCCATGGTGGCTGGCTGATGGAGGGCGCGGGACACCTGAACCCGCTCGGCTATGCCCGGGGACTGGCACGTGCAGCCCTGTCGCGGGGTGCGCAAATCTATACCCAAAGCCCGGTGGAAGGCATTGAACGCGAAGGCGCGCGCTGGCGTGTCCGCACGCCCGAAGGCAGCGTGCTTGCCGACAAGGTGCTGATGGCGACTGGCGCCTATACCATCGGCCCGCCCTGGCCTAAACTCAACACGGCGTTTGACAATGTGCCGGTGGCCGGGCTGGCGACCGCACCTCTCGACCCGAAATACCGTGATCTGGTACTCAAGGGCGATCATTCGCTGGTCGATACCCATGGCGACCCGATCCTCTATAAATGGACCCAGGACAACCGGCTGATCACCACGGTGTTTTTCGCCGGGCGTCTGGGCAATGACCCGCAGGCGACCCGCGACCTGATGACCCGAAAGACCAAATGGGTGTTCCCTCAGCTCGAGCCGGTGAAATGGGAGCACTACTGGTACGGCCTGCTCGATGGGCAGTACCGCACCATACCGCGCATCTACCGGCTGGATGAAAATGTCTATTCCTGCCTTGGCTATTCCGGCCGCGGGGTGCCGACGGCAACGGCGGCGGGCTCGGTTCTGGCGGATCTTCTGGAAGGCAAGGACGAAGCGCAACTGAGCCTGCCGGTCGAACAGTTCCAGCAGGTCACACCGGGCCTTGCCGCTTTGCAGTCGATCTACATGAAGTGGACACGTGTGCGCGACCGCATCCGGCTGAAGCTGGATGGCACCCGCGACATGCCGCCGGTCATGTGACGGTTCCCGTCAAGCGCCGTCGCCATAAGGCGCGAATTCTCCAGCCTCCAGATAGGCCTGATGATATGTCATGAGCTTGTCTTCATCGACATCGACGCCCAGTCCCGGCCCCTCCAGCCGGCCCCATTTAGGGCCATCGATGATCGGTATCGGTTCGGTGAGGATGTCGCCGGCCATGAACTGTGCGGTCTGCTGGTTGCCGTCACAGGCATTGGGTGCCGCCAGCATCATGTGCTGTCCGGCTGCCGCGGCCAGACCCAGTTCACCATGGGTGTGCTTGCACACCTGCCAGCCTTCCAGATGCGCCATCCAGTTCAGGGCATGAAACCGGGTCAACGAGCCGACCCAGAACGGGCTGTAGCACAGATAATCGCCGCACCGGCTCTTGATCAGGCGGTAGGCGTCAGCAGCACGCCACAGCCCTTCATTGACACATAACGATGTGGCCACGTGGTGCTTCAAGTCGTGGAAATTTTCAACCGGGTCGATCGGCACCGGCGCTTCGACAAAGTCAATGTCATATGCTTCATGCCACAGGGCCAAACGCTGTCTGGCCTCCGGCATCGACCAGGCCTGGTTTGCATCGATACGGATCTTGCGGTCGGGCCCGACGGCCCGGCGAAGGACTTCCAGCATGGCCGCTTCTTCGGCTGTATCGACACCGACCTTGAGGTAGAACACCGAATAGCCGCGTTTCACACCATCGCGTGCCTGCGCTGCAATGGCGTCAACATCGCCCCGTTCCATGTAATAGAAATAATCCACCTCATCACGCAGGGCGCCACCGAACATCCGGTATAGCGGCTGGCCAGAGGCCTTGCCGCACAGGTCCCAAAGCGCCATATCGATACCGGCATAGGCAAAGTTGCCGGTCATCGGCTGGAACTCCCAAAGGCCGGCTGAATAAAGATCCCGCTGAAGGGCTTCCTTGTCCCAGGGATCGCATCCGACGACCAAAGGTGCCATTGCCTGGACCGCGCTGTCGATACCGGCGGCATCGGCAGCACGGGTGCATTCGCCCCAACCGATCAGGCCGTCATCTGTGGTTAGCTTGACAATGGTGTCGCATATGCCGCCGCGCCTGATGATCGAACTTACCTCAACATGCTTATAGGCTACGCGTGTCGGGAAGCTCTCGATTGTGGCGATCTTCATTTCGACCTCCCGGTCATCTGTCCTCAAGGGTTATTCCCGCAAGGTCGATCTCGGCAGTTCGACCCATGACCAGGTCGGCGACCACTCTTGCCGATCCGCAGGACATGGTCCAGCCGAGATGGCCGTGGCCGGCATTCAGAAACAGGCCGCCGATGCGGGTCGGTCCAAGATAAGGAATGTTGTCAGGCGTTGTCGGGCGCAGGCCGGTCCAGGCCCTGCCGGCGGCACGATCAGGATAATCGGGAAACAGCGTGAAAAAGAAGTTTTCGAGATTTACGACGCGCTTGGGGTTTAGCGTCTTGTCGTGCCCCGTGAACTCGGCGGTACCTCCAACACGGACGTTGTCACCGATCCGCACGATGCCCATTTTGCGGCCATCGTCGACAAACGGCACCACGGGTGCAGCGTTCCATCCATCGACCGGAAAGGTGACGGAATACCCTTTGACCGGATAGATCGGCAGATGAATGCCCAAAGGCTGCAATAAACGCGCACTGGCATTTCCCAGCGCGACAACACAGGCATCTGTATCGATGTGTTCCCTGTCGGTGATGATCCGCGAAACGGTGCCGTTGGTTATGTCGATCTTTTCGACTGTTTCGCCGTACCTGAACACAACGCCATTTGAACGGCAAATATCGGCAAGACCCTGAGTGAACTGGTGAGCGTCACCTGCTTCGTCGTCCGGATAGTGGATACCGCCCGAGATCTGATCGATTTGGCGGGCAAGAGCCGGCTCCAGTTCAATGCACCCGGCAGCGTCCAGAACGTTTGTCTCGACGCCGAGTGTGCGAACGACATCGGCGGCCCGCGTGGTGGCGTCCATGGAGTACTGATCGCGGAACAGATGCAGTGTGCCGCTGCTGTTCAGCGAATACTCGATGCCGGTGTCATCGGTTAGCTGCTTCAGGCTCTGATGGCTGTAGGTGCACAGGCGTAATGTATTCTCAGTGTTGCGGCGCCAGGCGGCGGGATTGCACTGGCTGAGAAACTTCAGACCCCACAAGGTCAGGCCCGGCAATGCGCCGGCGCGGATCAGGAAGGGCGAGCCTTCACGCCCGAACCATTTCAACAGCAGGCGCGGGAGACCGGGTGCTGCCCAGGGATCCGACATGCTTGGGGTGATAAGTCCGCCATTGGCGAAGGACGTCTCAAGACCGGCCCCCGGCTGGCGTTCGATGACCGTGACACCGCAGCCGGCTTGGGCCAGATAATACGCCGTGGTGACGCCCACCACCCCTGCCCCAAGCACTGCCACATGCGGTTCGCCGGCCATTGCCTAGAGCATGACTTCTTTACAAGCACCACCGCGATATCGCGCATCGAGGCGTTGCGACAAGGCCATCACTGTATCGAGGCATGGCAGGCCGGACCAGCCTGCGAGTTCTTCGAGACTGATGGCCTCAGCCCCCTGGCCGCCAAGCAGCAGCGCTTCATCGCCGACCTGGGCGTCCCCGACGTCATCGAGATCAAGCGTCAGGTGTTCAAGGGACACCGCTATGACCGGCACCCTCTGCCCTTTGATAATCGCGCAGGGTGTCGATCCCGGTATCGGTCGCTGCAACCCGTTTGCAGCACCCATAGGTGCAACCCCGATCCGCTTTCCCTCCCTGATACCGAATGCGCCGGCGATCGCCAGGTCATGACCCTGGCGATGTTCAGTAACCTGGACCAGTTGCGTTCCAACCTCGCACAAAACCGGTCTAAACGCGGACAAATCCCCGACCGGTTCTCCGGCAAAGGGAGACAGGCCAAACAGAAGATGGCCGACACAGACCGCGTTGGCCTGATCCGTCAATCCCGCGGCAACGCTGCTGCTGGCACCTGCCTGGGTGACCGGGGGCAGAAGGCCGGCGCGTTCAAGACGCACAAGTAAGTCGTCGAATGCTGCAAATCTGATTCTTGCCCACTCACACCCGGCCTGATCGCCAAATGGCAGGTGGGTGTAAAGCCCTGCAACCCGCAGACCCGGCATCGTCGATAAAGCGCGCAGAAAACCCTCGATTTCGTCCATGACAACGCCCAGCCGTCCAAGCCCCATGTCGGCCTTGACGTAGATCTGAACAGGCGTGTCATCCGCCTTGGCGGCTGCAGCCATGGCGCCCGCCATGTCCACGATGGTCGGGATCAGACCCGCGGCGGTCAGTTCGCCGATCCCCTCGGGCAATGCACCGGCAAACATGACCACCGGCAGGCATACACCGTTTGCCCGCAACAAGGACGCCTCTTCATAAGAACCTGTCATCAAGGCAGTTACGCCGCCACGCTCCAGCGCTCGCGCAACAGGCAGTGCACCATGCCCATAGGCATTGCCCTTGATGGCGGCAAAGATGTTTTGACCTGGCCCGACCCGGCGCTGCACCTCGGCGAGATTGCCGGCAAGCCTGCCCAGGTCGTAAACCGCCCAACTCGGATGTACTGTGCCCGTCATTTGCACCATTCGTTCAAGTATCTGGCAGAGGCCCGCCAGAGTACAAGTTTCCCCGGTCAGGTCACCTGATTTGTGGATTTGGGGGACAGGGATGCGGGCTTAAGAGAGGTTCCCTGCCCGTTGCATACACATTCGCCCGGCACGCTGACGGCGACGGAAACCGCTTCGAACTCCCTGCCGATCAACGAAAGATTGTTTAAAACTCTAAGCATCCGATACAGGTTGCATTAATTCGATGGTGGTTAAATGGTACTGACCGGAGTAACGCTGTGCGGATTGGGCAGGATCGCATTTAGCGTTTTACACAAGGACAACTGCCTGAGGACCGCCGATGGCGCTCCCGGCATTGACACAAAAATGCAAACAACTGCCAAAATGAAAAGGCACTGCACTCAGCTCGCCCTGGCGCTGGCCCTCAGCGTCTCCACATCACACGCGATACAGGCCGACCCTGCGCTGACCAACCGCGCACTCCTGGCCCTGTTTCCAGGCACGTTCAAAGGCACGGTCCATGGCCTTGCCGAAGTCGTGCTGACCGCCAGCCCCAATGGCGCCCTGCGCGGTACCGTTATGGGCCGTAAGGACCAGGGACGCTGGAAAGTCATGCGCAACACATTGTGCATCAAACTGGCCTATATGACCGAAGGCAAGTACATCTGCAGCACAGTGCAGCGCAATGGCCAATGGCTGCTTGCCAACCATGGCGGGCCGATTGTCTTCCGCAAACTCGTGCAGTCAGCGGACAAGCGGTCATACGGCCGCGACTGACGCCCGTTTTCGGCACCGGTCACGACATCGAATCAGTACGATACTCAATTTTGGAATTTGAACTGGCTGTTGCGCCGGCGCCGCCGGCGCGCGCGATCAGGACCAGACGCGCTTGGAGATGTAGAAGATGTGCTGGCCGATCTGTCCGGCACGCTCCAGATGGCGCCGCCAGCGCGGACGCACATAGTTGGCGTGATAGTGGGTCGACCGCTGGATCATGGCATCCAGACGCATCAACGGCCGCATCTGTTTTGGCGCACGCTTGCAGTCGCTGCCACAGTTGATCTTGTAGGCCAGCGCCTTGGACTGTGACCAGGCTCGTGCTTCCACCGGATCATCCTGCTGGCCATCACAGGCAAAGGAGAACTGGCACCGGTTTGACATATGGGCATTCTGATAGACCACGCCGCATATACTATTGGGATATTTGCGGCTGGTGACACGGTTCAGGATGACCTGGGCAACAGCGATCTGGCCCAGCTTGCTCTCAGAACGCGCCTCAAAGTAGATGGCAGTCGCCAGGCAGCCGGTCTGCCAGTCGAGACCCTCATTGCGGATCCTGAAGGCATTAAGCTCCGCCATATGCGGCGCCGGCTTTTGCCAGGCGGGATCAGGCACGGAAAAGTAAGTGGCCGGGATGTGCCGCTGACGGGCTTGCAGGAACTCCGGCAACTGCGCGGGGGGATTGGACACGATTCGACCAGCCAGACCAAGACGATCTCTCGACTCGCTGACAGTAATGTCTTGCGATGGTATGTTCGCAGGCGCACGATTTACAGCAACCACCATTGGTAATGAGGCTACTAGCGCAAACACAACGCCTTTCTTTACACTTCTCACTCGCACACTACTGGCCGTGTATTATTATTAATCAGGCCAGAAGTGTAACAATCCTGTTTTTCTTATCTGTTCATTCCAGTTGTATGTTTCGATATTAGTTTTATTACTTTTTGATTCAAATTTTACTCAAATTTTTTATAGATCACGCACCATCCATTGCCGTTGGCTGATATCAGGCGGAAATCCGCCTGCTCCAACCAACGCACACACGAATTCATGGGGGTATTGGGCCGATTCCGCACCGTGAGTGTGCGCGGCGAGATCGAAAAGGATAGCTGCCTAGAATGGCTTGAAGGCAATACCGACTTAGTGGCTGACGTGCACCGTTGCGCCGATGCGCACCCGTTTGTAGAGGTCGATCACATCGTCGTTCAGCATGCGGATGCAGCCACTGGAGACTGCCGTCCCGATGGTGTGGCTGGCGCGGGTACCGTGAATGCGGTAGAGCGTATCACCGAGATAAAGTGCCCGGGCGCCGAGTGGATTTTCAGGACCTCCAGGCATGTATTTCGGCAGATCCGGGCGGCGCACCAGCATTTCTTCAGGTGGCCTCCAAGATGGCCATTTGGCCTTGCGCGACACTTTCGAGACACCGCTCCAGGTGAAGCCTTCGCGGCCGACACCGACCTTGTAGCGATAGGCCTTGCCCTTGCCGACAACGTAATACAGCCGCCGCTCGTTTGTGCGGACAACGATGGTGCCCTGTTTGTACCTGGCTGGAAAATCCACGACGGTTCGTGTCGTGCCCGCGGTGATGCGGTTGAACTCTTCCCCGACCCCGGAAAAGAAACTGTTGAAATCGGACTGCAAACGCTGCTTCCATTGGCCGGCATCCGCTGGACCAACTGCAACCGCCAGGACCAATACAACCGCCGCTGCGGCGACCCGTTTCAACGCACTCATACAAACCCCTCCCGCACCTAGCGCTACTCAAACAGGCGGCACGAAAACCATCGAGTGGTATTTGGCGCACATGGTCGTGACGACAATGTGGCCGGGAAAGGACCAATTTGCGCGGTTTTGAGGGGGTTGAAACAAAAAAACCCCTGCCGGCTGATGAGCGCACGGCAGGGGATAATTCGTGTGAACTGCTGTTCGTCTGGCTTAGAGCTCGACGTGAACCGTGGTGCCAAGTTTGACGCGGGCATACAGATCCATGACATCCTGATTGAGCATCCGGATGCACCCGCTCGACACAGCGGAACCGATCGTGTGATCTTCAACGGTACCGTGAATACGATAGAGGGTTGAACCGAGATACAGGGCGCGCGCGCCTAGCGGATTGCCGGGGCCGCCGGGCATGAATTCCGGCAGGTAGGGCTGGCGCTTGCGCATCTCTGCGGGCGGATGCCAGGAGGGCCACTCAGACTTTCGGCTGATTTTGTGGACGCCATACCACTCAAATCCGGGGCGCCCGACACCGACTGAATACTCACGTGCCTTGCCACCGGGAAGAACCAGGTAAAGCTTGCGCTGTTTCGTGCTGATCACGATCGAGCCTGCTGCGTGCCGGCCCCGATAAGACGTAACACGTGCCGTGCCGTCGGCCTGTACTGCTTCCTCCGGGGAGATGCGGTCAAGCGCATAAGCGTTCCAGTCGATATTGCCACTGCGGTCGCGGAAGGTACGATAGTCGCTCCGTGAACTTGCAATATTGCTTGAACGTGTTTTCCGGCGCGCAGGCTTTGCAGCATCGTAAGTCGACCGGAACTGGTTTGACGATCGTTTACCCACAGGCGGCGTGGCCAGCCATTTTCCGAAGGTGCCGAAAAAACTGCCATCCTCGGCGGCGTGTGCGGTTTGCGGTTGAATGAAGAACCCCAGGCCCAGAATCATTGCGGCCAGGCCAGCCGCCTTAAACAGTATTTTCATTTTTATCGCCCTGCCATTGTTGTAAATGCGCGGGCAGTTGTTCTTATTGTGCCGACTTTAGCCGGTCTCGTTCCTGCCCACGCCATCCGCACCGCCAAAGACAGCGCGAATGTTGGGCAGATTACAGAATAAAACTCAAAATCCGGTTTGGAAATTGTTTAAAATTGTCGACATCCGAATTTAAACATACGTTAACCTACAATTCTCAAGTTATTCTCCCTTGAATACAGGTTTTCTCTTGTTGGCAAATGAGTCTATACCATGCGGCCCATCATGGGTGCGCGCCATGGCGACGATACCGCGGCTTTCAGCGTCCAGTTGCGCCTCAATACTGGCGGAATAGGCGGAAAGAAGAAGACGCTTCGTGCCGCCATAGGCTTTGGTCGGTCCGGCCGCAAACTTGCGCGCCACAGCCATGGCCTCATCCATAAGCGCTTCCCTTGCCACCACCTTGCTGGCAATGCCCCAGTCGACCGCTTCATGCGCGCTCAACACACGGTTGGTAAGCGCTAATTCCTTGGCGCGCATAAGGCCGACATGCTTGGCGATGAAGTAAGTCGAACTGCCGTCCGGGGTCAGACCGGAGGCGGTATAGGCGGACACGAACTTGGCCTCTTCCGCTGCAATCACATAGTCGCCGGACAAGGCCATGCTGAAGCCGGCACCGGCGACAGTGCCATTGACCGCGATGACCACGGGAGCGTCCATATATTGAAACCGGATAACGCCATTATGCATCATGGTGGCGGTATGGGTGAGAAAGGCCGGCAATCCGTCATCCTGCTGGTTGAACAATTTGAGATCGCCGCCGGCACAGAACATGTCACCATTTGCAGTCAGCACAACGGCGCGCACATCGTCCTGGGTTTCACAGCGTACCGCCACATCAAACAACTCGTCCGCCATCACCTTTGTCAGCGCATTGGCGGCATCCGGCCGGTTTAAAGTGATCACGCCGACGCCATCGGTGACGTCAAATAACAGTGTCTCATAGCTCATAGGTGGTCTCCGCGCCGTGTCATTGGTTGCTTTGGGAATTTATAGCAAGGGCTGAGACCGTTGGCCACGATGCCGGACAGAGGCAGGCATTTTGGGCTTGCGCCACTGCGTCGTAAACCAAATCACACTGTGCTATTTTGTTCCCATGGATGTAGAAAGCGCACAGGCTTTGGCTGTCGAATATTACCGCACTGACAGACAGTGGTATCCGGGTGCGCTCGAACGACTGGTTGATGCCTTCCTACGAGACGTCGGTGATGATGATTGGTGCAGCAAGTTCCCAAATTTTACTGACGGCGTGCTATTTGATCTTTCAGAAGCCGAACCCGATCAATTCAACGGCCATGGCACCGCTTACATTATTGGTAACAAGGATCATGTCGAACCGATTTCAGTACAAATGCGGTTCAATCCCACCGTAACAGAGGTGACCGAGGCAACCATTAAGTTTGGAATTGGCACGACCAAGACATCAAGGCCTGGTTCACCTACGACCAAAACGCTTGTCCAATCCGTCCTGGCAAAGGCGACGTCCACCAGACCCAAGTTTGATTTTGAATGGAAATATGAGTTCAGACTCTTGGACGGCAAATGGTCGAGTGAGCGTGCAGATTGACTTGTCGTGTCTTGGCGATCTCGCCTAAACCCTTTTGCACCCGAGTTGTGCACAACAGCAAGGATCAACTCATCCGACATAGTCCTGATCAGCGCATTGGAGACATCCGGGGCGGTTCAAGGTGATCACGCCAACGCCGCCGGTTACGTCGAACAGCTGTGTCCCGCAGCTCAGCGGTGGCCCCCGCGCCTTGGTGTTGGTTGTTAGCAGAATTTGCAACAATCCTCGACGGAGATGGCCACAATTCTCTGATGGCGGACGCAGATGGAAACCCCGTTGGGCGTCCTCTTATGTTCAATCCAGCCCGATGACCAATTTGCCAAAATGCTTGGCACTGCGCATCCGGTGGTAGGTCGCCCGGGCGTCCGTAAACTCAAATGTTTCATCGATTACGGGCTTCAAGCCGTGATGTGAAATGGCCTCATTCATTTCGAGGAACATCTGTCGCGAACCGACATAGATGCCACGCAGGGTGATCGACTTTCGCATGAGGTTCGTGGGCGACACTGCGCCCTCGACGCCGGTCAGGATGCCGATCAGCCCGATGATCCCGCCGACCCGGACGGCGGCAATTGATTTCTGCAAGGTTCCCGGTCCACCGACCTCCACGACCCGGTCAGCTCCCGCCCCATCTGTCAATTCGACAACTCTTGCATCCCAATCAGCGTTTTCCCGGTAGTTGATGGTCTTCCATGCGCCCATGGCCCGCATGCGTTCCAGCTTTTCGTCACTCGATGAGGTCACAATCGTGCGCGCGCCCATCATCTGACAGAACTGCTGGGCAAAGACCGAGACCCCACCGGTGCCGAGCAACAGTACGGTTTCGCCAGGGCGGACTTGGTGGGGTTGTGTCAGGGCGTGCCAGGCGGTCAGCCCGGCACATGGCAGGGTTGCGGCTTCCGCCCAGGTCAGATGTTGCGGCACCGGCACCACGCCGCGCGCATCAAGGACCACATGTTCGGCCAGTACGCCGGGTCTTGCACCGCCGAGTGCGGACGACATTGCCGTGGATGAGATTGGCCCGGCTTCCCAGTCCTGGAAGAAACATCCCATCACCCGGTCACCGACGGCAAGCCCGGTCACGCCGGCGCCCAGCGCTGCAATCTCGCCGGAGGCATCGGAATTCGGAATTGTCGGATAAGGCAGCTTGCGGCTGATCGGATCTTCGATGGTTGACAGATCCCGGTAGTTGACAGAAGAAGCATGAATTCTGACAAGCACCTGACCCGCGCCCGGCTCGGGCATCTCTCGCTCGTTCAGCGCGAGTGCATCAACTCCACCATCGGAAACGATTTCCCAGGCGCGCATAACAGGACATTCCTTTTCGCAGGCGATCGTGTGCCGCTTTGCAGCAAATTCCAGCCGTGGCTAGTCCGCCTTGGGCAGGTTCAAGCGGATGTGAAGTTCACGCAGCTGTCGTGCGGAAACCTCGGACGGGGCACCCATCAACAGATCTTCAGCCTGCTGGTTCATTGGGAACATGATAACCTGGCGCAGATTGTCTTCACCGCATAACAGCATGACGATACGGTCGATGCCCGGCGCTATGCCGCCGTGGGGCGGTGCGCCATATTGCAGAGCGCGCAGCATGCCGCCGAACTTCTCTTCCACCACTTCGGGACCGTAACCGGCAATCTCGAAAGCCTTGAACATGATCTCCGGCGTGTGGTTCCGGATGGCGCCCGACGACAGCTCGATGCCATTACAGACGATGTCATACTGGTAGCCCAGAATGTCGAGCGGATCCTTGGTCTGCAATGCTTCAAGACCGCCCTGGGGCATGGAGAACGGGTTGTGGGAGAAGTCGACCTTCTTTTCCTGGTCGTCCCACTCGAACATGGGGAAGTCGACGATCCAGCAGAATTCGAACCGGTCCTTTGCAACGAGGTCAAGATCCTCGCCCGCCTTGGTGCGCGCAGCACCAGCAAAATCGACAAACTTCTTCGGCACACCGCAGACGAAGAATACCGCGTCGCCGTCTGCCAGTCCGAGTTTTGTGCGCAAGGCCTCGGTACGCTCAGGGCCGATGTTCTTGGCAACGGGACCTGCCCCCTCACCTTCGCGGAAAAAGATGTAGCCGAGACCCGGCTGGCCTTCGCCCTGCGCCCATGAATTCATGCGGTCGCAAAAGGCGCGGCTGCCGCCGCCCTTGGCGGGAATTGCCCAGACCTCGACCTGGTCATCACCGGCAATCATGCCGGCGAACACTTTGAAACCGCTGTCCCGGAATGTATCGGTAACCGCTTCCATCTCGATTGGATTGCGCAGATCAGGCTTGTCGGAGCCATACTTCCGCATGGCCTCGGCATAGGGAATACGGGGGAAGTCCTGGGTTACCGGCTTGCCGTCGGCAAACTCCTCGAACACACCGCGCATGACCGGCTCGACTGCCTGGAACACATCTTCCTGGGTCACGAAACTCATCTCGATATCGAGCTGGTAGAATTCACCGGGCGAGCGGTCGGCGCGCGCGTCTTCATCGCGAAAGCACGGCGCGATCTGGAAGTAGCGGTCGAAGCCGGCGATCATGGTGAGCTGCTTGAACTGCTGGGGCGCCTGGGGCAGTGCATAGAACTTGCCGGGATGCATGCGCGAAGGCACCAGGAAATCGCGCGCGCCTTCCGGGCTCGAGGCGGTCAGGATCGGCGTCTGGAACTCGGTGAAGCCACCGTCCCACATGCGCCGGCGGATGGAATCGATGATCTTCGACCGCTTGACAATGTTGGCATGCAGGGTTTCGCGCCTGAGATCAATGGCGCGGTATTTGAGCCGCGTATCCTCAGGGTAATCCGGCTCTCCGAACACCGGCACCGGCAGTTCCTTGGCGGCACCCAGGACTTCCAGGTCGCGGATGAACACCTCGACATGACCGGTCGGCAGTTTGTCGTTGATGGTATCGCTGCTGCGTGCCTTAACCTCGCCGTCGATGCGGATCACCCATTCGGATTTCACCGTCTCGGCCAGGGCGAATGCAGCGGAGTCCGGATCGGCAACGCACTGGGTAACGCCGTAATGGTCGCGCAGGTCGATAAACAACAGGCCGCCATGGTCGCGCACCCGGTGAACCCAGCCGGAAAGCCGTGCGGACTGACCAACATCTTCCTGTCTCAATTGCCCACAGGTGTGGCTGCGATAGGCGTGCATTTTGCGTTACTTCTCCTGGATGGGGATGCGGGCGGAAAAGCGCATGACCCATGGGATTTGTCAAGGTGATCAGAGGCAGATTCTGTGTTCCGGCCCATTCAGCCCCTTCGCTCCACCTGCCGAAACAATCCCCAGCCGTCAGACAGCCCCTGCCGGCATCGGCATTTGGGTAAATCAGAAAATCCTATGAAAACAGGTTACCGGGCGGCAAGCCGGTTGCTTAAATCTTCGAGTGTTGCGCGCCATGCAGCATAACTTGCAGAGTCACTCCACAACCCGTTCAGTTCCGATGAAGTTCCCTGCACTGTGACAATGATCCGCCTCGCTCGCACCGCCAATTCAGGCGGAATGGAGGTGCGGTGTGTTTCGAGCCACGCTTTGAGCCGTGCAGGCATATCTGATGACGGCTTTCCCAACATTGCCGCGACCACCTCGGCAGCCGCAACAGCACTGCTTGCGTCCGGTGCGTCGATATAGGTGCTGGAATTCTCGACCGCAGTGAAGGCAATGAGTATCACACCGATGTCACGGGCCACGAGCAGCTCCTCGGTCCAATCCAGGGCATCGTCGTTTTCAAAGCTCCCATGACCCCAGGCGCCGGCCGTGGCAACATTCATGGAACAAAGGCAAAATGTCAGACAAAGCGATAGAATCGTCGTGACTTTCGACAAGGTACCCAACATATTCGACGGCTCCGTTTCAGGTTGCAACCATACTTGTCATCTCATGTAGAAGTTGAGCCAAGCCGCTAAATGATACACCAGTTCCGTGTCACGAAATACGACCCGTTACAGCGTAACCGTCATGGTGTGTATCGGCGCGACGAGTGGACATCTTTTACAGACATCGGCCGTACGTTCTCGGATGAAGTCCTGACCCAAGCAGATTATGACGCAGTTGAAGACGCCTATATTGTATCCGCCATTGGTTTCCTGAAACAAACGGGCGTCGACACGCTCACCGTATGCGGGTTGGAAAACACCCAGCGGCATGCCTCCGCCCCCGATGAAGGAGATGTGCTCGACCACATTGCGGTTGCAGGCGCTTTGCGCGATGTGCTGCGCGAGGCGTATTGGTGCAGGTTCGAAGCGGCCCATGCATTCATACATGTGGGCTGGGACTACTATATGTATGTGGGCCTGGCGGACCCATGCCTGGACGCACAGCAAGAGGCAAGCCGCCTGGGGTTGTTTGTCGAGACTTTCAATTCCCCGTACCGGTGACGGGTTCCTGACGGCAAGCATCTGGTCACTACGCGCCATGTCACTTCACGCCATGTCACTTCACGCCATGTCACTTCACGCCATGTCGCCAGCGCAACGCTGCCAGTCGAAAATAGCTCCTAGAATTTGAGCGAATCGGCGTTATCCTCCCGGCCCATTCGATTAATTCTGATAATTTACATAGATGATTTCTCTCGGGCCGCTTTTGCCGCTCCTGTGTGCTGCGGGCATTTTGCTGGCCGGCAACGGGCTGCAAGGCACGTTGGTCGCCTTGCGGGCAACGTCTGAAGGCTTCCCGCCGATCATGATCGGCATCATGGGTGCGGCCTATTTTTTCGGCTTCATGCTGTCTTGTGTGTGGACCGCGCATCTGATCCGCATGGTCGGCCATATCAGGGTGTTCGCAGCGCTTGCCTCGATCACCGCGGCCGGCACATTGGTGTTGGTACTTTATATCGACCCTTATGCGTGGATCGCCGTTCGCGCGCTTATGGGATTTTGCTTTGCCGGCGTCTTCATGGTGGTCGAAAGCTGGCTCAATGAAAGCGCCGGCAACCGGGACCGGGCACGGCTCCTGAGCATCTACCGGTTGGTTGACCTAACCGCTGTGACCGGCGCGCAGTTCCTGCTGCCGATTTTCGGTACCGACGGTTTTGAAATTTTCGCGGTCATGGCGATCCTGCTGTGCCTGTCCCTGGTGCCGGTGTCATTGTCGGACCGCTCGCGGCCCAAGGCGCCGGACAGTTTCAAATTCGATCTTGGCGCAATCTGGCGGATTTCACCGCTTGCCTGTCTCGGCTGTATGACCATCGGGCTGACCAACAGCGCATTCCGGCTGATCGGCCCGCTTTACGCCCAGGATATGGGACTTGATACAACCGGCGTGGCGATCTTCATGAGCGCCGGCATCGTCGGCGGTGCGGCCCTGCAGTTTCCCTTCGGCATGCTGTCGGACCGGTTCGACCGCCGCTGGACCCTGATCATCGCCACGGCGGGCGCATCAGCCGCCGGCCTGTTCCTGACCTTCGTGACCGGCGGCCAGCCGCAACTGATCTATGCCGGCGCCTTCCTGTTCGGCGCCTTTGCCTTGCCGCTTTATTCCCTGTCGGCAGCACATGCCAATGATCACGCCCAGAAAGGCCAGTATGTTCTGGTGGCAGCGGGCCTTACCCTGTTCTTTTCACTCGGTGCATCGCTCGGTCCGATCATCGCCTCCCTGGTGATCGCCCAGTTCGGCGCGCCTTCGTTCTTCACCTACACCTGCGTGGTGCATGCCAGCCTGATCGTCACCGTGCTCTACCGCATGACTCGGCGACCAGGTGTTCCACTCAAGGAGCGCTCCCGCTTCGAGACCCTGTTGCGCACGTCGCCGGCGATATTCAAGCTGGCCCGGCGGCGGAACGGCGGCAACGGAGACGGGTGATACGGCCAGGGAAAGCAAGCTTAAGCACGACAGACCCATTTCATTGCGCTATAGAGGCGCCATGAGAATCATAACAACCACAGAAGCGCTGCAAGACGCTTGTACCCGGTTCGCCACTGAAGAGTTCGTGACCGTCGATACTGAATTTCTGCGCGAGAAGACCTTCTACCCCAAATTGTGCCTGATCCAGATGGCCTGCCCGTCCGATGAACTGATCATCGACCCGCTTGCCGACGGCATCGATCTGGCGCCGTTCTTTGTCCTGATGGCGGACACGAGCACGGTCAAGGTGTTTCATTCCGCGCGCCAGGACATTGAGATCATGCACTACATGGGCGATGTCATTCCCAAGCCGTTGTTCGATACACAGGTGGCCGCCATGGTGTGCGGGTTTGGCGATTCAGTCGGCTATGAAGGCCTGGTGCGCAAACTGGTGGGCGCGCGGATTGACAAGACCTCGCGATTTACCGACTGGGGCCACCGGCCTCTGACTGAAAAACAACTCACCTACGCATTGTCCGACGTCACCCATCTGCGCACGGCTTATCTTAAGCTCAAGGCACAACTCGACAAGAATGGACGTGAAACCTGGCTGGCCGAAGAGATGGCGGTGCTCGAAGCCCGGGAGACCTATCAGTCGGAGCCTGAGAATGCCTGGAAACGGCTCAAGTTCAGGGCGCGCAAGAAACGGAATTTTGCCGCGTTCATGGAAGCCGCGGCGTGGCGTGAACGCGAAGCCCAGTCACGAGACGTGCCGAGAAACCGCATTCTCAAGGACGAGGCGCTGAGCGAAATTGCAACTCAGTTACCCCGCGAACCAGCGGACTTCCGACGGATGCGCGCGGTGCCTCGCGGCTTCGGTGACAGCCAGCAGGCATTCGCCCTCCTCAAAGCGATAAAGAAGGTGCTCGATGGTCCGATGGACCACGTGCCGGAGTTCAAAGACGACCCGCTTGACCTGATGGCCAAACCGACGGCGATCATTGACGTCTTGAAAGTCGCGTTGAAGATTGCCAGCGAACGCCATCACGTGGCGCAAAAACTGATCGCAACGGTCAGCGACCTGGAACAGATTGCGGTCAATGACGAGGCGGAAGTGCGCGCATTGCGGGGTTGGCGCCGTGAGCTGTTCGGCGAAACGGCACTGGCGCTCAAACATGGGAACATGTGTATCGCAATCGAAAATGGCGAAGCAATCCTGCTGCCGCGCGAGGCCATTACGGCCAACCTGCCGATCGCAGCATCCGCTGAATAGGACGTGTGACCAACGGCCTGAGCCGGTCCAGCCCGCATTTCTCACACCCTCCATGGTCTGCGCGGCGTCGTGCCGCCGACAGGGCAGGAAAGCTGCGCTGCGCGATGTGGGACATCGGGCAAGCAGCTTGACACACACTGTCGGTGGCACGACACCGCCCGAAGGGTCGCATGCAGGCGCCCGCCCGCATCGTTGCGGCCCTCAACCGTAGGCCCCGCTACGCTTTTCGGTCCGCTCCTTGCGGAGCAGACGCCTGCATGCGACGCAGACCGTGGACGGTGTGAGAAATACGGGCTAGTTGGCGATCACGATTTCAGACTGCTTTCCTACCAGCATGGCGAGTTCATTGAAGCGCTTTTCGACGCGCTCACCAATCAGGTCGCCATGGGCCCGCGGAATGGTCAGTTTCAGGGTCTTGCCGTTTTCATAGCGCAGGCCGATTTTCGGCAACACATCCGGCATGGCGCCGGACAGCAGATAGGCAAGACGCTGTGCGGAACTGACGATACGTGCCCGGTGGGTGGCCTCCTCACCGATCAGTTCGCTGACATTTGCCGGCGCCTCTTCACTCCACACCCCTTCATAGCGATAAAACACAACGAGTGCGAGGAACACCCTTTCGGGATGGTCGACGCCGACGAAGGGGCCTTGTGAAATGATCGAAAAACTGCGCTCCGCCCGATAATCGGGATGCGCGCGCCAGCCGATATCCGCGAGCATGCAGGCGGCATGGCGCAATCGGCGCTGTTGCGACGTCTCGTCCAGGCCATCACCGCCAAACAGCTGATCGGTCCATCTGCACATTTCCGTGGCATGCCGCGGCGAACGAGCCCTGAGGCGCGCCAGATCGCGGCAGGCAGACAACAGCGGATCACGGGCGCGGTTCGCCTTGGGAAGTTTTGAATATAACAAGCCCTCCCGCAGGCCGAATGCCGAAATCACCACATTGCGCGGCGCGGCCCGGTGGATCAGGCGGTCGAGAACCATGGCACCATAGGGAAGCGTTTCGGCGCGCTCTTTCGGAATGACCGGGATCTCGCGCAAGGTATCCGCACTCAGGCCACTCACCAGACCGGAGATGCCACGCGCCGCCTCGCGCGGCATGTCGTAATGATGCAGCACATGCAGGGGATAATGATTTTGCGCCATGTGAATGCGCGCCAGATTTCGCCACGCGCCGCCGACTGCATAAAAGGTCTTGTCTTTCAGAGTGTCCAGAAATTCAACGCCTGCAATGGCTTCATCCACGGTGGCCCTGGCTTTATTGAGCGAGCCGCCCGATACGTCCATGAGATTCAGCGGCCCAAGAGCGAGTGTGGTGCCGCCGAGAATTTCGCCGTCTTGAATGCACACCAGTTCCAGACTGCCGCCGCCCAGGTCACCGACGATGCCTTCTGCGCCTGGAATGCCCGCCAAAAGACCCATAGCCGTGAGCCGGGCCTCCTTGCGGCCCGACAATACGGAAATCCTTGCATCAAGCGCCTGCTCGGCGCGTTTGACGAATTCAGAACCGTTCTCTGCGTCCCGTACGGCTGCGGTGGCGACTGCAAATACCTTGCCCACTCCGATCTGACGGTACAGTGCCCGAAAGCGGCGCAACTCGCGCAGAGCCCGCTCGACCGCTTCATCGTTGAGCCTGCCGGTAAGGGCCACACCGCGGCCGAGGCCACAGATCAGCTTTTCGTTGAACAACGGCAGAGGCGCCCTGCGCAAACCATCATAGACCATGAGCCGAATGGAATTTGAACCGATGTCGACAATCGCGACGGGTGTATAATCCAGGTGTGGCCGGCCAGCTTTCTTTTTCTTAGCCAATTAAAGCCTGCCCTCTATGGAAGATGCCGCTCTGAAAACGAAGGAGGCTCACTGTCCTTCAGGGCCTTGCCCCGGCCGGACAGAGAGGGGTTGTTCATGAAGTATTTGTGCGCATCGAATGGCTTGTCGGTTTCACCGGATTCGATGCGTAACCAGTCGCCACTGGCCTGAAGTTGCCAGCTCTGCTGATCGTCCTTGAAATTCGCGACCATGATCTGATCCAGGATCTGTGCATGAACGGTTTCATTCGGTACCGGTATGAGCGTTTCAACCCGGCGATCCAGATTGCGCGGCATCCAGTCGCCGGAAGATATATAGACCTTTGCGTTTGCGTCTGGCAAATCTGAACCATTGCCAAAACACACGATCCTGGAGTGTTCCAGAAACCTGCCAATCAGGCTTTTCACGCGGATGTTATCCGAAAGACCAGGGACCCCCGGGCGCAGGCAACATATGCCCCGCACCACCAGATCCACCTGAACCCCTGCCTGGCTCGCCCGGTAAAGCTCATCGATGATCGATGGGTCAACCAGCGAGTTCAGCTTGGCCCAGATCGACGCCGGGCGGCCAGCTTCGGCATGGGCTATTTCGTCGTTGATGTCCGACAACAACTGCTTGCGCATGTTGAAAGGTGAAATGGCAATCTGTTCCAGATCCGTCGGTTCGGCATATCCGGTCAGGAAGTTGAACAACAGGCCGGCGTCGCGCGCCATCACTGGATCAGTGGTGAAGAAAGACAGGTCGGTGTAAATCTTGGCATTGGTCGGATGATAATTGCCGGTTCCGAAATGAACGTAGGTACGCAGCTGATCGGCTTCCCTTCGCACGACCAGAGAGACTTTGGCGTGGGTTTTGAGTTCGATGAAACCGAACACCACCTGAACGCCCGCACGTTCCAGATCGCGCGCCCACTGGATGTTTGCCTCTTCGTCAAACCTGGCCTTGAGCTCGACCAGGGCGGTGACCGATTTGCCGGCTTCCGCCGCCTCGGCCAATGCCGCAACAATCGGTGAGTCCTTGGAAGTGCGGTACAGCGTCTGCTTGATCGCAAGGACGTCGGGATCGCGGGCAGCCTGACGCAGGAACTGGACCACCACATCGAACGACTCATAGGGATGGTGAACGACAAGATCCTTTTCCCGTATCGCCGCGAAACAGTCACCGCCATGGTCGCGGATGCGTTCGGGGAAGCGGATGGTGAAGGGTGCGAATTTGAGGTCCGGGCGCTCATCGAGGATCAGTTGCGAGGTGTCCCCGTAGCCGACCAGCTTATTTGCAACAAAGGTGTCTTCGACCGTGATCTCCAGTTCCTCGGCAATGAAGTGCTGCAAGGACTTGGGCATATTCTCGTCCACTTCCAGCCGGATCACCGATCCGCGCCGGCGCCGCTTAAGGGCGCTTTCGAAGAACCGGACAAGATCTTCCGCCTCTTCTTCAACCTCTATGTCGCTGTCGCGAATGACACGGAACACACCCTGGCCGAGGAGATCGTAACCGGGGAAAAGGCGCGAAACGAACAGGCTCAACACGTTTTCAAATGTTATGAACCGGACCCCCGGCGTCCGGGCGTCTCCGGCATTGCTTTCAGGCTGCAGCGCAATGAAACGCGAAAGCCTACTCGACATCGGGATCAGCGCGTTCATTGTGCGCCCGTCCGTTTCACGGCGCAGATGCATGGCAAAGTTCAACCCGCTGTTCGGGATAAACGGAAACGGATGTGCCGGATCGACCGCAAGCGGGGTCAGGACCGGGAAGATCCGCTCCAGAAACCGTCGCTCAAGCCAGACCTTGTCGGTCTCGGACAGATCATCCTGTTCGACCAGGCTTATACCGTTTTCAGACAACTCGCCGCGCAGCGCGGTCCAGCGGCGGTCCTGCTCCTTCATCAATGCGCCGGCCAGTTCGTTGACCCGGCTCAATTGTTCCGCCGCGGTCAATCCATCCTGGCTCAGGCTGTCAACGCCGGCCTTGACCTGACCACGCAGGCCGGCAACCCGGACCATGTAGAACTCATCAAGGTTGGTAGCCGAGATCGACAGAAACCTCAGGCGCTCCAGCAACGGATGGGCGGCATTGCGCGCCTCGCCGAGAACCCGCATGTTGAAGCCGAGCCATGACAATTCGCGGTTGATAAAACGCTCAGGGCTGTCAGGCGCAATGGACACGACATCCAATGGCACGCTGTGGAGCGGATCCACATCGACCTCGACGGCTTCCGCCGCTTCTTCAGTCTGCTTTGCGCTTATGTTTCGACGTGCACTCATTACCAACTTCTCACACCCATTGCCGTGGAGTATACGCGTTCAAGGTATCAAATTGGTGAAATGCGTAACGATACCGGCAAATCACATGGTTAACCATGCCCAGAGCGTGTCACAACCAATCACTCCGCGTCCAAACTCTTTAGCACTTTGGCGGCAAACGGGCGCGACACCCGCGCAGCCTCCGACATGGATTTGCGATCCAGCACATCGACCAGTTGCCGCGCATTGGCGATCGACCGTTCCATGCGCGACAACAGGTAGGTGATCACCGGTTCCTCGACTTTCAACTGCCGGTCGGCAAACAGCTTGACCAGAACCGCCCGCAACAGGGCCTCGTCCGGCTGTTTCAGCTCAACCACCGGAACCGCACGCAGACGGGAGGCCAGGTCCGGCAAGCGGGTTTCCCAGACCGAGGGATAGGTGCTCGACGTCATCAACAAAGCACCGTGTTGTTCATTGATCAGATTGAGCAGGTGAAACAGCGCTGTTTCATCCAGGTCTTGGCCGGGCAGGTCTTCGATGACAAGGGCAGGGTTTTCAGCCAGCCGGGGAATGGCGTCCCGTGACAGGTCGGCAGCGGAAATGATTTTCGCGGCAACCGTGTGAGACCAGATTGATCCCAGGTGGGTCTTGCCACTGCCCTCGGGTCCGATCAGCATAAGCATACGTTTGGGCCAGTCGGGCCAGGTTTCGATCAACTCATAGGCATGTTCGTTGCTTGAAGATATGAAGAAGTCTTCATGCCCAAGCGCAACTTCGTGCGGCAGCTCCAGGGACAGCTGCCCGTCTGCGTCATGATGATCCGCAGATGTGGTCATGTCTTGCGTTTGCCGCTGGAAGCCGGCTTGCCGGTACCGACATAGAGTGCGCTCTGCATATAGGTTTTGAGAGCAAAACGGAGCAGCACGCCGATTGCTGCCGCCAGGGGAACCGCGAGCAGAAGGCCGACAAAGCCCAGCAGCAGACCAAACGCAAACAGTGCGAACATCAACCAGACGGGATGGACCCCGACACGGTCGCCGACCAGTTTCGGCGACAGGAAATTGCCTTCAAGGAACTGGCCGACAACAAAAATAACCAGCACGATCACAACCCCCACCCAGTTGCCGGAAGGCAGGAACTGGATCAGGGCAACACCGCCGGCCAGGAAGAACCCGGTAATCGAGCCAACATAGGGGATAAAGCTGATCAGGCCAGAAACGATGCCGATCAGCACGCCGAAATTAAGCCCGGCAAGGGTCAGGCTGCTGGAATAGAAGCTTGCCAGGATGAGACAGACGGTCCCCTGCCCGCGCACGAAACCCGCCAGGGCTTCATCGATCTGCCGCGCCAGCTCGCGGATCGTTTCCAGGTGATCGCGCGGCAGCCAATTGTCAACCACCGCCACCATGCGATCCCAGTCATACAACATGTAAAAGGCAACGACAGGCGTGACCACGAGCAGTGAAACCAAGTTGATCAACGCAAGTCCGCCGCTCCAGATCTGCCCCAGAAGACTGGCGATCCAGCCGGCCGCCTGTTGGGCCGTTTCGACCAGCGATTCCTCGATATTGCTCTTGGTGCTGGCAAGAATATTTTTGAGCCATTCCGGACCGTTGGTGTCGATCAGGGCGATCAGCTTGCCGATATTGGCTGGCAGGTTTTCCGCAAAGGCGGCGACCTGCTTGCCCAGTACCGGCATCAGCAGGATCAGGCAGGCGATGAACAAGACGGCAAACACACCCAGAATAATCGATGTTGCTGCAAGACGCGGCAATTTCAGGCTTTCCAGCCAGTCGGCCACCGGGTCGAGGAAGTAGGCGATTGCCAGGCCCATGACGAATGGCAGCAAGATCGGCCGCAAGACATAAAGCAGTATCGCAATCACAAAAACCGCGACCAGCCAGAATGTCATTTGTCTCTGTAATGTCATGGCAAGGCTCCCATTGCGATCTTCAAATCAGCCTGCTCCGTTGGCCATATGCTCCAGCCAGAGCCGCAGATAGGCGGCAGCGGACAAGACCGTCAGGGCGGCGACCAGAACACTTGTGACTCTTATCAGGTCCACCAATTCGATTTCAAATCCAAGACCACCCAGCATCAATGCGGCCAGCACGATCTGCGCGGTGGTGTTGGCCTTGCTGACCATCAATGGCGTTACCGGAACCGGCTTGTCCATCAGCCAGGACAACAGACAGGCTCCGATAATGAGAATATCACGGCTGACCACCAGAATGACCAGCCATGCCGGTAAAATTGCCTGAAAGCCCAAGGCAACGTAAATGCTGACCAGAAGCAACTTGTCGGCGATCGGATCGAGATAGGCGCCAAGTTCGGTCGCCTGATTGAACTTTTTCGCGATAAATCCGTCGACCGCATCGCTCAGGCCAGCGAGGACAAAGATCAAAAACGCCGGCAGAAACTGGCCGGATATGATCAGCCACACGATCAGCGGCACCATGAATATTCGAAAAATGGTGATGAGATTGGGGAGGTTAAGGCCCATGGATACCGCCCGGCCCTTGCAAGTGCGTCATCATTAGTACGGCTGAATAACCCAGGTATCGCCCACTTCGCTGAGAATCAGTCCATTGGTCTGCAACTCACTTTGGAATTGCTGGATATCCCCCTCATAGAGCACCTTGACGATGCCGCCGCGGGCGGACAGCGAATCAATCTGCACTTCCCCGACACCATAGGTCTGCTGAATGCGGTTACGGATCGAGTTCCACTCCGCAAGGCTGTCAAACGGGATCGCCACGGTGATCGCATTGAAATTGGAGGTTGGCACATTGATCTTGGCAACCGCGGTCTTCCAGCTTTCCTCCATGGTCGCCATGAACTGGGCGGCGGCATAGTCGGTCGCCGCCTTCACACCCTGCCCGTCCACCGGATAGGCCTTGGCATAATTGACCGCGCCGAAAGAGGTCTCACCGGTCAGCGTGGCAAAGACCGAGGCATCATCGCGACGCTCAGCGATGCTGACCAATACTTTGTCGGCGCCATACCTCAACCGAAGCGCTTCCAGTTTGATGGCATCTCCCGCTGCTGCCTCTTCGGCGCTGATCGCGGATATGTCGGTCAAATCGCCAAGCGGCACCAGCACGGGTGTCAGGCTGTTCTGCAAATCAAGCTTTACCCATGCTTCCTTCCACGGGTTTGACCCCTCCCACAAAGCCACTCCCTTGGATGTCTTCCAGACCGGCAGCAACAAGACGACGGGTGCCTGCTCCTCGGCAAACGGCACTTTGTACTGGTACAGCAGTTCCCGCACCGTATCGGGCAGAAAACTGATGGTCAGGGTTGCAATATAGCGCGTCGGGCCGGTGCGTTCCTCTTCGAACGTCATTCCCGACATCATGCGTGAAACTTCATTGGCGCCGAACTGCGGCAACAGTTCATCACTTCCAACCGGCGTGATGCGCCGCATCAGGCGCCGAAAGGCCAGCAACTGTGCCGCACCGATCGCCTTGACCTTAGCCTTTGTGGCGTCTGCCGCCTTCTCGTCGACTTTGACGTGGCTGATGGTGAACACATCCGCTTTGACAGGCGTGATCCAGATCAACAGCAAACCTGCGAGCATTATGCCCGCCAATCGTCCGATGGTGTTGGACGGCATATCCCTGCGCGCCCGGCACAATGAAGAACACAATGAGCGTGTTATGTGCGCGGTCATTCGGTCTTCGATGTTGTGTTGCAAAGAAACCGTGGGCAATGTTCCGGTTCTTTCTTTCGGATCAACTGGTGGAACACGCCGGGTTCCGTTGGTGGCCGCACGGCGTTCGGTTGCGGATTAAGCTCTTTTTTGCTTGCTCTTTCGACAAATGGCAACGAAAAAGCGGCTTACAAGCGGCGAAACTGAATGTATCGGGATTTCCTTCGAGCATGAGCAAGGCGACGGACGCCGGTCCAAAGACGTTCACCTACAAGGATGCGGGCGTCGATATTGATGCCGGAAACCGCCTTGTCGAACGCATCAAGGGCCATGCGCGCTCAACAGCACGCACCGGCAGCGATGCAGCACTTGGCGGTTTTGGCGGCCTGTTCGACCTCAAGGCCGCAGGTTATGCAGATCCGGTCCTGATTGCTGCAAATGACGGCGTCGGCACCAAGCTCAAGATCGCCATTGAAACCGGCATTCACGACACCGTCGGCATCGACCTTGTGGCGATGTGCGTCAACGACCTGATTGTCCAGGGCGGTGAGCCTTTGTTTTTTCTCGACTACCTCGCATGCGGAAAGCTCGACGAAAAATCCGCTGAAGCCGCAATCTCGGGAATTGCCGAAGGCTGCCGGCAGGCCGGTGCCGCCCTGATCGGCGGCGAGACCGCCGAGATGCCCGGCATGTATGGAGATGGCGATTATGATCTGGCCGGTTTTGCCGTCGGTGCCGCCGAGCGTGGCCAGTTGCTGCCGCGCGCCGATATCGCCGCAGGGGACACTATATTGGGGCTTGCCTCGAGCGGCCCACATTCGAACGGCTATTCCCTTATCCGGCGACTGGTGGCGGACCAAAACCTCGACTATGCGGAGCCTGCACCTTTCGATGCGGATGCAAGCCTGGGACAGGCTCTGCTGGCACCGACCCGGATCTATGTGGGCGCGGTACTCCATGCGCTGAAGCACACCAATGCCATTAAGGGGCTGGCACACATCACCGGAGGCGGCTTTGTCGAGAATATTCCCCGTGTCCTGCCCTCCACGCTCGCGGCACGGATCGACCTGGGCGCGATACAGGTTCCAGACGTTTTCTCGTGGCTCGCCTCAATCGGCAATATTGCTGAACGCGAGATGTTGAAGACGTTTAATTGCGGAACGGGTATGATTGCGGTGGTGGACAGCGGATCGGCAGATGACGTCGTGGCCGCCTTGAGCGCAACCGGCGAACGGGTTGCACCTCTCGGTCAAGTCATCGAGCATACTGGCGAGCCTGTGGAATTTGCGGGAACACTTGATCTGGAGCGGTGATGGTTAAAGCTAAGAAGGTTGGAGTGTTGATATCCGGCCGGGGCAGTAATCTTGGTTCTTTAATCGCGGCCTGTTCGGCGCCGGACTATCCAGCCAACATCGCGGTCATCATCTCCAACCGGCCTGGTGTTGCCGGATTGGCAAAGGCGGAAGAAGCGGGCATTCCCGCCATCACCATTGACCATAAGCATTTTGACAGCCGTGAAGACTTCGATGCGGAGATCGACCGGGTGCTGCGTGAGTTTGACGTCGAACTGGTCTGCCTGGCCGGATTTATGCGCCTCCTGGCCCAGGATTTTGTTGAAGCCTGGCGCGACCGGCTGATCAACATCCACCCTTCCCTTCTGCCGTCCTATCCAGGCGTCAATATCCACGACCGGGTGATCGGCGATGGTATACGCATCTCTGGCTGCACGGTGCACTTCGTCCGCACGGGCATGGATTCCGGGCCGATCATCGCCCAGGTGGCGGTGCCGGTATTGTCCAGTGACACAGCGCAGACCCTGGCGGATCGGGTACTCAGGGCGGAGCACAGGCTTTATCCAGCAGCACTTAGAATGGTGGCCGACGGCACCGTCAGGGTCTCGGGCGAACGGATCATGTTCGGTGCCGATGAACAGGAATCAGCACCCCTGTTCTCGCCCCCGCTCGACCAGGGCTAACTCCTCAGTTCGCCGGCCGGATCCAGATGTGATTGTCGTGGAACACGCCGCCGGCATTGGGCGCGGGCTGGTCGGCAGAGGTCAGGGTGTTGATACCCCTGCCGTCCTCGAAGGCATCATTTGGCCAGATGCTTTCCGCAATCACCACGCCGCGCTGGATACCGTCAAAGGACCTGGCGTGCAGGATTACTTCGCCCCGCTTGTTGCCGATCCTGATCTTGCGGCCCTCATCCAGACCAAGTTCGGTCATGTCCTTCGGATTGATGAACAGTTCCGGGCGGCCTTCGCGCTCGAGCGAAGTTTTGGTTTCATTGAAAGTGGAGTTCAGGAAAGACCGCGCCGGTGACGTGGCGAGGCGGAATGGATGATCATCATCGGCATTTTCAATCACGTCCCAATGGTCTGGCATGGCGGGTATCTGGTCAATCGGACCGAAGGTCCTGTCCATAAAGGGGCGGATCCGGGTGCCGGCCCAGTCCGGCTTGAACCGGAACTTGCCGTCGGGAAACCTGAACCCGTCAATGAAATGAGCGCGGTTGAAATCCGGCTGACAGTCGATCCACTGTTTTTCCTCCAGTTCATCAACCGTGCCCCAGCCGGAGGCCTGCAGGGTCCAGTCGATCAATTCGCGTGGGGTCTTGCTGAAACCTTCGTGTTCCGCGCCGACCCGGGCTGCCAGTTCGCAGACGACATCGTGGTTCGACTTGCACTCACCGGGCGCCTCGATGATCTTGGGGCCCAAAATAATGTGCTGATGGCCGCCTGACTGATAGACGTCGTCATGTTCCATGAACATGGTGGCGGGCATCACGATGTCAGCCATGCGCGCGGTCTCGGTCATGAACTGCTCATGCACGCAGACAAACAGGTCATCGCGGGCAAATCCCTGTTTGACCTTGTCCTGTTCCGGACAGACCGAAACCGGATTGGTGCTTTGAATGAACAATGCGGTAACCGGCGGACCGTCGCCGAGGTCGAAAGGATCGCCGGTCAGAATTGGACCGATGCGCGACTGATCGAGATAGCGCACATTGGGGTCACGGACGTCCTGACCTTCGATCAGCGACTTGTCGATGTGGTAGATGCTGCCATTGTTGTGAAATGCACCGCCGCCTTCATGAAGCCAGGCGCCGGTGACGGTTGCGATCGAGGTGGCCGCGTGCATGTTGACCGAGCCGTTGCGCGACCGGGCAAAACCGTAGCCCAGCCTGATATAGGTGCGCTTGGTCTCGCCGATATGACGGGCGAAGGCTTCGATCTGGTCGACCGGTACGCCACAGATGTCAGACGCCCATTGCGGTGTCTTGTCGGATAGATGCTGTTCGAACTCTTTTGGACAGTCGGAGTATTTTTCCAGATAGTCCCAGTCTGCATGACCGTCGCGGAACAGCACATGCATGATCCCGCAGGCAAGCGCGCCATCGGTGCCCGGCCTGACCACTATACCGATGTCGGCCTGCTTCATGGTTGAGGTCTCATAGACATCGACCACGGCGATCTTGGCGCCGCGATCCTTGCGCGCCTTGACTGCATGGGTCATCACATTGACCTGGGTATGCACCGGGTTGGTGCCCCAGATGACGACTAAGTCGGACACCGCCATCTCGCGTGGATCGGGTCCGCGCAGGGCACCGGCGCCGGCCATGAAACCCGGCTGGGAAAGCGCGGTGCAGATGGTGTCGTACATGCCCGAATAGCGCTTGGCGTGGCGCAGGCGGTGGATGCCGTCGCGCATGACAAGACCCATGGTGCCGGCATAATAATACGGCCACACCGCTTCCGATCCATGGGTCTGTTCGGCCTTGAGCAGTGCTTCGGCGGTTTCGTCGAGCGCCTCATCCCAGGTGATCCGCTGGAAATCGGTCGAACCCTTTTCGCCGACCCGCCGCATGGGATGGATCAGCCGGTCGGGGTGATGGATGCGCTCCGCATAACGTCCGACCTTGGCGCACACCACGCCAGCGGTGTAAGTGTTGGCCTTGGCGCCGCGCACCTTGCCAATGGTGTATTCGTCGATCTTTTCAATTTCGAGCGCACAGGTCGACGGGCAATCATGGGGACAGGCGCTGAAACGGGTTTCGATTTTCGGGCGGATGTTCATCTAGAGCAAGATCTCGCTTTGTCCGTTCAGTTCTTGTAGTCGGGCTGGGTGCGCTCGAGCATGCGCACCAGGGCGTTCCAGTAACGATCGCCCTTGGGCTCGCCGCCCGGCGCGCCATAGGCCGCCAGATCATCAATGGCGCTTTGCTCCGGCACCACGGTTTCAACGCCGGTGCTCAAAACATCGACCTGAATCTTGCAGGCCATTTCCAGGAAGTAATGATAGTAAAACGCTTCCGCTGCGGTGCGCCCGCAGGCGAGAAGCCCGTGATTGCGCATGATCATCAGATAATTGGGCCCGAGATCGCGGGCGAGCAATGCACATTCGTCTTCGGCGCGGGTCACCACCTGATAGTCGTGATAGGCGATTGTGTTCAAAACCGCGTTGCCATGCTGGGACAAGGCCAACAGGCCGTCTTTCATGGCCGAGACGGCACAGCCGGCGCGAGTGTGGCTGTGCAGCACATAATTTATTTCAGGCCGTGCCTTGAGTACGGCGGTGTGGATCAGGTGGCCGGCCATATTGGGCTCGGCATCACCGGTCACCACCTCACCGTCGAAGTTCATGTGCAGCAGCGACGAGGCGGTAATCTCGTCGAACATCTCGCCATAGGAGTTGATCAGATATTCACCCTCTTTTCCCGGCAGTCTTGCGGACAAATGGGTGTCGATCAGATCGGTCCAGCCATAATGCATAAACAAACGATAGAGTGCCGCCAGTTCCTTCCGGACCGCCCTCTCCTCGCCGTCAAAATCCGCAATCGCCGTTACGTTCGCCATTGTTTCCAAACCCTTCTGAAGATTCATGTCGGCGCAGCGGGTGCCGCCAGCCTGCTTGATCGGATGCGGATCATAGCGTGAAGCGGTTTGACTGGCAAAGCCGGAACACCACTCAAAAACACATCGCATGGTGATCCCATCATTCGGGATGACATCTCAAACCGTTGCGGTAACGGGCTTATCGTTCCCCCCGTCAAACAAGGAGCAGTGCAATGTTGTGGGTTCGGTTTGCGGATGGCGGAGACACCGGATTTGGTACGCTGGAGGGCGACGAGATCGCGGTCCACTCAGGCGACATGTTCAGCGGTGCATCGCCCACGGGCAGATCGATCCGGGCTGCCGATGCGACATTGCTCACCCCATGCACACCGACCAAAATGTTGGGATTGTGGAACAATTTCTATGCATTGGCGGAAAAACTCGGCAACCCGGCACCGGATGAACCGCTCTACTTCCTGAAGTCACCAAGTTCGTTCCTTGGCCATGGCGAGACCATCAAACGCCCATTGTCTTATGATGGCCCGGTGGTGTTCGAAGGCGAGCTCGGCATTGTGATCGGCAAAGTAACGCGCGAGGTGTCGCCCGACCACGCAACCGGCCACATTTTCGGATACACCTGCGTCAATGACGTAACGGCTGCCGGTATTCTCAACAAGGATCCGACCTTCCCGCAATGGGCCCGCGCCAAGAGCTTTGACACATTCGGTGTGTTTGGCCCCTGCATTGCCACTGACGTGGCACCGGAGGACGTTTCCGTGCGCACCGTGCTCAATGGCACGGAGCGGCAGAACTACCCGGTCTCCGATATGATCTTTCAGCCGGCCAGACTGGTCAGCCTGCTGTCTTACGACATGACGCTTTTGCCCGGCGATGTCATCGCCTGCGGGACATCGGTGGGCGTTGGTTCCATGAAAGAGCCGGAGAACACCATCGAGGTGTCGATCGAGGGGATTGGGACCCTGTCGAACATGTTCGTGCAGTAGCACACACGTCTAGTAAGGGGCCTCCGCATCGGCAATGCGGAACAGGCTTTCATCTGAAATGGGACGCCCGCGCACTGGCATACGGCTAAAGGATATTGTGCAGTAAAGCCCTGCAAGCCGAATTCCGATATGTGGCATACAACAATATGTTGTATCGGTTCCGCAGCGAATCGTCAGCAGCCTCAGAATCAGAATATGCAAATCATCGAATCCACCGCATTCGGAGTTCGGAGCGCCGTAATTCGGCTTGAGTCTGGTCCCGATAAGCCGACATTCATACTGTACCCAATGATCCACGTCGGCGAGCGGGCGTTTTATGAAGAGGTTGTTGATCGGTTGCAAGATTGCCAAGTCGTATTGTGCGAAGGCGTTAGATCACCCACAACCACGCTTTTGACCATGTCCTATCGCTTCTTTGCAGATAACCCGAAACTCGGATTGGTACTGCAAAAATCTGTTGGTCTTGAAAATTTGGAAGATCGACTTGTGCACGCCGATGTGTGCGGAGAAGCTTTCGAAAAACGATGGTCCAAGCTTCCCGTCTGGTCACGCCTGTTTCGGCCGATGATTGCTCCTATATTCGGCCTGTGCTTAAGGATATTCGGCACCAGAGAGTATATTGCACGTCACCTGCACCTGGAATTACGGACGTCACGTGAGGAGATTCTTTCCGATGAGAGTTTCAAGGGAGTGAATGAAATCATTCTGGATTGGCGCGATCAACATCTCCTTGAAGTTATGGATCATGAACTTGCAAAACTCGCCGGTAAAAACGCATGTATTGGGATCGTCTATGGCGCTCGCCATATGAGAGCAGTCCTCAGTCATCTGCTTCGCATCCATGGTTACCGTGTCGCCAAAACGGAATGGCTCACTGTTTGGACCCTGTAAGATGCTTAAGATAGAACTCAGCCCGCGAGCGGACCGTGGCGGACTTGTCTTTCAAGAGCATGCGCGCGACGGGTTCCATGGCCGGCGATAACTCGTGTCGTAGATCGATCAATCCGCGTGTGACCACTTTTCTCACTGCAACGGCTGTGTCTTTTGCGCCTTCAGCCAGGAGTGTTTCAATGTCCAGTTCATGGTCGACGGGGCGGTGATCGAACAGCGGTACTCGTCGTTTCAGGCCAAAGTGTTTGTCGATCCATTCATATTCATAGCCCACGGTCCAGCGGGCCCGTTTCATGACCAGCGTTTCAAGAGCAATCGCCCGCACATGGGGCAATGCCGCCTGGTGCGCGAGCCTTGGCAACTCATGGTCAAGTCCGGGCCGGCGTAGCGCCTGCTGGAATACTTTCGCCACTCGGCCGGATGGTCTTTGCGTCAGGTGTTGCGCGAGCGGCTGCATCACATCGCCACGGTACAGTGCCGCATCAAGAATTTTTCGCTCCTGTTCGCCCCAACGCCCCAGATGTTCGATGTAAACGAGCAGAAAAAACGATGCCTGCGCAATGATATCTGCGCGCGTGTTTGGAAAATGCCTGCCGGCGCTCTCATGTGCTGCCGCGCGAACCTGTTCGACCCAGTCATTCAGACGATAGGTCAAGGCGATAAATTCGAACGGGCTGTCTGGTGGCTCGTTCCAGGACTTCAACGCTGCCTCTCTCACCCGCCCATCGCCGTGAAAGACAAACAACCGCGACAGAAGCGGATGCTTTTTCAAGGCGGCCAGTTCCACATCCCGCGTCGTTTTCCGGGCGAACTGAAACCACCTCATCCCGCCTTGTTCGGCGGCGGGACGCAAATACATCCGTCCAGCGATTCTTATCTCTTCAGCCGCGCGAATGATTGTTGCTGCAGGAAGCGATTTGATGTGTGCGATGCAAGATGTCAGATAGGCATTGAGATCGCGGCCTTCGGCAATCGCCTCCATCACCCCGGCAATATCCGTTTGCAGCCGCTCGGGCAGCACCGACCGCTTTCGGTACCGCGTGACGTCTGGATAGTCCTGTTGGTGTGGCACGTTGCATTGCCCCAAACGGTGTCACAGCGCGTTCAAAGTCTGTTCAAAACAGGCTTCGTTACCGGGAATGTACACCGATGTTGCGGCTGAAGCCAAAAGCGTACTCAAATTGCCACTTCCGCCTCGATCCACTCAGCGAAGATCCGCGCCTGATCGGTGAGCTGATGGGCCGGCGGCAGCATCAGGTAATAGGCCCATTCGGTGTGCAGCACCTGTTCGACCGGGCGTATCAGACGGCCGGCTTCGAGTGCTGCGTCGCACAGGTGCCGCCAGCCAAGCGACAGGCCGAGGCCTGCTTCAGCGGCATGCATGGCTTCGTTGAAATTTGAGAAATGCGGCCCGGGCAGCGGGTGCCTGATTTCCACGCCGAAATGGGACAGCCAGATATGCCAGGTCATCGGCTCGTGGCGCGGTTCATCGAGATGGAGCAGGCTCTTATTGGCAAGTTGATTGATGTTGGTGAGGTTGCGGGTTTCGGCAAACTCCGGACTGCAGACCGGGAAAATCTCCTCATGGAACAATATGCGCACATCATCGCCCGGCGGTGCTGGCCGGTGGAACCTGATGGACACATTGGGAGCTGCCGACACATCGCCGTAGTAAGGATCGGAAGCGAGCAACACCACGTCGATTTCGGGGTGGGCATCACGAAACCGGGTTAGGCGCGGCATCAGCCAATAGGACGCAAAAGCCATGGTGGTGGCGATCACCAGCCGGGCACCGCCCGGCACCTGCCGCAGTTCTTCGGAGACCTGGGCCATGTGGCGCAAGCTCACGGTGACCGCCTGAAAGAATTTCTGCCCCTCCCGGGTCAGGGCCAACCGGCGCGGCAGGCGATCAAACAGCAGCACCCCAAGATTGGCCTCCAGGGTCTTGACGTGTTTTGAAACAGCGACCTGACTGACATTGAGCTCTTCGGCGGCACGGGTAAAATTCAAATGCCGGGCGGCTGCTTCAAAGGCCACGAGCGCGTTGGTCGGGGGCAGTTTCTGACGCAGGCTTTCCATAACCACAAGTTATCCTATGCCAGAGAAAATTGCCACTTTACGCACACCCGCCAAACACGCTCTATTTATCGCACAATTCCGCGAAACAATTACTGTCTGGGAGAACTGCGATGACCGAACATGCCCGCGTGTGCATCGTCGGCGGCGGCGCCATGGGTGTCGGCCTGTTTTATCACCTGGCGCTTGAAGGCTGGACCGACATCATACTGGTGGAAAAGGGCGAGCTGACCTCTGGTTCCACATGGCACGCGGCCGGACTATGCCCGCAGTTCGTCGGCAATCTGACGCTCGCCCATATCCACAATTATGGCACCCAGCTTTACCCCAAACTCGAAGAGCTGACCGGCCAACCCGCCGGCTGGCATGGCTGCGGCGGCATCCGCCTCGCTGTGACCGACGAAGAGGTCAACTGGTTCCATTATGTCCAGGGCATCAGCAAGCTGGTCGGCTTTGATATGGACATCATCGGACCGAACGAGATCAAGAAACACCATCCATTCCTCGATGTCAGCGGCGTCAAGGCCGGTGCACTGACCTTCACCGACGGCCATGTGGACCCGACCTTGCTGACCAACGCCATGGCCAAGGGCGGACGCGACCTCGGCGCCAAGATCCAGCGGCGTACCCTGGTGACCGACATCAAACAGCTCGACAGCGGCGAATGGGAGGTGGTGACCGACAAGGGCAACATCATCTGCGAGCATGTGGTGAACGCTGCGGGGAGCTATTGCGACATCGTCGGCTCCTGGAGCGGACTCAAGGTGCCCATCACCAACATGCTCCATCATTATGTGGTGACCGAATCGGTGAACGAGCTCAAGGGGCTTGATAAGGAACTGCCCGTGGTGCGCGATCCTTACAGCTCGTCCTACCTGCGCCAGGAGCAGAACAGCATTCTCGTCGGTCCCTACGAGACGGAAGGCGCGACCGACTGTCTCAACGACATCAGGTGGGATTACGAGAGCGAGCTTCTGCCGCCGGAGCTTGAGCGCCTCGAGCCCTGGCTGCTCAAGGCCTGCGAGCGGTTCCCGCTGTTTGGGGAGTATGGCATCCAGCGCTCAGTGCCGGGCGGCATCACCCACACACCGGACGGTAATTTCATGACCGGCCCCGCCCCCGGCCTCAAGAACTACTGGATGTGCTGTGGTGCTGCGATCGGCATCTGCCAGGGCGGCGGTGCGGGCAAGTATCTCGCCCAGTGGATGGTGCACGGCCAGGCGGAGGTCAACATGGCGCCGCTCGACCCGCGCCGTTTCGGCGAGTGGGCCGCGGGCGATTACTGCCGCACCAAGGCGATCGAGGAATACGAGCACATGTACGCCTTGATGGCGCCTGGAGAGTATCTCGACTCAGGCCGCCCCCTGCGCACCACGCCTCTCTATGACAAACTGAAAGCAAAGGGCGCGCAATTCGCCGAAGCCTTCGGTTGGGAACGGGCCAAATGGTTTGATGTGTCCGGTGAGGGAGAACGCTACAGCTTCAGACGCTCGAACTCCTTTGAGGCGGTCGGCGCAGAATGCAAGGCGGTGCGCGAGCGGGTCGGCATCATGGACCTCTCAAGCTTTGCCAAATACGAGATCAAGGGGCCGGATGCGGAATCCATGCTCAACCGGGTCTGCGCCAACGCGGTGTCGAAGAAGCTCGGTGGGGTCACCCTGACCCACATCCTTACCCCAGACGGTATGATCGAAAGCGAGCTGACCGTCACCCGGCTCGGCGACGATCTGTTCTATGCGCTCTCCGGTGCAACGGCAGAACTCAAGGACTTGGACATGCTGACCCAGGGCATCGCCGATGGGGAAGACGTTACCGTCACCAATATCACCGATGATTATGGTGTTCTGGTCCTGTCGGGTCCAAAATCGAGAGACGTGCTGTCGCAGGTGACGGATGCGGGCCTCACCAATGAAGACTTCCGCTGGCTGACGGGCCAGGAAATCACCGTCGCAGGCATCGGCATTCGCGCTTTGAGGGTTTCCTATGTGGGCGAGCTTGGCTGGGAACTGCATGTGCCCATGTCGGACCTTGCAACCGTCTATGACGCGGTGTGGGCGGCCGGCGAGGCGCACGGCATTGCCGATTTCGGCGCTTATGCCATGAATTCCATGCGTATGGAGAAAGCCTACCGCGGCATGGGTGCAGAGCTCACCAACGAGATCACCATGGTCGAAGCGGACATGGAGCGGTTCGTCAAACTGAACAAGGAGTTCACCGGCAAGGCGGGCACGGAGAAGAGCAAGCAGGAGGGCCCGCGCATTCAGCTTGTCTATATGACGGTCGATGCACAAGACGCCGATCCGCTCGGCAACGAACCGATCTTTGCCAATGGCGAAGTGGTCGGTGTGTCGACCGGCGGCGCCTACGGCCATACGGTCGGCGCGTCGCTGGCATTTGCCTATGTCAAACCGGACTATGTGGCGCCCGGCACCGAACTTGAAATCAAGCTGATGGAAAAAATGTGCGCCTGCCGTGTGGTCGCAGAACCCATGTGGGATCCCAACAGCGAGCGTCCGCGGGCTTGACATACCCTGCATTGCGGTAACTCGAAGGAGCTGACCCTATGTCGAAAATCGATGCAAAACTCGCCGAATTGGGCCTGACGCTGCCTGAAGCGATTAAAGTCCCGGAAGGCATGGTCCTGCCGTTCTCGTGGGTGCGGGTGCGCGGCAACCGCGCGTATGCATCCGGCCACATCGCGCTTGATCCAGACGGCTCTGTGGCCCAGACATTAGGCAAGGTGGGCGCTGACGTCTCCCAGGAACAAGGCTATGAGGCTGCAAGGCTGACCGGTCTTGCCATGCTCGGAAGCCTCAGGCGCGAACTTGGCGACCTCGACCGCATAACCGCGTGGCTCCGTGTCTTCGGAATGGTCAACACCGCTCCCGATTACAAGAGCTATCCACTGGTGATCAATGGTTTCTCGGATCTTATCATTTCCGTCTTCGGCCAAGATATCGGCGATCATTCACGGTCTGCGGTGGGTCTCGCCGGTCTCCCCTTCGGCACGCCTGTGGAAATCGAAGCAGAGGTTGAAATCGCAGATTAGGTGGCGGGCTTTGATCGCTCGATTGATGGTTGGGTCGACGCCCGGCCGCGCACCACCGCAATGCCGGCCAGGATCAGGACCAGCGCCACATAGGCATTCGCGGATGGGCGCTCTGCCAGGATGAGCACGCCCCACATGACACCGAACAGGGGCACCAGGAAGTTGATCTGGGAGAAGAATGACGCCCCCTGGCGGCGCACGATGGCGAACAGCAGCATGGTTGCGACCGCGGTTTGAACCACGCCGAGCACCAGCACCGAGGCAAGCGGCACCATCCCTGGCGAGAGCGTCCAAGGCCGGTCCAAAAGCAGGCTTATGGGAACGATCACCGCGGAGGAAACCAGGAGCATCGCTGCCGCCAGGGCACGGCGCGGCAGATGTACCAGCCGCTTGGTGATCAGTGCGTTGATGCCATAGCAGGTGGCGGCGCACGCGACCGCCAGTTCGCGTATGGTCTGATCGCCCAGATGAGCAAGTTTGTCCGGGCCCATCAGCACAACCAGACCGACAAGCCCCAACCCGACACCCAGAGCCTTGCGGATTGTCAGTTTTTCATCGCTGGTGAAGATATGCGCGAGCAGCAAAGTGGTCAGCGGCATGGTGGCCATCAGGATGGCCGCAAGGCCTGAATCAATCTGTTCCTGGCCCCAGCTTATGAGGATGAAAGGCACGACATTGCCGACCACAGCAGCAATCGCAATGGTGATCCAGATCTCCCAATTGCGTGGCAGGGTTTGCCCGGCCATACGAGCAACGACAAACAGGATCGCTGCGGCAATGGCGATCCGCACGGCAGCGACAGTGACAGGAGGAATTTCAACGACCGCGAGCCGGATAAACATGAAGCTTGAGCCCCAGATCGCCGCCAGGGTGACCAGCAAGACATAGTCTCTAACGCCCGGCTGGCCTGAGGTCATGATGCTTCCCGCTCGTTGGATTTTTGGCCGAACTTTCGATGCCTCGGTGATACGGCGGCCGGCAGACATGTCATCCTACCTCGATCCGGCACAGTGAGCCAAGCGTTGCGGCCCGGCTTGCGGTGCATCCGAATCGACGTTACAGCCATACTTAGAGCAACTCGCGCGGCATTGGGGGGCGCGTCCATGCATCATTTCGATATGATCGTTATCGGCAGCGGCCCTGCCGGGCGCCGGGCCGCCATCCAGGGTGCGAAACTGGGCAAGAACGTGCTGGTTGCGGAAAAGGGCGGCCGGGTTGGCGGCGTATCCGTGCACACCGGCACGATCCCGAGCAAAACCCTGCGCGAGACGGTGCTCAACCTGTCGGGCTGGCGCGAACGCGGATTTTACGGCCGCGCCTACCGGGTCAAGCAGGACATCACGGCGGATGATCTGCGCAAGCGCCTGCATATCACGCTCGACCACGAGGTCGAAGTTCTCGAACACCAATTCGCCCGCAACGCCGTGACCACCGTGCGCGGCATGGCGACATTCGTCGATGCCAACAGCATTGAAGTCGAGGGTGACGAAGGCGAACGCCAGATCTATTCCGCAGACAAGATCATGCTGGCGGTGGGCACCAATCCGCACCGACCGGATGATGTTCCCTTCGACGGCGAGCAGGTGGTCGACAGCGACGAGATTCTCGGCTTTACCAGCCTGCCACGCTCATTGACGGTGATCGGCGCAGGCGTGATCGGTGTGGAATATGCGACCATTTTTTCAGCCCTCGACGTGCCGGTCACTCTCATCGAGGCCCGCGACAGCATGCTTGACTTCGTCGACCGGGAGCTGATCGAGGACTTCACCCATCAGTTGCGCGACCGCGGCGTGGTGCTGCGTCTGGGCTGCGAGGTCGACAAGATCGAACGCGACGGTTCAGGCCAATGCGTCACCCATCTGGCCGGCGGCCGCATGGTGCGGACGGGCGCTCTGCTCTATGCAGCGGGCCGCGCCGGCGACACAAGAAACCTCTGTCTGGATGCCTGTGGGCTTGAAGCTGACGATCGCGGCCGGATCGTCGTCGACAAGAACACTTTTCAGACAGCGGTTCCCCATATCTATGCCGCGGGCGATGTCATCGGCTTTCCAAGCCTTGCCTCGACCTCCATGGAACAGGGCCGGATTGCCGCCTGCCATGCATTCGATGCTGTTTCGCCTGAACCGCCGCAATACTTCCCTTACGGCATCTATGCGGTGCCGGAAATTTCCACAGTGGGCCTGAGCGAAGAGGAAGTGCTGGAACGCGGCATTCCTTATGAATGCGGCATCGCCCGTTTCCGCGAAACATCGCGCGGACATATCATGGGGCTGGATGCGGGCATGATGAAGATGATCTTCTCGCTCAAGACCCGCCGCCTGCTCGGCTGCCACATCGTCGGCGAAGGGGCGACCGAGCTGATCCATATCGGTCAGGCGGTGCTCAATCTCAAAGGCACGCTGGATTATTTCGTCGAGAACACGTTCAACTACCCGACCCTCGCGGAAGCCTACAAGATCGCAGCGCTCGATGCCTGGAACCGCATGCCCCAGGACTGAAACCATCTGAGTACAGCACCGCCAAACAGGTCGACATCCTAAGAACGTTTCGGCGTCTCTCACACCGTCATACCCGCGAAAGGGGGAATCCAGAAAACCTCTTTAATCCCATGTCTTTTGAAGAGTAATGGATACCCGCTATCGCGGGTATGACGTAAACCAGGGCGTTAGGCCTCCTGCTCCAGCCTGTCCCAGATCTCTTCCACCCGGCTCTTGATCATCAGTGCCTCTTCCCAGCGGTCGGACAGTTCGTAGCCATCCGCGCCGGTAATGGCATATTCGGGCGGGCCCAGTTCGCACAGGAAGTTGAGCACGTCGTCGCGTTGCGCACGGGCGCGCCATAGGCGGAAGCCCTCCTCCCACCATTCAGCAAACAGGTCATACCATTTTTGATGTTGGGGAAAACTGATCTGCACCTGGATCTGTTCGCGCGAGGCAACCCGGCCCTGGAACGAGGCCGAGCGTTCTAGAATACGCCGGATCAGGGCGTGGTCGCCGTCTGAAATCGGATAACGGAATTCGCGGTCGAGCAGGAAATGGGACAGGTCGGCGCAGAGGTCCATTTCGGGGATCGCGTCGATCAGCTGCAGGGTGGCGAAAAGATCGTTGGTGATGCAGTTGCGGTGGGTTTCGAACTGTATCGCAACACCTTCCTCCTCCGCCATGCCGATCCATTGCCTGATCACCGGGACCATCTCTTCGACAGAGATCGGCATGACAAGGCCGATGATGTTGACGAAGCGGGCATTGAAATCCCGGGCCATATGCAAAGACGGACGCAGATCCTCGATGGTCGACGGGAAGGCGTTGATCATGCAGCCGAGATTGTGTCGCTCAAACAGCGGCTTGGTGGCAAGGGCGGTCGCCATGTCGGTGACACCCAGGTCAATCGCCATGCCGGCAAAGCCTGCTTCCGCGACCATCTCGAAGGATTGTTCGTGGGAGCGCTCCTGGCCGTCCGGGCGGCGCAGTTCCATTGCCCACAGGGACTGGAAGATTTCAAGCCCGGGCATCGCCTGCCGCCACGCGCCGACGCTCCCGGTCTTCGACAATCCAGTTCTCATTGTCGGCAAAGTCTGCTTCGGAACGCCGCCACCCAAGCTGCCGGATGACTTCACGCTGGAAGCCCAGATAGGTCATGGTGTTGGGTTCGACCCCGGTGTTCTCGATGATCTGTTCATGCAGATCCGGCAAACGATGAAACGGCACCGAGGGAAAGGTGTGGTGAGCAGTATGATACTGCATGTTCCAGCCCATCCATCGCATCAGCGGGTTGGTGCGCACAGTCCGGGTGTTTTCCCAAGTGTTGTCTTCATGGGTCAGCCCCAGATGCTCAATCGAATTCTGCAGTTGATGAACGCATTTGGTAAGAAGCAGCGGCGCCAGCCAAAAGGTCACGGCGGCCCAGGTCTGGAACCACACAGACAGGGCTGCGATAACTGCATAGAAGGCCATATGCCAGCGGGTTTCGCGCACCACGCGGCGTTTGTCATCTGCGCTCATGGGGATCTTCGTGTCGCGGCCAAATGTGAGCATAAACAGGCGTGGAATGCGCGACATCCAATAGGAGACCCCGGACAGATAGGTAAGGTAGGATCCAAGGGTCCAATGTTCGCGGATCAGTTCCGTGTCATGTTCCCAGTCCTGGGTGTGGCGGTGGTGGGCGAAATGCTGGATCTGGTCGAAATTCCGGGGATAGAGCTGCGTGAAGCCGACAAGGCGGCCGAAAATCTCATTCAGTTTCCGGGTCTTGAACACGGTCCAATGGCTCAATTCATGCTGGGCTGCATAAAGAAAGTTGATCAGTGTTCCGTGCAGGATGAACACAGGCACGACCCACCAGGTGCCCCAGGCAGCGTTCAGCAAAAACCCGGTCAGAATTATTGCGCCGAAGTGGCTGGCCAACTGCAGCGCGCCGCGCAGGTCCGAGCGCCGGCTTAAACTGCGCAGCCGTTTCGGTTCAATCAGTCCTTTGCGTGAAACATAGTCTTCCATTGAATGCTCGTCTGACGGTTTTTCGTTAGCAACGACCAGTGCCTGTCGGGAACACTAAGCCTGTTGCGGAGCACTGTAAATCATGAGTGGAAATGATGACAAAGCGAACTCACTCACCAAGCACGGTGCGGACAATCCACTGGTTCATCTTATGCACCGTGAACTCCTTCGGCCCATAAGGCCCCGGCAGGCTGGCAACGGAGCGCAGGCCCTGTTGCTGCACCGGCCCGATGCCGTTGTCTTCTTCAATGCCGACAATCCAGCGGTGGAAATATTTTTCAGCCTCCTTGGCAAAACTCGCGCGCGCGGCGGTCGCTTCGGGAAAGCAAAAGGCAACCCGCACCTGGGTGTGCTCGACTGCGATTGGATGGAAGGTCACGCACCACATACAGTCCTGGGTGCAGGCGAATTGGGTGTTGGGATAGAGCATAGTGAAGAAGGTGCCGTCCCGGGCCTGACCTGCAAGCGTTGGAATATGGGCAAAGGGTGCGGTTTCACCCGGCAAAACGGCAATCGACGTGTCCTGCGGAATGAACAGGGCGCACCAGTTGCCGGTGTTTTCGACCGGTATGGAATGCTGCTGGCCCAGGGAGCCCGCATGGACTGTGCCGGTGTGATATTCTTCCAGAGCGTTTTCAGCCAGTACCTTCCAGTTGCACGGCACGTCGTAAGTTTCGCGCCGCACGACGCGCATGGAGGCGAAATCATAGCACCGGAACCGCTCGGCAAAGTCGCCCAGATATGTCTCCAGTGCCGGGGCATCGTTATTTGCACTGACCCACAAAAAGCCTTCGTAACGGCCAAGTTTCAGGCCAATCAGTCCCCAGTCTTCGCGTCTGAAACCAGGCACCTCGTTCATCGTGGGCGCTCCTCTGAGTTCGCCGGTCTGGCTATATGTCCAGGCATGGTATGGACAAACAATGGTCTTGCACCTGCCCTGCCCGGCCTCGAGCAGGCGGGCACCACGATGGCGACAGGTGTTGGCGAAAGCTCGGATCACGCCGTCCTGGCCGCGGTTAACAATGACCGGCCCGATGACGAGATCGGCGGAAATGTAGTCGCCGGGCTCGGCAATTTCGCTCTCATGCCCGATAAAGTGCCAATTAGGCTTGAAGCAATGCGCGATCTCACGGCGGTGGAAATCCGGATCCGTATAACACCAGGCAGGCAGAGTGCGCGCCGCCCCGAACTCGGCAAGGGTCGCTGCATAGAACGCTGGATCGAACAATTCGCCGTTTGTCATTGCCGACATCTCACAGAACCTTTTTCATGCCGTTCACCCCGCAAAACCAAGGGTATTTCGAGTACAGACGCACGTCCACTGCGAAAAGACCCGGTGCACGGTCCCGATATGGCTGCGCTATCTTTGTCGCAGGGGGTTTGCGCGACCGGCTTAGGATCCCCATATGCTCAGTTAATTGGCTCTGCAGGCAGTTGCTTGCGTGACCCAGCGAGAGGAGAAATCAGATGCGAAACGGATTGAAGGCAGCCCTGCTTGCCGGCGCGGTGACGGCATTTGGCGTGACGGGTTTTGCTTATACGGCCCAAGCCTCTAACAGTGATGGATATTACCAGCACCATATGGGGCACGGCAAACATCATCGGTATCACGGCAAGAAACATCATAGAAAACATGCCCGCAAGCATCGCCGCCACCACAGCTATCAGGGCCACGGCTTCAAACGAATGATGGAGCGGTTCGACGCGAACACGGATAATGAACTGTCGCAAGATGAGCTGAACACAGCGCGTAAAAACCTGTTGGCCAAACATGACGGTGACAAAAACGGCGATCTGACCCTGGAAGAATTTCAGGCGCTGTGGCTGGAGTTCATGCACAAGCAGATGGTCCGCAGCTTTCAACACCTCGATCAGGATGGCGATGCAAGCGTCACTGTGGAGGAATTTCTGGAGCCGTTCTCAGAGGCAGTTGCCCATATGGACCGCAACGGTGACGGAGTGTTGAACGGAAAAGACCGCCGCCATAGAAACCGACACGGCAATTCCACAGATGAAACACAGGAAGATCAGTAGTTTGTCGTTTATCTGCGTTCAATGTGACGTGATCACCAATTGGTCACATTGCGTGGTATAGTCTAATTTAGTTTTCGTCAGCGAATCTATCGTATGATGGAGATGCTGACAGGCTCACATGTTTGCATTGACGTGGGCGGTAAATACAGCTGCGCGAGACAATCGCCGCATATTTGGCAGTGCTTGAGGCCTGGAGTTTGCACATGAAAGTTGATCGTCGATCCGTGTTGGGTGGATTTGCTGCTTTTGCCTTGATCGGACAGCCGGCGCTAGCGGGTTCAACCAGGCCGGCGCTCCTGCCGGACGAACCCTTTGATGTGGAACAGGTCGATCTGAGCACCATTCCGCCCCAGTTTCACAAACAGTTGGTGGATTACCAGACCGAAGAACTGCCGGGCACCATCGTGGTCGACACATATGACCGGTTTCTTTATGTGGTGATGGAAAATGGCCAGGCGCTTAGATACGGCATTGGTGTCGGGCGCGAGGGTTTTGCCTGGAATGGTGCAGCGACCATAAAACGCAAAACGCCATGGCCGGAATGGCGCCCGCCGGAAGATATGCGCGAGCGCGAACCGCATCTGCCGGAAGTCATGGAAGGCGGGCCGGAGAACCCATTGGGCGCGCGCGCTCTGTACCTGTTTGAGGGCAACCGGGACACGCTTTATCGCATTCACGGCACAAACTATCCGCAGTCAATCGGCACCGCCATGTCGTCCGGGTGTATCCGGTTACTCAACCAGGACATCATCGATCTATACCGGCGTGTGCCGCTTGGCACGAAAGTTGTCGTCGTCGGGCCGGCACTGGCCCCGGAAAGTGTACGCCAGGCTTACCGCGAAACGCCGGAGAAGCGTTCCTTCAGCGAAGACGTGCGGGACTTCTTCGACACGACATTCGACCGCTGACCGGCCAAAATCAGAGCGTTAAGAATACCGGAAATAATTGCAAGATTTCGAACCAATTTTGCGGTAGTTTTTAGGCTGCCCGGGGAATGAGCTGTAAGTTCACGTGTTTGATTTGTGAACTACAGGTGTTACCCGTACAATAGTACCGGTTAGTTCGGATTACAGGTTCGTCAGTATGCATTTTAACGTAAGCGCTGTGTGGATTGCTGTTGTTGCTAGTGCGATTGTCGTATTTTCGGCAGATCTGTCACCGGTACGCGCGTCTCCAGAGCGCTTCGTAAAAAGCCTGTCGCACCAGATTCTGGTCGCCGCCAAAACCAAGAACACTGCGCGTTTCCGGTCTCTTCTGCGTCGACACGCCGACATCCGTGGGATCGCCAACTTCGCCCTTGGGCGATACCGTAACAAAATCCCGAAATCGCAACGAAACCGCTACTATCGTCTCGCGGAAAACGACATGGTCAATTTCTTCGCACGGTATTCCGGTAACCTTAAGGGCAGCGCCGTAACGGTAGGGCGAGTGTCAAAGAGCGGCCGCCTAATCCTGGTCGAAACCAGGCTCAATGACGGGTCCGCCGTATCATGGCGTCTTTCGAAGAACCGCCGCTACAAGGTTCGCGACGTGCAGGTGTTGGGGGTCTGGCTCGCCCATCTGATGCGCACCACCTATACCGGCGTATTGCGGCGCGATGGCTACCAGCAACTCTTCGCGGTTCTGCAGAAGTAAACCGCCTGCACCATTTTATCCCTCAGCCGACCAGTTCAGCTTCCTCGAAACACATAGCAATTTCGCCAGCTGCGTTTTCCGCGCTGTCTGATCCGTGAACCGAATTGGCTTCAATGCTTTCAGCAAACTCCGCGCGAATCGTGCCGGGTTCGGCGTCAGCCGGATTGGTCGCGCCCATCACTTCGCGGTTCTTGGCAACGGCACCTTCGCCTTCCAGCACCTGAATGACCACTGGTCCAGACGTCATGAACTGAACCAGGTCGTTAAAAAATGGCCGTTCTTTGTGCACTGCGTAAAACGCCTCCGCCTGCTCGCGGGTCCAGCGTGCACGCTTCTGCGCGATCACCCGGAGGCCTGCGCTTTCCAGCTTGTCGATGATCTTTCCGGTGATGTTGCGACGGGTGGCGTCAGGTTTGATGATGGACAATGTGCGCTCTACGGCCATGCCTCGATAATCCTTTACGTGTCAAATTTGCTCATACCCTGCAGGGTTCGCCGCGGGTTATATCGAGCCGTTTGAGAACCTGCAAGCACCGTCCTCTTGCACATGGCGGTAACCCACCATATTACAGGGCACGATTCAAACAGGCATACCTTCCCGGACCAATGATTACGATCAACGAACTGACTTACCGGATTAATGACCGCTTGCTGCTTGATGGCGCCAGCGCATCGGTTCCATCCGGCCATAAGGTCGGACTGATCGGCCGCAACGGCTCCGGCAAAACCACACTGCTGAAGATCGCTCTTGGCCAATTGCAGCCCGAATCCGGCACGATTGAGGTACCGCGCAATGCAAAGATCGGCTCGGTCGAGCAGGAGGCGCCCGGTAACAATCTGAGCATCATCGATACGGTGCTGGCGGCTGACAAGGAACGCGCTGAACTGCTCAGGCGCGCAGAGGGCGAACAAAGCGCTGATGAGATAGCTGAAACCCATGTGCGCCTGGCCGATATCAGTGCCCATACCGCACCTTCGCGCGCGGCCGCGTTGTTGCACGGACTTGGATTTCCAGCCGATACGCACACCACGCCGTGTAGTGACTTTTCCGGCGGCTGGCGCATGCGCGTGGCACTGGCGGCAACGCTCCTGGCGGAACCGGATGTGCTGTTGCTTGACGAACCGACCAACTATCTCGATCTGGAAGGCACGATCTGGCTGGAAAACTATATCCGGCGCTACCCCTATACGGTGATGATCGTCAGCCATGACCGCGATCTGCTCAACAGCGCGGTCGGTAGTATCCTTCATCTCGACAAGGCCAAGCTCACTTTCTATACCGGCGGCTATGACCGGTTTGAACGGACACGGCGCGAACAGCAGGCACTGCAGCTCAAACTCAAGAAGAAACAGGATGATGCGCGCCGGCATATGCAATCCTATGTCGACCGGTTCCGGTACCAGGCAAACAAGGCACGCCAGGCACAGAGCAGGATAAAAGCTCTTGAGCGTATGCAGCCGATTTCCGCGGTGGTCGAACAGACGGTCTACCCGTTTCTTTTCCCGGCACCGCAGAAGCTTCTTTCGCCTCCCCTGATCACGCTGGATGAGGTATCTGTCGGCTACAGCGAAGACACCCCCGTGTTGCGCGATCTGAGCCTGCGTCTCGATCCGGACGACCGTATCGGCCTGCTCGGTTCCAACGGCAACGGCAAGAGCACATTCGCCAAGCTGATTGCGGAACGGTTGCAGCCGATGGCGGGCTCCATGAACCGGGCAAACAAACTCAAGGTCGGCTATTTCGCCCAGCACCAGCTCGACGAGCTGGACGGTTCGATGACGCCACATGACTATTCACGTGTCTTGATGCCGGACGCGACCGAAGCCCAGCGCCGCGCCAAAATCGGCCAGTTCGGCTTCAGCTTCGACAAGGCGGACACCGCAATCCAGCATCTTTCGGGCGGTGAGAAGGCGCGCATGCTTTTCGCTCTGGCGGGTTTTCACGCGCCCCATATTCTCATACTCGACGAACCGACAAACCACCTGGACGTGGACAGCCGGGAAGCGCTGATACACGCGCTCAACGATTATGAAGGAGCGGTCATCCTGATCAGCCACGACCGGCACCTGATCGAAACCAGCGCCGACCGGTTGTGGCTTGTAGATGGCGGTACCGTGGCGCCTTACGACGGTGACCTTGAAGACTACCGCAAGATGGTTTTGCGGAAGCGGAAACCGGAGGCGGAACAAAAGGCTGAGAACAGACCTGCAAAAGCCAGCCAGCCAAGGGTCTCACCCCAGGAACGGCGCCAGCAGGCGGCCCGTGAGCGCGAACGCCTGAATGCGCTCAAGAAGCGGGTCACGGAATGCGAGAAAAAAATGGCTGCTGCTGCGGACAAGCTTGCGGAAATAGACGCAACCCTCGGCGACACGACGCTTTATGACCGGGCGCCCGATCAAGCCCAGTCGCTGGTGCTGGATCGGGCAAAGTGGAAAAAGACGCTCTCCGGTCTTGAGCAGGACTGGCTTGACGCCAGTCAGGCCTACGACGACAGCAGAACCGAGCCGGCCAGCACCTGAACCAGGCGTTGAGTCTAGAGCGCTTCATGTTCATACGGAATCAGTTTGACCGGGTTTTCACGTCTGCTGGCAAGGCACGTGTCCCGCCATGGACTATCTGTCCACAAAGGGGGCGTAACGCCGACAGCGGGCGTGAAAACCCGGCCTTCGGTGGGCCAAACCGGCTCGCCGGCGGTGTTGCGATGCTTGCCCGATGCACCGCATCGCGCTTCTCATCGCGCCTTGCCGGACAAACCGGTTTGGCGCCATCAAACGGTTCCGTATGAACCTGAAACGCTCTAGTTGGCGATCACGTTGCCGTCCCGGTCACTCTTGGTCACCTTGTGCGTGCCGTCCGGGTTACCCACAGATGTGGTCGTGACACCGGTCTGGGTGTCCGTGGCAGAGGCGGAAGGACCGGTCTTGCTCTCGACCTTTCTGGAAATCACATTGCCTTTCCGGTCGGTCCTGGTCACCGTGCGCGAACCGTCGGCGTTGCGGACTGATTTCGTGGTGATGCCGGTTGCAGGGTCGGTCATGGACGCTGACGGCGCGGTTTTCTTGATGGTCTTGGTGGAAACCACCTTTCCGTTGCGGTCGGTCGTCGTCACCGTGCGCGAACCGTCGGCGTTTCTCACCGAAGTCGTTTTGATGCCGGTTTGGGTATCGGTTGCAGTCGCTGAAGGCGGCGTGTCCCTGACCGTCTTGGTCGAGACAACCTTGCCGTTTTCATCTTTTGTCGTGACCGTGCGCGAACCGTCCGGATTAGCGACCGAAGTCGTGGTGTTGCCGGTACCGGTGTCGGTGGACGCCGCACTGTTGGGCGGAATGGCACCTTCCATGGACTTGGTCACTTCTTCAAGTGCACCCGTCAGGCCGCCAAAGGCATGCGCTTCCACCGCCATCAGCGAAACCGAGCCCATAACGACCACTGCACACGCGATTGTCCGTTTCATTTCCATCATATCGATCCTCCCGTTGATCGACATTGACATGGTGATCCGAAACGCTGCGCCATGTGATCCAGCTCACATGGTGGACAGAAGCGGTGACTTTGCGGTGCTTTGCGGTATCATTCGCGTTCAGTAACCGGGAGGAAGTAAGTCATGAGCGAAAACTCACCCACGGATCGGATCAGCACCTGGTTGTCGGATTTTGGCGCCGCACTTGAGGGGGGAGATATCCCGAGTGCGGTTGCAATGTTCGACGACGATTGTTACTGGCGCGACCTGGTGTCGTTTACCTGGAACATCAAAACCTCTGAGGGCAAGGACGCTATCACTCAGTTGCTTGAGGCGACTTTGTCGGACACCAAACCAGCTCAATGGCTCATTGAAGGCGACGGAACCGAGGCCGACGGTCTCACCGAAGGTTGGTTCACCTTCGAAACCAGCGTGTCACGCGGCAAAGGGTGTATCCGCCTCAAAGGCGACAAATGCTGGACCCTGCTGACCACCATGACCGAACTCAAGGGCCATGAGGAGCACAAGGGCGCAAGCCGCCCAAGGGGCGTCGAACACGGCATCGTGAAAGGCCGCAAGAACTGGCTTGAGCGCAAGATGCGCGAAGAGGCCGAATTGGGATACTCGCGACAACCCTATTGCGTGATCATCGGTGGCGGCCAGGGCGGCATCGGTCTGGGCGCCCGGCTGAAGCGCCTGGGGGTCCCGACCATCATCATCGAAAAGAACGCGCGCGCCGGTGATTCCTGGCGCAACCGTTACAGTTCTTTGTGCCTGCATGATCCGGTTTGGTACGACCACCTGCCCTATCTGCCGTTTCCCGATCACTGGCCGGTATTTTCCCCCAAGGACAAGATCGGCGACTGGCTGGAAAGCTACACCAAAATCATGGAGCTCAACTACTGGCACTCCACGGAATGCTCCAGCGCTCATTATGACGAGGATGCCGGAGAGTGGACGGTCGAGGTCATTCGCGATGGCCAGACAGTGACGCTGCGGCCCAAGCAGCTGATCCTTGCCACCGGTATGTCCGCGGTGCCGAATATTCCGGAGTTTGCCGGCGCAGACACCTTCAAGGGCATTCAGTGCCATTCGAGCCAGCACCCTGGCGGCGACAGCTATGCGGGCAAGAAATGCGTTGTTGTTGGCTCGAACAACTCCGCCCACGATATTTGTGCCGATCTTTGGGAACACGGTGCCGATGTGACCATGCTGCAGCGCTCATCGACCCATATCGCCAAATCTGAAACCTTGATGGAGCTGGCACTCGGCGGGCTTTATTCGGAGGAAGCGGTCAATTCCGGTGTCACCACCAATATGGCGGACATGATATTTGCCTCCGTGCCCTACAAGATCATGCACGAGCTCCATAAGCCGGTTTATGACGAGATGGCCAAACGCGACGCCGACCTTTACGACCGGCTGGAAAAGGCCGGTTTCATGCTTGATTTCGGCGAAGATGGTTCCGGCCTGTTCATGAAATATCTGCGCAGAGGGTCCGGGTACTACATCGATGTCGGCGCTTCGGAACTTGTCGCAAACGGCGACATCAAACTGCGCAGCGGCGTTACCATCGAGCAGATCAAAGAGCACGCAATTGCCTTCAATGACGGCTCGGAACTGGAGGCGGATGTAATCATCTATGCCACCGGCTACAGCTCGATGAACGGCTGGGCGGCACAACTCATCTCCCAGGATGTGGCTGACAAGGTTGGCAAGTGCTGGGGCCTTGGATCCGACACAAACAAAGACCCCGGCCCCTGGGAAGGCGAGTTGCGCAATATGTGGAAACCGACCCAGGTTGAGAACCTGTGGTTCCATGGCGGCAACCTGCATCAGTCGCGGCACTATTCGCAGTTCCTGTCGCTACAGATCAAGGCGCGCATGGAGGGTATCCCGACCCCTGTCTACGGGATGGGCGAGGTCCACCATCTAAGTTAAGTGTCGATGGGGCGGCGGACCGGATCACATCAATTCCGGGACGCCGCCCTCACGCCAACGCCTCGACCACGCCTTCGGTTTCAGCGCTTTGCCGCCAGCCGCCAATGCTTGCCCCGCTCGGAACCAGAATTTTTCGGAACGCCTGTCGAAATTGGGCACCGTCATTCGTCTTATAGTACAGGGCATCATTGTGAGGCCCATCCAGGGAGGTAAGACATGCAGTACATGTTTTTGATTTACAGTGCCGAAGGTGCCGGACCGGAAATGGGAACGCCAGCGTTCCAGGAAATGATGGGCCGCTATATGTCGTTCACCGATGGTGTCAAGCAGGCTGGCATCTTTGACTCCGGCGCACCGCTACAAGGAACAGATACAGCAACGACCGTGCGGGTCAGGGACGGCTCCACCAATACCACCGACGGCCCGTTTGCGGAGACCAAGGAAGTTCTTGGCGGCTACTACATTCTGGATTGCAAGGACCTTGATGAAGCAATCGCGCATGCGGCCCAGATACCGACCTCCGAATTCGGATCGGTCGAAGTAAGGCCGGTCATGATCTTTTAGGTACGGCGCATTTTGACGATCGCCACATCAGCGCGGGAGGCACGCGAGACGATCGAACTGATTGTCCGTGACGAGTGGGCGCGTGTGCTCTCGACGTTGATGGCCCGGTTGGGCGACCTCGAACTGGCGGAAGACGCATTGCAGGACGCACTGATCGCTGCACTAACGGCCTGGCCGGACAAGGGGGTACCAATGTCTCCAAGGGCCTGGCTTTTGAAGACCGCCCACAATCGTGCCATCGACCGCATCAGGCGAAGTTCAAATTTCGAGGCGAAACGCGATCAAATCGAGCTGATGTTGAAGCTCGATCTGCATACGGAGAAAGGCGAAATGAACGACGCAATCCCGGACGAGCGCCTGCGGCTGATTTGCACCTGCTGTCATCCGGCACTTGCGGAAAATGCCCGTATAGCACTGACCCTCAAATCTGTTGGCGGACTGAGCACCAGCGAAATAGCGCGGGCGTTTCTCGTTGCTGAGGAAACCATGGCGCAAAGGCTGGTGCGCGCAAAGCGGAAGATCAAGGCAGCAAACATCCCCTATGTGGTGCCCGACGCGGATGCCTGGCCGGAACGCCTGAACGCCGTCTTGTCGGTCATCTATCTGATTTTCAATGAAGGCTATGCCGCATCGTCGGGTTCTGAACCAGTTCGGGTGGAGCTCTGCTTTGAAGCCATCCGCCTGGCGGAGGTCGTGCATTCCCTGTCGCGTCACGAAACCGAAGCGGGTGGGCTGCTCGCCCTCATGTTGCTGTCGGATGCGCGACGGGCTGCGCGAAGCACCGAGGCTGGCGACCTGATTACGCTCGAGCATCAAGACCGCAGTCTTTGGGACCGCGCCCAGATAAGCCGTGGCACCGGGCTCCTGATCGGCAATCTTGCGCGTGGAGATATTGGCCCCTTTCAGGTGCAGGCGGCGATCAGTGCTGTTCATTGCGAAGCACCGGACTATGCCTCAACCGACTGGAAACAGATCTGCCTGCTTTACGAGAAACTGTACGAATTGCAGCCATCGCCCGTGGTTCTGGTCAATGCAGCGGTTGCCTTGTCTTTCGCCACGACAGCGGAAGCCGGCCTGAAAGCGATTGAAGAACTCGATGGCGACCAGGAAATGCAGAGGTACCAGCCCTATCATGTGGCCCGCGCCGATATGCTCTCCCGGGCCGGTCGGTCAGCCGATGCGTGTGCCGCCTATAACAGCGCCATCTCGCTTACTGACAATCGGGCTGAGCGACGCCATCTTGAATCGATGCTCAGCCAGCTTTCGCAAGCATCAGAACAGGATTTAAACGTCCCACCGCCCCAGCGCCTTCATGGCCAGTGAGTGGAAATGATGCACGGCGTGTTCCGAGGTGTGGCTGCGCTTGGAATCGATGACGAAGCGGCCCTGGTGATAGCCATATGAACGCAAGCCCTGCTGAACGCTTTCCACAAGGCCTACGTCTTCCGGCCCCAGTACATTGTTGAAATAGTCGATCACAGCTTGTTCCGTTTCGTTGAGCTTGCCGTCTTGCGAGTAATAGGTCAGCACCTGATGGGTCAGCTCGGGCTCAAGCGGCAGAAATGAAAATGTTGCAATCCCTGCAGCACCCGGGAACGTCGTAAAGCCGAGAGCCGGCCACATGAAGGCGGTGGAGAACGGCTCGCATGCACCAGCTTCGCCTTCGGGAAAGTTATAGGCCGAGTTGGCAGGCCGGCAGCTGCCGTGCTGTACCGACCAGTTGTCAAAGGTGTGAACTGAATAGGTGTTCATGTCGACCAGATCGACGAACGCCTTGTGGCTCGGCGAGCAGTGATAACACTCAAGCAGATTATCACCGACATTTTTCCAGTTGCCCTTGATGTCGAATACGACCTCGCAAGCCGGCTTCAGTTCATCGATGGCCGGACAGAAACGGCGCAATTCATCTTCCAAACCATGGTTTAGCGCTTCGATTGTTTCAGCATTTGCATCCAGGTTGACATAAACGAAACCGGCAAATTCCTGGACGCGAACCGCTGGAATTGAAAAGTCGGACTTGTCGAACTCCTTCACGTCGTCGCACAGACGGGCCGCCTTCAGCGCGCCGTCATAATCATACGCCCAGGCGTGATAGGGGCAGGTGATGACATTCTTGGCCCGGCCCCTGCCCTCAAGCAGCGCGTGGCCGCGGTGTTGGCAAACATTGTAGAAGGCACGCAATTCATGGTCGCGGCCACGGATCGCAAATACCCGCTGACCGAGAATGTCCGCCGTGACATATGACCCGGGCTCCGTCAGTTCGGAGCGGTGGGCAACACAGATCCAGCTCTTGTGGAAGATCTGGCGGCGCTCCTCGTCGAGTACCTGGGGATCCCAATAGAGCCTCGCGGGCATGGTGTAGGACAGTTCCGGATCTTCATCGAACCGGTCCTGATTTGTGTCGGGCAGTTTATAGATCTGGTCCATGGGTTGCACCTCAGGCTCACATCAGGGGGAGCAATCAGATATCGTAACCGGAAACCCACCGATCAAAAATAGGCCTGCAGGCACATGGGACGATGGTGATCTAGAGCATGATCTCTTTATATCGGATCGATTTGACCTGGTTTTCGCGTCTGCTGGCAAGGCACGTTCCACGCCGTGGTCTGGTTGACCACAAGTGGACCGTAACGCAGTCCAGCGGGCGCGAAAACCAGGCCTTCGGTGGGCTGATTTGGCACCATCAAATGACCCGATATAAAGAGATCATGCTCTAGAACCGCTCGACCCAGGGCCGCAGCTCAACCTCCCAGGACCAGGCGCTGCGATGCTGGCGGAGCACGCTCATATAGGTTTCCGCAATGGCTTCGGGCTCCAGCATGCTGTCGGGCGCGCCCTCAGCGGGCATGCGTTCCGGGCGGTCTTCGTTGCGGATGCCGCCGTCGATGACGAAATGCGCCACATGGATGTTTTTAGGCTGCAGTTCGCGCGCCATGCTCTGGGCCAGGCCGCGCAGGGCAAACTTGCCCATGGCGAAGGAGGCAGACTGGGCATAGCCCTTGACGCTCGCCGACGCGCCGGTAAAGAAGATCGCACCCTCGCCCTTCTCGACCATGCGTCTGGCGGCTTCGAGCGCCACCAGAAAGCCTCCATAGGCGCTCACCATGATCGCGTTATGGACTTCTTCCGGGTCCAGTTCGATGAACGGACCACGGGCTCTGGCACTTGGATTGTAGAGCACGAAATCCGGTGTGCGGTCGTCCGTATCGAGGGCTGCGAACATCGCCGCTACATCGTCTCGGCTCGAGGCGTCGCAGGCATAGGCCTTGGCGGACAGTTCCTCGCACAACCCCGACAGATCACCAGGTGTGCGGGCAGCCAGAGACACTTCAACTCCGTCTTTCGCCAGTAATCTGGCGACCGCTGCGCTCAATCCCGCACCGGCTCCTACGATCAAGCCTTTTTTCGGCGAATAATGTTGCATTTCCTGCCTCCTTTTGCGTGTGCGGGTTGTCATGCCGGCCTGTAGATGGCGGTGGACCGGGCCGATAACAAGCTGGTTCCCTCATGTCGGAATTTTGGCTCGCCCGAACCGAGTGCATGCCTATAATCGCAGGCATAGAACACCCCATACAAGGCTTGGAGAGTACCATGACCGTGAGGATTGAAAAGAACAACGGCGTTTGGACGGTGATCCATTCACGTGCCGAAGCGCGCAACGCCATGGACCCGGACAGTGCCGATGCACTGACTGAAGCCTTTCTCGAATTTGACCGGGATGACAGCGCTTCAGTCGCGGTTTTCTGGGGTGAAGGCGGGGCATTCTGCGCCGGGTGGGACCTGAAATATGTTTCGACCCTGGATCAGGAATCGCCGCTCGGCGAACTGGACTTGCCCAAGGATGGCGGTGACCGCGGCAATGGTGGAGATGTGCCGCGCGGACCGCTCGGGCCAAGCCGGCTCGAACTCGACAAACCGGTGATCGCGGCGGTTGCCGGCCCAGCCGTTGCCGGCGGCATGGAGCTTGCCCTGTGGTGCGATTTCAGGGTCATGGAACAAAGCGCTTATCTGGGCGTTTACTGCCGGCGCTGGGGTGTGCCGCTGATCGATGGCGGCACCGTCCGCTTGCCACGCATTGTCGGCCAGGGCCGGGCGCTCGAGATCATTCTGACCGGACGCAAGGTGCCGGCGGAGGAATGCGCCCGCATCGGCCTGTGCGAGTATCTGGTGGATGACGGCCAGAGCCGGGACAAGGCGGAAGAACTGGCTCATCAGATCGCCCATTTCCCGCAAGTCTGTGTGCGCACCGACCGGCGCTCGGCAATCCGCCAGCACGGCCTGCCGGTGCGCGATGCGCTTGTGCAGGAATGGTACAACGGCCGCCAGGCACTGATCGAAAACGGCGTCGACGGGGCAACACGGTTCAAGGACGGCCTTGGCCGCCATGGCGATTTTGGCAAAATCTATTAGTGGAATCTCAGCGGTAAACCAGCACCGGTGTCTTGCTGTGGGTCAACACCTTGGTGGTTTCACTGCCAAGCACCATGGCAGCGATGCCGCGCCGGCCGTGCGAGGCCATGACGATCAAATCGCAGTTGCGCTGACCGGCACAGTCGATGATCGCCTGATAGGGATGTTCGTGCTCCACGGAAGCCGTTTCGCATTCGACGCCGGCGTCGTGCGCTACGGTGTCTGCGAAAGCCAGTGACGCATCCGTCTCCGATGTGAGATAGCGGTGAACAAACTCCTTGTAGTCATCGGGCATGGTGACGACCATCTCGGGCTCGCCTGCTATGCTGTGGAACGGATGTGTCACGGTGACGACGGTGACGCTGGCGCCGAACTCCCTGGCAAGGCCGATGCCGTGGGTGATTGTCTTTTCAGATAACGTCGATCCATCCGTGGGGATCAGGATGTGCTTGTACATAAAACCTGTTCCAACATTTTCCCGCACACTGTCCTTGCTGTTGTTCATGCCCGGCGGTTCAGGGTCAAGAGGCTTGTCATGTGACAAAATCCTCCACGCCATTACCGGACATGTGGCGAAATCACGCTGAAAATTTCATTTCTATACTGCGCGCAATCGGTCAAGCCGCAGGCGGTGACGCTCGTCGGTCAATCGCCAGGCGGTACCAAGCACCGCCATCAAGACCCCCAAACCGGTTGCACCGGCGATCAGAAACATGATCAGGATCTGGTATTTAACCGCTTCAACCGGTTCGACACCGGCCAATATCTGACCGGTCATCATACCCGGCAGCGAAACAATGCCGCTTGCCGCCATGGCATTGACGATGGGCATGGAACCGGTTCTAAGCGCATCGCGGACCGGTTCGCGCAAGGCATCCGCACGGCTTTGGCCAAGCGCGATACGGGCTTCGATTGCAAGCCGCTCGCGCTTGGCGGTTCGCGTCAACGTATCCAGCCCGAGGGAAATGCCGTTCATGGTGTTGCCGAGCAGCATGCCGAGCAATGGCAGCACATAGCGCGGCGCATAGAGCGGATCGGGCCTGATCAGGCCAGCGAGCGCAACCAGCATGACGCTGGTTGCCGCAAACATCATCGTGGAAGTACCCAGGCCGTAGGTCCAGAAACCGGTCAGAACATTGGTCTGGCGGGCGAAAACCTCGCGCCCCGCGAGCAGGATCATGATCAGCGCCAACCCAAGTGTCCAAAACGGCGAAGACTGTTGGAAGATGAATTTCAAGACGAAACCGATGGCACCGAGTTGGATACACATGCGCACCGCGGACAGTACCAGCTGTCGCTCGATGCCGAGCCGGAAGCCAAGCGACAACCCGCCACTGATCAGGATAAGCAAAGACGCCAGGGCAAGATCGGTATAGGCCAGAACGACATAACTCATGACCTTGCCTCGACCACCGCACCGTTTTCGATGGTCAGACGGCGGTGTGAGAAACGTTCGGCCTGGGCATCGTCATGGGTGACAATGATCGCGCATGTGCCGCGCTCGATCACATGTTGGCGGATTTTGCCTTCGACCAAACGCGCCGAGCGGTCATCGAGAGAGCTGGTCGGCTCATCGAGAAGCAGCACGGGAGGGTCATCAAGCACACCGCGGATGAACGCCAATCGCTGTTTTTCACCGGTCGAGGCGCGCTCCAGGGTCCAGTTCATGGCATCGGCCGGAAGAGCCAAAGCGTCGAGCAAGGGGGCGAGCGCGTCCGTTTTGGGAAAATGGTCAGACACACGGTCGGTCCACCAGCCTGGTTCGGCGGCGAAATACCTGACTTTCTTTCGCCAGGCGGGACCGGACATGGCATTCCGCTCTATGCCGTCAAGCCGAACCTTGCCGGCTGCGGGATCCAGGTCCGCGATCGCCCGCAACAGCAAGGACTTGCCGGAGCCCGATGGTCCGCCCAGTACAACACATTCACCGCGGCCCAGTTCAAAGGACACCGGCGCGAGATTGAGCACATGAAGGTCGGTTACGGTCAGCACGGTATCACGCTGCGATATTGTCTGGGTCTGTCAGTGTCGACATGTCGGCGCTTTCAAGGCAGGGTCACTCCGTCTTATACAACGTGCCAACCGGTTTTGCCGGGAAAGATCAGTTCTGGAGACCGTTTCGTCGATGCCGACCAAACCACTTATTGCCGATTTGCCGCAATACAGTCTTGGCACACGGCATGCCCTGCATGTCTATCGTTACGGCACGGCCGGGGCACGGCCTAAGGTCTATGTTCATGCGGGCCTGCATGCAGACGAACTTGCCGCACATCTGGTGGCGCATCATCTGGTGATGCTCTTGGAAGAGGCCGAAGCACAAAGTGCGGTCACAGGCGATATCACAATTATCCCCGTGGCAAACCCGATCGGGCTCAACCAGATGGTGCTGTCGGATCATTTAGGACGCTATGACCTTTCATCAGGCGGAAATTACAATCGCGGGTTTCCCGATGTCAGCGATCAGGTGAGCGCTGCGGTCGAAAACCGGTTATCCGATGATGCCGGCGCCAATCACGCTGTGGTTGCAGAGGCAATTCACTCGCAGCTCGAGGCAATCGAGCCGAAATCCGAGACCCAGGCCCTGCAACTTGCGTTGATGGGCCATGCCCATGATTGCGATGTCGTGCTCGATCTTCATACCGACTCTGAGGCTGAACTTCACCTCTATCTGGATCCGGATAACTGGCCCGGCGCAACGGACCTTGCCGCCGAACTGGATGCTGCCGTGGTCATGCTGGCGCGTGGATCAGGCGGCCGGCCGTTTGAGGAAACCGTGGCCGCGCCCTGGTTTGCGGTGCGTACCCGGTTCGGTGCCGATGTGGTGGCTTTGCCGCTGACCACTGTGATCGAATTGCGCGGTTACACCGACGCGTTCGACGAACTGGCGTCGCGGGATGCAACGGCACTGTTTAGGTTCCTGCAGCGCCGGGGCGCCATTGCCGGTGACCCGGGTCCACAGCCAGCCTTCACCGGCATTGTGGCACCGTTTGAGGCAACGGACCTGGTGACCAGTCCGGTTGCGGGGATCGTTGCCTTCAAACAGGAACTGGGCGCAACGGTCGCGGAAGGCGATCTGATTGCAGAGATTGTCGATGTCTCATCAAACGACCCGACGCACTGCCGGACGCCGGTATACGCCAAGACGTCGGGACGGCTGTTTACCCGATGCCTGACAAAACGCACCCGCCCCGGGGGCTTGATCGCCAAGATACAGGGCACGGAACCGATACCTTCAAGAACCGGTTATCTGCTGAGTGACTAGAGCGCTTCATGTTCATACGGAATCAGTTTGACCGGGTTTTCACGTCTGCTGGCAAGGCACGTGTCCCGCCGTGGACTGCCTGTCCACAAGGGGGACGTAACGCAGTCAGCGGACGTGAAAACGGGTATCCAGTCGCCTTCACAAGAACTTGATTCCAAACTGATTTCTGGATTCCCGCTTTCACGGGAATGACGACACGGTGTGTTGATACTACATGAGGGTAAACTGGCAAGACCGAGGTAATCTGGTGATTTATGAATCAAACATTCTGTCTCATGTGAACCATGAATGTCGATTGGTCCTAGAGCGCTTCAGTCATGCGTCCAGTTGTTGGGATCCGCGTTGTCGCCTGGCGACAGGCCGAGAACTTCGCCATCGGTGTTGATGCCAAGGCCGAGGACGGTGCGGTTGGCATAGGCGAAATAGGCGCTGACCTGGTTGAGTTCCAGAATTTCACCATCGCCATGACCGGCAGCCCGCAGAGCGGCAATGTCCGGTTCACCCAGCGCATCGGGCGTCAGGGTCAAGGTGCGGGCGTAGATCATCGCGGCCAGTTCGGCGCCGTCAAATGCGGCGGCCGGGTTGTCGGCTTCCAATGCCTGGCGGATCGATGCAGCGCGCGCCTTGTCGCCCAGCAACCGTGCCATGCCGGCGAAATGATGCTCTGCGCAATAGGCGCATTTGTTCAGCAGGCTGACATAAAGGCCAACCGCCTCCAGGAACCACTTCGGCAATGTGTTTGCGCTGTGGTGGAGCACGTATTTGTACAACGCCATGTGCCCCTCCATGGTGTGGGGGCGCAGGCTGTGGGCGGCCATGATATTGTCGATCTGGCCATCGGGCGCCTTGATGCGGTCATAGAGCATCTTCAGGCGGCCTTGCGCCTCATCAAGAGGAACGGTTTTGATCCAGGTCATTAGCTGTTGCCGGTCTGTGGCAACACCACCGCCTGGGCGACCACCACGCGGTTACCGTCGAATGTCACGCCCGGTGAGCCATAGAGTTCGTAGCCGTCATCAAGAGCTGCTGAAACCCGCTCGCAAAAGCTCTGGTCGTCGGGCCCGGTCAGCACCCGGTATCGTAATCTGTCGCTCATGCCTTCTTTTCCCACTTGCCGCTCTCGTTCTGCTGCCAATAGGTGACCTCGTGCCCGGCATCCTTGAGAGCTGTCCACTGCACACGCGCGGATTGGACGGCGTCCGGGTCCTGGCCGTTGAACAGGAAAACCGCCCGGTCGTAGCCGGACAGGTCGTCGGCCCCTGCCCCATCGACGAAAAACCTGACCTGCGCGTCGTTTGGATTGCTGTCGCCATCGGTCAGGAACACCGGCTGGCGATCCGCGTTTCCATCATCTGAGGTGCCGTGCGGCAGAAACCCGTCATCCCGATAGGCCCACAACATCGCATCAAGCGCTTCCACCCGCTCCTGGGTGTCGGCCTGGATGACCGCGCGCCATCCGCGCTCCAGGCTCTTTTCCAACATGGCTGGCAGAACCCGATCCAGCGGATGGCGCTCCAGATGGTAGAAAAGAACCTCGGTCATACCTAGGCTTCGTAGTGCTCCGTGACCAGATGATTGAGCAGCCGGACGCCAAAGCCCGAGGCCCAGCCCTTGCTGATCTCGGTGTTCTCGGAATCCATCGCGGTGCCGGCGACATCGATGTGGGTCCAGGGCACATCATTGACAAAGCGCTGCAGGAACTGAGCCGCCGTGCTGGCACCGGCAAATCTGCCGCCGACATTCTTCACATCCGCATTGGGCGTATCTATCAGCTTGTCATAGCCCTTTGACAAGGGCAGCCGCCAGACCCGCTCGCCGGTCGCCTCGCCGGATTGTGACAAACGTTCCGCGAGTTCGTCGTTATTGGCGAAGGTTCCGGCAAATTCCTTGCCGAGCGCAACCAGCACCGCACCGGTCAAGGTCGCTAGATTGATCATGAATTTCGGCTTGAAGCGGTCTTGCGTATACCACAGCACATCGGCCAGCAGCAGCCGGCCCTCCGCATCTGTGTTGAGGATCTCGATGGTCTGTCCGGACATGGATGTGACAATGTCGCCAGGCCTCTGGGCTGCAGCATCAGGCATATTCTCAACAAGACCGATTACACCAATGACGTTGGCCTTGGCCTTGCGCGCGGCAAGCGCATGCATCAGCCCGGTCACACAGGCCGCCCCGCCCATGTCGCCTTTCATATCGCCCATGCCGGCACCGGGCTTGATGGAGATGCCGCCGCTATCGAATGTGACACCCTTGCCGACAAAGGCCAGCGGCGTTTCGCCCTTTTTGCCGCCCATCCAGTGCATGACAACCATACGGCTATCGCGGACCGAGCCCAGGCCGACACCCAGCAACGCGTCCATCTTAAGTTTTTTCATGTCACTCTCGGTGAGCACTTCGACCTTCACACCGAGTTTGGCGAGCTGCTTGGCGCGTTTTGCAAATTCCACCGGATAGAGCACATTGGCCGGCTCATTGACCAGATCGCGCGCGATGTGGACACCATCCGCCACGCCGGCCAGGGGGGCGAATGCCTTGCGTGCCGCAACGGCCGCCTTGGTCTGAACCGTCAGTGCGGCAAGTTTTGACGTGTTGTCGTCCTTCTTCTTGGTTTTGTATTTGTCAAAGCCGTAACAGCGCAACTTCGCACCGGAAGCCAGCAGGGCTGCGGCGCGGCCGTCTCCGGTCTCGAAGAATTCATGATCGTCAAGCGCCAGAACCAGTTTGCTCAGGCCAGCGCCCATGGCGCGACCGGCAATACCACCGCCAAGTTTTTCAAGTTCATAAGGAGCACATTCAGCAGGGTCTCCCGCGCCGACCAGTGAAATACGGTCGAGCTTCAGTCCGCTGGGCGCAACAATTTCAACAATGCTGTCGCGTTTACCCTCGAATTTCGCGATTTTCATGGCCCGGGTCAACTGGCCGCCGGATTTGGCGTCTATATCTGTGCCAATACTGCCCAATTTTGGACCACTCGCGACCGTCAGCGCTAATGTTCCGCCCTGGGGAACAGACAATCCGGAGAATTTGATATTCATGTTAGTGCGCCTTTCCTGACGGTCTCGATCATCAAACGGCGGAGAATACGCCGTTCATTGCCCGCCGTGTAATATATGGTCCGGTGCAGGGGGGCAACCGGGTGGTTTCTGTGGCCTGACAAAACGCCCACGGCAGCAATTCTCGTAGTCCAACCTGGCGTGTTGTTACCCACCAAGAAGAATGGCAGATGCAACCGGTTGCCGATTTATCAATATGACGCTCAACCGACTTTCCGGCAGCCTCAGACCCGACACAATTTACAGGCACATCCGCAGAGCAAATTTTTCAATCGGTTCAATGGTTTTCCGGTGCAAAAATGAAAGGAATCAACTAGCCTAGCGACGGCAAATCAGGCTAGATTGTCACTCAATGCGAGGACTTTCTCCGGGGTGGGGTTCAAGAGTTGGAGAGACGGCGCAGTGGGCGACGGGTGTTGGGCCAAACCGTAAGTGTGCGGAATTGGCAAGTTAAAGTGTAGCGGCAGTTGTCGAAAGGCCTGCCGCGAAGGGGAGAATTGGGCGTGACGAGGGACCGAGAGAGGGAAACTGAACCTCTACGGGCAAGTGACTAGCGCATGAGTTTGAGCGCGCGTGTCATCCGGTGCGGTGTGATGCCGAAACGGTTTTCCGTTTCGCGGATGGTTGTGTGCGCTCTGCTGACCCTGATGCTGTGGGTGACGAATGGAACCGGGTTCAGCACTGTGGCCTACGCCGCCAAACCGACACCGTATACCAAGGATCCAGGACGCGATGAACCGATCAAGGTGCGCGCTGATCGCCTGACGCACAATCGCGACAGCGGTGTGGCAATTGCATCTGGTGATGTGATCATCGATTTCGGTCCCTATAAGCTGATCGCGGACCGGGTCGTCTACGATCCCAGAGCCGACAAGCTGACCGCCATCGGCAATGTTTACTTCCGGGAACCCAACGGCAATGTGGTCCGGGCGGAAAAACTTCAGTTGAGCGACCGCTTTCGACAAGGCTTCGTCGACTACCTGACCGTCAGATTTACCAACGAATCGTGGATTACCGCTGATCACGGAGAGCGCCGGGACGGCAATGTCCAGGTGTTCACTAATGTCATTTATTCGCGCTGCAACGAATGTGTCGATGCCGACGGCACGCCCTTGTGGCGATTGCGCTCCGCCAAGGTCACACATGTGGAGGATGAGGGCACGATCTACCATGAAGACTCGACGCTCGAGTTCTTCGGCATGCCGGTGTTCTACGTTCCCTGGCTTTCGCATCCGGACCCCACGGTAAAGAAGAAATCCGGCTTCCTGATCCCGACGGTTCATTCGTCAAGCACATTCGGGGTTGGTCTTGAGGTACCGTATTTCTGGAACCTGGCGCCGAACTACGACATCACGCTGAAACCGGTCATTACCTCGCGGCAGGGCTTGCTGGCCCAGGCCGACTGGCGCCACCGGCTGGACAACGGTTCATATTTCATTGATCTGGCCGGCATCTATCAACTCGACAAGGGCCTGTCGCCGCCCGGCGACCGGCGATGGCGCGGCAGCGTGCACACAGCGGGCAAGTTTGACATCACGCGGAACTGGCAATGGGGCTGGGATATCACCGCCACCTCGGACGAAACGTTCATGCGGAAATACGATGTCGATAAGCGCACTGATCTGGTATCCCAGGTCTATGTCGACGGCATAGACGACCGAAATTACTTCACCGCCAAGGCCTACCACTTCCAGGGACTGCTGACGTCGGACAACAACAACAACTTCCCGGTGGCGGCGCCTTTCATAGAGCACAGCTATACGTTCGGCGATGCGGTGTTCGGCGGCGAACTCGGGCTCGATACCCATATCTTCAACCTGCAACGCGAAGCAGGTTCGGATTCGGCGCGCATTTCAACCGATCTGCATTGGCAAAGGCGCATGGTCAATGGATACGGACATGTATTCACGCCTTTCGCCGGGGTGCGCGGCGATGTCTATGTGGTGGACAATGTGCGTGATCCAGCAGCACCGGGAGGTGTGCGCAATTCCGAAACCATCGGCCGCGTGCTGCCCCGAGCCGGTTTCGACATCAGATGGCCCTTCGTCACCCAAACCGATACCGTCCAGCATATATTCGAACCGGTCGGCCAGTTTATCGCCGCCACCAATGAAACCGACACCAACCGGTTGCCGAATGATGACAGTGTGCAGTTTGAATATGATCCGACCAATCTGTTCCTGCATAACAAGTTTACTGGCATCGACCGGTATGAGGGTGGCACCAGAGCCAATGTCGGCTTCAACTATACACTCCTGTTCGACACCGGTGCCTTCGTACGCGCCAGCGTCGGTGAAACCTTCCATATTGCCGGGCAGAACAGCTTCACGGTGGGCTCCGGTCTTGACACCTACCGTTCAGACTTCATCGCCTCCCTTGCGGTCCAGCCGATTGAAAATTTCATATTCTCGTCAATGATCAGGTTTGACGAACGTACCCTCGATATACAACGCCATGATCTTAGTGTAACCGCGCATGTGAACAGATTTGATGTCGCGGCGACCTATACAGACCTGGAGAGAGCGCCGACATTCGGCCGACTCTCCGCCGAGGAACAATTTACCGGACTGGCGTCGTTTTCCCTGTCCGATTCTTGGGAGCTTTTCGGTGGTTCAAGGTATGACCTGCAAAACAATCAACAGATCGGGAATATAGTTGGCCTGCGCTTTAACTGCGACTGTTTTACCGCCGAACTGGCTTACACGGAGAATTTCACAGGCGACCGCGATGTAGACGAAAGTTCTGCAATCATGTTCAAGGTCATTCTTAAAACTTTGGGAGGTGTTGGGTCCTCCGTCCAAACCAACTGACCGGCAAATTTCTCCGTTCAAACTGCCGTAATACGGTTATAGTCGCCAAAATCAAGAACAAGCGACAACGAATAGCAGGTTCATAAAACGAATGACATTTGCAGCGACATATATGCGGTTGATTGTGTTGACACTGCTGGCTGCGGCCATCACAACGATGCTTGGTTCTGCGCCATCGTTTGCCCAAAGTTCGGGGCGCGTTGTGGCAATCGTCAATGACCAGGTGATTTCAGAGTATGACGTGAACCAGCGCGTCAAGATGAACGCGACGCTGGGCAGCGCCAGCGGCAGTAAACGGCAGCAGCGGAAACTCGCGCTATCTCAGTTGGTTGACAACATTCTCAAACGCCAGGAGGCGAAGCGGCTTAATCTGGGCGTCACCGAAGCTGAAGTCGAGAACAACTACAAGGGCATGGCAACTCGGGCTGGCGTCTCCCAGGACGTCTGGGCGGCCCGGCTGAGGAAAGGCGGAGTGCTCGTTAAGACAATCAAGAAGGAAGTCGAATCTTCGATGTCCTGGCGGCGCGTGGTTCGCGCGCGATTCGGGCAGCGTATTCAGGTCGAGAATGCCGACATCGACCGGGAATACCAGAAAATTCTCCAGAATCCTCCCAAGACCCAGAGACTCTACGTGCTGCGCCGGATACTGCTGCCGCTTGCAAAGACCGCGCCGCAGGCACTGTTGAACACGCGCCTTGGAGAAGGACAACGGATCATCAAGCGCTTCAAAGGGTGCGGCCAGATCAAGAAGGCAACCTCGGGAATTTTCAATGTGAAAATCCTCGGCGCACAGACGGTGCCGCGCGAGGCCATACCGACCCAACTGCGCACGGTTCTCGACAAGGTCGGTCCTGGACGGGCGGTCGGGCCCGGCCCCTCGCCGCAGGGAATTGTGATCATCGCCTACTGCAATCGCAAGACTATCGAGGCTCCTGTCATCACCCGCGAAGAGGTGGAACGGCAGTTGCAGTTCAGAAAATTCGACCGCATCGGGCAACAGTTTCTGGCCGACCTCAAGCGCGACGCCATCATCGAATATAAAGACCTGGGTCTGCGCTCATAAAATTTCCAGCGCAATCGCAAATCGGCTTTGACATCATGTCGCGACCCCCTCTTCCATTGACACTGACCATGGGCGAAGCAGCGGGTATCGGCGCTGAGATTACGCTCAAGGCGTGGCACGCCAGACACACCGCGGAAGTTCATCCGTTCCTCTATGTGGGGTCGGTGGAGGGGTTGCGAAGCACGGCGCAATCGCTGTCTTTGGACGTACCGCTTCGCGAAACCAATGACCCGACCGAGGCGGTCGCGTGCTGGGCCGACCGATTACCCGTATTACCGGTGGAAACGCTGGACGCCGTTCATCCGGGAAAGCCCTCCATTGGTAATGCGGCGGCAACCCTGCGCGCTATCAATCTGGCCGTCGACATGGTCAAGGCGGGCCGTGCCGCCGGCGTGGTAACCAATCCGGTCCATAAATCGACACTCTATGATGCAGGCTTCGCCCATCCAGGACATACGGAATATCTGGCCGAACTGGCAGGCGGTAGCCCAACGCCGGTAATGATGCTTGTGGCCGGCACATTCCGGACCGTGCCGATCACGGTGCACCTGCCGCTGGCCCAGGCAATAACCGCGCTCAATACGGACCTTATCGTAACAACCGGCGAGATCGTCGCCGCAGACCTGTCCCGGTTTTTCGGTATCACGGAACCTCGGCTTGCACTTTCCGGTCTTAACCCGCATGCGGGCGAGGGCGGCAAGCTCGGCGCCGAAGAACAAGACATTATCCGTCCTGCCGTGGCACGGCTGGCGAAATCCGGTCACCATGTGAGCGGCCCTTTGTCGGCGGACACCATGTTCCACGAAAAGGCTCGGCAAGCCTACGACGCGGCATTGTGCATGTATCACGACCAGGCGCTGATTCCGATCAAGACGGTCGGTTTCGATGTCGGCGTCAATTGTACGCTTGGGCTTCCGTTCATCCGCACGTCACCGGATCATGGCACGGCGCTCGATATCGCGGGGCGCGGTATCGCCGATGCGCGCAGCCTGATTGCCGCCTTGAACCTAGCGGGCACCATGGCACAGAATGCCCGGACCGTTTGATGGACGGGAATGACCACCTGCCGCCATTGCGCGAGGTGATCAAGCAACACGGGCTGGACGCACGCAAGCGGCTTGGGCAGAATTTCCTGCTCGACCTCAACTTGACCGACAAGATTGCACGGGCCGCTGGTGATCTGGAGGACCTGTGCGTTGTTGAAGTCGGGCCGGGACCGGGAGGACTGACCCGAAGCCTGCTGCGGAGCGGTGCGCGAAAGGTTGTGGCTGTGGAGCGGGACCAGCGCTGCCTTGCAGCACTTGAAGATATTGCCGCAGCCTACCCGGACCGGCTCACCATACTGTCCGGTGATGCTTTGCGGCTCGATTTGGCAGATCATGCGATTGGCCCGAGTTGCATCGTCTCAAACCTGCCTTACAACATCTCAACAGCGCTATTGACCGGATGGCTCACTGTCGAGCCCTGGCCGCCGTGGTACCGGCACATGACACTGATGTTCCAGCGTGAAGTGGCCGAGCGCATCGCTGCCCCGCCGGGCAGCAAGGATTATGGACGTCTGAGTATCCTCGCCCAGTGGCGTGCCGAGGTGCACCTGCTTTTCGACATCGACCCGAAGGCCTTTACGCCACCGCCCAAAGTGACATCGACCCTGATGCACTTCACCCCCAGGCCGAGGCCGGAACCGGATTGCCGGCTGCGCAGCCTCGAGCGCGTTACGGCTGCTGCATTCGGCCAGCGCAGAAAAATGTTACGCGCCAGCCTCAAGACCCTTATGCGGGATCCAGCCAGGTTACTTGAGGAAACCGGCATTGAGGGAACCCGGCGCGCCGAAGAGATTGATATAGACGGATTTTGCCGTCTTGCCGTCTGTCTCGACAAGATCGAACGTGATAAAACCGGTTAACAGCACAGGCCCAAGGAGCAAAATAATATGAAGCGCCAGTCGATGGTTGACTATGGACAACCGCTGCAGGAGACAGTCGCCGATACGCCCGAACCGCACGGCAGCGAAGTGATCATACGCGTCAGTCATTGTGGTGTCTGCCACAGCGATATTCATATGCATGACGGTTATTTCGAACTGGGCGGCGGACGCCAGCTGGACGTACGATCAGGCCGCGAACTGCCATTTACGCTTGGCCATGAGATTGCCGGCGAGGTTGCCGCGGCGGGACCTGATGCAGCGGGTGTCGCGGTCGGCGAGCATTATGCGGTCTATCCCTGGATAGGCTGCGGCGAGTGTTCACTTTGCGTGCGTGGGGACGAGCATCTGTGCAACACCGCCAATCATCTCGGCATTACCGTTGATGGTGGCTATGCAAGCCATGTGGTGGTGCCTCATCCACGATACCTGCTCAGCACTGAGGGGCTGGAACCGACGCTTGCGGGAAGCTACATGTGCTCCGGCCTGACCGCCTACAGCGCACTGAAAAAGGTTGCCGCCAATGTCCCCGACGGACCACTCATGATCGTCGGCCTTGGCGGTGTCGGCATGATGGGACTGCAGTTTGCCAAGGCCCTCTACGACACGGAAATCTTTGCCTGCGACATCGACCCGGCAAAACGGGAGGCGGCGCTTAAAGCGGGAGCGTCCCAGGTTTTCGATCCGGCCGAAGACGGTATTCGCAAAACGGTGCTCAAGGCAACCGGTGGCGGTGCTGCTGCTGCGGTCGACTATGTGGGTGCGGAAAACACCTTAAATTTTGCCCAGAGCATTCTGCGCAAGAATGGGGCCGTGGTGGTTGCCGGCCTGTTGGGCGGAACATTTTCCATGCCGGTGCCGATGTTTCCCCTGCGCGCGCTGTCGGTCATCGGAACATTTGTCGGGTCGCTCAATGAGGCGCGTGAAATGCTCGATCTGGTTCGCGCCGGCAAGGTCGATCCCATTCCGGTCGAACTGCGCCCCCTGGATCAGGCCAATGCATCACTTGATGATCTGCGTGGCGGGCATGTTCTGGGGCGTATTGTGTTGACGCCATAAAGGCTTGTTGAACGACTGCGGATGTGCGCGGTCAGTTACAGCTGAGACTGCAGGCGGCGGACAAAGTCTGAAAGTCCGGTGCGGCGGGTGCGGCGCAGGCGTTCTGCATGAAGGATTGCAGCAATTGCCCGGTCGGAGCGGTTCAGCTCGTCATTGACCAGCACATAGTCATATTCCGCCCAATGACTGATCTCGCCCGATGCTTCAGCCATACGCTTGGCGATCTCCTGGGGTGGATCTTCGGCCCGACAAATCAGCCGCTCGCGCAAATCCTCCGCACTCGGCGGCAGAATGAAAACCCGCACTAGATCATCGGTCATTTTCTCCGCAAGCTGCTGTGTGCCCTGCCAATCAATGTCAAACAACACATCCTGGCCTTTGGCGAGCGCCTCCTCAACCGGCTTCCGGGGAGTGCCATATCGGTTGTTGAATACTTCAGCCCATTCGAGCAATCCATCCTCACCGCGCAAAGCATCGAACTGCTCTCCACTTACAAACACATAGTCCTTGCCGTCGATCTCACCCGGGCGCGCCGGGCGGGTCGTAACCGATATTGACATCGTCAGATTGGTGTCGCTGGCCAACAGGCGGCGGGTCAAGGTGGTTTTGCCGGCACCGGAGGGCGACGACAGGACAAGCATCAATCCGCGACGTTCGATCGGCAAAGCTGGAGAGGTATCACTCAATGTTTTGCACCTGCTCGCGCAACTGGTCGATCACCGTCTTGAGTTCCAGACCTGTGGCGGTCAACGCCGGCGCGTTGGACTTCGAGCACAATGTATTGGCTTCGCGATTGAACTCCTGAGTAAGGAAATCAAATCGACGGCCGACCGCGTCCTCTGCGGCCAGCAGGTCTCTGGCCGCCGCCACATGGGCGGTAAGCCTGTCGAGCTCTTCCTGAATGTCCACTTTCGCAGAGAGTAAAACGGCTTCTTGATGCAAGCGATCCTCATCCAGGCTGGAAGCCTGCTCAAGAATCCTCTCAACCTGTTCCTTGAGCCGCGCCCGGATAGCCTCCGGTGCCCGTGCCGGGCACAGTTCGGCTTCGCGGGTCAGCTTTTCGATGGCGTCGATTTGGCCGGACATCACCTGTTCCAGGCGTTCACCTTCGGCATTGCGCATTTCGCATAAGGCATCCAGCGCGCATTTGAGGTCGCCCACCACGGCAGCGTTGCGCTGGGTGACCACGTCATCGTCCTCCTCCGGCTCCTGTATTTCAACCACACCCCTGATTGCCATTATGCCGTCGAGACTTGGCGGTGAGGCATCAACAGTGGGCGCAATGCTCGCCATCGCATCGAGCACATTTTTGAGCGCTGCTTCATTGACCCGCAATTCTCCACCCGACTGCTGCCGCGAAACCTGTAGGGACAACTGGCAGTTACCCCGACGGATATATTTTGGAACCAGGGCACGAACCTCCGGCTCCAGTGCCTCGAACCCCTGGGGAAGACGCATTCTGAGATCGAAGCCCTTGCCATTAACCGTGCGCACTTCCCAGTGCCAGCGCACAGCGTCCTGCTCACCTTCGGAGCGGGCAAATCCGGTCATACTTGTCAGAGACATCAAACGGGCCAATCGACGGGAAAGGAGAATCGATTATTTCAACTTGCGGCAATCTACAGGCAAGGTGATCCGGCAACAAGATATAGGTAAAGCGATAAAATCTTGCACCGGCAACCGATGCATTACCGTAAATCGGTGTTGGGTATTGCCTGGCGCGGGGTTGCGGTAACGGCAGGCGCAGGCTGGGTCGTGGTTTGCGTATCAGCTGGCACAGCGGGAAGCGGTGTGGCCGTCGTCGCTGAATCCGCATTGCTGCTGGCATCCGAATTTGTATTGTTCGTGGCCTGGCGGGGTACCGGTGGCTTGGGCTTTGGCAGCGGCACGTTCAATAAAATTGCCTTTGCAGTCTTGGAAATCGGCGCGGGCTTCGGCTTTGGCACGGGCAAGAGTTCTGAGGCCTTTGTCGCAGGCGCCTCGGCGACTGCTTCCGGCTGAACCGCACCGGTCGGCTGCTTGATCGGTAGAATGGGAGAATACTCCTGCACATTCGCTGTTGTCTGCGCCTCGGTTGCCGGAACTTCGGCTGCCTGCACTGGTTGTTCAAGCGGAGCCGGTTCAAGTGTTTGCAGTGGTGTAGAAGTGGCGACTTGTGGAGGCTGATCCTGATCACCTGACGGCGTTGTTTCGGCAATGAGAGGTGCATTTTCCTCAACCGGCGGGGTTGGCTGTTGCAGCTCAGCCGCTGGAGCCTGAAGCGCCGGCTGCACACCCGTGTCGGCAGTTTGCCCTGTGGCGGGTTCGGCCTGCTTGCGCTGCAACTCTAACCGGCGCCAGCGCGAAACATTCTGATTGTGTTCGGCCAGGCTGGTGGCAAAAGCATGACCGCCGGTACCGTCCGCCACAAAGAACAGATAGTTCGTGGCCGCCGGATTGAGCACCGCCTCGATTGCAGCCTTACCGGGATTGGCAATCGGTGTCGGTGGCAGGCCATCGATCCGGTAGGTGTTGTAGCGGGTCGGTTTGGAGATGTCGCTTTTCAGGATCGGGCGATCCATGACGCCTTTTCCACCAACCAGCCCGTAAATGATCGTTGGATCCGACTGCAGGCGCATCCTTTTTTTCAGCCGGTTGACAAAAACACTGGCGACCTGCGGGCGCTCACTGGCGACACCAGTTTCCTTTTCCACTATTGACGCCAGAATCAGAGCTTCATAGGGAGTTGAAAAGGGGAGTTTCGCGCTCCTTGAAGGCCATGCCTGCGCCAGCAGTTTATCCTGCGCCGAACGCATCCTGTTGACAATCTCCTGACGGGTGGTGCCGCGGATATAGGAGTACGTGTCTGGCAGCAGCGAGCCTTCCGGCACCGTCTTGCCGACCTTGCCCTCGAGCATTTCCTGCTTTTCGATACGGGCCAGTATCTGTAATGACGTCAGCCCTTCGGGTATGGTGATCTTGTATTGAATTGATTTTCCGACGACCAGTTTATCCATGATCTGCTGCATGCTGGCCTGTGGCTGGATGCGATATTCTCCCGCCTTCAGTTTGCCATTCGCCTTGTGAACCATGAGACCGATCAGGAATATCTTGTCATTGGAAACCGCGCCTTCGCGGGCCAGCAGTTCGGCTATCTCTCTGCCGCCCTGACCGCGCTTGACGATGATCGCCTTTTCAACCTCAAGGGGGCCGGCCTGCTCAAACGATGTCTTGATGAAAACATAAGCGCCTCCGGCAGCAAACAGGATAAGCACGCACATTGACAACACGCCGTTCACCAGACCGGTGATCCTGCGGCGTTTGCGCCGTGCGGGCGCGGGCACGCGGACGTCTAATGGAAAGTCGTCCTGGTCGTCGTTATATCCGTGGTTGCCGGTCATGCGCTGGTTAGCTCCTGCCCCGTCAGCACTTCAGCACGGCACTTAGCTGACGTAGCGCTGGAAGATCAACGAGGCGTTTGTTCCACCAAAGCCGAATGAATTTGACAATACTGTGTTGATCTCGCAACTTTTTGCAGTATGTGGAACCAGATCAATTGACGTCTCAACCGATGGATTGTCAAGATTGAGCGTTGGCGGGGCGATATTGTCGCGGATCGCCAGGGCAGAGAAAATCGTCTCAACCGCGCCCGCAGCACCGAGCAAATGTCCAACCGCCGACTTGGTCGACGACATGGTCAGGCCATCCACATCGTTGCCGAACAGGCGTTCAACCGCACCCAACTCGATCTCATCGCCGAGCGGCGTGGAGGTGCCGTGGGCATTGACATAGTCGATCTCGCCCGGATTTATTCCGGCGCGCTCTATTGCGGCGCGCATGGCCCGGAAGGCGCCATCTCCATCTGCCGCCGGGGCGGTGATGTGATAGGCATCGCCGGACAGTCCATAGCCGACGACTTCGGCATAAATCTTGGCGCCACGGGCAAGGGCATGCTCCAGTTCCTCGAGCACCACGACACCCGCACCTTCACCCATAACGAAACCGTCGCGATCCTTGTCGTAGGGCCGCGACGCCCGCAAGGGCTCATCGTTGAAGTTGGTTGAAAGCGCCTTGGCGGCGGAAAAACCTGCAAGGCTCAAACGGCACAAGGCGGATTCCGTGCCGCCAGCCAGCATGACATCGGCATCGCCAAGGCCGATCAAGCGGGAAGCATCTCCGATCGCATGGGCGCCCGTGGAACAGGCGGTGACAACCGAATGATTGGGGCCCCTGAAACCATAGCGGATCGAAACATGACCCGACGCCAGATTTATCAACCGGCCGGGAATAAAGAACGGGCTTACTCTGCGTGGACCCTTTTCAGCAAGCAGAAGAGAGGTCTGCTCGATACCGAGCAGCCCGCCAATGCCGGATCCGATCAATACGCCGGTTCTGATCTGATCTTCATAAGCGTCCGGTTGCCAGCCTGAGTCCTCGACCGCCTGTACGGCTGCGGCCATGGCGAAAATAATGAAGTCGTCGACCCGGCGCTGCTCTTTCGGAGGCATCCAGTCGTCCGGATTAAAGGTCCCGTTGCTACCGTCACCGCGCAGCACCGGGCAGCCAATCTTTGCGGCAATATCCGAAACATCGAAGGTTTCGATTTTCCGCGCGCTGTTTTCCCCGGCGGTCAGGCGTTTCCAGGTTTCCTCAACCCCGCAGGCAAGAGGCGAAACCATTCCTGTTCCAGTGATGACAACGCGCCGCATTCATATGCTCCGATATCCGCGGGTGATAATACGCGATTACAGGTGTGTCGGACAATGCACAGAAGCGCGCGAGATTTTCGATCTCGCGCTTGTCCGTCGATACGGATTGTCAGGCGTCAGGCTGAATTGGCGTCAATGAATTTCACAGCGTCACCTACCGTTTGAATGGTCTCGGCCGCGTCATCGGGAATTTCAATGCCAAACTCTTCTTCGAAAGCCATTACCAACTCGACGGTGTCAAGGCTGTCGGCGCCCAAATCGTCGATGAAACTCGCGCCTTCGGCAACCTTATCGGTCTCAACGCCGAGGTGCTCAACAACGATTTTCTTAACGCGTTCTGCGATATCGCTCATGCTCTGTAATCCTTAAAGTCTCTTTTGTTGACACCACATGCCGCTGAAGGGTCAAGCGTGATCACGGGCCTCGTGACAGTCGTCGCCTGTTTTGCCCCCTTCACGCTCCCGTAGCCAGTCTCCCGGGTAAAGTCCGGCGCTTCGTATCACACTTTTTCTGCAATGGCCAGAAGCGGCAAATTCTCTTCAATCCCTTGTTAAATCATCGCCATTCCGCCATTCACATGGATGGTCTGGCCGGTAACATAAGCCGCCTCGTCACTGGCAAGATAGACCACGGCTGAGGCAATCTCAGTGGCCTCGCCCAAGCGTCCGGCGGGAACTCTGCCGAGGATGGCTTCCCGCTGAACCTCGCTCAATGCATCGGTCATTGCGGTCGTGATAAATCCCGGCGCAACACAGTTTACGGTAATTCCGCGATTCGCGATTTCCTGGGCCATCGACTTGCTCATTCCGATCATACCGGCTTTGGATGCCGCATAATTCACCTGGCCCGGATTGCCGGTCACACCAACCACCGAGGTTATGCCGACCAGCCGTCCCCATCGGCGCTTCATCATGCCGCGCAAAGCGGAACGGGCCAATCTGAACGCGGCGGTAAGGTTGACCTCAATAACGGCATCCCACTCTTCATCCTTCATCCGCATCGACAGATTGTCACGGGTCAGGCCGGCATTGTTGACCAGAATATCAACCGTCCCCATCACCGCTTCCGCATTGGATACAAGACCATCAACAGAGTTCGAATCGGAAAGATCGCACGGGCAGACATGTGCCCGGTCTCCAAGCTCTGCCTGCAACGTCTGAAGCGCGTCTTCGCGGGTGCCGGATAAGGCAACGGCTGCACCCTGTTGATGCAGCGCCCGGGCAATTGCTGCGCCGATACCGCCGCTGGCACCGGTAACAAGAGCTGATTTGCCGCTCAGATCAAACATGCCTACCTCGTTTTGCCGCGTGTTCAAATGGCCAGACGGCGGTGTTAAATGGCATCCGCCACAGCATCGATGTCTTCCGGTGTCCCAATCGGCACGGCTGTCGCGTCTCGGTGAATTCGGCGTGCGAGCCCGCTCAATACCTTGCCCGCGCCAAGCTCGTACAGCGTATCTACGCCGCTTTCGACCATAAAACCGACTGATTCACGCCATCTGACCATGCTGGTCACCTGGGTCACAAGACTTGCCTTGATCTCATCCGGGTCGCTCAGGCTGGCCGCTGTGACATTGGCCACAAGAGGCACCACCGGCCGGGTCATAGATGCATCGGTCAAAGCGTCCGCCATCACGTCTGCGGCCGGTTGCATCAAACTGCAATGAAACGGCGCGCTGACCGGCAACAGCAGGGCCCGCTTGGCGCCCGCCTCCTTTGCCAGATCGACAGCGCGCTCGACTGCGGCCTTCGAGCCGCTGACCACCACCTGTCCAGGCGCGTTATCGTTGGCAGCATCGCACACCTCGCCCTGAGTTGCCTGACCGGCGACATCGCGAACCTGTTCGAGTTCAAGCCCGAGCAATGCCGCCATCGCGCCCTGCCCGACCGGCACGGCCTGCTGCATGGCTTGCCCGCGAATCTTGAGCAAACGCGCTGTATCGGGCACCGACAGGGCGCCGGCGGCGGCAAGAGCTGAATATTCGCCCAGGGAATGCCCGGCCACGAATGCCGCCCTGGCACCGAGATCAAGACCGCCTTCGCGCACCAGCACCCGCATTACCGCCATGCTGACCGCCATCAGGGCGGGCTGGGCATTTTCTGTCAGGGTGAGTTCGTCTTCAGGGCCTTGCCACATGATCCTGGAAAGGTTCTGCGACAATGCGTCGTCGACCTCCTGAAACAACTCGCGCGCGGGTGCAAAGGCCTGCGCAAGAGTTTCGCCCATGCCAACATGCTGGCTGCCCTGTCCTGGAAAGGTAAATGCGATTGCCATGACAATTGAAGTCTTTGGTTGAACGGGAGTTGGCCATGAAGCCCGGCCACAGATAAAGATTTGGCGATCACTGTCAAGCGGGCAATCAGGCCATAGCGTATCGACTTGCTCACCCCCTAGCGACGCCTGAGCAGCCTCTAGATCGCTTTCTTTTCATACGGAAGCAGTTTGTAACAAGAGAATCCGCTTGATTGCGCTTGGAAACTCCTTATAACCCCTGCGATATCTTCGAAGCTCCGGTTGGGGGCTGAACGGAAGCTCGCTTGACGGTTTCAAGCAGTAGGGTTTTGGAATGCCCGTCTTCCCGTGTCTCCGCTCTTTTGAAGAACCTTCCCATGAGCCTTTCCACATATCGGGGCTCAAGAGGGGCTCAGCGCCGGATCTCCGAAACCGAACGAAATGGAAAGGCTATTGCAACATGGCATTGTACGAGCACGTGTTTCTGGTGCGCCAGGACGCGTCGGCGTCTCAGGTCGAGGCGTTGACGGAACAATTCAAGACCATCATTGGCGACAATGGCGGCTCGGTCGGCAAGACCGAATATTGGGGGCTCAGGTCCCTGCCCTACCGGATGAAAAAGAACCGCAAGGCACATTATTCGCTGATGAACATCGACGCCCCGCATCCAGCGGTCGCGGAGATGGAGCGTCAGATGCAAATCAATGAAGACGTCATTCGCCACATGACCCTGCGTGTCGAAGAGCACGAAGAGGAGCCGTCAGCGATGATGCGTTCCCGGGGCGGGCGTGAGCGGGATGACCGCAAGCCAGGATTTGGCAACAGGGATGACCGGCCCGGACGCGGTCGCGACCGCGATGACGGTCCCCCGGCAAATGAGAAAAAAGACGCAGCGCCTGCCGACAAACAGGAGGATGACAAATGAGCATGCCCCAATCACCCTCCCGCCGGCCGTTCTTCCGCCGCCGCAAGACCTGTCCGTTTTCCAGCGATAATTCGCCGAAAATCGACTACAAAGACGTGCGCCTTCTGCAGCGCTATATCTCGGAGCGGGGTAAAATTGTACCGAGCCGGATAACCGCTGTGTCGGCAAAGAAACAACGTGAAATGGCACGGGCCATCAAGCGCGCCCGGTTTCTTGGACTGCTGCCCTACCTGATCAAGTAGAGCACACCGGAATGGTTGGGGCGGACGAAAGATCTGCCTCTAACCGCTGAAAAAGCGGGACAGCTGCAAGATGATACATAAAATCCTCATTGGGATCGGCGCCGGGTTCGTTGCGGCAATATTGTCTATTGCGGTTGCCGCGGGGACGGTATCCATCGTCTCTCTTCTGCTGTTTCTGGCAGCCCCACTACCGCTGTTCATCGTCGGTATGGGCTGGGGCAGTATCGCTGCGGCTGCGGGAGCGTTGTCCGGCGCAATCACGCTTGCCACCGTGTTCGGTTTTTTACCGGGCGTTTCGTTTCTGATCAGTATTGGCGGTCCACCGACCGTGTTATGCTATCTGGCGCTGCTCTCGCGCCCGAGTAGTGAAGGCAGTTCGACCGGCGGCGATCAGACTGCGGACCGGGAATGGTATCCCATGGGCCGCCTGATATTATGGGTGGCTGGGATCGCCGGCACGCTGATCGTGGTGTCTGTGTTGTTGAGCGGCCCCGATGCGCAAAGCTACCGCGCGGTTCTGGAAACCGCTATTTTGCAATCAATCAAGCTTCAACCCGGCCTGGCCGAAGCGCTGCAGCAGGCGAACGAGGAAAACCTTAAAGCCTTCGTTGCCTTCTTTGTCAGAATGATGCCGCTGTTCTTTGCGGCCACCTGGGTTCTTCTGACCCTCGGCAATATGTGGGCCGCCATCAAAGTGCTGGATGTTTCCGGGCGCTCAATTCGACCCTGGGCGCCGTTTCCGGAAATCGAATTTCCGCGCATGGCAGCCGGCGTGCTTGGCGCTTGCGTGATCGCGTCGCTGTTGCCGGACACACTTGGTCTGTTCGCGGAAGTATACACATCCGCCCTGGTGACCGTCTTTGCGGTGCTCGGACTGGCCGTTCTGCATTACCTGACCCGCGACTACCCGGCCCGCATTTTTCTGCTGCTCACGGTTTATCTGGCAATCTTTATGTTCAATTGGCTGGCGGCACTGCTTCTTGCAGCTTTTGGTGTCGCGGAAATCGGATTTGGATTGCGCGCCCGCAAAACCTCGCATGGACAGGGCGGATCCACAACATAACACCCAACCCACAATCTGGTTTAACACATAGGAGTAAAACATGGAAATCATACTGCTGGAGCGCATTGAAAAGCTCGGACAAATGGGCGATGTGGTGCGTGTAAAGGAAGGCTTTGCACGCAACTATCTGCTGCCGAAAAAGAAAGCGCTGCGCGCCACACCGGCCAATCTGGAGCGGTTCCAGACCGATCGCGCCCAGCTCGAAGCAGTCAATCTCGAACTCAAGAAGGAAGCCGAATCGGTTGCTGGAAAAGTCGAGGGAGAATCCTATACCGCCATCCGACAGGCCGGCGACAGCGGTCAGCTCTATGGGTCGGTGACCACCCGCGACATTGCCAAGCTGGTTACCGACGGCGGCATGACCATTACCCGTAACCAGGTTGTGCTTGATACGCCGATCAAGGCAGTCGGCCTGCATAATGTGCGCATTGCGCTGCACCCCGAGGTCACTGTTTCGGTGATCATCAACGTCGCGCGGACTGAGGATGAAGCTGAACGCCAGGCCCGCGGCGAGGCGGTCGGTGCCGAAGCCGAGCGCTTGCAAGACGAAGCAGACGCAATCGCCGCCGAGGAGATATTCGAAGACGAAGAAACAGCGCAACAGGCGGTTGAGGAACTGATTGAAGATGAAGATGGAGCCGGTGACGATGCGGCGGATTCCGATTCGGCCAGCGATGACGGGTCTGAGGAAGATGAGCCGAAGGACGATTGAACCGCCGAAATCCGCGATATAGAGAGATCATGCCTAAGGTGGCGCCAGGGATAAACTGGCGCCACCGCTCGTTTGCAACCGGGGATCGCCACCCGGCCGGCATGCGCTGCACCATAACCGGCAATATCAGAAACGAACCTGTGTCAAGGGCAGGCCAGGTTTCGCCAGTTTGCTGTGGATAGCGGGGAAAAGCGCGCCTTGCCGAACGAAACAGTTTTTTCCTGAGGCTCAATTGGGTATCAATGGGTCATGGAATCAACGGCGCTAATCTCATCCAACTCGGTGGATGCAGACAGTCAGGACGTCGAGTACCGGAATTCGCCACACAACATCGAAGCTGAGCAGGCCCTGCTCGGCGCGATTCTTGTGAATAATGAGGCGTGTGACCGGGTCTCGTCGTTTCTTGAGCCTGAGCATTTTTACGAGCCTTTGCACGCGCGGATCTTTGAGGCCGCCGCGACCCTTATCCGTGCGGGTAAGCTGGCATCGCCGGTCACGCTGAAAACCTATTTTGATGCGGATGCAGCGCTTGCGGAGATTGGCGGACCGGTTTACCTGGCACGCCTTGCCGCGGCGGCAACCACGGTTATCAATGCAAGTGAGTATGGCCGCGCTGTTTACGAAATGGCCCAACGCCGGCGCCTGATCTCGATCGGCGAGGACGTTGTCAACGGGTCATATGACATGTCGGTCGGTTCGTCTCCACGCGATCTGATCGAAACCACCGAACAGGAACTGTTTGCACTGGCGGAAAGCAGCAAGTTCGGCAAGGGTTTCATCAACTTCGGCACCGCATTGACACACGCCGTCGACATGGCGGCAAAGGCCTATGAGCGCGATGGCGGATTGTCGGGCATATCCTGCGGGCTACGGGATATCGACAACAAGATGGGCGGACTGCAGAGGTCCGATCTGATCATCCTTGCCGCCCGGCCGGCAATGGGCAAGACGTCGCTTGCCACCAACATCGCCTATGCGGTGGCAAAGGCTTACGACCCGGCCTACCGGGCGGATGGCTCACTGGATGTCAAAAACGGCGGCGTGGTGGCTTTCTTCTCGCTGGAAATGTCATCGGAACAACTGGCAACACGTATTGTTGCAGAACAGTCGGGAATACCGTCCGAACGCATTCGCCGGGGCAAGATCGACGAGGATGAATTTCACAAGATCGTCCAGGTTTCCCAGGAACTGCAGAACCTGCCGCTTTACATCGATGACACCGGCGGTCTGACCATTGCCCAACTGGCCGCCCGGGCACGACGCCTGAAACGCCAAAAGGGCCTGGGGCTCATCGTCGTCGATTATCTCCAGTTGCTTGCCGGCTCCAACCGGCGGGCTCAGGAAGGCCGGGTACAGGAAGTGACCGAGATCTCCACCGGGCTGAAAGCCCTGGCCAAGGAGCTTGAGGTGCCGGTGATGGCGCTCTCGCAACTGTCCAGGCAGGTGGAGCAACGCGACGACAAGCGGCCGCAGCTTGCGGATTTGCGCGAATCCGGATCGATCGAGCAGGACGCCGATGTGGTTTTGTTCATTTTCCGCGAAGAATACTACAAGGCACGACAGGAACCCCGCCCCAACACGCCCGAGCATAATGAGTGGCAGGATGAAATGGACAGGGTGACCGGTCTGGCGGAAGTGATTATCGGTAAACAGCGCCACGGACCAACAGGCACAATTCAGTTGCAGTTCGAAGCCTCTGTGACAAAATTCCAGGATTATGTTGCTGACGACCACCTGCCGGAACGATTCGAATAGAGCCCATGGCTGATACCAACCTAGGGTCCTACCTAGAGCGTGTCGCATTAAGGCCGGACACGGCGGGTGCAACCCTGACGATAGATCTGGGCGGGCTACGGTCAAACTACCTCCAGCTTAAATCCCTGTGTCATCCAGCCGCCTGCGGAGCCGCGATCAAGGGAAACGCCTATGGTATTGGACATGTCGAAGCGGCGCGCATTCTTGAGCGGGCCGGTTGCCGCCATTTCTTCGTTGCACAACTGAGCGAGGCGGCCGCCGTCAGGCCGGTTGTGCCGGACGCCGATATATATGTCCTTAATGGCATTCCCACAGGCGGGGCAGCTCATTTCGTCGATTTAGACGTGCGGCCGGTGCTGGGCAGCCTTGAGGAATTCGCGGAATGGTCGGCCCTGTGCCGCGACCGGAACCAGAAACTACCCGCGGCAATACATCTGGACACAGGCATGAACCGTCTTGGCCTTCGCCGCAGAGATGTGGAAATGGTTGCCCGTTCGCCTGAACTCTGCGCGCAATTTGAGTGTTCGCTGGTGATGAGCCATCTGGCGTGTTCCGACCTGCCGGATCATCCGATGAACCGCGCGCAGGCCAGCCTGTTCGATGTCATGCGTGCGCAGTTACCCGAGGCGCCGGCGAGCATTGCAAATTCAGCTGGAGTGCTGAATGGCAAGGCCTATCACTATGACCTTATCCGGCCGGGGATTGCGCTTTATGGCGGAAATCCGATCCCGGCACAGCCCAACCCCATGGCCCGTGTCGTGGCTCTCGAGACGTCGGTGATACAGGTGCGTGAGGTTCCTGTTGGCGAAACCGTTGGCTATGGCGCAACCTGGTGCGCCAAGCGAGCATCTCGGATCGCGCTCTTGCCGGTGGGGTATTTTGACGGTTATTTTCGATCCTTGAGCCGAACCAACGATTATGGCGATGCCGGTGTATATATCGACGACAAATTTGCACCACTTGCCGGACGGGTTTCTATGGACACGATTGCGGTTGATGTGACAGACATAGCGAGCGGAAAGGTGCGGCGTGGCACCCGGGTCGAACTGTTGGGGCCGAATATCGGTGTCGACGACGTCGCGCAATGGTCCGGCACCATATCTTATGAGGTTCTCACCAGTCTCGGAGAGCGGTACGCACGCGTCTATACTGATCAAGCCTCGGAACAATAGGAAGCTTCCCTTGAATTTCCTCGCATTTATCGGCCGGTTGGTCCTGGCAGTCTTTGCCGATGTCGGCAAGTTGTCCGTGTTCATCAAAGATGCCGTTGTGCACACGGTGGCACCACCGATGTATTTCAGGCTGATTCTCGAGCAGATGATACGGATCGGCTACAATTCCCTGCCGGTCGTCGGTTTGACCGCGTTCTTTACCGGCGGTGTGCTGGCGTTGCAGATTTATGTCGGCGGGTCACGGTTTAACGCAGAAAGCATTGTCGCCTCGATCGTCGCCCTCGGCATCACCCGCGAGCTTGGACCGGTGCTCGCCGGCCTGATGGTCGCAGGCCGTGTCAGCGCGGCAATTGCTGCGGAACTCGGCACAATGCGCGTGACTGAGCAGATCGACGCACTGACGACGCTGGCAACGAACCCGTTCAAATATCTTGTGGCACCACGCTTGATCGCAGCGGTCATCACCCTGCCGCTTCTGGTGGTTGTCGCCGATACGATCGGCATTATGGGCGGCTTCATCGTCGGCACAAAAAGCCTTGGCTTCAATGATGGCGTTTATATCAAGAACACTGTCGACTTTATCGAATTCCAGGATGTGTTTTCCGGCCTGGTCAAGGCGGCGGTGTTCGGTTTCATCATTGCGCTGATGGGCTGCTATCACGGCTATCACAGCCAGGGCGGCGCACAGGGCGTGGGCCGAGCAACGACCAACGCGGTTGTCACGGCATCAATCCTGATCCTGGCCGCAAACTACTTGCTGACATCCCTGTTGTTCACCAACGTATGAGGCAGTGATGAGCGAAGATCGTCACATTGAGATGATCGATGTCCACAAGCGATTCGGCACGAAAACCGTATTGAACGGCGTCGACCTGCATGTCGAACGGCACCGTTCTTTGGTGGTGATCGGGGGATCCGGGTCGGGCAAGTCGGTAACTCTGAAGTGCATCCTCGGCCTTATGACACCGGATCAGGGGTCGATCCTGATCAACGGCCAGGAAACCGTAGGCCTGCGCGGCAAGAAACGCGATGACGTGCTGGCAAAAGTCGGCATGCTGTTTCAGGGAGCAGCGCTGTTCGACAGCCTGACGGTTTGGCAGAATGTCGCCTTTGGCCTCATTCAGGGGCGCCAGTTGCCGCGTGACGAGGCCAAGGAGATCGCCCTGGAAAAACTCAGCCAGGTTGGCCTTACCGCCGATATCGCGGAATTATCGCCATCGGAGCTGTCCGGCGGCATGCAAAAGCGTGTCGGGCTGGCGCGGGCTATTGCAACAGACCCCGAGATCATCTTTTTCGACGAACCGACAACCGGCCTCGATCCGATCATGGGCGATGTGATCAACGACCTGATCGTCAGCTGCGTGAGGCAACTGGGTGCAACGACCATTTCGATCACCCACGACATGGCGAGCGCCCGCAAGATCGCAGACAAAATCGCAATGATCTATAAAGGCGAGATCATCTGGCATGGCGATGCCGCGGATATCGATGAAAGCGGGAACGAGCATGTGGAACAGTTCATCCATGGCCATGCCGAAGGACCGATCCAGTTGGAGTCCTTGAGGCCTTAGAGCATGGCCCGACCGACAAGAAAATATGTTTGCCAGAACTGCGGCGCTGAAAGCGGCAAGTGGTCAGGGCGTTGTGATGCCTGCGGCGGCTGGAACACCGTGAGCGAGGAAGGCGGCGCTTCGGCCGGCGTCGGCGCCACCTCGCGCGCGCAGTTGCCCAAAGGGCGCATAGTCGACCTGGTCGGCCTCAAGGGAGACGATCCTGTACCGGAACGCATTCTGTCCGGCATTGAAGAGTTCGACCGGGTCACAGGCGGCGGTCTGGTTCCAGGTTCAGCGGTAATTGTCGGCGGTGATCCCGGGATCGGGAAATCAACCCTCCTGCTTCAGGCACTGGCAGCGCTCAGCACTCTGGGTCGAAGGGTTGTCTATATTTCCGGCGAGGAAGCAATCGCCCAGGTGCGCCTCAGGGCCGAACGGCTCGGCCTCGCGGATGCACCGCTGACACTCGGCGTTGAAACAAATTTGAGCAACATATTGACCACACTCGAGGCAGGACCAGCACCCGATGTGGTGGTGATCGATTCCATCCAAACCGTGTGGTCACCGGCGCTGGAGGCCGCCCCGGGCACGGTTTCCCAGTTGCGCGCGGGCACCCAGCTTCTGATCAATTTCGCCAAGTCCCGAGGCTCGGCGATCATGCTGGTCGGCCATGTCACCAAGGAAGGCCAACTCGCCGGGCCCAAAGTGATTGAACACATGGTCGACACGGTGCTCTATTTCGAGGGTGAAGCCGGCCATCAGTTCCGGATTTTGCGGGCGATCAAGAACCGTTTTGGCCCGACCGATGAGATCGGGGTGTTCGAAATGTCCGATGGCGGACTGCGCCAGGTGACCAACCCTTCGCGCCTGTTTATCGGTGATCGGGAGACCGCGACACCTGGCGCAGCGGTTTTTGCCGGGATCGAAGGCACCAGACCCCTGCTGGTGGAAATCCAGGCTTTGGTGGCGGCATCATCGCTGGGAACGCCGCGGCGCGCTGTTGTCGGCTGGGACGCGAACCGCCTGGCCATGGTATTGGCGGTGCTCGATGCTCATTGTGGCATGCATCTGGCCAGCCACGATATCTATCTGAATGTGGCAGGAGGCATGCGGGTTCGCGAGCCGGCGGCCGATCTTGCGGTTGCAGCGGCATTGCTGTCATCACTGCTCGAACTCAGCCTCCCCCTTGATGCAGTGCTGTTCGGCGAGGTCAGCCTGTCGGGTGCAGTACGTCCGGTCAGCCACGGTGAATCACGTGCCAAAGAGGCCGAAAAACTGGGATTTGTTACTGCTGTGGTACCCTCGGACAGCACCAAAAAGGGCAAGACCCGCGCCGGAGCACTGCACTTTGCGATGCAGCGCGACCTGTCCGATCTCCTGGAATGGGTGCGCAGCAACGGCCAATCGGCGGCCCAGCGTGGAGGGCCTCTTCAGTCCGATCAGGCCAGTGCCTAAATCGTGCCGCGTTTGGGACGGAAAGTCGTTTGTGGTGGCCAAGGCCACAAAGTTGAAGTATGCCGTCTTGTAAAAACCCGGCAAATTTGCCGCTTGATACCAAACTGATCTTTAGAAGCCAGATATCTGCCTATGATTTTCACCTGGTTCGATGCCGTTTTGTTCGGAATTATGCTGATCTCCGGCCTGCTTGCGTTGATGCGCGGGTTTACACGTGAGGTCCTGTCAATCTTATCCTGGGTTGGAGGCGCGATAGCGGCATGGTTTCTCTACCCTGTGTTAAGGGACACCGCGCGGTCTTATTTTCCGCCGGACGACAAACTTGTCGCCGATTTCGTGCTGGTGGCGGTGGTTTTCCTGGTCGTGCTGATTGTCATCTATGTCATCACCATGCGCATATCTGACTGGATTCTGGACAGTGGCGTTGGAGTACTCGACCGCACGCTTGGCTTTCTGTTCGGTCTGGGAAGAGGCTTGCTGCTCGTCGTTGTGGCCTATCTGTTCTTCATTTGGGGGGTGCCAAAGGACAAACATCCGCAAGGTATGCAAAACGCCAGAGCGTTGCCCATCGTGGATGAAACAGCAGAAATCATCGTCTCTTACATACCTACCGAAATCGCCGAAGTCCTGTTTGGAAAGATCCAGGAATCGGGCAAACCGGACAATCAAGGCGATCAGCCTCCAGCATCGGAGCAACCTCCCGCAAACGACGACGCTTCGCAGACTGACACACCGGTCCAAGAAGGCTACAATGGTAATGAGCGCAGCGGGTTGAATCAGTTACTTGAGAGTACGCAGGACAACCAGAACTGACTACTAGTCGGCGTTCAGGTGCGCGGACAGATAGGTGTTCCAGAGATGCTTTTATGATGGAATACGACGGGCTGAGCGATTCCACGGGAATGTGTTGCGTTGACGACGAAGACCGTCTGCACGAAGAATGCGGTGTGTTCGGTGTGTTCAATCACTCCGATGCAGCAGCATTGACGGCGCTCGGGCTGCATGCGCTTCAACACCGCGGCCAGGAAGCGGCCGGCATCGTAACATTCAACGGCAAGCAGTTTAATGCAGAGCGGCGCCTTGGGCTGGTCGGCGATCACTTCTCCAAGCAGGGCACCATGGACCGGCTGCACGGGCATGCATCAATTGGTCATGTCCGCTATTCGACGACAGGCGGCACAATCCTGCGCAACGTGCAGCCCCTGTTCGCCGATCTGGCCGGCGGCGGGTTCGCAGTCTGTCACAATGGCAACCTGACCAATGCGCTCACCTTGCGCCAACAACTCATTCATGACGGGGCGATCTGTCAGTCAACCTCCGATACGGAAATCATTCTGCACCTGGTTGCACAAAGCCGGCGTCCGAGGCTGGTTGAAAAATTCATCGACGCGTTGCGTGCAATCGAGGGCGCCTATTCACTTGTGGCGCTTTCCAACAAGAAGCTGATCGGGGCACGCGATCCGCTCGGCATTCGCCCACTGGTGCTCGGCGATCTCGACGGCTCACCGATCCTGGCATCGGAGACCTGTGCGCTCGACATCATCGGAGCCAAGTTCGTCCGCGAAATCGAAAACGGCGAAGTCGTTGTCATTACCGATGCCGGCATCGAAAGCCTGCACCCGTTTCCCAAGCGCACGCCACGGCCTTGTGTCTTCGAGTATATCTATTTCTCCCGTCCCGACAGCATTGTCGGTGGACGCAGCGTCTATGCGGTACGCAAGGAAATGGGCCGCCAGTTGGCGCGGGAAACGCCATGCGAGGCGGATGTGGTCATTCCGGTGCCCGATTCAGGCGTGCCCGCGGCAATCGGGTATGCCCAGGAATCGGGCATACCCTACGAGCTCGGCATCATCCGGAACCACTATGTGGGACGCACATTTATCGAGCCGACCCAACAGATCAGGGCGCTCGGCGTCAAGCTGAAGCACAGCGCCAACCGAATGGCGATCGAGGGCAAGAGAATCATTCTCGTGGATGACAGTATCGTGCGCGGCACCACATCGGTGAAGATCGTCAAGATGATGTATGAAGCCGGCGCCCGCGAGGTTCACATGCGCGTCGCCAGTCCGCCTATCGCCCATCCTGATTTCTACGGCATCGATACGCCGGACCAGCGCAAGCTTCTCGCCGCGACGCACACTCTGGAGGAGATGCGCGCTTACATCGCTGTAAACACGCTGGCGTTTCTGACCGTCGACGGGCTCTACAAAGCGATGGGATATGACAACCGCGATCCGGTCCACCCGCAGCTGACCGATCACTGCTTCACCGGAGACTATCCCACTCCACTCACCGACAAGCATGGCAAATCCTCGCCACGCCAGCTTTCCCTGCTTGCCGAGACCGGGTAATACCAAGCATGGCACAGCGACTAGAAGGCCGGCTCGCGGTGATCACTGGTGCGTCGCGGGGTATCGGCCGGGCGATCGCACTGGCATTTGCGCGTGAAGGCGCCCATGTGGTGTTGCTTGCACGCACTGTCGGCGCCCTGGAAGAAGCAGATGACGAAATTCAAGCGGCCGGCGGCTCGTCGACCCTGGTGCCGGTCGACATCACCGATTTTGACGCTCTGGACCGGCTCGGCGGCACGCTTTATGAGCGCTGGGGCAAACTGGACATACTGATCGGCAATGCCGGCCTGCTTGGGCAGTTGTCGCCGCTTGGGCATATCGAGCCGAAAGTCTGGAACGATGTCATGGCGGCAAATGTCACGGCAAACTGGCGTTTGATCCGCTCTCTTGATCCTTTATTGCAGAAATCAGATGCCGGCCGGGCGGTTTTCGTCACTTCGGGAGCGGCGGTAAACTGCCGGGCGTTCTGGGGCGTTTACTCGGTGTCGAAAGCAGCGCTCGATGCGTTGGTCAAGACCTATGCCGCGGAAGTCGAAAACACGGCGGTTCGTGCAAATCTCTTCAATCCAGGACCGGTGCGCACCGGCATGCGGGCAAATGCCGTTCCGGGTGAGGATCCAAGCACCCTGCCCGACCCTACCGACGTGGCGGAAAGTTTTGTTCCACTGGCAATGCCGGACTGTACCGAAAACGGCATGGTCTATGACTACCCGACCGCCCGGTTTCTCAAGAGATAATGCGTTTGTGCGGTGATCCTGGACGAGCGTCCAGCGCACCGTGCCGGTCGCTGATATGGTGCAGGAAATCAGGCTCTTCGAGCCACCATCGCTTCAGCACAAATAGGCGTCCTTCGCCAAGCATGCCATTATCGGTTTCGACAGTGTCGAGCACGGGAAAATCATCCGGCACGGGGTGTTTTTCGAATGTGCATCTGACCCATCTGAGCCGCCCTTCACGGCCGGTCGCCTTGAGCCTGTAGGTGATCTGCACGGTTTCGCCGTCGTCTTCCAATTCGGCAGACGACACATCGACCGGCGCCTGGGCAAGGTGCAGCGCGGGGACGATCGCACGGCAAGACATGGCGCGGCGATCCTGGCCGCCATCTGTCGGTGCAAACAGCACGGCAGCGGCTGCCAGCACCGCCAGGCACATCAGGAGCGCACCGGCGATACGCCATCTTGGAAAAGCCCTGTGCACCGCATCATTCATAGCTCATGATTTATCGCATAGCGGTGACGATGTGAACACGGACGATTATTAGGCAATTCCCGGGACCGGCCTATTCCTGGACCGGGACTGCAACAGCTGGAGCGCTTCCGTATGAAAAGAAAGCGTTCTGGGGGCTATTTTCTCACATAGGGATTTTTGCCCTGGCGCACATGCAGCCGTACCGGCGACCCCCAAATTCCAAAATCAGACCGCAACCCGTTGACAAGATAGCGGGAATAGGCATCGGGGAGCTCACCCGCCCGGGTACAGAATGTGACGAATGTGGGAGGCCGGGTTTTTGCCTGGGTCATGTAACGCAGCTTGATCCGGCGGCCCTTGGCGGCAGGTGGTGGATGGCGTTCCAGGGCCTGCAACAGCCAACGATTGAGCTCGCCGGTTGAAACCCGTCGGTTCCATGCCTCGTAAACCTCCATGACCGCGGGCATGAGGCGGTTGATGCTGCGTCCGGTGAGGGCGGAGAACGTGACAAGCGGCACACCGCGCACCTGTGGCAGCAGACGTTCAGCCATTTCCTTCAGCTTCGCCATGGTCGCTGATTTGTCGGTGATCAAATCCCATTTGTTGACCGCCAACACCAGAGCACGCCCCTCCCTGGCCGCAAGATCCGCCAAGTGCAGGTCCTGCTTTTCGAAAGGCTGTTGCGCATCGATCAACAACACCACCACCTCGGCAAAACGAACCGCGCGAAGGGCGTCGGCAACGGATAGCTTCTCCAGCTTTGCAGAGATCCGTGCGCGCTTCCGCAATCCGGCGGTATCGAACAGCTTGACTGGCAGGTCTTTCCATTTCCAGTCAACGGAGATTGAATCGCGGGTGATCCCCGCTTCGGGTCCGGTCAGCAGACGTTCCTCGCCAAGCAACTTGTTGATCAGCGTCGACTTGCCGGCATTCGGACGTCCGATGATGGCAATCCGTAACGGTTTGTCCTCGCCGGCAGGTGCTTCATCGCTCACGTCGGCTTTATGCTCGTCCGTATCCCGCTCGACAAACGGCACCAGCGCATCATAGAGCTCGGTCAGGCCTTCGCCATGTTCAGCGGACAGTCTGATCGGATCTCCCAGGCCCAATTCGTAGGCCTCATAGAGAGCCGCCCCGCCATCGCGGCCTTCGGCCTTGTTGGCCGCCAGAATGACCGGCGTTTCCGACTTGCGCACAAGCTCCACGAAATGCCGGTCGATCGGTGTCACGCCGGCCCGGGCATCTATCATGAACAGGCATACATCCGCCTCGGCAAGGGCCATGAGTGTTTGTTCGCGCATACGGCCTTCAAGCGTGTCGCTTGCCGCCTCGTCCAGTCCCGCTGTATCGAAAATTCGGAACTCCAGATCCGCCAGTCTGGCGTCCCCTTCCCGGCGGTCCCTCGTGACACCCGGCATATCGTCAACCAACGCCAGGCGTCGGCCGACGAGCCTGTTGAATAGGGTCGACTTTCCGACATTCGGCCGGCCGACGATGGCAACTGTGATCGACATTTGGGTGCAGTACTGTTCTGGATACGGGGCGACTATGTTTGCCCGCCGCGGCAAGTTCAAACGAGGCTTATCGCATGGCGATCAGGTCCGCATCATCTGTGAGCAGGTATATCATGCTGCCGGCAACGACCGGTGCAACATACATGCCCTCGCCCAGATCGACCTGATCGATGACTTCACCGGTCTGGACGTCGATATTGATCATCAACCCCTTGGACGACACCGCGATAAGGCGGCCGCCGGCAAGCACCGGGCCGCTCCATAGGTGCCCCTCGGGAAGCGATGCTGACCAGCGCACGCGACCGGCATCGCGGGTCAGCGCCAGAAGCGTACCATCGCCGGCGATGACAAAGACATACGGACCGGCAACCCAGGGTGTTTGCGTGCCGGATATATTCTTGGACCAGTTACGCTCACCGGTTTTGAGATTGACCGCGACCATACGGCCTGAGTGGCTGATCGCGATCGCCTGATTGCCTTCAATCACCGGCCGGCCGGATATGTCGTTCAACGAGGCCAGGGAGCTCAGTGCTCCGGTACGCACCAGGCTGTCTCCCCAGAGCGGGCGGCCGTCGCCAACGCTGAATCCGATAATTTCACCGGAGGTATAAGGAATAACCGCAACGCCATTGTGTACCGCGGGACTTGTGCTTGCGATCAGAGAGGCGGGTTCGGCGACGCCCTCGAACTTCCACAACACTGTGCCATCTTCGGCGGAAAGACAGAACACTTCGTTGTTGAGTGAGGTAACAAACAGGCTCCCATTGGATACCGTCGGTGCCGCCCGGATCGGGCTGTCGAGCCGCTTGCCCCAGGCCAGTTCGCCGGTCGCTGCGTCCATGGCCATGATGTTTCCAAACGCCGTGGTCGCGAAAACCATTCGTCCGTTTGAAGCCACGCCGCCGCCAAAGCCCTCGTCTTCTTCTTCGGCATTGGGAGACAGGGTCTTGGTCCATAGGGTCTTGCCGGAGCTTGCGTTAAACGCCCTGAGTGTGGCCTGGGTATCAAGAACAAAGATGCGGCCGTTGGCAACGATCGGGCTGGCGGTCAACCGGCCCTGGGAGGACGATCCGACCCCGGCATTGACCGCCCAGACACGTTGCGGTTTGGGCGACAACGCGACATGCTGCAGGGCATTGCTGGCAACCCCACCGGGCTGCGACCAGTCCGCATTGGTGTACGCTGCCGGCACCACTACCGGCTGGCTGGACAATTCAGGATCAGCCGATGTTTCGGCACCGGAGGTAATCACCGCCTCGCGCCGTCCGGGCAGTATGGTGTCGTCGGTGTCAATACCGAGCTTGCGCTGAACCGCTTCAAATGAGGTGCAGCTCGCCAGCAGGGCACAACAAACAGCGACGGCAATAGCTCGCGCTGCGTATCCGGTTGACGGGTTACGACGCTCTGAAACGCTCATCATGATGTACTTCTTCACTGTTTGTCTGCCGCTTCAAGACTGGCCACTGGGTCGTCTGGTTCTGCTCCGGTGCAGCCTAGAGCTTTGGCTGCAACAACGATAGCATGATTTGTGCCCGCTCGCGCATGCCTTGAGGTGCGGTCAGGTCACCTATGATCTCAGTATATAGGCGGTCAGCCTGTTTTACATCGCCGGCCTTGAACGCCGCAAGGGCGATTATCTCGCGGGCTGCATTGCGCCAGGGATTTTCACGGGTATTCAAGTCGCCGAGACGCGATTCGATATCCGCCAGGCTGGACCTGTCCACGGCCAAAAGCCCAGCCTTGATACGGGCCAGGTTGCGCAGCATCTGGTCCAATGAGTCATTTGCGGCAATCTTGTCGTAGGCTTTGATGGCTTCTTGAACCTTGCCGGCGTCCGCAAATGCTGCGGCGACCTGGAAATTCGCCAATGCGGCATAACCCGCCGGTCCGCTCGATGCCAGCTCGGCAAACCGCTTCCCGGCTTCTTCCGCATCGCCCTTCTCTGCAAGCTCGACCGCCTCGACATATTCGACGCCGGCGGTTTCAGCCACAGAGCGCTGATAGGCCTGCCAGCCCTTGATGCCGCCTACCGCGACAACCACGCCGACACACACCGAAATCACGTAGATGCCGTACTTTTCCCACAGCTTTTGCAGCTGTTCGTGACGGACTTCTTCGTCAACTTCGCGAAATATGGATTCGTCGCTCAACGGCGCGCTCCTGTTAGTTTTCTGTGTGCCATATCAGCCGTGATCACGACTGGGCGGGTAAAGTAGCCTGATGTCGATTTCAAGGCAAACGTGCTTTTGCAAAAGTGTAAACGCGGTTTTCGAACCAATTCGACCACCTGACATCTTGGAGAAAACCGTTGAAATTCCGCGATTCTATTGGTTTGTTCGCAAGTTAACCCGTATTTCAGTCCTTCATCTCATAGGTGTGCTCGGCGGCTGGAAACGCCCTTGCACGCACATCGAGCGCATAGTCCTTGATCGCCCCTTCAATTGCATCGCCGACGGCTCCGAACTTCTTGACGAATTTCGGCACCCGCGGTGACAGGCCGAGCATATCTTCCATGACCAGGATCTGGCCGTCGCACTGGGCTGACGCACCGATGCCGATGGTCGGAATCGGCACTGCTTTGGTAATCCGATCGGCAAGCGGCGCTGCGATCGCCTCAAGCACGAGAGAGAAGGCACCGGCATCGCTCACCGCCTGGGCATCGTCTTCAAGCGCCTGCCATTGGTCCTTGGTGCGTCCCTGGGTTTTGAACCCGCCCATAACGTTGAAGGACTGCGGCGTGAGCCCGATATGGGCCATGACCGGAATACCACGCTCGGTCAGATAGAGGATGGTCTCGGCCATGCGTACGCCACCTTCAAGTTTGATGGCACCGCATTCAGTTTCCTTGATTACCCGTGCAGCATTGCGAAACGCCTGGGCCGGGCTTTCCTCATAGGAGCCGAACGGCATGTCGACCACCACCAGGGCATGCTGGGCGCCGCGCATGACAGCGCGGCCATGGGTGATCATCAAATCAAGCGGCACCGGCAGCGTGCTTTCAAAACCATGCATGACCATGCCAAGCGAATCACCCACCAGCAGAAAGTCGACATGTTCGTCCGCAATAGCTGCCGTGTGGGCATGATAGGCGGTCAGAGAAACAATGGGATCGCCGCCCTTGCGTGCGGTGATATCGGGCGCGGTGACGCGCCTTTGCGGTTTCTGAACGGACATGGTCTGAGCCTTCCCTGCACCAGGAATTGTTGCGCCTGCGAGTATTGCTTTGTTGCGGCGCAATATCAACCGGCAACTATGGTCAAATGACCGGCACGCCGATGACATAGGGGTGCAGAAAAAGGAACACTCCGTAGAGCACAATGCCGCCCACCACGGCGATGGCATCGTGGACCGGCGTCACCTCTACGCTTGCCACCCGGCCCTGAGCGTTTGCCAGCGCGATATCCAACAAGCTGTAGACAACAAAGGATCCAAATAGCAGCACACTGGCCAGATCGCCATTGGCAAACAAGTGACCCGTGCCCCACAGAACGATGCCGACCAGCATTGGATGCCGCAGGATCTTCTTAATCCGTCCCTTCAGGTTGGAGGAGACGAGACAGATGATCGCCAACAGGACCGCCGCCATGGTGACGTGGCGCCCCCAGGTGGGCGGCTCATAAATGGGCGCCCACTCGGCCTGGCTGTAACCCCAGATGATGAGGCCGAGGCCGGCGAATGAAATCAAGGAGAACGCCCCCTGATAACCGTTTGCCCCGAGGCGGTCTTTGAGCGACGCTTTCAACGCGGGCATCGCCGGTACGAAGTGGATCGCAAAAAATACAATCAAACCAATGATGAGAATGGTCATGGTTGTTACTCCCACTCAATCGTGCCCGGTGGTTTTGACGTGATATCGTAGACCACCCGGTTGATGCCGCGCACCTCGTTGATGATGCGGGTTGCGGTGCGGCCCAAAAATTCGTGGTCGAACGGATAATAATCAGCGGTCATGCCGTCGGTCGAAGTCACCGCGCGCAGCGCACAGACACTGTCATAGGTGCGGGCATCGCCCATCACGCCCACGGTCTGGACCGGCAGCAGGACCGCGAATGCCTGCCAGATAGCGTCATAGAGGCCGGCTTTTCGGATTTCATCGAGATAGACCACATCCGCCTTGCGCAGGATATCAAGCTTGTCGCGGGTGATTTCGCCTGGAATGCGGATCGCCAGGCCGGGACCGGGGAACGGATGCCGTCCAACGAAGGTTTCCGGCAGGCCGAGTTCACGGCCAAGTGCGCGCACCTCGTCCTTGAACAATTCACGCAGGGGCTCGACCAGCTCCATGTTCATGCGGTCCGGCAGGCCACCGACATTATGGTGCGACTTGATGGTGACCGAAGGGCCTCCAGTGAACGACACGCTCTCGATCACATCTGGATAGAGTGTGCCCTGAGCCAGGAACCCGGCGCCACCGATGCCGGCTGCTTCTCGTTCGAATACATCGATAAAGGTGGCGCCGATAATTTTGCGTTTTTGCTCGGGATCGGTAACGCCTTCCAGCTTGCCCAGGAATTCACCCGATGCGTCTGCGTGGATCAGGGGGATGTTGTAGTGGTCCCTGAACAGGCCTACCACCTGGTCTGCTTCACCGGCGCGCATCATGCCGGTGTCGACGAAAACGCATTGCAGCTGGTCGCCGATTGCCTCGTGCAGAAGCACTGCGACCACGGAGGAGTCGACGCCGCCGGACAGTCCGCAAATCACCTTGCCGTCGCCCACCTGGGCACGCACCTTGGCAATTTCCTCCTGGCGGAATGCGGCCATGGTCCAGGATGCATCGCATCCGCACACCCCATGGGTGAAATTTGAGATCAGCTGCGCGCCATCGGGTGTATGCACCACCTCGGGGTGAAACAACACGCCGTAGAAGCGGCGCTTGTCATCGGCAATCGCTGCATAAGGTGCACTGTCGGTGGTCGCCACCGTGCGGAAACCCTCGGGAAGCGCGTCAATGCGGTCACCATGGCTCATCCACACCTGGTGCGTGTCTCCGGCCTTCCAGACCCCGTCAAACAAAACACAATCGTCTTTCACGTCAACCATGGCCCGGCCGAATTCGCGGTGGTCGGTCAAGGTGATGCGGCCGCCGAGTTGCGCCACCATGGTCTGGTTACCATAGCAAATACCAAGCACTGGAAGGCCAAGGCTTTCAAACAACTGGTCAGGCGCACGCGGGGTTGTCGCTTCGGTGACGGAGGCCGGGCCGCCGGACAGGATCACGCCTTTCGGGTCGAAATCCGCAATCGAGGCTTCGGTAACATTCTGATACGGGTGAATTTCGCAGTAAACCCCCGATTCCCGCACGCGGCGGGCGATCAACTGGGTTACCTGTGATCCGAAATCGATAATGAGGATGCGGTCGGTCATCGCTTCTGCCTAAGCTGCGGGGGCCTCTTGAAAGGGCTGGATAGACCACCGGGAAACCGTCCCGTCAATAGCACATTACGGCGCATCGGAACGCTCCATCACGGCAATGTAGAAACCATCGGTTCCATGACTGTGCGGGGTCATCGTGAGTGTCAGGGCGTCTTCACTGCAGGTCGCAGGCTGGCTGGCCGCTGCGGCTTCGGACAGGGCTGATTGATAAGGCACAAGACGGTAGTTTGGATGGTCCCGCAAAAAGGCTGACACCTGATCCTGATTTTCCTCCGGCAGGAGCGAACAGGTGACATAGACCAGCCGGCCTCCGGGTTTGGTCAGTGGCGCGCCGGTGCGCAGGACGTCGCGTTGCTCGGATTGGCGCCGCTCCAGCGCCTGGGCGGTCAGGCGCCATTTGGCATCAGGCCTGCGCCGCCAGGTGCCGGTACCAGTGCAGGGGGCATCGATAAACACAACATCCATGCGGCCATCGAGTGCTTGAACGGCCTGCTCATTGCCCGCCTCCAGGACCTGCACATTGCGTGCGCCGGCCCGTTTCAACCGGTCGAATATCTTGCGCAACCTGCCGCGGTCGGCATCATAAGCCCATACTTGGCCCTTGTTTTCCATGGCCGAGGCGAACGCCAGCGACTTGCCGCCTGCCCCGGCACACAAGTCCAGGACCTGCAAACCGCGCCCTGCGCCGGCGAGCAATGCGGCCACTTGTGACCCCTCATCCTGCACTTCGAACCAGCCTTTGCCATGGGCGGCTTCGGTTTCGACATTGGGATAGCGACGCTCGGCCTGCGGGGCGGCAATGCGCAGGCCCCAGGGCGACCAGGGTGTTTCCACAAGCTTGAACCGGGCGAGTGCGCGCGAGACCTTGGCGCGATCGGCCTTGAGCCCGTTGACCCGCAGATCGACCGGTGCCCGCTCCGACAAGGCTGCGGTCTGGACGGTAAGATCCGCACCGAAAGCACGGACCAGCGACGGCTCCAGCCAGTCCGGAAAATCACCCTGTGCGGGTGCTTCGGTATCATCGCAAACTGTTTTTGAAAGTGCAGCATGTTCGGCTTCGCTCGGGGATCCAGGTCCGTGGGGATGACCGCAAGCCTGCACAACCTGATCGACCGGGCGGCCCCACAGAAAGACGGCAACGCCAAGCACCGCAAGCTTGATCGCGTCGTCTCCCAGCCTGGCCGCCAGAGACCGGCGTTTACGCAGACAATCGAACACAAGATTGCCGATCACGGCGCGATCGCCGGAACCTGCAAACCGATGGGCACGGCCCCAGTCACCCAAGGCATCGCCAGCCGGGCGATGACGATCCTGAATATCGTTCATCACCTCGATTGCCGCTTGCATTTGCGCGCCGAAGTGCATGGCTGTTCCCGTATGAGGTCAGTGCCGGTGTGGTCGGTCGCCGCGGTTACGCCTGCGACGGGTAATTCGGCGACTCGCGCGTAATCGATACGTCGTGAACATGGCTCTCGCGCAAGGATGCCGCAGATATCTTGATGAACTCGGCCTTGCTCTGGAAATCGGCAATGGCGGGGCATCCGGTATAGCCCATCGCTGCCCGCAAACCGCCGACCAACTGGTGCAGCACGCTCGACAACGGTCCCTTATAAGGCACCTGCCCTTCAATGCCTTCGGGCACCAGTTTCAATGTTTCCTGGATGTCCTGCTGAAAATATCTGTCGGCGGAGCCCCGTGCCATTGCACCTACCGACCCCATGCCCCGATAGGCCTTATAGCTGCGGCCCTGATAGAGGAACACTTCGCCCGGGCTCTCGTCCGTGCCGGCAAACAGCGACCCAATCATTGCACAATCAGCGCCGGCGGCAATCGCCTTTGCCAGATCGCCGGAATATTTGATGCCGCCATCGGCGATGACCGGCACGCCGGCCTTTTGGGCTTCACTCACACAATCCAGAATGGCTGACAGTTGCGGCACGCCGACACCGGCGACAATGCGGGTGGTGCAGATCGATCCCGGGCCAATCCCGGTCTTGATTGCATCGGCGCCGGCATCGATGAGCGCCTTCGTGCCTTCGGCGGTCGCCACATTTCCGGCAATGACCTGAACCGCATTACTCATGCGCTTGATCCGCCGGACGGTTTCCAGCACATGCACCGAATGTCCATGGGCGGTGTCGACAACCACAAGGTCGACGCCTGCGTCGAGCAGATGCTCGGCGCGGTCAAAGCCCTTGTCTCCCACGCCGGTTGCCGCAGCGACACATAAGCGGCCATGTGCATCCTTGCAGGCATCGGGATGATGCTGGGCCTTTTCCATGTCTTTCACGGTAATCAGGCCGACACAGTGGAAGTCGTCATCGACAACCAGAAGTTTTTCAATCCGGTTGGAGTGCAAAAGCCGTTTGGCTTCGTTCATTTCGACGTTCTCGCGCACCGTGACCAGATTTTCCTTGGTCATCAACTCATGCACCGGTTGCTCCGGCTTGGTGGCGAAACGTACGTCACGGTTGGTGATGATACCGACAAGCTTGCCCAATGGTCCGCTATTGGAACTGCGTTCGGTAACCGGAATACCGGAAATCTTGTTCCGGTCCATCAATGCCAGTGCGTCGGCAAGCGTCTCTTCGGGTGTAATGGTGAGCGGATTGACGACCATGCCGGACTCGAATTTCTTCACCCGCCGCACGTGATCAGCCTGAATGTCCGGATCCATGTTCCGATGCACCACACCGATGCCGCCGGTCTGGGCCATCGCAATGGCCAGCGGTGCTTCGGTCACAGTGTCCATGGCGGATGAGATGATCGGAATATGGAGACTGATATCGCGGGTCAGCCGGGTCTTTGTGTCTGCTTCGCCGGGCAATACCTCGGATGCACCGGGCTTCAGGAGAACATCATCAAAGGTAAGATATTCCTGGAATGAACCATCACGCTTTGCAACGGCCATGTCGCCAACCTCCTTGCCATCAGTTGTACCCGTCCGCTGCGGCTCTGCCGAAACCTGGCAGGCGTGTAATATCGCTAGCGATTCTGCGGTTGGCGGTTGTATTTATCACTTCGATGTGTCGAAAGCAAAGCCCCAATCAGGGGCGCCGCGAAACTGGCGATCCCGTGCCGCGGAACCCTCTCGCCAACACATAGAGTTCCGAAGAATCCTGCCGGCTGGCCTTTGGCTTTACATGGCTGACGGTCTCGAAATCACGCTTGAGAATGTCCAGCAGATCGTTTTCGGCGCCACCCTGCAGAACCTTTGCGAGAAACACGCCACCGGGCTTCAGCACCTCGCAAGCAAACTCCAGCGCCGCTTCGCACAATGCCATGATCTTGAGATGGTCGGTCCGTTTGTGACCGGAGGCGGGTGCTGCCATATCGGAGAGAACCACATCCGCCAACTCACCGTCCAACAGCGCGGTAAGAGCATCTGGCGTCGTTTCAGCAAGGAAGTCTGCGTGCAAGACCCGGACACCCGGTATTGGCTCAAATTCATTGATGTCGACGGCAACCACCACACCATTGCCATTGTTTGAACCAACCCGTTCCGCTGCTACCTGCGACCAGCCACCGGGAGCCGCCCCCAGATCCACAACCGTGATACCGGGTTTGAGAAACGCGTATTTGTCGTCGATCTCGATCAGTTTGAACGCTGCCCGTGACCGTAATCCGCGGGATCGGGCCTCGACCACATAGGGGTCGTTAAGCTGACGCTCGAGCCACCGGGTCGACGACAGCTTGCGTCCGCGCGCGGTCTTGACACGAACCTTGAGGTTGCGCGCGCCACGACTCTTTGACGATGACCTTCCATCGGATGGTGTCCGACGGGTCATTGTGTGTATCGCATGGCGCATATGGCTGTCATTTGCCGGCACCGGTGTTGTCTTGCCCACCTTTGCCGCGACCGGCGCCCGAGCGATGGCCGCGCCTGCGAAAACGGCGGTTCGTGTTGCGGCCGAAATTACCGTCTTCCATCATCAATTGCGTCAGAATGCCTTCACGCAGCCCGCGATCGGCAACCCGAACCCGGTCGCAAGGCCAACTTGCCAGAATTGCTTCCAGAATGGCGCAGCCGGCAAGAACAAGATCTGCCCGGTCCGGCCCAATGCACGGGTTCGCCGCCCGTTGATCATAACTCATTGCAAGCAGCTGCCCGGTGACATCAACGATGTTGTCGGCGGTGATCCAGCAGCCATCGACCCGCGCCCGGTCGTATCGCTCAAGTTCCAGATGCACACCGGCAATCGTCGTCACCGTGCCCGAAGTGCCAAGCATGTGACCGAGTGAGATCGCACCTTCACCGTCCACATTCAGGCGGGCAATGAAATCGTCAAGCAGTGGCCGGGTCTCGGCAATCATCGTATCGAACAGGTTGCGGTCGACATTCAGGCCACCATGGCGCTCGGCCAGAGTAACGACGCCGACCGGCAGCGACACCCAGTCCTTGAGAGTATGGCCGTTCTCCGAAACAGTCAGATACATCAGTTCCGTCGAGCCACCACCAATATCGAACACCAGGGCATTGGCGCTGTCCGGCTCGATCAGGGAAACCGACCCGGCAACCGCGAGCTTTGCTTCGGTTTCACGATCGATAACCTCAAGTTTCAGCCCTGTGGCCTGATAGACCTGCTGGATGAAATCCTCGCCGTTCTCCGCCGACCGGCAGGCCTCCGTGGCAATGAGGCGAAAGCGGGTAACGTTCCGCCGGGCCATTTTGCTGGTGCATACCTTGAGCGCCTCAATGGTCCGCTCCATGGCATCTTCACTCAGCCGGCCGGTAAGACTGGCCCCCTCGCCCAGCCGCACGATACGGGAGAATGCGTCAATGACACGAAAGCCGTCGGACGATGGCTTGGCGACCAACAGACGGCAGTTATTGGTGCCCAGATCCAAGGCGCCATAGATCGGATTTCGATGGCCCGGCCGCCATTTTCGCCGGCGGTTCCTGCCACGCCCGGATTTACCGCCCGGCTGACTTGCAGGTGCGCCCCCGGCGTCGCCGTTACCTGAGGTATCGGGGGATGGTGATCTGTCTTGTGAATGCGCAGCATTGGGGCGGCAGGAGCTAACCGTGGGTCCGCCGTTACCAATCCCGGCCTCTCGGCCGTGATCCGATACTACGACCTTGCCCGCCTGCGCGTTGCCGCGTGGTTCGTTCACAATTCCCCGCCCGGTGCCTGCGGCCCGCACCCTGCCAAACGACAGGGGGATCCATGCGTGCACCTATATCTTTTTATGTTGCCGTCAGTGTAACCATTTGAATGCGTGGGTAAAGACATCGTTGGCGGACGGTAATGCCTTGGCGCCGATATCGGTTAATTTACAACGGCACGGGGATTGCTTGTCTGGGGGCATGACTGAACTTGATGTCACTGCCCTGAGTAAAAGGCTGCTGTGTGGTGTGCAGGATAAAGCCCCTGGATTTTCCGCCGCAGGCCCAACGGACACCAAGATAGCCGCGTCCGGACGGGTCAGCCCATCCCAACGCCGGGGCTATTTGGCGTTCAAGATGTTGCTTGGTTTCTTGCTGTTTTTCGGGATTCTTGCGCTGCTCTCCTGGAGCCGTGCGCTGGCCGGTTCGCCACTTGGCGTTGAAGCGGCCGGCCATGTCTATCTCTCCGTGCCGCTCAAGGCGAGCCAGCTGCAGACCAATCAGGCAGCGTTGCGGCTGGATATCATGGGCGCCGGTGTTTACCTATTGCGTTTCGAAATGGCACAAAACAACGGAGCTGTGCGTCTGTTGACAAAGTCCCACCGCCGCAACTGGCGGCACCAGAAAGCCTTACTTCGCCGCCAGGCCGTACATCCCGCCAGCAGACAGACACGGCCGGTTCAGCGACCCCACCGGGCGAAGTCTGCTTTGCGCAAGACGGCTGCCGCCAGATCGCTCTATTTGTCGCTTCTACATAGCTATCGCCGCGAGAATTCACCGGCCGTGAAACGGGCACTTTACCGGAAGCTTAAGGACGCCTATCGGCAGGCCACATTGCCCACTCCATAAGCCGTCATTTGCTGGTTTTTGATTTCACAGCATTAACCCTGGCTTATCAGTTTGACGTTAAGCTTTTAGCTTGACTGGGGTTATGTGGTGGGCACATGAAACAGCTAAGCGATCAGCAGTATTCGCGAAGAAATTCGCTGCTTGCAACCTATGGCGACCGGCTGGGCAACACTGTCCTGCGACACCGGACATCCCTGGCCCTCAATGCCGCCAAGGTCGACGCCGAGCTTGCCAGCAAAGCCAAGACCGAGTTCATCGCCAAAATGAGCCATGAACTGCGCACGCCACTCAATGCGATCATCGGGTTTTCGGAAATTCTCAGCGACGACAATTCAGGCACCACAGAACCTGAAAAAGTGCCGGAATATGCAAAACACATCGAAAGCTCGGCGCGCCATCTGCTCTCGATCGTCAACAATATCCTTGAGCTGTCCAAGATCCACTCGAGCCGGGCGACACTCTATACACAGCAGGTCGACCTTGAAGAGGTACTGGACTCATGCCTGGTGCTGTTTCAGGAAACCGCAAAGGACAATGCCATTGAGATCAGGTGTGAGGTTGAGACCGATGTTCCGTTGATCGAAGCGGATCTCACAAAAATACGCCAAATGATCATCAACCTGGTTTCCAATGCGGTAAAATTCACGCCGACCGGCGGGCAGATCACCATTACCATCGATACCCAGGATGGGAACTTTGCCCGGCTTGTGGTGAGCGACACCGGTATCGGCATGTCGGAAGAAGACCTGGATGTGGCACTGGAGCCGTTCGGCCAGGTTGATGGCAGCTTGAAGCGACAATACGAAGGCTCCGGGCTCGGTCTGCCGATCGTGCTTGCCCTGGCGGAAATGCACAAAGGCTCTCTTCAAGTGCACAGTGAACTTAACCAAGGCACGACGGTAACGCTGCTGTTGCCCTTCGGCGGCACCGCTTCTGACCGTCTCTCCTTAAGCCACAACGGGGAAGCCCCGCTGGGGGATGTCCATGGGACATCACGACCTCTCCAGCCTCAAGGGGTCTGATACATGTCCGTGCAGGCAGTCTCATCTCCTCCTGAACACAGATACCCGCTCGGCCGGATCGTCTCGGTGTCCGGTTCACAGGCGATCGTGTTGATGCACTCACCCGACCTGGACGCCGGCGAGCCGGTGATGTCGGTCGAAATGGGTACTCTTCTCAAGGTTGAAACCCAGGGCTCGATCGTCCTTGGTCTGGTGTCAGCACTTACGGTACCGATGCCGTCACAGGACCCAACCGAACCGGAAATGAGGATTATTGAGCTTGAGTTTGCCGGTGAACTGCCGCTCGACAAATCCGGTATGCCCCAGGCGTTCCGACGGGGAATTTCCAGTTACCCCGGGCTGGGCCATGAAGTGTTTCAGGTGTCGAACGATATCCTGGCAATGGCCTATGCCTGTGAAGAAACAAGTGGTGTCAAAATAGGCACCATCGTGCAGGAACCGTCTATCCCGGCGATCGTGCGGACCGACGAACTGTTGGGCAAGCATTTTGCCGTTCTGGGCGCGACTGGCTCGGGAAAGTCATGTTCCGTCACTCTGATCCTCCGCAACATCCTGAAAAAAACACCAAATGCGCATGTAGTTCTGCTCGATCCGCACCGGGAATACGCATCGGCGTTCGGTGACAAGGCAGAAGTGGTCAATTCAGAAAATCTCCATTTACCGTTCTGGCTTTTGACATTCGAAGAAATCATCGAAATCCTGATCGGCAACCAGCCAGGCCGTGAAGCGGATATCGAGGCCCTGCGGGAGCTGATCCCGCTGGCAAAGGCCCGCTACGGAATGAATCAGCGCCGCGGCGACACGCGCAGCGTGGTCTTGAAGAACGATCGAGAAAACTTCGCGCCATCTGTCGATACGCCGGTTCCTTACCGGATCTCCGACCTGCTGGCTTTGCTTAATGAGTCAATGGCCAAGCTGGACTTGCGTGGTGAGCTGGCACCGTTCAAACGTGTAAAATCCAGAATTGAAACGATTTCCCGAGATCCAAGATACGCCTTCATGTTCGGCAGCCTGACTGTGCAGGACACCATGGCGGGCGTGTTGAGCCGGATTTTCCGGATTCCCGTCAACGGCAAACCGATCACCATTGTCGAGCTGGCTGCCCTGCCATCGGAAATCATCAATGTGGTGGTGTCGGTGCTCAGCCGCATGACGTTCGATTTCGCATTATGGGGCAATGGACAGGTTCCAATCACCCTGGTCTGCGAGGAAGCACATCGCTACGTGCCGGCGGTCAGCCCGAATGGCCTGGAATCAGCCAAACGCGCATTAGGGAGAATCGCCAAGGAGGGCCGTAAATACGGGGTTTCACTTTGTATCATCAGCCAACGGCCCGGCGAGCTGGACCCGACCATCCTTTCGCAATGCGCCACTATGTTCTGTATGCGCCTGTCCAATGAACATGATCAGGAGATCGTTCGTGTACGGGTTTCCGACGGCTCCGCAAGCCTGCTCGATGTTTTGCCGTCTCTGGGTATCCGGGAAGCGGTTGCGTTCGGCGAAGGTGTCGCCCTGCCAACGCGGATACGGTTCGATCTCCTGCCGCAGGAGGCGATGCCACGATGTACAACCGCCAGTTTCTCCGAAGACTGGCAATCCGAAATCGGCGACACCAATTTCGTTCACAATGTCGTTGCGAGATGGCGCACCCAAAGCCTGAAGTCAGATTCGGACGCGCATGGGCAGTCGCCGGCAGACATCGCCCACGAGCCACGCGCCTATGACGACCATCTCAGTTTGGACGAGCACCCGGCAAATTTAAGCGAGATGCCTACCGAGCAGCTCCCTGCCCCACCTGCCTATTCACCTGGCAGCGCTTATTATGACACGGCAGAGCCACCGAGCGATTTCATCACATATGAAGACCCCCAACAGGCCCCACCGACGGTGTCGGCCGACGCATTCACATTCGAAGATCCTGTAGTCGAACCGGAACAACTACCCACCATCACTGTGGAACTCGAACCGCTAACGAAACCAGACGCCGCGATGAGTGCGATCGAGAAGGCGCGCGCCGTACTTGCAGGACTGGCCGCATCGAAATCTTCCGAAGCACGGGCACAAGCCGCTGCCGAGGAAGCTGAACTTCGTGAACAGACGAAAAGTCGAATTCGGGCACTTGGTATCCGTCCGCCCCAATGATTTCACCTGCGCGACAACGGCACGCAGTGCGTTGCGTGTTCCATACCCGGGCAATGGACGAAGTCCGGGCATCTTGGATTAAGGATTGCTTCCACTATATAACTGGGATATCACGACGAGATACGTGCCATTTTTGGGGAATAGTTTAACGGTAGAACGACGGGTTCTGGTCCCGTTAGTCAAGGTTCGAATCCTTGTTCCCCAGCCAATCCCCGCGACAAGCGGTGTCGCCGCCAGCTACATTTACGTCACTCTGTTGTTTTAGCGCGCCAGCCCGTAACCTCTTCAGAACCAGCATTACAGGCGGCCACCACGATGGCCGCTGTAAGCAGGACTGCCTGATGCAGTTCTCCCGGCGTGACCTTGTCTCTGGTGTCCGCCGGGGTCAGCACATGGCGCAGATTGGCATCGGGTTCGTCAAAGCCGGCGACCAGACGAAAGGCCGGGATCCCTGCTGCGGCGAAATTTGCGTGGTCGGAGTTCATCATCAAAGGCAGGTGACATTGTAAGTTGATGCCGTTCGAAGTGGCAACTTCCTGCAGATAGGGTCCAAGTGCGGGAAAGCCGCTGGTCAGCGCGGTCAGGTTGGAACTGCCACCAACAGAATCCAGATTGATGTTGAGAGCAATACTGTCTCGTGCCCGCTGGTCAAGCCGGCCGACATAATGCGCTGAACCGGTCAGTGCCCATTCCTCGACATTGAAGAAAGCAACCCTTAGCCCCCGCTTGAAGTTTCGCATTTCGGGCGCAAGGCATCTGAGGACCGCCAGCACCACGGCCAGGCCCGAGCCATTGTCCATGGCGCTTTCGGAGACTTCATGACCGTCCAGATGGGCGCTCAGCAGCACCGTTTCATCGCTTTGACCGGGCACGTCGAAAACCAGATTTTGCGCTTCCGCCGGTGCTTCCAGGGTTTCGATTGTAAGAGTGACGCTGGCTCTGCCGGTGGAGCGACCGGCAAGCAGCCCGGCGGTCTGGGGGCTGATCCCGGCGCTGGGGATGCCTTCTGGTCCCTGACGGCCAGATGATCCAGCAACTATTGCCTCCTCCAGCGGGCCGGCGATCAGAAAGCCGACGGCGCCATAATCGCGCGCCATCTCATATTTCCGGCCCCGATGTATGGTACCGGCGGCAAACATCAATTCATGGCGCACCAGCGTAATGCGGCCTGGAATGTCGCTTGCTTGTGCTGCGAAATCTTCCAGCGCACCACGGCCAAGGTCGATCACCTCGGCATTTAGCCCCTGCGCGGGAGTTGCGGTGGAACGTAGCAGCGGATAGCACTCCGCAGATGTTCCATCGTCAAGATGAAGTGAAGAGCGGACAACGGACCAGCCTTCATAGGGCACACCAATGCGCTGTCCGACAATGCCGCCGGCCGCGTCACGACCGAGGCGCTCAACGAGTTCAAACGCCTGGCGTTCACTCTGGGTGCCTGCAAGGCGGCCACCACAGTTGCAGATCGCTTCGAAGTCGGACCACAAGGCGTTATCGTTGGCTATTCGTGCGGCAGTTTCTGGATCGATACGCATGGTAGATTGCCTGTCAGCCATGTGCCGCGATCCTGTCACTCAGATTTTCGTCGATTTCAGTCGGGAAGCGGTCAACCGCAAAGGCGTCGGTCGGCAGGCTTGCGGTCCCGTCAACGACCAGTTCGGCAATCAGTTTCCCGACGATCGGCGCCAACTGGAAGCCATGGCCACAAAAGCCGAACGCATGAAACAGGTTGCGCGCCCCGGCGCTTGGACCAATGACCGGGATATCGTCGGCAAAACGGCCTTCAAAGCCTGCCCAGGCACGCATGATCGGAATGTCCCGCAGGTGAGGAAATAGATCGCGCACCGTCTGTGCAGTTGCTTTCAACCCGGCAAAATCGATGTGGTAGGTCATGCGTTCAAGATCACCCACCGCTGGACGGCCGCCACCGATCAGGAGCGTGCCGTTGGGCATTTGTTTGAAAGACAACGGACGCGCGGTATTGACGATCACCGGTTCCAGAAACTCTGGCACACGGGCCGTCACCATCATCATCGGCAAAAACCATGACAAGGGGATCGTCTCCCCCGCCATGGCAGCGATCCTGTCACCCCATGCGCCTGCGGTATTGACGATGGTTGAAACATGAACGCGCATTCCATCATGGTCGACAAGCCAACCATTTGCAGTCTGTTCGAGCGCGTCGACACGGGCATTTTCACGAATGACCACGCCTTGTGCTTCGGCAGCATGGCGAAACGCCTGTGTGGCATGGAACGGACTAGCGGCACCGTCGCCGCGCACGATCAAGCCACCATGCACGGTGCGGGCAATAGCTGGAACCAGCGCCTTGAGAGTATCTGCATCGATCAGCTCTTCATGGTCATAACCCAGGCCGCGCATGCGCGTATCCCGGACGGCAAGGTCTTCGAAGGCCTGTTCGGTCTCCGCAACTGCGATTTGTCCGACCGTGTGGTAACCGCAGTCCGAGCCGAGATGACGTTCTATGTCATGCCAGAACTTGCGCGCCTCAAGCGCTAATGGCACCTCCGCTGTGTGCCGCAGCAGGGTTCGGACCCCGCCGGCATTTGCGGTCGATGCATGACGGCCGACATAATCCTTTTCGAGCACGATAACCTTCAGGCCACGGCGCGCCAGATTAAGCGCTGCCGAACATCCGTGAATGCCGCCGCCGATCACGACGACGTCGGCGGTGCTCATTCCCCGGCCCCGTCTTCCTGGCCGGTCGGCAGGAGCGGCCCCATGTCAGGCGGCTGACCGACCCCGTCGAGCGCTGCCAGCTCACCGACCGTAATCGGCTTGATTGGCGGTCGCACGCGCATATGTCCGACTTCAGCGAACGAGCGCCCGGATGCGCGCGCAAGGACCGCTGCGGCGGCCAGTCCGCACATGCGCCCCTGGCATGGCCCCATACCGCATCGGGTGAACGCCTTTGCCTGGTTCGGCCCTGAGCATCCCATCTCCGCCACCCGCCGGAGCTCGCCGGCGGTAACCTCCTCACAGCGGCAGATAAGCGTCTCGTCATCGGGCGGTACTAGCACCTCGTCGCGCGGCTGATACAGCGTATCCAGAAACCGCCGCAGGGCGGCTTTGCCGGCGAGTTTCGAAAAGGCGGGCGCCGCGCGCTCGGCGGCATCTTCTTGCGAGATTTGCGACAAATCCGCAGCCACGCCAAGTGCTGCAAGATGACCGGCCTCCGAGGCAAGCTCGGCACCGCCGATGCCTGCACCATCACCCGCTATCAGGATCGCCGGATCGCTGGATCGTCCATAAGCGTCTGTTTTCGGGCGCCAACAGGCCTGCACAAGATCATAATGGTGATCAGCGCCTGCGGCCATGGCAAGCTGGGTATTGGGCACGACACCTTCATGCAACAGGACCAAATCACATTCGACCCGTTCGGTGCGTCCCGCCACGCTGAAGGAAATGGCTTCAACCGCATCGCGGCCTTCAATACGAACACCGCTTGCACCAGTCCTGAATATCGGTGTCGCTTTCTTCAGATCCCGGCGCCATGACAAACCCTTTCGGATCTCTTTGTTTCCAGCCAGCATGGCCCGGGCAAGCAATGGTGCTGCGCGCCGGTAATTGCTGCGCGGGGTGGTGTCAATGACTGCCACAATATTGCCACCGGCGGCCCGAAGCTGCCGGGCGACCAGATAGATCAGAGGCCCAGAGCCAGCAATGACGGTGCGCCCCTCAGGGACCATGGCAGCACCCTTCAGCAGCGTTTGCGCCGCCCCTGCCCCCATGACACCCGGCAATGTCCAATCAGGAACCGCTACCGGCCGCTCCATTGCGCCGGTGGCGATGATAACCCGGCGCGCTTCAATCCACCGGGCGCCGTCCGGGCCAAGCACGCCCAGGCCGCCGCCAGGTGAAATATCGAACACCGAATGGCCGGTGTGATAGTTCGCTGTACTGGCGCGGAAGCGCCTGACGAGTTCAAGCCCCCTGGCGTAGTCCTCGCCGAAGAGTGTCAACCAGGCACCGGCACGTTCTGGCGCATCTTCAATGGCCCGGTAAATCTGCCCACCGGGGTGGAACTGTTCGTCAAAAACAGCGGTTGCGAGCCCCAACTCGCTTGCAGTGACTGCCGCGGCCAATCCGGCAGGGCCGGCCCCGATGATTGCAAGGTCGAGGGTGTGTCTATCTGCGCCCGGCGGTCCGTTCATTGGGCTCCTCCGCCCTCTGTGCCGTCAGCTGCGCGCTGGCGACGCACTTTCATACCGGGACGCACCTGCGTCATGCAGGCTTGCCGGTTGGGTCTACCGTCAATTTCAACCAGACATTCAAAGCAGACACCGATCAGACAATACGCCGCGCGCGGATTTTTCGAGACCGGCGCCTCACGGGTCTGGCGCACACCATGGGCGAGCAATGCGGCAGCAAGCGTATCGCCTTCATCGGAGATCACCTCCTCGCCCTCGAACTCGAATGCCACGGGCCGGCGCCGTTCATACAGCCTCTTGAACATCAAACCTCCGTGTCGAGAATACTGAAAAATCTTGAGGCATGTCCTCGCCCAGAACCCAGCGCGCTACATCATAGGCGTGAATAGCTGCAAGCGTTACACCGCTGTGACAGGTCGTGACATAGACGCCCGGATGGCTGGCGGACAGATCATAGATGGGAAACCCGTCACCGGTCATGATGCGAAGTGCTGCCCAACTGCGCACCACCCGGGCATCCCGCAGGAACGGGAAAGCCCGCAGGGCGCCGTGGGCGACATTGCGCGAGCGGTCGGCGCGGGTCGCGGTGTCAAAGCCAAAATCATCGACAGTATAGCCCAGCATCATGACGCCTTCGCGTGTCTGGCGCGCAAGATTGGTCGGCATAGGTAGTTTCGGGGACATGCGCTCGGTGACGATGATCTGGCCATGCAAAGGTTTGATAGGCGCGGTGATGCCGACTTTGGCGGCGAGATCCCGGGTTGCCAGACCGGCGGCAATGACCACTTTTTCAGCCTGATACGACCCTGCGCTCGTCTCGACTCGCACACCGTTATCAAGGCTGACAATATTGCTGACTTTGCGCTCCGCCAGGTAGCGACCACCGCGCGCCTTGAAACCTGCATGCAGGCTGCGCAAGAGAAACAGCGGATTGGCATGTCCGTCATAAGGGGAATATGAGCCGCTCACCACATCCGGTCCGATACCGGGCACGAGTTCACGCAGCTCTTGATGATCCATCATCTGATAGTCATAGGGCTTGTTGCCGGCTTCATGGCGGATCTGGGACAGGATCCTTGTGTTTTCCTGCTGTTCCTTATCGCTGAGGTTCAGCAATACACCACCGGGCCGCTCGTGACCGACATCGACATCTGTCTGATCACGCAGCTCGCTTGCGAACTCAGGCCACAGATCAGCCGATCTGAGTGACCATTGGGCATATTCGGGACAACCCAGCCCTTTGCCCTGAACCCAGACCAGGCCGAAATTTCCGCGCGATGCGCGCAATGCGACATCGCCCTCGTCAAGCAGGATCACCTCCTTGTTCTGCCGGGCGATACCCCAGGCAATGCTCGAGCCGACAAGGCCGCCGCCGATGACAATTACATCAGCACCGGTCACGTGAGATCTCCCACGCGGTGGCAGGCAGTGAGATGGTGATTTTCGGTTTCCATCAGTGCCGGCAATGGATCCTTGCGGCAGATATCGATGGCATGCGGGCATCGCGGCGCAAAACGGCAACCGGGAGGCGGATCGATGGGCCGTGCAATATCGCCATGGATCTTCGGCACCGGCCGCCGGTAGCGCGGGTCAGGCGCTGGCACCGCTTCGACCAGAGCATTGGTATATGGATGTTGCGGATCAGCAATGACATCCTCGATCGATCCGATCTCAGCGACCATGCCGAGATACATGACCATCAACCGGTCGGCAATGTTGGAGAGGATTGCCAGGTCGTGAGAGACATAGAGACAGGAAAAGCCGAGCCGTGACGACAGACCGCGCAGAAGATCGAGAATATCGGCGCGGATGGACACATCGAGCATCGACAGAGGCTCATCCGCAACGACAAGTTCCGGTTCCATGACCAATGCCGATGCGATACCGACACGCTGACGCTCGCCACCGCTCATTTCGTGGGGATAGCGCGCACGATATTCCTGGGGTGTGAGGCCAACACTGGCGAGCATGGCGAGAACGCGCTCCTCGGTTTCCCGGACATCCCACAGTCCAAGCGCACGGGGCCCCTCGGCGATCAGGTCAAACACCGTGAAACGCGGATTGAGGGACTCATAAGGATCCTGAAAGATGATCTGCACCTTGCGCCGAAAGGTCTTGAGGTCTTCGCCTTCAAGGGAGTTGATCGGAACGCCTTTAAACAGGATTTCGCCCGAACTCGGCTCGAGCAACCGGGTGATCAGAAGGCATGTGGTCGACTTGCCGCAGCCGGATTCGCCGGCAAGTCCAAGGATTTCCCCTTCGCCAATCGAGAAACTGATGTCCTCGACTGCCTTGATGACCTGTTGTTGGCCCTGACCGACCAACCGTGCGAGCAGGCCCGGACGCACTTCAAAGTGCCTTGTCAGGCCACGGACTTCGAGAACTGCCATGTCTCTTTCTCCGATGCCTGGTTGCGCATATGCGGGGCTTCATCCGACCGGTGACACGCGGCCACATGACCGGGTGCGATCTCTTTGAGGGGCGGCCGTTCCTTTCGACACACCTCGACTGCAAAGGGACAGCGCGGTGCGAATGGACATCCATCCACCCCGCCGAGCAGACTTGGCGGCGACCCCGGAATGGAGATCAACGGCTTACCGATCTGCTTAATGCTGGGAAAGGCGTTTTTTAGGCCCAGTGTGTAAGGATGAACCGGCTCCTCGAACAAGGCGATCGCGGGCGCGACCTCCATGATCTGCCCGGCATACATGATCGCGATGCGGTCACTCATCTCGGCAATGACCGATATATCATGGGTGATCAGGAGGATTGAATGGTGGCTTTTTTCGCGCAGTTCGCGGATCTTGCGGATGATGCGCTCCTGCACCAGCACATCGAGACCGGTGGTCGGCTCATCCATAATGACCAGTGCCGGATCGAGCGCCAAAGCCATGGCAATCATGGCGCGCTGGCGCATACCGCCTGAAAACTCATGCGGATAGGCTGTTATGAGGCGTGGTTCGAGACCGACCAGATCAAACAGTTCCTCGACACGTGCACGCGCGGCAGAGATGCTCATATCGACATGTTCGCGGATCGCCTCGATCACCTGGTCGCCGACCCGGTAGACCGGATTGAGAGATGCCTGCGCACTTTGCGGCACCAGCGACATCTCGTTCCACATGATGCGGCGGCGAAAATCCCGGTCGCCCATGGTCAGTATGTCGGCATCCTTGAACATCATGCGTGTGGCATCGACGCGTGCACCCTTCGGCAACAGGCGCAGCAGGCTTTTGATCAGTGTGGTTTTACCGCAGCCGGATTCGCCGGCAAGGCCGAGCACTTCGTCTTCACCAATAGACAGCCTGACGCCCTCTACCGCGTGTACCGGCCCGGCGCGGGTTGCGTAGCTGACACAGAGATTGTCCAGTTCGAGCAGCATTGAATTCCTAGCGTTGCCTAAGCCGCGGATTGGCGATTTCCTCGTAGGCCCGGCTGATGAACACCAGCGCGCTGACAAGTGTGATGATGGCGATCGACGGCCAGGCAAACCACCACCAGGCCGTGCGGCTCTGGCCGGATATCCAGAGTTCGTAGAGCATGCCACCCCATGACAGGTGGTTGGGGTCGCCGAAGCCTAAGAACGCTGCACCGGCTTCCGCTATAATCGACCAGGCGATATTGAAGGCTGTGTAGAGCAGCAAGAGCGGCAGGATATTCGGCATGATATGGCGATAGATGATCCTCAGATCGCCACAGCCGCGCGCCTTGGCGGCCAGGACAAACTGGCGCTGCTTGAGTGCTAGGGTCTGGGCGCGTACGACCCGCGCCGAGGTGCGCCAGACGATCAACACAATGGCGAGGATCACGAAGGACTGGGAGCGCCCGAACAAGGCAATCAACACGATAATGAACGGCAGGAAGGGCATGCCGTAGATAATGTCGGTAAAGCGCATCAACGCCTCATCGATACGACCGCCATAATAGCCGGAAAACAGGCCGACATTTGCCCCGATGACGATTGATATCAGGCCAGAGATGAGGCCGATGAACACCGTCGTCCTGGCCGCCCAGATCATCTGGCTGAGCACGTCACGGGCAAGAAACGTGGTGCCCAACGGGAACTCAACCGATGGCGACCGCAGGGAGGCGATCTTGCCGTTGGCGTCTTTCAGGGTCATCCAGGGATCATGCGGAGCGATGAAGGGGGCCAATATCGCAATGACCACAAAAAACAGCACGATCAGGGCGCCCACGGTGCCCATGCGGCTTTGCCGGATGATGCCGATCTGATTGACCAGGCCTTGGCCGAAGGTGACGGCGATGTTCATGCCACGGCCTCGCGGATCTGCCCGCCGTCAATTCTTCTGTGTGCCACGGCAAGTTTCTCAAGCTGGGCCAAGCCAACAGTGACGCCGAGACCCGGTGCGTCAGGTGCCCGGGCGATACCGCCAGCAACATGGTCTGAAAAGTCTGTCGGATCTTCCGCAATCCGCAAGGTCGACATATAGGCATGACCACAATCGAGGAGATTGGGAAGGGTCAATCCAAGCTGCAGAGAGGCTGCCTGGGTGACACCAAACTCGATCATGCTGTTCATAAGGATGCCCAGGCCATGGCCTTCGGCGAGGGAAGCAATCTTGCGCGATTGTGCCAGACCGCCGTTTTTGGAAGGCTTGATACTGAATACATCGACTGCCTGTTCCGTCGCCAATCGGGCCGCCTGGATAAGGGAAAACACGCTTTCATCGGCCGATACCGGCACCCGCGATGCCTGGCGCACTCTTTTCAACCCATCAGGATTGTCCTTGGACACCGGCTGCTCAAGCAGAAACAAGGGAGCTGCACCGATCAGATCGACAAAACGCAGAGCCTCGCTTTCGCTCCAGCCCTGATTGGCGTCAGCGATAAATCTGACGTCTGGATGAAAACGCTCGATCAATGCGAGCGTGCGCTCAGCATCCAGCGCAACATCGTGCGATCCGGTCTTGATCATGAACGAGCGATAGCCTTCGGCGATCTTTTCTGTAACGACCTCCAGGCTGTCCTGCAGAGTGCCACTGCCGAGTGGCCACAGGACCGGTATTTGGTCACGCAGGCGGCCACCAAGCAGTACATGCACCGGCACGCCGGCAGCCTTGCCGACAAGATCGTGCAGCGCCATGTCGATGGCGCCCTTGGCAGTGGGATTGCCCGGCGCCAATGCGTCAAGTTCGCTGGCGATGGCCGCGATTTCACTTGCGTCGCGGCCGATCAGTCGTGGCGCTGCCAGATCGCTCAAGAACAACATGGCGCCACCGGGCCACTCCTCGGTGAACGGTGGCAAGGGATCCGCCTCGCCCCATCCCTCACGGCCGTCAGACGTGGTGATGCGCAGAAAAACCGCTTCTGCATGGGTGAGCGTGCCATAGATCTTGGACAGCGGATAAGGCCGTACCAGCGGGCTCTTGATGTGCCAGAGATCGATTGCGGTAATATGCATCCTCTAACCTCCCAGCTTGATGCGGGGATCAAGCCAGCAATAGGAGATGTCGGCGATCAGGTTCATCACGATGACGATGACGGCGAGGATCAGGAAAGACGCCTGGGCGACCGGGTAGTCGTGGCGCGAGGCAGCTTCCACCATGGCCTGCCCCATGCCGGGCCAGGAAAACACGGTTTCGACGATTACCTGCCCTCCGATGGCAAATCCGAGCAGGATCGAGGAGATGGTCACAACTGCCAGAAGCGCGTTCCTGGCGGCATGGCGGATCATCACTTTGTGTGGAGGCAATCCCTTTGCACGCGCGAACTCGACATAGTCGCTGCCCAGAACCTCAAGCATCGAATCGCGCATGATGAGCATCGGGGTTGCAAGGTAATAGGCCGTCACGGTCATGGTCGGCAAAACGATGTGGTGCAGGAAATCGCCGGTAAAGATGAACGTCAACAGATTGCCGGGCCGGTTGCCCGGACTGCTCATGCCGCCGGTTGGAAACAGGTCCAGGCGGTAGCTGAGCAGGATCAGCAGCGAGATACCGGTGATGAATGGCGGTGCGGATTGCAACAACAGAGCATTGATTGTTGCCCAGACGTCAAGCTTGCCGCCGCGCCGCCAGCCCATGACCATACCGAGCGAAATGCCGATGGCAAAAGTCAGCATGAGGCCGGCCATCATCAACAGCATGGTGTTCCAGAAACGGTAGACCAGAATGTCGAACACCTTCTCGGAACTGGTGAAGGAACGCCCCCATTCCAGGGTCACGAGGTTCTTGAGATAGATGAAATACTGAATAATGACCGGCTGATCGAGCCCGAAGGCTTCGCGCATCCTTCGCTGCGCAACCTCGTCAAGCGCCGGCGAGATGACCTGTGCGGTCGGGTCGCCCGGCATCATCCGGAACATCACGAACAGGATCGTTGCGATGGCAAAAATCGTGAAGGCCGAGTAGATGAGGCGCCGGACGATATACTCTTTCATGTGGGATCCTCAATCGCCTGCACCTTTGGTGCCGGGCGGCCGATATCGGACGCGGGGATACGCAGAGACATTCAGCGGTCGGGCACGGGCGGGCTCACGCCCGCCCGCATCGTCTGTTACGCTGGATAGTGCAGCTTGCCACCGACCCAGGTAAAGCCAGCATCGGCGAGAAGTTTCTTCGCCTTATCCAGATCCTGGCTCGGCGCCTTGACCTCTGCATTGTGCCAGAAGCCATTGACCGGTGCGATCACGGAACCGCCGCTGTCGGCATGACCACTCAACACCACGTCGCGGATCAGTTCGCGCGGGATGACATACTGCATGGCTTGCCTGATGGTTGCGTTGTTAAACGGCGGTTTCATCATGTTGTAGCTCAGGCAGTAGAAACCATGGGCTGGATATCCCTTGCCGACACAGCCATCGACCTTGTCGAGCGCTTCCATCAGGTTCGGCTTCAAAATGTAGCGGGTACGGTCGCATTCGCCCTTTTCGATGGCCGCCGCCATGGCGTCATGGCTGCCATAGACGATGCGCAGAACACCGGCGCATTTCGGCGCCATGTGATGGGCAGTGTTGGCGGACACCTTCAGTTCCTTGCCACGATCCCAATAGTCAAACTTGAACGGGCCGCTGCCGACCGGTGTCAGGTTGGGGAAGTTGAGAGGATCATCGACATCGACCTTTTCGGGAATGTCCTTCCAGATATGTTCCGGGATCAGCATCAGTGCCGAGAACAGATTGGCAAACAATGGTGCAAAACGATCCGTCAGCTTGAAGCGCACGGTGCGCTTTCCGATCACTTCGGCACTTTCGATCTTGGCCAGGGACGACACGAAGAATGGCGCCTTCCACTTCTTCTGGTAGTCGAACGAGAATTTGACGTCTTGTGCCGTCACCGGCTGGCCATCGTGCCACTTCATGCCGTCGCGGATGGTGACTTCAATGGTCGTGTCGTCAACGAGGTTGTGCGATTCCGCTGCCCAAGGAACCGCCTTGCCGCTTGGATCGACCTGGAACAGGCTGTCATAGATCATCCGCAGTTCTTTGAACTCATTGGCGTCATTGGCAGCGATCGGGTTCAAATTCTTCAATGCCACTGTTGCGCCAGTGCGGACATAGCCGTCACCCTTGAGCACGGTCATGCTGACATCGGTCCACAGCGAGCCGATACCTTCGCCCATCTGGGGTGTCAGATTGCCGATCCGGTCGGAGCGGTAGGCATTGGTCATTGCCGGATAAACCAGCGCATTTTCAGGCTGGTCGGCGGCGATCTGCACCTGCGCCTTGTGCACCAGTTCCCGGCGTTTCTCCGGATCCATTTCCAACTGCTGTGCGGCCGCCAATGCGTCCACATCGGGATTGTTGTAGCCGGTCCAGTTGAACCCGCCGGAGCGGTAATTGGAGGAATGATGCACTTTGTGGATGAACACGTCGGGATCGATACGCACCGACTGTCCGGTCAGCAGAACCAGGAACATGTCGTAGTCATGTTCCTTGATGACCTTCTGGATACCAAGATTGTAGTCCTGCGGGGTTGCCTCAACGCCAAAGCCGATTTGCTTTGCGGCTTGCGAAATCAAGCGGGCCGCTTCCGGGCGTACCGGATCGAACTGGGCGGTTGCGGTCAACAGGTTCGGCGCCTCAACCGGCTTGCCGGCGGACCATGCCGCAGTTGGCAGTCCAACGGCCATTGTGCCGGCAATGGCGGCGCCCGATTTGAGCAAATCCCGGCGCTTAATCCGTGGTGTCGTCATCATTACTCCTCCCAAGTACACTACTTGCCCGTGATACGGCTGGACGGTTATGTTAGTTCTCCAGCCTATTTCATGATGAAATAGCCTGTCCAATACTGATAGGCCGAAAGCGCATAACCAAAACTTATGGGTAAAGACGCAACCCACCATCTGAACTTCAGACAAGTCGAAACCTTTAAGGCGGTTTTCGAGTGTGGCTCGATGACCATGGCGGCAGAGCGGCTGGGGGTTTCCCAGCCGGCTGTCAGCAAGCTGATCGGGGCACTCGAGAAACGCGTTGGATTTGCGGTCTTCGACCGCCGTGGAGGCCGATCCCTGGCAACAGCTGAGGGCCGGCTGCTTTACGAGGATGTCGAACGGGCGATGATCGGCATCGAAACCCTGGCGGAAAAGGCAAAAGCCATCCGCGAGCGGCGCTATGGACGCCTGGCGATCGGCGCCATGCCCGCCCTGTCACTGGGACTGATCCAGGAACTGATCGCTGAATTGTGCGCTGAACATCCAGATGTTGCGATTTCCATGCAAACGCGCACCTCGCCGCAACTGCTCAATCTTATCGCGGCTCGCCAGCTTGACGTCGCGGTACTTGCGCATCTGGGACGTAACCCGCAGGTTCATATCGAAAGCCTTCACCGCATCGCCATGGTCTGCGTTGTTCCAGCCAGTCATGCGCTGGCGGAGAAACAGCTGATCGAGGCGAAAGACATTGCCAATGAAGCACTTATTTCATTGTCCACACTCGACCAGCTTCGCCAGCGTGTCGAAGTGGTCCTGATGAATGAGGGTATCAGGCCCAAAAGCCGGATCGACACAGCGCTCGCGGTATCGGCCTGCGCGTTTACCGCCAAGGGGCTTGGGGTGGCGATTGTCGATCCGTTTTCCGCGTCGTTCTTTCCAAGCTCGGAAATCGCCGTGCGCCCGTTCGAGCCGCGCATCGAAATTGAGGTGGCAATCGTCCGCCCAGCAGAGATCCAGCCGTCGCCTGCAAGCCTGACCGCTGAAGTCATCGCCATGCTCAAGCACGCCCTCGACCAAGGCCATTGAACACGCACTACACTCCAGGGCGTCAGGCGAATTGGCGTGCGACTGCGTCGAATGCCGCCAGCCAGCGCAGATCGCACGGGTCATCCAGGGGCAGTGGCTGGGAGGAAAGCCGGACAAACACCATTTCTGCCACGGAATCGACATAGATCCATTGGCCGTGAATTCCAATGGCGCAGTAAGCACCGCGCTCATTGCCGGTCTGGTACCATTTCGAGCGGTAACGCCCATTGGGGAACATGTAACTCGTGGCACCGCGCATCCAGGCCTCGCGGCTGCCGGCATGGGTGGTGTCTTCAACCCAGTTCTGCGGAATGATCTGCCGGCCGTTTGCTTCACCGCCCCGGCGCATCATTTCAGCAAAACGGGCAAGGTCACTGGCGGTAACGCACATGCCGCCGGCAGACCGTGGCGCGCCGAAACGGTCGAGCGTTATATAACAGTTCGAGGCTGCGCCAAGCGGCTTCCAGATCAGATCGGAAAACAGTTCGGAGAACCGGCGGCCTGACGCGCGTTCGACGATCCAGCCGAGCATGTCGGAGTTCGGCGAGACATAGTGGAACATTTCCCCATGCGCATGCCCGTCACGGGTCAGGGTCGTGAGGAACTGCCGCAGACCGACGGCCTCTGCCTCATCCATCGCCGGATTCCAGCCGGTCGCCCGCCGGTACTGCTCGAACGCGCCGGTGGTGTCGAGGTAGGATTCCTCGAACTCGATGCCGACCGACATGTCCAGCACATGCCGCACGGTGCAGTCGCCATAAGCGGAGCCTGTGGCTTCAGGGACATAGGCTGTCACCGGCAGATCAGGATCGATCATGCCGTCGCCGACCAGAACGCCGGTAAGACATGCCGTCAGCGACTTGCTGACCGAAAATATGATATGCGGCTCGCCGGGAGCACAGTGCGGACCTTGCCATTCGAGCAAAGGTGCGCCACGACGCAGGGCAATAAAACTATCGGTAAAACTTTCCGGCAACAGATTGCGGATCGACCAATTGATACCGCCTGGATCAGTAAAAGCGACATCCAGGACGTCCTCGCCTGAACCGCTTTCTGGAAGAACGGCAACATTAGCGGGGTCACAGGCAATTCGCGCGGTCGGCACGATTTCGCGAACATGATGGAATGCCCATCGACTGAACGGCGCCTCGCGCCAGTTGGCTAGTGTCACCTGAGCGCTTGCGGGCGGCGGAGAGCCCTGCATGATTGCCGTGTTCATTGTGGATTATCCCCTTGATCGCCCTGTCGCGAGACGGAGCAACTTAGGTTTAATCCCCGGGAAAGTGAAGCCCGGCGGCAAATTTCAACTCTTTCCCGGCGCCAGCCGATCCGCCCGGGCTCAACAACGCGCGGTCTTGGAATAGCCTGTGCCGCGCCCGGTTATCCGCTTGGTCAATTTCGACCACATTACGCGCAACATTGCAGATAGCTGGAAGCGTTCCATGATCCCGGCATCGGTGAAACTTGGCCGGGATTTCATGCGGCCATACCACGCCTCAAGTGCTGGCCGGTTTTCACAAGGCTTCATGCCAAGCATGGTCAGTCTGGCGACACCAACCGTCCAGATGAGATCGGCCATTGAATACTGCGTGCCGGCAAGACAGGCACGATCGGTCACTGCCTGTTCAATTTGGTCCAGTTTCTGCGCCACCTCCTGCCGCATCCGCTGCATATGACCGGCATCCACGGCATTGCTCGAGAAACTCTCAATATCCTTGATCTTGGCGGCGTAAATGTCTCCAAGCTGTGGATATTCCTGCTGCCGCAAACGTAAGTTCTCAATCCGTTTGCCGTTGATCCAGACACCGAGTTTAAGGAGACGTGGTGACCCGTAACTCAACTCGCGGAAGGAAACCGCATAGAGGTCTTCGACCCAGCGTTCTATCTGACCCGCTTCCGGTCGGTCCAGCCACAAACCATCTTCCGGAAACCGGACTTCGAGGTAGCGGAGAATTTCCCTGGAATCCGGCAGAACCCGGCCCTCATGGACCAGGGTCGGAACCGTACCTTGAGGATTGAGGCGCATGTACCACGGTTCATAGCTTTCATAGGCGGACGGCCCCGGTATGACGTAGTGGTTCTCATAGTCGATACCCTTTTCGGCAAGGGCCAAGCGTGCGACTTGCGAAAAAAGAGAGGGAGGAACGTTAAAGAGGACAGGTTTGGCCATTTCGGACTCCGATGCTTCCCGGCTAACTGTGCCGTTTGACGATATGATCAGCGAGAGTTTCGCTGCGGCTCATTCAGTTAGTCGCATCACATCGGGAAACGGTTCTCGTCAGCGAGAAAATATTTTTCGGCACCTGACGGGCTTTGCTCTAACGGCCGATCTGCCAACCCTTGCCCTGGGTCTGGCTCGGCGCATTTTGCACCGGTGCAGCGGCGGGTTGTTTGTGCGTCACCGTCGGCTTGGCAGGTGTGGCGGTCCGGGGCTTACGGGGCTTACACTTACCCGCTGCGTTCAGGACCTGTCCGGTGCCACAAGTAAGGGGGCAGATACTGCCTTTGTGCTCGAGCAGGCGCGCAAGTGTATCTACCGTGGCGCCTTGAGCTGCGGGGTCCAGCTTGGCGTAACGGGAGAAGCGCTTTAAGGCCGCATCGCTGTTACGCCCCCAGACACCATCGATCGGACCGGGCCGGCATCCGGCCGCATCAAGAACCTGCTGGATCTTGCGTGGCAGGTCCGGGGCGTCCTCCGGTTCCGGTTCGCTCGGTGTTTGCGGCGCAATAGCTGCGACCTGCTGTTCGGACTGAACGGCGGTCGCTTCGGGATTGACCGATTGGGAGCGGGGTTCCTGCGGCACATTCAGTGCAGCGGTGTCTGGCTCGAGCCGGTCAATCATCACACGGGCCAGCTTTGAGAACACACCGTTTGGATAGCGCTCAAGATAGGTCTTGATAATTTCGGGATCGCCGCTGTCCTTGACCGATTCCCAGAATGTCCGTTCCAGGGCAAAACTTCCAGCGCCGGGTTGTCCGGTATCGGAATTCGGCTGGCTCAAAACCGGAGACGCACTTTGATCAGCAGTGGCGGCAGGTTTTGGCACAAAATAGAAATCGCCGCGCAGGGACGATTCTTCCCACGGGGTCTGGCGGCCACCGGTCTGGCTTTCGACGCTGATCCTGACTTTCTTGAACACCTGTTCGACAGGCAGGCCCGGCGTGCGCATGGCGGCGGCAAGTGCGGACGTGTAGGGCGAGTTTTCACCGGTACCATCGGCGGCGACCTGTCCCGGTGCTGCAGCAAACGCCACCAGCGCACCGCGTGCTGAATCAATGCGCGCAAGACCACGTCCCGCGGAACGCGACATGCCCTTGAACGGATTGTTGCGGCAGGCGTCCAGCACCACGAAATTGAGCTTGTTGCCGGCCGCCTGCATCTGGTTCAGCACCCAGGATACGTCGATCGCTTCAACGGTCAGATCAAGCTCGTCTTCAATGGGTGCGCGCAGGGGTACCAGATAGTTGGTGCCGCGCGCCTGAACGCCATGGCCGGCATAGTAGAAAAGCCCGGCCGTATCGGGTCCTGCTTTCGACAAGCGCTTGCCGAATTCCCGGATCGTGCGGGCCATTTGGCTGCGATCCATGTCGGTTTCCAGCATCACGTCGAAGCCCAGATCGCGCAGGCTATCGGCCATCAATCGGGCGTCGCTTCCGGGATTGCGCAGGGACGGGATGGTTGTGTAATCGGAATTTCCGATGACCAGAGCCACACGCTTTTGCGCACGAACATCATTCGCACCCAAAATCACGGCACAGATCGTCACCACAATTACCAGAAGCGCACGCACTCTCGTATTCACCTTTAAATCAGCTAAGTTCTGAGGCGGATCACACAGGGCTATAGGTATGCGGTTATCCGGTAGTTTCAAGTTTCCGTGATTGAACGGACGGCGCACGGTCCGTTGTACGGCATGGCGCCTTGCAACACGGCACCGCCATTTGGGACAACAATCGTGCAGCCCGTGCAGCGTTACTGATCGCTTGCTGCCTGGGTGGCTTCTCTCACTCGGCGGCGCCACGCGGCAAACAACGGATAGAGTGCCAAAAGCGCTGCAATACCGATGAACGTGGCTGACAATGGGCGCTCAAGGAAGATCATCGCGTCGCCCTGCGAAGCAAGCAGAGACTGGCGAAGAGAGCGCTCCGCCAGCGGCCCCAGCACAATCGCCAACACGGCGGGCGCCACCGGGTAGTTCAGTTTGCGCAAAAGATATCCAAACACGCCGAAAATGAACATCAGCCACACGTCGTGTAGGGATTGCTCGGGAACATATCCACCAACCACGCACAAAATGAAGATCATTGGCGCCAGGATCGTGAACTTCAGGGTCAGGACGCGTACAAAAACCGGGATCAGTGCAAGGTTGAAAATCAGCGTGAAAACATTTGCAATGTAAAGACTTCCGATCAATCCCCATACGAATTCCGGATGCTCACTGAACAGCAGTGGTCCCGGTCTCAGGCCCCATATTATCATCCCGCCCAGCAGAATGGCGGTCGTCGGCGAGCCGGGTATGCCGAGTGTTATCATTGGCAGCATTGAGCCGGTGGAGGCCGAGTTGTTGGCCGATTCCGGCGCGGCAATGCCGGAGATGTTACCTTTCCCGAAACTATCGGGGTCTTTGGAAAAAGTTTTGGCAAGGCCGTAGGACATCAAGGAAGCTGGGGTCGCACCGGCGGCAGGAAGGATACCGACAAAATAGCCTAGGACACCGCTCATGACCGTCGTCGGGAAATACTCCCTTACGCGTTTCAGATTGGCGACAAACGACTTGAACGATGTCGTAACCTTATGAACCTGTACGTCTCCCTTGGTCTGCTCGAGCGTCCACAATATCTCGCCGATACCGTAAATGCCGATGGCGAGGACCAGAAAATTGACGCCGTGCAGAAATCCATCAATGTCGAAGAAGATCAATCTCGGTTTTCCGGAGATGATATCCAAACCGATTGTTGCAAACACTAGTCCAATGAGTATCGAGAAAATCGTCTTCGGGATGTCGTCACCACCAAGCCCAATGAATGTTGCAAATGCCAGCACCATCAGAGCAAACTCTTCCGTCGGCCCGAACTTCAGCGCGAAATCGGCCAAGGGCGGGGCGAAGAGTGTAAATAGAACGATGGAAATCGTGCCGCCGATAAACGATGCAACCGCGGCCGTGAGGAGGGCAAGGTCGGCCTTGCCTGCTTGTGCCAATGGTCTGCCGTCGAAGACGGTGGCAACGGCAGTAGACGCCCCCGGAATGCCCAAGGTTATGGAACTTATGGCGCCTCCATACATCGCGCCATAATAAACTGCGGCGAGAAAGATGATTGCAGACGTCGGTGGCACCAGAAAGGTGACGGGCAATAAGATCGCCACGCCGTTGACGGAGCCCAGCCCCGGCATCGCACCGACAAAAAGTCCGATCAGACAACCGATCACGAGCATCATTAGGTTGAGAGGCTCAAAGGCCTGCAACAGGCCGACCAAAAGCGGTTCGAGAACAGTTTCCATGTATCTACAACATCTTACGAAGACAGCGCATCAGACCGCCGCTCGGCCACGAAACCAGTTGAGAAGGGGTGGAACAAATCCCAATGCAGGAATGCCGAGCAACACCATCAGGGTAACCACCGACCCACCCTTGCCGTATATGACGTCGTACAATGGATAGAAGAGCTCCTCTGCGTATCCTTTCGGCAGTGGTTTCTGGAGCACAGCCTCGAAGAAGAAAAACAGCCAGGTGGGTGTTGCCAGGGACAAAAAGGAGGTCAAACCCCAGCCGTGACCACCCAGTACTTTCAAGTAGAACAGTAGGAACAGGACAATGGAGAAATAGATGCCGACAATGTGCGCACCCAACAGCAGAAAAAACAGCGCTGCGATCGTAACACCGATAATCCTGCTTTCCTGGTTTCCAATATAGGGTTCGGTTGAATTGGATTCCGGCGTATGCCGCCGAAACCAGCGGTATATTATGACCAAGCAGCTCAAAAACATACCGAATGAGAGCCAAAAGGGCCACGCTCCCGAACCGGGCCCCGATCCCGGTATCCAGCCGATCTTGAGCCCGTCGCTGCTCTTGTACATAATGGCAAGGGAGCAAATCGTCATGAAGACAGCCATGACCAATTCTGCCGCACGTACCGTCATTGCCTATCGCCCTCGCATAGTCTTAAACAGGATTTGGACGCTTGGAATTCAAGATTGGACATCGCGCCCCGACGACGATGAAACGGGCGACCACGCGGTCGCCCGCCAAATTCGTGTGATTGCTATTCCGCAGTCAACGCCGCAGCCCCGACCTTGTCGATCAAGGCCTTGTGGCGGGTCAACTGTTCCGCGTGGAAAGTCGCCAGATCGGCGCCACCCATCCACTTGGTGCACTCAAGGCCGTCATCGACGCAGAACTTCTGCCACTCTTCGGAGTCGAAGACCTTCTTGAACAGGTCGATGTACCAGGCCTGGGCTTCCGGATCCATTCCCGGAGGACCGTTGATCGAACGCTGCATGAAGTAGACGATGTCATGCCCAAGTTCGCGTGCGGTCGGGATGTCAGGATAAGCGGCCATGCGCTCCGGCGTGAACTGCACCAGCGGCATGGATTTGCCGGCACGATAGAACTCGTTCTGCTCGGCAGGATTGTTGACGGTCGAATCGATGTGCTTGCCGATAAGGTTCTTGGCAACCGTGCCGCCGCCGGGGAACGGAATGTAGGTTACGTCATAACCGAACTCGGCTTCCATCATGGCGGTCAAAATCGAGTCTTCCTGACCGGAGCCCGTGCCGCCCACTTTCCAGCTCTTGCCTGCTGCCTTGACCTTGGCAACATAGTCATCAAGCGAGTTAATGCCTGCGTCCTTGTTCACCCAGAGCAGGAAGGTGTCGAGCGCCATCCGGCCAATCGGCGTGAACTTGGAAACATCGACACCGAGATCCTGTTGAATGATCGGCGTGGTGTAAAAGCTGTTCAGCGTGACCAGGATCGTGTGGTTGTCGCCCGCCTTATCCTGCAGATAGCGAAGCGCCTCGGCACCGGAACCACCGGGTTTGTTGATGGGGATGAACGGGCGTGGCGACAGGCCCTTCTGCTCGATCAGGCCCTGTATCAGGCGAGCGATCTGATCGGCGCCACCGCCGGTACCCGCCATGATGATGAATTCAACAGGTTTCTTAGGCTGCCAAGCGGCGCTCGATTTCGTAACTGAAACCACCGACATGGCCGCACCGACGCCCAATACGAGCAAGGCGCCGAAGAGTAGCTTGATTGTACGCATGTCTTTCCTCCCAGACATTGCGCGTGACTTGTCCGCTGTGCCGGTACATCCAGCTTGAGGCAAGAATACAGACCGCAATATGATTTCCGGCCCCGAACCTCGCCCAAAACGGCAAACTGCGCGCTATTCTTTTCTGTGGCGTTTTGTATACCACGCTTTGCAGTGTAGCAGATCAGGCGGTTAACTCAACGGAATTTCACGCCGGTAATGCGAGAAAATCGGAATTTTGTGCTGGCTGCAAAGCACACAAGCCGTGGTCAGCCAAACGTCGGTGGCATGGTGCCGCCTGCCGCCGTTCTCAGTGGCTCATCAGTACCGGCAACTCGGCGTGGTCAACGATGTGCTGGGTAACGCCGCCCATGACCATTTCAAGTTGCCGGCTTTGCCCATAGGCGCCCATCACGAGCATGTCGGCGCCGCATTCAACCGATGTTTCCAAAAGCGTTTGGGCGATCCGACCTGTGTCCTTGGACACGACATCGGATTTAATGCCGTGGGTTGCAAGAAAGACAGACAGTGCTTCGGGACCGATGTCAGGCGTCCCCTCGGACCCGACGGACAGGATGGTCACCTTGGACGCACTGGTGAGAATGGGCAAGGCCATGGTCACTGCACGGGCTGATTCCGCCGAGCCGTTCCATGCGATGGAGACATGATCACCGAGGCTCTCGACGCTGCCGGCAGGACACATGAGAACGGATTTGCCGGTTGAGAAAAGTGCTGCCTCAAGCGTATTGACGCCGACGTTTTGCGACCTGTCCGGACGGGGAACAACGATGACATCGGCAAGACGGCCATGGACCGCCAGGATGCTTGCCTGTTTGCCGGTGCGCTCGCGCCAGGAGATCGACAAGCGGTCGGCGGGCCAGGGAGGCGCATCGACGATCTCCAGATCATGTTCCGCGGCATAGGTGTCAAACAAGGGGCGCAGGGTTTGCTCTTCCGTATCGGCCATGTTTCCGGCCGCCGCGGCAATCTGCTCGCGCATGCTGGCCGGCAGGAAAACGCCGAAGGGAAGCATGTCTTCGGGGCGCGGACGGCAATGCACGACTTCGATATGGGCAAGGCTTTTTTTGCCCAAAGCAAGGGCATGATCCAAAAGACCCTTGCCGCGATCGTCTCCGCGCACCGGAACCATGATCGTGCGCACTGTCATTGGTCTGTCCTTACTTTGATACCTGCATCGTCCTTGGCGTTTAGAACAACCCCTCAATCTGGCCGTCGTCGTTGAGATAAATGTTGTTCGCCGAAGGCACGCGCGGCAATCCGGGCATGGTCATGATCGCTCCGGTCACCGCAACAATGAAGCCGGCGCCATTGGACAGGCGCAACTCCCTGATCGGCACGGTGAACCCTGACGGTGCGCCTTTCATATCGGGATCGGTGGAAAAGCTGTACTGGGTTTTGGCCATGCATACGGGGAAGTGTCCGTAATCGGCCTGGAGTTCCTCGAAGCGTTTCTCAATGGCGCCGTCACAACTGATGCCGTCGCCGCCATAGATCTTCTTGACGATGGTTTCGACCTTGTCACGCAACGACATGTCGTCGGGATAGAGCGGTTGGAAATCGGCCTGACCACTGTCGGCCAGTTCGCAGACATGGGCCGCCAGTTCTTCCGTGCCGGCACCGCCATCGGCCCAGTGGGTGGCGATGAAGGCCTTGACGCCTTCGGCTTCGGCGGCCGCTTTGACCGCTTCCAGTTCGGCTGGCGTATCGGTGATGAAATTGTTGATCGATACGGTCACCGGAATGCCGAAGGAGCTCACATTGCGGATGTGCCTGACCATATTTTCGCAACCGGCCTTGACCGCATCGACATTCTCCGTGCCCAGATCTTCCTTGGCAACGCCACCATGCATCTTGAGCGCACGAACGGTGGCGACGATGACTGCTGCATCCGGTTTGAGGCCGGTCAGGCGGCACTTGATGTCAAAGAACTTTTCAGCACCCAGGTCGGCGCCGAAACCGGCCTCAGTCACCACATAGTCGCACAGCTTGAGCGCCGCCTTGGTGGCGATTGCGGTGTTGCAGCCATGGGCGATATTGGCAAACGGGCCGCCGTGAACGAAAGCCGGATTGTTTTCCAGTGTCTGCACCAGGTTGGGGGCAATGGCTTCCTTGAGCAGCACCGACATCGGCCCCGGGCCCTTGACGTCTGATGCATAGATCGTTTCGCGCTGGCGGTTCTGGCCGATCACGATACGGCCCAGGCGCTCCTGCAGGTCTTTCAGGTCTGTGGCGAGACAGAAGATCGCCATGATTTCCGAGGCAACGACAATGTCGAAACCATCTTCGCGCGGGAACCCGTTACCAACGCCACCCAGGGAGTTGGTGATATTGCGCAGGGCGCGGTCGTTCATATCGACCACACGCTTCCAGGCGACGCGGCGCGAATCGATGGCCGGTTCGGTGCCCCAGTAGATGTGGTTGTCGACAAGCGCCGACAAAAGATTGTGGGCAATGCCGATGGCGTGGAAATCGCCGGTGAAGTGAAGGTTGATGTCCTCCATTGGCACCACCTGGGCATAGCCGCCGCCGGCCGCCCCGCCCTTCATGCCGAAGCAGGGCCCAAGTGATGGCTCGCGCAGACAGATCATGGCTTTCTTGCCGATCCGGTTGAGGCCGTCGCCGAGACCGACTGTCGTGGTGGTCTTGCCCTCCCCTGCCGGTGTCGGTGAAATCGCGGTGGTCAGGATCAGCTTGCCGTTCGGGCGGTCGGCCAGCGAATTGATGTAGTCCATCGAGAGCTTGGCCTTGTAGGGGCCGTATTGCAGCAGGGCGTCGGCAGGGATGCCCAGCTTGTCCGTTCCGACCTCGGAGACCGGTTTCATCGTCGCTTCACGGGCGATCTCGATATCGCTCTTCACCATGGGATCAAGCCTCTTGTGTTAAACCATTATCTCAAACAAGCGGATCATTCCGCTGTGCTGCCACAGGCGCTGCGCGCCATTCGGCTCATTCCTTACCCAAACCGGGAGCCAACCGACAATCCGGTCCCGCCCATATATTCACCGGCAGCGACTTTTTGGCCACCCTTTGGCCTGACGCGGAAGATTTTAACCGCTCCCTCGCCGGCTGCCACCGTAAATCCATCCTCAGAGACATCAATCACCGTCCCGGGATCACCGGTTGCATCATCGACCCTGGCGCTGTCATAGACCTGAACCTCGGTGCCGTCATGAACAGTCCAGGCGCCGGGTTGCGGATTGGTGCCGCGGATCAGGTTGTAGACTTGTTCTGCGGGTTTGGACCAGTCAATTTCAGCATCGGACTTCTTGCACCAGCTTTCATATGTCGCCTTGCTTTCATCCTGCTCTGCATGGGGCGGATTGCCGGAGCGGAAAGCGTCGACCACTTCAAGCACCGAATTGACCGCCACCTGGAAAATCTTCTTGAAGTAAACGTCACCCAAAGTGTCGTCGGGGCCAATCTCCACCTCACGCTGCAGCAGGATGTCGCCTTCATCGAGACCGTCGGTTGGATAGAACCAGCTGTACCCGGTCCTGGTCGCGCCCCCGATGATCGGCCAGTTGATCGAGCTGGGTCCGCGGTGAAGCGGCAGCAAAGAGGGATGAAAACAGATCGACCCCATTTTCGGCGTGTCGCGGGCAGCTTCCGGGATGAAGATGATGACATAGGCCATCACCATCAGGTCCGCATTGAGTGCCGCCATTTCGTCCAGAACCGCCTGGTCCTTGTAACTCGCCGGCTGGTAGAGCGGCAAACCGTGCTCTAACGCAGCCTCTTTCACCGGATCGACCGGCCGGCCTTCCTTGTCAGGCGCGGTGTAGACCGCGACCACTTCGTCCTGGCCGGCTTCGAGAATTTTTTCCAGCGCGGCTTTACCGAAAGCCTGCTGACCGTTCACAATGAGCCGCATTGGCGCCCCTCCCTGCTGATCCCCGCCCGTCTCGTTAAGGGCCGGATTTTCTGTATCTATTCGGCGGCTTCGGCCTTTACGTCGCCAACCGCACCCGATGCCACGATCCGTTCATAATCGTCTCCGGAATAGCCGAGAACATCGGTCAGGATTTCCGCCGTGTGCTCTCCAAGCAGTGGCGAGCGGGTCACCTCGGCCGGGCTGTCGGACAATTTGACCGGGCAGCCGACAGTGAGATACTTGCCGCGGGTTGGATGATCGACCTCGACGATCGTGCCGGTTTCCCGCAAGCTCGGCTCTTCCGCCAGTTCCTGCATGGAAAGGATCGGGCCGCAGGGAATGTTGAGCGGATTGCAGATATCCATGACCTCGAACTTGGTCTTGGTCTTGGTCCAGTCTTCGATGGTATCGAAAATTGCGGCAATCTTGTCGAGACGCGCCGGCGGTTTGGCGTAATCAGGGTCTTCTTTCCATTCCGGCTTGCCGATCAGATCGCAGATCGCCGGCCACACAGCGGCCTGAGTGATGAAATAGACATAAGCGTCCGGATCGGTTTCCCAGCCCTTGCATTTGAGGATCCAGCCCGGCTGACCGCCGCCTGAATCATTACCGGCACGCGGCACAGCGCCGCCGAATTCAATGCCCTGCCCGTGCTGCGAATATTCGGCCAGGGGTCCATGCTGCAAACGCTGCTGGTCGCGCAATTTGACCCGGCACAAGTTCAAAACTCCGTCCTGCATGGCAGCCAGCACCTTCTGGCCGCGGCCGGTCTTCTCCCGCTGGTAAAGGGCGGTGACGATGCCCAGCGCCAGATGCAGGCCTGTGCCGCTGTCGCCGATCTGGGCACCGGTCACGGTCGGCGGACCACCCAGGAACCCGGTGGTCGAGGCTGAGCCGCCGGTGCATTGGGCGACATTCTCATAGACCTTGCAATCTTCGTAGGGTCCCGGGCCAAAGCCCTTGACGGAGGCCATGATCATGCGCGGGTTGAGTTCCTGGATGCGTTCCCAACCAAACCCCATGCGATCGAGCGCACCGGGTGCAAAATTCTCAACCAGCACGTCACACTCCTTGACCAGACGTTCCAGCACTTCCTTACCGGACTCGTTCTTAGTGTTAAGGGTGATCGACCGTTTGTTGTGGTTGAGCATGGTGAAATAGAGCGAGTCCGCATCAGGCACATCGCGCAGTTGCCCGCGTGTGGCATCACCCACACCGGGTCGTTCGACCTTGATGCAGTCGGCGCCGAACCAGGCCAGAAGCTGGGTGCAGGTCGGACCGGACTGGACATGTGTGAAGTCGAGAATTTTCACACTTTCTAGAGCTTTCATGGGGTGCTCCTGTTCTTGTGGGGTTGCATCGATGGAGCCGATTACTTTTTGGAAACCGCGCTCTGCGGGTTGAGATTGCCAATGCGGCCGCTTTCGGTGCCGGCATTTTCGTCTATCACCGCATTGACCAGGGTGGGCTTGCCGGACGCCATGGCCTCGTTGACGGCACGGGTCAGGTCGTCGGGCGATGTGGCATAGACACCGACGCCGCCGAATGCCTCCATCATCTTGTCGTAGCGGGCGTCCTTGACGAAGACAGTGGTCGCGACATCGGCGCCGCCCGTCGGATTGACATCGGTGCCGCGGTAGATGCCGTTATTGTTGAAGACGACCACGCAGACCGGCAGGTTGTAGCGGCAGATGGTTTCGATCTCCATGCCCGAAAATCCAAACGCACTGTCGCCCTCGACCGCAAGGACCGGCTTTCCGGTTTCGACCGCGGCTGCGATGGCAAAGCCCATACCGATGCCCATGACACCCCAGGTACCGACGTCGAGGCGCTTGCGGGGCTGGTACATGTCGATGATGCTGCGCGCGAAATCGAGCGTATTGGCACCTTCATTGACAAGAATGGCGTCAGGCCGTTCCTTGATGATGTTGCGCAACGCGCCAAGAGCACCGTGGAAGTCCATGGGTACATTGTTGTTTTGCAGCTTGGGCGCCATGCGGGCAAGGTTGGTCTCTTTCTTGGCGCTGATGGCGTCCGTCCAGCCGGCCGGAGGTGCCGCCCAGTCGTCGTCCATGCCGTCAAGCAGAGCGGAAACACAGGAGCCGATGTCGCCGACCAGGGGTGCGGCGATCTCGATATTCGAATCCATTTCTTTCGGCTCAATGTCGATCTGCACAAACTTCTTTGGTTGGTCGCCCCAGGTCTTGCCTTTGCCGTGCGACAACAGCCAGTTGAGGCGGGCGCCGATCATCATCACGACATCGGCTTCTTTGAGCACCAGCGAGCGCGCAGCACCGGCTGACTGCGGGTGGTCGTCGGGCAACAGGCCCTTGGCCATGCTCATGGGCAGATAGGGAATGCCGCTCTTCTCCACCAGAGCGCGGATGTCGTCATCGGCACGCGCATATGCTGCCCCCTTGCCGAGAATGATCAAGGGGCGCTCGGCGCCCTTCAGCACATCGAGCGCACGGGCAACAGCATCCGGGGCGGGCAACTGGCGGGGTGCCGGGTCCACAATCTTGACCAGGGAGTTGACGCCGGCATCCGCGTCCATGGTCTGGCCGAAGAGTTTGGCCGGCAGGTCGAGATAGACGCCGCCGGGACGGCCTGAGCAGGCTGCGCGAATGGCGCGCGCAATGCCGATACCGATGTCTTCGGCGTGGAGTATCCGGAAGGCCGCCTTGCAGAGTGGTTTGGCGATCGCCAATTGGTCCATCTCTTCATAATCGCCCTGCTGCAGATCGACGATCTCGCGCTCGGAGGAGCCCGATATCAGGATCATCGGAAAGCAGTTCGTCGTGGCATTGGCCAGGGCGGTCAGACCGTTCAGGAAACCAGGTGCTGAAACGGTCAGGCAAATGCCCGGCTTTTGCGTCAGATATCCAGCGATGGCCGCTGCATTACCCGCATGCTGTTCATGGCGGAACGAGATGACGCGCATGCCTTCAGCCTGCGCCATGCGGCCGAAATCCGTGATCGGAATGCCCGGCACGCCGTAGATCGTGTTGATGTCGTTGAGCTTGAGTGCGTCGATGACAAGATGGAAGCCGTCGGTCAGGGCCTGCGGTTCGGCGGCTTCATCCATTTTAGCATCAACGCTTTGCGCTATTGCTGACATTGTCGGTACTCCTGGCAAGCCATTGTCTGTGGCGTCTAAGCGGTGTTCAGTTTGTTCCGTTCATGAAACTGTGCCCGCTCTCATGCGCATATCGGCGGGTTCGACCCATGTGCGTTCGACATGGGCATAAAGATTAAGCGTGTGCTCGCGCACCAGCCGCTCGGCAAGATCGGCATCACGCGCTTCAAGCGCCTCGATGATATGCATGTGATCGACCATCGATCTTGATATGCGGTCGCCCTCGCCCATGGTTCGGGCACGGATTGCCCGCATATGCAGGAACAGGCTCTCTGCGATGGTCTTGAGCTGGGTGCATTTTGACAGTTCGAGAATGCGCAGATGGAAATTGATGTTGGTCTCGGAATATTCGTCGATCTGGGCTTCAATCAAATCCTCGTTGAAGGTCGCAAACATACGCCGCAGCGAACCCAGTTCCTCATCCGTTGCATGGTTGGTGGCGAGGCGTGCCGCCATGCTTTCGAGTGCTGCCCAGACGGTGATCATCTCCAGGATCTCGCCAATCGACCTGCGCGTAATGAACACGCCCTTGCGCGGCACAATGGTGACCAGCCCCTCCTGCTCCAGGCGCGCCAGTGCTTCGCGGATCGGGGTGCGGGAAATCCTGAACTGTTCGGACAGCTCGCGCTCATCGAGCCTCAGTTCTGCGTCATCGGCATAGATATTCATGGACGTAATGGCGTCTTTGAGCACGTCATAGATATGCTCTTTGAGGCTGAAAGTGCCTTCAACGGGCTGAACCACCAGTTTTGCTGACATTTTTGCGTTCTTCGCCGTTTCCCTGGGACAAAACAGGCTCCCTCCCGGCCTTTTTCGGCTGGATCGGGCGCTTGCTGTGTATCTGGTATACCATAGCCCAGAAAACCAAAGGGCGGCAAGATGAAACGCGTGCTTTTCCGCTATTCTATGATCAAATGCTCTACGCGCCTGATAAACGGGCTGTGGACCGGGGCATCGGGTTTGAGCCTGCCGTCTTCACCCCATTCACTCATCCGATTGGCGTACAGCTTCTACCAGATATGCGTCGCAGGAGTTCGGTTCGGGATGGGCGAGAACGATATGGGCTTTCATGAGGACCAGGTCGGATTTGTCAGGGCCGTTTGAACTCAATATCATTGGAACCAACGCCACAACCGCCGATCCACCCGGGCAACCGATGAATCTTGAACTCCACAGCCAACGTCTCCTGCTCCGGCCGCTGGCGGCTGAAGATCTGGAACTGGCTGTGGAGTTGTTCACCGATCCCGAAATCATGACCTTTGTCGGGAAACCTTCCACCGCAGAAATGATTGCCGAGGAAATGCCGATCGCACTGAGCCGTGGCGGTGGCGGGTGTATCGGCATCTGGTGCATCCTTGACCGCATCACCGGCGAGAAGCTCGGCGAGACCTTTTTATTGCCTCTGGCGATCGAGGGCGACGACACTGATTGGGACCTGGTCGGTGGGCCGGGTCTGCCCGAGGCGGAAATCGAAACCGGTTACTTTCTGCGCCGGCCGGCCTGGGGCAAGGGCTATGCCACGGAAACCATCAAGCGCCTGACTATGTTTGCCTTCGAGGAGACGCCGCTGGAAGAGTTGGTCGCGGTGATCGACCCCAAAAACGACGCTTCGCATAATGTACTGCTCAAGGCAGGGTTCACCGAAGAAGGTCCTCGCCGGGCATATGCAACAGAGATGCAGGGCTTTCGGATATCCCGGGCCCAGTGGAAAGCGCAATTTGGCGATGCCGGCTGAGGTGATCAGGCAGCGGTTTCGATGAGGATGTGTTTCTGCGCGCGGGTCAACCGTTTGATCCGGGCCTCTTCCTTCGATGCCGCAGAACGGTCGGGAAATGACGTTTGATAGATCAGTGCAACCGGACGCCGGGTGGCGGTGTAGCGGGCACCACCGGCTGAGATACCGTTATGCTCGGTCAACCGGCGCTCGAGGTCCGTGGTGATGCCGATGTAGTAGCTGCCATCGGCGCAGCAAACGATATAGACCCAGTAAGCCACGCTTGTACTGCTATGCTTTGGCTGCTTCATCCATCCAGGCGGAGTGTTCAGCCCAGGTTCCTCCCAGCGGATGCTTCTTGCCGACCCGGTGCACCTGATGGTGAAGATCGGTGTTCTCGTCGAAAAGATCCTGCAAGGATTGCCCTCGAAAATGCGGCACTATGTACACCAGCAGCATCCCTAGAAGCACGTAAAGCAGCCAGCCGTCAATTTCCATGGCAATCGCCTCCGTTTTGCGCAGCCGTCGGGAACCATTATGCCGTTCTAACGGTAATCCGTAAACGGCCACCTAATTTTAGCGCGGTCCTTTTTGCAGGGCCGCAATTGACCATTGAGCCGGCCCGCCTTCCCTGCCAGATTGCCGTGGAAAACTATGTGAGGATGGAAAGTGGCTGGGATAGACATACGGCCCGCCGTCGAAGACGACGCGGGGTTCATGTTCGACATGATGCGCGGGCTCGCAGTTCACGTTGACGAGTTGGATCATTTTTCCGCGACCATCGAAGATGTCCGTCGTGATGGGTTTGGTCCCGGCCGCCACTATGAAAGCCTGATCGCAACCGTTGACGGCGCTCCAGCAGGGCTTTCGACCTATTATTTTACCTACTCGACCTATACCGGTCGGCCATGCCTGTTTGTCCTCGACCTGATTGTCGGCGCAAAAGCACGCGGCCTTAGCCTCGGCAAAGCGCTGATGGGACGCATGTCCACAATTGCGCTTGAAAATGGCTGCTGCCGCATCGACCTCCAGGTCCACAACACAAATGATGCGCTCGGGTTCTATGAAGCCATAGGCATGACTGGGAGCATTCAGATTCCTTACAGCCTGGACGGCGAAGCCTTGAAGCTTTTAGCCGCCCAAGAAACACTGTCGGATGCGGCGGCGAGCACCGAAAAGTCTTGACTTGAGCACCGTGCATTGAAAACAATCCATGGTCCACGCAAGTGCGGGCTGTGACGACACATGGAAGCCAAGCCGAAGGCTCGATCATGGGACGCCGATTACCACCATTTGCAGCCATCAAGGCATTCGAAGCCGCAGCGCGCCATTGCAATTTCCAGCAGGCCGCGGACGAACTTCTGATATCCTCCTCCGCGGTCAGCCACCAGGTTAAGGCGCTCGAAGACCGCCTCGGCATTCAGCTGTTCATCCGCAACAACAACCGCCTGACCCTGACACCCGAGGGCCATTCATATCACGGCGAGTTGCGCGAGGCGCTGGATCTGATAGAGCAGGCCACGGCACGGGTCGCCAAACCGCGCGGCCGCACTTTCCTGACGGTCAACCTGTTTCCCGCATTGGCGGAAATGTGGCTGATCCCACGGCTTGGAGCATTTCACGAAGCACATCCCGACATCACAGTCCGCCTGATGACGATCACCCGGCCATCGGATCTTGCCGGTACCGGTGTCGATCTGCAGATCCATTACTGCGCAGCTTCGGCAGATGCATCCGTTGGCGACATTCTTTTCGACGAAGAACTGGTGCCGGTCTGTTCGCCGGACTATCTCAAGCGCACCGGCATCATCGGCGACCCGTCGGAAATGTTGCAACGGACACTGATCTATTGCAATTCGGAACCGGGCGAGTGGTCCATGTGGCTGGGCAGTGAAGGACTTGCCAGCGATGTGGTTGGTCACTGGCTTGAACTCGACACACGCTCATCCACCCTGAGTGCGGCAAAGGAAGGCTTAGGCATTGCGATCGGGCGGCGGCCCTTTATCGATGACGCCATCGCCGATGGCAGTCTGGTCATGCCGGTACCGCAACCCCTGTCGACCGGTTATTCCTACTATCTTGTCAGCACCCGGCCGTCGAGCGGATTGATCGGCGTACGCCGCTTCCGCGACTGGCTTCTGTCGATCTGTCCGCCGGTCATAGCCAAGGTCGCCTGAAAGGCCCTAAAGCGTGCCGCATTAATATGGCTTAGGCCCCCGCCTCGAGCACCAATGTCACCTGGTTGCGGTCGCGGATCCGGGAACACGCCTCGAGGCGGCACCATTGCAGGATCAAGGGCCAGCCGATGCCGCCTTCCGTCTGGTGCGCCAGTGCTGCTGTTGGCGGACGTTTGGCCAGGTCTCTCGGGTCGAAAGGGATACCGCTGTCGGTCATGGTGATGCGCACGCAGCCTGGTGCTCGCTCCAGTGCATAATCTATTGTCGTGCCGGGTGCTGGTTGTCCGTGGGCAACGATGTTGGTGGCCAGTTCCTCGATGACCACCATCAGCCGGTAGGACGCGGTCTCGCCAAGCCCAGATGTTTCAGCGAAACTACGGGCCTCGGCGAGCATTGCGGATACGCCCGCAACCGAGGCCTCAGCTGCGCCCTCCTGACGGTATTCATGCAGATTGTTATCGTCGCCAGCGGTCATAATGTGTAGGCTGTCTCACCTGAAAAACCCATGGGGCCGAGCATGTTTCGAAAAGCCATCTTCCTCGCTTTGGTGATCGTCTGTCTACCGACTTTGGCACTGGCGGAAATCGGCCGGATCAAAATCGCAATCGGCGATGCCTTCATAGAACGGGCCGCCAAGAAAGTCACCGCCGCTTCGGGCGTGACGCTTGAGCAGAGCGATGTTCTGGTGACCGGCAGCGACGGACGGATCAGTGTCACCTTCATCGACAACAGCCGGTTTTCGGTCGGACCGGACAGCCGGGTCAACCTCAAGACCTTCAAATTCGACACCACCACCCTTGAGGGCCAGTTCGACGTGAATGTGGAGAAGGGCACGCTCGCGATCTATTCAGGCCAGATCGCCAAGAGCCGGCCGGACGCCATGAAAGTGCGCACGCCGACCTCGATCCTCGGTGTCCGGGGCACACGTTTTATCGTCGAGGTGCAACCGATCCTGGTTCTGCTGCCGGGCGAAGATGACGCGTCATCAGGTGCAGTCGCCGTCAACAATGAAGCAGGCGTGACCTCCACCGTTGTCGAAAAGGCCTATGTGGTCGCCAAGGTCGGCTCGAAAAGCCTGTTCGCCTCAACCACCGATGAAGCCCGGATCCGCGATGAACACGGCGAACTGCTTGACACCATACCGGCGCCACTCAAGAGCTATCTGATCTATTTCAACACCGGCACCACCGACCTGACACCGGCATCGGTGACGACCCTTGTGGAAATGCTGAAAGACGTCAACACCCGTCCCGGCGCCGATGTGCAGGTTACCGGGCACACCGACACGGTCGGCGGACAGCGCGACAATGACCGCCTTTCGCTGACCCGCGCCCAGTTCATCAAAAAACGGCTGGAAGAAATGGGCATCGACCCGTCAAGTGTCCTGGCCACCGGCCGCGGCGAACGCGCGCTCCTGGTGGAGACACCGGATGCCACGGCGGAAGAAAAAAACCGGCGGGTGGAGATTATTGTGCGTTAGGGGGTGTTGCCCCCTCGCCCCGATAGCCTATCGCCATGACGGTCAGGTCGTCGCTTGGAGGTTCGCCGGCTTCGAAGGAGCGGACGGCGGTGATCAGGCGGGTCACTGTTTGTTGTGAGGTTTCGTTGCCGCCGCCTTTGCGCAGGGCCTTGGCGATGCGTTCGCGGCCGAACAGGGTGCGGTCCGGGGCCATCGCTTCGGAAACGCCGTCGGAGATGATCACCAGCCGATCGCCAGGTTGCAACGTAACCGTTTCGACCGGATAGACGTAACCATCGAAAGCACACAACGGCAGGCCGCCTTCCATGGCGAACTCGCCAACGCTGCCGTCGCTACGCATGATAATCGGGTTCTCGTGGCCGGCATTGCACAGGGAGGCCTCACCCGATGTCACGTCGAGCACGCCGAGCAAAGCGGTGACGAACATTTCGTTGGGATTATCGCGTGATATTTCCCGGTTGGCGTCACCGATGGCGGTGCTCAGCCGTGCGCCTTCCCGCAGCATGATGCTCTTGGTGAGCGCCTTGGCGACCGACATGAACAAAGCCGCCGGCATGCCCTTGCCGGTGACGTCGCCGACCACGAAATAAAGCCGGTTTTCATCGAGCATGAAGACGTCGTAGAGATCGCCGCCAATGGCGTCAGCCGGCTCGAGCACCGGCCACAGGTCGATTGCCTTAGGCAGTGCCTTGAGGCTTGCCGGGTCGGGCAGCATGCCGGACTGGATGCGCCCGGCAGCCGCCACTTCGACCCGGCGTTCAATCACTGACGCCTGCAGCGCCCGCCGGCGCTGCTCGGTTTCAAGCAATATGGCGGCCAGGGTCACCGCTGCAGGCACGCCCGCCCCGAGCAAAGGCAATGTGGCGTCGAACAGGATTTTTGCACCGGCAAAGGCGGCCATGCTCGCGCCCAGCACAACGGCTGCACCAAACAGAGTTACGGCGACCGCGTGGCGGGGCGGCAACAGGGGAAGCGCCAGCACCGCCATCATGCCCAGAACCACCGCCATGGACCACTCGAGAACCCGGCCCCAGCGGGGCTGCACCAGCCAGCTCTGGTGATAGATTGCCTCGATGACCTGGGCGTGCAGGTCGACGCCGTAACTCCGGGCGGCCAGCGGTGTCGCGACATTGTCTTCAAGGCCAACCGCTGCTGGACCCAGGATGACCAGCTTGCCGCGGATTTTATTGGGGTCCAAGGTGCCGTTGAGCACCGCCAGAGCAGACGAAGTGCGCACCGAGAGGGGCTCGGTAAAATGCAACGCCAGCCGGCCGTCGACCTGCACCGGTATTGTGAACCGGCCCAATGTGACGGCGTGCAGCCGGCCATTGGGCGCATGGAGCACAATTTCAGGCACTGCCGATTGGGCGTTGTCGAGCCTGCGCTGTTTGGCGATGCCCAGCCGGATGACCTCAAGCGCCAGCGACGGCATCAACTGTCCGGCAACCTCGGCGACAATAGGCATGTGCCTGACAATGCCGTCTCGATCAGGCGGCCCGTTCAGCAGGCCCTGGCCGGCGGCGACGTGATCGAGCTCGGGGATATTGGCAATGGCTGAATTGAAGGACAACAAGTTCGCCGGACGGTCACCGGAAAACTCTGCCTGGACGATAAACGCGGCCGCCACGTCGGACGGGCGGTCCCTGCCATCCACCACGCCGGCCCTGCCGAGCGCCATGTAACTGCCCGGCTGGCGCAACACATCCTCCAGCGCCTTGTCCGGGTTTGGCAACTTTAAAAGCTGGCCCTTGAGTTCGTCTGACAGACGCGGATAGACCTTGACCAGATTGTCCGCGCGGTAGCGATCGGGTTCTGGAAACAGCAAATCGAAGCCGACCACGGATGCGCCCTGATTGAGCAACTCGCCGGCCAGTGCGGCGAGCACCGTGCGCGGCCAGGGCCATGGCCCGACTTTCTCCAGGCTGTCCTGATCGATTTCGATGATGTGGACGGGAAAATCGTCTGAGGGAACCTCACGCGGCAGAACGTTCTGATAGATGTCAAAAACCGCATTACGGACGCCGACCGCCATCCTGGTCTCGCGGCCATAGGCCAGGGCAGCCAGAGACACGATCAGAGCGAGAACCCCGATCAGGCGAATGCGCTGGATGCGGTTCGGCCCCAAACTCCGTGCGACGTTGATTGTTTTCATGCGCTGTTACAGCAGGATCTCTAATCCGTCATAGGCGCAGATGATCTCGAGCTGCCTGTTGCGGCGCATCAGCTCTTCATAGCGGATCGTTTCCGCATGCAGGCTGTGCAGCTTCTCGTCGTCATGGATCGGATCATGATGGAACATGGCGACACGGGCGGCACCCGCACGCTGGCACAGATCGACTGCCACGACATTGCTCGAATGGCCCCAGTCCTGCTTGGCGGTCATGGCGTCGGCAAGGGAATACATGGTGTCGAATATCACCAGATCCGCCTGATCGAAGAAATCGACGAACGCCTGTTCCGATGTCTCATTGCCGTCCTTGTGTTCAGAATCCGTGCTGTAGACCATGGACTTGCCGTCGGCCTCAAAACGGTAGCCGTAGGAATCATGGGAATGGTGCTGCTTGATCGTGTGGACCTTGTATCCGCCAACCTCGATCACCTCGCCTGGCGTCAGCTTGTTGAATTCGATATTCGCCTTCAACCAGTCGAACGGCACGGGAAACGAGATCTCCTCCTGCTGGCGCCTCAGGGCTTGTTCGAGATCGTCATGGCCACCGAAAAACCGGATCGTCACTTCCGGGTCGAATGAGGGACCGAAAAACGGAAACCCCATGATGTGGTCCCAATGCATATGGGACATGAAGATGTTGTAGGTGCGTTTCGGGCCGGAACCGACCCGTTCCATGGAACTGATGCCGAACTCGCGGAAGCCCGAGCCCATGTCGCAGACCAGAAAATCGCCGTCGCCGCCGTCGATTTCAACACAGGAGGTGGCGCCGCCGAAGGTGCCGGCAATCGGGAACTCCAGTTCTGTGTCGGCAAAGTTTGCTGCCGCCTGTTCATCGGCAAATGTGCGCCCGCTTGCCACCATCAGGGCAGCGATCACCTTGCGCCGAACAACGTCCGCCCTGATCGGGGTCGGGAGGGAACCGCGCGTGCCCCAGAACCTTACCAGCATCGCCCTTCCCTTTGCAGCGCCGTGCCCGTGTGCTTCATCCGCATTTGCCGCAATGCCCCATATTGATAATTTCAGCCGGCCACCGCTGCATCGAGGCTGTCGAACACCGGTATCAGTTTATCGAACCTGCTGATCTGAAATATCTCACGGGTGCAATCGTTCAGGTTGGCGACCCGAATGTCAACGGAGGCCTCGCGTGCGCGCTTTGAAATGCGCATCAAAATGCGCAATCCGGCGCTGGAAATATAGTCGACATGTTCCAGATTGATCACCAGGGCGCTGTTGTTCTTGCCGGCCTCATCCAGGGCCGGGATGAGGTGTTCCTCGAAGGCATCCGCCGTTTCGTGGTTGATCGTGCCCTTCGGTGTCGCCACGAGGGCCTGATCCCGGGTTTCGCTGTGCCAATCCATCGCAATATCCCTAGGGCGGTGTTCACCCAACAATGACATGAAACGGACGGTCCCGGCTAGAGGTTGTTATGGTAATATTCACGGCGCGCGAAGGTTGTCGGAAGATCAGCATTGGGACCAACGCATCAGGATCACCGCCGCTTGGGTATCGATGCGGATATTCTCTCAAGAGATTGCCAGCTCCCTCCCAGGTCATACCGTATTTGGAACGGAATCAAGTAACCCGTTAAGACAGTATCTATGATTGTGCGCCGCCGAGAAGGAAATGCAAAACGTGTATCAAATACGAGGGTTGGGACAAATTTGTGCAATGGTGTGCGTTTTCACGTTTGCTCTCTTCTATGCTCCGCTGGTCGGAGCAGCTGGAAACAAACATGAGGGTGCATGCCGGAAAAGCAACCTGCGACTTGGAAAAGACATGGAGCGAATAGCTTGGGTCATTCCGGGTTTAATTGGCGGTAATTTTGTCGGAGCGGTTATCTACCAGGATGGCCGGACTGAGAAAATTGAAGGCAACGCACATGGCTTTTGCGCACTCGACCCAAACCATAAAATGGGTTCCTTCAACTGGCTCACGCCAGAAGAGCGAGGTGTCGTTTCCGAACTGTTCGACTTTCAACCATGGAAAAAAGTAGATGATACGAGCGGCACCGCAAAGTCAGGACCTGTCAATGACATCGCCGGTTTGGCATACTACATGAACCGTACGAAACGGTACAATCACTACCCCATGGGCCGTGCGTATCATTTGACCAGACTGGTGGCGCACATAAATAAATCCGAAGACGTTCGCTGGATCGACTTGCCGTCCGAGCGGGTATTCATGGATCGCCACCTGCACACTTTCTATTTTAATTTACCGGGAACCGGCACCCGGTTGGCGGGTCACGCAATAATTGAAGGGCATGTTCACCATGGACCCGCCGCGTCTGTTTACGGTTACTTCCAGGGGCGCCTGCAAAAGCTGGCCCGTATATCATGGCATGGCAGCTCGACAGGTTGGGTAAATTTGATCGGAACCGGTGATTTCGACGGGGACGGTTGTGTCGAAATCGCACTCATTCGCAATCCGCAAGAAAACGGCTCCCTAGAGCTCTGGGAAATGCGCTACGAGGCATCGCCGTCCGGCACACCGTTCTCGCTGGTATTGAAAGCACGCTCTGAAGGTTTTTCAAATCATGTGTTTGGCACTCTCGCCGCCCGGCTGTCGGTCGTGGCGGATGTCAATTTCGACGGAATTCTTGATCTCATAGTTCCCGACCGTTCTCGCACAACCTTGCGGGTCATGTCGTTCGTGGGGGATCAGTTCACCGAAATACACCGCGTCGAACTCCCCAGCGCTGTCGCATACGACATGACCTATGATTCACCATTCAGCTACAAACCAAAGCGTGGATACACCCTGGTTGTCCCGCTTGAAGACAACACTGTCCACCTTGTGCAGTTACCGAACTGGGAGAGGCGACGGTTCAAACGACCGCCTGAGTGTGCCGGCGCATACCGGCCAAACTGATTTCACCGATTAGGTTTAGCTGGTACACTACCCGCGCATCCGCAAGCCGTCGGGGTCGATACGGGCGGTGGGTGTGAGGATTGCCGGGCGCTGTTCGCCGAGGATGTCGAGCTCATATTCCGCGCCGGGTTCGTAGAGTTCCGCCCGGACATAACCCATGGCCAGGCTTTCGCCGGCGCAGTGGCCGTAACCGCCAGATGTGATGTAGCCGGCAAGTTCGCCGTTGCGGTAGACCGCCTCTCCGCCGAAGGCATCGGCGTCGCCGGCGTCCACCACGAATGTTGCGATGTGTTCGGCGGGTCCTTTCTCCACAAGCGCCAAAGATGCCGCCTTGCCGATGAAGTCGTCCTTGTCGAGCTTGACGAAACGGCCAAGGCCCGGTTCGAAGGCTGAATAATCGCTGCCAAGTTCCAAGCCCCAGCCGGGGAAGGACTTTTCAAGGCGCAAGCTCATCAAGGCGCGCGAGCCGGCAAGCCGCAGGTTAAGGTCGGTTCCCTCATCACGCAGGAGATCGAACAGCCCGCGCTGGTAACCCGCTGGACAATAGAGTTCATAGCCAAGTTCGCCGGTATAGGACACCCGCACCGCGATGGTGCGCGGCGCACCGCCAAGCTCGATCTCGTGGCCGGTCAGAAACGGCATTGCATTGCCACCGACATCCTGGTCCGTGACCCGTTCCAGCAATGTGCGCGCATTCGGACCTGCGATCTGCAGGCCGGCATAGGCAGCCGACCGGTTTTCAAGCCTGACGCCCGACGGTGGAAGGTTCTGTTCAAACCAGCGCATGTGGTAGCGCTGAACCGTACCGGACCCGAGCAGCCAATAGCGCTGCGCGCCCAGCCTGGTCACCGTAAAGTCTCCGATCAGGCGGCCTTTCGGGCTGAGCATCGGCGTCAGGACGGTCTTGCCGATTGCTGCCGGCATGCGGTTGGCCATGATGTGGTTGAGCCAGGCCTCAGCCCCCTCGCCGGTTATCTCGTATTTGGCAAAGGTTGTGACTTCGAACAGCCCGACGCCAGCGCGCACCGCGCGGCACTCCTCCCCCACCGTGTCGAACCAGTTGCCACGGCCATAGCCATAACGGTCTTGCGCCTCGGCACCGTCTTTGGCGAACCAGAGTGGATATTCGGTGCCGAAATTGGAGCCGAAGACGGCACCTTCCCGCGCAAGTTTTTCGTAAACCGGCGAGGTGAGAACCGGCCGTCCGGTGGAATATTCCTGATAGGGATAGGACCGCTCGGTGCGGTGTTCATAGAAATAGCGCGTGCGTTCGCGGGTGTAGCGGGTGCCCGCCCAATCGCCGAAACGCGACACATCCCAGCAGAAGACATCGAGCGATGGTTCACCGTCGATGATCCACTCGGCCAGCACCCGGCCGACACCGCCGCCCTGGTTGAAACCGGTCATGACGCCACAGGCGCAGAAGTAATTCTTGAGACCCGGATAGGGCCCAAGCAGAGGCGCCAGATCCGGTGAAAAAATCATCGGCCCGTTGATCACCCGCTTGATGCCGGCGGTTTCAAGGCATGGCATGGTTTCGACCGCCCAGGCAAAATTCTGCTCCATGCGGGACAGGTCGTCGGGCAGCAGTTCGTGGCCGAATTCGAGCGGTGTGCCTTCCTCCGCCCAATGGTGACAGGTGCTCTCATAAGCGCCGAGCAGAATGCCCTGGCTCTCCTGGCGCATGTACCAACCGGATTCGGAATCCGTCATGGTCGGAACCTCGCCGTCAAACGCCTCGACTTCGGGCACGTTCTCGGTCACCAGGTAATGATGCTCAACTGGCATCAGGGGCAGTCTGGCACCGGCAAGGGCTGCCACTTCGCGGGCCCAGAGCCCGGCAGCATTGACCACCACATCGGCACGGATGGTGCCTTGTGTGGTCACCACATTCCATTCACCGGTGGCAAGCTGTCGGGTTTCGATGACCGGCGCATGGCGGTAGACTGTGGCGCCCATCCTGCGCGCTGCGATCGCAAACGCATTGGTCGCGCTGGCTGGATCGACATAGCCCTTGAGCGGTTCCCAGAGCACCGCCTCGAGTTTGTCGGTGTTCAATATGGGCGAGCGGCGGCGCGCCTCTTCAAGGGAAATGAATTCCGCATCGATGCCATTGCGCCGGCCCCGGCTGCAGGCAAGCTTGAGGGCGGTCACCTGCTCGGCGCTGCGAGCCAGATGGAACCCGCCGGTCAGATGAAAGCCGACATCCTGTTCGCTTTCTTGCTCGATCTGGGGATAGAGCTCGATGGTGTATTTCTGCAATGCCGCCACGTTGGACGGCGAGGTCAGCGCGAACAAGCCGCCAGCGGCGTGCCATGAAGACCCGGACGTCAGTTCCTTGCGCTCAATCAGCACCACATCGGTCCAGCCCATCTTGGCCAGGTGATACAGCACACTGCAGCCGGTCACTCCGCCGCCAATGACAACAACCTGGGCATGGGATTTCATCGCGCCGTCCAATCGGGTTTGTGAACCACTGATTGGGCGTGATTTAAGGCCAAGCTGCTGGCACGGCACAACTGAAATAAATTGGACCTTGGCAGACTTGCGGTGGCAGCGTCATCAGACGCCGTCACCCCCAACCCGGTTAGTCCGTTACCGGCCGTCTCGTGGCGAGCAGGACATTGGACTGGTTCTTCCGCCACTTATAACCGAAGCCAAAATCGATCGGCGTTCTGTTGGCCCTGGAAAACAGCCGTTTCATGTCTCGCTGGTAACGGCTGGCGAAAATTTCGATCGGCCCGAGATAATTGCCGAACGGCTGAAGTTTCCAGCTGTCCCTGTCGAAATGGCGCAGGGGAATACCGGAATCGTCCTGGAGGATGACATCGCTTTGCCGGAACAGGAAATCCCGCGCAGTGGTGAAGTTACCGCTGTGCAGAAGATAGGACGCGCTCTTGACCAGGCTTCCAGCCGATCCAAGCCCCTCGACAAATTCCAGAAAGCCGCTCTTCTTCAGGCCCCAGTTGGAAAGGTCGGTGCTGAAATAATAAAGTGTCCGGCTGGTCCCGTCACTGCCGGAAAAAGTGATCTTGACGCCTGGCGAGCTGCCTTTTTGCTTCTTGCCACCTCGGGCTTCAAGGGTGCCGTCAGGATTGAGGGTAACCAATTCAACGTCAGTGATGGTTTTGCCGGCGCGGGCCAGGAACACATAAAGCACCGGCAATGTTCCATCCAATCCACCGGCTTTCAGTTGCTGCTTCATTTTCTTGGTGATGAAGAAGCTGATATTGACGATGGTCTGCATCGACACCCGCAGGTTCCGCAAAGCCTCCGCCCTGCCACCGCGCGAAAAGCGTGTGACATCGGGGATCGGGCCAACCGGTTCCAGCCCAGTCAGAACATATGTGGATGCGTCGGGGAAGAATGCATTGGCATAGAGAAAGTCAGGCCCGCTGAACAGATAAAGCATCAGGTCCCGGTGTTCCGGCAAATTTTGATTCTGCCAGGACGCGATCTTTGACAATTGGCGCTGATCGAGCGCCTGCCAGGCGCGTTTGAAATGTTTGGAATGAGCGCGCCAACTGCGCTCCTGCGTCAGGGCCTGGAGAGGCGATCCAGCGGACGGCTCCATGCCGGCAATGAAGCGCGCCATATCTGCGGGACTTGCCTCATCGGCCTGCACGGCGGGGGCTGCCGCCATAACCATCAAACCGAACAAAACGGCACCCAAACGGGCAAAGGCTTTACTCATTGGCTGTTTCTCCAGATACGCGAAGCGGCTGCTTGAATTTGAATGAGGCGGCATAGACGACCAATCCGGCGCATAACAACGCGAAGCCGGCAAAAGACTCAAGGGGTCGTTCCTGAACAAGGTAAATCATCATGAACAGTGTCACGCCCAGGAATATCAATGGAGTGACGGGATAGCCCCATGTGCGATAAGGCCGTGCCAGGGCCGGTTGACGCCAGCGCAGCACCATGACGCCGAGCACCGCTAGGAACGAAGACAGGGTGAGACTGAACTGAATGAAGTTCAAGACGCTCTCGAAACTGTCGGTCGAAATCATCAGGGTGACGATCGCGGCCTGCAGGAGTATCGCTGCGGCGGGAACGCCGGACTTCGTTTCGATGGAAAACAAACGCAGGAGCGGAAGATCTTCACCCATCACCTTGGTGACGCGCGGCCCCAGCCAGACCATGGCCGAGATCGCTGATACCAGGCCGATGCAGATCAACCCACCAACGATGCGCCCGCCCTGCGCACCGAATATATGCGTGCCGACCACCTGGGCGACATCGAGCTGGCCGACCATGCTTTCAATGGGCGTGGTGTAGAGAAACAGCGCGTTGAGGGCGACATAGAGTGTCAGGACAATCAGGGTTGCTGCAAACAGTGCGCGCGGGACCGTGCGCTGGGGATCGCGGATCTCATCGACGATATAGACCGACGCATTCCAGCCGGAATAGGCATACATGACATAGACCAGGCTGACCGCGAAAGGGGCGCCGGTCATGTGCTGCCAGTCGATGGCCGATGGCGCAAAGGACAAGGGCTGGGGTTCGCCCATGGCAAAACCGGCGATAATGAACCCGACGATCAGGATCACCTTGAACACGGTCGAGACATTCTGGAACATGCTGGTGTGGCGCATGCCGCTGAGATGGATCAGAGTTATGATCCAGGCGATGCCCAGTCCAAGCGCCATGGGCGGCGCAATGCCGGGAAACACGCCGTTGAAGTAAGCACCGAAGGCCATGCAGGCCAGCGCAATGGGGGCGGCAAATCCAACTGTCGCCGACAGCCAGCCGGCCATGAAACCGATTGCCGGATGATAGGCGCGTGACAGGAAATTATACTCGCCGCCCGAGCGCGGCAGCGAGGCCGCCAGTTCGCCGTAGCACAGCGCTCCGCACAGGGCGACAATACCGCCGACCACCCACAGCATCACAAGTGCAAATCCTGACTGAATACTGAACAGCTGGAACCCGAGGCTGGTGAACACGCCGATGCCGACCATGTCGGCGACCGCGATGGCCGTGGCGGTGAATGCCGTGATACCTGCTGCGCTCTCGCTATTGGCGGGAGCGACACCATTTTGCTGCGTACTCACCATGACTGCTACACGCGATTCCGTTCTTATTCCGGGCGGATATAGTTCGGTTTATCCGTATGCGGAGTCACTGTCATCATTCTGCCGATACTATGGCGCGTGGATTACTGCGAAGTGATTACTTTGCTGAGATATTGCGGGGTCTGGCCGGTGATGCGGCCGAGCCGCCGCAGCACATCGCTGACCGGATGTCTGACCCAGGCATTGGTGACATAATGACGGTGGCGCTTCTTGGCGGCGAGGAACGTCACGCTGCCACGCTTCAACTGGGGATCGAGCCTGGTCGAATACCGGATCCCCCGTTCCTTCAGCATCGCCATGAGCCGCGCGCTGTTACGCGTCGGCGATGCACCCGCATAAGCATTGATGAAAAATGCCGAGCGGTCCCGTTCCATCCAGTTGGCGAACTGGTCGAGGCGACCATAAAGCCCGTCGAGCAGGACCACGCCCTTCAACCGCGAGCCGATACCGCCGCGGGTCACGGTCGAGGCGGCCGGCACGAAACCGCCGCTATAGGCAACCATCACAACAGGCATTTTGGCGAAAGCCTTGGCAGCGCCGGGAGTGCCGTGCTCTTTGGCAAGCTGCTGTGCGGCTTCATCGAGGAAACGGCGTACACCGCCCTTCTCCCAGAACTTGCCGGCGCTTGAATCCCGGGCATCAAGCGCGAACTGCGGTGCGACAAGCACGGCATTCATGCCTGACTCGGTGACCTGCTGCGGCAGGCGCTGGCGCTTGAACACGTCGCGTTGAAGCGTTGCGCCGTGGCCGTGGAAAAATAGCACGATGACGCCCGGGGCCTTGATGTCAAAACCCTTTGGAATATGCAGCAAGGTGCGGCGGTCGCTATAGGTTTCATCCGCCCAGTAGGTGCGCCCGCTTCTGGTTTTGTGCGCCCGCCGTTTGCCATCCACCACATTCAGAAATGGCCGGTTGCTGCGCGGCATGCGGCCGGTATAGGGAAAGGGTGCTGAGGCAAGTGCCACCAGCCGTGTCGTTGCGCGCGGTATATCGCGCACCACGGGACGGTCAAATTCCGGCTTGGGAAAACGCAGTGGCGTTTCCGTCCGGGTTTCGGTGAGGCGGAACTGCAGTTCCAGGTTACCGGTATCTGGGAACCATCCAAGGAAATCACCCTTGGGCGAAACCGGCAAATCCTGGGGAGCCTGAACGCCGGCATGAAGCTCAAAGGTTCCATTGCCCAGGGGAATGCCAATAAAATCGCCCTTGGCCGTGACACGCGGACCGTCGTCGGTTGGCGCAAAAATCCACAGCACTGCTAATGTCGTCATCGCTGAAACAGCGAACAACATGGAGAGGCGCGTCAACATTCCGGACGTCATTTTTCTCAACGCGGGTTAACCCCAAAGAATGCGCTCATCTTACCGCTTGCTCAATTACAGGCCAAGCGTGTCCAAAGATGGGCGTGGTCATGAGACATCAAAAGTCGCAGACCACCATAGGTCTGTACAATTACAGGTCCCAGTTTATCCGACACAAGCCATTTTGCACGCAAGAATATTGCAGGTATGTTTGACCAATGGTTAATCTAAGTTTGTCGATTTCTGGGCGCCAGTGGAGCGAGCACCGATCAAACATGGGCTGTTCGGTAAAAAACCTTGGCCTTTACATGCGCCTACGCGGCTCGGAACCTGCTGTTCACGGTCTTCGAAACAAGCTGTTCATCGCGTGAGCACCTAACACCATACGGGTGAACTATGAGGTAGCTCACACCCCGCACTCCATAATGTCCCAATATGATCACCTGACCAACGTGGCTGATCCAAAGCAACCAGGAAGAACAAGGCCAGTGGCGGAGCGGAAGAAACCACCCTTAAAACCGTCCTGACGCCGGTCAAGAAAGGCTGCACACACATTGAACAGGTGCTTGCCTACGCAAACCGACTGTTGAGAGCAAAGAGCCTTCAAATTCGCATGGCGATCCATAAGATTGAACAATTCGCGCAGCAGAACCTCTTGGATGTGGAAAACAGCCTCCCGGGGGCGGGTGGGACCGCAATCTTCAAAGATCAAAACCGATATCGGCAAACAGCCAAAATCACGCAGATGCAGTGAAGGGAGCGGCCATCATGACGTTGAACAAATCAGCACAGGATTTTTGCCTCTCTCCAACCCGAACATCTTTGCGGATCACCCGGGAGCACGGAATTGCGGTGTTCGCTGCCGTCATCCTCGCCATCGTCGTGTTGGTACCCAGTGATGCCACTGCCTGCGGCGCGATCCAACACTGGATGACGAAGTATGACAATGCGCAGTCCGACCGGGCGCGGCGTGCCGCGTTGGTTGAGCTTTCGGGCAATTGCCAGGGTTATGTGGCAAAGCAAAGCGACCAGGCGCTATTGCCGATCGTCACCGATGCCCTGGCGCGCGGCATCGCGCCCAAGACAGTCCAGCGTGTGTTCGAAAATTTCCGCTGTCTCGCGGCCATGCGCGACGATGTGGCCTACGCGGCGGTGGCACAGGCTCTCGATATGTCGCACTGCCCCACACTGGATGATCTCAAGTCCTGGTATGTGGCGGTGGCCGATTATGCCATCATCAGAAGTCGGCCCAGCAAGTCGAGCCGGAAAGCCGGCTTTGTCAGACGCGGCGCGGTGGTCAAGGCGTTACGCCGCACCGGCGATTGGATCGAGATAACCGATTGGCACGGCCAGAAGGGCCATATCTACCGGCCACTGTTGCAGGATTATGCGACTTACCAACCGCCGGGTTGAAACGCCGGCACCTTTTTGGGCCAGACCGATACGGAGGTATAGAACATGAAACCCCTCGCCATTCTGTTCGCAGCAGCGCTGTTCGCTGCCGGGTTCGCGCCGGCTCACGCGGGCCAGTTGTTCAAGTCCGAAGAGTTGAAGTTTGAAATCCAGTTTCCAACGGAGCCTCAGCGGCAGACCCGGACCCAGACATTCACGTCGGGCGACGCCCAGATCGTCCGCTTCAAGGCGGTCGGCGAAGGTATTCGGGCGTCCATGTCCGTGGTTGTGTTCGCGCGCGGAGAGTTCAATCCGCAAGAAGCCGCGGCGGGAATTGAAATGTCAGGGCGACAACAGGCGGCAGGTATGAACGGAGAAATCCTCTCGCAGCGCGACCTGACAGTCAACGGTTTCGCGGGCAAGGAAACCATCATCAAGGGCAAGGTGGGCGAACACGTGGTGTACTTCCGTGCCCAGACATTTTACGCCGGCAACCGGCAATATGTCTTCAGCGTTATCGAAAGAACGCTGGAGGCGATCTCGGAGCCGGCCGACGGTTACTTCTCGTCGTTCAAACTTTGGAAGTAGCGGCCCCGCCTGCCCGTCAAAGACACTGTTTCAGGCGGGCGATGCGGCGGTAGGAGGTGGCGATACGCTTGCGGCTCAGACGGCCGTCCGAAATGGCAGCCTTTACGATTGCCAGGAAGCTTTCCGGAAAACTGCGCTGCTGTTCCTTGGTCTGGGAGAACAGCAAAATGTCATTGCCGGCAATGATCGCCTGGATGATTGCCGTATCGGTTGCGTAGAGATCGCGGATTGCGCCCATTTCCATGTCATCGGTGATGACCACCACGTCCTTGCCGACATCGCCGCGCAGCCGGTGGGAAATCGCCTTACGCGACAGGGTTGCCGGCGTGCGCGCGCCATCGGCAAAGTCTGGATGGTAGAGATGGCCGACCATGACCATGTCGACCGCTTTCGCCTTATACATCGCCCGATAGGGCTCAAGCTCCAGGGGACGCCAGGTTCGGGTGATGTCGACGAAACCCAGATGGCTGTCGGAAGCAGAGTTACCGTGACCTGGATAATGTTTGATGGCGGTCAGAATGCCGGCTGCACGGTGAGCCTTGACGAATGAGCGTGCGAAGGCCACGACACGCGCCGGATCGCGTCCATAGGAGCGCTCCAGCTTTGCGATCACCGGGTTCGACCGATTGACATTGACATCGACCACCGGACCCAGATTGAGGTTGAAACCGGCGCGATGCAGCTGTTTTGCCATCCGCCGGTAGATCCTGTCGGCGCCGGAGGTGCCGTGTTTGCGTGCCACATCGTAGGCGCTCGGGGACGATGAAAAACCGTTCGACCCGTTCAGCCGCTGTACCTTGCCACCTTCCTGATCGACCGAAATGAACGGTGGCAACTGGCTTTTCGCGCTGAGAAAATATCTGGTCAACCGGGCAATTTGCGCTTTGTTCTTGATGTTGCGCTTGAGAAAGAACACCCCGCCGACGATGCCTCTTGCCAGTTGATCGCGCATGATCGAAACACTCTCGTGCGCTGGTTCCGAACCGTCGAAACCGACCATCAGCATCTGGCCAATCATGGCATCGAGAGAAAGGTCTTGAGTGTCTATGGTCTTTCGGCTGTTTGTCGTGCGGCTTTGCTCGATGCAGCCGGCAATAGCCTGTCCACCCCAGACGCCTGCGAGCATGATGATCGTCGCAAGCGCATAAATGTGGACATGACGTCGGTATCGCACGGAAAACCTCGCAGTTTGATGCCGCTGCCTGAGATGGCGACCGGGCACCACTGGTATCGTGGACGCCGCTTCGTGTAAATGACAGACTGTCACGGCGAAAATATCGCATGGTGGACATGTTTCGGAGGCTAACCCAGTGAACAGCAGACCTTTGTGGATCAGGCAGCCGCTGGCCATCCTTGCGGACGGGGCCGAAGGCGGCATTGTGGTGCAGGACGGCATCGTCAGCGAACTGGTGGGCGCCGGTCAGACGCCTCAGGGGTACAAGGCCGGCACCGAGTATGACACCTATGATGCATCCGACCTGGTGGTCATCCCGGGTCTCATCAACACCCATCATCATTTCTACCAGACCCTGACGCGCGCCCACCGGGATGCCATCAACAAGCCGCTCTTCCCCTGGCTCCTAGCCCTGTTCCCGATCTGGCAGCACCTGACACCGGACATGGTCTCGGTCGCAACCCGGCTGGCCCTGAGCGAACTCCTTCTGTCGGGTTGCACCACCGCATCCGACCATCATTATGTGTTTCCCGAGACCATCAGCGAAGCGGTCGACATTCAGGTCGAGGCGGCGCGCCAAGTCGGCATGCGCGCAGTGCTGACCCGGGGCTCCATGAGCCTGAGCGTCGAGGATGGCGGATTGCCACCGATCGGAATGGTGCAGCGCGAGGACACCATCCTGGCTGAAAGCGAACGGGTGATCGCGCATTATCACGAAGCCCATCCAGGCGCGTTCATTCAGATCGCACTCGCCCCCTGCTCGCCGTTCTCCTGCACGCCTGAATGCATGCGCGACACCGCTACACTGGCCCGCAGCCACGGCGTGCGGCTGCACACCCATATCGCTGAAACCCATGATGAGACCGAGCACTGCCTTGCCACCTACAAGCTGCGCCCGGTCGATTTCCTGGCAAGTGTCGGCTGGATGGCAGACGATGTGTGGGTCGCCCATGGCATCCACTTTACCGACGACGAGGTGCTGAGGCTTGGCACCGCGGGCATGGGGGTGTGCCATTGTCCGTCATCCAACATGGTGCTTGCCTCCGGCCTGTGCCGGGTGCTGGAACTGGAAGATAACGGTGCAGCCGTCGGGCTTGGGGTCGATGGCTCCGCCTCCAATGATTGTTCCAACATGATCCAGGAGGTGCGCCAGGCGTTGATGCTGCAGCGCATCCAGTATGGCGCTGAGCGGGTCGACCATAAACGCGCCTTCGACTGGGTGACCCGCGGCTCCGCGCGCTGTCTTGGGCGCGACGACATTGGCGAAATCGCGGTCGGCAAACGGGCGGATCTTGCCATGTTCAAACTCGACGAAATGCGCTTTTCCGGCGCCCAGGACCCGCTTGCAGCGCTGGTGTTATGCGGTGCCCACAAGGCCCATGCAGTGATGGTTGAGGGCGGCTGGCGGGTGATGGATGGCACGCTGTGCGATGCAGACGAGGCGGCGTTGATCGCAGAGCACACAGCTGCGGCACGCGCATTGTGGGCGGCTGCCGGCTGACCGGCCCGGTCAGGGACTTGCCTGCTTCACCTTGGCGATGAAATCTGTGATCTCGGCCAGCACCGGCGCACGCCAGCGAAACGGCCGTGACAGCGCCAGAACGAGGCCGACGTGACCAATGCCGGGGAATTCCGATTTTACCACCGTGACGCCGGCTGCATCCAAAGCTTGAGCAAACGTCCGGGTGTTCCACGGTTTGACCGTTTCATCGTCCAGCCCGTGCATGACCAGGGCTGGCGGTGCCTGTCCGGTGACAAGTTCGGTCGGCCGGGCGCGCGATGCCTCGGTCACCGATGCAAAGATTTCCTTTGTGGTGTCAAAGGTGGTTGGGTCAAACGAATAAGGTCCGGCCAGTCCGATGAAAGCGGCGGGTTCCGGAATGGTGCCCTGCCCGTCTTGCATATAAGATCCATCGACCGCCAGCATGGCGGCGATATGGGCGCCGGCTGAGTGGCCGATCAGAATGATCGGGCGCGCTGCATCGGTGCTGCCCGCCAGGTTCTCCGCAACCCAGCGATAGGCCCGGGCGGCATCTTCCACAAAAGCTGGAAACATCACTTCGGGATAGAGCCGGTAATCTGGAACAACCGTGGTGATGCCGCGCGCGGCAAGCGCTGTACCGACGAAGCCATAGGTCGCCCGCTCGCCGTCGCGCCAGCCACCGCCATAGAAGAAAACCGCAATGGGCCCGGTTTCAGCACCATCGGCAGGGCGGTAGATATCGAGCATGTGGCGGGCATGGGGACCATAGGACCGGCCGCGGTCAATCCGTACCCCGCCATCGGCGAACACCGCACTGAAGGCGCTGCCCGCGGACAGCTGGCCATAGTGAAACATGACTGAAACACCCACCACGCCGGCGATGATCATCAATGCCAAGGCGAGGCATATTTTCCTGGCAAAAGTGGTTTTGGCGCGCGGCATGGTGCTGTACTTGGTGAATGTGCCCATGATGTTCCAGGCCAGAATTATTGCAGGCACGGCCAAGCGCTGTTGAACAATGTTCTCACAGACCATACGTGTGTCGGTACAGTTTGGATCACGACCGCTGTTTCCAGCCCTTTCTCCGGTATGATCTGTGTCGCAATTCCAAGACGAGGATGATCATCACAATGGCAATCGAACTGACGGAACAGGACGTGCTGGTTATCGTCGACGTACAGAATGACTTTTGCGGCAGCGGCGCGCTTGCAGTCCGGGAGGGTGAGCAGGTGGTGCCCATCGCCAACGGGCTGATCGAGAAGTTCGCCCATGTGATCCTCACCCAGGACTGGCACCCCGCCGACCATGAATCCTTTGCCTCAAGCCATCCGGGTAAAAACCCGTTCTCAGCCATCGAACTGAGCTACGGCATTCAGACGCTTTGGCCCAACCACTGCGTGCAGGGCACGCCTGGTGCTGCGTTCCATCCCGATCTCAACACGGATGCTGCCGAATTGGTGATCCGCAAGGGCTTTCGCAAGGAGATCGATTCCTATTCGGCATTCTTCGAAAACGACCAGAAAACTCAGACCGGCTTGAAGGGATACTTGAAGGAGCGCGGGTTTGAACGGGTGCATCTGTGCGGGCTGGCAACGGATTTCTGTGTGGCATTTTCGGCAATCGATGCAATCCGCTGCGGGTTTACGAGCACCGTGATCGAGGACGCCTGCCGGGCGATCGACATGGAAGGCTCGCTTGACCACGCCAAGGCGATGATGAGCCAGATGGGGGTGAGTTTTTCTGAGAGCGGGGATTATGGTTGAAGGTGGGTCAAGGCCTGTGCGCGCGGACCCCACACTTCGAGACGTGCCTTTGCAGGCACTCCTCAGCATGAGGTCCTCCTTCTTGCCGTTGCAAATTAGACTGTAGCCACGCGCATATCCCATCACATAGCCTCACACTGAGGAGGCGCGAAGCGCCGTCTCGAAGTGTGGGGCGGGTGGCACATACACCTCCGTATCACCCCTTCATGCGTTCGCCGGACGGGTCATAGGGCGGTTTGAGCGACGCGCTTGCGGCAGCCGGATCCCGCGCGATGTCGATCTCGAAGCCGCCTTGTGCGACGGCATCCGCTGCACTACGGCCATTGAGCCGGATATAGCCCATGGCGACGGAGCGGCCCAGGGTGTGGCCGAAGGCGGCTGAGGTCAGTTGTCCGACCGGTGCGCCGTTTTGCAGGATCGGCTCGTCGCCTAAGGGATAAGCGGTTTCGTCATCCAACACGAAATGCACCAGGCGTTTCGCAACGCCCTCGCCGCGCTGGCGCTCGAGGGCCTCGCGGCCCATGAATGGAAGGTCGGTGTTGAGCTTGGTGGCAAAACCCAATCCGGCCTCGAGCGGGGTTTCCTCGCAGGACAGTTCGTGGCCCCAGGCGCGGTAGCCTTTTTCGATGCGCAGTGCGGTCAAGGCAAAGCCGCCGGCGTCGCGGATGCCGAGATCGGCGCCGGTTTCGAACAATGCGTCGTAGAGCGCTAGCGCTAAATCTGCCGGTACGTAGAGCTCCCAACCCAGTTCACCCACATAGGACAGGCGCGCGGCGCGCACCGAGGCCGGGCCGACCTGGATGTCGCGGAAGGTGAACTGCGGAAACGCCTCATTGGTGAGGTCCGCGCCACTCAGACGGCTCAGCAGGTCGCGGGATTTCGGGCCCATGACACTCAGGACGGCGGTGTCTTCGGTAACGTCGGTGATGGTCACCTGTTCACCGGGTTCAAGGTTACGCCTGATCCAGTGGCGGTCATGGACCGGTTGGGCGGTGCCGGTGACGAGCAGGAAGCGCTCGGGCCCCAGCGGAAATATGGTCAGGTCGCTCTCGATGCCGCCGCGATCATTGAGCAGGGAGGTGTAGACCACCTTGCCCGCAGGCACGGCGACGTTGTTGGCAGCGAGACGCTGCAGGACCTGGGCTGCATCGCGTCCCTCGACCAGCAGCTTAGCGAAGGACGATTGATCGAACAGGGCAACCGTATTGCGCGCGGCATGGCATTCCCGCGCCACGGCGTCATGCCAGGCCGCCCTGCCGAAGCTCAGCGGTGTAGGATCGGGAAAGTTCGGGTCAGGGAAGTAGTTCGCCCGCTCCCAGCCCATACGTACGCCGAAGCGGGCGCCTTTGGCTACAAGTCGGTCATGCAACGGGCCCAGACGCTGATTTCGCGCGGTCTCAAGCTCGCGGCCGGGAAAACCGATGGCGTAATGCAGGCCGAGTTCTTCGGGGATGCGTTCTTGCAGGAATTGCTCGTCTGAATGGAACGGCGCAAAGCGCCTGATGTCGACCGAGGACAGGTCCATGGGCTGTTCGCCGGCGATCACCCATTCGGCAAGGGCGCGCCCGACCCCTCCCCCGCTGGCAACGCCGACCGAGTTCATGCCGCAGCCGACAAAGAAGCCGTCCACCTCCGGCGCCTCGCCCAGCAGGAAGGCGCCGTCGGGCGTAAAGCTCTCAGGACCGTTCAGCAGCATGCGGACTTCGGCCGTTTCAAGGGAGGGAATGCGGTGCAGGGCATTCATCATCATCGGTTCGAAATGGTCCCAGTCTTCATTCAGAAGATCGAAGGCAAAGTCGCGTGGCAGGTTTTCAAGCGGCAGCGGCTTGGCATTGGGTTCGAAACAGCCGGCCAGCAGGCCGCCCACCTCGTCGCGGAGATAGAGATAGCCGTCATGGTCGGAGAGCGTCGGCATATGCGCCTGCATGCCCTCGATCGGCTTGGTCAGAAGATAGAAATGCTCGCAGGCATAAAGCGGCACGGACACCCCGGCCAGGGCGCCGATCTGACGACCCCAGAGACCGGCACAATTGACCACCTTTTCACAGGCGATGTCGCCTGCTTCGGTGTTTACGCCGCACACCCGGCCTTGCCTGATGTCAAAACCGGTGACGGCTGTGTCTTCGAATACCCGCGCGCCGTTGGCCTTGGCGCCCTTGACCAGGGCCGCGCACAGGTCGGACGGGTTGACCCGGCCGTCATTGGGCGAAAAGACCGCACCGACAATGTCGTCGGCACGCATCATCGGCCAGAGCTTTGCTGCATCGTCCCGTCCGATGATTTCCGCCTCCACATCGAACAACCGGGCAAGGGCTGCCTGGCGCTTGATATGGGTCATGCGGTCGGGATTGGTGGCAATCGACAGGCTGCCGGTCCTGGTCCAGCCGGTGCTCTGGCCGGTCTCCTGCTCAAGGCCCGCATAAAGCTGCGAGGAGTATTTGATCAATTGGGTGAGGTTGTTGGTGGAGCGCAACTGGCGCACCTGGGCGGCGGAATGCCAGGTGGTGCCGCAGGTGAGCTGCTTGCGCTCGAGCAGGATTGCATCGTTGATGCCGGCTTTTGCCAGATGATAGAGCGTCGAACAGCCGATCACGCCACCGCCGATGACGACGATGCTGGCCTGGGGGGGAAGCGATGTGGTTTTGGCGCTCATCGTTATTCTGCAACGTTTGTTTCAACATAGACAATTATGCGACATATGATCTATAAAGCAAGTATGATTGAACCGCTTGCACGTAATTCGGACCCTGCCGACATCGACCGCTTGATAGGTGAGGTTTATGGGTCGCTCAGCCCGAAGCTCAAACAGGCGGCGCGATACCTGACCGAACATCCCGACAACATCGCCGTTCACTCCATGCGCGCCGTTGCCCGTGACGCGGAGGTTCAACCGTCGACCATGACCAGGCTTGCCCGCGCTCTGAACTATGACGGATACGAAGCGCTGCGCGATGAATTTCGCAGCCGCGTTGTCGGCGAAGGCGGCTTCGCCAGGCGTGCGTCGCAGTTGCAGTCAGACCGGGCAAACAACGCCGTTCAAGAGGGATATCTGGGCCGTCAGATACGGGCATCGATCGACAATATCGAGGCGTCTGCTTCGAGTATTCCCGAAGCCACCCTTGAGCGGATCGCCTTGCTCCTCCTATCCTGCGACAGGGTCATGGTCACAGGCATGTTGAGTTCGTTCCCGCTGGCAAGCTACACCCACTACATGGCGAGCATGGCCCTGCCCAACTGGTCGCTGCTCAGAATGCAGGGCGACAGTTTTGCTGATCGTCTAACCGATTTGACACCCGGAGACGGATTGCTGGCAATCGCCTTTCCACCCTATGCCCGTATGTCGATAGAGGCAGCATTTCACGCGAAACAACGCGGCTGCAAAGTTGTCGCCGTGACCGACAGCCCGCTTTCGCCGATCGCGCCGGCGGCAGACGAGTTGCTGGCATGCCGCACACATGTCCAACACTTCTTTCCTTCGGGCGCTGCAGTGGTTACCGTGTTGGAGGCGCTGGTGGGAGCACTCATTGCCACTGCTGGTGACACTGCCGTACAAAGACTATCGGAAGTCGAGCGTACGCGGAGGGGATTTGGAGAATACTGGGGAGAGGAAATCTAGGAGCAGCAACAAGTCGAAGACATTCAAACAGGTGAACCAAAATCACCAACCGGTTCGCCACAACACAAGCAATAATCGAGGGAGGAACATTGATGTTTAAAAATCTACTTTCAACCACGGCGGCAATCGCTCTGGCGGTTGTCACTGTGCTGCCGGCATCCGCTGCGCAATGCACCAACGATGTCTGGAAAAAGGTCATGGAGCGCGGCAAACTCGTGGTCGGCGTGAAAGCGGACTATAAGCCCTGGGGCTTCCGCAATGAATCAGGCGGTATCGTCGGCATGGAAGTCGATATGGCCCAGGATGTCGCCGACGCCATGGGCGTTGAGCTGGAAACCGTTGCTGTTCAGTCGTCAAACCGCATGCAGTTTCTCGAGCAGGGCAAGATCGACATGATGATCGCCACCATGTCCGACCGCCCGGATCGGCGCAAGATCGTCGGCATCGTGACGCCGAACTACTATACCTCCGGCACCAATGTCATGTCGCCCAAGGCGGTTGGTCTGAAAAAATGGGAAGACCTGCGCGGCAAGCCTGTGTGCGGCAAGCAGGGCGCGTTCTACAACAAGATCGTGACCGAGCGCTATGGCGCCAAAGTCATCGCCTTCACTGGCAATGCCGAAGCCAAACAGGCACTGCGCGACAAGAAATGTATCGCCTGGGTCTATGACGATTCATCGATCATGTCGGATCTCTCATCCGGCAATTACAACGACTACGAAATGCCATTGGCGTCTGAAGACGACAATCCATGGGGTCTGGCAGTTCCGCTCGGCGAACGCAACTGCGCGTTCGGCAACTTCATGGCCGGCATGACGGTGAACTGGCACCAGTCCGGCCGGTTGATCGAGATTGAGAAAAAGTGGGGCATTCAGCCGACCAAATACCTCGCCGACCAGCACGCCCGTTTTGAAGACTGGATCAAGGAATAAACTTATCCGTTGACCGTGATGACGGTGCCGGGAACGCATGGGCTTTGGCCGACGTTCCCGGCACCTATTTTGAGCGAGGGGCGGGCGGGCCATGCTTGAAGCGTTTCAGACCTTTTTCCGGGAACTGGCTGACACTTACCCGAAGTGGAACTTCATCTTCTTCTACGACCCATCCCAATGGGACCGGGTGATTTCCGGCTTGTGGGTGACTATTCAGCTCTCCGTTGTCTGCGTCATTCTGAGCGTGTTGATCGGCGTCGGCGGCGCATGGCTGCAAGGCTCGCCACTCAGGCTGGTACGCAACTTCGTGGCCGGTTACATCCAGTTCTTCCGTAACACCCCTCCCCTGATCCAGCTTCTGTTTTTCTATTTCGCGCTTGGACAGTTCACACCGACCTATTCGCCCGACGGCTGGCTCGAGGTGCCGATCATTTCCAATGTCGGCTGGGCGATCATTTCGCTGTCGTTCTTTGCCGGTGCGTTCAATGTGGAGATCTTCCGCTCAGGCATCGAGTCGGTCCCGGAATCAACCATTGAAGCTGCAGAGTCGCTCGGAATGAGCCGCCTGCAGATCTATATTTATGTGGTCATGCCTCTGGCATTCCGGGTCAGCCTGCCGGCGCTCAATAACAATCTGGTGAACCTGGTGAAAACCACGACCCAGGCCCTGGCCATCGCGGTGCCCGAACTGCTCTACGAGATGGTCTCGATCTATAATGATTATTCGACCGCACAGAACGCCTCGATGCTGGTTTTGTTCGTGGTCTATATCGTGCTGGTCGGCATTCTGGTGCTCGGCATGAACCGCTGGGAGCGGTCGATGAAGATACCGGGATACGGCTCATGAGCATGTCGCGAGCCAAAGGAGCCATTCCCGGCGTCACCGGTGCGGCGAAAACCGATTTCGCGGTCCTGCTGCCCTATCGCGCGGGACCGTCAGGTGCCGCACAGAGCCTGTTGTTCTCCCGCTGGATGACCTCGGCGCAACCATGGGTGCTGGTCTCACTTTTAGGTATCGCCCTGCTGTGGCCGGTTACCGCCATGGCGCAAAGCAACTATTCATTGACCCAGGCAACCGATGCGCTTTGGCGCTGGATGCCGTTTCTCGTCGTGGGTGGGTTTTCACAGAACATCCTGATCAGCTTCATGACCATGGCGATCGGCACCCTGGGTGGCGTGCTCCTGGGGCTGTGGCAGGTTTCCAAACTGACACCCTTGCGCCGGTTCGCCTGGTTCATTACCCAGTTGTTCCGCAACTCGCCATGGCTGGTGCTCTTGTTCATCGTCATGCTCGCCTTCCCGTTCGAGATCAAGATCGGCAGTACAATCATCGCCATACCGGACTGGATGAAAGCGGTGTTCGGACTGTCGCTGCCGATCATGGCCAATATCTCCGAAATCGTGCGCGGCGCCATCCAGTCGGTGCCGACGGGGCAATGGGAGGCGGCTGAATCTCTCGCCTATTCGCGCAGCCAGACCATGTGGCGCATCATCCTGCCGCAATGTTTCAAACGCATGATCCCGCCATGGATGAACTGGTATGCCATCTTGACCATGGCGACGCCGCTGGTGTCGCTCTTGGGTGTGGAGGAGATCGTCACCCTGTCGCGCCAGGCGATGGAAGCCGAAGACAATCATCCAGAACTGCTGATGCCGTTCTACGGCTTCGCCCTGGTGATCTTCTTTGCCTATTGCTATCCGATCGCGCGCATCACCATTGCGCTTGAACGCAAATTCCAAGTGAAACTCTGAGTGGAAACGACTATGACCGACACCACCTGGACCAGTGACCAGCCAATCGTCTCGATCAATGACGTACACAAGTCGTTCGGCGAACTTGAAGTGCTGAAAGGCGTTTCGCTTGATGTCATGAAGGGCGAAGTGATCTGCATCATCGGCCCTTCGGGCTCGGGCAAATCAACACTGATCCGCTGCATCAATGCACTCAACGACATCCAGGCAGGATCGATCAAGGTCGAGGGTCTGGAAGTGCACGATCCGCATCTCAACAAACTCGAGCTGCGCAAGAAGGTCGGCATGGTGTTTCAGCAATATAATCTGTTTCCCCACAAGACGGCGCTGGAGAACGTCATGATGGCGCCGGTGCTGGTGCTGAAGGAAAACAAGGCCGATGTCGAGAAACGCGCCCGCGCACTGATTAAAAAGGTGCGCCTTGAGGGCAAGGAAAGCAGCTATCCGGGCGAACTGTCAGGCGGCCAGCAGCAGCGCGTCGCCATCGCACGGGCGCTTGCCATGCGGCCGGACGTCATGCTGTTCGACGAGGTGACGGCAGCCCTTGACCCGGAAACCGTAAAAGAGGTTCTGGTCACCATCAAGGATCTGGCCCAGGAAGGCATGACCTGCATTCTGGTGACCCACGAGATGGGATTTGCGCGCGAGATCGCCGACCACATCTATTTCACCGACCGGGGCGTGATCGTCGAGCATGGGCCGCCCGCCAGCTTCTTCGAGAGCGCCAAGGACCCGCGCACCCGGGAGTTTCTGAGCCAGATACTTTAGAACGAGACGTTAGAGGCCTCCACAAACGCCTGATCCAGAAGTTCATGCAGGGCAGCGGTCCGTGCAGACCCCAGGTGCTGCTCGAGTGCCGCCTGGGCAGCACCCCAGCACACCAATCCTTGCTGATATTTGAGCTGACCCGCCGGGGTCAGCTCGACCGCGCGGGAGCGCCGGTCAGGCCCGTCAACGACGGCAATCAGGCCGGTGTTTTCGAGCGGCCGCAGATTGCGGGTCAATGTCGTGCGGTCCACAGCAATGATGGCCGCCAGTGCCGTGATGCTGAGGGCTTTGCTGTGCGCCGTGTGGGCCAGTATCTGATACTGGCTAATCGTCAGGCCGGTTGGCTTGAGGGCGGTTTCGTAGCATTGCGTCATGCAGCGGGCGGTACGCCTGAGCCGGCCACAGGTGCATTGCGTGTCCACCAAGTCCTGTGCGGTCTTTACCGGTTTAGCCATGGTCCTGATCAAACCTCATAACGGTTGTTCCTCCACTCACACTAGTGTATATGCACGAGTATAACATTCTCCGTCAAGCGCCGTGGATGCAGGCATGTGTCACAACCCGGCATCCAACCTTCAGGTAACGATCATGTCCGACACTTCCCTGCGGCACTCCGCGTCCTGGCGCACTCCCCTGATCGTTCTGGTCGCCGGCTGTCTGATCGCGGTTGTGGGTTTTGGTATCCGCTCCACCTTCGGCCTGTTTCTGGAACCAATGACGGTGGCGCGTGGCTGGGACCGGGAAACCTTTGCACTCGCCATGGCGATCCAGAACCTTTTATGGGGCGCGGGCCTGCCCATCGCCGGGGCGCTCGCCGACCGGTTCGGGCCATCCCGGGTTCTGGTGCTCGGAGCGGTTATGTATGCCCTGGGAATCTGGTGGATGTCAGAAGCACAGTCCGGCCTGGCATTGCATATGTCGGGAGGTGTCCTCACCGGACTGGGGGTCGCCTTCACGGCATTCTCGATCGCTCTCGCTGCCATGGCGAAAGTGGTCGGTCCGGAACGGCGCTCCTTTGTGCTGGGTCTTGGCACGGCGGCTGGATCGGCCGGGCAAGTGATTTTCTCACCGATGGGCCAGGGCTTTATCAATGGCTATGGCTGGCATACCGCCCTGCTTCTGTTGGCGGGGATTTCCCTGATCATCATCCCAATCGCCTTCGTTCTGCCGAATGAACAGACAGCCAAGGGCGAAACCGAAGCCAACCAGACGATTGCCCAAGCGCTGCGTGAAGCGATGACCCATCGCGGCTATATTCTGCTGACCACCGGTTTCTTTGTGTGCGGCTTCCATGTCGCCTTCATCACTGTGCACTTTCCAGCCTATGTAAAGGATCTGGGCCTGCCAGCTGAAGTCGGCGCCTATTCGATCGCACTGATCGGCCTGTTCAACATCATCGGCTCGTTTTCCTCCGGCGCTGCAGGACAACGCTGGAGCAAGAAATGCGGCCTGAGCCTGATCTACTTCGCCCGGGCGATTGTCATTACCGCGCTCTTGTTCGCACCAAAGACCGAACTGACGATTTATCTGTTCGCTGGCTTTATGGGTATTCTGTGGCTCTCCACCGTACCCCTCACCACCGGTATCGTCGCCCAGGTTTTCGGCGTGCGTTATATGGCGACCCTGTTCGGCATCGTGTTTTTCAGCCACCAGCTTGGCAGCTTTGCGGGCATCTGGCTTGGCGGTTACCTGTATGACACAATGGGTACTTATGATCCGGTGTGGTGGGCAGGTGTGGCCCTTGGCCTTCTTGCTGCGGTAATCCACCTGCCGATCGACGAAAACCCGCTGGCGCGTCTGTCCGCGCCTGCCCGGAGTCCTTAGATTATTCTCTAAGAATTTGCTGGTTCCGCAGCCGGTTTTACGGATTTCTCCAGTGCCCGCGCGGCTTTTTGAATGGCGCTCGCACAGACCACATTGCCGTCATTGGCGAAGGCTTCGTGATTGCGCTCGATATCCTTGAGCTCATAAAGATAATTGACCATCAGTCCGGCTGACTGGCGGATGCCCTGAGGGGAGGTGTCAGCCAGCCAGTTGATGCGTTCGAGCCCGGCGCCGTTGCCGAGGTGGAATCGGGCGACCGGGTCGAACGGACGGCCGTTCGGAGCTTTGACCGAGACCAGATAGTAAGCGCCCAGCTTCACGATAAGGTCTTTGAGGCCTGCAGCGGCGTGTTGGTCAAGATGCCAATCCTTATTGTCGAGGGACGACAAAGCTGAACGCTCGTCCGCACTCAGGAGCGCGGAGGCTTCACTTACGCGTTCCGCCTCAAGCCAGTGGCCGAAGGTCGGTATCGGCGACAGGGTCACGAAGGTTTTCAGGCTCGGGATTTCCCTGGCCAGGTCGGTTACCACCTGCTTGATCAGGAAATTGCCAAAGGAAATTCCGGTCAGTCCCTTCTGGCAGTTCGAGATGGAATAGAACACTGCCGTGGTGGGTTCCTTCGCCGGGGCCGTGCTTTGCTCGTCCAGCAGATCCTGTATGGAGGCCGGGATTTCCCGGGTGAGCGCAACTTCGACGAATATCAGCGGCTCATCCACCAATGATGGATGGAAGAACCCGTAACAACGCCGGTCTGACGGATCGAGGCGGCGCTTTAGATCGTCCCAACCCCTGATTTCGTGCACCGCCTCATACTCGATGATCTTTTCCAAGATGGCGGCAGGCGTTGCCCAGTCGATCCGGCGCGGGACGAGAAAGCCACGATTGAACCAGGACTCAAACAGATGCACCAGATCGTCATCGACCGGCGACAGCGAGGGGTCATCCTTCAAAAACTCCAGGAGGTCGACCCGCATGGCGACAATTTCAGCGGTACCGCCAGGCGCCAGGTTGAGCCGGTGGAAAAACTCCTGGCGCGGCGCTTCAGTCTTTTGTGCCAGTAGCTTGAGCGTGTCCGGGCCGGGATGTTGCAGATAAGCGTTTGCGGCCTTGCTGACCGCCTCCTGGTCGGCTGCGAACCGATCATTCAAAAATGTAAAGAACGCCAGCTTATCCGCCGGGTCGAGCATGCGGTAGCTTGAGAGAATGTGCTGGGCGATCACAATACCGGAGGACTCACCGCGCCCCGACAGCAAAGCCGCCGCGAGATCTTCGATGGCCTCGTCCTGGCCAAGCCCCACCAGCGACAGGTCGAGCAATGAACGGCCCCGATCGACAATCTGGTCAAGCAGTCCGTTGAAGAATGATCTGTTCATGTCCCTGATCCGATAACACACCCATACAGATCATTTAGTCCGCATGACAGTAAGGTCAATCACATCTTGTCGGTCATCGTGAACCCCAGCAGCGGCAAGTTCAGACCGACGTCATGGCCAATCAGCGTTTTCATCCTGGAGCCAATAGGTTAAACAGCAGCTGGCCAAATCGAGGCGCAGCCATCCAAGCGGGATCCCATGACGGACGATTACAATCTATACAGCCTGATTCACTCCCGGTTTCCCGAGGCCGAAGATGCAATAGCGCTTGAGGTGCCTGGCGGTGCGATGGTGTCCTATCCACAGCTTGACCGCACGGTATCACAATACGCCAATGCGCTTGAGGAACTGGGGATCGTAGCAGGCGATCGGATCACGGTTCAGGTCAATAAGTCGCTTGCCAATGTCTATCTCTATCTGGCGGCGCTCAAATGCGGTGCCGTGTTCAACCCGCTGAACACGGCCTATACCGGGGCGGAAGTGGATTATTTCGTATCCGACGCAAGCCCACGGATTGTGGTGTGCGACCCGGCGCGTCTGAGCGAGATCAGCGAGATCGCCAATATGCGCGGTGTCGATCATGTGGTCACACTGGATGCGGACGACGGCGGCACACTGGCTGCGATGGCGGCTCAATGCGCCCAGCAACACAGCACGCAAGCCCGTTCGGCCGACGACCTGGCGGCTTTGGTTTATACCTCCGGCACCACCGGCAGATCCAAAGGCGCCATGCTCAGCCATGGCAATCTGTCATCGAATGCCGAAACCCTTCACCGATTGTGGGCATTCGAGCCCGGTGATGTCCTGATCCACGCGCTGCCGGTGTTTCATGTGCACGGGCTCTATGTCGCGCTCAACACGTCTTTCCTGAACGGGTCGAAGATCTACTGGCTGGCGAAATTCGATGCCGCCGAGATTATCCGGCTGCTGCCGGACGCAACGGTCCTGATGGGAGTGCCGACATTTTATACACGGCTTCTGGGTAACGAGAGATTTACCGCTGAGCTGTGCCGCCACATGCGGCTGTTCATTTCCGGATCCGCACCATTGCTGGCGGAAACCCACGAATTGTTCGAACACCGCATTGGCCACCAAATTCTGGAGCGCTACGGCATGACCGAAGCGGGCATGATCACTTCGAACCCCTATGACGGCGAGCGCCGGGCCGGCACGGTCGGGTTTGCCCTGCCGGGTGTCGATGTGCGGGTCGCGGAGGATAATGGCCGCGAACTGCCACATGGCGAAATTGGTATTCTGGAGATCAAGGGCCCCAATGTGTTCAAGGGCTACTGGGAAATGCCGGACAAAACCGCAGAGGAATTCCGCACCGACGGCTATTTCATTACCGGCGACATGGCGGTGATGGACGATACCGGGCGCGTATCGATCGTCGGACGGGGCAAAGACCTGATCATATCCGGTGGGTTCAACGTTTACCCCAAGGAGATTGAAACCGAACTCGACCTGCTCGACGGTGTTGCAGAATCCGCCGTGGTCGGTGTTCCGCATCCAGATTTCGGCGAGAGCGTGGTTGCGGTGGTCACAGTGGCATCAGGCGTGGAGGCGCCCGATGCAGGTACAATCATCGACATGCTTGGCCGGCGGCTGGCTAAGTTCAAAGTGCCCAAGCGGGTCTATTTCATTGACGAACTGCCACGCAACACTATGGGAAAAGTTCAAAAAGCCGAGCTTAGATCGCGGTTTGCGGATAGTTTCACGGCCGGTTGAGCTCCTCCGAATGTCACACAACCGCTCCTTGTCAACTGGTGCAGGAACGCGGCCTGAGTGTCCCTTCAACGATTGCTGATGTAAAAAAGGCTTGCGCTATGTTCTGTCATGGTTTGTTTTTGGAAACGAATTTCCCGCTGTAGCGTATGGCGGCGAACGAAGTTGGAGTATTGGACGTGGATGCAATATCGGCCGAGGTGGCACCGGATCTGAGCGGCGAGACCTATCTGGAACCGGCAGAATTTATCGACTCGAACGACCCGGACATCATCGCATTCGCGCAAGACGTGACCCGTGATGCCGAAACCCCTGCGGAAAAAGCTGTCGCTCTCTATTATGCGGTGCGTGACCGGGTTCGCTATGATCCTTATGTGGCCATTGCGGATCCCGAGAGCTATCGCGCCAGCACATGCCTCAAAACCGGCCGCGGGTTCTGCATTGCCAAGGCAGGGCTTCTGGCTGCCTGTGCCCGTGTTGTGGGCATTCCGGCCCGTGTTGCCTATGCGGATGTGCGCAACCATCTGTGCACCCCCCGATTGCGCGAAGTTATGGGCACGGACGTGTTCAAGAACCACGGATATACCGAGCTGCAGCTTGACGGCCGATGGATCAAGGTGACCCCGACCTTCAATGTAGAGCTGTGCGAAAAGTTCGGCGTCCTGGCGCTTGACTTCGACGGGCGGAACGATGCGCTGCTGCATCCCTTTGACAAGGGTGGCCGACGCCATATGGAATATACAGCCTATAGCGGATCATTTGTTGATGTCCCCGCTGACATGCTGAGCCAGGCCATGCTGGACATTTACGGAGCAGATGCCTGCGAGGAGTTGCGCCGGATGGGGGGAGATTTTGCTGCCGAAGCGGCTCAGGACGGCAGCATCTGAACGGACCTGCAAAACCTCACCGGGAACAGTTCTGACCCAGCCTTCAAGCGAGTTTCTGCAGAAGCCGGATGAACGTTTGGCATTCCGCCTTCGACAGAGGCGCAAGTGTCTCGGAAGACAGGTTGGCTGCCACCAAGCGCATATTCGTGGCCATTGCCACGCCTTCATCGGTTAAGCGCAGCAATATTCTGCGACCATCATCAGGGTCCAGCTTGCTGGCCACCAGGCCACGGCGCTTAAGCCGTGATACAACACCAAGAATGGTCGCCGGGTCCATTGCCGTCAGCCGGCCAAGCACATTTTGCGACAGCTCACCCTCGTCGTGCAGTTTAATCAGCGCGGAAAACTGAGTTGGTGTGACGTCATATTCACCCATGACGTGCTGGAATATCTCGCTCGCCCTCTGCGATGCCTTGCGCAATAGGTGGCCGATGTGGTTTTCGAGAACAAATTCACCGTCCTGTGAGGCGAAAAGTTGCCGGACACCTTCGCTAACGAGGATTTTTTTTTGCACCATGGCCGACTTTACTATCTCCGGTTCGGATTGCGCGCAACATGAAAGCGCAATCAGCCAATCAGCTTTCCATTTTGACCGGTAATCGCGCCATCCGTGGAAAAAAGTACAGGTTGGCAGCCGAATCGAATTGCCCCGGTTCGATAACGTAACTCACAAATATCGATACTGATACAACCACATCGGCGGGTGCGACAAAGCGGCCTCTGGTGCAACAAATCTTCAATGCGCAGCAGACTGAATGTGGCTTACACTTTTGTAAGGAGGACTGGTCATGGAACTGCAATTATCGAACTTGTCGCTGGACGACTTCTGGAACATGAGCCCCTATCAGTTTCTGGGACATTTCTCCTATGCCCTGGTCGCGTTGTCGTTCCTGTTGCGGGACATCTTGTTGCTGCGCCTGGTGGCGATTGTCGCGTCGACCTGTAACGTCACCTACTCGCTGGGTGTAACACCGCCAAACCTGATTGCCGCTTTCTGGCAGTCAATTTTCATCCTGATCAACGTCACCTGGAGCTGCCGGTTGATATTCGAGCGCAGAGGGGTGCGGTTCTCAGAAGAAGAAAAAGAGCTCTATCAGTCGTTGTTCCAGAATTTCACGGCACTTGAGTTCATGAAACTCGTGCGCATATGCCGCTGGAAACAGGCAGAAGCTGGAGATATACTGACCGAATTGGGAGAAGAACCCAAAGACGTCATGCTGATTTACAATGGCGAGATCGAAGCCGATTTGCCTGATGGACGCAAACCGCACTATCGGGATGGCACATTCATCGGAGAAATCAGTTTCATCAAGGGCGGCCCGGCAACGGCAACTGTGCGGACCGTGGTGCCGACCCGTTATGTCTCCTGGCCAAAGGACGAGTTGCGCGGCCTGCTTCGCCGGAACCCGGCCATGGCGGCAACCCTGCAGACGGTGTTTACGGAAGACCTGACGCGCAAGCTGATCGTGAAGCGTCCTGAGTAAATCCCCGCCCGCCCCCAATGAACATGAAGCACTCTAGGCCACAACACCGGGCCGCGCCGATACCTGGTCATACCATCGGCGCAGAGCGTTGGCATCGTCGGGGATCTCGACCTTGATCCATTTGTAGAAATCAACGGCAACAACTGCCGTAATGTCGGCAATGGTGAACCGCTCTCCGGCGAGATACTCACTCTCGCCAAAACGGTTGTTGAGTTCCACGAGGAAGTGCTGCGCACGCTGTCTTCCGCGCACCGCGAGTTCCGGGATCTGCTCATAATCGACAGGCCCGGTCAGCGCCCGGCCCTTCATGCCTTTGGCGTGATTGCGCAGGGCTTCAGCACCGGCTGCCAGTCCATCCCACTCCGCCACCCTGTTCCATCCGGAGATGACCGCCTTTTCCTTCGCGTCCCGGCCCATCAGGTTGGGCTCGGGAAAGGTTTCGTCCAGGTAGAGCGAGATCGAGTTTGAATCGAGCAACCTCGTGCCATCGTCCAGTTCAAGAACCGGAACCGTTACGTGTGGATTGATCTTGCGGAACGCGTCGCCAAGCTGTTCGCGCGAGCGCAGATCGACCTGGACCACGGGTATGTCGAGCCCCTTTTCGGCGATGAAGATACGTACCCTGCGCGGGCTGGGTGCGGTGGAACAATCGTAAAACTTCATATCTGGTCCCTCTCTGGGCAACGGCACATCAAGAACCATCCTCGGGTTCGGCAGGCGCGGCGGGATCGATCAGATCCGACAGGCGTTTCTTGAAGTTCTCCGCCTTGTAGGTCGGGATCTTGAACATCCAGCCCTTGGCCCTGGCATTTATCGCAGCAGCGGCTTTCTTAGCCGCATCCGACCCGTCGGCTTCGACCGTGACCCAATGGTCTTCGCCCTCAGAGGATATGAACCGCACAACCACCTTCAGACCGTCCTTGGCGATGATTTCGCTGACGACCTGCTGCCCGGCACTCTCGTCCCCTACGGCTTGCGCCTTTTTGACGTCCCAGAGTTCAAGCTGGGCAATGGCGGTTGCCACGAATGACAGATCGACACCTGCCTTGATTTTGGCACCTTCGGGCAGATTGACCAGACCGAAGGCGAACACATCGCCCTCCCCTTCGCCGCGCACGAGCAGTACTTCCTCATTGTCGGGATGGGCGATCTTGATCTGGGAGACGCTTTCCTTGGCGATTTCAAAGATCGATTTCTCGGCCCAGCCGCGAACATCGGTGGGGGCGTCGATGTCGCCGGACACCAGCCAGGTCTGGGGATCGCCGGGTTTGCGCACATAGGTGCCATTGCGGCCAGGTCCGAGCACGCCGAACTTGACCTTGCCGAGAATGATGGTGGCAATCGTCTTGTCGTTTTCGCCGGTGAGATGAAGCAGTTTCGACTGGCTGTCCTTAAGCGCGGGGTCGCCTAAATTGAGCAGCTTGTAGCGGGCTTCGTTGCGGGTCTTGTCCTCGACAATGGTCATCTGGGTCAGACCGACAATTGCTTCGCGGACTTCTTCCGGATCGGCGGGAAAGCCGGAACGGTCCTTGATGCCCCAGCCATCGCCCAGGCGGGTGATGGTGATGGTTTCTCCGCCTTTCTGCACGCTGAGCGACACAACCTTTTCAGCCAGCCCCGCGAGATCGGGAAACAAGACCTCGCCCACAGCGACGCTGCTGGACCAGGACTGGCTCTGGTAGTGGCTGATCGCCGCTGCCGACAGCGATACCGCGGCTGCAACGGTCAACCCGTAGAATATCTTCGGTGTCATGAGCGCACCCTTTATTGAATTATGCCGCGCGGCGGCGTTTGCGGCGGACCGCCAGAAAACCAAGCCCGCCGAAACCGATGAGCAACGGCACTGCTGCGATGTTCGCCAGTTTCAGCCCGGTATCGAGCCGGTCGATATCCCGCCTCAAAGCCCGCTTCACAGCACGCAGTTCCTGGCGGACGAGGACCATCTCCCCGCGGAAATTCTCGATCGCCTTCTTTTCATCCGCTGTGAGTATCACCTTGCCGCCTGCGGATTTGTTTTCAATGCTCTTGAGCTGGCCCTGCAAGGTCTTCAGCTTGGCGTTCAAGGCCTGTTCGCGCGTGCGGTACTGCTGTTCGGCATCGCGACGGATTTGCTCAACCAAATGAAACGGCCGGCTTTCCACACCCCGGCCGCGCAAGCCGATCAGGGCTTCGCTGCCCGTCAGATTGTCGAGCGCATTGAGTACAAAATCGGCATTGTTCGCTTCGGGAACAGCAATCCGTTGGCCAAGAAATTCCTGAACGCGGACCCAGAAACTGTCATGCAACAGGTCGGTATCGGCAATCACGATGACATTGATCGTGCCGTTCTTGAGCGCAGTGTCCGGCGTCTCGGCAGGCGTTTCCGCAGGTGATGTCTCTGCATCGCTTTCAGTGGGCGTCTCACCCGGCGCCGGTGTGGTTGCCGGGACTTCGGGCGCAGGTGGCTTGGGCATGCCGTCGGGGAATGCCGATTTCGCTGGGCCCGAGACCCGGGCGGCAATGGTCAGGGGCTTGCCTCCGGCCACGTAGTTCTGCAGCAGCTTGGTCGGGTCGGGAAGATGGGTGAACTGGGTTGAATCGATACGCATGCCGCGCGGACCGGTGGACAGCAGGGGCGTAAATGTGGTTCCCGTATCTCCGATCGGATCGAGCACGCCGGCGGATGCGATATGCATCTTCTCGATGCCGCCGCTTACCACATCACCCTGGTCGAGACTGGTCTTGTCGAGTGCAAGCCAGGCAACATAGTCAACCACAACCGGCTGACTGGCGGTGCCGAACTGAACCTTGCGGGCATGATCAATGTCGCCGGCAAGCCGGTCTTCGGCCAGCTCAACCCCCCAGGCGGTGAGCAGCCGCTCAATGCCGGTAGTCTTGCGCCCGCCCTTGATGCCCGGCACCTGCCGTGAGGCGGCATCGGACATCGGGTCAACAAAGACCAGTGCCTTGCCGCCCTTGAGCACGAACTGATCGATGGCAAAGAGAGCGGTATCGGTGAGCCCGACCGGCTGCACCACCATGAGCAGATTGACCTCTTCGGGAACCTCGTCGAGATTGGGGTGGAGCGGCCTGACCTCAAACACTTCCTTGATCTGGGTGATCACCTGCCATGGGGGGAGTTGTTGGCCCTGCTGTGTCCGGCCGCCGGCAATCGGCAATGCGGTGATCAGGCCGACCACATTCTTTTCCGGATGGGCCAGCGAGTAGATCATCTTGGTCAGGTCGTATTCCAGAAAGCGTTCGCGCTCGAGCGAGATAAAGGGAATACGTATCTCGGTATCGGTGCTGTTGCTGGCATAGACCCCGAAATAGGCGTTGATGCCCTCGTCGCCCAGGGGAACCCCCTGCAGTCCGGAGGCAACCGCACGGTCCTCGGCATCGGAAAACGGTTCAGGATCGAAGATCTCAACCATAAGCTTGCCGCCGGACAGGTCGGAATACTGCTCGAGCAGTGTGCGGACCCGGTCGAAATAGCGCTTTATCAGCGGCACACGTTCGCCCAGGGTGGCGGAAAAATACAGCCGGACCTTTATCGGTTCATCGATCGAGGTAAGCACCTCCCGGGTGCCCTCGGACAGGGTATAAAGCTGCTTTTCCGTCAGGTCGTAATTGCTGCGCCGCAGATTGATTTCGGTCAGCACATTGACCGACAACAGGATGATGGCAGCCATGATGATGCTGCCCCATGCCAGTTGCTTGCGGTCCAGACCGTTCTTAAACATAGGCAAAACCTCTATTCCGCTTTCTTCAAACCGATGACGACGGTGTTCACGAACAGGAAGAAACAGATCAGCGACACGTAGAATACGATGTCGCGAAGATCGATCACGCCGCGCGAGATATCTTCAAAATGGGTCAGGAAACTCAATGATGAAATCGCCGACAACAAGACGTCAGGCAGCCAGTCGCGGAACACGTCCAGCACGATGTCGGTGCCATTCATGACGAAAATGAAGCATACGACGGAGGCCACGACGAAGGCGATCACCTGGTTTCTGGTGAGCGCTGAAATCGACGCCCCAATGGCCAGAAACGCACCGGCCATAAGCAGGCTGCCGATATAGCTGGCCAGGATTATGCCGTTGTCGGGCTCGCCCAGAATGTTGACGCTGATCCACATGGGGAAGGTCAGGATGAGCGCAATGGCGAGAAACACCCAGCCGGCGAGAAACTTGGCAACCACCGCTTCCAGGGTCGAGACCGGCAGGGTCATCAGCAGTTCGATGGTACCGGATTTACGTTCTTCCGCCCACAAACGCATGGAGATCGCCGGCACGAGCAGGAGATAGAGCCATGGGTGGTACTCGAAAAACGGCTTGAGATCGGCTTCGCCGCGGTCGAAAAATATGCCGATATAGAACGCAAACACGCCTGTCAGTGCGACAAATATCGCCAGAAAAACATAGGCGATGGGCGTTCCGAAATAGGAGTGCAGTTCGCGCTTGGTAATTGCCAGGATGTTAGCCATGGGCGGCACCTTCTATATCCGGTGTGGTGATCTGGTGGAACACGTCGTCAAGGCTGCCCTGTTCGACAAAGAGCTCTTCTGCGTAGACCTCCATACCTGTCAAGCATTGCACCACCCCGGTGGCGATGGATTTGCCGCCCTTGGGCAGAATGCGCAGATGGGCCTGGCTTTCGCCCTGGCCGACGGTCTCGACCTTGGCGACATCACTGAGCCCTTCGAGTGCGGCCCTGGTCTTTTCCAGATCGGAGATGGCGAGGCGCAGCGACACCGCATTGTGATTGGGCAGCTTTAACTTCAACTGCTGAGACGTTCCATCAGCCACGATCCTCCCCTTGTCGATGATCACCGCACGGGTACAGACCGCATCGACTTCTTCAAGAATGTGGGTTGATACGATGATCGCCTTTTCCGGAGACATCTCCTTGATCAACTTGCGCACTTCGTATTTCTGATTGGGATCGAGGCCGTCGGTCGGCTCATCGAGAATCAGCACGTCCGGGTCATGCATAATCGCCTGGGCCAGCCCGACCCGGCGCTTGAAACCCTTGGACAGAGTTTCCACGGTCTGACCGACAACCGATTGCAGTCCGGTGCGCTCGATCGCGCTGTCAATGGCCGCCCGCCGGGCGGCGCCATTGAGGCCGCGCACCTCGGCGACAAAACTGAGAAAGTGCGAGGCTGTCATTTCGCCATAAACCGGTGCGCCTTCCGGCAGATAACCAATATGCTGTTTGGCTTTCTTCGGCTCGGTCGCCACATCGAAACCGCAAATCTCCGTGGTGCCATGGTCGGGTTCAAGGAAGCCTGCGGCCATTTTCATGGTGGTCGACTTGCCTGCCCCGTTCGGTCCGAGAAAGCCCAGAACCTCCCCTTTGGCGACCTCAAGCGAAATGTCGTCAACCGCCACCAGATTACCGAACTGCTTCGACAACCGGTTTATTACAACCAACCCTGTCATCAAGTCTCCTTCACCGCTCAGTTCACGATCCGCCAGTTCCAGGGCGCCTTATAGCAAAGGAACTGACTGTTGACCCATTAATGAGACATCGCTTGAGTTAGCAAATTTTCTGACAATGTCGATATCTGCCGCATATATGTCAGCTGGTTCATTCATCCCGTGTCTGGAATTCCGGCCAATCGGCAAGCCCTGCTCCAGCTTGCATAATCAGCGTGCAACCGGGTTTCCCTCAGGCCATTCGGCAGTACCGACGCGCCATTGAGGGCGCTCTTATTAGCATCTTCACCGGCCCAGGGCCAGCAAATCAGCACTCTTACCTGAATGCTGCTAATTGCTTGATTTCCTGCATGTTTTTCGTAACCGGCCTTGACACGCACGGGGAATCTTTCAACAATTTCAAGTTCCCGCAACCGAGCGATGGAGAAACAATGACCAGCGATCGGAACTTTGTGAGTCAATTGAACGGATACAGCCTGACGACGGCGGAAATCCTCTATCACATGCCTGATCATCGCCACCTGCTGCAATCATTCATCTGGCAGGAATATGATCTGGCTCCGCAGTTTCCGCGCCTCCACAAATTCCTCGATTTCTGGACCCGCAATCTCGACGGGCCGCTTCACTCGGTACGCTATTCAAGCAAGAAGCTGATTTCGCCCAACGAATGGCGCAATGTCGACGGCGAACTGCTGTTGAATTGACGGTTGAGCGGTATCTGGGTTGGCGTTGGGCGCGCAGAGAAACCCTTGGCCACTGTCTTACTTGCACGGAGTGAGGCACGGGCGTGGGAATTCGCTGCGAGCTTGCGATGGCGACTGAGACTGACAGCTTGGCATGACCTTCAAAGCAGAAAACAGAGATGATCATCACTCCTGGCGGTCAAAGAATCTGCATCGACTTCTGAACGCTGGAATACCTGAACGCATCGCGAATGATGATCGGGAATTCTGGTTTCTGGTGCAGGAAGGTGAGGAACTTGGCGGCGGTGGCTGGAACGTTGATTGGATCAACGATCAGGAAGCCTCAGAGCTGTGTAAATTATTGGCGGATTTCTTCGAGGATGATCTTGGCTGGGATTTACTCCACCGACTTCGGAGCAAGCTTGGTGAAACCAAGCGGCATGGTTGAAGTGCAATTTGCGGGGCTTACAACAGTAGAAATTGACCCGAGTCAGAGATCCTAGGAGATCGGCAAACTACGGCTGTAAGTAACTAGTAAAGGCGAAAATGTCGGGCGATCTCTTGAGCTGTTTGCTGTGCGGATCTAACTTCAGTATCAAGCTTCAGGCAATTGCTTCGAGGAATTGCGGTTAAGTTACCATCGGCGACAAATGTTCTGAGACCGTTCTCCGTTGATATTTTTCTGCGTTCGATCCTGTCTGGGTTGCCGACCCGTCGAATGGCTTCATCCACGGAACAGTGAAGATACACTGGAAGTACCTCTCCTCCATTTTGCTCGAGGATTTTTTCGAACTGTTCAAACGCTGGCCGGTCCTCCGGGTCTGAATAGCAGTAAGTCATTGCGACAAGCGGAACATGCTGTTTTGCAGCAGCGTCTAACACTGACAGCCGGACTGTATGTACGAGCTCCCAAAATCCTCGCTCTCCAAAGTTGAAGACCGTCAGCGCGGTGTCTATCGCAGCATGGTTATCGAACAACCTACAGGAAATTAATTGTGTGACAGCCTTTGCGACGGTCACTTTCCCAACTGCTGACGAACCGTGTATCAGTAACAACCTCATGCCATAACCTAATGTACGCCAGAATATTGGTACAAGCTCCATTTCCGCTTGTGTGGGCAAGGCTGACATTCTTGGCGAGATCGGTCCGGAACGCCATGTCTGAGCTTATCGGGCCGAGGTCGGACATATCAGCAGTATCGGTCGGCTCCGGCCCTTGGCGAGCCTTGCAAAAACGGTAGTTATTGCAGGACCTTACGATGGGCTCATAAGGATTTAAAATATACATTACGTTAGGCTGAAGCTTGCAAGTATCGTTGACCGCGGATCACTCATGACCTCCCTGATTGACAACCCAGTGGAATGGATCGGCAAGGCTGCTGATCTATTTGTTTGTGACGACAAATTGGACGAAGCTGGCATCGCCTCTGCCCTCGTCGGCCAGGGCTGCCATCAAGATCTGGCAAATGTCATCGTTGATTACTTACCGAGTGCGTTCGCCGAGCGCGTTCTGGAGAAGCTGGGCGTCTCTCGTGCTCCCACATACAAGCGCAAGCTGACTGATGGCAGGAAAGTCGAGTACAGTTGGCAAGACGATCGGATCTGGCTTGCAGCACAAGAGTTTGTACGAACGCAGATTTCGAATGATAGTTGGGCACACTACAAGGACATAGTTTTGTGGTCTGCGGAGCTAAATGCAGTCAATGATGCTCTGAATGCCGGTAGTGAAATGGAAGGCGGTAGCTACGCCGTCGCACCCTTATCAATCCTGCCTCCCGATAGCCCATTTCTTCCCAAGCCGCATTAAGGCGTGCGCGTCTGGGAGCAGGCGATCCAAACTGGATATTGGAACCACAATGCCAACCAATATCCAACTAAGGGTTGCTTTCCAATGATGTCTGATGTCGATGCTGTGGACGGCTCCTCCGCCGGCATCGTGATGTGCTGAAAAACGATATCTCTTGCGTCAACCCGAAAGCCTGTTGATGGCACTTTTTCGCCTTTTCACTATCGGATTAGGAAAATCTGAAGTGGATTGCTGGCTGGACATTCTCCAGGGGGCCTTAGCCGGTTAAAACCTTGTGAGCACACGGTCGACATCAATTCACTGTCACCCGATTGGCAACTCAATTTCGAATGCCGCGCCGTGCTGTGACGCGACAAGGCGGATCGACCCGCCATGAGCGCTCAGGATAGAGCGCACGATGCCGAGACCCATGCCGGTGCCACCGGTTTCGCGGCGGGTGGTGAAGAAGGTGTCGAAAATCCGCTCACGATTGTTATCCGATATGCCCTCCCCGTCGTCGCGCACCGTGATCTGAAGCCGGTCTGGCAGGTCAACCAGATTGACGCTTAAGAGCGCGGCGCCATGGCGGTGCGCGTTGTCGGCCAGATGCTTGAACACGATTGCCGCATTTTCCCGGGACATCCTGATCGCGCGGCCGGTGTGGCCCTCAATGCGAATGACAATGTCGGGAAACGCTGCGCGCACATCGGCAATCACCGTGTCAAAGGCTACCGGCCCGCGGGCCTGGGGATTGTCGGCACGGGCAAGATCGCGCAGGCGCTCCAGCAACACGGTCAGTCGCGCGGTATCCTTGACGATATTGCTCAAGAATTTTTCGCGCTCGGCGACGCTTATCGTGCCTTCACCGTCGCGCATCAACTCTGCCGCCCCCTGGATCGAGGTCAGAGGCGATTTCAGCTCATGGGACACGTGGGCAGCAAAGTTTGAAATATACTCGGACCGTTCCTCCAGCCGGTGCGCCATATCCATGAAACTCTGGGCCAGCATGGCGATCTCGCGGCTGCCATGATGCGACGGCAGGCGTGCGGTATCGCGGCTGCCATGGCCAACCTGTGCGGTGTAGCGGATGAGACCGTGAATCGGCCGGGTGATGACGCGCAGAAACATGAAACCGGTGAGCAGTGTGACGCCAATGATTGTGAACGCGGCGAGTGCCACTTTGCGGCGCTCCTGATAAAGGTGCTTGAGAATGTTGCTCGGCGTGCGCGAGGTATAGATCACTCCGGCGACCCGGTTGTCGACGAACACCGGATAAGCAGCGAACACTCTTATGCCGGTGCCCCGACTGAGCGAGTAGATTGGCGGCGGCGGCTCATCGGAGATCCGCACCCGCAGGACACTGCGGTAGCGCCCGCCCAAGGCGGTGGCCACTTCGTCCACGTGACCGAGCGCAAGCCCGACTTCGGAATGACCGCCGATAACAATGCCCCGGGGATCGAGGATGCGAAATCCAGCGAGCGTCGCTCTTTGCGTATCCGCGGCCAGATCAGATAGGCGTTCACCGATTTGCCGATACGTCGTCGTCGTTTCTGAAACGGGAAGACGTCCAGCCGGCCGCCGGCCCAAAACATCGTCGCTGGCCAGGTCGAGCATCGGCAACACCGGGTCGAACCACTGGGTTTCCTTGGGCCTCAGATCAACCGGCCGCTCGGCGCCCAGAACAATGTCGTCAGGCAGGCCATTTTCGACTTCGCGGGCCAGAACCGCGGCAAGTACAGCACTTTGTGCAATCAGTTCGGTTTCGGTCTGATGGATCAGCTGGTTTTCATAAAGGCGAAAGAAGAACAGGCCGACCAGCGGCAGGGACAAGACCGCGGTCAACACGGTGAATACGATCATGCTGAGCGTCGGCCGCCATTTGGCTTTGACCGCCTGGCTAGCCCGCATTTCTCACACCCTCCATGATCTGCGCGGCGTCGTGCCGCTGACAGGGCAGGAAAGCTGCGCTGCGCGATGTGGGACATCGGGCAAGCAGCTTGACGCACACTGTCGGCGGCACGACGCCGCCCGAAGGGTCGCCTGCAGGCGCCCGCCCGCAGCGTTGCGGACCTCAACCGTAGGCCCCGCTACGCTTTTCGGTCCGCTCCTTGCGGAGCAGACGCCTGCATGCGACGCAGATCGTGGACGGTGTGAGAAATGCGGGCTAGTCACGGACCGGCCTCGCAGCGGCCAAGCCTGAAACCCACGCCGTGCACGGTATCTATCGCACAGTCGCATCCGGCCGCGGACAGTTTGCTCCGGATGTTGCGGATGTGGCTGTCTATAGTGCGGTCGGATACATGCACATTGGCGGCATAGGCGACGCCCATGATCTGGTCGCGATTGAAGATGATGCCGGGGCGGGCAAGCAGTGCTGCAAGGATAGCAAACTCAATTGAGGTCAGCGGCAGGTCGTGCTCGTCAAACGCTGCGGCATGCCGCGCGGCATCGAGGGTCAGGCTGCCATGCCGCAATGGCGTTATCGGTTGATCGGCATCCGGCGTCCGCGCCGCCACACGCTTGAGGATAGCGTTGACCCGGGCGACAAGCTCTCGCGGACTGAACGGTTTGGTGACATAGTCGTCGCCGCCGATCTCAAGACCGAGCACCCGGTCGATCTCTTCGTCTCTTGCGGACAGAAACAGGATCGGTACTTCCGAAGTCTTTCGGATGCGCCGGCAGACTTCAAGCCCGTCCATCTCGGGCATGCCGATATCAAGGATGATCAGGTCCGGTGCCTGCTCGGCGAAACGGGCAAGAGCATCAGCACCATCACGTGCAACAATCGCTGCCATATCCGCCTTCTCAAGCGCAAAGCAGATGACATCGCGGATATGGGGATCATCATCTACGACCAGAATGCATTGTGGCATACAGCACCCTTCTGCAGTTGTTTGAAGACGCAGCATGGTCGTTGTGCGCCATTCTCACAATACCCTGATCGTCGAGATAGCTGGAAAGGCGCGCGCCACGATAGCTCCAGGCGCGCCAATTGCTCTGCATGGCTTGTTTATGCTCGGCTGCCAGCATGTGACGGCAGTCGAGCAGGAACAGGCGGGGATAATCGATTTTGCCTATGCGTGCCAGAAACTCGTCGATCGCAGGGATTGCCTGAGGGCCAAGAGAAGCAAGATAATGCTGGTCGAGGACGATGCCCCGACCGGAAAGCTCGCGGCTGTGTTCGACGTTGTAAGAGGCGATCACATTGGTAAAATTGACAAAACCGCAGGCATACAGAACCAAGACCAGATTGATCAGATTGGCCGACACCATCCAGGCATTGGACCGGTTGAGCGCGATCCGGGCGACAATCAGCACCAGACCGACGATGACCATGAACATCCACACGAAAGCGGCAACACGCAGATAGGTCAGTGCATAGACCTCGACATAAAGATCCAGACGCAGAATTGACGACACCACCAGAAGCACATTCTGGGCGATCCACGCGAACACCAGAATGCGGATCATCGGCAACCGCTCGGTTTCAGCCCCCGGCCGCATGGCGATCAGCACGAATACTCCCGCCAGCAGGGCTGTTGCGATCAGGGGATAGGCGCCGCGATGGGCATATTGCGCATAGGTCATACCGTCGGGCAGTTCGAGGCCACCCCACAGATAGGCCAGGTCCATTGCTGTTTGTGCCGCAAACAGTCCATTGAACAGGACTAGCGACCGCAGGACTGCTGCGCGATTGAACAAAAACGCCAGTGCGGTAACGGGCTCTACCGGAGGTGCTGGGATGCCTGCCGTGTCTCCGGAGACTTGCTCGGCTGCGACTGGCGGATTGAAGTGCGGTTTCTTGCGCGCGCGCCTATGGCGCAATCGCACCCGGATGAACGGCCAAGAAGCAGAGGCTGCGATCAGCCAGAATCCGATCCGGACCGGACTGATGTGGTCGAACAGTACACCAGGGTCCAGCGACGTGATGAAATCCTCAATCAGCGGATTGGCCGACGCGAACAAGAGGGCAAATACCACGCCGAACGCCAGCGGCAGCAGCCATGCAGCGAACAATCCCAGAGATTTTTGGGCGTGGCGGCTGCGGGTTGCAGTTCTCCGCAACCGAAGAATGTCGGGCACGAGATGCAATGGTCCGATCAGCATAATTGACGCCAGCCGCTGCGCCGAACCGCGCAAGTTGGCAGCATGATGTCCGGTAGAAAGCAGTGCGAAAACCGCGGTTCCAGCGATGCCGAATATCATGGTGATCAGATTTGCGGTTTCGATTAAAGGCACCAAGCTGACACTCAGTACCGCAGTGGCGATCGCCACATCCCGCCGGTTTGGCAAGGGGTTTGTGGCAATCGTTGCAGCGCAGACCGCAAGAGCAAACACAATGCACGAAACACCGAATGCATGCCCAAAAAACAACCAGTCGGCAATGGCGGTGACAGCCAAGGCGGCGAGCAACTGACTTTCAAGCCTGCCCATGGCGGGTTTTGACGGTTGCCCGGCGATCGTAGTGTCTGTCATTCCTTATCCGCCCTTTTGCATGTGACCGGCGCATTGGCGGCCGCGGTCCGTGGAGTTGCTCATGGTGTCGTGAACGTGGCGGCTGATGATCGCGGGAGGGGCTTACGCAACCACCAGCCGTCACAGACGACCCGACCGGGGAGAGAACACACGGGGGAATGTGGTGTCGGGCGCCTTTTCACAGTGCGAGAATGCCCGCCTCACGTGCAGACGCCGTGGCGCATCTGCTCAGTTTTTCAGGGTTTTTGTGCAGAGTTTGTGCAGAGTGCGGGCGGAAGCTTCGTCCCGCCCGCGCAAGATTATCAGAACAAAAAGTCGTCGATAGTGATATCGGCCTGCTGCACGTTCTGCAGGGTGACCGATCCTGCACCGGTGTCGATCACCACATCGCTCCCAACCTGCTGGCTGAATTGCTGGAACTCCTGAAAGTCGTCGATGAAGTTCGCATTATCGGAAAAGTCGATCTTGTCGATGCCGATCTCAAAATCAGTGATCACGTCCTGATCATTGTCGTTCTGGCGGTTGACGAAAACGAAGATGTCCGCACGCGAACCACCGGTCAGCGTGTCGTTGCCGCCGCCACCATTGAGCGTGTCATCGCCTCCAGCCCCGTCGAGCACATTGTCGTTGTTGTCGCCGCGAATGACATCCGCCACCCTGCTGCCGGTCACGTTTTCGATATTGTTCAGGGTATGGGGCACAGCCTCGGGATTACCGAGATTGCGCGCCTCACCGTCCGCCAGATCAATCTCAAATCCGGGCATACCGTAGAAGTAGTCGGTGCCGGCCGCGTTGCTGAAATCGATAGTGTCGGTACCCGCACCGCCATTGATGTTGTTGCCGAATTCCGGATCCGGAACGGCGTCAACCGTACAGGGAGAATTGTTGACGAAGAAACCGTCATGGGGGGTGGCGTCGATGTTGAAGAGGTCATCGCCGTCACGTCCATCGAAATTGCCCTGCCCGTGAATGTTGAACACGTTGTTGCCTGCGTCGCCGGATACGGAAACATTGATACCATATGTGGTCACGGCTTCGATCCCGGTCAGCGTGTCGCCTTCAGCTTCGCTATCGAAATCAACGGGATTCTGCACGGTTCCGCCCGTACCCGCGGCCAGATCGACCGCGACATAATCATGGAGGTAGACTGCCGTGTCAAAACCTGCACCGCCATGCAGTTCATCGGCGCCTGCGCCTCCAGCCAGCGTATCATTGCCGCTGCCGCCGTTGAGGATGTCGTCGCCAAAGTCGCCTCTCAGTTTGTTGTCTGAACCGTTTCCAGTCAGCGTGTCGCCGTAGTTCGAACCGATAAGGTTCTCGACTTCCCCGACATAATCGCCTTGGGCCGATCCGCCGGAACCTGAGCGGGTTGCCAAGTTCACCGAGACGGCCGCAGCCGAAGAGGCATAGGTGACAGTATCGATACCGGCACCGCCGAAATAAGTGTCGCTGCCTGCATCGGCTTGAAAAGTGTCGTCACCGTTCAGTCCTTCGAAAGTGTTCGCGCCGGCATTTCCGATGAAACTATCCGCATAGTTGGTGCCGTACACCTCCTCGATGCTGGAAACCGTATCCAGGCCATCACTACCCTTGTCCACCCGACCCTGGGTCAGATCGACCTCGACACCGTTGGTGTTGCCGATCAAGCGGTAGTCCAGAGTATCAAACCCAAGACCGCCGATGATGGTGTCGTTACCGGAGGTTCCATAAATCAGGTCATCGCCCCGCAAGCCATCGATCACGTTGTTGCCGGCACTACCGGTCAGGCTGTCGGAATACCAGTAAGAACCGGTGATGTTTTCGACATAGCGGATGAGGTCACCATAGGCGTCGCCGCCTGTTGCGGCGCCATTCCCGAGATTGACCGTGACACCGGCATAAGAGCTGTAATAGCTGACTGTGTCGGTCCCCCAGCCGCCGTGGATGTAATCAGCGCCGCGGCCGCCCTGCAGCACGTCGTTGCCGCTGCCGCCGTAGAGATAGTCATTGTCGTTGCCGCCGTTCAGGGTGTCGTTGTGACCGCCGCCATACAGCCGGTCAACGCCATTGCCGCCGACCAGATGATCGTTGCCGTTGCCGCCGTAAAGCCGGTCATTGCCGTTTCTTCCGTTGAGGGTGTTGGCGGCGTTGTCACCGATCAGCGTGTCATTGTAGTTGGTGCCGATGACGTGTTCGATGCTGTCGTAGGTATCGCCCAGCGCATCTCCGGCCTTGCCGACGCCTGAGTAAAGATTGACATAGACGCCGCTTGTGGAAAAGCGGTAGTCGACGGTGTCGATCCCAGATCCGCCATAATACGCGTCATTGCCGGCCGAACCGTAGAAACGGTCGTTGCCTTCGAACCCAAAAAAGTTTTCGTCCTCGGCGCTGCCGAAGAAGCGGTCGCTATACTTGGTACCCTTAAATGTCTTAGCCATTGTCCCAATCCTCGTCTCTGCGGAGGACTATCCTCCGATCCCATGACACGGAGATAATGGGTAATGGTACATATTATTGTGATTCACATCACATATATTTTGCTATTCTTGTTTATATGCAATTTGGTAGAAACGTGTGTGTAAATACTTCCCAAGGCCCGCCGCCGTTCAGCTTGCGTGCGCCAACCCTATCGGCCTATGCTGGTTTTCGACAAACTAGACAGCATTCGGACGATCCGCGCTCGGGGCGAAATTTGGGCGGGTTGCTCACAATCCGGCTGATCGCCACCGAGCGGACGGAGGGCAAGAGTAAAGTTGGACGTTCTCAGGAAAGCTTTGCGGTCGTGCCGCCGGTCGCTGTTTGTGGTTGGGTTGTTTTCGCTTGCGGTCAATGCGCTGATGCTCACTGTTCCGCTCTACATGATCCAGGTGTTCGACCGGGTGCTGTCGAGCGGCAGTGTGGATACGCTGATCATGCTGAGCATCGTGGCGCTCGGCGCGATCGTGATGTTCGGCACGTTCGACGCGCTGCGCAACATGATCCTGGCACGCACCGGGGTCAGGCTTGAAGCAGCGCTCGGCGGACCGTTACTGGCGGCTTCGATCGTGGCGCGCACCCGTGGCGACCGGTCGGAAACCCAGGGCCTGCGCGATTTGGGAATGCTGCGCGGATTTCTGTCCGGTCCGGTGGTGGTGACCCTTTTCGATATTCCGCTGATGCCGTTCTATGTGCTCGTGGTGTTCCTGATACACCCAACACTCGGCGGGATCATGACCTTCGGTGCGATCGCGCTGTTCATCATTGCGGTGCTCAATCAAATGGTCAGCCGCAAACCGCTCGAGGTGCAGAATCGGTATTCCATGGCGGCTCTTGCCAAGGCCCAGGCCCATGTGCGCAACGCCGAAGTGATCCAGGCCATGGGCATGTTTCCGGAAACCGTCAGCGCCTGGGGCAAGGAAAACGCACCGTCGATCCGCGCCATGATCTCGGCCAGCAACCGCACCGTGTTCATGGCCTCGTTCTCGAAGGTTTTCCGGCTGTTCCTGCAGATCGGGCTGCTTGGCTTCGGCGCCTGGCTGGTTTTGCAGCAGGAGATCACCGCCGGCATGATATTCGCGGCAACCCTGGTTGGCGCCCGTGCACTGGCCCCGGTTGAAAGCGCCATCACCGGCTGGCAGGGCTTCATTCAGGCACGGGCCGCCTATAAGCGCATCAGGACCACATTGCAGACAGCTGGCGACTTTTCTCCACGCACGGAGCTTCCCGATCCCAACGGCGCGGTCGGCGTCGAACAACTTGCCTATGTGCCGGGCCCCGGCATCAAACCGGTGCTCAAAGGCATATCGTTCAAGATCAACGCTGGAGATTCGGTCGGTATTGTCGGACCGACAGGGGCCGGCAAATCAACGCTTGCACGTTTGCTTGTCGGCGCCCTGCCGGTGTCCTCAGGTGCTGTGCGGCTTGACGGTTCGGACGTATCGAACTGGGACCGTGACCAGTTCGGGCGTCATGTTGGCTATCTGCCCCAGGACGTTGAACTGTTTCCGGGCACGATCGCCGAGAACATCGCCAGGCTGAACCCGGACGCGAGCTCCGATGATGTTGTGGCGGCTGCCACGCTGGCCAATGTGCACGATCTCATTGTCCGCCTGCCGGACGGCTATGACACCGAGGTCGATCCGTCCGGTTTTGCGCTTTCCGGCGGCCAGCGCCAGCGGATCGCCCTGGCGCGGGCGTTTTACGGCACACCCTGTCTGGTGGTGCTGGATGAGCCCAACGCCAATCTCGATCAGGAGGGCGAACAGGCGCTCATGCTGACCCTTGAGGCGGCCAAGCAGCTGAATATCACCGTCGTGATCATCGCCCACCGCCCGGCGGTTATCGAAAATGTCGACCGGGTAATGGTGCTGCGTGACGGCATGATCGAGATGTATGGACCGCGCGCCGATGTGCTGGCCAAGATCACTCCGGCCCGCGCTACACCGGCAGCTCAACCCGGGCCCAAACCCAAGGCCGTGGCGGGCGCCGTCAGGGACAAGGCCCAATGACCAAGAAAACTGCAGACACATCCGGCTTGTCGCGTACCGAGGCAGCATTTGCCACTTGGCACACGTCTCTTTCAACCGGCAGTGCCAAGCTATCGCTGTTCGGCCTCCTGGTGCTTATCGTAGGCTTCGGAGGTGTCGGCGTATGGGCTGCAAACGCGCCTCTGTCCGGTGCAGCCCTTGCCTCCGGCGTGGTCATCGCCACCGGCCAGAACAAGGTTGTGCAACACCTTGAAGGCGGCATTATCGAAGACATCCTGGTGAAAGAAGGCCAACATGTTGAGCAGGGTCAGATCCTCCTGCGTCTCAGCCGGTCGGCGGCCCAATCCAATCTGCAAAGGCTGAAACGGCAGGTCAACATTTCGCGCGCGCTGCAGGCGCGGTACCGGGCCGAACAGGAAGGCGCCGAAAAGGTGACGTTCCCAAAACAACTCCTGGACCTGGTTTCCGATCCGGAGGTCGCCGATATCATCGCGACGCAAAAATCCGAATTCGCCGCGCGCCGGGACGAACTGCAAAGCGAGATCGTGATTTTCGAGCGACGCCGCGACGCCTATGCAGAAGAGATCATCGGGACTGAATCACAGCGCGCGTCACAGAAAGTGCAGCTTAAGCTGATCGAAGAAGAGATGGCGGCGACCAAACAGTTGCTCGATCAGGGATTGGCGCCCAAATCCAAATATCTGGCGTTGCAGCGCAAGCTGGCCGAATTGTCCGGCAACCTTGGCCAGCTCACCGCGCGCATCGCCCGTGCCAAACAGACCATTGCGGAAACCGATCAGGAGATCGTCCAGCTCAAAAAGGAAACCCGGCGCACCCTGATCTCGGAGTTGCGCGACGTGCAAACAACTCTGCATGACGCAGAACAGCAACTGCGTGCCGCCGACGAGGTGATCAAACGGGTTGAGATCCGCGCACCGGTCAAGAGTGTGGTGGTCAAGATGCACCACAATACCCATGGCGGTGTGGTCGCGCCCGGCGAGGCGATCCTCGAATTGTTGCCGGTGCAGGCGTCCCTGCTGATCGAGGCGCGGGTTCGGCCGGAGGATATCGACGTGGTGAGTGCCGGGCGCCCGGCGAAACTGCGCTTTACGTCATTGCGTCAGCGGGTGACGCCGACATTGCCGGGCGAGGTGGAATATGTCTCCGCCGACCGGCTTACCGATGCCGCGACCAATACCAGCTACTATGCCGCCCGGGTGCGCATCAGCGGCGAATTGCCGAAAGAGCTCGGCGCAGTGGCCATTACGCCTGGCATGCCGGTCGAAGTCTATGTACAGACCCGCGAACGCACAGCGCTGCAGTATTTCCTGGGGCCGATCTCCGACACCATGGCGCGTTCTTTCCTTGAGGACTGATGCAACGATAATCGCTGCCGGATAGCCGTTCTCCGGAAACAAATGAAACGAAATACATCGACGCTTGAAATGAAGCTGAAACCTGCCGGACTTAAATAGGCATCAGCTTTCATCCGATGCTGCATGACTGCGCATCACATGCAAAAGGAACTCGCGCCGATGACACCCGATGATATTGCCCTGGTTCAAGACAGTTTCGAAAAAGTGCCGGGCATTGCCGCGAAACTGTTCTACGCCCGATTGTTCGAACAGGCGCCACACCTGCGGCCGATGTTTGGAACCGACATGGAGGCGCAGGGTAAAAAGCTCATGGCCATGATCGCTGCTGCGGTGAACGGGCTCAATGACATCGAACGCCTTTTGCCGGTGGTCCGGGATCTGGGCGCGCGCCATGAGGGCTATGGGGTCGAACCGGAACATTACGAGATCGTCGGCGAAGCCCTGATCTGGACCCTTGAGCAGGGTTTGGGCGATGACTTCACCGAGGAAGTCAAACAGGCATGGATCGAAGTCTATAACGCCCTGTCGTCGACCATGATCGAAGCAGCCCACGCAATGGCCGCATGAAGCGGCGCTATGGCAGAACTATAGCCTGGGCCGTGTCGTTTGAACGATAGACCGCGTCTTCGATCTTGAGGTTTTCCAGATAGTCACGTGCGGTGTTCTCGAGGGGTCCGGCACCTGTCAGCCCATTCACCACATGGGCCTGCAGCGCATAGACACAATCGCCACCGAAGCCCCTGTCCTGCCAGGCATATTCGACCTGCGACCAGTCGTTTGAACCGTGATCGCGCCGGAATATCCGGCCATCGCCGTTGAGCTGCAGCGACCCGGCTTCGCCCTCGATCAGCAGTTCGCCCATGGTGAGCCGACGGTTGCGGGCGGCATGGTCTGCAAGACGATTGCCATCGAACAGGCCGCGGATACCTGATGTAAAATTGAACAAGATGACGCCCGCATCCTCACCCGCAATGGCCGGATTGAGTCTCGTCAGATCCGCGTACACACGGGCTACGTCACCAAACAGGTACCGGAACACGTCAATCAGGTGGATCGCTGTTTCATGGACCAGAAACCGCTTCATCTTCTGGAAATAGGGCTGACGGTCAAGATAGGCGTCAGGCCCCTGCCCGTCTCCCGGCCTCAACCTGAAACTTACCTGAAAGACAGAGCCCAGAGTGCCTTGATCGAGCAGCGTCTTGATACGGCGATACCACGGCTGAAACCGGAAGTTTTCGTGGACCACCAGCGGAACGCCCACGGCTTCGCAGAGTTTCACCGCTGCCTCGGCGTCCTGTAGTGTGCCACAGAACGGCTTCTGGCAGATCATCGGGATGCCGTGTTGTACGCCAAGGCGGATGATGTCGAGATGGGCGGCAGGCGGTACGGCAATATCGAGCAGATCCGGCCTGGTGTCTTCCAGCATACGCGCTGCATCGTCAAAGGTGTCCGCGATGCCATATTGATCAGCCATTGCCCGGGCGCGCGGCAGGTCAAGATCGCACACACCGGCAAGCACGACGTCCGGCATGCGCGACCAGGCTTCATAGTGGAAGCCGCTGAAAAATCCGGCGCCGGCACCGGCGACCTTCAAAGGAGCGGCCATGATATCCTCCAGATGACATGTGGCCCTGTTCTGCACACGCCTACAGATCGGGCGTGGATTTGCCAAGGCCGGGACGCTATTCTCCGCGCATAAACCTTTTGGGAGTGAAGATCCATGGCAACTGTAACATTGGCCGCCACACAAATGGCCTGCACCTGGGACAAAGAGGCAAATATCGCACGCGCCGAAGACATGGTGCGCGAGGCGGCCAGCCAGGGCGCCCAGGTGATCTTGCTGCAGGAGCTGTTCCAGACACCCTACTTCCCCCAGGAGCAGACCCAGGAATTCTTTGCCCTGGCGCATCCAGCTGACGGGCATCCGGTGCTTAACCGTTTCTCACAACTCGCCGCCGAACTTGAAGTGGTGCTGCCGGTGTCGTTCTTTGAACGCGCAAACAATGCCTATTTCAATTCGGTCTGTATGATTGATGCGGATGGGTCGCGGCTCGGGGTTTATCGCAAGAGCCATATCCCCCAGGCACCGGGATATGAAGAAAAGTTCTATTTCAATCCCGGCGATACCGGCTTTCAGGTCTGGCCAACACGATATTGTTCCATTGGTGTTGGAATTTGCTGGGATCAGTGGTTTCCCGAAGCCGCCCGAACCATGGCGCTCAAGGGTGCCGATATATTGCTCTACCCAACCGCCATCGGCAGCGAGGTGGCAGGCGATGAGAGCGACTCCAAAGATCACTGGCAGATCACCATGCGCGGCCATGCCGCCGCAAATGTGGTTCCGGTGGTGGCCTCAAACCGGATCGGCCTTGAGCAGGCAAACGGATCGAGCATCACTTTTTACGGCTCCTCGTTCATCGCCGATCACAAAGGCGCGTTGGCCGCCGAGGCCGACCGCGATACCCAGACCGTGCTGACCGCAAGCTTCGATCTCGACGACATCCGTGCCCACCGGGCAGGCTGGGGCCTGTTTCGAGACCGGCGGCCCGAACTCTATGGGACGCTCGCCACCCTCGACGGCCAACGCGCATAGACTTGAGCATTTGAGAGGTTGAAAGATACTCACCATGGGCGCTGTGACCATGAGCCAGGACCATGCGGTGATCTTCGATATCGACGGCGTGTTGCTGCATCTGACGCGTCAGGAAGAAAAGCTGTTCTTCGATGCCTTCCGCACCATCCACGCGATTGCTGAACATCACATCAATCCCGACTGGAACAGCTACAAGTCACGCAATGACCTGTCGATCGCCGGCGAGTTGCTGGAGCGTCACTTCGGCCGCACTGCCTCGGTGGATGAAGTGTGGACAGTGCTTGGGCATTATATCCGAACGATCGAGGACGGCCTCATCGAGGGTTCGCTGCAAACCAGTGCAATCGAGGGATCAAAGGCGTTGCTTGACGGTTTGGCAGATGGTGGCCGGGTGCAGCTTGGGCTGGCCACCGCCAATGTTCGTGGTACCGCGGAAGCGCGCCTGAAACATGCCGACCTGTGGGGCTATTTCACCGCCTGCGGCTATGCGGAAGTCGGCGGGCCGAAGATTGAAATCCTGCGCGCAGCCGTGGCCGCGCTGCGCGATGGTGAAAACATGCCGCTTTCGCCGGACCGGGTCGTGTTTCTCGGCGATCAATTGGGCGACCTCGCCGCGGCACGGGCAAACGACGTCCATTTCATCGGAATATCGACCAAATCTGAACAACGCGACATATTGCGCGACAACGGCGCTGAGATCGTTTTCGGCGATCACACAGAAACTGCACAAACCATTGCCCGGCTGCTTGATCTGTGAATGCCGGGATACACTTGGAGCCACTATTTGGCAGACTTGCGCTCAGACGCTGAAAACACCATTTTAGAGCCATGACAGCACATATCGAGAATCACTCGGGCACCGTCGAGGGCAGCCTTGTTTTTGCGCGCGATCCGGTCTGCGGCATGACCGTCGATCCTGCGAATGCCAAACATGTGCATGAACATGGCGATCACACCTATTTTTTCTGCAGCCCCGGGTGCCGGGAAAGGTTTATCGCCACCCCCGACGACTATGTGGCGGAGGACTGTGTGGTCTGCGGCCGGCCGGTGCAGCGGGCTGAAACCCGTCATCTGGTAAAATATAACGGTCAGCGGTTCTTCTTGTATTCAGACGACTGCCAGCACGGCTTCGAAGCCGAACCAGAAACCTATGCCGCCAAGCGACCGGCGCAGGACGCTGCCCCCGCAGGCACCTTGTACACCTGTCCGATGGACCCGGAAATCATCCAGGAAACGCCCGGCGACTGCCCGATCTGCGGCATGGCGCTTGAACCCATGGGCGTGCCCCTGCCGTCTGACGCGCCCAATCCCGAAATGATCAGCATGTCACGGCGGTTCTGGATCGGCCTGGTTCTGTCGCTGCCGGTGCTCATTCTTGAGATGGGCGCGCATCTGGGCCTGCCAATTGACCGCCTGGTCGCACCGCAAATGTCGGTCTGGATCCAGTTTGCACTGGCAACCCCGGTTGTCGCGTGGTGCGGCTGGCCGTTCTTCCAGCGCGGCTGGTCGTCAATCAGGACCGGCAATCTCAACATGTTCACCCTGATTGCTCTGGGCACGGGCGCAGCATTCCTCTACAGCGCGGTCGCAGCCCTGGCGCCGAATGTCTTTCCAGCAGCGTTCCAGGGACCCGACGGCACCATTGCGGTCTATTTCGAAGCCGCGGCGGTGATCATTGTGCTGGTGCTGCTTGGTCAGGTGCTTGAACTCAAGGCCCGTGACCGGACCGGTGACGCCATTCGCGCGCTGATCGGCCTTGCGCCGAAAACCGCGCGGGTCGTGCGTGACGGCGGTACGGAGGAAGATGTTCCGCTTGAGACCGTCCAGCGTGGCGACCGGGTCAGGGTTCGACCTGGTGAAAAAGTGCCGGTGGATGGCATGGTCGTTGATGGTCGCTCGAGTGTGGATGAATCCATGCTCACAGGCGAGCCCCTGCCGGTCGAAAAGATCGAGGGCGATGAGGTAACCGGGGCCACGTTGAACGGTACCGGGACAATGGTGGTCAAAGCGACCAGGGTTGGTGGCGAAACGGTTCTCTCGCAAATTGTCGAATTGGTCGCCCAGGCGCAACGCAGCCGGGCACCAATCCAGAAACTGGCGGACACGGTGGCGGGCTACTTCGTGCCGGCAGTCATCGCCGTGGCGGTTGTTGCATTTTCTGCGTGGTCGATCTTTGGTCCCTCCCCTGCCATGGCCTATGGTCTGGTCGCAGCGGTCTCGGTGTTGATCATCGCCTGTCCTTGTGCACTTGGATTGGCGACGCCGATGTCGATTATGGTATCGACCGGACGCGGCGCCCAGGCAGGTGTTCTGATCCGCGATGCTGAAACCCTTGAACGGCTGGCTGATGTCGACACGGTGATTGTCGATAAGACCGGTACATTGACACAAGGTAAGCCAACGGTCACCCAGGTCCTGCCCGGTGCAACCTTCGGCAAGGACGAGGTGCTTGGCCTGGCCGCCAGCGTCGAGCGCGGCAGCGAGCACCCGCTGGCAGCAGCGATCGTCAAGGCAGCCAAGGAGCGCGGACTTACACTTTCGCCCGCCAATGGGTTTGAAGCGGCGACCGGCAAGGGCGTTATCGCAACGGTTGGAAATGCACGTATTGCGCTTGGCAACGAGGCCCTGCTTGCGCAACTGGAACTCGACCCGGCGGACTGGACAGACATGGCCGACGAGCGGCGCAATCTGGGCGAAACCGTCATGTTTGTGGTCGCCGACAAAAAGATCGCCGGCGTCATTTCCGTGGCGGATCCGGTCAAGGAGACCACGCCTGAAGCGCTAAATGCCTTGCGCGAAGCCGGCCTGCACATCGTCATGGCCACGGGAGACACTGAAAAAACCGCCCGTGCGGTCGCCCACCGGCTCGGCATTACCGACGTCCATGCGGATGTGCTGCCGCAGCAGAAGGCTGAAATCGTCAAGCAACTTCAAGCCCAAGGCGCCAAAGTGGCGGTCGCAGGCGATGGGGTCAACGATGCCCCAGCCCTGGCGCAGGCAGATGTCGGCATCGCCATGGGCACCGGCGCGGATGTCGCCATGGAGAGCGCCGGCGTTACGCTGGTCAAAGGCGACCTGCGCGGCGTGATGCGTGCCTACCGCCTGTCCAAGGCGACCATGCGCAACATCAAGCAGAACCTGTTCTTCGCCTTTGTGTACAACGCCGTTGGCGTGCCGGTGGCGGCAGGTGTGCTCTATCCGGTGTTCGGGCTGCTGCTCAGTCCGATGATCGGCGCTGCCGCCATGAGCCTGTCATCGGTCTCGGTCATTTCCAATGCACTAAGACTGCGCACAACGAAGCTTTGAGCACAGAGATTAACGCTTGCGGTACATCACCAGCATTACACCGCCCTCTTCGGACCCGCCCGAGTGTACGGCGCCGGCCTCGCGGCAGACATAGTCGCCCGCCACCAGCAGGTGCTCATCGTCGTAGAACGATCCTTCGAGCATGAAGACCTCTTCGAACTCTTCGTGTGCGTGCGGCGGCGAAACAGCGCCCGGATCGATCTTCATGAGCATGGTGCGCTCGCCCTTTTCGGTGTCTTCATAGAGGTGCTTGACCCAGAAGCCGTCCGAGCCCGACGGCTGCCAGTCCGCATTGGAACCGGTAAAATAACGCGACGCCAGCCCGGCGCCTTGAATGGGCGTTGTCGCCTCGACACGTGGCTGTGTTCTGTTGGTCTCACTCATGTTCAAAGCCTTTCGCACCAAGTTTGGAACCGGTCAACGGATTGCCATTGTAACGGATCATACGGACATCCGTCATATCAGGTGCCCTCGCGCACCGCACGGATGTGAGTGTCGAAACCGGGCGTGGACATCAGTGCCTTGCAGCGCTCGAACCGGCCTGTCGAATAGGCCCAGAAATCGTCCACCGGATTTTCGTTGGCCACCTGAATCAAGCCCCACAACGTCCACAGCAGGTCGCACATGGCCTTGTAGATGATGACCCTGCCATATTCCGCATCGCCGGGCGCTCCGTTAAAATAGGCATTGATCATTTCCTCGTCATGGGACGGCTCGAAGCCGCCTTCGATGGACAGGTCACCCAGATCCCACAAGGGATCGTTCATGCCGGAATACTCCCAATCGACGATCCACATACGCTCGCCATCATCGAGGAAATTCTCACACAAGGGATCGCAATGACAGGGGACTCGCGTCGCCGGGTGCGCATTCAACGCTTCCCGCACGCCCTCGGATTCCCTGAGAACATCATGATAGCCGTCTGGGAAGGCGACTTCCTTGGTGCCGAGAATCTTCAGATAGTCGTCGATCATGCTGAGCAGCTCGAATTGAAACACGAAGGTTTCACCGCTGGTGTGAAGTTGTTTGAATGCCCGTGCCGCGCGCGCCGGCGCACCGGGTTTGGTGCGGAACGTCTCCGGGCTCATGGTCTCAAATCCATCGAGGAACCGGGTGACCATGAGGCCGCTCTCACCGTCCGAGAATAAGACCTCCGGGCTGACCCCGGCACTGGCTGCGGCGCGCGCCATCTGCTCTTCGGTTTTGCGGTCGATGTATTCTTCCGTACCGTCTCCAGGCAGGCGCAAGCAATGAAGCTTGCCGCCCTGGGCAACACGGAAAACGAGATTGGTGAGCCCGCCCAGACGGGTGACTTCCGTATCCTCAGCACCGACACCTGCAAACAGAGGGATCTGCGCCATCGCTTCGCGTGCCCGCGCCACATCGTCCGTCATACCAGTTCCTCGCTTTTTTGTTCAGGCCTTGAGCCGTTGCATCTTGGGATCATAGAGGCAGCGCGCACCTCTTTGCGCCCGATAGGTCTGGCCGAAGGCTTCGATTTCAAAATCCCGCTCGCCGGCAATGTCGACCGGCAGGTAACCGAAGCTGATCGTCTTGCCGACCGTGTGACCATAACCGCTCGAGCTCGCATAGCCGACAATGCTGCCATTGAACAGGATCGCTTCACCGCCGTGGAATGGCGCAAAGCCGTCTACCGTGAACGAGCAGAGTTTGCGCGCAACGCCCGCCTTGGCAATCGCGGCCAACGCCTCACGGCCGAGAAACTCTCCCTTGTCGAGCGCCACGCAAAAACCAAGGCCGGCTTCATAAGGGTTGTAGTCCGGTCCGATGTCGCTGCTCCAATAGAGGTAGCCCTTTTCCAGCCGGCAGGTCTCGATTGCACGGTAGCCGGCATTGGCGATACCGAAGCTTTCGCCCGCCTGCCACAATTGGGCATAGACATGGCGTGCATACTCCGACGGTACATGCAGTTCCCAGCCCAATTCTCCGACATAGCCAATGCGCGCGGCCCGCACCGGCGCCATGCCGATTTCGATGGTGCGCACCGCGAGAAACGGGAAACCCTCGTTGGTGACGTTCGAATGGGACACCGCCTGCAGCACATCCCGTGCATGGGGGCCGCAGATGTTGATGACACTTATCGCCGAGGTGACCTCACGCAGGGCAACCGAGCCGTTCCGCGGCAGGTGCGAGGAGATCCAATGGCCGTCGCGGACACCGAAACCGGAACCGGTCACCACATAGAAACGCCCGTCCTCCAGATGCATGATCGTAAGATCGGCCTCGACGCCGCCGCGCTCGTTGCACAGCTGCGTATAGGTGCAGTGACCGGGTGCAGCAGACAGGCTGTTGGCGCTCAGCCGTTGCAGTGCGTCAAAAGCGCCGTCGCCATTGATTTCAAACTTGGCGAATGACGTCTGGTCGATGAGTGCCACCCGCTCGCGGATTGCCGCATGTTCCCCGGCAACATGGTCGAACCAGTTGGGTTTGTCCTCGAAGCTGTGACGGTCAATAGGCTCAACTCCCTGAGGCGCAAACCAGTTGGGCCGTTCCCAACCGAACTTACTGCCGAAAACCGCACCTGCGCTGCTCAAGATATCGTGCAAAGGGCTCAGGCGCAGATTACGGCCTGCGGTGCTTTCATCATGAGGCCAATGGATCTGGTAATAGTGGCTATAGGCTTCGATCGAGCGCGCCTCCAGATAGGCTCCCACCGCATGAGGGACACCAAAACGGCGCACATCGAATGCCCAGAGATCCATGCCCGGATCACCATGGAGGATCCAGTTGGCCATCGCTTCACCGGCACCGCCGGAGGCTGCGATGCCGGCGGTAAACCCGCAGGCAACGAACAGGTTGTCCAATTCCGGTGCAAGACCCATGATCGGCTCACCGTCGGCGGATACCGGGATCGGACCATTGATCACCGTTTGTATACCCACCTCATTGAGCACGGGCAGCCGCTCGGCAGCCGGCAACGCGAACAGCTCGAGGCGCTCCATGCTCGGATCGAACAATTCACGGCCGAAGTCGAATGCCGGCCTGCCCTGCCAACAGCCCCTGGAGCCGCGTTCCCAACCACCGATGGCAAAACCGCCGACATCGGGCTTGAGGTAAAAATTCTTGTCCGGGTCGCGCAGGGTGGGCAGGTCTGGCGCATAATCGAGGGTCTTTTCGGTGACGAAGTACTGATGTTCGACGACGCCTGCGGCAAGCGCCAGTCCGGCCAGTTCGCCGACCCGTTTAGCCCATAGCCCGGCGCAATTGACAAGCACATCGCAGCCGATTGTGCCGTGATCGGTGACCACACCCACAGCACGACGGTCCTCGACCACTATATCGGTGACCAGGACACCTTCGCGTATGGCGACGCCCCCATTGCGCGCACCTCGGGCATAGGCCTGGGTCAGCCCGGAGGGATCGACATAGCCGTCAGACGGGATGAAGGCTGCACCGACAACGCCATGCGGATCGATAAACGGGAACAATTCCTTTGCTTCCTTGGCATCGAGACCGTGGCACTCGAAACCAAAGCTGCGCGCCTGGGTCATGGAGCGGCGTATCTCGCTCCAGCGCTCGGGCGATGCGGCAAGACGCAGGGAACCAACCTTGCGCCAGTCGATGGCGACACCGGTTTCCGCTTCCAGCCGGTCATAGACGGCAACCGAGTTCTGCATCAACCGGGTCAGGTTCTTCTTGCCGCGCAGCTGCCCGACCAGTCCTGCCGCATGCCAGGTGCAGCCATGTGTCAGTTGGGACTTTTCAAGCAGCACCACGTCGCGTTCGCCGGCGCGGCCCAAATGATAGGCCAGAGAACAGCCAACCGCACCGCCTCCGATAATGACTATTCTGGCGTGTTCATCGGGCTTGAAACTCATCTCGGCAGCTCAGCGGGACATATTCGGGATCACCAGCCGGTCGATCCAGTTGCGCACTTCGGCAAGCCGCACATCTTCGCTCATGACATCGTCGTCGATGCCGGTCAGCCAGGCGATGTCCTTGCGCGACGGATCCTGGTGCAGCGCCTCCAGCATGTCGACAAATCGCTGGGCGGCCTCCATGTCTGTGAAAAACCCGCGATCGATGAGCTTCTGCTTGCGGCAGTAACACAGCCGCGCCATTTCGTGGACGTCGTATTCTGGGTGATACTGCAGCGCCCAGAAAGTGCCGCGCTTGTGGGTTACCGCCACCGACTGGACGCGGGTGAAATCGTTTGTCGACAGAAGCACCGCACCGGACGGCAGGTGGGTAATTTCATCGTCATGACTGATCCAGGCATCGAATGTTGATTTCTTGTCGGTGTAGAGCGGATGGGCGCGGCCTTCGGGGGTGAGCGAAATCTTGCGCGCCAGGAACATTTCGCGGCCCTTGGGGTGAGCTGCACACGCGCCACCGGCAGCGACCACGGCAATCTGTGCTGCCCAGCAGGATCCAAAACCCGGAACGCCGGCCTCGAAACACCTGCGGGCGAACTCGATCTGGGGCGTTACTTTTTCATCCGTGTGATAGACCGTCAGGCTCGAACCTGTCCAGGCAACCCCGTCATATTGTTCGATTGCCGCACCTTGCGGGAGGGCAGCGTCCGGGTCTGCTGGATAGAGGATATCGACTTCGGCTCCTGCACAACAGGTCTTGAGCATTTTTTCGTAAAGCTTGCCGGCAGTCGTAGCACCGCCCGCCTTCAGATCGTCCCGGCCGGCTTTGGCGTATCCGTCAAGAACCAAAAATCTCGGATTCAAATACATCTCACTCCACCCCTTTTGTCAGCGTCCGGCAAGCGCATCAACGATACCTGGGAGATCCCGGTGATGCCCGCAGACAGCATCGGCGGTTGTATTGTCCTTGTCGTCGGGCCTGGTCGCGGTGAACAAAACCGCCTTGGCGCCGACCGCATGCGGCCCCTTGACGTCATTATGGTCCCGGTCGCCGATGTGAACGATCTCGCCAAGCTCCGCGCCCAATTGCTCGGCTGCCACGTCGAACATCGATCTGTGCGGCTTGGAATGGCCGACTTCATCGGAATAGGCAAAGCCGGAAAAATATTTCTTGAGACCGTAATTCTCGAGGATTTCACGCAAACCGGTGCCCGGCGTGACAATGGCATCTGACACAATGCATAATTTGTAGCGGCTTGAGAGGTCCTCAAGCGCATCTGCGATGCCGTCGATCAGATCGGGCGGAACATCCACTTCCATGCGTCCATGGCGCTCGACCAGATCGCTGAACACATCGCCGGGAAGATCTCTTCCCAGCCCCTTGAGCACCACCCGCAGGCGTTGGTCCACGGTCCAGTTGATGTGGTTTTCCTTCCACACCACGGTGAAGCCGGCTTCAGCCGTGTCATAGGCCAGGCTCACATCCGCCAGGTCAATGGTTTCACGCTCGTTGAGCGCCTGCCAGACCTGATGACGCCGCTCTTCGCGTTTCGATCGCAAGCCTTGTGCTGACCGTTTCGGCTCATCGGAATCGTCGTTGACGATGGTGTCCCAAAAATCGAATGTCACCGCCTTGATTGCCATAATCGGTTACACCTTCACCTTTTTCATGTCCGGGTCATAAAGTGCTTTGAGATGCAGTTGGCATGGCACCCGTTCACAGGCGACCTCGAGCTCGTAATCTCCCGATGCCAGATATTCATCGTCGATGCCCTGGGCGTTTCGCACATAACCGTAGCCGATATTCTTGGCGATGGTGTATCCCCAACCGGCGCTGGTCAGATAGCCGACAACTTCACCGTTTCTCAAGATGGTTTCGCGGCCGCTTAACATGATCGCGGGATCGTCGACCGTGAAGCATGCCAGTTTCTTCTTGAAGGGCTGTGCAACCACCGCCTGGCAAGCCTCACGGCCAAAGAACGGCGTGTTGGACTTGAGCTTGACTGCCCATCCCAGCCCTGCCTCGGGCGGAGTGTCGGTCGGCGTGATGTCCGCCCCCCAGGCACGGTAGCCTTTCTCAAGGCGCAGGCTCTCAATCGCCCGATAGCCGGCATGGGCGATACCGTGAGCCTGGCCGGCATCCAGCAGCGCGTCATAGGCGTCGCCCATGGCGCCGGTCGGCATATGGAGTTCCCAACCCAGTTCACCCACATAGGTGACACGAAGTGCCCGGGCCTGATGGCCCGCCACGGAGATCTCGCGCACAGTGGCAAAAGGAAAGCCCTGGTTGGACATGTCATCATCAGTGACTTGCGAAAGTACTTCGCGTGCCTTCGGCCCAAACAACGACAATGTGCCCCACTGTTCGGTGATGTCGGTCAAAGTCACATCAAGGCCATCAGGGATATTCTGCCGGATCCAGGCCGCGTCATGGGTGCGGAACCCGGTGCCGGTGACGATGTAGAACCGGTCATCAGCCAGGCGCGCAACGGTCACATCGCATTCAATCCCGCCGCGGCTGTTGAGCATTTGCGTGTAGATCAAACGGCCGGGCGGTCTGGAAACATCATTAGCGCAGATCCATCCCAGAGCGGTTTCAGCGTCCGGTCCTGAGACCTCGTATTTGGAAAACGAACTCTGGTCGAAGATCACCACCCTCTCGCGGCAGGCGCGGTGTTCTTCGCCGACCGCATCGAACCAGTTCTGACGACTGAACGAGAGCACATCCTCCGGCGTCTGCCCGTTAGCGGCAAACCAGTTGGGACGCTCCCAGCCAAGTTTCGAGCCGAAAATGGCTCCAGCCTTTGCCATGCGGTCATAGAGCGGTGACTTGAAACGCGGCCTGCCGGTCTCAAATTCGACATGGGGGTACGGCATGGCGTAGTGCTTGGCGTAAGCCTCTAATGTCCGTTCCCGGTTCCAGGCGGTGTCCGCATGAAGGGCGGAAAAACGCCGAATGTCCACGACCCAAAGATCCAGTGGCTGTTCACCGGTGGCGACCCATTCAGCGAGCGCCCAGCCAGCGCCGCCGCCTGAGGCGATGCCGAAGGAGTTGAAGCCTGTACCGACAAACAGATTGCGCACTTCCGGTGTTTCACCGAGCATGAAATTGCCATCCGGCGTGAAGGATTCAGGTCCATTTGTGATGGTCTTGACGCCGACATTCTCAAGGGCTGGCACACGGGCAAGCGCCTGCTCCAAATGTTGTTCGAAATGGTCCCAATCATCTTCGAGCAACTGGAAAGAAAAGCCCTCAGGGATTTGCGCCACATCCCAAGGTTTTGGGTTTTTCTCATAACCGCCCAACACCAGTCCGCCGACCTCTTCCTTGAAATAGGTGCCACGGTCGGGATCACGTACGGTGGCAAGCCCTTGGGTTCCCTCTTCTACCCGCTCGGTCACGATATATTGGTGCTTGACCACCTGTATCGGGATCGACACGCCGGCAAGCGCGCCCAGTTGCTTTGACCAGAGACCGCAGCAGATCACCACCTTTTCGCAGGTGATCGGGCCGTTTGAGGTCTGAACCGCCGTTACTTGGCCGTTCTCCACGTCGATGCCGGTCACCTGGACCTCTTCGATGATCTTTGCGCCATGGAGACGGGCGCCCTTGGCCAGGGACTGGGTGATGTCGGACGGATTAGCCTGACCATCGGTGGGCATGAAGGAGGCGCCGGTAAGATCGGAAACATCCATGATCGGCCACATACGCTTGACCTCTTCCGGCGACAGAAGCTCCATCTCGAGCCCGAAACTGCGGGCGGTCGTCACCTGTCGCCTGAATTCGATCATGCGGTCATCGTTACAGGCGAGCCGCAGACAACCGCTGGCTTTCCAGCCGGTGGCCAGTCCGGTTTCGTCTTCGAGTTTGGAATAAAGCTCAACGGAGTATTTCAGCAGTTGCGTGAGTGTTGCCGAGGTCCGGAGCTGTCCGACCAGCCCGGCCGCGTGCCAGGTCGATCCCGAAGTCAGCTTGCCCTGCTCAAGCACGACAACATCGGATTTATGGTTCTTCGCCAGGTGATAGGCAGTGGAGCATCCGATAATACCGCCACCGATTACAACGACATCAGCGTGCGTGGGAGAAGACTGGTTCATATTCAGGTGCCGAATTCCGTTTCAAACATTTCAAGGGAGATCTCGAACCGCTCAAGGTTTTCCGCCGTGTACTCGACATAATCCGCGCCAGGCGGTGGGGGCAGGTGCATTTCGGATACCATGGACCACATGGCCTCGCGCAAGGCGGCAGCGCAGCGCATGGCGCTGTATTTTCGCCGAATGGCATCGTCGGCGGGCCGCTCGTAATAGGCTTCCAGAAGCTTGAGTTCGTCATCACTGGAAAAACCCGCCATGGCGGCGATACCGGAAAGATCGAACAGCGGCGTGCCGAAGCCACCATATTCCCAGTCGACCAGCCAGACCCGCTCGCCATCATCCATGAAGTTCGCCGGCAGGAGATCATGATGCCCGAACACCAGATCGATCTGCCCGATCTCAGCTTCCAGGATTTCCGCAACCGCCATGTAACGCGGTAGCTCGGGCAAGCTTCGGCTATTGCTTTCGCGCATGACGTGGGCGTAGTCGCGCAGCACATGGAACACCCAGAACAAGGGTGCCGGCCCGTGCAGGTGTTTCGGCAATTCGCGGTGGCACAGTTTCAACATCGGTACGATGCGGTCGATATTGGCGATCACATCGGCTGCTTCATAGGTTCTCGCATCAATAAATTCGAAAACCATGGCGCCGGTTTCGTAGTGGATCAGACGGGGTGAAATACCAGCCTCATGTGCCGCCCTGCTGACCCTCGCTTCGGCATCGCGAAAGACATGATGGTAGGGAGAGTCTTCGCAGACCCGGACAAAATATTTGGTGCCTGCGTCCTCTACGCAGAAATTCACATTGCTCAGTCCGCCGGACACCGGTTGCGGATCAACCGGTCCAGACCACAATGTCAGAGACTTCACACGTTTGACGGCATCTTCCATTAGATCCCCTTCCCTTAATTTATTGCAGCCCCAGGCGGGCGCGCATGCGATCCGCCCCGGCGCGGATAAGCCGGTCGGCAATGATGGCGATAAAAGCGACACAGAGCCCGGCAACGATACCGTCACCGGTCCTCGCACGGGTCAGCGCAATCAGGGTCTCCTGGCCCAAATCACGGGTGCCCACGAGTGCGGTGATGACCAGCATGGACAGCGACAGCATGATGGTCTGGTTGAGCCCCAGCATTATTTCCGGAAAGGCCAGCTTGAGCTTGACCTTGGTGAGGAGTTGGAACGGCGTGCAGCCCGAGACAATGCCCGCCTCGACCAGTTGCGGGTCGACCTGCCGGATACCGTGGGCGGTATAGCGGATCGCCGGTGCCAGAGCATAGGCGATAACCGCGATCATTGCGGAAAAATCACCGACCCTGAACAACATCACCACGGGCAGCAGATAAACAAAAGACGGCAGCGTCTGCAGGGTATCGATAAAGGTCTGAACCACGCGCCAGAGACGTTCGTTTTGCGCCGCCAATATGCCGATCGGCATTCCGATCAGACAGGCGGCAACCACGGATATGCCACACAGATAGATCGTCACCATGGCCTTGGCCCACAGACCAACCGTGACAATGGCAAAACTCAACACCATGCACAGCAAGGCCAGTCGCCAGCGCCCCAGCGAATATCCAGCAAGTCCCAGGAGCAGCACCACCGCAATCCACGGCAGGCTCAGCAAGAAACGCTTGAACGGGATCAGGACATTGAGCAGGAGGGCGGTCTTGAAGCTTTCAAGCTGGTCGTAGAAATTGATGTTGATATATTTGACCAGTTCGCCCCACATCGGACCGGTGGTTACGGTCCAGGCTTCAGGATAATCCTGAATTCCGGCCCAGAACACGCCAGCCACGCCGGTGACAGCCACAACGGCACAGCAGAAAACCGTATAAGGGTATTTCCTGACAATGTTATCGGGTTGGGTTTCTGTGTGGGAGGCAGGCGCTTTGCGGGCCATCGCCTGGCTCAGCCGGTCAAGGGCGATGGCCAGCACGACAATGGCGACACCGGCTTCGATGCCGCCGCCGATATCAAGCCTGCGCAAGGAGGCGAGAACATCGAAGCCCAGGCCGCCGGCGCCGATCATGGATGCAATAATCACCATGTTGAGCGACAGCATGATCACCTGGTTGACACCGACCATGAGGGTCGGCATGGCCGATGGCACGAGCACCTTCCAGGTCATCTGCAGGCGGGTGCAACCGACCATGGTGCCAAGATCGGTGATGTCGCCCGGCACCTGACGCAGCGCCAGCATGGTGATCCGGACCATGGGCGGCATGGCATAGATCATGGTCGCCACCATGGCGGATACCGGGTTAAAACCGAACATCACCAGGACCGGCACCAGATAGGCGAATACCGGCACGGTCTGCATCAAGTCGAGTACCGGCGTGATGGCACGTTCGAACCACAAAGACCGGTAGCCCAGAATGCCGATAAGCAGTGCGACCACGACACCGAGCGGCACGGCGATGGCGATCGACGACAAGGTGACCATGGCGCTGTCCCACTGGCCGAAGACAACGAGATAGAGAAAACAACCGCCCAACAGAGCGGACAGTTTCCAGTCCTTGACGTGGAGACCGACCGCAATGACGATCGCCACCACCGCAATCCAGCTGAGCGGCGGGACGATCTGGACCGCCTGAGACCCCTGGCCGCTGAGAAAGCCGGTCGAGAGGATGCTCAGGACAATGTCATAGGGAAACTCGATAACCGCCGATATGGCGCGGGTCAGTTGCCGGAAGGTGAACAGGCCGAATGTCGCCTCGTTCATGAGCCATTCCATGGCCCCGGTGATTTCCTTGCCGATGCCCCATTTCCACGCGGTTGGATATTTGAATGCCCAGCCGGCCAAGGGCTTGCCGAACCACCAGAACACACCGGCAGCGAAGAGCGCAATTATCCAGGCCAGCGCCGTCGGCCGCCTGAACAACCACGCGAAAACCGGTGACGCAGATGCGGTGTCGCGTTCGAACCTTGGTCTCAGCGACGTGTCGGCCATTGGTCAGGGTCTCTCCGGGTTATCCAAATGGGCTCTACCCCTGGATTAAAGCCTCAACGACCGCTTCGCGGGTTACCTGACCGACCAGTTGACCGTCACCGCCAATTACCGCAAATGGACGGTCGAGCGCACCGATTTGCCGGGCGGCCTCGCCGATTTTGATACCAACCGGCACTTCTCCGCCATAACCGCCCTTGGGAGCCTGATCCGGCGCCGGCGCCATGACCGAGGCGATTGACAAAACCTTGGCGCGCGAGACATCCTTGGTGAATTCCGCCACATAGTCGGTGGCCGGGCGCACCACCAGATCCTCCGGCGTGCCGATCTGATCGATGCCGCCGTCTTTCATGATCGCCACGCGATCGGCGAGCCGGATCGCCTCGTCAAAATCATGGGTGATGAACACGATGGTCTTGTGGAGCACGTTCTGCAAACGCAGGAACTCGTCCTGCATTTCTCGCCGGATCAACGGATCGAGCGCTGAAAACGGCTCATCGAGAAACCATAGCTCCGGTTCCACGGCGAGCGAACGGGCGATGCCGACCCGCTGTTGCTGACCACCGGACAGCTCGCGCGGGTAATAGGTCTCACGGCCCTCAAGGCCGACCAGTTCGATGATTTCGCGGGCCCGTGCCTCGCGGACCGACCGGTCCACACCCTGCACCTCCAGGGGAAACGCCACATTGCCCAGCACGGTCAGATGCGGCAGCAGGGCAAAGTGCTGAAACACCATGCCCATCTTGTGGCGCCGGATTTCCACCATCTCCCTGGCTGTGGCCTGAAGGAGATCCTGGCCATCGAACAGGATCTCTCCCGCGGTCGGCTCGATCAGTCGGGACATGCAGCGCACAAGGGTGGATTTGCCCGAGCCGGACAGGCCCATAATGACGAAAATTTCCCCTTCAAGCACGGTGATGCTGGCATCGCGCACCGCACCGATCAGCCCAGCCTGTTTTATGTCGTCGATCGAATGGGACCGGTCCGCCTTGCCAAGAAAACTCTCCGCACCCGGACCGAACAGTTTCCAGACTGCGTTACAAACAAGCTTTTCAGCACGCTCCGCCATGTCGTCCCCAGCATGTGTGTCGTCGAAGAAGGAAGGTGGGTAATGGCCCGCTTCCTAAGGAAAGGACGGCCGAAGCCGCCCTTCCATCATCTCATGTTCAGACCACAGCCTTATTGGATCCACTTCTTCCAGCGGTCCTCATTCTTGGCCATCCAGTCGGCGACCACATCGTCAACCTTCTTGCCGTCCAGGTCGGCTGCGGCAACCATTGCGCCCATCTCTTCATTATTGACGCTGAAGTTCTTGATGATCTTATGGGCGCCCGGCCATTTGTCCTTCAGGCCCGCCCATGAGACCTTCCAGATCGGTCCGCGCGGCTTGCCGCAGTCATATTGTTCGTCCTTGTTCGACCCCCAGGCCGGATCGCTGTAGCACTCGGCGGTATATTTCGGGAAATCGACCCATTCGCCTTCATACTTCACCGGCGCCCAATGCGGGGCATAGACCCACAGCATGATCGGCGCTTTGCGCTGATAAGCGGATTCCAATTCGGCAAACAAGGCACCGTCGGTGCCGGCATGAACCACTTCGAAATCAATGCCCAAGGCAACGACGCGCTCGTCGTCACGGCCTTCCCAGGACACCGGTCCGCCAAGATAACGGCCCTTGGGGGAGGTTTCCGGCGTGGCGAAGGCTTCCGCACAGGTCTTGAGCGCTTCCCAATTGGGCAGGCCCGGGCATTTTTCCTTCATGTAGGACGGGTACCACCACTCCTCGATCGCCTGCATGCCGGTCTCGCCGAGATTTTCAACCTTGCCAGTGGCAAGCGCTTCGTCCATCGCGGCGCGGCCGGTGGTTTCCCAGATTTCCATGGCCAGATGCAGATCGCCGGTCTTCAGGCCGGCAAACTGGGCAATATAGTCGGCCTGGACATATTCGATGTTGTAGCCGGCCTTTTTCAGGACCTCGCCCATGATGCCGATGGTGACATACTGGCCGGTCCAGTCATGGCGGGTGATTTTGATCGGATCGTTGGATTCAACTTCAGACAGCGCCGGCACTGGCGCCAGTGCGGCGGTGAGCAATGCGACCCCCCCTGCAAGAGCCATTGCGGCCCGTGATTTCGTGAGCATGGATTCCCTCCTTTGTTCGGCTGGTTCCTCCGGCGCGCTGCAGTGAGCGCTCCCAAGCGTGGCATTCGCCATTCGTTTCGCAACGGGGAAAGTTTCAGTTTTTACCGGAAGCTTGTCAACCTTGCGCGGGCGGGTAATTTTGTTGTTTTGTTGTTTTATTGAATTTTTCTGTGGTTTTATGCCATTTGTTACCTACCAACTGACCTCAAAGTTGCAAAATACCAATTTTGAAGGCACACTGACACCCATGCGTTACAGCAAACGACATTCAACGATTTTGCGCATTCTGCAGGAGGAAGGCACCTGCTCTATCGCCGATCTGGCACAACGCATGAATGTTTCCCTTGAAACCATCAGGCGCGATGTCAAACCGCTGACGGATGCCGGCGAGATGCTCAAGGTGCATGGCGCGGTCACCCTGCCCTTTCAGGTCGGCGAGGCACCGTTCGAACGGCGCATGCGCGAGAACGCCGATGCCAAACGGGCGATTGCAGCCCTTGCCGCCGGCCATATCCAGGATGGTGATTCAGTGATGCTCGATACCGGCACCACCACCAGCTATCTGGCGCGCGAGCTGCGTAAGCGGCGCAATCTGACGGTGGTCACCAATTCATCGGATATCGCCCGCATACTTGCCACCGTGAACGGCAATACGGTCTATATGGCGGGCGGTGAACTGCGCGGCGATAGCGGTGCCGCCTTCGGCCATCCGGCCATCGACTTCGTGTCGCGGTTTCAGGTGCGCCACGCGATCATCTCGATCGGCGCGATCGAAGTGGATGCCGGGCCGATGGATTACAAACTCGAAGAAGCCGAGTTCGGGCGCATGGTGCTGTCACGCGGATCAAACCGCATGATCGTCTCCGACCGCACCAAGTTCGGCCGCCAGGGACTGGTCAAGGTCTGCGAATTTTCCGATTTCGACGTCCTGGTCACCGATGCAGCACCGAGCGGGCGGCTGGCGGATGCGCTCGATACCGCCGGCGTCAAGACTGAGACAGCACCCATGGTACAAGCGGTCGCTTAGGGCGCCTGCAAGTGTGCTGTTTTTGCCAGGACGCTTCACCCTTCGAGACGGCGCTTCGCGCCTCCTCAGGATGAGGCCGGCGGAAGTCGAAGCCGGGATATTCCCGAGGTCAGTACACTCCCACACCGCGAACCGCACCACCCCTCATGGTGAGGAGGTGCAAAGCGCCGTCTCGAACCATGGGCGACACGCTCTAGATCGCCGTTAACCAGGCATCGGACAGCGTGTAGCCCTGCGGGAAGGGATCGCTTGGATCGAGGCCATGCTGCGATATGTGGGTGATCCAGCAGCGGCCGGCGACGGCTGGGATTACGGCGTCATATTTGCCGACCTTGGTGGTGCCGGCGACTTCGGAGATGAACTTCGAGCCGATTACTGATTCATGGATGAACTGCTGGCCGGTTTCAATCTGTCCCTTGGCATGCATGATGGCGAGCCGTGCCGAGGTACCGGTGCCGCAGGGGGACCGGTCGAGCCTGCCCGGGCTGACCACCGTGGCATTGCGTGCAGCAAGACTGCCGGCGGTTTCCTGAACCGGTCCCAGGAAGCACATATTGGTGATGCCGGGGATCTCGGGGTTTTCCGGATGAACGGTTTCCAGCTGTTCGGCGGCGGCGGCCTTGATGGTCTCACCCAACATGCAAATGGCGCGCGCCTCCGACGGCACAAGCTCGAACCCGAAACGGGTGGCATCGACCATGACGAAGGTCATGCCGCCATAGGCGACATCGACGGCCACCTTGCCGATATCAGGCACCTCGATTTCGGTGTCGAGGTGGTAGACGAAGGCGGGCTGGTTGACGAAGCGAACCAGTTCCACCTGACCGTCGCGGCAGGCACATTCAACGTCGATCAGGCCGCCCGGCGCCTCAAGTGTCAACTTGGTCACCGGTTCGGTCATTTCGATGATGCCGGTCTCAAGCAGGACCGTGGCGACGCACATGGTGTTCGATCCGGACATGGCTGGATACTCCGTCGCCTCCATGATGATATACCCCATATCCGCATCGGGATGGCAGGCGGGCACCAGCACATTGGTGTTGTTGACCGCGGCACCGCGTGGCTCATAGAGCACCAGTTTACGGAAGCCGTCATTGTGGCGTTCCATGTGCTGCATTTTTTCAAAAACCGTATTGCCCGGTATCTTGCCGACGCCGCCGGTCACCACATTGCCGACTTCCCCTTCGGCGTGACAGCCGACAATGGTGAATGTTTTGGACCACCTCATAGGTTCATTGCCCTTCTAACCGAAACACCCCCTTCTGTTAGGCTCAGACCGCATCCGGCTGATTATCCGGATATGCCTTATCAAAGGCGTCAAGCGCAAGACATGCCTCTTCGACCGCGCGGATCTTGGGATAAGGCTCCAGATCGAATTTGAACCGGCGGGCATTATAGAGCTGCGGCAGGAGGCAGACATCGGCAAGGGTGGCGGTGTCGCCGAAGCAATAGGGATCAGCGCTGATCGACCGCTCAACACCGTCAAAGCCCGCCTTCAGCCAGTGATGGTACCAGGTGTTGACCTGATCATCATCGTGGCCGAGCTCGTCCTTCAGGTAAATCATGACACGCAGGTTGTTGAGCGGGTGAATATCGCAGGCGATATTGTCGGCGACGGCGCGGACACTGGCGCGTCGCACCGGGTGGTCGGGGAGCAGGGGCGGATCGGGATAGACCTCTTCGAGATATTCGAGGATCGCCATGGACTGGAACAAGACGGTGTCGGATGCCGCACCGCTTAAGGCCAGTGCCGGCACAAGTCCCTGCGGATTGACCGCCAGATAATCCGCCTGCTTGTGCTCGCCCTCTCTCAGTTTCAGCGACAACTGCTCATAGTCGATATTCTTCAGATTGAGCGCAATACGCACCCGGTAGGCCGCCGAACTCAGAAAAAACCCGAACAATTTCATTACCTGTCACCCTTGTACTCTTAAGTCCCGTCGTGGCGGAGTTTAGCAGATTACCTGTAGACCTCTATGGCGCGCTGTGCAGCAGCGGAAAATCGTCGCAGTTGAGCGAGGCTTCGTTTTTGGGGTCAAGATTGGGAAACGGCGGCGAGGTTACGTCGGAGCGTGTTGTGTGAGGGGCGTCCTCGCCAACCCAGAACGCAAGGTCAAAGCCTCACGGCTCCCTTCAGATTTGTCTCCTGGCAGTGATGCTCATTCAAAGTTTTGAATAGTGGCTCCTGTGCTTCCCCGGAGCAGCCGTTTAATCGATTGAATCATCCTCTGTCTTTTCGCGCGCAAGTTCAGCGATACCGTTATAGAGATCGAAGACGTCAACTGTCTCGCCCTGCTCAATCCGTTTTGAGATCATGGTGAGCGGGAAAAGCAAAATGCTTGTGTCTTGATATTTGAGAGCGGGATCCCGTCCATGTTCATCTTCGACCATGATCCAGTGGAATCCCATTTCCTGAACGAAAACATCCCCAAACACGATGCCCATGGATTGCAGTTCATAGGTTTGCTCGGGCTTAAAAACCGAGGCGTCCAGCAGCGCGCGCAGTGTTCCCAGCTTTCCTGCTGATGTTTCATATTTTTTCAGGTTATCTTCATCGAGATAGCGCGTCACAACTGCTCTTTGTTTTTCAAGCCGATTGAGGTCCTCATCGGTGAGGGCCGATATCGTCTGTTCTGTCATCGCGACCCCCTTATGGTGCGCTGAACACCAGCGGAAATTCTTCGCCGCCGAATGGGGCGCCGTCTTCTATCTCGAGATCGGGAAAGGGTGGCGAAGTGATGCCAGCGCGTTTGGCGAAGCGGGCGTCATCGCCGACCCAGCGGGTGGAGATCACCCGGCGGCGGGCGCCTGAACTGTTGGCGGGTGCACCATGCAGGGTGCGGAAGTTGAAAGCGACCAAGTCGCCTGGCTCCATGGCCCAGCCGCGGATTTCGAACTGGTCGCGGTCGGCATCGATGTCCGGTGCCTCTTCGCTGTGGTCACCCTCATAGAGGTCTTGCCCATTGAACCGTTTGGGCTTGAAGTCCTTGCCCCAGGCGTGGGAGCCGACAACATATTCGATGGATATCTCGCGCGCGACCGGGTCGAGCGGAAACCAGAAGCTGACCGACTGGCGGCCATCGACCAAATAGTAAGGCTGGTCCTGGTGCCAGGGCGTGACGACGCTGGTGCCCGGCTCCTTGACCAGAACATGGTCGTGAAAGATGCGCGCCGTTTTGGAGCGCATGAGCCGTGCTGCAGCCTCGCCGGCAGCCGAATGCATGACAAACTCGCGATACTCAGGGATCCGCTGCCAGTTGCACAGGTCCTGGAAGAATGGTGCTGAACCATCTTCGGGCTTATAGGTGCGTTCGCGCCAGCTTGGCTCCGCCATATTGGTGGCGATACCCTGTTGCAGAGGTTCGACCCAGTCGGTGAAAAGCCCACGCAGGACCACGACACCATCGGCCTGGTATTCTTCAACTTGCGCGTCGGTTACTTGTTGCATGACTTTCTTCCTTCTTAACTGCCGATCGATGGCAGATCGAGACCGTGTTCCTGTGCGCAGTCGACCGCAATGTCATAGCCCGCATCCGCATGGCGCATGACGCCCGAAGCGGGGTCGTTCCACAAAACGCGGGCAATGCGTGCGTCGGCCTCTTCCGTGCCATCGCACACGATGACCATGCCGGAATGCTGCGAATAGCCGATACCGACACCGCCGCCGTGATGGATCGAAACCCAGGTTGCGCCGCCGGCGCAATTGAGCAATGCATTGAGCAAGGGCCAGTCAGAGACTGCATCCGAGCCGTCCATCATGCCTTCGGTTTCCCGGTTCGGGCTGGCAACGGAGCCTGAATCCAGATGGTCGCGGCCGATGACCACCGGGGCCTCAAGTTCGCCTGAGCGCACCATCTCGTTGAAAGCAAGGCCCAGCTTGTCGCGCTGGCCAAGACCGACCCAGCAGATCCGTGCGGGCAGCCCCTGGAAATGAATGCGCTCGCGGGCCATGTCGAGCCAATTGTGCAGATGTGGGTCATCGGGGATCAGTTCCTTGACCTTCTGGTCGGTCTTGTAGATGTCCTCCGGGTTACCGGAAAGGGCTGCCCAACGGAACGGCCCGACGCCGCGGCAGAACAGGGGCCGGATATAGGCGGGCACGAAGCCTGGAAAATCGAAAGCATTCTCAAGACCCTCCTCCAGAGCCATCTGGCGGATGTTGTTGCCGTAGTCGAATGTGGGGATACCCTGTGCTTTGAATTCCAGCATGGCCTGCACGTGCTCGACCATGGACTGTCGTGCCGCCTTGATGGTGGCGGCTGGATCGCGCTCGCTTCGTTCCTCCCATTCAGCCAGGGTCCAACCCTTGGGCAGGTAGCCTGTGCGCGGATCGTGGGCAGACGTCTGGTCGGTCACCGCATCGGGTTTGACACCACGGCGCACCAGCTCAGGCAGGATCTCGGCAGCATTGCCGATCAGGCCCACAGACACAGGTTTCTTGTCGGCACAGGCACGTTCGATGATCTCCAGCGCCTCATCGAGACTGGCCGTGCTCTCATCCAGATAACCTGTCTTGAGGCGCATTTCGATACGCGAGGGCTGGCATTCGACCGCCAGCATAGAGGCGCCCGCCATGGTGGCGGCGAGAGGCTGTGCGCCGCCCATGCCGCCAAGGCCTGCGGTGAGGATCCACCTGCCGGCGAGAACGCCGCCATAATGCTGGCGGCCCATTTCGACGAAGGTCTCGTAGGTGCCCTGGACGATGCCCTGGCTGCCGATATAGATCCACGATCCCGCTGTCATCTGGCCGTACATCATGAGGCCCTGACGGTCGAGTTCGTTGAAGTGCTCCCAGTCCGCCCAGTGGGGCACCAGGTTGGAATTGGCGATGAGCACGCGCGGCGCATCGGGATGGGTGCGGAACACGCCGACCGGCTTGCCCGATTGCACCAGCAGGGACTGATCTCCATCGAGATTGGTGAGGCTTTCAACGATCCGGTCGAAACTCTGCCAGTCGCGCGCGGCACGGCCGATGCCGCCATAGACAATGAGTTCCTGGGGCTTTTCCGCCACCTCGGGATCGAGGTTGTTCATCAGCATCCGGAGCGGCGCTTCGGTCAGCCAGCTCTTGGCGGTCAATTCGGGCCCGGTCGGGGATTTGATGATCCGGGTGTTGTCCATCCGGTTAGAAGTCTGAGACATGAGGGTCTCCTGTTGTGCGTCAGACGGTGGCTTGGCCGCCCAGACGTCCGTTCGGGTTGGTGGCAAAGCGGGCTTTCAGCTCATAGCGGCTTGCGGGATAAGTCAGTGTCGCGGTGGAGGCGACCACACCGTAGGACCAGCTGCGCCGCTGCACCACGAGACAGGGCTCGTCCGCCGTGATTTCAAGCAACTGATGCTGGGTGCGGGTCGGCATGATTGCCTTGACCACATGTTCAAGCTGCTCAACCGCGGCAAGGTTCAGGAGGTAGGCGGTCGGTGTCTGTGCGGTGAAATCCTGGGCAAGGAAATCCGGTGCGAGCGCCGGTGCGACGAAACGTTCTTCGAGCTGTACCGGCACGCCGTCTTCACGATGGAGCGCTACGATATGATAGAGCGCCATGCCGGCCTCACCTTCGAACCGTTCGGCAAGCCCTGCCTGAGCTGCTACCTCGCGCAAAGAAATCACATCGCAGACATGAGCATGGCCGCGTGCTGTGATCTCATCGGCGATGTTCATGATCTCGATCATGCTGGTCTGGCGCGGCATGTCGCGCACGAACGTGCCGACCCCGATCAGGCGCGAGAGATAACCTTCCGATGTCAGTTCCCGGATTGCCCGGTTGATGGTCATGCGGGAAATGCCGAGATCATCGACCAGCTGGTTTTCCGAAGGAATCTTGTGGCCGGCCGGCCAGGTGCCCGCGACAATGCGCTCCAGAATGTGGTCCTTGATGCGCTGATAGAGCGGCTGGGGCTCGGCTTCACGGGTCAGGGTTTCGGTCATGCAGCGCTCCCGATGCCGTGAACCCTTCGGCCGTTCTTGAACAGGGAGCTGCACGGATTGGCGCCCAGGGGATAGGACAGTTCGCCCGGCCCGAGAATATCCCAGCATGCAAGGTCGGCTTTCTTACCCGGCGCGATCACCCCCCGGTCGCTGAGACCGAGCGCCCTTGCGGCATTGACGGTGACACCGGCCAGGGTCTGCTCAGGCGTCATGCCGAACAATACGCAGGCCATGTTCATGGCGGTCAGCAGAGAATTGACCGGCGATGAACCGGGGTTGAGGTCAGTTGCAACGGCAATCGGCACACCGGCTGAAACCAGTGCCTCCAGCGGCGGCTTTTGGGTTTCATGCAGGTAATAAAACGCGCCCGGAAGAAGCACTGCAACAGTGCCGGCGTCCGCCATGGCGTCGACACCGGACTGGCCGAGATATTCCAGATGATCGGCGGACAGAGCACCATAGCGCGCTGCAAGGGCTGCCCCACCGAGATCACTCAACTGTTCCGCATGGAGCTTGATGGGCAGGCCAAATTCACCCGCTTTCTTGAACACCCGTTCCATCTCGTCAGGCGAAAATGCAATCCCCTCGCAAAAACCGTCGACCGCATCTGCCAGTCCGTCCTCCATAACTGCGGGAAGCATTTCCGAGCATACCAGGTCGATAAATTCGCCGGACCGGCCCTTATACTCCACCGGGATCGCATGGGCGCCAAGGAAGCTGGTGACCACATCGACGCCTTCACGGGCGTTGAGCGCACGGGCGACACGGAGCATTTTCTTTTCAGTTTCAGTGTCCAGGCCATAGCCCGACTTGATTTCGACCGTGGTCACGCCGCTGGAGCACAAGGTGTCGAGACGCTTTGCCGCCGAATGGTGCAACTGCTCTTCGGTTTCGGCGCGAGTTGCGGCAACCGTTGAGGCGATGCCGCCGCCGCGGCGCGAAATCTCTTCATAGGATACACCGTTCAGGCGTTCCTCAAATTCCGCCGAACGATTACCGCCATAGACCAGATGGGTGTGACAGTCGATCAGGCCGGGGGTCAGGACGCCGCCGGCGCAATTGGTGACATCGACTATTATCCCGGCCGCAATCGGCAGATCGCTACGGGCCCCGACCCAGGCTATGGTGTCGCCGGATAGGATCACGGCGCCATCCTCGATCAGACCGTAGGAAACATTACCCGGGACCATGGTTGCCACATCCACATTGATAAAAAGCTGGTCCCAGGCACCGGTGTCTGTTTCACTTGTCATGGCTCATTCCATTCGATTCAACTGGCCGCGTAGATCCGGGTATTTTGCAACAAACCTGTTGCCTGTACATGGTTGTATATACTAATAACAAAACATGACAGACCGCAAGCTTCATTTTGATCAGGCATATCTGCCGTCCGGCTGGGCGGCAAATGTGTGCATCAGCCTTGATGCCGCCGGTGACATTTCATCAGTTGAGACCAATGTCGCGCCGGCTGGCGCTGAACGCATTGGCGGCATCGCCCTGCCCGGCGTTCCCAATGTTCATTCCCATGCCCATCAGCGCGCCATGGCGGGACTTGCGGAACGCTCAGGCCCCGGCCCCGACAGTTTCTGGACCTGGCGCGAGGTGATGTACGGGTTTCTTGACAGGATGTCCCCGGATGATCTCGAGGCCATCGCCGCCCAGCTTTATGTGGAAATGCTCAAATCCGGCTTCACGTCCGTCGGCGAATTTCAGTATCTGCACAATCAGGTGGACGGCGCGCCCTATGAACGGCGGGCTGAGATGTCCCTTCGCACAGTGGCTGCCGCCTGTGACACGGGCATTGGCATCACCAGCCTGCCGACACTTTACGCCTATGGCGGGTTCGGTGGGGCAGCTCCTGCCGGCCGGCAGAACCGGTTTCTCAACAGTGCTGAAAGTTTTCTGCATGTTGTCGAAACCCTGAATGAGGCCGGCCGGGGCGATGGCAACCAGTCGCTGGGCATCTCGCCCCACTCCCTGCGCGCGGTCACAGCGGAACTGTTGGGCGAGGTTATTACCGGCCTCGACGACATGGTGCCCGATGCACCGGTTCACATTCACGTGGCGGAGCAGACCAAGGAAATCGACGATTGTATTGGATGGACGGGCGGAGCACGCCCGGTTGAGTATCTGCTTGACCAATTCCAGGTCTCGGGACGCTGGTGCCTGATCCACGCCACCCATATGACGCCTGACGAAACAGCAGCGGTGGCCCGGTCAAACGCCGTTGTCGGGCTCTGCCCCACGACCGAGGCCAATCTCGGCGACGGCCTGTTTCCCGCAAACGACTATTTACGCCTGGACGGACGTATCGCCATCGGCTCCGATAGTCATATTTCGGTCAGCCCGGTGGAAGACCTGCGACTGCTTGAATATGGACAACGCCTGCAACACCGGGCCCGCAATGTGCTTGCCCACGGGGCCGACGTTTCGACCGGGCGTCAACTGTTCGACCGGGTTCTTGCCGGCGGAGCGCAGTGCCTTGGCCGTAGCATCGGTGCCCTTGAAGCCGGCGCGCGTGCTGACATCGCCGTGCTCGATGCCTGCTCCCCTCTGCTCGTGGGGCGGCAGGACGACGCGATCATCGACAGCTGGATATTCTCCGGCAACCAGCCGGCCGTCTCGCACGTTTTTGTCGGCGGGCGCCATGTGGTGCGTGATGGCCGGCATATCGCTGAAGAAGAAACCCTCAATCGCTATCGCGCCGCGATCACGCGGCTCGCGGAGTAACCAATGGCAGTCCCCCTGATCAAGATATCCGACCGGCCTTTGACCTTCCGCGACCTGCGTGCAGCCCATGCGGGGCCGGTTACCGTGGAGATCACCAAATCCACTCGCGCCCGCGTTGCCCGTGGTGCGAAAACCGTCGCCAAGATCCTGCAGCAGGGTGAGCCGATCTACGGGGTCAACACCGGATTTGGAAAACTTGCCCAGACCCGCATCGCGGATGAAGACCTGACCGACCTTCAGCTCAACCTTCTGCGCTCTCATGCAGCCGGCACCGGGGCGACCCTGCCGGCACCGATCGTGCGGCTGATCCTGCTGCTCAAGATCAAGAGCCTGTCGCGCGGCCATTCAGGTATCCAGGTTGCGACCCTGGACATGCTGGCAGCGCTCATCAACGCCGATCTGTTGCCGGTCATTCCGCGCCAGGGTTCGGTCGGCGCGTCCGGCGACCTGGCGCCGCTCGCTCACATGTCGCTGGTACTGCTTGGCGAAGGCAAGGTGCTCAGCACCAACGGTACGATGTCCGGCAAGACGGCGCTGGACAAAGCCGGCCTCAAACCTTTGGTGCCCGGACCGAAGGAAGGCCTGGCCCTGCTCAACGGCACCCAGGTTTCGACCGCCATCGCCATAGACGGCCTGATCCATGCCGAGCGCAACCTGTCCATCGGCCTGCTCGCCGGCGCCATGGCGGTGGATGCGATCCTCGGCAGCGATACGCCGTTTGATCCGCGCATTCACAGGCTGCGCGGCCATGCGGGCCAGATCGATACGGCGGCGGTGATCAGGGGCTTGCTCAAGGGCAGTTCGATCCGCGCCTCCCATGTGGATTGCGAACGGGTACAGGACCCCTACTCTTTCCGCTGTCAGCCTCAGGTGATGGGGGCCTGTCTCGATCTCATGCGCGATGGCGCGCGCAAGCTGCTGATCGAAAGCAATGCGGTGACCGATAACCCCCTGGTATTCAACCGGGATCTTGAGGTTTTGTCCGGCGGCAATTTCCATGCCGAGCCGGTGGCATTTGTGGCCGACAGCCTGGCGATCGCCATTGCCGAGATCGGCGCCCTGTCGGAACGGCGTACAGCCGCCATGATCGACAGCCAGATCAGCGAACTACCACCTTTTCTGACCGAGGATCCAGGGCGCAATTCGGGCTTCATGCTGGCGCAGGTGACGTCTGCCGCCCTGGCCAGCGAAAACAAGGCGATCGCCCATCCGCGCAGCACGGACAGCCTGCCCACCTCCGCCAACCAGGAGGACCATGTATCCATGGCGACCAATGCCGCCTTGCGCCTTGCCGAGATGAACCGCAACACCCGCTGCATTGTTGCCATAGAACTGCTGGCGGCTGCCCAGGGCATCGACTTCCGCATGCCGCTCAAGACCTCGACCAAACTGGCCAGGGTACACGCCGCCATTCGCGCCCGGATTCCTCATTGGGGGCGGGACCGGTGTTTCGGCGACGATCTTGAGAAGATGAACACACTGATCGATAACGGCACGTTCGACCGCATCGGCGGTAATTTGTTCGCCTATCAGGAATGAGCGCCCATGGTGCGCCACGACCATTCCTTCAGCGCTCTTATTGCTCAAAGCACTGCAATCGGATCCGCCGAGGCGATCTGTTTTCCCGGCACGTCTGAACGCCTGACATTCGCCGACTGGGCCGAGCGCGCGGGCGCACTTGCAAGGGGCCTGATCGATCTCGGTGTGCAGCCCGGCGATCATGTTGCACTGCTGTCGGAAAACCGCACCGAATGGCTGATCACGCAAATGGCGGTGGCAGCGGCAGGTGCTGTGTTTACCCCGCTCAACACGCATTACCGCCGTGACGACCTCATTGTGGCGCTCAACCAGTCCGGTGCGCGGGCGATCCTGACCACCGAAGCCTTCCGGTCCAACCCCTATCTTGAGACCCTTCTGGGCGTACGGGAGGAACTCGGTCATCTCGAACATATCATTACCATCGGATGCACGTACCAAGGACTGACAAGCTTCGCCGACCTGCTTGCCCAAGGCAGAACATCCACCGCGGCATTGCCTAAACCGGATCCGGACGCGCCAGGCGCCCTGCTCTACACATCGGGCACAACCGGCACGCCTAAGGGCGCTCTCCTGACCCACCGCGCCATGATGATGAACGCGGGCGGGACGGCATTGCGGCTCAAGATCACCGCTGGCGACCGCTGGACCTCGATCATTCCGCTGTTCCATTGTGCCGGATGTATCATGAATGTGTTAGGCGGGTTGCAGGCAGGCGCCTGTTATGTCGGCGTGCCGGCATTTGATCCGGTGTTGATGTTCGAGGTGATCGAGGCCGAGCGCTGCACCGTGTTGAGCGGCGTGCCGACAAGCTACCTGGCGATGCTCGACCATCCCGAACGGTGCAAATTCGATCTCACCAGTCTGCGCACCGGCACCTGTGGTGGTGCCGACTGCAACCCCGATATGCTGGAGCGTTGCGCCAGCGCCTTCCCGATCCCGCAGGTCTGCCAGGTCTATGGGCAAACCGAAACATCGACCCTGATCGCAGCCCCTGAGGCCGATGACCCGTTGCGTTTTTCGACCACCGGCCCGCCGCTTCCAGGCTTCGATGTACGCATCATCGATCCTGACACCGGCGGTGTTCTGCCGCCCAACCGGATCGGTGAAATACAAGCGCGCGGTTCAATGATCATGCTCGGCTATCACAATCAGCCCAAGGCAACAGCTGAGGCATTGATTGACGGTGGATGGTTGCGCACGGGAGATCTCGGGCTTCTCAACGACACCGGACACCTGGTGATCGCGGGCGGTCGCCTGCGCGACATGATCATCCGGGGCGGTGAGAATATCTATCCGGTCGAGATCGAAAACCTGCTGCACGAGCACCCGGCAGTCGGCAGCGTCGCTGTGTTCGGACTGCCGGATGACTATTACGGTGAGCGGGTCGCCGCAGCCATCGTAGCGTTAACAGCGGTCACATCGGATGAGCTCACGTCCTTTTGCCGCGACCGCATTGCCCGGTTCAAGATCCCCGTGAACTTTTTCGAAGCTCAGGCGTTCCCGCTGACGCCGAGCGGCAAAGTGCGCAAGACGGAACTGCGCGACCAGGCGGTTTGCGGTGATTTGCCGATCCTTCAGGCCGCGCGCAGTTGAGCGATCGTCAGGAGACTGCCTGCGTCTGTTCAAGATGCGAACGACGCACATGTGCCAGGTCCAGCCACCGGCGTGTCAGTTCACGGCCGAATGCCTGTGCGGCGGGAAGACGGGTCTGAAATTCGGCTCTGGTGGCACGGAGTGTTTCGACCTGTTCGGCATTCATCAGATGAATGAACTGGTCTTCCAGCATGTTTATCCAGGTTTCGCAGTCAGCATCGTTCACCTCGAAATGACATTGAAACCCGTATGTCGTCGGGCCGACACGGACGCCCTGAACCGTTGATGCACCGCTCGTCAGCAAAAGCTCCGCACCCTGAGGCACATGAAAATTGTCTTCATGCACCTGCATGACAGCCGGCAGATCGAGCCCCTTCATCAGGGGGTCTGATCGGCCCAGATCGGTCGCCTTCATGGGCACCAGGCCGAACTCGCCGACATCCATATGCATCCGTTCTTCGCCCAATGCGCGGGCCAGTTGCTGTGCGCCGAGACAGACACCGAGATAGGGCAAACCGGTTTTATGCGCCGTGGAGATGAGACGGGCGACGTCAGCCAACGCCGGATATGTTTCGTCCTGATAGGCATGCATCCGGCCACCAAACGCGACCAGACCGCCCCAGGCGTCTGGAATATCAACCGGCAACGGATCGCCCTCATGGGGATAGAGCACAACGATGTCATGGCCGCGTTCCGCCACCACGTCTTCGACGATGCCCGCCGGGCAGAACCGGTCGTTGATCACAAATGCTATCTGCATGACAGATCTCTGTTGTACTGAAACCGATGTCTTACCCCATCCCTCCTGAGCTGGATACCTGCAACCGGTGCGCATGCATATGCTGATAATGGGGCAGGAATGACCGATAGAGGTCCTGCAACTGTCCTGGCAGCTCGGTGATGTCGATTGACTTGCGTGGTTGCGGCTTGAGACCGTCGGAATTTTTCAGGGTTTCATGCCATATGCTGTCATTTCCGTCGTACCATAATACGTCGCTGCGATCGCCCGGTTCCCAAGTCAGCGCCTCGGCAATGAACGGGATGCCGACCGCATTGCACCAGGCCTTGACCATAGAGCCGGGATCTTCCAGCAGGTCATCGCTGTCGAGCACTGTCGGCGCCGTGCCTTGGTGGTCACACAGTCGGTCGAACAGAGCACGCTGCTCGTCGAAACCGATTTCGTTGCGGGTAAATCCTTCCTGGGTGCCCAGCTTTTGATAACTACGATGGAGGGATGCCATGACCTTGGCGGGATCGCGGATTAAAAAACTATGCCTGAAGCATGCGAAGAAATCGTCACTCCACATGTGGTCCGTGAACTGCGGCATGTCCTTGGAAAAGACCGGGCGCTTCTGAGCGGTCGACTGCAGTTTCGCCAGGACCGTCTCAGAGGTCAGGCCCGGCTTGTGTGGACTGTCAGCTGTGAGGCGCGGTGCACGCGCGTCATCTCCCTGATACCAGGCCTCACCGAACGGCTCATGGAAACAGGCCATGTCGCGGCGCATGCGCATCATCCATTCAAAGGCTGTTGATGTCGAACGCGGCGTTGCCCACAGGACGTGGATATCATACATGCCCGGCTGGCCTTACAGCAGCGTGGACAGAAGCCGGCCAGGAGCCGATTTCGGTGCTACGCCAAGCGTCTTGAACAGCCGCCAGTAGAGTGCGAAGTCGGAGGAGATGACCGGCAGCCCGAGGGAGCCTTCCAACTCCTCGACCCGATGGACGGTGCGCTCCGGCTGGCCATCTTTTCCCCGCCAGTTCGGCATGCCGTTGATCAGGATGGCTTCAGCGCCCGGAGCCCGTTCTGCAATACGAACGAATGACTGCATTGCCAGCTCGTCGGGAAAGATCCAGATGTGGTCATTGACTTCTTCCTGGGTCTGATAAAATCCGAGATCCACGAAGTTGCCGGCATAGATGACGTCAAGGCCGGCGCTTTTCAGAAAACGGATGACTCCATCGCGCCAGTCCGGCCAGAAATATCCGGCATTCAGCGCAATCTTCGACACGCCGAGTTCCTCGCATGCGTCGACCAGGCACATGCCGGCCATGTGAAAGGCGGTTTCATAGGTGTCGCTCAGGCGAGCGCAGAAGGCACGAATGTCGGCGGCATCGGTGCCGTTGCAATGCACCCAGTTGGTGCCGACCTGGCCGACCGCATCCGCGCCGGCATTGGCCATGCAGTGAACGACGTCTTCAAGGAGATGAAAATTGGACGCCCGCTGTTTCAACTCATGGGCATATTCGGGCACATGCATGAGCCGGCCATGAACGCCGACGGATTTCGGTGCGAGCTCCATGAAATCGGTGGGGGCTGCACAAAAGTCATGGGGTGGCGCGGTGAAGCCGACCTGATGGGGAAATAGTTTGTATTTGCTATCCGCCCAGCGTTTTGGTTTCCGGTATGAGCTCACTGGGTTCTCCCCTGTTTAAGGTCACGCGGCGATGATCTTTTCCACGATGCGTCTGCCAAACTGGTGGGTCGGGCCTTCCCAGTGCGGGCTCAGGCGGCCGCCGTCATAGGCCGGTGACAGACGGCCTTGCTGCAAAAGTTCCAGCATGCCGAGGTCTTCGCGGTTGAGATCGTCCCACATTTTAATGAGGGCGCTACGCTCGGTTGCGTGTGCATCACTGGTTGCAGCGTCACCAATCAGAAAGACATGCAACTCTTCGCGGGTTTTATCAGGCGCAACCGGATAGCTCACCAGCAGCGTGAACTGGTCTGGATAAACCTCGGCGGCGAAATGGGGAAAACACAGGAACCACAATCCACGCTTGGCATCGGCTTCCGGCAAGCCGGGATAATGCGGCAGGCCGCCGCCGCGGCCCTCCTCGATTTCCGGAAAGACATAGTCATTATAGAAGACATGGTCGTTCCATTCACCCGACCAGCGCACATTCATGGGCGCGAACTTCAACAGGCGCGGATGGACGGCGAAGACGTGATACCCCTCCATGTAATTCTCATAGACAAGCTTCCAGTTGGCCTGAACCTCGAAGTCCAACTTTCCGGCCCAGCGGATGGCGGAGAAGTCGTAGTTGTTTGTCCGTGCCAGCAACGGCGCAAGCCAATCCCGTAAGGGTTCGGCGTCACCTGAAACATTTGCGAAAATACAGCCATTCCAGGTTTCAACACGGACCGGCATCAGGTCGAGCTTGTCGCCGCCGCCATTTTCAAGCGTGTCGATCTTGTCGGGCCCAAAAAAATGCGGCCGAGCCCGCAGTTTGCCGTCAAGCGCATAGTTCCAGGCATGATAGGGACAGGTCAGAGATGGTTTCTGGCAGGCTTCCGTGACCAGCTTTGCCCCGCGATGACGGCAGACATTGTGAAAACCACGTACCGCACCGTCGCGGTCGCGCAAGATGATCAGCGGCGCACCGCCTATGCTGACCGGCTTTATCGCCCCGGGTTCGGCGATTTCAGCTTCTGCTCCAGCGAACACCCATGATCGGCGGAACACCCGTTCCTGTTCCAGGGCAAGCCAGTCATCCGACCAATAGGCCGCATTCGGCAATCCGCTCGCCTCTTCGATTGGCGCAAAGGCCTGGGAGAACCCGTCTTCGCCAAGCAAAGCCTTGACGCGTGTGACGGCATCGGGATCGACGGGTTGAAGCTCGGTCTGAGCGTTCATTGCGGTCCTCACCAAGAAACAGGTTGCGGTCTCATGAAAATTTTGCTCATATTTTTGTCATGACTGTCAAGTTGAAATCCAAATCAGAGACTGATGATCCTCTCTTGCGGCTCGGCGAGGATCTGCGGTCATTGCGAAAAGCGCAAGGACTGACCCTTCAGAAACTAGCCGACACCAGCGGCAAGTCGGTCTCATTCCTGTCGAAAATCGAGCGCGGTCTGGCACGCCCGTCGGTTACCGCATTGCAGGAGATCGCTGCAGCATTGGGATTTCCCGTCGGGTGGTTCTTCGAGAATGACGGACCCGTACCGGCAGACGAACGGCCGCACATCGTTCGCGCAAGCCGCCGCCGCCGACTGAGCTATGCGGGCCTGTCTGGAACCGACTATATGGGCTTCCAGGACCATCTCCTGTCCGCGTCGCTTGATGGCAGTCTGGCGCTTGGGATTTCGCATTATGACCCGGGCGGCACGACCGGTGACGACCTCTACACCCATGTGGGTGAGGAAGCCGGACTTGTGGTGGAAGGTGACATCGAACTGACGCTGGATGACAAATGTTTCCTGTTAAAAACCGGTGACAGTTTTTCCTTCTCAGCAGATATTCCCCACCGCTACCGCAATCCGGGCAAGACCCGCGCTGCAATCGTCTGGGCTAACACGCCTGTTTCGCTCCGGAAATAAACCTGATGCAAAGCCATGCACGCGTTGTTGTGATCGGCGGCGGCAATATGGGCGTGTCGGTTCTCTACCACCTCGCCCATGCGGGCTGGACCGATTGCATCTTGATCGAAAAGGCGGAACTGACGTCAGGCGCCACCTGGCACGCCGCAGGTCTTGTCAGCCGCATGACAAGCGGCCATGCCCTGGGCAGATGCCACGACTACGCGGTCGATCTCTACAAGCGCATCGAGGAGGAGACCGGTCAGTCGGTGAGCTGGCACAATTGCGGCTCGCTGCGCGTCGCCTCCACGAATGACCATCGCGACTGGCAGATGCATTATCGCGACGCCATCATTGCCCGCGGACAGGAGTGCCATTGGCTCACGCCCGAGGAAATCGCGGAGTTGAACCCGCTCTATGACACCTCCGCCCTGATTGGTGGAATTTACACACCGGATGATGGCCATGTCGACCCGTCGGGCACCTGCCAGGCCATGGCAAAGGGCGCCCGGCAACTGGGTGCCGACATTGTCCGGCACAACCGGGTCACGGACGTCAGGCAACAACCGTCCGGTGAGTGGGAAGTGATTACCGAACAGGGCACGATCATTGCCGAGCATTTGGTCAATGCGGGCGGATATCACGCCCGCCAGATCGGCGCGTTCAGCGGGCTGGACCTGCCGATCGTGCCGATGCAGCATCATTACGCCATCACCGAGAATGTCCCCGCCTTTGAGGATATGGCCCATGAAATCCCGGTCACGCGGGATGACTATTTCACCGGCTACCTGCGCCGTGAACAGAAGGCTGCGCTGATCGGCCTGTACGACACTCATGACGCCATTGCCAAATGGCTGGACGGATGTCCGTGGGACTCTGAAAACGAACTGTTCGACCCAGATTACGAGCGCATCACTCCATGGCTTGAGAAATGTTTCGAACGGGCGCCAAGCCTGATGGATCTCGGCATCAAGCGTATCGTCAACGGCGCCATTACCTATACCCCCGACGGCGCGCCGCTGGTCGGCCCGGCTTGCGGCCTGCGGAACTACTGGCTGTGCTGCGGGGCAACCGTCGGCATCGCTTGGGGACCCGGCATGGGTAAATATCTGGCGCAATGGATGATCGAGGGGACCGCCGACATATCCATGCGCGGGTTTGATCCCCGCCGCTTTGGCGTCTGGGCCGACAATGATTATGCACATGCCCGCGCGCGGGAAGACTACATGACCCGGCTGTCCCTGCCCTACCCTCAGGATCAACGCAAAATGTGCCGTAATGCGCGGCTTTCCGGCGCACAAACGCACACTGCAGTACTTGGTGCGATCTATGAGGAGGCCGGCGGATGGGAGCGGCCGCGGCTCTATGCACCGCCTGAATGGCAGGGCCGTGAGCCGCTCAGTTGGAGGCGCAATCCATCCCATGAAATAGCCATTGCGGAAGCACGCGCCGTCCACAGTGGCGTGGGGCTTGGCGATTTTTCCGCGTTTTCCAAATTCGAAATCACCGGATCGGATGCGGAGGCCTTCCTCAACCAGGTGTGCGCCAACCGCATGCCGCGCAAGGTCAATGGCACATGCCTGACCCTGCTGTTGAACGGGCGCGGCACGATCGAGGGCGAAGCGACGGTTGCGCGCCTGGACGAGGAACGGTTCTGGTTCGTCACCGGCGGCCCGTCCGAACGCCGTGTCTGGGACTGGATTACGCTTCACCAGCGCGCAGAGGGCGACGTTCAGATCGTCAATCGTTCTGATGCGTTTGGTATCCTGACGGTTGCGGGCCCGCGTTCTCGTGACGTGCTCGGCGCCTGCACGGATGATGACTTGAGCAACGATGGGTTTGGCTGGCTCGGGGCGCGCGAGATTGTTGTGGCCGGTATTCGGGTCATTGTGCTGCGCATGTCCTTTACCGGTCATCTGGCATGGGAACTTCATGCGCCCAATGACAAACTCGGTGAGTTGTGGGACGCGCTTTGGCAGGCAGGCCTGCCCCATGGCATCGTCCCGTTCGGCGCGATGGCACTCGACATGATGCGCCTGGAGAAGGCCTATCGGGGCGGCCACGAACTGACCAATGACGCAAGCCCGGCACACACCGGCCAGATGCGGTTCGTTAAACTCGACAAGGCATTTGTCGGACGGGATGCAGTCTCGGTGCGTGCTGAAAAAGGAGAAACTTCCACAATCGCCTATCTGGAAATTGATGCGGGCGAGGTCGATGCCATGGGCGGTGAAGCGGTGTTCCTCGATGGCATACTCGCAGGCTCGATCAGTTCGGGCGGCATGGGACCGGTGACCGGCAAGAGCCTGGCCTTTGCCTTTGTCAAACCGTCCACTGCTGCGCCCGGTACACTGCTCGAGGTGTCAATTCTTGGAGAGATGCGCGCGGCGACCGTGCTTGGCGAAGCTGTTCTTGACCCGGAAAATTTGCGGCTCAAGAGTTGACAGCCTGATCAAGCTTCACGTTGTGGCGTGTGCTGAACAACAAAAACCATCCCGTTTTCCTCACCTCCACAGCGTGATATTGTCAAGCTGGCGGGTTCCAAAGGGAGAACAGAGATGTCTGACTATTACGATCTTGGTGTTTATGAGCGGCAGATCACGACACGTTCTTCCGATGCCCAGCTCTGGTTCACCCGGGGTCTCAACTGGTGTTACGGCTTCAATCACGAAGAAGCCATTGTGTGCTTCGAGAAGGCCCTTGAACAAGACCCCGACTGCGCCATGGCTCATTGGGGCATCGCCTATGCGATCGGCCCCAATTACAACAAACCATGGGAAGCCTTCGATGATGACGATAAGCAATCTTCGCTGCAGCGGGCACTCGCCGCAGTCGATGCCGCCGTCAGCAATGCCGGAGCGTGCACGAACATTGAGCAACGCCTGATCGACGCACTTGCGAAGCGCTACCCCGCAAAAGCCGATGAAGAGGATTTCAGCCCCTGGAACGATGCCTATGCAAACGCCCTGCGCGATGTCTATGGCGAATATCGCGGTGATCTCGATGTCTGCACATTGTTTGCCGAAGCGCTCATGAACCGGACACCATGGGAGCTGTGGGATCTGGTCTCAGGCCAGCCGACTGCGGGCGCCAATACGCTTGAGGCCATCGACGTGCTGGAGACTGCGTTCCGCGATCTCGACGCCGAGGGCGCCAATCAGCATCCAGGCCTGCTGCATATGTATATTCACCTTATGGAGATGTCGCCTTATCCCGAGCGCGCGCTGAAGGCCGGTGATACGCTGGCCGACCTGGTGCCGGATGCCGGCCATCTGCGCCACATGCCCACGCATATCGACGTTCTGTGCGGCCATTATCAAAATGTCGTGGCGCGCAATTCATCAGCAATCGTGGCGGACCGCAAATTCCTGGAACACGCCGGTCCGTTGAACTTCTACTCCGCCTATCGATGCCACGACTATCATTTCAAGGTCTACGGGGCGATGTTCCTCGGGCAATATCAACCAGCGATAGAGGCGGCGGAAGAAATGATCGAAACCCTGCCGCGGGATCTTCTGATGACCGGTTCGCCGCCCATGGCGGACTGGCTGGAGGGTTTCGTGCCGATCAAACAGCATGTGTTGATCCGGTTCGGCCGGTGGCAGGACATCCTTGCCCAGACGCTGCCGGAAGACCAGGAGCTTTACTGCGTGACGACAGCGATGATGCACTATGCACGCACTGTCGCACTGGCGGCCACCGGAGATGTTCCGGCAGCGGAGGCCGAACGCGAGTTGTTCCTTACCACCCGTGACCGGGTTCCCGACAGCCGCATGCTGTTCAACAATACCTGCCTCGATATTCTGCAGGTCGCCGAGCAGATGCTCGAGGGTGAAGTCGAGTATCGCAAGGGCAACCATGAGGCGGCATTCGACCATCTGCGGCGCTCGGTCGAACTGGACGACACCCTGCCCTATGACGAACCCTGGGGATGGATGCAGCCAGCCCGCCACGCCCTGGGCGCCTTGCTACTGGAACAGGACCGGACCGAGGACGCCGAGGCGGTCTACCGGTCAGACCTCGGGCTTGACGGCAAACTGCGCCGCGCCTGCCAGCATCCAGACAACATCTGGAGCCTGCACGGCCTGCATGAGTGCCTCAGCCGACGGGGCGAAACCGTTGAAGCAAAGCTGATCAAGCAAAGGCTGGACCTTGCAACTGCCCGTGCCGATGTTACCGTCAAGGCATCGTGTTTCTGCCGGTTGCAGCACGCAGCCTAACGCCGGTGAAATTGCCGAACCGTAGTAATGCGGTATTATGAGCGCCAATATCGGATCCTGGGGCAATCATGTACCGCATCATGATGTTTGCAATCTTTGTCGCCTGTGCTGGCGTGGCAGGGCCTGTCGCCGCACAAGTCCAGCAGGGCGATATCTGGTCGGTCAGTCCGGATTTTGAGGGCAAGAGGGCACGTCTAGAGATCAGCGGTGCTGTTTGTGCCGGGAGCGAGACAAACAAGGCATGGTGCCTGGCGGTCAATGACGAAACGAAATACGCGCAGTTTTTCTCGATCCGTGGCAACTCGATCAATCCGCTAAAGCGGATCAAACTGCTCGCGAAATTCGGGGATGGCGAGAAGGCAGATGAAATCGATGCCGAAGGTGCGGCTTATGACAATGGTTTTGTCTATGTAATCGGTTCCCACGGACTGTCGCGGCGCAAGGCAAAGTTTAGACGGTCTCAGTTTTTGGTGTTCAGGTTCCCGGTGGATCGCAAAACCGGCAAGCCCACTTTTGCGATATCGCCGAAGCATGTCGCGCCGGAGATTGAACGGTCAGGAAAGCTGCGTGAGGTCATACACCGGTCTGCAGAAGTCGGCCCCTTTGCTGAACAGCCCCTGGGGTCCAACGGCGCCAATATCGAAGGAATGACGGTCATAAACGGCCGCATGTACTTTGGTTTTAGGGGACCATCGGTCGACCAGACTGCATTCATCATCGAGGTTTCCTCGGAAAGCATTTTCGGAGATGCGAAATCCGAACCGGCCACCCATGTACTGAAACTTGGAGCAGGTGTGGGTATCCGGGACCTGGCCAAGGTTACCGGTGGATTGCTGGTTCTGACGGGCCATGTCAATGACCGCCAGCTTGCCCCGGAAATCTATTTCTGGAATCCTGGTTCCGGCCGGCTGGACCATTTGGCGCGGCTTGCGATTGTGCCGAAAGCAAAAGCGGAGACCCTGCTTGTGCTTGATGAACTGGCAGATGGTGCAAAGCACACCTACCGTCTGCTGATCCTTTACGACAGTCTCGAGAACGGCAGGCCAACCGAACACACAATTTCGCGGCAGCTGAATTAAAGCAACAAACTGTGGTTACAACACGCGGACCAGTATCACGATCGACACCGCGACAGCGACGATCAGGGCAGCCAGGATCAACGTCCGGCTGACATGCCCCATAGATTTTCCATCCAGTGTAATGGTCACATCACAATCGGGCACAACGGAGACTGAATAGAATGTGTCCCAGACCCCCTTCTCCACCGCATTGCTCTGTGCCAGCGGCTGGGTCCTGGCCGGTTTTGGAATGATCCAGTTGGATCCGGAAACCTCGACCGATCCAGACAGGGTATCGCCCGCATGGACCGGTTCTGCGGTGAAGCGATAGGTCATCGCCAGGCTGTTGGAGAATTTGGAGAGGACCTTGGCCCGCTCGCCCTTGGCGATGGTGATCGATTTCATAAACGTTCATTCCCACTGAATTTCACCTGGCAGAAACCTCGAGGATTGCATGGCCTGGACACAAACTCTATGTCATGAACTCATAAATGACCTAGGCTGCGGTCTAAGCTATCAACACACATCCATAAAGGGGAGGAACTATCCATGGCCACCGACGACACATGCTGCACCATTGTGCCCTATTTCAAGGTCCACGAAGGCAAGCTGGACGAGTTTAAAGCCGGCTGTTCGGCGTTTGTCGAAACGACCATGAACGAACCCGGCGCACTGTTTTACGGTTTTTCCTTCGATGGCGACACCGCTCATTGCCGGGAGGGTTACAAGGATGCAGACGCCCTGCTCGCTCATCTCGAAAATGTCGGGCCGCTGCTCCAGGAAGCACTCAAGATTTCCGACATCAGCCGGCTTGAAGTGCATGGCCCCGAAGCGGAACTGGCCAAGCTGCGAGAACCTCTGGCCGGCCTGAAGCCGCAGTTTTTTGCTCTTGAATACGGGTTCCGCCGGTCTGCCGCCTGACGCCTTACGGCTCACTCATACCTGGATCAGCAGCAGCGGTGCGCCGAAGGCTTCGCTGACCCGCTCCGTGCTGGTTGCCTCGTCGAGATGGGCATAGTCGATGTCGGCGATCACCAGTCCGGGAGATTGCAGCCGAACGGCACGGGTCACCTGTGAAAGCGTATTGATTTCACAGAAGGCGACCTCGACCGTTGTTGCCTGCGTTTCGAGCAGACCCTGGTGCAGGGTGGCACGTTCGGCGGCACCGTCCGAAACGATCAGGAACCGATGCGACCGGCCTGACTGGCTCGCCATGCGTTCAGCGGTCTTGACCATCACTGCCAGTTCAGCCCCGGGACTGAGGATGGCGACCAGGGGTCCGCCCGGGAACTCCGCGACCGGGGGCGCTATGACCACACCTGAGCCGTGATGCATACTGGCACGCAGTGCCGACACCGAATGCACCCTGCCGATCCGTGACCGGGAGCTGCCAAGAGCCAAGATCTGGGCGCTTCCGCTCACCCGGGCAAGTGCGTCATCCAGTTGCCCGCGTGTGGTATCGAATTCCCAGTGCACGCGCGCACGGCGAGCCGCCGCCGACACAGCAATACGCGCGGCATCGACTGATCGCTTGATCTCACGGGCGACATGATCGGTGCTGAATGCACGCGTCCGTTTACCCGAGAACGACACCTCCCGGGCAAAGGGCATGGCAGCCAGGTTGTAAAGGCACTCATCTTCGATGAACACTGCATGGAGTTGTGCGCCAGTGGCGGACGCCAGGTTGACCGCGGTTTCAAGGGCCAGCCGATTGAGTGTCGAGCAATCGAGTGCGAGTGCAATTTTACGCACCTCGATCGGTTTACCTGGCTCAGACATGGTGGTTTCAGTTGGCTGGCGCACTGGATGCTTGCTCCTGTGAATTGTTGCCGTTGTTACTGCCTGCCTCGTTATCCTCCTTTGCGGCGAACTTCTTGCGTGCCTCAGCCAGACCGATCAGCCTTTGTTCGACCAGATGGTTGAGCGTGCCTTCCGGGAAAGCCCCGTCCTTGCCGCGCGCACCGGCCGGCATACCGGTCAGAAGCTCGATACCCTGGTCGATTGTCTGCACCGGATAGATATGAAACTTGCCGCGGTCGCAGGCGTCGATGACATCCTTGCGCAGCATCAGATGCTGCACATTGGAGTGCGGGATCAACACGCCCTGCCGGCCGGTCAGGCCACGGCTCTTGCAAATGTCGAAAAACCCTTCGATCTTTTCATTGGCACCGCCAATGGCCTGGACTTCGCCCAACTGGCTGACCGAACCGGTGACCGCCAGGGACTGCCTGATCGGAACGCCCGACAGTGCCGACAAAAGCGCATAGAGTTCGGTTGACGATGCACTGTCGCCGTCGACACCGCCATAGGACTGCTCAAACACCAGACTGGCGCCAAATGCCAGGGGCACTTCAGCTGCATAACGCGAAGTGATAAAGCCGGACAGGATCAGAACACCTTTCGAATGAAGCGGGCCGCCGAGTGCTACTTCGCGCTCTATATCGACGACTTTTCCACTGCCCATGTGAATGCGTGCGGTAACCCGCGACGGCTTGCCGAACCGCACGTCGCCGAGCGAGAGCACACTCAGGCCGTTGATCTGGCCGACTTCGGTGCCGGATGTCTCGATGGTCACGATATCGCGCTCGATCATCTCCAGCTGGCGCTCACGAATGCGGTCGGAGCGCCGGCGCTTGCCCTCGATGGCGGACGCGATGGCAGAAGCACCGATCAGAGCATCGCCTGACTTTCCCGCCCAGTAGTCAGCTTCCAGCAACAGGTCGGCGATCCGTTCGCTGCGCAATGACAGGCGCTCGGTATCATCGGTCATGCGCGCGGAGTGTTCAATGACCGCGGCGACTCCTGAGGGATCAAGCGCGCGCGTGCCATTACATCGTGCAAGCGCCCCGATCCAGGCGGCATATTTGACCTCCGCTGGTTTTGCCCATTTGAGCACGTCGTCAAATTCCGCTTCGACTTTGAAGAATTCGGCGAACTCAGGGTCCAGAGACGACAGTTGATAATAGAGCATATGATCGCCGAACAAGACGACCTTAACATTCAGCGGGATGGGCTCTGGTTCAAGGGTAACGGTCGAAAACATGCCGGCATAGTCGGAGGCGGATTCAATGGTAATACGGTCGTTTTTCAAGGAACGCTTCAGGGCGTCCCAGGCGTATGGCTGGACAAGAAGCTTTCGCGCATCCACCAGCAGGTAACCGCCATTGGCCCGGTGCAGCGAGCCGGGCTTGATCAGCATGAAATCGGTGATCAGGGCGCCCATCTGGGACATGTGCTCAACACGGCCAACCAGGTTGGCCAGCGATGGCCGTTCATCGGTTACGATCGGCGCTCCCTGACCATTGCGAACCCCGTCAGCGGACACAATGACGTTGACCATGTACCGCCGTAGTCTTGGGTCGTCGCCCTGGGGTCCCGACGGTCCGGCTAAGGCCGGCTCGGCCTCACCCTGCATTTCAGGTGTGGCAAGGAACACATAGATATTCTCGGCCAGATCCTGCGTGACCGCATCAAGATAGGCGCGCATACCGGCAACGCCACCGAATGTGGTTTCGACATCGTTGATCGCATGGCTGATCGCAGCATTTGCGAATTCGAGGTCCAGCTTCTGAATGGCCCGGCGCGCCTGGGTCATCAGTTTCGGGATACTCTGCAACATGACCTCCAGTTCGTGCTGGATGGTCTGGATCGCCTGCTCGATCTGTTCGCGTTCAGATTGCGGCAACACCTTGAACTGATCGGGCTTCAGAACTTCCCCTGCTCTGGTCGGGGCGACGGCGAAACCTTGCGGGGTATGCAGCACCGCAGTGCCGAGTTCCTGTGCCTTATTCTGCACGTCGGCAAATGCGGTCTCCTGGGTCTGTTTCAACTCGGTTTCGATGGCGCGGCGCCGGTTTTGATACTCGTCTGCCTCGAACATCGCTTTGGCGGCGGCGCGCAGGTCTTCAACCATGGCGGCCATGGCATCGCGGAAGCTGGCCGCCTGGCCGGCCGGCAAACATATTGCGCTGGGTTTGTCGGGGGTTTCGAAATTATTGACGTACACCCAATCACACGGTGCAGGTTCCCGCTTCGCTTTGGTTTCGAGCAGATCGATGACCGCTGATTGCGTGCCGCAGCCATGGGCGCCGACGACGAAAAGATTGAAGCCGTCATGATCAATACCGGTGCCGAGTTCGATCGCTTCAATGGCGCGTGCCTGGCCCAGGATCCCCTTCGGAGGTTTGAGATCGGCCGTGGATGTGAATTTGAACCGCGCCGGATCGCATGACCGGCGCAACTTATCCAGCGGCAAGGGCGCGACCGCGGATTTGAATGTTGGTTTAGGCTTCTTTCTCGCCACGACGATCCTTTCGCGATTCACTTATGGAACTCACCGGGTGCGCTGAATCTCACCTAGGACAAAAAGTATGCCTGTGTCGTTCAGATTACAATTGGCCGGGCAAACGTTCGATAATATGACGCGGGGGCTGGAAGGCGTGTTCCTCGAGGTTGTCGCCCGGCCCTCCCCGGTCAATCACCAGGAAGTCCGTCGACTGTTCAAGGGCCAGGAGCGGATGATGCCACACGTTGCGGCGATAATTGACACCCTGACCGTTGACACTCAGGAAGGCAAAAAGATTGCCCGGCTCACCAGAGCCGCCAGCGTCGGCAACAACGATCAGAAACGGACGAGGCGCCAGGGGTATGAACGCCTGGGAGCCAAGCGGATGACGTTCGACCATCGTGATCGGTACCGGAAGCGCCACCGGGCTGCCGCGGAATATGTTGATCAACGACCTGCCGCTTTGTGCTCCTACATCGACATCGGCGAGATCGTGGTAACGCTCCGTGGTGCCATTATTGATCGGATAGTGATCAGCGCCGTCTGTTTCGATGACATCGCCGAATGGTGCAAACGCGACCCGGGTTAAAAGTTGCACGTTGAGTTTGGCGGCGCTCGACATTTCCCTCATATCTGGTGGCCGGCGGGTTGATGATGGTCGTGCCAGTGGCGCGCAATATCGATGCGCCGCGTCACCCAGACCTGTTCGTGGCCCTGAACATAATCAAGGAAACGGGCAAGTGCGGCAGCCCGGCCCGGCCGTCCGACCAGCCGGCAATGGAGCCCGATGGACAGCATTTTAGGTGCGGTTTCACCTTCCTCATAAAGGACATCGAAGGCATCTTTCAGATAGGCGTAGAACTGGTCGCCCGAGTTGAAACCCTGGACACTGGCAAAGCGCATGTCGTTGGTGTCAAGCGTATAGGGGATGACCAGATGTGGCCCCTTCGGTCCATCCACCCAATAGGGCAGATCGTCGGCATAAGAATCAGAATCATAAAGGAACCCCCCCTCCTCCATAACCAGATCCCGTGTGTTGCCGGAACACCGGCCGGTGTACCAGCCAAGCGGGCGCTCGCCGGTCATTTCGGTATGAATGCGGATCGCATCGCTGAGATGGCGGCGTTCTTCGTCTTTCGGCATATCGCGATATTCGATCCAGCGCAGGCCATGACTGGCAATCTCCCAGCCGGCTTCGCTCATCGCTGCGACCGCGTCCGGATTACGTTCGAGTGCCATGGCAACACCATAGACGGTGACCGGCATTGCACGTTTGGTGAACAGGCGCCACAGCCGCCAAAAGCCGGCGCGCGTGCCATATTCATAGATCGATTCCATGTTCATGTGGCGCGCGCCGATCCACGGTTCCGCGCCGACGATTTCAGACAGAAACGCCTCCGAGGCGGCGTCGCCATGCAATATGCAATTCTCACCACCCTCTTCGTAATTGATGACGAACTGAACCGCCACACGGGCACCGTTCGGCCATTTCGGATCGGGCGGCGTGCGACCATAGCCCACCATGTCGCGGGGGTACGACGCCTGGCTCATGCGCAGTAACCCTTGATGCGCTCGTAAAGGGCGACTGGAGCAGTGACGCCGCGTGCCGGCACATTCTTGCGCGCGGCAAGCCGCCGGGCGCCGGGCAACCGGGCACCGTCCTGTTCGCGGATGGCGTTCAGCAGGTCGCCGATCCGTTGATGGAACCCGTCACCTGAAAACGATCCCGGGTTGAGCGCGATGAAGAACTGCCCGGTATTGGGCGGGCCGCCGTCATTGGTGGCGAAGGAACTTGCGTGAATACCGAGTGTGGCGCCTGACAGGGCGGCCGCCAGGATCTCCACCAGCATGGCGATGCCGACCCCCTTATATCCACCACTTGGCACCATGGTTCCGGTCAGGCCGACCTTCGGGTCGGTGGTCGGCTGACCGTCTGGATCAAGCGCCCAGCCTTCGGGAATGGTGCTGCCGGCATTGGCGCGCTTGCTCAGTTCGCTCTTGGCGACGACACTCGACGACTGGTCGATGATCAGTGCAATACCGCCGTCATCGTCAGGTACGGCAAATGCAAACGGGTTGGTGCCAACCACCGGCCGGGTGCCGCCGACCGGTGCAATCGAGGCCGGTGCGTTGGTGAAGCCGATACCAATCAGGCCCTGTTCGGCGAGCCTTGAAACGTGAAAACCGAGCACACCGCAATTGTAGGAATTGCGCACCGCCAAAGCCGCGATACCCAACTCCTGTGCTGCCGGCACAATCTTCGAGAAACCCAGGTCGATGGCTGGATGGGCAAATCCGCTTTTGGCGTCCGCCAGGAAAGCCGATGGCGAAATCTGTTCGACAGTTGGCTCTGCCTGGCCATCGATCTTGCCGCATTTGGCATGCTCACAATAAATCGGAACATACATCAGACCATGGCTCGGGATGCCGTCCAGCTCGGCGCCCATGATACCGTCCGCAAGTTTGCGTGCGTTGTGGTTGGAAGTGCCTGACGCCGTCAGCGCCTGCATGACCAGGTCATCCGCTTCTTCAAGTGTAAGCGTTACGGTATCCGACATCGGCAAAACCCTTAATTGGAGTGGAGAACAAACGCATTCTCCGGTTTATTCGATTTCGGCCCCTTGCGCCACCCAGGCACCCAGCAATTGACGCTCCTTGTCGGTCATTTCGGTCATGTTGCCGAGCGGCATGGTATCGGTGAGCACTGACTGCGCATTGATCTGGGCAGCATATTTCCTGACATCCTTTGGTGTATCGAACATCACACCCAGCGGTGCCTCTTCAAACCCTTCATCGGTCGGCGTGGCGGAATGGCAGGAAATGCAATGGGTGTTGACGATCTGGCGGACTTCGGCAAAGTCCACGGGCTCTCCACTGCCATCGCCCAGTCTACTGGCACTGACGGCGATGAGCGCCAGTATGGCAAGGGCTGCAAGCGGGAGCGCCGCCTTGCCTTTCCAATCAAGTGCGCCTGCATCGTGCTGATTGTAGAAATGCCGGATCAGGCCGCCCGCCACCACCACGCCCAGCGCAATCACCCAGCTCAGAGGATGGCCATAGGTGATCGGATAGTGGTTTGAGATCATCATGAACAGGACCGGCAGGGTGAGATAATTATTATGCAGCGAGCGCTGCTTTGCCTGAGCGCCGTATTTCGCATCGGGCACCTCGCCGGCGATCAGTGCTGCAACAGTTTTCTTCTGGTTTGGGATGATAATAAAAAACACATTGGCGACCATGATGGTGCCGATGAAAACACCGATATGGAGGAATGCGGCGCGGCCCGAAAAAGTGTGCGCATAGCCGAATGCGGCAACCGCAATCAACAAGAACACACCGATCGCCAGAGTTCCGGTACTGGTGCCGATCGGCGAGCGGCACAGAAGATCATAGGCGATCCAGCCCGCCACCAGGGAGCCGACACTGAGACCGATGGCTTGGCCCGGCGTCATGACCTGGACGCTGGGTGAGATCAGAAACGCCTCGGCACCCCAGTAATAGATGATCGACATCAGCGCGAAGCCGGTGAGCCAGGTGAAATAGGCTTCGTATTTGAACCAGTGCAATTCTTCGGGCAGCTGTTCCGGCGCCACGGTGTATTTCTCGGCCTGGTAAAAGCCGCCACCATGGACCATCCAGCTTTCGCCGGCGATGGAAGGGTTGTCCTTGGCTTTACGAAGACTGGCATCGAGCCAGATGAAATAGAACGATGTGCCAATCCACATGATGCCAGCCAGCATATGTGCCCAGCGTATGAGCAGGCTTGCCCAGTCGAACAACAATGCCGTCATGGTGATCGCATCCCCTCATCAATACGGCGCTGAAGCCTGCCGCCCCGGATTGCCGTTCTATCTTTTAACTTATGGAGAGACGTCTTGACGATTATAAAGATTATCGCGAAAATCTAAAAGACTTTAAAGATTTTCGCGAAGGTGACCAATGGGCGATGTTTCCGACTGGGCGGTGTTTGCGCGCACCGCAGAACTGAAAAGCCTGTCGGCAGCCGGCCGCGATCTGCGGCTTTCAGCGGCTGTGGTCTCCAACCGGATCGCCAAGATTGAGCGCCAGTTGGGCGTGCGCCTGTTCAACCGCACCACCCGGCGGGTCAACCTGACGGAAGAAGGTGCGCTTTATTACACGCACTGCACCGCAATCCTGCATGAGATCGAGCAGATCGAATCCAATATCGGCTCGCGCTCCGAACAGCCGCGCGGTGCGATCACGGTGACAGCACCGAGCGGGTTCGGCCGCTTGCATGTTGCACCCTTCATGCCGCAGTTCGTTGAGCGTTATCCCGAAATCGAAGTCAGGCTGCACCTGACCGACCGGCTGAGCGACGTGATCCAGGAGGGCACCGATATCGCAATCAGGATCGCCGATCTGCGCGCCTACAGCTTCATCATGAAGAAACTCGCCAACAACACCCGCGTGATTGTCGGATCGCCTGAGTATCTGGAGCGCTGCGGCACGCCGCAGCACCCTGATGATCTGATCAAGCACAATTGCCTTTTGCTGAGATTTCCAGGATCGCAGCAGTATCAGTGGATGCTCGAGGGCCCGGCCGGCCCGGCCACACTCAATGTCTCGGGCAACCTCGATTCCGACAATGGCGAGGTGCTGCTTGAATGGTGTCGCACAGGCGCGGGGCTGGCACTCAAGTCCATGTGGGAAGTGGCAGACGACATCCATACCGGACGCCTGCAGGTGGTGCTGCCGGACTGGAAACCGCCCGGCCACGCGATCTATGCGATTTACCCGCACACCCGCCTGATGCCGACCCGGGTACGCGCTTTCATCGATTTCCTGGCGGAGACCTACGGATCTAAGCCCTATTGGGAGACCGGCGAAGCACGACCTGCGGTGCGGTGACCCCGTTCCAGGACATTCATCTTCGAAACACTTGTCGGGCGGCCGGCGTCTAGAGCGTGTCGCACTAGGCTTGCGGTTGACACATTTCAGTGATTTCGTGCGGGTAACACCATTGAAAAACGGGAACCCGGCATGTTTCGAGTATACTGCCTGTTGGGCATAGTCGCCGCAGCACTGGTCTTTGCCGTGCCGGGCCATGCCGGGAACCGGGTCGCCCTGGTGGTTGGAAACGCCACCTACACGCATGGCGGTGCCCTAGCCAATCCGACCAATGACGCAAACGATATCGCCGATGTGCTCGAAGCTGTCGGCTTTACCGTTATTCGGGCGCTCGACGTCGACAAGAACGCTTTCGACAGAAAGGTCCGGGCATTTTCAACAGCTCTCGAATTCGCCGACGATGCTGTGTTTTTCTATGCCGGACATGGTGTTCAGGTCGCGGGGCAGAACTATCTGATACCCGTCGATGCCAAACTCGAGACCGAGCGCGACCTGGATTTCGAGGCACTGCCCCTGAGTTTCGTTCTGCGGCAGATGGAGCTGCAGCGGGAGGGCCGAACCAATGTGGTGTTCCTGGATGCCTGCCGTGACAACCCTCTGGCAGGCAATCTTGCACGCTCCATGGGGACCCGCTCTTCGGCGGTCGGGCGGGGTCTTGCACAGGTCAAAACCGGGGTTGGCACTTTCATCGCATTTTCCACCCAGCCGGGGAATGTCGCGCTCGACGGCGATGGGCGTAACTCGCCCTTTGCAGCGGCTCTCGTCAAACGCATCGGCAAACCCGGACATAGCCTCGCAACGATGATGATCGCGGTTCGCAATGAGGTGCTGGCGGCGACCGAGGGCAGACAGGTGCCATGGGACCATTCAGCGCTTACCGGCGACTTTTACTTCAATCCTGAAAGCGGATCTGAACTCCTGTCGTCGACCGATCCGCAGGCCGACCACGCCGGAACAAACCAGCTGGAAGAACGCATTCGGGAACTTGAAGAAAAACTCCAACAAAAGACCAACGCAACTGACATGGTGGCGGCTGTCCGGCTGGCGCAGCTGAAAGAGCGTGTGAGGATCCTGGACGAGGACATGAAACGCGACATGCAGACTATTTTTCGCCTGCAGCGCGAAGGCTTCAAGGCAACCGATCAGCAGGAGAAAGCAAGACTTCGCACAGAGCTCTCCAGAATCCATCTGAGCATGGCCCGCAAGGGCCAGGAACGAAAGAAGCTGAATGAACTGATTGCAGGCATTGAAACCCAAGCCGGGCTGAAAGCGAAACCATAAGTTCAGGTTCAAGGATCAATTGCCGCCTCGTCCCGCCGAGCCCCTGCGCTGCAGGCATTTACGCGGCGGAAAACAAGTGTGAAACACTGGCTGCACCGGCCGCATCCGCGCGGGCGATTGCCACATTCCGGCCATTGACCTGTTCTACCAGATCATCGGGGCTTCAAGAGTAATGACTGGTTTTGCAGCTGCCTTGCCTACTGCAACCCGCGTCCTGCCGGACACGGACAAGCTACTGTAACACTTTGAATTCGATCAACTTTTCCGTCAAATATCGGCACTGATGTTTGGCGGGCAGATCCAGGCAAGGTTGGCAGTGCGGCAACCAGGGCGAGTATTATAAGAAGAGGATAATAAATGAAACTTTTCGCTGGAACTGTCGCTTCATTGGCAATGATAACCACCTTGAGCGGTGCCTCCATTGCCGCGGCTGCGGAACTTTGCGTCGGCTATGGGCCGCAAACGCCACGGGATATCGCCAGCACTGTTGGCACCAACGCCAGAACAATCAGTCTGGCCCCGTCATCCAATCAGATGAACCTGTGCAATATCCACACGCATACCAATGCCGAGCACAAAGGCCCGGGATTTTCGGTGTTTGCCGGCGACGGTGAGCATGGCGGTTACAAATGTAACGAAACCGACAGCCTGACCGATGCGGAATTGACCGACCCAGCACACGGCCACGGATCGTTTCACGGCATCAAGCCGGGTGATACAATTGAAGTGCACTGGGTTCACACGTCCTGCGACATCAAACCCGGCAAGGGCCTTGGTTCCTGCCTGAGCAAGACGTGTGCTAATCCTGAGCTGCGGGTCGAAACGCAGGTTTTTCTGGTTGTAAATGACCCGAAGGCACTGGATTTCAACACCTTCGCCTATGATGGCAATATGGCGAACGGCCTCCATCAGCCAAAGTCACTGCCGACCGGCACCGGTGATCCGGTGGTCTTTGCCGGATCGACGACAGGCCCCAAATATACCCAGTCTGCCTGTTCACCTCTGCTTGTCACATGGAGTGTACGGCCCAATTGCGCCAAGGTGGATGTGAACTCGCTTTATGAATGGGCGAAGAAGGGAAATGTGTTCGAGGAAGACCATTCCCACGGCGTACGCCAGCTCGTGACCGCACCGGAACTGCTGTCGCCAATCAACTAGGCAACAGGAACTGATTGTCGGTCTCGCGCCGGTCAAGACGCCTCAAATTTGCGATGTGCGCCAGTGCCTGTACCCAACGGTCTTCGGCACTGGCGTACACGCCAGACCATGGTCTAAGAGGAGGCTTTATTGATATGAGATCGCTATCTCTCCTGTGGGCGGCAACCTTCGCCCTGATTTTTATATTTCCCGCAGATACGGGCAGTGCCCAGACTAGGTATAATTTCAACCAGCAATCCGCGCCGCCGCCGCCGAAGCGGAAGAAGAATGGCCCACCCCCTAACGCCGGCTGGCAGGAATTGCGGGCGCTTCAGATGCGCAAGGAGTGCCGTATGTATGCGTTTCGCTATTGGCGCTACCATCCAGATTACCGGCATTGCCGCTACAACTGAGTGGTCGCGTTAAGTGTTCGCGGCAAACCTTGCATAGCTCTCGACCAATGCTGCTGCAGCAATTTCAATTTCTTCGACAGTGGTGGCCCGTCCGACACTCAGGCGAATGGCGCCTGATGCCTGTTCCGCGCTGAGACCCATAGCACGCAAAACATGGGACGGGCGTCCATCGCCCGATGCACAGGCAGCGCCACTCGATGCAGCGATGCTCGGCGTTGCCAGAAGCCAGTCCTCGGCATCGACACCGGGCACACGGACGGTCAGGCAGCCGGGCAGCCGATCATTCTCATGCCCTATCAGGAGCAGGTCAGGAATAGACGCCTGAAGCCCCCTATAGAGACGATTTGAAAGCTTAGATAGATGTCCGGCATCGCTTGCCAGTCCATCTTTGACCAGTTGCGCAGCCTTGCCGAAACCTGCAGCAAGCGGTGTTGGAACCGTGCCGGCCCGGAAACCACCTTGCTGCGCACCACCATAAAGCACCGGCTCAAGCTGTGCGCCGGCTATCAGGTAAAGTGCACCAATGCCCATGGGCCCATACATCTTGTGAGCTGACAGGCTCAACAGATCGACATTCAGGGCCACGACGTCAATGGGAATTCGGGAACCCGCCTGCACCGCGTCCGTATGAAACAAGACACCGCGTTCCCGGCACAGCGCACCGATCTCCGCCACCGGCTCGATGGTTCCGGTTTCATGATTGGCCAGCATGATTGAAACCAGGACGGTGTCGCCGTCGATTGCGTTTACGACGTCGTCTGGATCGACCAGACCGGATGCATCCACATCCAAGACTGTCAGTTCACAGCCGTCCCGTTCGAGGGCACGCGCCGTTTCGAGCACGCAGGGATGCTCGATTGCCGACACCACGACGCGACGCCTGCCCGATGCCCTGACGGCGCCTGACAGGGCCAGATTATTGGCCTCGGTGGCACCTGAGGTGAACAGGATTTCGTCCGGCCGGGCACCGATCAGGGCAGCGACGTCACCGCGCGCCTGGTCGATGCATTCCGCCGCCTTCCAGCCATAGGCATGGGTTGATGAATGGGGATTGGCAGGGCCTTGATCATAGACCGCATCCATTGCCGCACGCACGCGCGCATCAACCGGCGTGGTCGCCATGTGATCGAGATAGACCGGCAGCTTCATCGCGTCTCCCGCCGAAACAGAACCGGAAGGAATTGGCGAGCGCGCACACGCCCGCTCGCCTAGAGCGTGTCGCATCAATATGGGTTCATTTGACCGGATTTTCGCGTCTGCTGGCAAGGCACGGTCCACGCCGTGGTCTGGTTGACCACAAGTGGGCCGTAACGCCGTCCAGCGGGCGCGAAAACCCGGCCTTCGGTGGGCCAAATCAGCTCTCCGGCTGCGTTGCAGCGCTTGCCCGATGCTCTAGATCGCGCTGCGCGCCGCGCCTGACCGGTGAACTGATTTGGCACAATCAAACGAATCCATATTGATGCGACACGCTCTAGCCGCTGTTACTTCGGCAGCTCGCCCTGAACACCTTCGACGAAATACTGCATGGTCAAAAGACCCTTGTCGGAAATGTTCTCTCCTGCCGGCACCTTGGTCTGGCCGGTATTGTCGAGCACCGGGCCTGCAAAGGGATGTAGCTTACCGCTGGCGATATCGGCTTTCGCCGCCTCGACCAGCTTGCGCACATCTTCTGGCACCATGTCTCCCAGAGGCGACATTTCAACCATGCCGGCACCGATGCCGCCCCAGGTGTCGTCCGACACAGCCGTGCCGGCGAGTACTGCCTTGACCTTCTCTATGTAGAACTTGTTCCACACATGGGTGCTGGCGGTCAGATGCGCCTTTGGGCCGTATTTGGCCATGTCGGAGTGATAGCCGATGGCATAGACGCTACGGTCCTGGGCGGCCTGGACAACGGCAGTCGAGTCGGTGTGTTGCATCAGCACATCTGCGCCCTGGGCAATCAGGGTCTCAGCCGCTTCGCGCTCCTTGCCGGGGTCGTACCACGAGGACACCCAAACGACGCGTACCTGGCCGTCGGGGTTCACACTGCGCAGGCCACGGGCAAAAGCATTGATACCACGCACCACTTCGGGGATCGGGAAAGCGGCGACATAGCCCACCGTGTTCGACTTGGTCATCTTGCCGGCAATGATGCCCGCCAGATAGCGGCCTTCATAGAACCGGGCCAGATAGGTCGAAACATTCTTGGAACGCTTGTACCCCGATGAATGCGCGAATGTGACATTGGGAAACTGTTTCGCCACCTTCAGAGTCGGGTTCATATACCCAAAGGAGGTCGTAAAAATCAGCTTGTTGCCGTCTGCCGCCAACTGGCGGATGACGCGTTCGGCATCGGCCCCTTCAGGCACCGACTCGACGAACGAAGTTTTGATCTTATCGCCAAACTCGGCTTCGATCGCCTTGCGTGCCAGATCGTGCTGGTAGGTCCACCCGGCATCGCCGATCGGGCTGACATAGACAAAGCCCACCTTCAGCGGGTCATCGGCGCGGGCAAGACCAAGACCGGCCATTCCCACCACCGCAATCACCGCCAAGCTCACCACCAGACGGCGCCATCTGTTTAATTGTTTCATGTTTCGCTCTCCCTAATTATTGGTATTGGATAATGAGTTAACCCGTCTTATGCGCCTGGATGGAACGGTTTGCCAAGTGATGCCGGCGCATTGAGACGAATTTTCGTTGCATCGCGCGAGATCAGGGCAAGTACCAGGACAGTCGCCAGATACGGCAGCGTGGCGAGCAGATGCGAGGACTTGATAATTGTGAGTATCCAGTCACCGAGCGGATACGGCACCCAGGCGATGGCATTGGCAACCGTCTCACCGGCGGCCTGGACATGCAGGCTCAGGATTGTAATGCCGCCGAACAGATAGGCACCGATCAGGACACGAGCCGGCCGCCAGGTTGCGAACACCACCAGGGCAAGCGCGATCCAGCCTCGGCCCGCAGTCATATTCTCGGCCCATTGGGGCGTATAAACCAGTGACAGATATGCGCCCGCAAGACCCGCCATGCCGCCGCCGAACATGATTGCCATCAACCTGATCTTGACCACCGAATAGCCGATTGCGTGGGCGGCATCGTGAGATTCCCCGACCGCCCGCAGGATCAGCCCGCCACGTGTGCGGTACAGGAACCACGCCACGACCGCGAAAATGGCGACCGACAGATAGATCAGAACATCGTGGTTGAACAGCAACGGACCGATGACCGGGATCTGGCTCAAACCGGGGATCGCCACCGGACGAAGTCCCTCGATGGGCGTGCCGATATATTCCAGACCGACAAATGCGCTCAGGCCGACGCCGAAGATGGTCAGCGCCAGGCCGGTCGCCACCTGGTTGGTGAGGAGGAACTGCGTGAGCCCACCGAAGATCAACGACATCACGACACCGGCAGCAATAGCAGCCAGAATGCCGAGATAGGGATTGCCGGTCAGCACGGTGACAATGAAGCCGGTGACAGCCCCCATGAGCATCATGCCTTCAACGCCCAGATTGAGCACGCCCGACTTCTCGACGATCAGTTCACCCAGGGCTGCAAAGACCAGGGGCGTACCAGCCCGCATGGTGCCAACCACGATTGCAATAGCTGTATCAGCGCCGTCCATCGCCTCAGGCCTCCTTTTGCGGTGTCAGCATGCGAATGCGGTAACGCACCAATACGTCAGAGCCCAACACGAAGAACAACAACAGGCCCTGAAACACACCGGTGACCGCCAGCGGCAGGTTGAGATGGATCTGCAATTGCTCGCCGCCCAGATACATCAACGACATCAGAAAACTCGCCAGCAGGATGCCAAAGGGATGTAGCCGTCCAAGGAACGCCACGATAATGGCGGCGAAACCATAGCCCGGCGAGATGATCGGCTGCAGTTGCTGGATAGTGCCGGATACCTCCGAGATACCGGCGAGCCCGGCAAGCCCGCCGGAAATCAGGAAGCTCAGCAGCACAACTTTCTTGCGGCTGTAGCCGGCATAAGCGGCGGCCGCTGGCGCCTGTCCGGCAACCGACACTTTGAACCCCTGAAAGGTGAGCGACATGAAGACCCAGACCACGCCGACCAGGGCAAGTGCTATGATCACACCCAGATGCAGCCGTGTTCCCTCAATCAGTATGGGCAGTGCGCCATAGTCGTTGAACAGGCGGGTTTCCGGGAAATTATAGCCGTCCGGGTCGCGCCAGGGCCCGTGCACCAGGTAACCCAGTATCTGGATCGCGACATAGGTCAGCATCAGACTGGTGAGGATTTCATTGGCGTTGAAGCGGTTTTTCAACCAGGCGGGTATCGCCCCCCAGGCCATGCCCCCCAAACCACCGACTATGAGCATCAGCGGCAAAAGCCAAGGCCCTTCATCGCCCCAGAACGCAAGGGCAATGCCACTGCCGCAGACCGCGCCCATGGTCAATTGACCCTCGGCGCCGATGTTCCAGACATTGCCTCGAAAGCCGACCGACAGACCGATCGCGCAGAGCATCAAGGGGGTTGCCTTGATCGCCCATTCACCAACCCCATAGACACTGGTGAGCGGGCGCACGAAGAAGGTGTGGAGCGCGACCAATGGATCGCGGCCAAGCAGGGTGAACAGGATGACACCTGCAAGGACAGTCAGTGCCGCGGCAATCGCCGGTGACATGTACTGCATCCACTTGGAAGTGAACTGGCGTGGTTCGAGCCTAAGCAGCATGATTGACCTCGCCATCTGCGGCCTCAAACTGGCCGCTCATCCACAAACCGACTTCCTCGACATTGGTGTCCGTGATCCGTTTGATCGGCGACAGCCGGCCTTCGGCTATCACGGTGATCGAATCGCAGATTTCAAACAGCTCATCGAGATCCTCCGAGACGACAACCACGGAGGTGCCTTCCGCCGCCAGGTCGACAATCGCCTGGTGGATTGTCGTGGCAGCACCCACGTCCACTCCCCAGGTCGGATGGCCAAGAATGAGCAATTGCGGGTTCATGGTGATTTCCCGGCCAATGATGAATTTCTGCAGATTGCCGCCTGACAGGCTTTTCGCCTCCGCATCAATACCGGGAGAGCGGACATCGAACCGCTCGCGCACATGGCTTGCATAGGCACGCACCTTGCCGAACCTGACAAAGCCATTGTGCAGCATGTCCTCCTGATAGGCGGTGAGCAGGGCGTTATCAGCGAGCGACATTTCCGGCACCGCACCACGGCCAAGGCGTTCCTCGGGCACAAAAGCCAATCCCATGGCACGGCGTTCCGCAGGTCCGATCTTGGAAATTTCGGTGCCATTGAGTTCGATGCTGCCCTCGAGCGGCGACAACAGTTCGCCATTGATTGCGGATAGAAACTCTCTTTGCCCATTGCCCGCGACACCGGCGATGCCCAGAACTTCGCCACGGTGAACAGTGGCGTTGATGTTGGTGAGATCCGTGCCGTGAGGATCGGGTGACGGGATTGACAGGCCGCGCACCTGAAGGCGCACTTCGGTGTGGGGATCCTGCACGGTGCGCTTGCAGACCGGCAGTTCACTGCCGATCATCATCTCAGCAAGGCTCTTTGGCGTCTCTTCCCCGGGATTGCAATGGGCACTGACCTTACCGTGGCGCAGAACCGTGGCCTTGTCGCACAGTGCCTGGATCTCGTCGAGCTTGTGGCTGATATAGAGAATGCTGCAGCCTTCCGACGACAGACGGCGCAGGGTTTCAAACAGCTTCTCCACTTCCTGGGGGGTCAGCACCGAGGTCGGCTCGTCCATGATCAGGACTTTAGGATGCTGGACCAGGCAGCGAATGATCTCGACACGCTGGCGCTCACCGACCGAGAGCGCATGGACATGCTGATGGGGATTGATCGGCAGGCCGTATTTCTCCGAGATCTCCTGGATCTCGCTGGTCAATTTCTTCAGGTCGTGATTGTCGTCGATGCCGAGCGAAATGTTCTCCGCCACGGTGAGCGTCTCGAACAGGTTGAAATGCTGAAACACCATACCGACACCGAACCCGCGCGCCTGGCTTGGATTGGCGATCTGGACGGCTTCGCCGTTCCAGTAGATTTCTCCTGAATCGGCGCGAACAACGCCGTAGATAATCTTGACAAGAGTGCTCTTGCCAGCACCGTTTTCCCCCAGCAAGGCATGCACCTCACCATGACCGATCGCAAGATCGATATGATCATTGGCAAGAACACCAGGATATTGTTTGGTGATCCCGTTCAGTTCCAGCTGTGCTGTGTCCACCATGGTCTCCCCGTCTGGATGCAGCGCTGAACGCGGCACCCTCCCTTCCCGTGTTAATACATTACCTTGTCCGGCTTAGCGCGCCATTCCTCGAACACGTCGCGTGCCAGCTGAAGCTCCAGATGCACCATCGGTATCGCCCTTTCGGCGACGTCCTTTGGTATTTCGTCATAGATATGATCATCGTCGAAACCGATGTTGGCGGCATCCTTGCGGGTGTTGGCGTAGTAGACCGCATCTAGTCTCGCCCAGTAGATCGCCGACAGGCACATGGGACACGGTTCGCAACTGGTGTAGATCACACAGCCTTCGAGTGAGAAATTGTCCAGTGCCGTACAGGCTTCGCGGATTGCGACAACTTCTGCATGAGCAGTCGGATCGTTCGAACTGGTTACCCGGTTATGGCCTTCCGATACGACGCGCCCGTCCTTGACGATAACCGCCCCGAACGGCCCGCCTTCACCGGCGCGCATGCGTTCCGCGGACAGCTCGATCGCTTTGGTCATAAAATCATTATGGTGGTCAGACATTCAGTGAACTCTCAATCTTTGTGTCGTGCTCGCGGCCTGTCCGAACCTGTTCGAGCTTCATGAGAAGATCTGCGGCAACGGATGTGGCGATGACTTCGGGCTGTTTACCCTCGATACCCGCCAGCCCGATCGGACAGTGGATTTGGTCAATCTGGTCGTCTTCGAACATTCTGGCCTTCAGCCTCGAGGCAAACCGGGCTGCTTTCGTGCCGGAGCCGATAAGGCCGAGATAGGCGCTGTCGCGGCGGCGAAGCACCGCCTCGCAGAGTTCCTGGTCAAGCGCATGGCTATGGGTCATGACCAGATAAAACGTGTTCGGCGGCGCCTCCTCGACAAGATAGGCAGGCATTGCCGATGTCAGCTGGAAGACACCAGGCGGCAGTTCTGCGGGGAAGGCATCGGCGCGGCTGTCAACCCAGATGACCTTGAACGGCAAGGGCGAAAGCGCCTGCGCCACGGCGCGCCCGACATGGCCTGCCCCGAACAGCCATACCGGCTGGCGATTATCAACCAGGGTCTCGACAAGAGTGCAGGCACCATCTTCGAGGCGCACCTGAAATGCGACTTCTGTGGTTTCGAACATGCTCTGTGTTTGGGCCGCAAGCCAGGGATCATCACTGTCCAGGACCTCGTTTGCACTGATGGCGCTGCGTGCAAACGTTCCGTCCTCCCGCTTCTCGACGATCCGCAGAACAGCGGCCGGGGCCAATGCACGCATACGCACATGGTCTACCCAGGCAGCATCGGCGGTGGAGAACGGTTCAAACAGAAGTGTGACCACACCGCCGCAGCACTGACCGAGTTCCGGCCCAAGCGGGAACCGCCTGGTGCGGGTCTCGGATGCCTGGGCAAGGCTTGCTCGTGCGGCATTTAACGCTTCGAATTCAAGCTGGCCGCCGCCAATGGTGCCAAGGAGGTCGGTTTCAGTCACGATCATTCGTGCGCCCGGCTCACGCGGTGCGGAACCCTGAACGGTCAGAACGGTCACCAACACACAACCGTTGCCCTTGCGCAGCTCACCAGCCAGATCCTCAAGCCATTGGATCATGACGCGGCCTCCGCTGCGCGTGACCTGACATCGTCAAGCGCCATTAGCAGACATTCAGGTGTTGCCGGTGCGTCCAGGTTGGGAAACACTTTGTAATCGCCAACGGCTGCAACGGCATCGGTCAGCGCACTGAACACCGAAATGGCGAGCATGAGCGGTGGCTCCCCGATCGCCTTTGACCGGTATATGGTCTTTTCCACATTGCGCCCCTTGTCCCATATGCTCATGCGGAAGTCGTCCGGCCGGTCGCTGCAGGCGGGGATCTTGTAGGTCGATGGCGCATGGGTCTTGAGATCGCCGGCCTCGTCCCACCACAATTCCTCGGTGGTCAACCAGCCCATGCCCTGAATGAAACCGCCCTCGATCTGGCCCAGATCAAGTGCTGGATTGAGCGACTTGCCCGCATCATGGAGGATATCCACGCGGGTGACCCGGTTCTCGCCGGTCAACGTGTCGAGGAGCACTTCACTGACCGCAGCGCCATAGGCAAAGTAATAGAAGGGCCGGCCTGTGTGGTTCTCGGTGTCATAATGGATCTTGGGGGTGCGGTAGAAGCCGGTGGCGGAAAGCGAAATACGCGCCATGTAAGCATCGTTGACCAGTTCGCCAAAGGTCATTTCCCGGTTGCCGACACGCACCCGGTTGGGCAGGAAGACGATCTGGTCCTGCTCGACATTATAAGCGGTAGCCGCGTGATCGATCAGCCGGTCCTTGATGGTGCGGGCGGCCGCCTGGGCGGCCATGGCATTCAGATCGCTGCCCGATGACGCAGCGGTGGCCGATGTGTTCGGCACCTTGGCGGTTGTGGTCGAGGTGATCTTGACCTTTTCAATGTCGATCTGGAATTCTTCGGCAACCACCTGGGCCACCTTGGTGAACAGCCCCTGGCCCATTTCCGTGCCGCCATGGTTGAGATGCACACTGCCGTCCTTATAAACATGGACCAGGGCGCCGGCCTGATTGAGATGGGAGGTGGTGAAGGAAATGCCGAATTTGACCGGGGTCAGGGCAATGCCCTTTTTCAGGTGCCGGCTGGTCTTGTTGAAGTCACGGATGGCGGCACGCCGGTTGGCATAATCTGAAGAGACCTCCAATTCGGAAATCATCTCGCCGATGACATTGTCCTCGACCTTCATGTGATAGGGCGTGATGTCCCGGCCCTCGTCGCCGTAGAAGTTGAGCTTACGAATCTCGAGCGGGTCCTTACCGAGAGAAAAGGCGATTTCATCAATCACCCGCTCCATGGCGATCATGCCCTGGGGCCCGCCAAAACCGCGAAAGGCGGTACTGGACACGGTGTTGGTCTTGCAGCGATGTGACACGATCCTCGCATTACCCAGATAATAGCAGTTATCTGCATGAAACATCGCCCGGTCGCAAATTGCCGATGACAAATCAGCCGACATGCCGCAGCGCGCCGCCTGGATGTATTCAATGCCCAGGATGCACCCGTCATCGTCAAAGCCGACATCGTAGTCGATCCGGAAGTCATGCCGTTTGCCGGTCATGATCATATCGTCGTCACGGTCAAGCCGAACCTTGGCCGCGTGGCCGGTGTGGCGCACCACAAGGGCTGCGACCGCCGCCATCAGCGCCGGCTGGCTTTCCTTGCCGCCAAAGCCACCGCCCATACGCCTCAATTCCACGGTCACCGCGTGATCGGGCACGCCCAGCACCTTGGCGACATTGTGCTGCACTTCGCTTGGATGCTGGGTCGACGAATAGACATGAACGTCGGCGTCTTCACCAGGCAACGCCAGTGCGACCTGGCCTTCCAGATAGAAGTGATCCTGGCCACCCACGCGGAAACGGCCAGCCAACCGGTTGGGAGATGTATCCAGTGCTGAGCGGGCGTCGCCCAGCACCATTTTCTGATCCGGTAAAATAAAGGATTGCGCGTCCATGGCCTGATCGATGGTGATCAGTGGCTCCAGGTCCTGATAATCGATTTCAGCCAGTCCGGCTGCCGCCCGCGCATGGTCGATGCTGTCTGCGGCAACCGCGAAAATCGATTGGCCGATATATTCCACAAGACCGTCTGCGAATACCGGATCGTCGCCCATCACCGGACTGGCGTCATTGATACCCGGCACGTCGGCGGCGGTCAGAACACAGACGACGCCGGGTGCGGCGCGCACTGCTTCCAGATCGAGCCGTGTTAGGCGTGCATGGGCACGAGTGCTCATGGCCATATAGACGTGCAGCATGCCCTGCGGTTCGGGGATGTCGTCGATATAGAGTGCAGCACCTGCAACATGCTTTGCCCCACTGTCATGGGCGAGTGTGCCGTGTACGGCACCGCGGATTTTATCGACGCTTTGCACTGCCTCAGCCATGGGCGTGATCCGGCACAGACAAGACCCGTGTTTGGTCTTGCGGGTCAGTGGTTTCGAAAAAGAACTTCAGCAACAAATTCCGTGCAGCGCGCGCCCGGTATTCAGCACTCGCCCGCATATCAGTAAGCGGCGAATAATCCTGGTCCAAGGTAGCCATTGCAGACCTGACGGAGGCTTCTGTCCACGGCGCTCCGCGCAGTGCATTTTCGCAGGCCGCAGCGCGTTGCGGGGTGCCGGCCATGCCGCCATAACAAATGCGGATGTCGCCCACCTTGCCGTCTTCGATATCAACCCTGAAAGCGCCGCACACCGCTGAAATGTCCTGATCGAACCGTTTCGACAGCTTGTAGCAGCGGAAGGCAGCCCTATCACCGATGAGAGGAACAATCACCTGCTCCACGAACTCACCCGGTTGCCGGTCCTGCTGGCCATAGGTAATGAAGAAGTCCTCGAGCGCCAGGGTGCGTTGCCTATCGCCACAGCGCAGAACAAGACGGCTGCCCAATGCGATCAGGGCTGGAGGCAAGTCTCCAATGGGCGAACCATTGGCGATATTGCCGCCGATGGTGGCGACGTTACGGATCTGCAGTGAGGCGAAACGGCGTATCAGTTCGCCAAGATCGGCGTAGTGGCGCCCGAGTTCATCGTGCAACTGGGACAATGTTGCGCCGGCACCGATGGAAATATCCTCCGGCCCGGTCTCGATGGCTTTAAGGCCGGGTATGTTTCCAACATAAATCAGGGTGTTCAGATCACGGTGCTGTTTTGTCACCCAAAGACCGACATCGGTGAGCCCGGACACGATATGTGCATCGGGGTACTCTTTGCACAGCGCGGCAAGGTCATCGATCGTGGCCGGGGCATAATAGCTCCGTCCCTGCCCGTTGATCTGAACCGTGGCACCGTCCTGCCAGGCGCTGAGTGTTTCGCTGGTTTCATGTGCTACGCGGCTGAACTGATCATCGACCTCGCCCTGCATGGCCTCTTCTCCAGCATCCAGTATCGGACCATAGCCGGTGCAACGACAGAGGTTTCCGGCAAGGACGTCTTTAAGCTGTGCGCGATCCGGTTTTGCATGGTTCAGGGTCTGGGCACAGAGCGACATGACGAAGCCTGGAGTGCAAAAGCCGCATTGCGAGGCATGGTGGTCGCACATCGCACGCTGCACAGGGTGCATGGCACCATCCTCGTCACCCAGATGTTCGACTGTGATCAACTGCTTGCCATCAAGCAAGGGCACGAACTGAATGCAGGAATTGACCGCGCGATAGGTCATGCCTCCCGCGTCAGGTTCGCCGATGACCACGGTGCACGCCCCGCAGTCGCCTTCGGCACAACCTTCCTTGGTGCCCATCATCCGCTCCGTCTCGCGCAGGTAGCGCAGCACGGTCATGGTGGGATCAACCGCATCAAGCTGCCGTTTCTCGTGTCCCAGCATAAAACGGATTTGCTTGCGCATCAGCTGCCCCGGTAGGTGGAATAAGCGAAAGGTGAAAGCAGGATCGGCACGTGATAATGCTGATCAACGTCAGAGATGCCGAAGCGGATCACCACTTCATCGAGGAATTTGGGATCGGGCAGATCAATCCCGAGCGCATCGAAATAAGCTCCGGCATGAAACACCAGCTGATACTGTCCCTGAGAGAAACTCTCGCCCTCAAGCAGGGGCGCGTCGCAACGGCCATCTTGATTGGTGACCGCTGTTGCAACAACGCTCCCAGCTGCGTCACCATCAAGCCTGTACAACTCCAGGCGCACTCCAGCCGCCGGCCGGCCCAGGGCCGTGTCGAGTATATGCGTGGTCAGCCGTCCCATTGCCGCGGGTCCTCCCTCATTGATCGCCACGGAGCGGATACAAGTTTCGCATGATAGCCTCATTGGCGGCGTTCATGGCACCGGTTTTGACAAGGTCGTGCCCCGAAAGACTATCAATTTATTTTTGATAATAGCGCAGTTTATCAAGTTTTCCTAAAAGCACGTAAATGACCCGAATTGCGGTTCCCCCAGTCGGGTATGTGCTCTAAAACATACTGAAAGCCTGATCAATCAGCTGCCCAAGGAAACATGGTGAACAGCTCCAACCGCATCATCATCGACTGCTTGCAGTACTGCAAATGGTCGCCTGAAATTTTCGCCGAAATGCAGGCCGGCGGGGTCAGCGCAGTTCATGTCACCATCTGCTATCATGAGCAGTTTCGCGAAACCGTCAGCAATATGGAGCAATGGAACCAGTGGTTTCAGGTGCATGACGACAAGATCATGCCGGGTCGCACCGCCGAGGATGTCCGCCGTGCCCGGGATTTGGGCAAGACGGCCATTTTTTTCGGGTTTCAGAATTGCGCACCCATAGAAGACGACATCGGGCTGGTGGAAATCGTTCACCAGCTGGGCGCCCGCTTCATGCAGCTCTCCTATAACAATCAAAGCCTGCTGGCGACCGGGTGTTATGAGGCGGAAGACCCGGGCATTACCCGGTTCGGCAAACAGGCGATCAAGGAAATGAACCGGGTCGGCCTGGTGGTTGACATGTCGCACAGCGCCGACCGCTCGACACTGGAGGCAATCGAGCTGTCCGAGCGCCCAATCGCGATCACCCATGCCAATCCGGCCTTCTGGCATGCCGCCCGGCGCAACAAGTCAGACGACATCCTCAAGGCACTCGGGCAAAGCGGCGGCATGCTCGGCTTCAGCCTTTATCCTTTCCACCTCAATGGCCAGAGCGCCTGCCGGCTTGATGACTTCTGCACCATGATTGCCCAGACCGCCGACCTGATGGGGCTCGACAATATCGGCATCGGGACCGACCTGTGTCAGGGCCAGGATGACGCCGTGGTCGAATGGATGCGCAACGGCCGCTGGACGCGCGAGAAGGATTTCGGCGAAGGCAGCAAGGACAATGCGGGCTGGCCGGAGCCACTTACCTGGTTTGGCGGCAACCGCGATTTCGGTAATATTATTGAAGGTTTGCGGGCAAAAGGCTTCAGCGAGGCTGAGATTGACAAGGTGATGGGGCTGAACTGGTTGCGGTTTTTTGAGCAGTCATTCGGCCCGCAAGCTTGAGGGCGGCCACAATGACAAACGATCTCCAGGCGGCAATTGAAACGTCTGAAGCTTTGAAAGTGGCGTTGCGTCCGCCGGACCATGTTGCCCGGCTTGACCGCATGGGATCATATTTTCAGACACCGATCAGTTTCATGCGCACACTGATCCGGCGCATGCACCGCGAAAACTGGCGATTTACCACCGACCGGTTCGAGCTCGACGCGGACGGCTTCGGCCGGGTGGTCTACATGATCCACACACCACACGGCGCATTCAGTTTTGTTGCATTCTCGCATGACCTTTCCCCGGAGGAGCGAACCGACCGGGTGATCGCCGAGCGGTGGGATGCAACCTTCACCCTGCATGACGGCCCGGTCGACGAGGCCGATCTGGACCGCCTTGAACAAAATGTTCCGCTGCAGGAAACCGGGCGATGCTCGGCCCAGGAATTGGTGTTGAGCCGCGCCAACAAGTCGGTCAGGCTGTTTGACTACGTCACCCGCACACTTGCCGAAGGCAAGCAGCCCGATATCAGGGAGTTGGCCAAGATCGGCTACCTGATGCGCACGACGGCGGTCTATGGCAACGGCAAATTCGGCATGGGCGATTTTGCAAACCTTCACGACGCACCGGTGCTCAATGCGCCGTTCCAGGCGGAACTGTTGGCGGTCTATATGATCCGCCATTTTTCCGTGGCTCTGATTGAACATGTGGCGCGCATGCGTGCCCCTGAACATGCCGTGCCCCTGGCTGCGGCCCAACGGCGGCTCCTGGGCATCGGCAATGCCACCGGCCTCGGCATGGCGCCATTTTTGATCAAACACCCGATCCTCATTCACAAGTGGCTATGTGCGCGGGAAACCGCGCTGGCGCGGGTGCGCGGCATAGATCAGGCGGAGGCGGCAAAACGGTCTCGCTTCTCGGACCTGCTCGACCGGGCGACCGCCCATGTGGCGGAATGGAATGTCGAAGACAGCCGCCAGCAGAACCGGATCGAAACCCTGCGCACCGAACTGGCCGACCTGCGGCGTGACCTGGATAACACCCCTGACGATGTGCTGCCCGAACAACGGCCCTGGGATAACCTGTTCCGCCGGATCGAAGCCCGGTGCAGCCTGGAAGCGCAGGAACTAACCGTCAGTCTTCTTCTTGAAACCTACGCGGAATTGATCTGCGACCTTGAAACCGAAATGGCGTCTAACGAGATCGAGACCACCCTTCCCGCCATGCGGCTCGGTGAGCTCAAAGCCATCATCGAAAAAGACTACCGCTGGGCGCTCGACATCGATTTTTCGTCTCCGGAAGCGCAGCATTATTTCTGGTATTATTCCGAAGACAAGGAAGAACCCCGGCGGGGGCCAAGGTTCGAAGAGCCTGGTGCTGAGTGCGAAATGCGCCTTGGGTTCGGCCGGGAGGTCAACGGCCTTTACGCGGAACTGGCGCGCCTTGACGGCGATGGCCTGAACAATCTGACGGCGGAATTCCTGCTGCGCCGGCCGAAATGGCGCTCGACCGTGAGACGGGTGCAGACGCTGACCCGTTTCCCCTATGGCGAGATCCGCAACAATCTGCTTGGCCGGGATTGCCTGCCGATTGACCTGTTGCGCTGCAAGCTGTCTTTCTTCGGCGCCACGAAATTTGATCCGAAGTCGGACTTGTGGACCCGGATCACAATGTATCAGGGAGCACCGCATATCGACGAACTGGGTGCCGATGACGTCGACGACTGGGCATTCCCGGTGACAGGCAGTTCTGGAGCTGCACCGTGAAGACCTCCTATGATGAGGTCCGGCGCATGGCGTTTCGCGCGCTTGACGGCGCCCGGAGCCCGGCCGGCATCGACGAGGACAGCGCTCACGGGACGGCCTGGCTGGAGGCTATAGATCTGCCCGGCATGACCCTGCTGGCGGATGCCATCGACACCAGCGAACCAGACCGCCGGGCGCGTGGCCTGTCATCCGGGCAGACCGGTGAAAGGGCATGGCGGATCGATGCTGACGGACTATCCTGCGCCTTTTGTGCTGCCACCGTCATCGACTTGCTGATCGCTACTGCGGAAACCGGCCCGGATGCCTGCTCTACGATAGAGTTGACTGATGCCAAACAACCCTTGTTCCTGATCCCCATGGCTGCACGCTTCTGCCCGGATGGTGGCAGCATCCAGATCACCTGGCGGCAAGACGGGAAAGACCAGGCGTTTACCGTGACACTGTCGGGCGTGTGGCTCAACGAAACCAGCACCGGGGACAGCGACGGACCGGATGCGTCAAGCACCGGTTCTGTCACTCTGACCAGCCGGGCGGTCAGTGGCTTGGACCAGATGTTGGGACGCAGGATCGACCAGGGGCTTGCAAGCACCCTTCGCCAAGGCCTCGACGTGGACGACAATGCCTATGCCCGCATTGCCGCTTATGCCGCGAAAATCCTGGTTCCAGAAACCGCCACATCGCGGGTCTCGGGCGCCGGCGCCGGGCTGACCGACAACGATTAGGGCGTTTTAGGAACGTTCCTGTGTATTTATTGTGATGACGGCCAGCGCTATGCTTTGAACCAATCAGGCGACAAGGCATTGGCCCATGGCACCCAATTACACACATCGCGACTACGCCACATTCAAGGCGATGTTGCCGGACGTCTCCGGCAACGAGGTGAATGGGTTGGGTCACAGTGGTCCAGAACAGCCCCGGCCGTTTTTCTGGCATCCGCCGCAGAAACAGGATTTCGGCGACCTGCAACAGGAAATCGTCGCGCATCACCGCCAGGCGCCTGAAATCGAAAAAAGCTATTCCCGCAATGCCGATCGCGGACCGCGGGCAATCCGCAAAACGCCGGATCCTGAGCTACGCCCCGATCACGAATGGACCTACCGGGTCAAGGAATTCGCGGCCATGAATGAGGCGGACCTGGTCGGGGTGACGGCGACCCAGAGGGAATATATCTATCAGGGTTATGACATCCCCTACCCCTGGCTGATCATGCTCGGGGTGGCGATGGATCACGAGACATTGGCCACCGCGCCCAGCACAATCGACGATATGCGCTCAGCAGCCGAAGTTGCGGACAAATATAATCAGGCGGCACGGGCTGCCCGCAAACTCGCCAATTTTATGCTCGCGGCCGGCTACAACGCAAAAACCTATCCGGGGCCTCTGGCAACCGCCCTTAACATGATACCGGCGGCAATCGAGGCTGGCCTTGGCGAACTCGGCAAGCATGGTTCGATGATCAACCGGGAATATGGCTCGTCATTCCGTTTGTCCGCGGTTGCCACCGATATGCCGCTGGTCGCCGACCGGCCGGATGAATTCGGCGCCGATGAATTTTGCGTCAATTGTCAGATTTGCGCCAAGGCATGCCCGCCGGAAGCTATCCTGCCGAAAAAGCAGACCGTGCGCGGCATCGAGAAATGGTATGTCGACTTCGACAAATGCATTCCCTATTTCGGTGAGACGTTTGCCTGCGGGATCTGTATTGCCGTGTGCCCGTGGAGCCGGCCGGGCATCGGACAAGGGCTGATTGCCAAACTCGCACGCCGCCAGGAACGAAAAACGCCAAAACCCGCTGACACCGTGTGATGTCAGCAGGTCCTGGAACTTTTCAAAACCAAACCGGTCCAATCAGGAAGAATGGTGGCGCTTGGCGCGCATAACACCTTCGCGCAAGAGCTCGATATTCGCCTGCACATGCGGATTATCGGGATCCATCTGATGCGCTGCAAACAGCTTTTTCTTGGCTTCCAGAAGCTTGCCCTGCAACAAATAGGAATAGCCCATATTGTTGAGAATGGTGGCCGATGGACCGACCAGGGCGATGGCTTTGTGATAAGCCTTTTTCGACAGATCGAACCGGCGCAGACGGTCGTAGGACGCCGCCAGGCCAACCCAGGCATCGACATTGTCCGGACGCTGTTCGGTGACATGAAGGAAATGCTGTTGAGCCAGTCCGTAATTAGCCTGTTCAAACTGCAGCCGTGCTTCCTTCATAGGATTTTCGACCGGAGCATAAGGCAATTCGGTGTTTTCGATCTCCGGCACCCAGGTATCAATCGGATACGGGTCTGAGATCTCATTATCGGCGACACTTAGGTTCCCCGGATCCATTGTGGTGCATGCCGTCAGGCTAGACACCAGCAACAGACTGCATGCCGCAAGTCGCAACTTGGTAGACATCTTACTTTTCCCTGCCCTTACTTTTTCCCAGCTTGGCGAGTAACGCCAACTTAGTTCAGATTGTACACTAAGCCTTTGAATTTGCTGTAAAACGCATCGAGAAAAATTATCTAAAATTGTCATTATTTGATTCAGGTTTTGTTAATGTAATCCCGGTGTCCCGGCAGGCGCGAAAACCAGGTCAAATCGATCCGATATCAACAGGCCCTAGAACGGCAAACGCCGCACCACCGTGATGGTGGTGCGGCGCTGGCACATGGACGAGGTGCGCTGGAAATCGGCCGGAGGAAAGAGGTCTGACCCGTGTTCTGGACAGCCTCCAGGCTCCAGCACTACTGGGTCTGCGATTCTTCCGCTTCCGGATTCGGCGCAGCGCTTTCCGTATTGCTTTCGACCGCCGTCGGCTTCTCGACCTTGTGGTAGTTGTCCATCGCCCCATTGATCCTTTGACCATCGAAATGGATGTGGGTCCTATAGGCGTGGCGCGGCCTCGGGTTGATTATGTGAACCGCCTTGTTTCTCGAGACCGCATCGCCGGCCCCCAGGGTAATCCGATCATTGCGATCGAGATATTCAGGAGGTGTGGCACAGCCAGTCAGGATCGCCATGGCGCCAATTACGGCCGCCGAAGCGATCAGGGTTTTACGCTTACTTGTCATGATAGTTCCTCGCTCCGGTGCCACCCAGGAAACCGTAATAGGTGACAGTTTTTGTCTGTTCCGGCCGATAGCTGGAGGGAATGATGTGACCGTGAGGCCCGTGAATGAGGTCTCCGGACTTGAAGTAGCTGATCACGTCCTGGGGCACTTCCATCTTGCCGTTCAGGAAGAAATCGACATCATTGCCGGGCTGGAGATTGTCCAGCGGCGTTGCCAAACGCTGGTTCGGTGACGCCGGCTCGACCAGCCTGGGGGTAACGATAATCACCAGGTCCGTTTCCTCCTTTTGATAGGAAGACGAGCGGAACAAGGCGCCCAGAACAGGCACGGAGCCGAGCCAGGGCAATTGCTTCACGGCCTTACTGTGGTTGGTCTGCAACAGACCGGCAATGGCGAAGCTTTGTCCGTCACGCAGTTCCACGGTGGTGTGGGCCCGGCGTACAACCAGGCTTGGAATTTCCACATTGGCCAGACGCAAGGTGTTGGTCGGGTCAAGCTGTGAAACTTCAGGCTCAATCTCAAGATTGATCAAGCCATCGGCAAGAACCGTCGGGGTGAACGACAAACCGACACCGAATTTCTTGAATTCGATACGGATTTCGTTGTTATCCGCACCCACCGGGATCGGAAATTCACCGCCGGCAAGAAAACTCGCGGTATCACCGGAAAGCGCAACCAGATTTGGTTCGGCAAGCCGGCGCGCCAGTCCGTTTTCCTCGAGCGCTTCGATCAGCACATCGGCATCGACACCGCCACTCAGCAGAGAGCCGAGAATGGCGCCAAAAGGCGTGGTGGCGTTGATCAGACCGTTGCCGGTCAGCGCTGTGAACTTCTTGCTGACAACATCCCATCTGACGCCAAGCTCACGGCCTGCCGTACGCGAGGCTTCGACGAACCGCACTTCCAGCATGACCTGCTGCGCGGAACCGACGCTCAACGCATTGCTGACCGCGTCCGGAGCAAACTGATTGGCCAGGTTCAGGACCTTGGTCAATGACGGTGCGTCAGGCACGGTGCCGCTGAGAAGCAAACGGCCGTTGACCGAACTCACCTTGATCCTGGCGCCTGTGACATTGTCCTTCAGGGTGTTGGTCAGGCCGCGCGCGTCATAAGCGACTTCCAGATCGAGAACACCGAGAAGTTCTTTGTTCTTGTCATAGATCGACACATTCGTCGAACCTACCCGCTTGCCCAAAACATATATCGTGTGGTTGGTCAGCGGCAGGACATCGGCAATTTCGGGATCACCGACCAGAACCTCTGCGAAAGGTTCATCGACCTCAATTGTGTCCGACTTCTGTATCGTGACCCGCAAACGGCCCATGTGGCTGTTTTCCGAGAGCCGAAACACATTAGTGCGGGCATCGGCGCTGTCAAAACCCCAATATGTGGGCTGCAGGCCTGTGAAAGCTACTATAAGGAGGGTACATATGACCCATGCCAAGCTGCGGCACACTCGTGACGCTCCCGGCGACGTCAAAGACGCCTGTTTCTGCTGCAAAATCATTGCGTTTACCAGCCTTTCCCTGTCCTAGGTTGTGCCGTTCAGCACTGCTTATTCGCCGGACCGTGTTTCCCGCACGGCCCGAACCGCAGTATCAGAACGGTTTTACTGCCTCCGGAACGCTATATTCGCTCCGTTCTATTCCTCGTGTTACGCCGACAATCGAGTAGTCTTCCGTCATCACCAACCGGCCAGACGGTGTGTCGGGATCGGTTTTCGGCGTTGATGCTGCCGGACGTTTGCTTACGCTGAACCGCGACACCGTTTGGTCCGTGGCGGGCGTATTTGTCTGTTGGTTTGGCGTTGACCGCCGTGATTTGAGCCGGACGCTCAGATCAGACATGGTGACACGCCTGGTTTTATTGGCGCTGTTGTCGCCAGTACTTTGCAGAGCGAGGTAAAGCTTCCCGGTGGATGCCGCCAAAGCCACTTTCTGCGCCTGCAGGGTGGCAACCTCTATGGTCACCGCCTTTGCGTATCCAGCCCGTGAGTTTTCCGCCTTGCCTTCTTCCTCGACAATCTGGTCGAGTGCCAGCACGCGCACACCGCTCAACAGCACTTCGTTGTAGGTCTGATCGGGCCTGCTGCTGGAACTTTGAACCTTGGTCCAGAGCACATCCACCCGATCGCCGGTGGTGACCAGTCCGGCCACACCAAGAACGTCATCGACGCGAATGGTGACAGCCTTGTGGCCTTCTTGAAGCATTGCGGACAACGAGGCCGACTGGCCCGGTCCGGTAATCTTATTGTTCAAAATCGGCTCATTCGCCGCCATGGGCATAAGCACGACCCGCGCACCGTCACCGCTCATCAGATCGGCGGTCGACAGAAACGATCCTTGCGGAACCGCGTCCGAGACCCAATCAATTTCCTTGAGAACACCCGGTGTCAATTTCGTGCCATAGCTCAGGGACTTGGCTGCAACAACGACACGCATACTTGAGGTCGTCGGCGCAGGCTGATCAGTCTCTGCTGCCCGCATGGCATCGAACTGTGCCTGGAACCATGCATTGGAGAGGTAAACCGCACTCCCCGCACAGACTATTGCAAGACTGAGAGCAAGGATCAGCTTTAGGCGAATTTTACGCCCACTAATCGCTGCAGTTATACCTGAATCACCGAAATTACCGAGGTTTCCAGATGGTGCCGAAACCTGTTCTGTAAATTTGTGCATCTTTTGCTACCGCCGTTTGCCCACCAATTTCCATGTATTTTCAATGGAAATTGGGCGGAACGCCTATTTAACTCTGGCGCACAGTAGCAAAGCCAACTGAAGTTTCTGCTTAGATTACAAGAGAAATACTTGTCTTATTGGATTCAAATTCAATTCAAATTTTAATGAAATTGGCCCGCCCTACAAATGCAAGCCGCGTTCAAGGGCGGCAACACATGTTTCAGGGGCCTCAAGCTGCAGCATGTGGGTTGTCGCCGGCACAGATTCGTAGTCGATCCCCAGTTCCTGTGCCAGAGCGCTACAGACCTGCGAGGGGCCGTCCCTGTCTGAAAGCAATGGATCGGCACCAATTATCTTGCTCGGCACATCCAATCCGCCAGCAAGTGCCGGCCAAACGGTGCCGTCACGGTTGGTTTCAAATATCTGCGCTTCATAATCGCGGGGACAGGCAAGATCCCACCGCGAAGATGACGGATTTTGGCGCAGGGTCGCCCGGGCGAAAAGATCATGCGCCCCAGGCCTCCACCGGGAAAACTGGGGGCGGGACGACAGTAAAGAAGAGAAATCCTCAATGTTCTCATAATGTTCTGGACGGCGCCGGGCCAATCGCGCCATACGGTCCAGATGCTCCTGCTGTACCGCCAAAAGCGGGTGCCCGGCAGGGGGATAAAACGGCGGATCGAACAGGATCAGCCTGGACCATCTGGTACCGCCGGCAAGGACCTGCCTGACCGCTGCGACAGCTGACAGGGAATGAAATACGCCGATCATCGGCTTGCCGCCGAAGCGGGCGCTGATCTGGTCCTGGATTTCGTCCATATCCTGGCCAATTCTGTCCCAGTTGTGGGCCTCGAATGTATGGTGCGGGTTGCGGCCGTGATTGCGGACATCAAAGACTATGAGATCATAGCGGTCGCACAAAAGCTGCCAGAACGGCAAATAGGCATCGATCGCCAGGCCATTGCCGTGGCTGAGCACCAGCCGTGGACCATCTGAGACGCCATATCTGCGCAGGACTATGGTGGCGCCGTCCGACATGGAAATGTTTGCAATCTGATTGGGTTCTGGAACCTCGAGCCGCTGCACACACTTACTCCAAATACACCAGGAGCCGTATTCTGAGACGCCTGGCATTGATTCACATCTTGCACTCAATGGCGCCCCCACCTATAGCCGATCAGAACCTAATGTGCAGCGGTTTCCCGGCTGTTGCCGATCCGCAGGAAAGGACGATTATGGCAGGCCCTCTTGGCGATATCCGGGTGCTCGATCTGAGCCGTATTCTGGCTGGCCCCTGGGCCGGACAGACCCTTGCCGATCTCGGTGCAGAAGTGATCAAGATCGAGCGACCGGGCAGTGGTGACGACACCCGCGGGTGGGGACCGCCCTTTCAGCCTGACCGCCCGGACGGCACACGCGGTGATGCTGCCTATTTTCTTTCGGCGAACCGGGGCAAAGCCTCCGTCTGTATCGACATGGCGGACCCGCAGGGACAGGAACTTATCCGCAAGCTCGCAGCTGAATGCGACGTGCTGCTGGAGAATTTCAAGGTGGGCGGTCTGGCGAAATACGGCCTCGATTATGAGAGTTTGCGGACGATCAATCCGCGATTGATCTATTGCTCGATCACCGGGTTTGGCCAGACCGGCCCCTATCGACACCGAGCAGGCTATGATTTCATGATCCAGGGCATGGGCGGGATCATGAGTGTCACCGGCCAACCGGATGGGGCGCCGGGAGCCGAGCCGATGAAATGCGGCGTCGCCTTTGCAGATATTTTTACCGGCCTGTATTCGGTGATCGGCATCCTGGGTGCGCTGCATGATCGTGCCACCACCGGCCGCGGTCAACATGTTGACATGGCACTGCTGGACGCCCAGGTCGGCGTGCTCGCCAATCAGGCGCTCAACTACCTTGTCGGAGGCACGGCGCCGCCGCGCCTGGGCAATGCCCATCCGAACATCGTGCCCTACCAGGCATTGCCGACAAGCGACGGATTTCTGATCATCGCCATCGGCACCAACCGGCAGTTTTCGAAATTCTGCGAGATTGCCAGCCTGGATAAACTCGATACGGATCCACGATTTATCACAAATCAGGACCGCGTCGTGCACCGAGACCAACTTATTCCGCTTGTTGCCGAAGCACTCAAGGCGCGTACCACCGACGACTGGATCGCAACTCTTGAAGCGCATGCAATCCCGTGCGGACCGATTGCCGACATTGCACAGGTTTTCGACAACCCTCAGGTTCAGGCACGCGGGCTGGGCATCGATCTGGAACGGCCATCAGGTGAAACCACACCGGGTGTCGCCAATCCGATCCGCTATTCTGAAACGCCGATCGAATACACAAAGGCGCCGCCGGCGCTTGGACAGGACACCCGCGACATCCTCACGCGCATTGGCGCACTGAGCGACGAGGAGATCGACCGGCTGATTGAAGAGGGCACGATTTCGGAATAAACGCCGTCTGGGCCGGACAACATCTGTCATTATTCCACCACACACGGCGTACAGGGTCGATGCCGGTTGATGAGCTGTGAAATTATGCCATTACGAGAACCGGACCAACAAGCTGGAGACCAGACAATGCGCATCGCAACATGTCTCACTCACATCGCTTTCTTTGCCTGGGCGACAATCGGCTCAATGACATATTCCTTTGCCGGGACAGATGTCGATCTATCCAAATACGCCGCATCCTCGGCAAACCTGAGCGCTTTGGCAGCCGCGGTGTCTCTGGTCGAGCCCTGTGGTGGCGCCATCGCCTTCAATGAAGAGATTGTCGAGTCCTATGGTGTTGTGGAACTCACCGTGAGCTGTACCGGCGGCAGCGCACCGCAGCCTGTGATCCTGAGGTTCGACATGCTTGAGAATGGCAAATTGCGGCCGGCATCCTTTGCGGTCGGTGGTTAGAGAAAAAAACGCCCCCTGCAGATATCCGCAGGGGGCGCCAATTTCCGTTCGCCGCCGTATTACGTCGCGATGGCGAGTTCTTCACCGAAAATGTAACGTGTCGGGTGCAGCTTGAAACCCAGCAGTTTCTTGTCATGAACGACATACAGACCGCGCCACAAAGGCTGCACGATCGGGCCGTCTTCCTGCATGATCTTCTCAAGCTCGCCGATGAGTTCAGACCGCTTGGCGATGTCGAGCGTGCCTTCGGCCTTGGTCAGGGTCTTGTCGAATTCCGGATTGTTGTAGTGGGTTTCATTCCAGGGTACGCCGGACCGATAGGCAAGACCCAGCACCATGAAGCCGAGCGGACGGTGCGCCCATTCGGTGAAGCCGAGCGGCACCTTGGTCCACACATCCCAGAATTTCGATGACGGTATCACGTTGATCTTGCAGCGAATGCCGGCTTCCTTCCACTGTGAGACCATGGTCTCGACAGCGGTCAGTTCCCAGGTCGGGTCCGGCTTGCAGTTGATCTCGATATCGATGCCATCGGCATGGCCGGCTTCGGCCAACAAGGCCTTGGCGGCGGCGATGTCCTGCTTCATCAGTGGCAACTTGTGATAGTCCGGATGGATCGTGCTGACGTGATGATGCTCTGCAATGGTGCCAAGATCGCGGTGTGCGATGGTCAGCACCTGCTGCTGGTCAGTGGCAAGGCGCATGGCCTTGCGGATGCGCGGATCCTTGAAGTCATCCTGGTCAACCTGCATGCGCACCACTGCCGTTGCGGCGGTGACGGCCTGGTAGAGGTTGACGTGATCCATGGCCTTGTAAAGACCGATTTGCTCGATGTTGCCGTTATAAATACCATCGACCTGCTTTGACGCAACGGCTGCTGCTTCGGCCGCCGGATTGTCGCCGAGATCAATATATTCAAGCTGATCGAGATATGGACCTTCGCCCCAATAGTCGCTGCGGGCCTTGAGTACCGCCTTCTGGTTGACGCCATAGTCGACCAGATCAAACGGGCCTGTGCCGTTGGAGCCTGCGCCAAACTTGCCGCCTTCCTCAGGGTCGAGGATGGCGAACGGATAATGAAACATGTGCTCGGGCACCGCCACCTGCGCTTCCTGCAGGTTCAGGCGCAAGGTCGCATCGTCGACGACCTCGATGGCATTGGCATCCCACAACACGGTGGATTTCTTCATATTGCCATCGGCGTCTTTTTCGCCGGTTTCGACTTCCTTGAGCATGTAGCCCTTCATCAGACCGACGACCGATGAACCAACCGCTGGATCGAGGCACTGCCTGATGTTCCAAGCAGCGTCTTCGGCGGTGAATTGACGACCGTTGCGCCACTTCACATTACGGCACTTGAACGTCCAGGTCTTGAGGTCATCGCTGGCTTCCCAGCTTTCAAACAGCATCGGACGGGTGACGTTGTCCTGACCGGTCTTGGTCAGATATTCATGCACGCCACGGCCGATATTGCTGTCGTAAATCCACGAATAGGTGTGCGGATCGGAGATCTTCGGGCAGCGCATGGAAATCTTGAGGGTGCCGCCCTTGGGCATGTTGGCCGCCCGCGCCGGCGGCGCGAAAGGCTGGCCGGTTATCTTGCCCGCCCACATATAGGCAGCCGTGGCGGACATGCCGAGCAGGGTTGCATAGCGCAGAAACTCGCGGCGCGAGATCTGTTTTTCCGCAAGCTGTTCTTTTAGTTTTGGTATCCAGACATTTTCTCTTTCAGACATTCTTTTCCTCACCTTTATCGGTCCAACCGGTGATTTCACACTGCTGTCGACGACGCAAGTATGGCATCAACACGCAAGTCAGACTTCGTACTAAGACCCCGAAACATGTGCGTACCGTCGGTCTAGAGGCCTTCCCGCCTACCAGTTTAAGGGGTACGGGCATGTTGGGCAAAGCCTTTAAGCGACGCTTTGCAATGCCCGGCGACAGGATCGCCGTCCAAAGCTATCCAACCCCGCATGGACAGTCCCTGCAGCTTCGGTCATGAACTCGAACAGATTGCACGCCGTTTCAGGAGCGATAAACTGAAACCCGACCGATGCACCAAGACCACGACGGGAACAATGGGTATGAACGATCGCCAGCAACTCTTGAATGCCATAGAGGAACACACCGAGGAGATGGTCGGTTTCTTCCAGGGATTTGTCAGGAAACAATCACCAAACCCACCCGGAGACACGACCGAAGCGGTGGCCTACATCAAATCCTTCCTGGATGGAAAAGGCATCGACTACCGGATCATTGATCCGCAGCCGACGATGGCCAATGTGGTGGCAAGCTTCGATGCCGGCGCGCCCGGCCGCCATCTGGTGCTCAACGGCCATATTGATGTTTTTCCGGTGAGTGACGATCCGGCCGCCGACGGCTGGACCCAGGATCCGTGGGGTGGAGAGATTGTCGACGGCAAGCTCTATGGCCGCGGCGCCTGCGACATGAAAGCCGGCACCAGCGCATCGATCTGGACCTATCTGCTGCTCGGCCGGATCAGGGACAACCTCAAGGGCAAGCTGACCCTGACCTGCGTGTCGGACGAGGAAACCTTCGGGCCATGGGGCGCGCGCTATCTCATGGAGCATCATCCCGAGGTCCATGGCGATTGCTGTCTGAATGGTGAGCCGTCCAGCCCCTATTCGATCCGGTTCGGCGAGAAAGGCCCATTATGGCTGAAGTTCACCGTGCGCACGCCCGGGGCGCATGGCGCCTATACCCATGCAAGTGCGAGTGCGACACGGATCGCCTCGGGGCTGATCCGCGACCTGGAGGCGCTTGAAGATCTTGAGCCGGACGTGCCGAGCAATGTCCGCACCGCCCTCCTGGAAGCCCAGGAGATAGCAGACAAGGCCATGGGTCCAGGTGCCGCTGAGATCCTGCCCAAGATCACGCTCAATATCGGCACCATCTCAGGCGGGTTGAAGAACAACATGATCCCGGGCGAATGCCACTTTGAGGCAGACATCCGCCTGCCGGTCGGCTGCACCAAGGAATTCATCATGGCGGAGGTGGAAAAGATCGCCGCCGGCCACCCGGAAGCAACCTTTGAAGAGGTGACCTGCAACCTGCCATCCTATTGCGACCCGTTCGGCGAGATGATGGGTATCATCCAGAACACCGTGGAAGAGTTGCGCGGTTTCCGACCGAGCCCGGTGGTCAGCCTGGGCGGCACCGATGCACGGTTATGGCGCTATATCGATGTGCCGGCCTATGTCTATGGTCCCTCGCCGCTCGGCATGGGATCGTTCGATGAACATGTCGACGTGGAGGACTTTCTGCATATCGTGCGCACCCATGTGCTGTCGGCTTATGATTACCTGATGGCCGGGTAGAACCGCAGGTTTCCGCCGGTCACCGATAACCGGTGGGTATCACTGCGTTGCCAATGGCGGCGGCGCGAAGCTGTGATATTCGCGCTCGATCAGCTTGGCCAGTTCGATGCAGGTGCGGTCGCCGAATTGCGGGCCGACGATCTGCACACCGATTGGCAGTCCCTTGTCGCAAAAACCGATCGGGGCAACGGTGCCCGGCAGGTAAAAACCACAGGAATAGCCTGCCCAGAACAATTGATCGGTGCCCGGCTGGTCCTTGCCATTGACCGTGACCATGCGCTCCCAGCGCTCGCCTTCCTGATTGTGCGGGAACGCGGTGGTGGCGGCGGCCGGGCACAGCAGCACGTCATATTCCCGGAAGAACTCGTCCCATTTGAGCCGCATCCTGTGGCGCTCTTCGTCAACCCCCAGCCAATCGCGATGGGGCATGACATAGGCGCGCAGCATTTGTGCCTCATAGCTGGTGTCGTCTTCGGCCAGCTGCGCAACACGGCCTTTGTTGATCTCATATTCAGCTTCGCTCTGGCGCCGGCTGGTGGCGGCGCGCAGCATGGTGAGATAGACCGCATGAGCTTTGGCGGTATCGAAATCAGGCCGGGCGGTATCGTTGATGACCGCCCCCTTGCTGTTGAGGAATTCCGCAAGACGGACAATCGCGTCCTGTATCGGCTGATCGACCTCGGCCACCGGATCCGAGGTCATGACCGCGATCCTGAAATCGGCAATGCGGGTGTGGCGCGGCGGAGCGACATCGGCCTGCCAGGCCCGGCGCTCGATCATGCTCGCGCCGGAAAGCACCGACAGCGCCAGATCCAGGTCGACGGCGCTGCGGGCAAGCGGTCCGGCAACGGAGATATCGGGCACCGTAACACTGCCCGGCAATGCATGCCCCCGATAGGACACAAGGCCAAAAGTGGGTTTGTGGCCATAGACGCCACAGTAATGCGCCGGATTTCTGATCGAGGCGCCGATATCGCTGCCCAGTTCGAGCCCGGTCAACCCGGCGGCAAGTGCCGCGGCGGCACCGCCGGATGAGCCGCCGGGCCCGCAGCTCAGATCCCACGGGTTATTGGTGGTGCCGTAAATTTCATTGAAACTCTGCCAATCGGCAAGATAGAGCGGCACATTGGTCTTGCCGAAAATGTTGGCACCGGCGGCAATCAGGCGCTGGACCGCATCGGCGTTGTCTTTGGCGATGGCATTGCGGTGCTCGGGCAACCCCCAGGTGGTCGGCGTGCCAGTCCAGTCGAAGGATTCCTTTATGGTCATGGGCAGCCCGAACAACGGTCCCACATGGTCGCCTCTGGCCAACGCGGCATCGGCCTCATCAGCCCGCCGGCGCGCACCCTCGATGTCATCAACGATGATTGCATTCAGTTCCGGATTGAGCCGCTCAACCCGTGACCAGTAGAGATCGAGCAATTCGCGTGCGCCAATCTGGCGCCGATTGAGGGCGATGGTCAGGTCTGCGGCCGAGCGGAATGGCAGGTCCAGTTGTTCAGGCATTGTTATCTTTCAAACCATTGCGACGATGTCGATTTCAATCATCATGCCTTGATAGGCAAGATAAGGCACGGGCACGCCGGTTGATGCCGGTCCGGGACTTCCGGTAAAATAGGAAAACCGCACAAGGGCGTTCCGGGCCAGTTCCTCAGGTCCCGCTGAGCCAACATAAAACGCATTGACCTTGATCACATTGTCGAATGTGAGGCCGAAATCGCCGAGCACCTTGCCGATAAAATCCATGGCGGTGGTGGTTTGCGCACCAATGTCGCCGGCCTGAAGCACCTCGCCATCGGGGGCAAGGGATACCTGACCGCCAAGAAACACCAGGTCGCCGCAGCGTATGCCGTGACGGTACGGCAGATGGACCGGCCAGTCCCAATGGCCGGTCGGCCAGACATGGCTGCGTGGCAGCCGTGACCCGTCACCACCGCGCATGGCGATCACGTCGTTGCGCAGCATGACGCCCGAGGGCCACAGACGCTGCAGACAAATGCCGGTCGCCGCCGGTCCTGGCTCACGGTAATACCCAGCACGGGTGAGTGCCGGGCTGCGCCAGTCTTCAGCGGTACCCGGCTCGACATTGAAGACATTGGTCTTGACCACATCATTGAGATCGCCGCCAAGCTGGTTGAGCAAACCGTCAAGTTTAGGCAACACCAAGCGGCTCTGGGCCGTCAGGTCTCCCGGCTGGTGAAGATGCCCGGTTCCATCGACCGCGGTGATGCCGCTGGTGAACAGCATCTCACCGCAGCGCAGGGCATTGGAGAATGGCGGCGGAAGCCGTGGGCATTGCGGATCCCAGGCGGTGGTGCGCGCAAGGCTGAGACCATTTGGGTCGCGCATGGCGATACCGTCGATCTCGATTTCCATGCCATCGAAAGAAAGCTCACCAAGCGGTATCAGCGTAACCACCGGTCCCGGGCCTTCAATGCCCTTCAGACATCCCGCAAGATCATCGAGCAATGATGTTTCGTCGACCGAGCCATCACTCCTGTAATAGACGGAGAGCTTGACCAGGTCGGATAAACCGGCACCGTCGCTTTCCAAAACCTCACCGATATGTGCCATGCAGCGGCGGGCCTGGGTCTGAAGATCGCCCGGATTGAGCTGATTTCCGCCGCCGTCGAAATCGACCTGGCCACCGATGAACATCATGCTGCCGCAGGTCACGCAGTGGCTGTGGTTGAACGGCAGGCCGATCGACCAGAACTCATCGGGCATGCTGGCGTGTCTGGGCAGCATGGGGTGCCCTCCTCTAACTGCGCCTGCGGGCAATCGAATCGGCGATCACGCAGAGCATTTCAAACATCAGATTTGCGGCACATAACGCTGTGTGGCCCGACGGATCGAACGGCGGCGCCACTTCGCAGATGTCGGCACCGACCAGATGCTTGCCCTGGAGCGAGCGGATGATGACCTGGCAGTCGCGCACCGACAGGCCGCCGACTTCCGGCACGCCGGTGCCCATGGCGTGGATCGCGTCCAGCCCGTCAATATCGAAACTGATATAGACCGGCCCGTCTCCGGTCACCCTGTCGATCTCCTCGATGACCGCGGCCCGGCCCATGTCTTCATACTCGTCGATGGTCATGCAGCGCATGCCCGCATCGATGCCCCACTGGATATCGTTCTCGCTGAACCGGCTGCCGCGCAGGCCGATCTGGATCGTGCGTTTGGGATCGATGACGCCTTCCTCGACACCGCGGCGGAAGGTGGTGGCATGATTGATTTTGGTGCCGACCAGTTCGTCCAACGTGTCGGCATGGGCATCGAATTGTACGACACCGACCGGTGCATCCCTGGCGATGACGCGTAAAATGGGCAGCGGCACCGTGTGGTCGCCGCCGATGGCTATCGGGACGGCGCCGGCTGAGTGGACCTTCTCAAAAAACCCCTGGATCATGTCGATGCTTTTCAACATGTCGAGCGGATTGACCGGTGCATCGCCGATATCGGCGATATTGCACAGCTCATAGGGCTTGATCGCACTGACCGGATGAACCTGTCGGATCAGCCGTGACATCTCGCGCACCTGGGCCGGTCCGTGGCGCGCGCCGGAACGAAAATTGACGCCCATGTCGAACGGCACGCCGACCAGCGCAATGTCGAGTTCGTCGGTGAGGTCATAGCGCTTGGTGCGCATGAATGTTGCAATATCGGCAAACCGCGGCACGGCTGCGGCGTCCACCGGCTTGAATTTGTCATTCACACTCATTGGGATCTCCGTAACTTCAAATCTTCTGCGGTGTTGCAATGGTCAGATGGGTGCCGCCATCGATGACCAGCAGCGCGCCGGTGATCGCCTTTGCACCGGTGGCGAAAAAGCTCACTGCCTCGGCGACATCGTCCGCGGTGGTCAGTCGCTGCAAGGGCGCAATCTCGGTGAACACCCGTTGATAATTGTCCAGCCATTCAGGGTCGTCGGTCCGTTTGGTGTGCCAGGGTGTGTCGACATAGCCCGGGCACACGCAATTGACCCGGATGTCGGGTGCAAGCGCCCGCGCCAGACCCAGGGTCAGGGTGTTGGATGCACCCTTGGAGGCTGAATAGGCATGGGATGAACCGAGCCCTGAGATGCCGGAATGGGATGAGACGTTGACGACCGAGGCATAGGGCGACGCTTTCAGATGGGGTTCTGCATGCTTCACCATCTCGTACGCTGCTGTCACATTGACCGCGAAGATGCGTTCAAAATCCGCAGGTTCCAGGCCGCCGAGATCGCTGCCTGCGGCAAATTTGGTGACACCGGCATTGTTGACCAGTACATCGAGCCGGCCCCAGGTCTCAAGGGTTTCGCCGACCAGTCTTTCACAAGCGCCCTGATCTGCCACATCGCCCTGCACCACCAGGGTTTCGGCCCCCTCGCCTTCACAGGTCCGCGCGGTTTCTTCCGCCAGTGTTTCACTGGAGGCGTAGTTGACGGTGATATTGAAACCGTCCGCCGCCAGGCGTTGGGCACAAGCTGCACCAATGCCGCTCGAACTGCCGGTGACCAGCGCCACCGGCCGTTTCGAGCGGTCCGCACTCATGCCACCTTTGCTCCCAGGCGAACCGCCTCGTCAGCGAAATCCATGAGCGCCCGGCCAAACCGTTCAACCATTTCGTCGACCTGGTCGCGGGTGGTGATCAAGGGCGGCGAGGTCATAATAGCGTCGCCGAACTTACCGTTGTTGGTACGCCGCCCATAGATCGTGAGACCGTGGCTGAAGGCATGCCGCCGGATCATGTCCGGCGCGCTGATGTCCTGGGGGAAACGTTCCTTGGTATCGCGGTTTGCAACCACTTCGGTGGCAAGCAGAAAGCCCCTGCCCCTGACATCCCCGATCACCGGCACGTCATCGGCAAGCGCCCACAAGCGGTCCTGCAGATACTGACCGACGCGTTCCGCATTGCCGATCAGATCGCGCTCGAGGGTTTCTTCAAGGGCGGCAAGACCGATCGCGCAGCTCAGCGGATTTGCCGCTGCCGTGTGGCCGTAAGGATAACCGGTCATCTTGGCCAGTTGGTCGACCATGGAGGCTGGCGCAAGCATGATGCCGAGCGGCGTGTAGCCGGCACCTATGCCCTTGGCCAGGACGATCAGGTCGGGCATGCCGTCCGGCGTGTGCCGGGCCGCCAGAAACTTGCCGGTGCGTCCGGCCCCCGCCATCACCTCATCGGCGATCATCAGGATACCGTGGCGGCTGCAGGTCTCGCGGATCGACGTCAGGAAGCGGTTGGACAGCACGTTGCAGCCGGTGGCAACACCACCAACCGGTTCGTACATAAAGGCCAGCACCTTATCGGCCCCGACCCGGTCGAGGGTTTCCTGAAACAGTCCAAGGATACGGTCTTCGTTTTGTTCCTGGGTGAGGCCTTCGGACGGGCGGTAGGTGAGTGGTGCCGGGATCTTCTCCGATACCTGCATCATGCCCTTGAAGACCTCGATCGGCACCTCGTCGCCGCCAAGTCCAATCGTCGAGATCAGACCGCCATGATAAGACGGCATCAGGCTGACAATTTTGGTGCGCTCAATCTGGCCATTCGCAAAGGCCCATTGGCGGGCGAACTTAACCGCGGTGTCGATTGCCTCGGAGCCGCCGGACACGAAAAATGCGCGCTCATAGCCCGGACCGGCGGTTTCGGTCAGTTTGTCGGCAAGTGCTATGTTTTCGTTGGAGCGGGCAACCCGGCAATAGGCAAAACACAGGGTCTCCGCCTGGTGTTTGATGGTCTCCACCACGCGGCGGTTATTGTGGCCGAGATTGCTGGCGATCGGTCCTGACGAAATGTCGATATAGCGGTTGCCCGCCTCATCGAACAGGTAGATGTCATCGCCACGTACGATGCGCGGCAGATACCAGTCAGGATCCTCCCGAGCAAACACGTCCTGGGGACCGCCAGGGCCGGGCCAGGCTTCATTATGTGCTTCGAGGACATTGCTTTTAGCAGTCATGACGGCATCTCCAGGTCTTCTGTCATATTGGCGGCGGCGAGCACGGCATGGCACAAAACGTTGCAGCCGGCCTCGCAGTCTTCCGGCGTGGTGTTTTCCGCTTCGTTGTGGCTGATACCATTCTCGCAGGGAATGAACACCATGGTGGTGGGCATGACCTTGGCCATATGACAGGCATCATGACCGGCGCCCGAGACGATGTCGCGATGAGGCGCCCCCAGATCTTCAGCCGCCTTGCGGACATACCCGACAAGGGTGTCGTGAAACGGTACCCGGCTGATATGCACGGTCGGCGTCAGCACATATTCAAGCCGGTTCTCACCGGCAATGGTTTCAACGGCCTGGGCGAGTTCCTCGGTCATTGCGATCAGATCGTCTTCGTCGTCATGACGGAAGTCGATGGTCATCTCCACTGTCCCGGGGATCACATTGGGAGATGCCGGATAGGGTGTCAGGCAACCGACCGTACCGCGCCTGCCATCAACCCTGCCGGCAATATCACGGACCGCCAGCACGGCAAGCGATGCACCCACAAGAGCATCCCGGCGGGTTGCCATGGGGGTCGGACCGGCGTGCGCCTCGAGCCCTTCGAACTTCAGGTGGAACCAGCGTTGGGCAAAGGCGCCGGTGACGACGCCGACCCTCAAACCTTCGTCTTCGAGGATCGGGCCCTGTTCGATATGAGCTTCGAAGTAGCTGTGTACCGGATAGGACCACAGATCCAGATCGCCCTTGTAGCCAATATCGTCGAGGCCGCTTTCAGCGGTGCCCGCAGGTGTGGTCATGGCATAGGCATCTTCCAGCGACAACGCGCCGGTAAACACCTCTGAGCCGATCATCGGCTTGAGGATCGCGCCTTCCTCATTGGTCCAGTTGACCACCTCGATCGGGCGCTCGGTGGCAATCCCTGCGTCGTTCAGGCAGCGGACGATCTCCAGGCCCGACAACACGCCATAGGCGCCATCGAACTTGCCACCGGTCGGCTGGCTGTCCAGATGACTGCCGACCATGACCGGCGGCAGATCCGGGGACTTGCCCTGCCGGCGGGCAAACATGTTGCCGAACTTGTCGACGCTGACATCAAGGCCTGCATCTGAGCACCAGGTGGTGAACAGGTCGCGGGACCGGCGGTCTTCATCGGTAAAGGAGATGCGGTTGACGCCGCCCTTGGGAGTTGCCCCGATCTCGGCCATCTCCATCAAAGACGCCCAAAGCCTGCCCCCGTCCACTCGTAGATTGTCGTACATAGACCCGCCCTGAAATTATGATTTGGGCGATGCTATTGCGGGGCGGAGCGCAAGTCCATCTCTTGCTGCACCATCACTTCTCCAGAGTGGCGATATCGCGGTCAAAACTTTCCAAATAGAGCTTCCATTGCACAATTCCGGAGCGCTCGGCGATCGGGGCTACGATTGCACGGCCTTGCTTGAGAGATTTCAGCGCCTCGTCCGGACGCTCCAGCTTTACCAGGAGCACACCGATCTTACCGTAACTTGCAGCCAAGGTAGCCTGCCAGTGTGTGTTGGTGGGATCGAACGCGGCGAGCCTTTCCTTGATGATATGGCTGTCACTGTAGGACTTGAGCGCGGCCGTGAAGTTACCCTGGGCCGACTGCACATCAGCGATTTTCTCGTAGGATGTCGACAGATCCCTCTGCCAGCCGGCATTATTCGGATCAGACCCCGCGAGACGCTCCCTGATGACCAGACTTTCACCATATGACTTCAGCGCGCCGGTGAAATTTCGCTGAGCCACTTGTACGTTGCCGATCATGTTGAGATATAGTGACAAGTCGCGCTGCCAGCCTGCGTTACTGGGGTCGGAGGCAGCAAGGCGCTGGGCAATACCCAGACTGGTGCGATATGATTCCAGAGCGCCGACAAGGTCGGGCTGTTTCACCTGCACTACGCCCAACTTTGCGTGGGCTATCGCCAGATCGCTCTGCCAACCCGCATTGCCGGGATCGGACGCGGCAAGTTTTTGGGCGATATCGAGACTGTCGCGATAGGAATTGAGCGCGGGCTTGAGTTCGCCGCGCGACAACTGAACGTCGCCAAGCTTCTCATAAGAAACCGACAGTTCGCGCTGCCAACCGGTGTTCCGGATTTCAGATTCCGCAAGCCGCAGTCTGATGGCCAGGCTCGCACTGTGCGAGGCATATGCATCGGTCAGGTTGCCGAGGGATATGTGCACGTCACCGACACTTTCGTAGGCTGCAGCCAGATTGACCTGCCAGTCGGCACTGTTGGCGTTGGACGCGACAAGGCGTTTTCCTATGGCGAGGCTGCTACGGAAGGATCGCAGTGCATCGTTGAGATTTCCCTGGGCAACCTGTAATTCCCCGATGCGACTGTGGGTTACCGAAAGGTCGTTCTGCCAGTCGGTGTTTTTGGGATCGAATGCTGTAAGTTGCTTTCCAATGGTCAGACTGTGACGGTATGCATCGAGCGCCAACTCAATGTCGCCCTGGGCATTTTTTACGTCACCAACGCTGCTATACGCCACCGACAGTTCGCGCTGCCAGTCTGTGTTTTGGGGGTCTTCGGCAACCAGAGCAATCATGATATCGCGCGCCTTCACGGCCCGCTCAGAGGCGCCGGCAAGGTCGCCGAGGGTTGTGTAAGCACCGACAAATACGTAGAGCATAACCGCTTGCCGACGCCGTACCTGGCTGGCGTTACCAGCACCCTCCAATCCTTTCAGCACCGCCTCGGCTTTTTCCAGGACCGAACGAATACGCTCCACCGGCACACCCTGGAAGTCCTGCATACCGCTGGCAATTTCAATCACCAGAGTATCTGCAGCACTCAAAGCGCGTTCAAGGTTCTGCTCAGCCCGCCGTTTTTCGGTTTCAGCACGCGCGCGTTCCTCATTCGCTCTCACCTCGTTCGCTTTCGCGATGCGCTCGTTTTCCTGAGCAACCTGCTCATTCGTCACCGCGATATTTCGCTGCTGCTCCGCCAGTACCCGCTGGCTGTCGGCTTCCTGTCTTTGCAAATAGGCGAAGCCGGCAAGGACAGTCGTCACAATGGCCGCTGCAACGGAGCCGCTGACCCAGTATTGCTGACGGCGTGTCGCAGCACGGCGGCTGCGCCCGATAAATTCCCGGTGCAGCATTGTCGGAGGGGGCGCATTTTCCGGCTGCCCGGCAAGCCAATCCTCTGCATCCGCCAATTCCTTGCCGCGTAACGGTTGCGCGCCAAGACTACGTTGAGCGTCCCAGCGCTGGGCCAGTTCACCAAGCCGCGTGTGTTCGCGAATCCAGTCGATGTCCGTGTTGAGAGCGGCGGTCAGATTACCGAGTGCCTTGTCGAAATCATCCTGCTCGGTAAAGAAGATGTAGTTGTATCTGGTGAGCGCTTTGGGAATTTCGCCGGATTCGACATCGCAGATAACGATCGGTGCAATGCGCTTGTTGAGGCTTTCTGCGTACTCAACTTCCCAACCGCACACTTCGGAAACCGCAGAATGCGGACTGAGTGCAAAAATGATGGTGTCGGCTTGCACGATCAATTGCTCGAGCCGCTGTTTCCACTCCTCGGTTGGCAGGATGTCTTCGGTGTCACGAAAGACCTCGATATCATCCTGTGTCTCCAATGCATCTGCCAATCGGGCAACGAACTCGCGATCCTTGCGCGAGTAGGAGATGAAGACTTTGGTGTTGCGGCCGGTCATGCTGAAAATAGTCTAAAACCAAGATTCCTCATTCAATTGTCACACCACATCGTTTCACAGCCCACAATATGTAGATGGACAACCAGCTGGCTTAATAATCACGCTGCTTCTCCGCGCCATGATAGAGAATATCCGCCCATTGTTGGTTGACCTGGTCGCGCAATGCGACTGCCTCGGGCGCCATGTCCCGTGCCGGCCGGGGCGCCACGCTGAAATGGCCTTGGCTATCGGTGCCACGGGCAAGCTGCACATAGGTATCCCCCAGGGTCTGGCGCGCACGGGGATCGAGGTAGCTCTGGATGGTGAAGCCGATGCGCCGGTGATCACTGCGGTTTGGCCGTGAGCCGTGGATGATCTGGGGATGGTGAAACGATAGCTGGCCCGGTGCCAGGACCACATCAACAGCTGACGTTTCATCGACATTTTCGATGGTCTGGCCGCGGGTCAAGATGTTATCGGCGCCAAAGGTATCGGTGTGTGGCTGGATGGCGTCGGTGTGGCTACCGGGCACCATACGCATGCAACCGCTTTCCACGGTGGCCGGCGACAGGGCGATCCACGCGGTCACGCCGATAAAGGGGTCGATCCCCATGTAAGTTGCGTCTTGATGCCAACTTACAAATCCCGGATCCTGGGGCTCCTTGATGAACAGGACCGTGCCATAGACCAGAATATCCGGGCCGATCAGATCTTCGACCGCATCGAGGATACCTGCGTCATGCACCAGTTCGTCGAGGCAGGTGAGTGTGAGATGGGCGTTATTTCGGCCGGCACCTGCAAGGGCCTCGGGCCATTCGGCTTCGGCCTGTTCCAGTGCCTTACGCACAGCTGCAGCATCGTCGGGTGACATGACCGTGACGGGTGAGAGGTAACCGTCCCGTTGATAGGCTGTGACCTGGGCGTCCGTCAGTTTCCTGGGCATGTGTATCTCGCACTTCCCGTCAAATCTAAAACACGTGGAATTGAGTCGTAACCATTGCGCAATCTGCCTTCAAGGCCTTTCAGAACGCAACGGCAAACACAACCGACAGGATGAGCAACACCGCAAACGCGATGTTGACGATCCGATTGGACCTGGGCTCGCGGAACAGGCGGGTCAGGGCAGCTCCTACATGGATCCAGACAAGATTGACCATGGTTATGATGACCACGAGGATGGCGCCCTTGGTCAGGGCGTCCTGCAGTGGATTTTCCAGGATCAATACAAAACCCGAAAACAGGGCCGCCATGGCGGCATAGGCCTTGGGGTTGGCGAGTGCCAGGAAGATGCCGCCGAAGTAACCGGGTGGCCTACCGGTGCCGGCATGCTCCGCGAGCGGCGGTGCGGTGGCGATACGATAAGCCAGATAGATCATATAGGCCGATGCCAGAACAGCGATGACCGGCGCTGCGCCGGGCAACGCCAGCACAAGCCCGATCACCCCACTCGCGGTAATCGCCATGACCATGGCGACACCTGTGATAACACCGACCATGTAGCCGAAACTGCGGCGCACACCGAAAGCCGCGCCGGCAGCGGCAATGCTGAGGGTTGCCGGTCCGGGGCTGCCGGTGAGCGCAATGCCTGCAAAGATGAACCCGAACAGATTGTCCATGAGGCGGCCTTTTGATTCAGCGATGCAGGGACAGGCCCTTGACCACCTTGTCGACCTGTTTGCGATCAGCATGGAGCGCCAGGCCGACCAGATCGAGGGCTGTGGTCTCGACTGCTGCGACGGCCGCACGATTGTCGTTATCATTGCCGGTGGCGAACAGGTCATGGGTGAATATCGATACCGTCAAACCACGCGAAGCGGCCCGATCGCGTATCTTCACCAGATCGTCGCCGGTCGATTCAAACACCATGACCGGCTGGCGTATCAGGGGGCCATAAACCATACCGGAACCATCACGATAGGGTTCGCCGGTGATTTCCGGCGATGAGCCAGCCAAGCCACCTGACAGGAAGCAGGCGACATTAAGTTTCTGCCATGTTGCAAGATCGTCTCGCACGATGACGGCAATTTTGGTATCGAAGCGCATGGCCACTTTGATAAACCATGACGCCACGTCGCGTCTTGAACGATCGTGCGGCCCTTCACAGGGCGACTGGATGAAGGTGGCACCGTCCCGGCCGGGGTTTGAACGGATCGAGGCCTATTTCCAGGGCCACGCCTTCGACCCGCATCGGCACGACACCTATGCGATTGGCATAACCACATATGGGGTGCAGACATTCGGCTATCGTGGTGCCGAACAGCACAGCATACCGGGACAGGTCATCGTGTTGCATCCAGACGAAAAACACGATGGGCGCGCCGGCGCAGGGTCAGGTTTCCGTTACAGAATGCTCTATATTGAACCCGTCTCCATCCAGGAAGCGCTTGGAGACCATCAAATGCCCCTGCCCTTTGTGGCCAGCGCGGTAAATTCAGATCCACGTCTGGTGGCAGCGCTCAAACCGGCGTTTACGGATCTTGATGCACCGCTTGAGGATCTGGCCTTCGACCAGATTACCGCTGCCCTGGCGGACGTGCTTTCAGCACTCGATCGCTCATCGGTCAGACGCCGGTTACCTGCGGTTCATAAGCGCGCGGTCCAAAATGCACGGGATTACATCGACGCCAATGTCGAGGCCGGGGTAAAATCTGATGCGCTCGAACGGGTCACAGGGCTTGATCGTTGTACGCTGGCGAGGAATTTTCGCGGGCATTTTGGCACCAGCCCTTATCGCTATCTGGTCATGCGCCGCCTTGATTTGGCGCGCGGTCTGATACGCAAGGGCTACACCTTGTGCGATGCCGCCCTATCAAGCGGGTTTGCGGATCAAAGCCACATGACCCGACATTTCAAGAATGCATACGGCATGTCCCCTGGACGCTGGGCTGCGTTCTGCCTGACGACGGAACTGCCGCCGACCGGGCCAACTTCGATATGCAAAGAGGATGAGTATCCATGCGGCTCCTGATTGCCGGCTGGCAGGGTCAGATCGCCCGCGCACTTGTCGAACTTGCGCTTCGGCGGGCGGACATCTCCGCCTTGTCGGTTGGCAGGCCAGCGCTTGACCTGTGCCGGCCCTCGAGCATCAAAAGCACCCTGATCGGCGACCAGCCGGACATTATCATCAATACCGCTGCCTATACGGCGGTCGATCAGGCGGAAAGCGAACCGGATGCGGTGTTCCAGTTGAACAGTGCCGGTGCGGCAGCGTTCGCAGCGGCGGCTGCCAAGCGGGACATTCCGATCATTCACCTGTCGACCGACTATGTGTTCGACGGCACCAAAACCTCCGCTTACACGGAAGACGACACGCCGGCACCGCAAACCGTCTATGGCCGTTCAAAACTCGATTCGGAAATTGCCGTTGCCGGCGCCAATCCGCGCCATATCATCCTGCGGACCTCCTGGGTGCACAGCCCCTATGGTCACAACTTCGTCAAGACCATGCTCGGCCAGGCTGGAGAACACAGGCAAATCGATGTGGTCGACGATCAGGAGGGATGTCCAACCTACGCCTTGCATCTGGCCGAAGCCATTCTCGATATTGCAGCACAGATTTCGGCCGGCCAGGTCGCTGCTCCGTGGGGGACCTATCACGCAGCCAATAGCGGCGGTGCGAGCTGGTGCGGTTTTGCCCGGCATGTGTTTGAGGTTTCACGCGGACTGGGTGGCCCAGGAGCCAAGGTCAAACCAATTGCCACCGTCGACTACCCGACCATAGCACCACGCCTGCCCAACGGCCGGCTTGACAGCTCCAAACTCACCGATGTTTTCGGTATCCAGATGCCGGACTGGACACAAGGTGTCGAGCTCTGTGTGAAGCGCGTTCTAAACGGTGAGGAAGAACCTTAGTGTGCCAATCGTGATCTGCGGCAGGCATTACAGTTCCAGCACCACTCCGACATTCTCACCACAAGACGCGTCACCCGTAACGTTGCGCGGTGTCGCGCAGCAGATCAGAACTTCGTCGTCGCCATGGGGCGCTGTGGGCTCCTCGATATAGTCGACCGCACCGCATTTGATACGCGTCGCACAGGTTCCGCAAATACCGGACCGGCAGGAAAAAGCAGGGGCAAGGCCGGCCTCTTCAGCAAGATCAAGAAGCGTGCCCTTGTCGCGTGACCATTCCGCCACAACCCCGGTGCTGGAGAAACGAACATCGACGGGTGTATCGCTGACATCGTGCCTCGCCGGCGCTGGATCGGATTGTGCAGCACTTGTGAGCACGGTCGCTGGACCGAAGCTTTCATAGTGGATGCGCTCTGAGCGCACGCCCAGCTCGGTCAAACCGTCATAGAGCGCCTGCATGAAAGCTGCCGGGCCGCACATGTAATAGTCGTAATCATCGAGTGACAGGACGGTCTTCAGAAGCTCGATATCGACACGGCCCTCACTGTCGTGGGTTTTGCCCAGGCGGTCTTCAGCACCAGGATCGCTATAACGGATATGCGCATTCACAGCGGCGTGCTCGTCGGCCAGTTGGCGGACATGTCCAGCAAAGGCATGGGCTTGGCCGTTGCGGGCGCCGTGGATGAAATGTGTGCGCCGAATCATGCCGGTTGGTTTGCCCTCGTCGACGATGGCATTGAGCATCGCGATCATCGGCGTAATGCCGACACCACCGGACAGCAACACCACCGGGCGGGTGCTCGAGCGGTCAAGAACGAACTTGCCGCGCGGCGCCATGGCGTTGAGCCTGGCACCGGGCGTCATCCGGTCATGAAAGAAATTCGAGACCATCGCGGCGCCCGCCTCGCGCTTGATCGACAGGCGGTAGTGATTGGGATTCGATGCATCGGACAGTGTATAGGTGCGGGCAACCGGCTTGTCTTCTCCCGGCACGGAAACACGGATCGGCAGAAACTGACCCGGTTCGTGAGGCGCCAGGGTTCCGCCGTCCACACGGCGCAGATAGAACGACGTGATCAGGTCGCTTTCCTGTGCAACGTCGAACACTTCCATATCGACATAGGCATTGCGCACGCGGCCAGCGGAAATCGCCTGATCCGCTTTGGCCCAGCTTCCGGTGTTTTCAAGGGTGGTGGAGTAGTCGCCGAATGTGAAACGCAGAGGCAGACTGCCCACGACCCGGATCACCTGATCCGCATGAAACCGGATCAACCGTTCCGCCCCCTCAAACGCCACGACCTCCTCGCCCTCCCAGACGATGTCAGCGCTGCCGGTCATATAGACCACGTCCCCATTGTCGAAATCGACAAACAGGAAGCCGGCTTTGGGATTTACGACAATATTGCCAATCGTGTTGAAGTGCAGATTGCCGGAGAAATCAGGGAACACAAAAGTGCGGTTGTCCTCAACGCGGACAAAACCGGGATTGCCGCCGCGATGCGAGACGTCGGCACCAAGCGCTGGGGTATCGCCCTCCTGCGAATAGGCTGTGGCAATGAACAAGGTGTCTGACCGCTCGATCAGATCCTGCGTGCGCTCATCGAACCGGTCCAACCGGTCAATTGCCCTTTCCTGACCCGGTGTCTCGATGCTTGGCAGCAGTTCAACATCGCGGGCCTGGATATATTGCGGACAATTGCCGAACGCCTGGGAGACCGAGATGGTAAAGCCGCCTTCCCGGGGCGACCGGATAGTACCGGTCATCCGGTTGCGGCGGCGGGTGGCCGGCTCGATGCCGAGCAGCCCGACATGGCCGCCCGGTGTCAGGGACTGGGTGAGTGGATCGCCGAACAGCGGCTGTGCTGCGATGTCGAGCGTTTGCGCATCAGGCGTTGTCATGAAACCCGGACGGCCTGGAAGCAGGGACGCCCATGGCCGCCCCTGATCATCGAGCGTCCCCAACAGCACAAATGGCAGCTTGGCATAGAAGTCCCGGTGCTGATCAGGCATGTGGTCACGGATGGCCCGGCGTCCGAACGCCTCCATCCGTTCACGCACACCGACACGTTCCTGAACCTGCTGTTCGCCGCTATGAAACGGGGATGGCCCGAGTGCCTGACTATTGTCCATTTGCTTGCTCCGGTTCCAGTGTTGTCGAGGCGCGATAACTGTGGCGTCAGGCAGCCGGGGCGATTAGTTCCATGCGGATGCCGCCGGGAATGAAGCACATCATGTGACGGGTGTTGCCGCCGCCAAGCGATTCAGGTGCAAACTCGATTTCCGTGCCTTCGGTCTGCGTGAGTGTCTCGTGCAGGGCGTCGAGAACGTCAGCACTCTCAACCTTCAGGGCAAAATGATGCAGTCCGATAACGTTCTTGCGGTCGAAGGCAACTGCGGTCTCAGGGTTCACCGCCTGCCACAAGGTCAGCATGGTGGTGCCGTCGGTCAGAAACACGGCGGGATAATCAGGCACTTCGCCAAGCTGGCTGAAACCCAGCGTATCGACAAAGAACGCACGGGTCTTTTTGAGGTCGGGTACGGTCAGTCCTATGTGGTGGGCGCCCTGGGTTTGAGCTGTATCTGTCATTGATTGTCTCCTCGTTTGATGATGAAGAGTAATTTGACCCTTTCGTATTGCAATATGAATAGCCATAATTTGAAAGTTACTATTTTAGAGTACGGAACTATCAATGGATCGACTTCAAACCATGGCGGCATTCGTGGCGGTCGCCGAAGAATCAGGATTTGCCGCAGCGGCCCGACGCCTGAACATATCGCCGCCATCTGTGACCCGTGCAGTCTCCGAGTTGGAAGCCAAGCTCGGTGCCCGTCTGCTTCATCGCACCACCCGGCAGGTACGCCTGACCAGTGCCGGGGAACGGTACCTGGCCGACTGCCGGCGTATACTGCAGGAAATCGACGATGCGGACAGTGCCGCAGCAGGCGTTCATGGTGCGCTGCGCGGCATGGTGTCGGTCACCGCATCAGCGCTGTTTGGCCGAATGGTGGTGGCACCGCGTCTCCTGGAGTTTCTCGACCTCCATCCCAACGTTTCGATCACCACCTTGTTTGTCGACCGGGTGGTCGACTTGGTCGACGAGGGCATGGATGTGGCTGTCAGGATTGCCGAGCTTCCGGATTCGACCCTTTCGGCGGTGCGGGTCGGCAGCGTGCGCCGGGTGTTATGTGCCTCCCCGGCTTATCTTGAACGGCACGGGACGCCAGCGGCACCGGCTGACCTTTCCGAACATGACACCATCGCGTTCATCGCAACCGGACCCACCGCTGAATGGAAGTTCGAAAGGGACGGCAAACGCGCGTCGTTCAGGCCAAGCTCGAGGTTTGAGGTGAATTCCGCTGATGTTTCCATCGGCGCAGCACTTGCGGACCGTGGCATCACCCGCGTTCTGTCCTACATGATCGCGCCCCATCTGGCGGCTGGAAAACTCAAACTGGTTCTCGATGATTACACACCGCCACCGGTGCCGGTGCATGTGGTTCACAAGGAAACCGGACACACCTCGGCGCGTGTGCGGGCTGCTTTCGATTTCCTGGTCGATCACCTGAGACATGTGCCTTCGCTCAACTGACGGGCCAGGCGGATTTTTCCAATTTCAGAGTCGTACCGGCGCGCGCCTTGGTGTTAACTGAGCACTGATAATTGGGACCGGCGGCAGTCAGGGAGCAGGTTGATGGCGCTGCATTTTTCACGTGAAGAGTTCGAGATCCGGCAGAAACGCGTTTGCGAGCAGATGGCCGCCGAAGGCCTCGACGGATTACTGCTGTTTCGCCAGGAGAGCATGTACTACCTGACTGGCTATGACACCAGCGGCTATACCATGTTCCAGGGTTTCTACATGACGGCGGAAGGCCGCATGGCACTGCTTACCCGTACCGCTGATCGAATACAGTCACGCATGACGTCGGTGATCGACGATATCCGCATGTGGTATGACCGCGAAGGCGCCAATCCAGCGGAAGACCTGCGCGAGATGATGCGCGACCTGGGGGCTGCGGGCAAAAAAGTGGGCATCGAATATCACGCCTATGGTTTGACCGCACAGCGCGGCAAGATGGTCGATGCAGCGCTTGACGGCTTCTGCACCGTGAGCGATGCCTCCGATACGGTGCGTAAGGTGCGCATGGTCAAGAGCCCGGCGGAACTCGCCTATGTGCGCAAGGCGGGCGAATTATGCGATGCGGCCTGGAACGTCGCCAATACGATGACCGTGCCGGGCACATTTCTCGGCGACGTCTATGGCGAGATGCTCAATATCATCATGCGCGGCGACGGCGACCCGAGCGCCAGCCGTTGGCCAATGGGTGCCGGCGAAGACGCGCTGATGGTGCGCTACCACACCGGCAAGAACACGGTGGGCGCCCAGGATCAGGTGACCCACGAATTCGCCGCCGCCTACCGCCACTATCATGCCGCTGCCATGAGCGTGGTAATCACCGGTGAGCCCTCACAACAGCAGCTCGACATGGCGTCAGCCTGTGCTGACGCGCTCGATGCCTGTGAGGAAATGCTGAGGCCGGGCAACACCGTCGGCCAACTTTACGACACGCATCTGGATGTGGTGACCAAGGCGGGCTTTGGCGATGCAGCCCTTGCCGCCTGCGGCTATACGCTGGGCATCTCCTATCCGCCGTCCTGGATGGACTGGCCGATGATCTGGAAGGACCACCCGGATGTGCTGGAGCCGGGCATGGTGTTCTTCATGCACATGATCCTGCTTGATGGCGAGAGCGGTCTGACCGTGTCGCTCGGGGAAACGTCTATCGTTACCGATGGCGCCTGCGAACCGGTCAATCACGCGCCGCGCAAATTGGTGGTGAATTGAGCGGCAACACTTCCTATATGATACCGAATGAACACTAACACTACATCAGGCGCACGGCTCCCCGACGGGGCGCAATATCTGATTGTTGTCGATCTCGAAGCGACATGCAGCAATGATAATTCTGTGCCCCGCGACCATATGGAAATCATCGAGATCGGCGCGGTGCTGGTCGATACAAACGATCTGTCTGTTGAGGACGAGTTTCAAAGCTTCGTACAACCGGTGCGGCGACCGCAACTGACCGCATTCTGCACGGAGCTGACCGGCATCACTCAGGACATGGTGGCGGACGCAGCGACTTTTCCCGAGGCCATCACGGCATTCAAGGACTGGATGTCGCCTGGCAAGCGCCACGCGATGTTCGGCTCCTGGGGCGATTATGACCGCAAGCAATTCGCCCAGGACTGCCGTCATCACACGGTCGACTACCCGATGCCGGCGCATATCAACCTGAAGCAGAAGTTTTCCGATCGTCAGGGCCGGCGCAAGCGTTACGGCATGGCCGGCGCCCTGCGGCTTTGCGGCCTTGCCCTTGAGGGCGATCACCACCGTGCCTTCGACGATGCCCGCAATATCTCCAAGCTGCTGCCGTGGATCATCGGGGATGAAAAACTGTAGCCTGCACTTCTCACGCAGGCCATGGAAGGTGTGAGAAATACGGGCTATAAGTCCGGCACTTCGACGGTCAATTTCAATATACCGTAATAGGCCGCGAGATCAGTGATGTCGTGATCGCTCAGGCCCTTGGCGATGATCGACATTTGCGGATGCTTGCGGGTTCCAGACCGGAAGGCACGCAGTTGACGGATCAGATAGATTTCGCTTTCACCGGCGATATGAGGCACTTCCGGGTTCTTCCCGATACCGTCATAGCCATGACAGACCTGACATTTGGCCGCTTTCTTACGGCCGGCCTTCGGGTCATCGGCCAGTACAGGTACGCATAGAGCAACAACCAGCATCATGGCTGCAGTCAACGCGGGAAGGAGGCCTACCCCTCCCCGCTGCGCGAACGTTCGGCTCATTCGGCCGTGTAGGAGATGCGGTAGATGGCACCAGCCAGATCGTCGGAAACCAATAGCGAGCCATCCTTCAACTGCGCCACATCGACCGGGCGGCCTGAATACTCGCCGGTTTCACCGTCAAGCCAGCCTTCCGCGAAGGCACTTGTGTCACCGGCACTGCCGTCGTCATTGACAGTGGTGAACATGATGCGTGCACCGACCGGATCCTCGCGGTTCCAGGAACCGTGCTGGGCTGAGAAAATGCCGCCGCGGTATTTCTGCGGGAACATCTTGCCGGTATAGAAGATCATGCCGAGGTCGGCTGCGTGGGCCGCCATCTCGACTGCTGGAAGCACCGCATCAGCTGGAGGTTCGGAATTGGCATATTCGGTGGTGCGTACAGAGCCGCCGCCATACCACGGGAACCCGAAATGCTGGCCGGCCGCGGTCTGGCGGTTGAGTTCGCCGGGCGGGATATCATTGCCCATGCCGTCCACCTGGTTGTCGGTCCACCACAGCTCGCCATTAGCCGGATTGAAGTCCATGCCGACCGAATTGCGGACGCCGTAGGTGAAGACCTCGCGGCCGGTGCCGTCCCGGTTGATGCGGATGATGCCGCCGATACCGGTCTTCTTGTAGAGTTCCATTTTTTCTTCGGCGAATACATTGAACGGCTGACCAAGCGAAATATAGAGCTTGTCGTCCGGGCCAATGCGGCAGACCCGTGCGGTGTGGTTGTAGCTCTCCTCCTCGACCGGTATGAGATCGCCCTGCTTGAGCACATTGAAGGCTGCCACGTCGGGGCTTTCATAAAAGAATTCGGCGGCCGGATAGACCAGCACACGGTTCTGCTCGACGATATAGAGAAACCCGTCCTTTGAAAAACACACGCCATTTGGAATGTTGAAAGTGAGCGATGGGGCGAACTCTTTGACTTCGTCTGCGATACGATCGCGGTTGCGGTCGGTGACCGACCACACCTTGGTCTTTTTGGTGCCGACGATGGTCACCACGCCCTGAGGTCCGACCGCCATGTGGCGGGCATCGGGCACGATGGCGAAGAGATCGATCTTGAAGCCTGCCGGCAGTTTGATCGCCTGCAGGTTCTTGCGCAGTTGGGCTGAATTCACAGGGTCCTGAGGGATGACCTCGAAGTCAACAGTGCCGGTCGATTTGAAACCGGAGAGTTTTTCCAGATTGTCCTGGGCACCGGCCTGTGCGGCAAACGCCACCAGTCCTGCGGTCAATGCCGTTTGCAACAGCTTGTGCATTTTATCCTCCCGGTCGTGAACACAATGTGACGGCATACTCGAAACTCTTGCCGTAACTGTGACTTTACCGGGTTGACGGATTGACCGGGTAGTATTCCGCTACAGCAATCAGCGCCCGAATCGGAGCCGACAAGATGCCGCAACACTTCAAAGCCGATCACCCCGCCCGCATATAACTGCGCGGCAGTTTGATATTGTGGTTCTTGCGGATCTTTGCATCAGTGCTAGCGCTGATATGGGTCGGATAGTAAGAGGAGAGGATTTCCTTCTTACGGGCCGTGGCGTTCTCGACAATGTTGGGCTTGTCCGCCTCATGCCACTCTTTCGGGCTCATGCGGTTGCCCAGCTCGGGATAGACATATTCCGACTGCATCAAGCCAAGCGTCTGCTCACTACCGAGAAAATGTCCCGGGCCGTCCCGGCACACGGATCGGATCACCTCGGTCGACAGTGTGTCTTCGGTGACTTCAATGCCACGCACATTGCGGTTGATGGCACCGATCATGTCATTGTCGATCAGCAGGCTTTCATGACAGAAGCCAAGCAGGCTGGCATGCATACCGACTGACTCATACATAATGTTGAGGCCGGACACGCCCGCCAGGGCTGCGGTGACGCCTTTCTCGTAGCCGGCCTGGATATCGGGCATTTTGGAATCGCACATGCCGGCTGCCGAGCCGAAGCTGAGATCGTAGAACTGGCCCATCTGACCGCACCCGGCGGTCAGCAGTGCCTGCTCGCCGCTGCCGCCCGACATGGCGCCGGTGCGCAGGTCCGAAACGAACGGCCACGGCCCCATGATCGCCGGCGCGCCAGGCACGATGGAATTAACATAGACCAGAGCACCCAGACATTCGGCCACTTCCTGAACGATGGCGCCGGCGAGCGCTGCCGGGCTGGTGGCACCCGCCTGCCCTGCCGCCAGCAGCAGGATCGGCATGCCGCCACGCACGCCGACCTCAAGGCACCGGCAGGCGTCCTCGGCAAACTTCAACGGCGGCACAACAAAGCAGCACGACATGGAGAGGAACGGACGAGCGCGCCAGGCCTCCTCGCTGCCGGCGATGGTGTGCATCATGTCGAGCGCTTCCTGGGTGTTTTCGCCCGTGACGAAGCTGGTGCCGACATGTTTGGTGGTCGCCGAGACACAGGCGTAAGCCGTGTTGATGTCGAGATCGCGTGGATCCTCCATGTCGCGCGCAACGAGACACCGCTGATAGAAATGAACATGGTCGCAGGTATCGACAAGCCGGCCGGCATCATAAAGATCGGTCAGCACGGATTCGCGATAGGTATTGGTTTCCGGTTCGGCAATGTGAACCGCCGCACCGGCGGTGCCGAAATAGATCTTTTGACCATGGGGGTCCAGATCGTGCTGGGGATCCTGGCCGTAAAGCTGGAACGTCCGGTTGGCGTTGGCGATGGTGTCCTCGACCAGAGCCCTGGGGATCAGGACCCTGCCCTCGCCATCGACGGTGCAGCCCATTGCGGTCATCGATTCGACGCAGCTCGGTATCGCCTCGTTGAAACCGATGGTCTCCAGGATATCGAGAGCTGCTTCGTGAATGCGCTGCATGCCCCGCTCGCTCAGGGGCTTATATTGCCCGCCAAGCATGCCCGGCTGAACGGCCGCCTCGTCGAGCGGTATGGGGGCTGCCCGCAAGGCCTGGCGGGCGGCCCGGCCGCCGCGGCGCCTGGTGGTGTCTTCAACAACGCTCATGAGTTTGTTCCTTTGCGAAGACCAGGTCGATTCGTATGGTCAAAATAGCGCGCAATGCGGTTGCAATAATAGTGGTTTCTTTTTCACCCTAAGGTGAGATAACTTCACTTTCTTTCAATCTGATATAGAACCACTACAGACCATAACATGTTAGTTTTTATGAATATTACTCCTTTGTACGTGCTTCATCTGAGGTGAGTTTAATTGTCTAGAAAAAACCTGCCGTCACTGCGCGGACTGCGCGCCTTCGAAGCGGTGGCGCGGACCGGCCGGTTTCGCGACGCAGCGGCTGAACTCAACGTCACCCGATCCGCAGTGTCGCACCAGGTCCGCTCGCTTGAAACCGCTATCGGCGTTGCGCTGTTTGAGAGGGGCACACGCCCGGCGCAATTGAGCGAGGCGGGGCTGACATTTTTCCCGGTGGTGCGCGAAGCGTTCGACACGATCGAACGGTCGGCCTCGAGCCTGACACCGCAACGCTCGCCGGACGAACTGGTGATCCAGGTCTATGTCACGGTGGCGCTGAAATGGCTGATCCCGCGCCTGCACGATTTCGAACAACGCCGTCCAGAGCTTCGTGTGCGGCTGTCGACCTCTTATGTGGATTGGGATTTTGACCGCGATCACGCCGATGTCGGTTTCATCCTCGCCCGGCGGAAGGAAACAGGACTGCATTACCGTCCGCTGTTTCGCAGTGTCCTGACGCCGGTGTGCAGCCCGGCTCTGGCATCTGGCGCGCAGCCACTGGCGCGGCCGGACGATCTCAAGGATCATACCATCCTGCATGTCTATACGGCTGAGGAAGACTGGCTTCGCTGGCTGGATGCCGCCGGCGCCCGGGACATCACACTGTCCAACCGGGTGGCGTTCGACAGCTATATCCTGTCCCAGCAGGCCGCCGAAGACGGCCAGGGCGTGGCCATGACGCTTGGACCCTTCGCGCGTGAGGAACAGCGCTCGGGCCGCCTGGTGGAGCCCTTCGACCTGCACGTACCGCACGAACATCACTGGGAATTGGTATGTGCGAATGAGGATCGGGATGAGCCGAAAATACGATGGTTCGAAACCTGGCTGATCGAACAGGTTGGCCTCGACCCGCAGATTGAAGATCATTCATGACAGGCGGTATGTTTTAAGGGTGTAACTGACACCAGGGATGTTTAAGTGTCGGTGCTGGCGACAGAGTTGATACAAAGGGCGCAGAGATGAACACGGACACACCCAGCGAGACCGATGCTCCAGTGCGCGGTCGGCGCGGCGGCCGCCGCGGCAAACAGGCAGCGGGCGGCGGTGGTCAAAGCATAGAACAAAGCCCGTGGCAGCAGCCCCGGGTGCCGTTTCCGCCCATGCAGTTGATCTCGGAAGACGAGGTCGAGGCGATCCACAACACATCGCTACAGGCGCTGGAAGAGATCGGCATGGACTTCCTGCTGCCCGAGGCCCGCGAACTCCTGAAAAAGGCCGGCGCCGACGTCGATCCGAATTCGGAGCGGGTGCGGTTCGACCGGGCGATGATCGAGGAGACCATCAAGACGGCACCGGCCGAGTTCACCATGCATGCGCGCAACCCGGCGCATAATCTGCGCATGGGCGGTAACTGGATGTCGTTTGGCTGTGTCTCAAGCCCGCCCAATGCGTCTGACCTCGACACCGGGCGGCGCACCGGAAATACGCAAGATTTTCAGAACCTTCTGCGCCTGTCGCAATATTTCAACATGATTCATTTCATCGGCGGCTATCCGGTGGAACCGGTCGACCGCCATGCCTCGACCCGCCATCTGGACTGCCTGCGCGACATGGTTCAGTTGACCGACAAGGTGGTCCACGCCTATTCCCTGGGGGCGGAACGCATCCGCGACGGCATCGAGATCGTCAAGATCGCCCGCGGCGTCAGCGACGAACAGCTTGAGGCGGAACCGTCCCTGATCTCGATCATCAACACTAATTCGCCACTCAAGCTGGACATGCCCATGCTGCGCGGCATCATGGAGATGTCGGCGCGCAACCAGATCATCTGTATTACGCCGTTCACCCTGTCGGGCGCCATGGCGCCGGTGACCCTGGCAGGCGCCCTTGCCCAGCAGAACGCCGAGGCGCTGGCGGGGATTGCCTTTACCCAACTGGTGCGCCCGGGCGCGCCGGTGATCTATGGCGGCTTTACGTCGAACGTCGACATGAAGTCGGGCGCGCCTGCCTTCGGCACACCGGAATATATGCAGACCGCAATCGTCGGCGGGCAACTGGCGCGGCGCTACAACCTGCCCTACCGGACCTCCAATGTGAACGCCGCCAATACGGTCGATGCCCAGGCGGCATATGAATCGGTGTTCTCCCTGTGGGGCGTGGTGATGGGTCATGGCAATCTGGTCAAACACGCCGCAGGCTGGATGGAAGGCGGCCTGTGCGCCTCGTTCGAAAAGCTAGTGCTGGACGTTGACCTGTTACAGATGGTGTCACGCTTCCTGCAACCTCTCGAAGTCACCGAGGCAACGCTTGGCCTTGAAGCCATGCGCGATGTGGGTCCCGGCGGGCATTTCTTTGGCACAGCCCACACCCAGGCGCGCTACAAGGATGCCTTCTACGCACCGATCATTTCCGACTGGCGAAACTACGAAAGCTGGGAGGAAGCCGGCAAACCGCAAGCCTGGCAGAAAGCCAACGCCACGTTTAAGCAGGCCTTGAAGGACTATGAAGCGCCGCCGCTTGACAATGCGATTCGCGATGAACTGGATGCCTTCGTGGAGATGAGGCGCGAAGAAGGCGGCGCGCCGACGGATTTCTGAGCGGTGGGCTGTTGGCTCAGGCGCGATGGTCGCCAAAACAAAAGCGGCCCCGAAGGACCGCTCTGATTTCGTCAGAATCTGCGTCGTCAGGCGCTCGCTGCGCGCTTCCTGCGCCAACCAAGGAGGCCGAGCAACCCGAGGCCACCGGCAAACAGAGGCAGCGCTGCTGGGAGCGGCACAACTGCTGGCCCAAAATCGCCGGCCGCAATTTCGGCTATTTCAGTCGGCATTCCATTCCAGGATAGGAACAATGTATTACCTAAGCCCCCCACCGGTAAAGTCAGTAAGCCGAGATCGAATTCAAAAATATTTATTTGCTCACCATCGACCATCACAATGTTGGCTGAGGGCAGCACTCCCGTGATGAAATCTCCACCATCCGCCAGATCCGCTTCGCTCAATGCCACCCGCGGTGAATCCGCGGCACTAAATCTCTCGAAAATCAGCAGGTCAGCATCCGGGTGATCGATGAGATCTTTCGCGAATCCGACCTCGATGACATCGACGACACTGCCGAAGCCACCGTTGTCTAATGGAGCGAGACCGTTGTCGAGAGGGCCGTACGAGATAAGATCGCGATCCACGATATTGCCTTCAAGATCGGGCCCACCAAAACCAAGAATAGGATCGAATAAAAGAGGACCGACCTTTCCCTTCTTGACGATGGCACTTTTAGCGAATGCACTCTCATCAAAGGTGAAATCTCCTACAGTCACCGACTGCGCTGATCCCATTGAGGCGAGCCCGATAACAACAGCTGCCAGAAGAGTTTTGATGCCCCGGTCTCTCATAACCATACCTCGTCGACTTGTTCTTGTTGTTACATAACAGGCAGACTGACTTCTTGTAACAGTAACAAGTGGTTCCGGATTCCGCAATCCTCACTTTGCACACAACCCGTCAAGACGCAAATACGCCATACCTGCGGCAAGCGCTCAATTGGGGAACACCGGAACGAACGCTTGCAGCTTGAACTACTCAGATTTGGGGGCCTCGACTGCCAACGAAGCGGACATTTAGAGGGTGGGGGTAATGCATGGCTGGAGCTACCTGCCAAGCGTTAAGTTGCGTCGTCGCAACCGCCAAGTTGGCTATGGCAGCGTAGTCCGGCAAATTTGCTGCGAAGACTGTGTTTTCAGTTCACTGGAGCAGTCAAGTGCGGCTATTGCTGCAGAACGACAGCACTACCAACTCGATTAATTCCTGCGGGCAGCGGAATATCCATGGGACCATATTCGCTGTTCAGCACCAGTGTCGCCCTGGCGGTAACCGACAGGCGCCGAGCGATAACAGCCGTCCAGGCCGAGTTTTGCGCGACACGGTCGTTCGCGTCGATCACCAACTCACCGCGAGAAATATATAAAGTACCAAGCAGAACCTGTGCCCTGTTACTGGTGATTGAGTGCGTGCGCCCGAGTGGCGCATCGCGATCCTCGAAAAGCAAAATACCCGCCATCGGGCCTTCCTTCGGCGCCATCAACTCAACGAATGTATCGCTCTCGAACAGGAATGTTGCATCGTCACCGGTGAAGTAGAAACCGACATATACACCATAGAAGATCGCACCAGAAGTAACACGCAATCCGCCATCCTTGATGATGTAAACGCCAGGTTCCAGAACAACAACGCCACCACTGATCGACAAACCACCGCAATAGACGCCAGGATGTAGTATCCGCGTCGGATCGCCAGGTTCATTGACCAGGCTGAAATTGTCATAGTCGCAGCCGCCGATAGGCGGCGGGGCGCGGCCGATCAGGGGGTCCGGTATCTCAGGACAGTCGGTGGTCGCTGACGGAGTGTAGGCCGTTGCGGTTCCATTCGCACCGCCTGCGGAGCAGATCAACTCGGCGGTGATGTTGGCTTCGTCCCTGACGTCAATGCCAGACGAACTGGTCGAATTGGAATTAACCGAGCAGGTCGGCGCTTCGATGCGGCCTTCCTGCGTTAAATTTAACGCGGCTGATGCATTGGCGGTCAGCGCAATGACGCACACCTTGCCACCGCCCATCACGTGAGCGATCGCGCGGGCTGACAGCGGCGCCAGCTCACTCATCACGGCACGGCTGAAATATCCGTTGCGGCCCTGGGAGACCACCACTTCAACGCCTTCGCCATTGTTGACGATCTGCACGGCGACCCCAAGCGGTGCATCCGAGATACCACTGTCCAGGGTCATCTGGGCCTGCGCCAAATCAGTGGCAACCGAGATGATCCTGTTTGGATCCGCATCGGCCATGTGCATTTCTTTTGCCGCAGAGAGTGCTGCAAAGTCGGCAATGGTTTGCAGTTTCCGGGCCTGGCCGGACCAGGCGGCATAGTCAATCGCCAAACCGGCGACGATGATCAGAACCGGTGTTGCAAGCGCAAAGGTGATTGCGACACTGCCTCGGGCGTCTTTCCACAGCTTCTTCATGGCACTTAACCGTTGCCTCTCAGCCCAAACCTCTTTCCCAGCATCTGCGAAAATAGTTCAAATTTGCAAAGATTTCGTTGAAAAACCCCCTTTATAATCACTTAATAGTTCAATTAAAATTTACTAGATTTTTTCAAATATATGTATTTCTTTGGTTCGATTTTTATATTTGATTCTGTTATTCAGACAATCATGCAAAATATACTGTATATGTTTTGTTTTTATAATAATTTTATTTAATTTTGTCTATCATTTCAACAATACCATCAGATGCATTATTTCATTCCAACAAAACAACTCTTTTGCTCTACCACACATGACTGGCGGCATTAGGGTGACGAAGAAGGTTGTCACATCAATCCCGTGTCGGGTGCTGGAAATGTGCGGAGCAACTGCCCGCACTGCATTTCTGTCTGATACTTACGACGTGCCGTACATGCGCCGGCGTCTTTCGCGCACGCGCTCTGTCGCCTCGGGCGTGCCGTCGTGAAACGAGCCGAACCACTTGTCCCACGGCATTTCATCAATGCCGTAATTGCACTCGAAATAGCGGTGATGCAACTGGTGGAAGAAGTAGCCCAGAGGCATCCTGTTCTTTTCCTCCACCTCCAACCCCTCAAATCCCGAATGGGATGTCACCGCCGCCAGCACATCAAACTGCATGTGATAGAGAATATGGACCGGATGGGACGCCACCACCCAATGGATCAGGACCGAACTCAAATACATGACATGTTCCACCGGATGCATCGACATGCCAGACCAGGGACCGATATTGATGTTTCGATGATGCAGCGCGTGCACCGTTCTATAGAGCGGCGGCCAATGCAGGGACCGGTGGATCCAGTAGAAGTGAAAGGAATACCAGAGCGGGACCAGCAGAAATATGGAGACGAACCATATGGGATGTTCGTGCCACTGAAGGACCGCGATGTAGCCATTGGCAAAGCCCCATATGAGCAGAACTTCATAGGCGGTCCAGACCGTAACACCGCTTGCCAGGGACCAGAACACATTGTCCAGAACCTGATTGCGAAAATTGAACGCGCCGTTGTTGCGGGCCATTTCACGGGCGTCGAATTTGAGCCTTATGCCCTGTTTGCTGAACGTATAGAAATAAAGATGCAGCCCACCGGCAACGAGGATCATCAGGCCGAGATTGCGGGCATACATCTGCGCGATCCAGCCGAAACCAAATTCCACACAACGCTCAAGTGCCGGTTGAAGATAAAACCACGAGATCAGCGACGTTGCGACAATGAATACGCGGGCCGTCAGGGCAAGCCAGTTCGATGTAAAGTAATTCAGAACCCGCGCCGGCTGCGGCGGCCAGGCAAACAGCGGCCCGTTTTCAAGCGGCAATTGCGGCTGCCAGTTCCACACAGGCCGGGACGGCCTGGAGGCTTTGTCTGAAGCCGGCGCCTTGACGTCAGATGAAGCCATCCACGGCTCCCCTTCGCTTCGTTCACACTGTCTTTAGTATCACACCAGCGGTGCTTTTGTCGGGGGTATCGACCTTATCATGATTTGGAAACGTCCGACACTGTGCGGCTAGCGTACGCTATATGCGACCTGGTTGTTCAACTCCGTAGAATTTCGCCAACGTTAAGAGAAATGGCAAACCTTTTCGACTTCGCATTGTGCCCGCGTCCACGTTGCAAACACATTTAGGTTGGGCCACTATGAACTTTATATATTTTTATTGAGGCACGATAAGATAGTCATGCGCTTCATAGTGTTTACCGCAAATATACTCGTTATATTGGTTTTGCTAGCCACGGGCGCAATCGCTGAGAAGCGCGTCGCATTGGTCATCGGCAATTCGTCCTACACGGCCATTTCTCCCCTCACGAACCCCAAGAACGATGTCGAACTTATGTCGCAAGCTTTGCGTGGCGTTGGATTTGACGTCGTCATGGCAGTCGATGCAGACCGGGCAACCATGGGCGGCGCGATCCGGAATTTTGGCGCCAAGCTCAGGGCAGCTGGAAAAGATGCGGTCGGACTGTTTTACTTTGCCGGTCATGGCGTGCAGGCAAGAGGAACGAATTATCTTATTCCCATCGGCTCAATAATTCAGAATGAGGCAGATCTGGACATTGAGGCTTTCAGTGCTTCCGATGTGCTTGTCCAAATGGAGACGGCGAACAACAGGCTTAACCTTGTGATACTCGATTCTTGCCGAAACAACCCGTTCAATTCTGCCGTTCGTTCCGCCGCACGGGGGCTCGCACGATTAAGCGCATCAAGCGGATCACTGGTGGCCTTCTCCGCGGCGCCGGGACAGGTGGCAGTGGATGGAGAGGGCACGAACTCACCGTATACAGCGGCCTTAGCCGAAGCGATCAATGTCCGAGGTTTGAGTGTAGAGCAGGTGTTCAAGAGGGTCCGCGTCAGCGTCGAAAATCAAACCGCCGGCACGCAAACTCCGTGGGAAGAGTCGTCCTTGCGCGGTGAGTTTTACTTTAGACCAAAAGCGATCGCAAAGTCCGACAGCCGAATGGAACTTGCCTATTGGGAAACTGTCAAAGACAGTAATGATGTTCTCCTGCTCAAATCTTACCTGAAACAATATCCCCAAGGGACCTTCGCACCTCTTGCGTCCTCGATGATCGAGAAAATCGAAAATCTGGAATTGAGGCGTGAGGCTGAAGTGACTCAACCAACGTCACAAGACCTTCCATCGGATAGAAATGAACAAACTTCAAATACAGAGATTGACCGAGTTGATCTTATATATGCAACGTCGTTCGGTTCTGGCGAAACAAATGCCACAGCGATCGCAATTCTCCGGAAAAATGACGGGAAAATAATATACCTGGATACCGTGAATGCTGATGTGGTTGTCTTTGGTGAGTATATGAAAATTATCGACAACTGCTTTGAAGATAAAATCGACTCGAAAATATTTGAAGGCCACCTTAGTGGCGCAAGTTTTCCGATACCCACTGAAATCGATATTGCCGAAGATGTGGTAAGTTGTCATACGGTTGTCCAAATTGACTCTCTGGACACACGCGCTTACCCAACCAGTCATGGGGGTACAGGTATTGTAAACATTCTCGTGCGCAAGAAATTTCTCGTCAATGTTCTTTACTCTGGCGCTCTTACAACTTTCAACCTTCGAGAAGTTAACTAGAGTCTCAAGACCCAAACCATTGATTTGACTATTGAGTCTGTGTAGCCGCCTTGGAGCGCGATGCGCGGTGGGATTGTTGATCCGGATGGCCGGCGAGAGTCCAATACCGCGTATCGTTTTCACACTGTGACATACTGCAATCTGCTGCCAGCTTGCTGGTTGGCGTGCACCGGCGTTACACTCCCGACCAACATCTGGCGTCGAATCACGGCGCAAAGGAGTGGATCAAATGTCACCTGATCTTTTCTATCTCACACTGACCGCCGGTCTCTGCGTGGTGTTGTGGATCCCCTATATTGTCGGGCTCGTTTCAACCCAGGGATTTCTCAAGGCTGAGGATTACAGGGCCCTGCCCAAGCCCGAACTGCCGGACTGGGTGGTGCGGGCCAACCGAACGCATATCAATCTGGTGGAAAGCCTGCCGTCATTTGCAGCACTGGTTCTGGTCGCCCATGTGTCGGGTGCAGCGGGTGGCACCACGGCGGTCGCAGCGGCGGTGTTCTTCTGGGCACGTCTCATCCATGCGCTGGTGTTTCTGCTCGGCGTACCATATCTGCGCACCCTGATTTTCACCATTGGCGTAATTGCACAACTGGTGATCTTCTGGGAGATCGTCTCTTAGGATCCGTTCTCGACAGATGACAATCAGGAAACGATCTGCAAGCCGAACCCTGGTGCTGACGGTAATCGCACTCGGGATTACCGTCGCTGCAGCAGGTAGCGCTGTATTCGCCTATCAATGGTGGCTCGACTGGCCGGTCAATCCGGTTACAGCTGATGGGTCGCCTGAAATCATGGTGATGGATTTTTCAAAGCCGGTCGCCCATGATCCTCCAGCACCCGGGTGGCGTCACCGAACATTCTGGACGCGGCCGGCGATGCGCCTCAGGCAGATTGCCAAGAACGACCGTCAGGCCTTGCGTTGTGAGACCGATGCCAGCGGTTCGATCTTCGGGCGGTTTACCGACATCGATCTTGACGATTATCCATCACTCGCCTGGACCTGGTTGATAGAAAAGCCGATCGAGAGCGAGCTCGATGAACGTACAGTCGAGGGAGACGATCATCCAGCCCGCCTGTTCATCGCCTTCGACGACACCGAGGGTGCCCGCCACTATGTGGAGATCATCTGGTCGAACAAGCTGTTCAAGCCGGGGGAGTATAAATATATCGGCGATTTCCCGCATTATGTCGCCAATGGCAGACATGAGAATATCGGCAGGTGGTATGAGGAGACGGTAGACCTGCTGGGGATCTACCGCATGACCACCAAGCGCACAGACGCGCCGCGGGTAAAATTCATCTCGATCTTCTGCGATTCAGACGACACCAAGACCTCAAGCATCGCCTATTTCGGCAAAGTATGGCTGGTGAAATCGGGTGAGTAGCTGAATGCCGCCATACGTCATTCCCGCGAAAGCGGGAATCTAGAACACCGCATGCGGCAAGTTTTGAGGTCGACTGGATTCCCGCTTTCGCGGGAATGACGAAGGGGGTTGAGGGGTAACTTCAAGGGATTGCAAAATGCAGTCACGCTTTAGCGGCGCCTCAAACTCTCTCGCGCCGCCGTCTGCGGCGGCCATCGCCGCCGTCTGCGCCACTCTGCTTGGGCACCGGAAGTTCAACCGCTGCTGCAAGCTTGGGGTATGGCTCGGAGGCATGGGGGAAGCCCATGGCACCGACGAAATGTTCCTGAAATTTTGGCTCAACCGCGGTTTCGATCTTTTCGATCTTCTGCACAAGGTCCTCGATTTCACGCCGGGCCTGACCGTTGAGCAGTGCAATACGCGCACCGGTGCTGGCCGCATTGCCGCCCGATGACACCATATCCAGGTCGCAGTCCGGGATCATGCCCAGGACCATGGCGTATTTGACATCGATGTGGCTGCCGAAGGCACCGGCCAGAGTGATCCGGTCCACGGTCTCGATGCCCATCTGGTCCATCAACAGCTTCGCACCGGCAAACAGCGCGCCCTTGGCAAGCTGGATCTGGCGCACGTCATTCTGGGTGATGCGGATTTGTGGCTCGCCTTCGCGCAGCAGGTAGGAAAAGGTCCGCCCGTCGGCTTGAATGCGTTCGGATTTTGCCGCCATGACGCCATCGACCACGCCGTCTTTGGTGATGATGCCGGTCAGGAACATTTCGGCCAGGGCCTCGATGATGCCGGAGCCGCAGATGCCGGTGACGCCAAGGCCTGAGATTGCCTCGTCGAAACCGTCCTCGTTGGACCAGAGTTCCGATCCGATCACCCGGAACTTGGGCTCGAGTGTTTCCCGGTCGATCCGTACCCGTTCGATGGCGCCGGGGGCTGCCCGCTGGCCGCAGGAGATCTGCGCGCCTTCGAAGGCTGGGCCGGTGGGCGATGAGCAGGCAAGCAGACGATCCTTGTTGCCGAGCACCAGCTCCGCATTGGTGCCGACATCGACGATCAGCCAGTTCTTGTCTTGGTGATGGGGTCCCTCGGACAGCACCACGGCGGCGGCATCGGCCCCGACATGGCCTGCGATACAGGGCAGCACATAGATCCTGGAGTTTGGATGCATCTGCAGCCCGACCTCGGTGCCCCACAGGGTCTTGGCCGAGTTGGTGGCAAGGGCGAAGGGCGCACCGCCCAGTTCAATGGGGTCGATGCCGAGAAACAGGTGGTGCATGATCGGGTTGCCGACAAAGACTGCTTCGAGCACGTCGCGGATGTCGATTTCGGCTTCGCCCGCGACCTGAACGATCATGTCGTTGACCGCCTCGCGAACGGCCGCGGTCATTTCCCTGTCGCCGCCCGGGTTCATCATGACGTAGGACACCCGACTCATGAGATCTTCGCCGAAGCGGATCTGCGGGTTCATGATGCCAGCGGACGCCACCACTTTGCCGGAGGACAACTCACACAAATGGCCAGCGATAGTGGTCGAGCCGATGTCGAAGGCAACACCGTAGATCTTGTCGTGAAAGCCCGGCCAGATTGCCAGGATGCGGTTCCGCGAGCGGGCATGACCGTGATAGATCGCGATGGTGGCCTTCCACTCGCCTAGCCGAAGGGCTTTCTGCAAAGCCTGAAGCATGCTCAGATCAGTCTGCACGCCGCTGATACCCCACTGCTCTTCAAGCGCCTTGCAGACCCGCTCCAGATCGCCGGACGGATGGTGCATGTCCGGTTCCTCGACCTCGAGATAGTAGAGCCGGGTGACCGGATCGAGCTCGACATCGCGCACTTCGGGACGCTTGCGGACCACCTGTTTGTGGACCTGGGATTCAGCCGGCACATCGATCACGATGTCGCCATGCAGCAGGGTCTGGCAGCTCAGGCGGCGGCCGGATTTGAGCCCGCGCTTTTCATCATAGCGGGTTTCGACTTTGGAAAATGCGCTGAGGTGATCAGCTTTCGAGACAATGCCATGCTTGGCAAATTCGCCTTCCGCGACATTGACCTGGCAGCGCCCGCATATGGCGCGGCCACCGCAAACGCTGTCGATGTCAACGCCGAGGTTACGCGCCGCGGTCAGCACCGGGGTGCCGCGCGGGAACCGTCCACGTTTGCCGGACGGGGTGAATACGATCAGAGCGTCGCCTTTGTCCTGCTCGCTCATGCGCCGGTCAGGCCCGGCGGCGGCGGCGGTTTTCGCGGTCGCGGCGGCGGCCCGCTGCTTCCGCCTGATCGGGGTCTGATGATATCGGTTCGCGGAACTTGGCAACCCAGGCCTTGCAGTTCTTATCTGCGCCATTGAGCACATTGGCGGCGAAGATCGCGTTCATGTCTTCCTGATGCAGAGGGTTCATGATCGCCGAGGTCATGCCGGCGCAGGATGCCATGGACAGAAAATGTCCGTTCAGGGCGCGGCGGTTGGGCAGGCCGAAAGATATGTTGGAGGCGCCGCATGTGGTGTTGACCTTGAGTTCTTCACGCAATTTTCGAACCAGACGGAAAACCTGCTGCCCGGCGGTACCCATGGCGCCGATCGGCATAACCAGCGGGTCAACCACAACATCCTGCGACTTGATGCCGTAATCAGCGGCGCGCTCGACAATCTTCTTGGCGACAGCAAAACGCACATCCGGATCTTCCGAAATGCCGGTTTCGTCATTGGAAATGGCGACCACCGCACAGTCATATTTCTTGATCAGCGGCAAAACCCGGTCAAGGCTCTCATCTTCGCCGGTCACCGAATTGACCAGCGGGCGGCCCTGATAGGCGGCAAGCCCGGCTTCCAGCGCATCGATGATCGATGAATCGATCGACAGCGGCACATCGACCAGGCTCTGCACCAGCTTGATGCTCTCAGCCAGGATCTTCGGTTCATCGGCGAGCGGGATACCGGCATTGACGTCAAGCATGGTGGCGCCGGCGGCGACCTGGGCAAGGGCGTCCTGCTCGACGGTCGAATAATCGCCGGCCTTCATTTCGTCGGCCAGTTTCTTTCGGCCGGTCGGGTTGATCCGTTCACCGATCACACAGAACGGCTGGTCAAAACCGATGATCACCTCCCTGGTGGCTGAACTGACGAGGGTTTGCGTCATGGCTTTAAAATCCTTGTTCGAATGGGTCGCTGCCTGGTCGCCTTACGCGTTACCGCCGTTGTGAACCAGCGCTTTCAGTTTGTCTTTGTCAAATTCCGTTTCGAGCTGCTCGACCGCGGCATCGGCGGCTTGCGCCATGTCGCCATCGACCGGTTCCGGATCGGCGCGGCGCCATTGCTCGAGATAGGCATCCGTGCCGGTCATGCCGGCATGCATGGCGGCCGCATCGATCGCCACCTCGAACCGCTTGGCAAGCTGGCGCCGCTCGGTGGTGCGACCAGCCTTGACGATCACCTGGGCTGGAATATCGCGCCAGTATACGACAATCAGATCCGCCACGCGTTTCGTCCTCCCTGCGGCAATAGCATAAAAGCACCCGAACCGGGCCCGGAGCGCTCTGAAATCAATGTGTGGCTGTTATAATCAGATCGCACCGGCTTGGACACGACTTTTCGGAAGCGAAATGCGACAGGACCCGCCTCATTCAATGCTTGGCGATGCCTTCTGAAAGCTCGGTAAGCAGGTCGGCGTCAACGACGCCGGCGAGACCGTCGAGCAACTGAAGCTGGCTGTCTTCCAGGGGATGTGCAACGGACCCCTCCACCAGATCAAAAAGCCGGGCATTGCCGTTCTCCATGCTCGCTTCCTGGCCGGTCAGCCACAAAGCGCCCTCACACCGATCGACCGCGCTATTTTCCTTCAACACTCTCAGGACATCCGCTGTTTCGGCAATTGAAAACTTTGCCGGGCTTTTCCACCACAAACGGCCACTTTCCGGCCGGTTCAGGAGCACGTGTGTCGTGTTTGGGAAGGCCGTCCATACATCGCGCGACCAGGTACACATTGTGGCGGGGTGCGCGGACAGTCCAAGAGTGATCAGCATGATTTTGGGGACAAATGCCTGGATTGCCTCCTGCTGTTTCAAGCAGCACACGATCAATACCGATCAAGTCAATCGCCGGATCCTGTCCGCCGGTCAGCACCTGCTCGAAACGGGCCTGATCCAGCTTTACGGTTCCGGTTTCGTCCGGCTCGCTGGATCCTGTGCGGTAGACGGACATGCCGTCGACGTCCTGATTGAAGAACGCCACCGCCACGGCACGCTTGTTCGCCTCGCGCCAATAGGCCACCAACTGATCCGGCTCGGCGGGCACAATCTCCATCTCGTGGGTTTCCAGAATGAGAAAGTTCATCATGCGGGCAAAGTCTGCAAGATGCGGCATGGCTTCGGCTGCGCAAAACGATGGGCGGAAGAAATTCATATTGAACTGCCAGGGGGACAAGATATAGCCGTTTGGGGCAGCGTCCCGCGCCATCGGCCGCATTTCCTCGACAAAGCCGGTCAGGTCCGTGTCGATCTCGCTGAGCGAAAAATGAACAAAGGTCTCCTCGTTGTCATACCAGAGCTGAATTTTTCCGTCATCGAGTTCGGCCGTCTCGGTATGAGGCGCACTTTCAGCCCAGGCGCGCGCCGTTTCGCGCACCTGATGATCGGTCAATTCCTTTGGGCTGAAAAACAGGAGGTCGAGCGACATGGCTGGAATATAGCGACAGGTTTGATGTCTTGCGTAAGACGTTGCACCGGGTTGGAATACCGCTCCTGCATAGGCCGATCAATTATAGGGGCAGTTTTACTCAGCTTACACAGTTGCAGGCCATTTGGAAGCAAATGGATTGAGGTAGCTGCATCATCCAGTTCTACGATAAGATGTGCTGTATGTGGTGCCCCATGGGACTGTGAGTGCGTTTCCCTGTCGTTTCCGCCCCAAGAGACGACGCTTGATGCCGTGACGGCGGTGTGGAAAACCCGCACAAGAGGTGTAATGTCTGCACTCTTGAGAGGACGAATGAGATGAGTGACGTGGCCGAGGGACAGGGCCGGCGCGGACGGCGTGGCGGAGGTGGTGCGGATGCGCGCCGCGCCAAGCGCCAGTCCGGCGAGATCGTGCAGTTCAGCTATATCAGGCGGACACTGAAAGAATTCGAGGTTCTCGACGAAGAAGGCCTGACGCTGATCGAGAACAATGCGGAACTGGTGCTTGAGGAAATCGGCATCGATTTCCGCGACGACGCCGAAGCGCTCGCCATGTGGAAGGACGCCGGCGCCGATGTTCAGGGCGAACGGGTCCACTTCCCGCGTGGCCTGTGCCGCGAGCTGCTCAAGACCGCACCGGCGCAATTCACCCAGCACGCGCGCAATCCTGTGCGCAATGTCGAGATCGGCGGCAAGAATACCGTGTTTGCACCGGTCTATGGCCCACCCTTCGTGCGCGACCTGGACGAGGGCCGCCGCTATGCCACGATTGAGGATTTCCGAAACTTCGTGAAGCTCGCCTATATGGCGCCCGCCATGCACCATTCCGGCGGGACCGTGTGCGAGCCGGTCGATGTGCCGGTCAACAAGCGCCATCTCGACATGGTCTACAGCCATATGCGCTATTCCGACAAACCGTTCATGGGTTCGGTGACCGCACCGGAGCGGGCGGAAGACACCATGGCCATGGCCCGGATCCTGTTCGGCGATGATTTTGTCGATACCAATTGCGTGGTGATCAACCTGATCAATGCCAATTCGCCCATGGTGTTCGATGAAACAATGGTGGGAGCGTTGAAGGTTTATGCCCGTGCTGGCCAGGCGACGATTGTTTCACCGTTCATTCTGGCAGGCGCCATGTCGGCGGTCACGGTCGCCGGCACGCTGACCCAGATCCTGGCGGAAGCCATGGCGGGCATGGCGTTCTCGCAATTGTGCCGGCCGGGCGCACCGGTGGTGTTCGGCACCTTTGCAAGCTCGATCTCGATGCAATCGGGCGCACCCACCTTCGGCACGCCGGAACCGGCCCTGGTGCTGTATGGCGCCGCACAGCTTGCCCGGCGTCTGGGCGTGCCGTTCCGTTCGGGCGGGTCGCTATGTGGATCAAAGATGCCCGATGCCCAAGCAGCCCACGAAAGCACCAACACCCTGGTGCCAACCGTGATGGCCGGCGTCAACTTCTCGCTCCATGCGGCAGGTTGGCTCGAAGGCGGGCTGGTGTCGTGCTATGAAAAATTCATCATCGATGCCGACCAGTGCGCCATGATGCAGAAGTTCGCTGCCGGCGTTGACCTGTCTGAAAACGGCCAGGCGCTGGATGCCATGCGTGAAGTTGGCCCCGGCAGCCATTTTCTGGGGTGTGCCCACACCCAGGCCAATTTCGAAAGCGCCTTCTTCCGCTCATCGATCGCCGACAACAATTCTTGTGAGCAATGGGAAGCGGAAGGCTCGAAAGACACGGCCCAACGGGCGAACGAGATATTCAAGCGCCAGCTTGCCGACTACCAGGCGCCGGAACTCGATCCGGGCATCGATGAAGCATTAAACGCGTTCATCGCGCAGAAGAAAGAGTCCATGCCCGATGCCTTCACCTGATGGTGCAAGGCGTTAGGGGATGGACCGGCCGGTATTGCCTATGACCACTGATACTGCCCAGGACATAGAGCTTGCAATTACTGCACAGGGATTTACGCCACTTGGCTGGTTTCACCTGACCGGTGAGGACGACATGCCGGCAATGCCTGACGGCACCCCTGCCGTAACGGCGATGCTGGTTGGAAATGCGGGTGCGGAGATGTGGCAGCGCTTTGCCGATGCCTGCGACCCGCAGCACGACCTGCTCGACGACTGGAGCCGCAACGTTCTTACCGACCTTGCCAACCGCCTGGGTGCTACGGCCCGCTTTCCATTTGAAAAACCACCGCTGCCGTTCCAGCGCTGGGCAGCGCGCACGGGCTGCGTTCACACCTCACCGCTGGGCATGTCGATCCACCCGGTGTTCGGTCTGTGGCATGCCTATCGGGCAGCCTTTGCTTTTGCCGAGCACATTCCCCTGCCATCAGGCACGCCATCGGCGTCGCCATGTAACGATTGTGCAGACAAGCCATGTCTTTCCACCTGTCCGGTTGGAGCGTTTTCGGGCACCGCCTATGACGTGCCGGCCTGCGCGGCGCATATCACCACAACGGACGGTACCGATTGCTTGGATCTTGGATGCCGTGCGCGACGCGCCTGTCCGGTTGGCCGCGACTATATCTACGATCCCGCCCAGGCACGCTTTCACATGACAGCTTTCGCCCGCGCGTGGACGAACATCATTTGAGTTTTCCTTACAGCACGAGATAACATCAGCACCATGTACAAACAGATCGAAGAAAAACTGACCCGGGGCGATGTCATCCTGCTGGATGGCGGCACGGGAACCGAAATTCAGCGCAAGGGCGCACCAATGAACGGCGATGTCTGGTGCGCGCTTGCCACCCGCAGCCACCCGGAAATCGTGCGCGATGTCCATCTGGACTATATCGACGCGGGCGCCGACATCATCACCGCCAACACCTTCGCCTCCAGCCCGCTGATGCTTCAGGGCCACGAACTCCTGCACGAAATGGAAGCACTCGACCGCCAGGCGGTGCAGATAGCGCTTGATGCCCGTGACACCGCCACCGACCGCCCCATAGCGGTGGCGGGCTCCATGTCGGCGATGCGGCCGATGGTGCCCGGCACCGACAGGATCAGGACAGATTTCTCCATGTCCGAAGCCGATGTACGACCTCTCTATGCGCAAAAGGCGGGCGTTTTGGCGGACGCCGGCGTCGACTTGATCATGATGGAGATGATGCGCGACCTGGACTATTCCATGTGGGCGACCGAGGCCGCGGTCGCCACCGGCCTGCCGGTGTGGATGGGGATCAGTGTGCAACGGCGCGAAGACGGAGAACTTGTGGGCTTCAACCGGCACGAGTTCAAGCTTGCCGAGTTGATCGAGCCCTTGATGGCGGCGGGCGCCAAGGTTGCGATGGTGATGCACTCTTCGGTACCCGACACGGAAGAAGCCTTGCCGATCGTGTTCGAACACTGGCACGGGCCTGTGGGGGCTTATCCGGAGTCTGGCTATTTCACCATCCCTGACTGGGTGTTCGGTGAAGTCACTCCGGCTGAATTCGCCATCAAATGCCGGGAATGGCGGTCTCAGGGGGTCAAGGTGCTTGGCGGTTGCTGCGGAATCTCGCCCGAACATATCGCTGCGGCGCATACCGCGCTGAACTGAGCTGATCTCATACGGAGAGTATCATGTCCCATACCGGATCCTGCCTGTGTGGCGAGGTGACTTTTGAAGTCGCCGGTGAACTGCGCCCTGTGGTCGGCTGCCATTGCACCCAATGCCGCAAGACGACCGGCCATTTCATGGCAGCCACCGGGGCCAAGCTCGCTCACTTCACCATCACCAATGACCAGGGGCTGAAATGGTACCGCTCAAGCGATACCGCGCGGCGGGCATTTTGCGGTAGATGCGGATCGACACTGTTCTGGCAGGCCGAAGGCAAGGACTACATCGCGATTGCGGCCGGTACTCTCGACGGCAAGACGGGACTGCACATAGAAGGTCATATATTCTGCGAAAACGCCGGCGATTACTATGAAATCACCGATGGCGCGTTTCACATGGACGGTGGCGGACATGTTGTCCCAGCACCGGAATAAACTTCTATCTATCGTATAATGTTGGATTTTTTAGTGAGGCGGACGATCCGCCTCCGCCTCGCAAGGCGGCGACGGATCATCCCCTCTAACTCGTATGCCGGAGAGGCATTGTTGATATGAATCTATCGTGAAACCGATTCGCCGTCCACGAAAGGCCTGCCCTTCTCGTCTTGACCCGCGTCTGGTTTACAGAGCCTCAAACAACACGAGTTTTTCAGATTTTCCTTCTATTATTCAATAAGTTAAAGGAGGTTGTTCAAATTTCCTCGCGGCCTGGTTGTTGTTGCAACAATGCAACAATTCCGAGAAATCATCCCGCAAGGAGAGACCATCGGTAGCCACAGCACCGGAACAGCCCCGGGGTTATCCCAGATGCCTCCGAATCGCTGGTCCGACCAATTCCGCCTGACCGTCCGCCAGGCACGTGGGATTAATCGTGACGATGCGCCCGTCGATCTGAGCGGGGTCGACATGGATAGACGGTGTGCCGTTCTGCAGGGCGATCACGAGATCAAGGGCCGACAACGCCACTGATGGCGCCAGGCACACTTCGACCAACGGCACCTGTGTCACATCATCAGCACCCACAAGCTCCACAGTTGCGGCGTTCAGGCCGTCGAGGCCCTCAACGATGATATTTGCAGTGTCCAGCCAGCGGGCATGCCGGGCAGCGTCGCCTTCCGCCAGGAACAGTTCAAGGGCTGCCAGAAGACCGACGATGTTTTCGCGGCCGACCTTGCAGGGCCGGCCGATACCGGTTTGCGGCACACCCTTGAGGCGGTGCCGGTCGATCAAGCCGGCGGGCGGCTGCCACTGGTCACTCAGAATGTCCATATCGAGATGCTGCAGGGCTGCCGACATGATCAGGTCGCGCCGGCCGCACAGAATACCGGTCGCCTGAGGGCCGCCGATCGCCTTGCCGCCGCTGTAGCACACCAGGTCGGCGCCATCGTCGGTAAAGCGTCTCAGATTGGCGGCCGGTGGCAGTTGGGCGGCAGCATCGACGATGACTGGAACACCCGCAGCATGGGCAACTTCGACCACCCGGGCGAGTGGCGGCCGGGCATAACGGTCAGCGACATAAAACACCGCCGCTGTGTTCTCACCGATGGCATCGGCGATCTCCCAGGCTTCAGCATCACGCACCCCAGCACCTGCATGGCGGTCAGGCAGGCCGACCTCGATGAGCCTGACACCGGCGCTGCGCACGGCATGGTCATAGAAATTGCGCTGGCTGCGGACCATGACGATTTCGTTCTTCATGCCGGTTGTGTCCGGCAACCGCGCCATAAGTGACGGGTCAAGGCCCGCCACGCAGGCTGCCGTCGACATCAAAAGTCCGGCTGCGGCGCCGGACGTCACATAGCCCGCTTCCGCACCAGTCGCTGTGGCGATCACCTGACATGCATGGGCCTGCAATTCGGCAATGTCGACGCAGAATTCCGCAGCTTCGGCCATAGCGGCGGTAACTTCAGGCGCCATCAACGCACCGGACAAGCGGGTCGCCGGGCCCTTGGCATTGATAATGACGGGAACGCCCAGGCGTTCGTAAATATGCATGTTGAATACTCCGTGCATTCCACTGCGGCCTGTGCAGCGCAACGCTTCGTTTTTTGCTTCTTACATCAATTGCCGCGCAGCGCGCACCCATTCAACATTGGACATGGTCGACCCAAGCGGTGCGTCTTCAAGACCGACACGGATCATGCCACCGCGCGCCATAGCTTCCGGGATCAATGGCTGGATGTCGACGCCGAGGCCAGCGATCATCCACTCAGCGCCTGGGGCGCAGTCTTGCAGGAGTGCCAAATGGGCGTCCAGATAGTCGGCGCGCGGTGGAAAACCCCAGGCGAACTGATCTGAATACATGAACCGGTACACCGGCGCCCAGAGATCGGGATGCTCTAATGCCAGTCTGGCGCCGATACGGGTGAAGCCGGGCTCGTAGATCGCATAGCTTGGACGCACACCATATTCGGTGCAGATTCTCAAACCCTCGCGGATGTGATCATTCGGGTTGAGATAGACGAAGCCGTCATCGCCATCGATATCGGTACGCAGGAAATTGACGCTGCCGGGGTCGACCACCGCCCATTCCACCAGGCCGCGTTTGGCCAGCTCTTCCAGATGCGCATAGCGTGCCTGCGCACTCATCATGTCGCCGGCGAATGTCGAGCCCGCCAGGGGAATGGTCGGATAGACCGGTGCATCGACCTCAGCGCGGATCGCCTCTATCAGGCGTGCATAGATTTCCCAGTCGTCGCGCTGGAGACCGGTCTCTTCGTCATAGGCATGGAGATGGACGACATCGGCGCCCTCGTGAACGCAGGCGATGGCCTGTGCAATGATTTCGCTTTCGCGCACCGGAATGCCCGGCTGGCGCGCCCTGCCCCAGGGACCGTTGAGCGCCACTTCAAGGAGTGGTTGTGGCATGGCCAGAACTCCATCGGGGATTAGGGCCTGTTGAGTATCATGGTTGTAGCCCCCCGTGTCTCATATCTGACTCATATCAGACTCAGAGCAACCACATACGTGCCTTATGCACGACGCGAATCAGGGTTTGTATCCATATTGATATCATATGGATATGTGAGTTGATGGAGTACGCCATGATTACGTTTGCATTTGCGAATCCTAAAGGGGGCACCGGAAAGACCACATCTGCATTGTTACTGGCTGAACAAATTGCACGGGCCGATGTCCGTGTGACGGTCCTTGATTGCGATCCAAACCAAAACATCATGGAATGGGCAACACGGCGCAAGGAATATGACAGGCCTATGCCGTTTGAAGTGCTGCCGCGCCCGTCCGAAGACGACCTTATCGAAACGGTCGACAGTCTGGCGGACAAGACCGACTATCTCATTCTCGACCTGGAAGGCACCGCCAGCCAGGCGGTGACCTTTGCACTTAGCCGGACAAACCTGGCGCTGATCCCGCTTGAACCCAATGCGGTTGAAGGACCTCATGCGGCACGGGCTGTGTCTCTGGTTCAGCGTACCGGGCACCTGCTGCACCGGCAGATCCCCTACAGCCTGCTTTTGAACCGGTGTAACGCGGCATTCGAAACTGCGGAAGAACGGGCCCTGCGCCGTGAAGTCATCACCTGTAATGTCCAGGTGCTGCCGACGGTTCTGATCCGCCGGTCGGCGTTCACCAAAATATTCGGCGAAGCCAGCCTGCTCAGCGAACTTCTGGACGTGACCACCGATGCACGCGAGCGCGAGCGGATCGAGCGGGCGATATCCAATGCCCGCGCTTATACCCAATCCGTGGTGCACGCCTTGAGAGAAAAGATCGCGGCATGAGCGGGTTCGGATTCGATAACCGCCCGGTCAGGCTGCCGAAGCTGGCGGCGGTCGAGCCCAGAAAAGCTGGCCGAGCCGAACTTGCCGACGTAGCACGGGTCGGCCGGGAACTGGGCTTTGTGCCACGCGAGGTGCCACGCCCGGCCGGTACCCATGCCCGGAAACGGCGGCGGGAAAAGCGCAGCAATATGCTGATCCACGGACCGGAACGTATTCTGGCACGCTTCCGGGATTACGCGGATGAAGCCGATCTGAGTTACTGGGAGGCCCTGGAGGTGCTGCTCGATCGCAATCAGTGACACTGCCATACCGGTCTCATTGATTGCGGATCACCACCTTCAGTGCGGTCTTGGCGATCATGGCGCGCAATGCGTCTTCGGTCTCTGTAATCGGACGGGTGTCGGTGAGCAGCAATTCGGCTTTGAAGTCCGGATTGGCGAGCAGCGCCAACGCACGGGCAAAGGTGTCCGGGCGGTGATGGTAGACGCCTTTGACGGTGATTTCGGAATAGTGGATCAGATGAGTGTCAAGCGGGATCGATGTGCCGGGTGCGCAGCCGCCGAACAGATTGACCAGCCCGCCCGGGCGCACCGCGGCAATCGCATCAAGCCAGACCTCCGGCACGCCTGAGGCATCGACCGCAATCCAGGCGCCCTTGCCGTCACGGGTCTTGGTGCGCACCAACTCTGCCTGCCCGCCGCCGCGGGTGATCTGGACCGTTTTTACCGCCCCAAGCCTTGCACCGACTTCAAGGCGGCCGGGATTTGGATCCGCCAGGATCACCTGATGGCCATCGATCGCCAGGGCTGCAACAAACAGCAAGCCGATCGGTCCTGCCCCGAACAACACCACCTCGACCGGGCCCTGCCCGCCATAACGGCTGAGCTCGCAGGCATCGATGCCGTGCAACACGCAGGCAAGCGGCTCGGCCAGGGCGGCCTTTTCGAAACTCAACCCGTCGGGTATCCGGTGCGCATTGCGCTCCACGAAACACTGCGGCACCAACAGATATTCGGCAAAGGCGCCGTTCAGATAATGCAGATCCTCGCACAGATTTTCACGATCCATGCGGCACGGCTCGCAGGTAAGGCAGGGTGCGGAATTGGCAACCACCACCGCATCGCCGGGTTTGAAGTTGGTGACACCTGTGCCGGTTACAGCAACCCGCCCGGCCATTTCGTGGCCGAACAGGGTCGGCACGGTCAGCATGCGCGGATGGCCGCCACGCTTGAACACCTTGACATCGGTGCCGCAGGTGGTGGCTGCTTCAACCTTGAGCAGGATCTCGCCGTCGCCGGGTTTAGGCACCGGCAGATCACGTATCTCGATCCGTTCGGGCCCGAGCAGCATGGCGCCCTGCATGATTTCGGGCAGGTTCATGACTGAGCCTGCGCTGAACGCGACGGGGTAAAGAGGACCTTCAATGCTTTTTGACCGACCACCAGAGAAACGCCGATGTCGAAATCATCGAGCGGCATGGTGTGGGTGACCAGGGGTGCTGGATCGAGTTTGCCGGCACAGATCAGGCTGAATATTTCCTTCTGTTCGGTAAGGGCGCCTGAATAGGAACCGATGATCCGGCGCTCGTATTTGAACAGCATGTTGAGGTCAAAATCCGCATGTGCGCCATCCGGGGCATGGGCAAACAACACAACTGAGCCGCCCTGGCGGGTAAGTGCGATGCCTGCCTCAAGGGTCTTTGCGCCGCCGACGGTGTCGAACACCACGTCAGCGCCCAGTTCGTTGGAGACGGTGCGGACCGCCTTGAAGGCGTCGTCACCCGGTGCCGATACGGCATCAGCTCCCAGGCGTTCTGCAATGGCGCAGCGTTCGGTATCTGGATCGACCATGACCACGGACACATCCGGCAGTGCTGCCTTGATCACCAGGAGATGCAAAAGCCCCATGCTGCCGCAGCCCAGAACCGTTGCGACACCGCTGCCGTCCAGGCCTGATCGATGGACACCCCGCAGGACGCAGGCCGCCGGTTCGACAAACACCGCCTGCTGGTCGCTGACGTTATCGGGCACCTTGAGTGCTGCCAGTGCAGCTGCGCGCGGGCGGATCAGGACCGTATCGGCAAAGCCGCCCGGCTCCATGAGGTTTTCCCGGAACGTCTCGCACATGGTCTCATTGCCGCGTGTGCACAAAACACATTCGCCGCAGGGGACGTGGTGCGGGACCACGACCCGGTCACCGGGGGCAAATGCACCGCCCCCCTCTCCCACCGCGATCACATCGCCGACAATCTCATGACCCAGAACCGCACCAATGGCAGCAGTTCCGGTCTTGAGTTTGAAAAGGTCGGTTCCGCAAAAGCCGGCAACCCTCAGACGCAGCAGAATTTCACCTGCCCCTGGCTGTGGTGCAGCACGCTGCTCCAACACAGTCTTGTCGCCGCCAAGACAGGCGACGACATGGTGGGTGTTATTGGAGGTGGCAGTTTCCATCAACTGAAGTGCACTTGCGTTCCGTTTTGGTGCGTCAGACCGGTACGGTCGCCGCTGAGCGGTGTTGTTGTATATTAATCGCTACGGCAAATGACCACATAAAATACGTCATGCCCGCGAAAGCGGGTATCCAGTACGCATCACAACATATTGAATTCAAGTGGTATTCTGGATTCCCACTTTCGTGGGAATGACGGCGAACGGGTCAACCTCTGCACCAATTAACACGTCAAATCGCGTTCCCGCATCAGCTTATTGCGCGTCGGCAACCTCGATCGCTTCGGCCAGCGTGAACGCACCGCCGAACAATGCCCGGCCGGTGATGGCCCCGGCGATGTTGGGCAGATACTTGAGCGTCGAAATGTCGTCCAGGCTTTTCACCGGACCACTGGCGATCACCGGCATGATCAGCTTGGTGGCAAGGTTGGTGGTGGTGGCAAGGGAGCTTTCCGGCAGGTCGTCATCACGGTCGATATCGGTGAAAATAATGGCGGCGATATCGTCGGTCTCATACTGGCGGGCAAATTCGAGTGCCGTAAACGACGTGGCCTCCGTCCACCCTTCCATCATGACCTTGTCGCCTCTGGCATCGACACTGACCACCACCTTGCCAGGGAACCGGCCGCAGGCCTCCTTGATGAAGTGAGGATCCTTGACCGCTGCCGTTCCGACAACGACGCGGGCGGCACCATGTTCCAGCCACCATTCGACGGACGCCATCGAGCGGATACCACCGGCAACCTGCACGGGAATATGCACCGTATCAATGATCTTACAGACCAGTTCGTAATTGTCGTTTTCGCGTAAGCCGACTGCGTCCAGATCGATGATATGCAACCACTGGGCGCCGTCATTCTGGAAATCGACCGCAGCCTCGAGCGGGTCCTTGTCATAGACCACCGGCTGGTCCATCAGACCGCGCACCAGATTGACGCATTTGCCGTTTTGAAGTTCGATGTCGGGATAAATGATCATGGCCTCGCAAGGCAGATTACGCCGCCTCGCCTCCTGTTAAAGACATCTTGGGGAAGTATAGGCGCAGGGTGTACCATTGCGCAAATTGACTGCCAACTGCTTCGGTCTGCTTGTGCTGATTATTTTGCAAACTGGGCGAAAAGTTCTGCCTGGGACGAGATGTTGAGTTTGCGGTAGATGTTGCGGCGGTGGACCTTGACGGTTTGCGGGGAGACGTCGAGGATCAGGCCGATGGCAGCGGTTGAATGTCCCTGCACGACCAGCGACGCCACTTCGGATTCACGCTTCGTGACGCGCTTTCCGCCCTCCAGTTTGGTATACAAAAGCTGTTCTTTCAGCGGCCTTCGCGGGCGGCGGGACTGGCTGGAATGGCTCCCACCGGCATGGTGGTTACAATGTTCGATGATCAGCGGCATGAGCGCTGGTGACAGCATGCGCAACAAGGCCTCATCCTTTCTCCTGAATTTGGCAGCACCCTTGTTGCGGCCCACGGAGAGATGTGCGATCCGGTCCTCATCCATCCTGGCAAGACAACCGAGTTCATCGACCATTCTGGTTTGCCTGAAATAGCGGCGGTAATACTCGCTGCGAAAGAACCGGTCGGGGGCGATATCCCGCAATCTGTAGGCGCCGTCTTCGAAACCCGACATGGCCAGCTCATAATACGGATCGAGAAAATAGCCGTAATCGAAGTAAGACCCCTCAAAAACTTTCTGCAGGTGGGTGTCAGGGATCCACTGGCTGATCACCCGGGGCCGGCGCCGGTTCTCAAACAGCAGAATGATCACGCTTTGCGGCTCGAACAGCGAAATCAGCAACTGCTGGAGGGTGTCGCAAAACGCCGGCGTTCGGACTTCCTTGACAAGGGCTCCAAGGCTGCAAAAGATTTTGGTGTATTCCACGGCAGGTTTGCACCTTTGAAATTGGGACCGTCAGGGACCGAAATTCTACCCCTAAAACATACAATGCGACCAATTTCATACCCCTATGGGGGTATTTTTGAAACCCCGGTCTTTTGAGACGATCAGATAGGGATGCAAATGTGGGTGTGTGAAATACCGGGCGCCGTATCGGCAGCCGACAGGAGGGGAATGTGAACACCGGTTGGGTCTGCCATGAACTCTACATGTGGCACAATACGCAGAACTGGAACCAGCTGTTCGAGCCTGGTCTCACCATCCAGCCTTACGAACACGCGGAAAATCCCGAGACCAAGCGCCGCTTCCGCAACCTCATGGAGGTCAGCGGCCTGCTCGATGAGTTGACGATCATCAAACCGCGCCCGGCAACACAGGACGAGATCCTGCGCTTTCATACGCAAGCCCACATTGACAACATCAAGGCCGTAAGCGACGCAGGTGGCGGTGAGGTCAGCGAGGCAACACCCATGGGCAGGGGCAGCTATGAAATTGCCCTACTTGCCGCGGGCGGCGCCATTGAGGGTTTCGACGCGGTGGTGACGGGCAAAGTCGCAAACGCCTATGTTCTTTGCCGGCCTCCGGGCCACCACGCTCTAAGCGATGCTCCCATGGGCTTTTGTCTCTTCGGCAATGCGGTCGTCGGTATCGAACACGCCCGTGCCGTGCACGGCGTTGAACGGGTCGCCACGGTCGATTGGGATGTTCATCATGGCAATGGCACCGAAGCAGCCTTTTATGAAGATCCGAACGTGCTGACCATTTCGCTGCATCAGGACAATCTGTTTCCGCCGGACTCAGGTTTGCTGAGCGACATCGGAAGCGGCGCAGGCAAGGGCTGCAACATCAACATACCATTGCCCCCGGGTTCGGGAAACGGTGCTTATCTGGCGGCCATGGAGCAGGTCGTTGTGCCGGCGCTGCACAAGTTCAAACCGGACCTGATTGTAGCGCCCTGCGGTTTTGACGCCGCGGTTATGGATCCTCTGGGACACATGATGCTTACGTCCAGCGCCTATCGGAAGATGACGGATATGCTGGTCGCTGCAGCGGGTGATCTCTGCGGTGGACGTCTCGTCATGACCCATGAGGGCGGTTATTCGGCGCCTTATGTGCCGTATTGCGGGCTCGCCGTGGTCGAGGCCATGAGCGGCAAGGCAACCGGCCTTGAGGATCCGTATCTGGCTTATGCGGACGCGTATGGCGGTCAAGATCTGATGCCGCACCAGGCCGCCGTCATTGACCAGGCAAGGGAACTGTTGGCCGGTGTCGGGTAGCGGCGGCGAACCGGTCATGAGTGAAACAGACAAAATGACAAACTGCCGGAATGCACAGACATCAGGGACTGCCGGTCAGCCGCGTCGAAACTGTTGCTCAGAGCACGGCCTCGTTTGTGCCCGAATAATCGTCATGTTACGATTCCGCATGGTCGCATGAACAATGCAGGAACTTTTTATACAGCATACAGACCAAATTTTGAGGCTGGTATTGGGGCGTTTTAACAAGAGCAGCTCGCGGTTCGGATCGTTTTCGAAGCGCGGGTAAATAACCACCCGGGAGGAAAGTAAAAATGAAAAGACGAGAGATATTCAAATCACTGCTTGCCGCGGTTGCCGGACTGCATCTGTGCGTGGCGTCATCGGTCGTGATGGCCGCCGACCCGATTGTCATCGGGCTGCCGCTCAACCAGACCGGACCGGTCGGGGTGGTGGATCATGAAGACCACCTCAACGGCACGATGCTGGCGATCGAAGAAATCAACGCCGCAGGCGGCGTGCTCGGCCGGCAGATCGAATACAAGGTGGTCGATACCGATCTCCTGTCGCCCGAGGGCACACAGGCGGCCTTTCAAAAGCTGGTGGATGAGAAGGTTCACGCCTTTTCTTCGCCCTTCGTGCTGATCCCGACACCCGCCATGGACGCATCGGCAGCTTACGGCGCGCCGCATATGAGTGGCGATACCAAGATCGACGCAATCAAGCATTTCCAGTCGGATCCCGCCAGATACTCCAACTTCTTCCACCTCGATCCGCCGGAAGTGAACTATGGCGTTGGTTTCATTCCGTTCCTCGATGCGCTTAAGGCGTCAGGCAAGTGGAAACCGATCAACAACAAGATCCATCTCGTTCAGGGCCAGATCGGCTATAATCAGCGGATCTCGGAAGCCACCATAAAAGCCATCGAAGACAGCAATGGCAGATGGGTTCTGGCCGGCGTTTCCGACATCCAGTCGCCGGTGCAGGATTGGGGCCCGACCATCCAGGACATCCATAAGCACGGCGCCGGCGTTATTATGCTGAACCACTGGGTCGCCGCCGCCTATGCGGCGTTCACGTCGCAGTATCCTGCCAACCCGCTGCAGGGCACGCTGATCTATATGCAGTACGGCCCGTCACAGCCGGAGTTCCTCGACATCGCCGGCGCAGGTGCGGAAGGTTATATCTGGAGCACAGTTCTGGGTGTCTATAATGACGAGCAAGGCGCTGAGTTCCGGGCGAAATACAAAAAGCGTTTTCCCGGCACCATGGGCCTGGTCTACACCGGCATGGGCTATGACACGGTCTACATGCTGAAAAACGCCTGGGAAGCGGTCGGCGATCCAAACAACTTCAAGGCAGTCAACGAATATATCCGCGACCACAATTACCGCGGTGTCAACGGCTGGTACAAGCTGGATAATGACTGCCATTGCACCCCGGCCTATCCCGATGAAGTGGATGACATCGAAAAGGGCATGGCGCACCTGTTCTTCCAGGTCCAGGACGGTGAACACAAGATCATCGCACCTGATCCGCTGGTCGAAGCGGAATTCCGTCCCGCACCCTGGATGCAGTGACAGTGCAGTCGGGCCCGGCGGATATGCCGCTCTTCAGTTGTCGGAACATAGATCTGACACTTGGAGGGCGGCGGATCCTGTATGACGTCGGGGTCGAAGCTTCTGCTGGACAGATCCTTGGAGTGATCGGCCCGAACGGTGCTGGAAAGACATCGCTGTTCGAAGTGCTGTCGGGCCGCATACAACCGCAGGGCGGACAGGTGATGCTGGAAGGCCGCGACATTTCAGGCTTCTCAATCCAGCAACGGGTTCGCGCCGGCATCGGGCGTACCTATCAAAGCCCGGTTGTGCCTAACGGGCTCTCGGTGGCAGATGTGTTGAAAGCCGCCCGTAAGGCGTTTTTTCCCATGCTGACATCGCAACAGGCTGAATGGGCATCCGACCTGGTTCACCTGAAGGTTCCAGGCGGTACCCTGGCGGGCTCACTCGATACATTGCAACGGCGCAAGCTCTTGCTGGCCTGTCTCTTGATGCGGCGTCCAAAGGTGTTGTTGATGGATGAACCGGCATCCGGACTGATCCACGCCGAACTGGAGGAACTGGATCAGGTTCTGCGGGTGCTGGCCCATGAGATGCAGATCGCGCTGCTGGTGGTCGAACATCGCCTCGAATTGTTGGCCGCGGTAGCGGATGAGGTCGTGGTGCTCGACCTCGGCCAGCGTATCGCCAGTGGTGCACCGGAGCACGTGTTCGAACATCCAGACGTCCGTGCCGCTTACTTCGAAACGGCGGACGCATGAGCGAGATACTGAAAATTGACGGACTGTCGGCGGGATACGGGCCGCTGAGAGTGCTGCGCGATATCGAGTTTACCATCAATCGGGGCGAACGCGTGGGTCTGGTGGGGCTGAACGGACACGGTAAATCGACCCTGTTTCGCGCCATCACCGGGCTGGTCGACTGGCAGAACGGATCGATCCTGTTGAACGGCGTTGAGATCGGTGGCACGCGCACCCAGGGACCTGGGCGCAAGACACACCTAATCGCGCGCAGTGGTGTTGCGCTGATGCCTCAGGGCGATGCGATATTCATCGGATTGACCGTGCGCCAGCATCTCGATGCCGGCGCCTTTTCGCGAAAGGCCTGGCGCGAGCGTCACCAACGCCGCGAACAGGTTCTGGAAATCTTTCCAGCACTGCGCAACCTGCTCGAACAACCGGCTGGCAAACTTTCCGGCGGCGAACGCCGGATGGTTTCGCTCGGACGCGGTCTGATGGACGACGTCAAACTCTATTTGGTGGACGAGCCGTCGCTCGGTCTTGCGCCGAAAATTTCGCGCGCAGTCATCGACGCCCTGGCCAAAGTCGACCTGGCGAATGGCGCGATGGTGGTCGCGGAGCAGAACCTGCAGGTCCTGGACGGTTTTGTCGACCGCATGATCGGTATGCATGCGGGCGAGATCAAGGGCGACGTGTCGTCACTCGAATTTACCGCGCTGGACGGTTAAGGCATAGCTGATGGATATGTTCACCCTCATGTCCGGCCTGCAGCTGACATGCATCTATGCCATTCTGGCGATCGGGGTGTCGATCATCTGGTCCAGCCTCGGCATGCTCAACCTGGCGCATGGTTTCACCTTCGCTGCCGCTGGATATGGTGCCTGGTGGGCGGCCACGACGATCAGCAAGAGCGCGGTGGTGGTCTTTGTCGCTGGCATTTCAACCGGCGCCCTGGTCGGCATCGTTATCTATGTCGCAGCCTTCCTCTATATCTACGACAAGCCCAACTATCCGGTGCGCGCACTGATCGCCACGATGGCCGTTAACATGATCGGCGTGCAGATTTTGATGTGGTGGTTCGGCCCGCGCATGAAACCATTGCCCAAGGTGTTCGGCTTCGGTTCGGTGAAAATCGGCGATGTGATCGTGACCTACAGCCAGCTGGGTACTCTTGTTTGTTCCGTGGGCGTGCTCGGCGTGCTGCTTGGCTGGCTCGGCATCACCCGGCGCGGTCTTGAAATACGGGCAATGATGCAAAATCCGGAAGGTGCAGCACTGGTCGGTATCAGCCTGCGGACCACAGCATTATGGGTCATGGCCCTGTCGGGTGCTCTTGCCGGGCTTGCAGCGGTACTCCTCTCGCAGACCTTTTTCGTCAATCCCTATGCCGGCCTGCAACCGCTGATCAAAGGCCTGATCGTAGCACTGCTCGGCGGACTGGGCAGCATCGGCGGCGCCATGGTGGGTGCGTTGATGGTCGGGTTCGCCGAGGCACTGACGGCTTCCCATCTGGGTGGCCAATATGTGCTCATGGTCCAGTTTACAATGATCATCATCATCTTGCTGTTCCGGCCACGGGGAATCGCTGGCCTGTTGGACGAGGCCCGGGAGGAGTAACGGCAAGCGATGGCGAAACAGCACGCAAATTCGACACCGTCGGCGTCCCTGGTCGGCCGCCGTCCGTGGTGGCCGCGTATCTCTCTTGCCGGCCGGCGCGATCTGAAGCGGCATCGCATTCCGTTTACCCGGCGCACCTGGTTTCAGGGGCACGCGGTGGTCAATCCGCGCGACCTCGCCCGGCAATATAAACTGGATGACAAACGTCCTTGGTTTTGGATCGCCGGTCTGACCGCTGCCCTGATCATTCCGATCCTCGCGGGCTCCAATCTGGCACTCACCGCGGCCACGACCTTTGCGCTTTACTCCGCCATAAACCTGATGTGGATGCTGGTTATCGGCACCGCCGGGATCTTTTCTCTGGCAACCCTGGCGGTGGTCGGTGCATCCGCCTATCTGACCGCATGGCTGTCAATCGAGTTCGGCATCACCTGGCCGGTCATGCTCCTGCTCGGCACGCTGATCGGATTGCTCTTTGGCGCCATCATCGGTCTGCCTGCATTGCGTATCGACGGACTCTATTTCGCCCTTTTGACCATGGGCGTGGTGGAGCTGTGCCGGGTCTATGTGGTGCAGTCGCGGACGTTTGGTTCCGCCACCGGCGGGCTCTATGGAGCCGATACCTTCATTCCGGTTGCCTGGCAGTTGAAGACCCCTGGATTGATATTGGGCTATGTGGCGGCCTTTGTGCTGATGCTGGCGATGCTGGGCATATACCGGCTGGTCAACGGACAAAGGCTTGGTCTGCTGCTGGCGGCGGCGCGCGAATCCGAGGCAAGCGCTGAAGCGCTCGGTATCAACTATCAACTGGCGCGCTTTACGGTGTTTCTGATTTCCTCGGCCGCCCTTGGCTTTATCGGCGGTTTCTATGCCACTTACTACAAGGGCGCCTCGCCGTCGCTGTTTTCCATCGACCAGGTTATGCTGCTGTTCGCCATGATTGTGATCGGCGGTCTGGGCCGCGCCGAAGGGGCGGTGGTGGGCACCGGAATCGTGGTGCTGCTGGATAAGATGTTTGCCGAATTCGGGCCGATACGGTTGATCGCCATCGGCCTGATCATGCTTGGCGTCACTCTGTTTGCCCGGAACGGCCTGCTTGGCATACGTGATCAATTCACTGAATTCCGCAATAAAAAGAAGAGCGCGCGACGCTCCGAGCGGACCGAAAAGGGAGGTGAACCATTGCCCGAAGAAGCCACTGAAATTCGCGACAAGGATCAGATCTATCATCGGCGGTTCGACAAAAACCTGCGTGACCACCTCAAGACCCTGGTCACGCCGGAGGTGATTGAGGAACACCGGCTGAAACCACTTGGACAGCACAGCGATGCGCTTGAGCGCGTGCTCAACTATTTCCGCGGAGCGGGAGGCGAGAACAAATATGTGCTGTATGAGATGAAGACCAGCACCGAGTACAAGATCATCGTCACCACCGGTGTAAAAGGCACGCCGCCGCGTGATGCGGACGGCATTATCTACACGAACAAGAATGACGCCCTGCACGCGGTTTTTCTTAAACGCCTGCAGGATCTGATGGACAGTTGAGATATGGCCAAGATTGTTCTTACCGGTTACTGCGACCGCTTCAGCGTCAAGCCGGGCGAAGATATTTCGTTCATGGTGAGCGCCGAAGGCACCGAGACCGCGGATGTCCAGCTGGTGCGGCTCATTCACGGGGATGAAAATCCGGAAGGCCCCGGCTTTATCGAAAAGGAAGTGACGGGACCGATTGACGGGTCCCATGCGGTTCACAAACAGCACACCCAGGCTGGAAGTTTTGCGCGCATAGACGATCCCGACAACCGGCTGGCACTCGATCAGGCCTTCACCCTGTGGGCGCTAATCTGGCCGACCACGCCGGAAAAAGGCCGGCAGGGCATCCTTTCCCGCTGGTCGATAACCACCGACCGCGGCTATGCGCTTGGCATTAACAGCGGCGGTGAACTTGAATTCTGGGTCGGCGACGGCAAGAAAACCGATGCTGTGCACGGCGAAGTGCCGCTTAGGGCGCGGCAGTGGTATCTGGTTGCTGCGAGCTACGATCCCAAGAGCGGTCAGGCGACGCTTTACCAGGAGCGGATCGAAAACCGCTACGGCAACCTTCTGTCAAAGATCGTGCCGCTCGACATGAGTTCGCACGCAACGGAAACCCTGCGCATCAAGCCGGCGGATGCCGAGCTGGGTTTTCTCATGGCCGGCAGTCATGACCACAATGCCCAGCGCGGAGATTTCGTCGGGCACCTGTTTAACGGCAAGCTCGACCGCTGCGGCGTGGTCGGCCGCGTCATGAGCCGCGCCGACCTCGACGCAATGCTGCACACCATAAGCCAGCCGGAAGATGCCATCGCCCATTGGGACACCAGTGCCGGCTACACCGAATACGGCATTGGCGACGATATCGCAGACATCGGTCCGCATAAACTGCATGGCCGTGGCTGCAACCGTCCGGTGCGCGCGGTCACGGGATATAACTGGAGCGGCAGGGACGATTGCTTCCGTCTTGCGCCCGAACAGTTCGGCGCCGTGTGGTTTCACGACGATTCGATGGTCGATTGTGCGTGGGAGACGACCTTCTCGATGACCCTGCAGGACCTGAAAAGCGGCGTTTATGCAGCCCGCCTGCAGGCCGGCGGGGTTACCGAACACCTGCCGTTTTTCGTGCGCCCGAAAGAACCCTCAGCGGCAATCGCTATGCTGATGCCAACTTGCAGTTATCTCGCATACGCCAATGACCGCCTGGGCCTCGACTTTCCGACCTCGCAGCTGATCTCGGCACATGTTCCGGTGTTTCACGACTGGGACATAGAGCTGGCAAAACATCCTGAATATGCATCTTCAACCTATGACACCCACAGCGATGGCGCAGGTGTGTGTTATTCGAGCCGGCTGCGGCCGATCTTCAACATGCGCCCGAAACACCGCATGGCCGGCACGGCAGTTGCCTGGCAGTTTCCAGCCGACATGTCAGTCATCTACTGGCTTGAGACCAAAGGCTACGAGTACGACGTCATCACCGACGAGGACCTTCACCGCGAAGGCGTTGAATGCCTCAGTCCCTATCAGGTGGTCATCAACGGCACCCATGCGGAGTATTATTCCGAGCGCATGCTGGACGCCACCGAGGACTATCTGGCCGAAGGTGGACGGGTCATGTATCTGTCCGGCAACGGTTATTACTGGGCGGTCTCGTTTCGCGAGGATGATTTGACCTGCATGGAGGTGCGCAAACTCGATTCGGGATCGCGTGCCTGGCAGGCCCTGCCCGGTGAACACTATATGGCGAGCAATGGTGAACGCTCCGGCATCTGGCGCAACCGGGGGCGGCCGCCACAAAAGGTCGTCGGCACCGGCTTTACGTCTGAAGGCATGGATGAGAGCATGCCCTACCGGCGCATGCCGGACGGCTATCACAAGAGTGTTGCGTGGATTTTCGAGGGTGTGGACGAGGAAATCATCGGCGATTTCGGTCTCGCAGCCGGTGGTGCCGCAGGTATTGAGATCGACCGTTACGACCTGACGCTTGGAACCCCGCCCCACACACGCATTCTGGCATCGTCTGAAGGACACTCGGACAACTACCCCCGGGTGGCCGAAGAGATCGCGTTCAATTTCCCGGGCCAGGGCGGCACGCAGCATTACCATATCCGCGCCGACATGACCTACTTCACCACGCACAACAACGGTGCTGTGTGGTCACCAAGCTCGATTGCCTGGGGTCAGGCGCTGCCCTGGAACAATGGGGACAACAATGTTTCAACGGTCATGGGCAATGTGCTCGACGCCTTCGCCAAGCCGGGACCTCTGCCGGGCAGCGAATTCCACGGTGAGGAGAAGCACTGGAAGTAGGCGGTTCAGCTCTCCGTTTTGCGCGCCCGCCTGCCCCGCGCGCCCGCATGGCGGCCTTCGAGGACGCCTGATTCCTGGATGATCTCGGAGACCAGTTCCTCGCGCCGGTAGGCCATGACGTGAACCCCCGAGACACCCTTGATCTCGCGCATCTGTTGGATCAGTTCGATGCAGATCTTCTTGCCTTCGAGACCGGGCTTCTCGGCTTTTTCCAGGCGGTCGATGACCGTATCGGGCACGTGAATACCGGGCACATTGGCGCGCATCCATTTGGCCGCGCGGGCCGAGGCCAGTGGGCCGACGCCGGCCAGGATGAAGACTTGTTTGTCCAGCCCGAGGTCGCGCACCCGGTCCATGAAACGCTCAAACCGGGGCACGTCGAAGATGTAGTTGGTCTGGATGAACTCGGCACCCGCTTCGACCTTTTTTTGCAACCGCTCGGCGCGCACTTCGTATGGCGGAATGCACGGATTTTCAGCGGCTCCAAGAAAGATGCGCGGAGGCTGGGTAATAGTGCGTCCCGACAGGAAGGTGCTGTCGTCGCGCATGGTACGCAAGGTGCGCAGCAGCGAGATGGAGTCGAAGTCGAACACCGGCTTGGCGCCGGGCTGGTCACCGACCTGAACGCCGTCGCCGGTGAGGCACAGAATGCTCGACACCCCCATGGCGGCTGCGCCCAGCACATCGCCCTGAATGGCGATGCGGTTGCGGTCGCGGCAGGAAATCTGAAACACCGGCGAATAGCCGACCCGGGTCAGGAGCGAACAGATGCCAAGCGAAGACATGTGGCAGTTGGCGCCTGAGGCATCGGTCGCATTGATCGCATCGACCACCTCCGACAAGGGTCTTGCGGCATCATAGACATCCTCCGGGTTGGCTGAATCCGGCGGATTGAGCTCCGATGTTACGGCAAAGCGGCCCTGGCGCAATACCCGTTCAAGCCTGGAATTGGAGCTGTGGCCTTCCGGTGGTTTAGCGTGAAGCTTGAGCGGGTCGATAGGATCGAAAATTGCGTCCGACGCCATGGGTCAGGCCCTCCCCGCCGGGGTTTCGGCGCCGGTATCCATGACGGTGGTGCTTTCCACCGTGCTTTGCAGCGGCTGGGCATTCGGTGGCTCTGTGGCAAGTGGCGCTGCGGCAGGCTCTTCCTCACGTGCCTCCGGGAACGCCTCCGCCATGGCCTGGCGCGCGGCATCTTCGCTCGCCCGTTTTTCTGCTGCGCGTTCACGGGCCACGCGCAGCCAGCTCGACGATCCTTCAAGGCTGCGGTCGACCGGCGGCTGCACGGTGGCGATCCTGTCGCCGCCGCGCATGCGCGAGGCGCCGTCCCAGGCATCGACCCAGACGCATTTCATCTCGGGCTTCACTTCACAATGACCGTTTTCCCGCACGCCGCCACACGGACCGTTGCGCAGGTTTTTCGGGCAATTCATCGGACAGGACATGCCGGTCGACGACAAAACGCACTGGCCGCACATCTGGCAGTCGAACAAAAAGCCCTTGATGGCCCGCTCGGCGATCACCACCGGGCGCTCAATCCGGTTATAGCCGACCTTGCTCCACACTGGATCGAGGAACACCAGAAGCGGTTCGAAGCAGTCATAGGCCCACTCAAACAGCCTCGAATGGCGGACGACGTAGCGGCGAACGGAATACATGGATCAGAGCTTCCTGCGGGCGATAATGGTCAACTGGTCTGGATGCGCAAACGAAGCGCGCGCGATGCAGCACATATGACTACTGATAACGGGTTGCAGTGGCGGTTTCGCCGTCACTGTGCGGGCACTGCGGGCGCACTTCCCTTCATGAAACCTGCAAGATCGCCGAATCCGGTCTTTCGGTACTCATAGGCAAGACCCAGTTTTGCCGCTGCCGCACGGGCCTTGCGCTCGAGTTCCGGGTCCTCGACCTGGGCCAGATAGATGACTTTTTCGTAATTGGCGAAATACATGTCGCGCAGTTCCGGATGGCGATCCATGCCCAGCCCTTGCCAGATCAGCTTGTCAAACTGGCGCACCAGATAGTCGGTCAGGAAAAAAGCCGCCATATCGTCGTCATGGCGCTCGGCGAAAAGTTCGTTACCGGTAAAGAACGAATAGCAGTGCGGGCCGCCTATGCGTTCGGCACCTTCCTCCGCCAAAACCTTGTCCAGCAGGCCGCCGGTTCCGCAATCGCCATAGAGCACGAAGATTTTTTCGTAACGGTCTTTGCCTTCGCGGATTTTTTGGCGCACGCCATCGGGGATGAGATCCGGCGTGTTGTGCCATTTGGCCGGCAGACAGGTGACATCGAAATGACGCCAGTTGTTGGCTTCGATCAGGGCGATGATCTCGCGCGCAAGGGCGCCGCAGGCAATCAACAGCACACTGCCGGAGCCTTTCCTGAAATCGAACGCTTCTTCGGGGCCTAAGTCCATTTCCGCAACCCTTGCACAGCTTAAAAGACTGCGCTCATGTTGCATGCACTATACAGGAAAAGAACGGTCAAATGCGACATGGCGAAAACCGGCGGCGGCGCATTAAATCCCAGTGGTGTCAATGTTGTCCGCCTCCGGCCTGATGCGGCAGCAATAACGAATCAGGCGGCCAATCACCGGCAGGCCGATATCGACATAGGAGACGTACCAACCGTCGACCTCGGATTCATAGGCGGTCAGCTGCGGCCACAAGGCGCGCGGCAGAGGCATGCCGAGAAAACGCACCGTGTCGAGACTGAAGGCGAGTGCCTGGTCTTCGATGTCGAGAGAAATGATCAGGCTGACCGGTCCGAAACCCTCAAGCAGTTTGCCGGCGTCGGCACCGGTGCCCCGGCCCTGATGGGTGACCAGCAGTGTGCCATCATAATCGCGGATCAGCCATTCGCCATCTCCCTGATCCCTGAAGGTGACATGCACCGGAACCCAGGTGCCCTGCTTGGGCATTCCCAGAAGACCGGCAATAAGCCGGCTTATGGGGTTGCGGCCCCGATCGACACTGCCCCTGCCCGCGGCATGGAGTTCGCCGGTGACCTGGTGCATCTTTTGAACCAGCGGCGGCAGTTCAAGGTATTTCGGCCCGAGCAGGTCTTGGTACAGAGACATGAGTTCACTCCTGTGGATTGGCATCAATCAGATGCCGGCGGTCGCGGCGGGCGTTCCAGGCTGCAAGCAGCGGCACGGCGAGCCATTCATAGGCGGTGGAAAACAGCTGACGCATGACCGGCAGGGCAACCAATCGGGCAAGCCACCGATAGCCTGGCAGGCGGCGCCAGATGGCAATGAAAGCATCGACGCCCGAGGCGATTTCACCACCCGGCATCGAGACATGCATCCGGTGCACCAGTTCACGCTCACTGACACCATGAGCCGCCAGGACATCTGGATGAGAACCGATATCTGAAAAGGCAACCGGTGCATGATGCGCCTTAACCACACGGCGGTAGTGAGATATTTCAGCCTCACACACCGGGCATGCGGCGTTGTAATGGACAGTGAGTGGGGCTTGCCGTGCGACCAGAAGGTCACGCAAGGCGGGTTCCAGCCCGGCATGGGTGAAACGGAAACCTGCAGCCTCGGCCTTGGTGCTGACGGTGCGTTGGCCTTCAAGCAGAAGGTCGGACATTTCGCCCAGGGCGGTTCGCAGGGGCCATGACGGGATGGCCAGAAACACCGGCCGGGCAAGAACCCGCCCAAGGGTTTTCATGAACGCATGCTGGGTTACGGTTTCAGGCGCCGTCACATTATAGGGTCCTGAAAAGCCACGATCGGCGATTGCATGAACCGTAAAGCCGATGACATCATCCAGATGGACCCAGGAAAACCATTGCCGGCCTGTGCCGATCACCGCGCCAAGCCCAAACCGCGCGGGGTTCGCCATAGCCGGCAGCGGACCGCCGTCACGGCCAAACACAAGCCCCAGCCGCATGACACAGACCCGCACGCCCAGAGCCTGAGCCTTGAACGCTACTTTTTCCCAACGGTGGCACAATTCAGACAGGAACATGTCCTGCGGCGGATGCGTCTCGTTGCATTCGGTATCGCCGCTCAGGCCGTAATAGCCGATGGCAGACGCGTTCACGAGCACTTCGGGTGGGACATCGAGACGACCCATCAATTCCAGGAGTTGTTCAGTGGTGCCAACCCGGCTGTCCAGAATTTCCGCGCACCGGCCACGGGTCCATGGCAGTCCGAGCACCGGGGCACCGGCCAGATTGACGACCGCATCGAGGCGGGTGGTGTCGTCAAGCCTGGCAAGATCGTCTATCGCGAGCACATGGGGACCGAACAGGTAATCCGCCTTTTTCAGATCGCGGGCAAGTATTACGAGCCGGTCACCCCGCTCGATCAGGTGCCGGCACAAGGCGCGCCCGATGAAGCCGGTGGCGCCGGTGACAAGCACTGTTTTCGGGGTGTCGTTGTGTGAGATTTCAAACGGTTTGCGTTGCCATTCCGGCGTCTGCAGGCGCGAGAGTTTGATTACCGCGATACCGTCACGCACTGCCCATGCGAGAATACCGACTGCATAGAGTGTCATGATCCAGGAGAGCAGGCCGTATTGCGCGGATATAACCGCTGTCGGCTCAAGGGACCAGCCCCACATGATCGGGATCAGCACCACCAGCACCGCGCCATAATTCATGGCAAGGAGGGTGTGCACGATGCGCTCGAGCTTGGGCAGTTTGCGGGTCAGGTCCTCGACGATGAAGTCCCACAGGGTAACCACCACCTCGGTGACCAGCATGGCTGCAAGCAGCCAGGTAAATGCCCCGTGGGACTGCGACCAGGCGAGGCTCAGGAAGATCAGACCGTAGAGGAATTCCCTGACCGTGTGGAGCGCCAGTTCGCCGCGCGCCGATGGTTTGCTCGGCAGGGCTTCGGTGATCTCATGGTGCCAGAAATTGTCGAACGCGCCCATGACACCCTGGACGACCAGCAGGCTTAGTACCAGTTCCATGGCTCAGACCTCCATTTTTCGAAAGACACCGTCCTGGTAAAAGACGCGCCCGAACAGGCTGTGAGTGACGGTCATGCGGAAGCGGAAGGTGCCGTGGCCTTCATCGATATGCTCGACCAGCAGCGTGCCGGGGCTCAAAAGATACGGCAGGCGCAGCTTTACCCCGGCAATCTCGGTAAAAAACGACGTCGAGCGGAAATGGAGCGCGGCATTTTTCTCGTATACATCAAGTTCCATACCGAAACCCCGGCCGAAACACTCAAGCATGCCGCCGCGTCTGTCGATGCGCTTGGTGGTCCGGGCTATGACCGTGCGGTGCCGTGAGAAGTTGTACCGCCGTTCCCAAACCGTGCCGCCGATCCGGTCGTCGGCATAGACATAGACATCGGTGACAACGTCATGCCCGGTCAGGTAGGCGACCGGGGTGCCGATTGCCCGTGACACCCAGGCCATGAGACGGCCCAGCCCATTGCAGTGCACAAGGTCCATAACCCCGGACAAATGCCACACCTCGCCAGGTTCAGGGGCGCGGCCAAAGCGCTCGCGGACAGCAGAGGAAAGCCGGCCCCAGCCCGCCTCGCCCACCAGAGTGCGGATCGCGTGTGGACCATTGTCCAAGGTGGTTGCGTCGCGGAAGACATTGCCTGACCATGCACCGAAAGACCCCGCCCTTGTCTCGAATGCCGTTTGGTCTTTCATCGAATTGTTTCCGTTAATTCTGTACGGACTGAAATTTCGAAACAAAAAAATTTACCCTTTGGCGAACTTGGCGACCTTGGAGCCCATGCGCATCAGTTTGATCAGTGTGGCGGTGGGCAGACGGCTGACCTGCTCATACCAAAGGGTCAGGGTCTCACCGAATTGAAGCATGGCATCGAGCCGGACCTTGACCTCCTCGGAGGTACCGTCCTCTCCGGCATCGAGCACGCATTTGCGCAAGGTGGAAACGGTCGGGTCCATCTCTCGTTTCTTTCGCTGATCAACAATGATCAGCAGCACTTCCCACAAATCGGTCTTGGCTTCGAAATGATCGCGCCGGTCACCCAGAACATTGGTCGTGATAATCAGCTCCCAGCTTTGCAGTTCGCGCAGGGATGTTGAGACGTTGGAGCGCGCAATGCCGAGGGTTTCGGCGATTTCATCGGCGGTGAGCGGACTGGTGGAGAGATAGAGCAGCGCATGGACCTGTGCGATCGAGCGGTTGACCCCCCAGCGTGAGCCCATCTCTCCCCAGTGGAGGATGGTCGATTCCACGGCGCGTGTCAGTTGCATCTGATTATTCTGTAATTTCTGTTGTAACTGAAATAACAGATAACACAGGTTACGGCCAAATTCAACCGCGCTCACTGCATGATTGGAGTTATGATTTATTTTGTGTCTAAACGACCAGACATACCCTCCAGGCGTTATTCTTGTACGGAATTTTGGTTCCACGTCTTGAGAAGACCGCCTCGAACAACCGATCATCTATGTTCGACAAAAAAGCCGCAGCGTCGGAACGCTGCGGCAGGCGGTTTTTCTCAGGGGATTTTTCTTGTTTGCTAAGCGTCAGCGCCGGCCAGTTGATTGTGCTTGCGCTTCATGAAGTCCTGGGCGGTCTCGACCGCAACCGCTGCATCACGGCAATAGGCATCGGCGCCGATTGCTTGGGCGAATTCCTCATTGAGCGGTGCACCGCCGACCAGAACGATATAGTCGTCGCGCAGGCCCTTTTCCTGCAGGGTGTCGATCACCACCTTCATATAGGGCATGGTGGTGGTCAGCAGCGCCGACATGCCGAGAATATCGGGCTTGTGCTCTTCGAGCGCTGCGAGATAATTCTCGACCGGATTGTTGATGCCTAGGTCGATGACTTCGAAACCCGCGCCTTCCATCATCATGCCGACCAGATTCTTGCCGATATCGTGGATGTCACCCTTGACGGTGCCGATCACCATCTTGCCGAGCCGCGGCGCACCGGTGGCAGCTAGCAGCGGGCGCAATATGAACATGCCGCCCTTCATGGCGTTGGCGGCAAGCAGAACTTCAGGCACGAACAATATGCCATCGCGGAAATCGATGCCGACGATGCGCATTCCTTCAACCAGGGCTTCGGTCAGGACCTTGTATGGTTCCCAGCCGCGCCCGAGAAGGATATTCACACCTTCCTCGATTTCTTCCTTCAGGCCGTCATAGAGGTCATCATGCATCTGCTGGACGAGTTCGTCATTGTCCAGTTCACTCAATACCAGATCATCCTGGTCGCTCATGGCTTGTGCTCCACTTGACCCGAACCGGTCCATGCCGTTCACGAAATCGCTTATAACCTAAAGGGTTACCCCTAAAGCGATCAAATTTATGAGCCTAAACACTGAATATTTTTCTTACGACTGCGACCAAAAGCGGCCTGAAATCGACATTATGCGGAATTTGCGACATATATGTCCGCAAATACGGCATTTTATCGAATCAGTAATCTCAACCACGGCGCCGTTTGCGGCCTTCACGATGGCCGCCACCGGGCTGTTCTCCGCGCGCAAGACCCGATACGTCACCAAGGCGCGCGATAACTGTTTCGATCTCCGGACGTTGCCCCGGAATGTGTGCTTCAAGTGCTGCCCGCATGGCGACCAGGTGCTCAGGTCCCGTGCCGCAGCACCCGCCAATGATCCGCGCGCCGGCATCACGGACCAGCCTGGCATAGTCGGCCATCAGGTCCGGTGTGCCGGAATAGTGAATATGGCCGTCGACAAATTGAGGTATGCCACAATTGCCTTTGGCCACGACGATGGCATCGGGCCGGGCTTCGGTAATCCCGAGCACGGTGGCCACCAGTTCGGCTGCACCAACGCCGCAATTGGCACCGATGGCGTCGGGAACACGGTCCAGACCGGCGGTCAGCGCACCAAACCCCTGTGGCGTGATGCCCATCATTGTCCGCCCGGCGGTATCGAAGCTCATGGTTGTGACGATCGGCAGCCCCGTGGGGGCGGCACCCTCGACCGCTGCGCGCAATTCCTCTTCGGATGAAATCGTCTCGATCCACAAGAGATCGGCGCCACCGTCTTTCAGGCCCGCGGCCTGTTCGGCAAAAGCCGCCACCCCGTCGTCATGGCTGAGCGCACCGACCGGTGCAAATATTTCACCGGTCGGGCCCATGGAACCTGCAACCAGAACCGGTCGAGAACAGGCATCGGCCACCTCACGGGCGCGCTCTGCTGCTGCCTTGTTCAACTCATATGCACGGTCCTGCGCATTGTGCAGCTTCAACCGGTATCGGGTGCCGCCAAAGGAGTTGGTCAACACGATGTCCGAGCCGGCATCGACAAAACCCTGGTGGAGCGCCCTCACCTTGTCAGGGGCGGAGGTGTTCCAAAGTTCCGGCGCGTCGCCCGCTTCCAGACCCATCTGAAAAAAGGTGGTACCCGTCGCACCATCCGCCAGCAGCCAGTCGCGCTGGTCGATCAGCTCACGCAACATTTCATGATCTCCTAGAAATTCGGGTTCCAGTTACGCTTTTGCCCGGCGGCTTGCAAGCACTGCATATCCGTTAGCGGTAATTCGTTTATGACATGGAAAATTGCCGTGAAGTTCTACCTTGCAAAGACGGTTTGTGCAGTTAGTGTGCGCCGATCATGACGGCTCACGATTATCCCATAGACGCCATTCGCGGCCAGTTTCCTGCACTCAGCATCAAAGATGACGGGCGGCCCCGGATCTATCTCGACAATCCGGCAGGAACACAGGTACCCGAAAGGGTGCTTGAACGCACGCGCCAGGCCATGGTCGAGGCAAACGCCAATCTGGGCGGGTTCTTCACAACCACGCTGGCATCCGAGGAACTGTTCGTTGAAGGCCATGCGGCAATGGCCGACATGCTCAATGCGGCGTCGGACAGCGAAGTGGTGTTCGGCGCCAACATGACCACGCTCACGCTGCATATATCGCGCTCGATTGCCCGGATGCTGCAGCCCGGCGACGAAATCATCGTCTCGCGCATGGATCACGATGCCAATATTGCGCCCTGGTTGTTGCTTGCGGAAGATCGCGACCTCACCGTCAAATGGCTGGATTTCGATCTCGGCAGCTATCAGTTCGCCGATGACGCGATCGACCCCCTGCTGTCCGACCGTACCCGGTTGCTGGCGCTGGGCTATGCATCGAACTGCACCGGTACGATCAACGAGGTGAAGGCGATTGGCGCAAAAGCCAAAGCCGCCGGCGCCATGGTCTATGTGGATGCGGTGCAATACGCCCCGCATGGGCCGATCGATGTGCAGGATCTGGGGTGCGACTTCCTCGCCTGTTCGCCGTACAAGTTCTTCGGGCCGCATCAAGGCGTGTTGTGGGGCCGCGAAGATCTGCTGAATGAAATGTTCGCCTATAAGGTCAGGCCGGCCTCAAGCGCCCTGCCCGACAAATTCGAAACCGGCACGCCATCGTTTGAAGCCATTGCCGGCACGCTGGGCGCGGTTGAATATTTTGAGGAAATCGGCAGAGCCTATGCGGGCGACCATTTGGCAAAATATGGTCATATGTCGGACCGCGCCGCCCATGTGCACGGAGCTCTCGACTATCTGGGCGCCTACGAGTTGGACATCACCCGCAGGCTGGTTACGGGCCTTGAAACCTTGCCCGGCGTCACCATTCACGGCATCACCAATGCCAACGTGTTTCACATGCGGGTGCCGACGGTTTCCATCAGTGTCGCCGGCCATCACCCCGAAAAGCTTGCCAGGGCAATGGCGGAACAAAATATCTTTGTGTGGAGCGGTGATAATTATGCGCTCGAACCGGTGCGCAAGCTCGGCCTGCAGGACAAGGGCGGGGTCTTGAGGATCGGCCCTGCGCATTACAATACCGCGCAGGAAATCGATACCTGTTTGGAGGTATTGGGGAAATGCATTTCGCGTGCCTGATATCCACCGGTCACGCACAGCTTGACTGCTGTGTTTCCACATTCGGAACGGCATTTATCAATTTGAGTTGAATGGATTTTCCGGGTTGTCCACACGTCAATCCCACGGAATGCCTTCCAGCCTGTAGCTTGCCGGATCGAGGTCGCCGAGCCACGCCCAGACGGCCAGTAGCGGCGCGTCGAGAGTGGTCATTGCATGGGGTTCCATCGACAGGTGATGGATCAGGTCGCCCGGTGCACGGGGAACAAATGCCTGGTCGCCCTTCTGCCATTGGGCGGTGCCGCTGACGACGAAGTAGAGTTCTTCTGCTGCATGATAATGCGAGGGGTAGATCGTTCCCGCGGACTGAAAATAAAGTCCACAGGTAATGATGCTGGAAGATGCAAGACCGCTGCTTCCGACCAGAACCGTAAAGGCGTGGCGATCAAGGGTGTTGGAATGCTGCTGCATGGGCTCCGCAACGCGCCAGTTCAAAAGTGCTTCTATTTCAGCGATTTCACGGGCGATGGGGTGCGCATCACTTGCTGAAAGCGTCTTACCCAGATCGTCCAGTGCGGAGGCCCTGTTGGCTTCAGTATATGCGGCACCTTCGGCTGCCTGCAACAGATGGGGTTTCAGTGACTGCGCGAGCGGATGGCCGGTTTCATGATAGGCATGCGCCACCGCACCGATAAAACTTGCAAGCGACATGGGTGTCAGGGTCCGTTTCAGAGTGTGCTTCCATTCAAATGTTATCTATCTGCAACCGCGCGTGACAATCAAGCGCGATGCGCTCTAAGCCAAGTCCCGCAGGTGGAGCACGGGTCGTTGGTCAACCGGTGCGCCGCCCACGGGGATTGGCAACTAGATCAGGATTTTGGTCAGGTCCGATTACTGGACCACATACTGGCAGGGCCGCGCCAGAGCCAGGCAGGTGTGCTTGGTGCCGGTCTTGTGACACTGGATCGATTTGTTCTTGGCGATCGACCAGACCGACCAGGACAGATCGAACGAGTTCTTCATGTGGCTTTCCCAACTCTTGCGGGCGCCAATTTTGGCTCCGAACCTGGTGTGCTTGGTGGCGGCGCCACTGAATTTGTTGCTTTTGCAGGCATAGGCGTGGGCATCGCTGGACAGAGCTGGAGCAAAGGCTAAAGCCAGGGCCAGGAAGCCGCCAAGCGTGATCATTTTAGTGAGGATTTTCATGTCTCTACAGTTCCTTTTGGTTCGTCGTTTCGCTGTTTAGGCGGAACTGCTGAAGACCATTCTCCGGCATTCCCCGCCATCTGTCAGGTTCGACGCGGGGTGCCGGTGAAAGGTTCAAAGAAACTGAAAAAAACTTTGCGAGATCAAATAAGGGCCGCGTAATCAATAGGCTGATGGCGATCAAGCGTGCGGTCGATGGCGGGCATCGGGTATTTCAAACCGGAGCCGCAATTGAACAGCACAACCTGGTCGTCCTTGGAAACGCGACCGTCGGCCAGGGCCTGCTTGTAGGCGGCATAAGTCGCGGCCCCTTCGGGGCACAATAACAATCCGTCGCCATGGGCCACCTCGATGCGCGCCGCCTCAATGACATCATCATCAACGGCAATGGCAAAGCCGCCACTGTTGCGCACGGCGCGCAGGATCAGGAAATCACCGACAGCGATGGGCACACGGATGCCGCTTGCCACGGTGTGAGCATCGGTCCAAAGCGGAGCGTGCTCGACGCCTTCATCATAGGCCTTGACGATAGGCGCGCAGCCGGTTGCCTGAACCGCCACCATTCTTGGACGCTCAGAACCGATCCAGCCGAGCGCCTCCAGTTCGTCGAATGCTTTCCACATGCCGATCAGACCGGTGCCGCCGCCGGTTGGATAGAATATAACGTCAGGCATCCGCCAGCCGAGTTGTTCGGCAAGCTCGAGGCCCATGGTCTTCTTGCCTTCGATCCGGTAGGGCTCCTTCAAGGTGGAGGTGTCGAACCAGCCCATTTGCTCCTTGCCTTCGCCGACAATCTTGCCGCAGTCATTGATCAGACCGTTGACCTTCCAGACATGGGCGCCCTGCAATGCGATTTCGCGGACGTTCACTTCGGGCGTGTCTTCGGGGCAGAACACAAAAGCCTCAATGCCCGCGCGGCTGCAATAGGCCGCAAGTGCTGAACCGGCATTGCCGTTGGTCGGCATGGCCATGCGGGTGACACCGAGTTCCTTCGCCATGCACACCGCCATACACAACCCGCGGGCCTTAAACGATCCGGTCGGCAGACGCCCCTCATCCTTGACCAGTATCTGGCCGGTGATGCCGGTTGCCTTTTGCACGCCGCACAACTCGACCAGGGGCGTGATGGCCTCGCCCAGGGAGACTATATTTTCGAGCCTGCGCACGGGCAGGAGTTCTCGATAGCGCCAGATGTCGGGTTCTCGGCCAACCAGATCATCACGGCTGACCGCTGCCTTGATGCCGTCCAGGTCGTAGCGCACCAGCAGCGGCTTGCCGGCCTTGGACAGGCCGTGCAGCATGTCCGCTTCGTAACGGTCACCTTCCATGCCGCATTCCAGATGGCTGGTGAATGTCGGCCGTTCGGCGGTCAGATTGCTTTCGTACATCAGGCTTTTGCCTCTCCGTAATAAAGGGTCACAACATGCTGCGCTTCACCGAAGAACAGCCAGCGTTCTATGACAAGACCAATGGCGCAGGAGACGACAGCGATCAGGCCGCACATCACCGCCAGAGAGTGGCCGGCATAAACCGCTGCCAGGACCGTCAGGGCTGGAACAGCGAAGCCGAATACGACCGCAAGCCTGCGCAGTTTCTGCGCATGTTTGCGGGCGACCCGAAAACCCATTTCCTTCATGACGTAATTCACACTGGTATGAGGTGCCGCGATCTGGCGCACTTTGCCCAGATGTCCAAGCCCGGTTGCCTGTTCCATGGTATGGGTCTTGGCCTCGCTGTCGATCGACCGCCAATAACCAAGCTTGACCACAAACGCGACCATCAACGCGCCTATCGTCCAGAAACTGAAACGCGCCGGCACACTGCCGAACATGGCGGTGATGCAGATCAGAAGAACCGCACCGCTGGCCACTGCCAGAGCCAGATAGGCTGGAACCACCCAGGCGTTGTGCCACTGACGGATGGTTGTCAGGGAGGCATAGATCATGCCGGTGAATGAGACCGTGACCACCGCAAGCAGTGCCGAAGCCAAACCAAGCCATAACAGTGCGCCCCTTGATCCACCGTCGAACAGCAACAACAGCCACAAAAGGCCGGCGGGCATATATGTGACGATCGAGGCGACACCCTCCCTGGACAGCCAGGAACTGCGCCATTGGGAAAAAGCCCGCCACGCGCGTTCTGGATGTCCAAGATGAAAGGTCGACGACAACAGCCCCACCGTGACCAGACCCAGGGCGATGGTCAGTGCCACGAGATAGAACCAGCGCACTTCAGCGGCGAATTCGGATAGCCCCAGAATGCCGAGCAGAAACAGCAGACCGTAGCCGGCGCCCGATGCGGTTGTGAAGATAATGACGGAATAGGCTGGATGCATCGCTACCCCCTATCGCGACAACATGCGGTCGGCCCAGGCGAACAGCTTGTCGAGCCCGCCGTCTCCTCCGCTGATCAGTGGCTCAGGTGCAGCGCCTGGAGCAGACGCTGTTGCTTCTTTGTCGCGCCTTGGCCTCGGCGGCAGATATTTGTTGACCGGCTTGTAGCCCATCTCCGGCATCAGGTCGTATCCGCCACGCGCGGAGACCATTTGCGAGACGTCGCTGTCGGGATCGCCCAGATCGCCGAAGTGGCGGGCATTGGTCGGGCATGCCCTGACGCACGCCGGTACCCGGTCGACCTCTTCGAGGTTCTCGTTATAGATCCGATCAACGCACAGAGTGCATTTCTTCATCACGCCGTCGTCATGGTCATATTCACGGGCACCATAAGGGCAAGCCCAGGAACACAGCTTGCAGCCGATACAGGTTTCCGGGTTGACCAGAACAATGCCGTCTTCGGCGCGCTTATATGAGGCGCCTGTCGGACAGACGGTGACGCAGGCCGGTTCTTCGCAGTGCAGGCAAGAGCGGGGGAAATGAACGGTCTGCCCCTCACCTTCCGGCCCCGCCTCGTAGGAATGGATACGGTTGAGCCAGGCACCGATCGGCTGGTCGCCATAGGCGTTCAGATCGGTGAGCGGCGCCGAATAGCCGCTGGTGTTCCATTCCTTGCAGGACACCGCGCAGGCCTGACAGCCGACGCAGACATCAAGGTCGATCACCAGTCCAAGTTTCTTGCCCGAACGCTGGGCCGTGGTGGGCAGACTGGTCATGACCTCCTCCCGGTACCGTCAGTGCCCGCGCCAAACCTGACTGTGGCGGGCGCCGGTGCAAGGCCAGGCGGTCTGGCTGTGGCCTCGAATGCGGGCGAGGCAATGCCGAATTCCTCCGGTTTCGCCTTCTCGATCCGGATGCGCAGGTCGTACCATGCGGCCTGCCCGGTAACCGGATCCGCATTGGCGTAGCGGTAACCGCCTTTTTCAGGCAGCAATTCGCTGATCACATGGTTGAGCAGGAAACCCTTTTGGGATTCCGGTGCGTCCTTGTCCAGGTTCCAGGCGCCGGAACGTTTGCCGATCGCATTCCAGGTCCACACCGTATCGACATTGACCCCGTCCATGAGTGCTACCGGCGCCTTGACACGGCCATGGTGCGAGGTGATCCAGACCCAGTCACCATCGGAAAGACCGAGTTCACGCCCTCGGCTACGGTTCATATAGAGACTGTTGTGCCCATGAATCTGTCGCAGCCAGGCGTTTTGCGAGCCCCAGGAGTGATACATCGCCATGGGGCGCTGGGTGACCGCATGCATGGGATACTCGTCGCTCTCGACCATCGCCTCCTCGAAAGGCGCATACCAGAAAGGCAGCGGGTCGAAGAATGTTTCGACCCGGGCGCGGTGGGCTTCCGGCGGCTTGACCGCACCATGACCGCGCGCTGCCAGGCGGAAATTTTGCATGGCCTCGGAATATATGTGCAATACGACCTGGTTGGTGGAGCCGACAAATCCGACAGAATGGGCCCAGTCGAGATAATTCAGATTAGCGTGTCGGAAATAGCGCTGCGAGGCCTCCAGTTCATGGAAGTAGTGGCAGCCATTCTCGATATAGGCATCAAGCTGGTTCGGGTTTGGGGCGCCTTTGCCGAAGGCTTCGCCGTTTTCACCTCGAAAGCCTGCCAATGGGCCAACGCCGGGCGCGCGTTCGTGGTTGACGATATAGTCCGAATAGCCGCCCGGATAGGCCGGTGTCCCGTCCTCGGCAACAAAGCCGGGCAGGCCCAGCCGCGCGCCCAGATCCAAAACCACGTCCTGGAACGGCCTGACATCGCGGTCCGGTGTGACCACCGGCTGGCGGATCGAATCTGCGGCGCCGTCGGCATCCGAGATCGGCCGGTCAAGCAGGGAAATACAGTCCCAACGTTCAAGATAGGTGGTGTCCGGGAGGATCAGATCCGCATAGGGGATCATCTCAGAGTAATAGGCATCGGAATAGATGATCTTCGGGATGACATAATCGCCGGTGGTCTCATCCTTGCGGGTCAACGCCTCGATCGTGCCGCCGACATTCATCGACGAGTTCCAGCTCATATTGGCCATGTACATGAACAGCACATCGATTGGGTAGGGATCGCGGTTGGCGGCATTGGTGATGACCATATGCATCATGCCATGGGCGGCAACCGGCGCCTCCCAGGAATAAGCCTTGTCGATCCTCAGCGGTGCGCCGTCGGCATCAACCAGCAGGTCTTCGGGCCCGGTTGGAAATCCTAACGGTGGTCCGGGCATCGGCTCGCCGGCGACCACTTCACCGAGCTTGCCCGCCGGTTTGACCGGTGGCGGCAGGGGCTTGGGAAACGGCGGGTGATAGCGGAAGCCGCCAGGGGTGTCGATGGAACCGACGAGGATCTGCAGCAGATGCAGCATGCGGCAGGTATGGAAGCCGTTGGAATGGGCGGAGATACCGCGCATGGCATGCATCGAGACCGGGCGGCCGATCATCTTGTCATGTTTCCGGCCGGCCCAGTCGGTCCAGGGCACGTCGAGCACCACTTCGCGCTCAAACGCGGCTTCGGCGATCTCACCGGCAATGCGCCGGATCTTATCTGCCGACACCCCGGTCTGTGCTGCCACCGCGTCAGGAGTGTATTGCGCGCTCATGAAACGCTCGGCCAACAGCTGGAACGCCGGCACCGCCTTAACCCCGCCGGCCAGTTCGAATTCGCCGCTCAAAGCCGGTGAAATATCGGGCAGATGCGCATCGACCGCGCTGTTTGCCGTCTTGTCCCAGGCCAGCACCCGGCCATCACCATCGCGGGCGAACAGACCATCATCGGCCCCGCCCGGGTTCTGGATCACCAGCCAGGGCGCGTTGGTGTAGCGCACGAGAAACTCGAGATCGATCTTTTCGGCAGCCAGGAGTTCATGGATCAGGGCGGCCACGAACAGGCCGTCGGTGCCGGGCCGAATGCCGATCCACTCATCGGCGATTGCCGAGTAACCGGTCTGCACCGGATTGATCGAGACGAATTTGGCGCCGCGTTTCTTGAGCTTGCTCAAACCCATTTTGATCGGGTTGGAGGCATGGTCCTCGGCAACCCCGAACATGAGGAAATATTCGGTCAGATCCCAATCCGGTTCACCGAACTCCCAGAACGAACCGCCGATGGTGTAGAGGCCGGCGGCGGCCATATTGACCGAGCAGAAACCACCATGGGCAGCGTAGTTGGGTGTGCCGTAGCGCTGTGCCCACCAACCGGTCAGACCCTGGCTCTGGTCGCGGCCGGTGAAAAACGCCAATTTGCGCGGATCGGTCTTGCGCGGCTCGGCAAGCCATTCGGTTGCCAACCCAAGCGCCTCGTCCCATTCGATTTCCTTGAACTCGCCGCTGCCGCGTTCGCCGACACGCAACAAAGGTTTGCTCAGGCGGGCTGGCGAGTATTGCTGCATGATGCCGGCAGAGCCCTTACCGCACAGCACCCCCTTATTGACCGGATGGTCACGGTTGCCCTCGATATAAGTGACCGTGCCGTCCTTCAGATAGACCTTGATGCCACACCGGCAGGCGCACATGTAACAGGTGGTGGTCTTGATCTCGTCCCAGTTCTTGGGCGACGTTTCGACCATCGGCTCACCCGATGCACTGCCCTGGCGCTCTGCCATGTGTTGAGTACCTCTTCGCGATCACGATCTTTGCTTGTTGTCCGCGCGGGACCCGCACGGCGTGGCTTTCAACAGCACATATTTCTCACCCGCGCCAGCATATTGTAATCACCTGTACTGGATGGATGAAAGCGCTTTCAGTATTCAGCCGTCTTCCCTATCTAGTGCCACGCGCAAGACCCGGTTGATCTGCGAATTCGGATTTTGAACCATCACAGGCGTATCTTTTCGAAAGAACGGGATCAATTCACCCCGGCACACCCATGGGCGGACTGCAGCGCCTGTGTCGTCTGACGTCTAATTATCTACCTTAGGAACCGTTTTGGCGCTAATCTAGATCCAGTTGGGGTAATTTCATCGGACCACATGCGCGACAGCCTGTTCCATATCAAAAAGACGGAGTTTTCCAGCCTGCAGGGCCAGATCCGGGAATTTCTGGTATCGGCCATCCTGGAAGGCAGGCTCGACCCGGAAGAGCCCCTGCCCTCGACGCGGAAAATGGCCAAGACACTTGGTGTGTCGCGCAACACGGTGGTGCTCGCCTACCAAGCCCTGGTGGATGACGGTTACCTGAACTCCAGGTCGCGATCGGGGTTTTATGTCTCCGCCAGGATCATGGAAGGCCGCGGCACGGCGATACCAACGGCGCGCATCACGTCGAAAAACCAGATCAACTGGAAGCAACGCCTGCGCATCCATCCCGCGGTTCAGGAAAACATCTCCAAACCACTCGACTGGCAGACCTACACCTATCCGTTCATCTACGGCCAGGTCGACCACGATCTGTTCCCGATCGCTGAATGGCGCGAATGCTCCAGACAGGCACTCGGCAAACGCTGGTTCGGCAGTTGGACCAATGACACCTGGGCCCATGACGACCCGCTGCTGATCGAGCAGATCCGCCGGCGCCTGCTGCCGCGCCGCGGCATCCATGCTGCGGAAGACGAAATTCTGGTTACCCTGGGCGCCCAGAATGCGCTCTATATCATTGCCAGCCTGCTGGTCACCGAAGATACAACGGTCGCCATTGAGGAACCGGGCTTTCCGGACGTGCGCAACAATTGCCGCCTGCGCACAAAGCGTATCGTGCCGATCAATGTGGACGCCTATGGCATGCCGGTCAGCGCCATGCTGGACGCCTGCAATGTTGTGTTCCTGACCCCCAGTCACCAATTTCCGACCACAGTCACCATGCCCATGGACCGGCGTCACCAGATGCTCGAAAGGGCAAGCGCCAAGGACTTCATCATCGTCGAGGACGATTACGAGTTCGAAACCAATTATGTTGGTGAGCCCTGCCCGGCACTGAAGTCGATGGATACCGAAGGCCGGGTGATCTATATCGGCAGCCTGTCTAAATCGCTGTTTCCGGGTCTGAGGCTCGGCTACATGGTGGGCTCGCGCGAACTGATCGAAGAGGCGCGCGCCCTGCGCCGCCTGATGGTGCGCCATGCACCCAATAACAACCAGCGCACCGCGGCCTTATTCCTGTCGCTTGGCCATCACGACGCTCTGATCAACCGGATGCACCGGATCTACCGCCAGCGTTGGCAGACCATGGGCCAGGCGCTGCAGACCCACCTGCCCGATTCAAGCCGCATCCCAAGCTTCGGCGGCACGTCTTACTGGGTCTGGGGGCCGGCCGACCTGGACAGCGAACAACTGGCCCAAGCGGCCGCCGAGCGCGGCATTCTGATCGAGCCCGGCCGCATCCACTTTGCCGCCCATGACGCGCCCCGGAATTTCTTCCGGCTTGGATTTTCCTCGATCCCGGAAGAACGGATCGAGCCGGGTATCGCGTTGCTGGCGGAGGTGGTTAGGGAGCAGGAGGCGCAGGTGGCGGCGGAGTGAAACAGGACGCGCATCTAATGCTCATCCAAGATGCTTTATCACCCGACATAAAAAGATCATGCTCCGGCGTCTGGACGTCATGTTGACACCGCACAACCTTAGGCACAGAATTGCGGCAACCTTCAAATAAAAGTTGGGGGCTCCCTGCATGGCAAAAATAACGCCCAACGCGATCATCCTCTTTCTCTGCCTCGCGCTGGCCGGTTGCGCGGGGACTGCCGCCGGACCGGAATTCAAACCGGCGGCAGCGCCTTCGGGCGGCGGGGTGATCTATATTTATGCGCTTGGCGGCTTTGCGGGGTATGGCGAGGCGCCGGTCTTTCTGGTCGACGGCAACGATGCCGGCAAGCTCCAGAACAAGGGCTTTCTTGCCGTACCGGTGCGTGCGGGCGCCCATATAGTGACCATGCGCTCGGTCATTGTGGGCCTCAAGCTGCCAGGCTCAGACAAAACGGTGAAGGTTGGCCCGGGCGGCAGCGCGTATTTCCGCATCGACCGGAAATTCGATTCCATGAGCTATGCCGGCGGCGTCTATACACCGGTTTACATCAACGAAATGAAGCAAGTGCCGAACGGCACCGGCCGTAAGGAAATCGCGCAGACCAAGAAGAGCCGTTAGACGGCACATTGAAACGAACCGGGGGCAGCATGACGAACAAGCAAGCGGTTGTGGTCATTCATGGAATGGGCGAGCAAAAGCCCATGGGTACACTTCGCGCTTTTGTCGAGACCATTTGGCAGAAGGATCGAAGCCTGACCGCAGGTGACGCAGACAATCCATTTTGGATTCGCCCCGATGCGCGCGCCGGCTTACACGAATTGCGGCGCATCACAACGCCTCCAATCAGACCAAACCCCGAGGCGGAGCCGGGCCGACGGACCGACTTTTACGAGTTCTACTGGGCCGATCTCATGCAAGGCACCACATGGCAGCATCTGCTGTCCTGGGTCCGCGGCCTGCTCTTCAGATCGCCGGCCACCGTGCCCTGGAACGTGTTCGCCGTCTGGATCTGTTTGTGGATAGTAACCTTCGCGGTTGTGATCGCGAGCCTGTCCACAATGTTCGGACTCGACCTTGATAGCCTAGACCGCAAGAGCGACCCACCACCCGCCGGATTGATAAACGATTGGTACTGGTGGTTCTTTGACGGGTTAAGGAGTTTTATATTGTGCTTGGGCAACTGGTTCCGGCCCGTTGCTTACTATTTGCTCTGGATTCTCGGCTTGTTCGCGATATGGGCATTGTTTCCGTGGCGCTCCCTGCTTCAGGCACGCAACTGGTTGTCCTTACCGATCATCGCAGCGTTGTTCATAGCTGGCTATTTCTTTGCCGAACTGGTTGTCCGCAAAGAAATTGCAGGGGCAGCGTTCTCGGTTTTGACGGCACTGCTCGCACATAATTTCCTGGTGCCCTATTTCGGTGACGTGGCGCGTTATGTCGAAGCCAGCCCGGCAAATGTGCAGAACAGGCGCGCGGTCCGCAGCCGAGGTTTGAAGCTACTGCGCGAATTGCACGAGTGCGGCGAATACAACCGGATAATCATTGTCGCCCACAGCCTTGGCACAATCGTGGCCTATGATTTGATCACCTTGCTTTGGGCCGAACACGGTCCCGACCGCGGCAATCCGCCAGCGGAGGGCGCCGAGCAACAACTGCTCGAATTGGACACTTATTTACAGAATGTCAAATCGGGAAAGGATCGGTGGGATCTGAACGCATTTCGGGCACGGCAGCGCACCATCTCCAAGGCACTGACAGAACCTGGGCCAGGCGTTGGCGAACCGCCGTCGGATCCCAAGACTTGGTTGATTTCAGACCTTGTCACACTCGGTTCACCACTGACTCATGCCGAGTTCCTGTTAGCCGATGACGATCGAAAATTTGATAAACTGATTGAAGAAAGAGTGCTTTCGAGCTGCCCACCTCTGCTAACACCACGCACCGAGAAGGGGTTAGAAGACCAGTACAGTTTCCTGTATGCCGCCCCCGACAGCGCACTCCGCTTCCCCCATCACGCGTCCTGTTTCGCAGCCGTGCGCTGGACAAACATACATGACGCGCCGCATCCTCTGACGTTTCTGTTCGGCGACGTAATTTCAGGACGGGTTTCCGAGCATTTCGGATATCGGTATCAGCAGGGCAAACGTCAAATAATCACCAGCGGCATCATTGAAGAAAAGGCCGATATCTTCTGGGGGACATTGAACATTCCACGGTTGTTTACCCATACAAAATATTGGCAATGGCACCAGACCTGGGAGAACGACGGTGTACCTGACTATATTACGAAATTAAGGGATGCTGTGAATTTGGCCGGCGACTGACTTTGTTGCCGATGGAGCCGTTGACGGTTTCTGGCCACCCGAAACCCGAGAAACTGGATCTAGGATTGGGCCAACGGACCCGGTACAGTTGTTCTCGCAACTGGCGGGTCGCGTTCCCGTGTACAACCTCTGCGGCCGGCGCAAAGTCGACGCTACTCCCTAGACCTTGCCAGTAAGTTCGTTTCACTCTAAGTGCGGGTTTCGACCAACACCACTGTCACAGGTTGACCATACGCCTCAGCCTGCATACCCCTTTCAGAAGCGTTTTATGCGATGCTCATTCGAAATGCCGCTATGGAAGTTACTGACACCGTCAGTTCGGCAAACGTGACCGCATGACCTCTCTACCCTTCGATCTCGGGCCCGTGGGGTTCGCCCTGCTTGCGGCCGGGCTGTTTGTCGCTTCCTTTGCACGCGGCTATTCGGGCTTTGGCTTTTCGGCCCTGCTGGTGGCCAGCGGATCGCTGGTCACCGCGCCGGTCAATGTGGTGCCCCTGGCGATCGTTCTGGAAGTAACCGCCAGCGTGCTCCAGGCGTTAAGCGTGTGGCGGGAGGTCGACTGGAAGCGTGTCGGCATCCTGTGTGCCGGCGCCCTCATCGGCAATCCGATCGGCGTGGCCGCACTGGCCTATCTGTCGTCCAATTCGCTTCGCGTGGCGATTGCCGCCTTCATTATGTCCGCCAGCATCATTTTGCTGTCCGGCTGGCACATGAAACGGCGCACGGGCAGTCTGGGCACGGGGCTGGTCGGCCTGGTCTCCGGCGCCACAAATGGCGCGACGGCACTTGGCGGCCTGCCGGTCGCCCTGTTCTTGACCGCCGACCGGCAGACACCGGCGGTGATTCGCGCCAACATGATCGCCTTCTTCTTCCTGACCGATTTCTATGCCGGCGTCTTGTTCACCCATCAAGGTGTCTTGAACCTGAACACGGTGCATGCGGCGATCTGGTCTCTGCCATTCCTTGTGTTCGGCCTGATCCTTGGAGGCCGCCGCTTTATCGGCACCACACCGCAGGCGTTTCGACGGTTCACCCTGGGACTTCTGCTTGCACTGGCCGGACTGGTATTTGCCAAAGCCGGCGGCATTATATGAGGATTGAAACATGTTGAGCGAATTGCCGTTTGAAGTGCCCGCTTATCTGCTCGAAAGAGCGAAGCTGGTAAAACCAGCGCGTACCGCAGTTGCCGGCGCCGACACAGCGCTTGCCATCGAGAGCGTCCGAGCCGCCACGGAGGCCGGCGTCATCGAGCCCATCATGGTTGGAGACGAAACCAGGATCAGGGATCTCGCCGACGCGCAGGACTGGGATATCTCGGCCTTTGAAATCATTGCCGCTGACAGCGAGACCGACAGTTCGGCCAAAGCAGTGGAACAGGCGCGGTGCGGCGCCGCATCGGCCCTGATGAAGGGACATGTCCACACCGACGCCCTGATGCGGGCGGTCGTCAACAAGGAAACCGGGCTGCGCATGGGCCGGCGTTTGTCGCATGTCTTCCACATGACGATACCGGGTTCAGATCAAGTGCTTCACATCACCGATGCCGCGGTCAATGTGGCACCCGATGCGAACACCATGATCCATATCATAAACAATGCCGCCGAACTGGCCCGTGCCCTGGGCACGGCGGTGCCCAAGGTCGCGGTTCTGTCGGCAAGCGAAACGCCCTTGCCCGCCATGCCCTCGAGCCTGCAGGCACGCGAAGTTGTCGAGCGCGCGTTGACCGAGGTGGCCGACGCGGTGGTTGGCGGCCCGTTCGCGTTCGACAATGCGGTCTCACCGGCCGCTGCAGCCCTCAAGGGAATCGATCACCCGGCTGCAGGCAATGCCGACATCCTGGTGGTGCCCAACATCGAAACCGGCAACTGTCTGTTCAAAATGATGGCCTGGTTCATGAGCGCAACTGCGGCCGGCATCGTGATGGGCGCCACGGTCCCGATCGTGCTGACATCGCGCGCCGATCCGCCGGAGGCACGACTTGCCGCGGCAATTATCGCTGCGGTTCTGGCAGATACCAAGGCCCGGTAATTATCTCTTCGACGGTATGTTGCCACTATTATGGTATACTGCTAATATTGTCTTGGAGGCCGCACTCAGAAGAAAATGTGAGAAGACTGTACCTTGTACAGGCTTCTACACAATATAACACGGAGTAGCGTTTACCTTGCCTCATTGGCGGCCTATTTAATTCATAATACCGCCTAATTCCGAGCAAATTTTCGTAGCCGTGTTTTGCGATTATGCGTCCAGCGTTCGAGATGCGCGATGGGCGCAGAGATGACGTGTGAGTTGAGTGTTGAAGCATCCGAGGGGTTGAGTATGTCCCGGTGTCTGTGGACTTTCATCAGCGCGGTCTGCCTGCTTTTGCTGCCGGCGGCGGCAGTGGCCGACCAAGCGCACAACCAGCGCGTGGCACGGGCAAATCAAGGCACGGTAAGCATCGTTTCCGGTGGCATCGGCGGAACCTATATCCGCATCGCAACCGACCTTGCCGCTGTGCTCGACGAAGGTGAAAACCTCAGAATCCTGCCTATTGCCGGAAAAGGCTCGGTGCAGAACATTCATGACATCCTGTATCTCAAAGGCATCGACGTGGGTATCGTTCAGTCCGATGTCCTCGCCTACATCAAACGCGAGCGGTTGCATCCCGGTATTGCGGATCGAATTCGCTATGTCACCAAACTCTATAATGAAGAATTCCACCTCGTGGTCCGCAAAGAGGTCGAATCGATCGACCAACTGGCCGGCCAGAAGGTCAATTTCGGCGGCAAGGGCAGCGGCAGCCATATGACCGCTTCGACCATATTTGAAGGGCTGCAGTTGAATGTCGAACCGACAAATTTTGACCAGGCTTTGGCGCTGGAGATGTTGAAAAAGGGCGAAATCGCGGCCGTCGCCTATATTTCCGGCAAGCCAACGCCGGCATTTGTCGACATCAAACCCAGTGACGGTCTGCGCCTTATGTCGGTTCCCTATACGGACGCGCTGCAGGAAGCGTACCTGCCGTCGAACTTTTCGGAGACCGACTATCCTGGACTTGTGCCCTCCGGCCAGGTCGTCGAAACCGTTGCAGTCGGTGCCGTCATGGCGGTGTTCAACTGGGGCAAGGGCTCATTTCGCTATAAAAAAGTGGAACGATTTATCGAATCGTTCTTTTCCCAGTTGGATGAGTTCCAGACTGCGCCACGGCATAAAAAATGGCAGGAAGTCAATCTGTCGGCCGTGGTCCCCGGCTGGAAGAGGTTCCCAGCCGCAGATCGCTGGCTGAAAAACAATCCAAAGGTGGCAAGTACAAACATCAGTTTGAAGGCCGCGTTCCAGCAGTTCCTGGACAAACAAACCAGTGCCAATGCGGGGGTTAAACTTTCCGCTGCGCAACGGGAAGAACTGTTCAAGCAGTTTGTCCGTTGGCAGCAAAGCCAGGTCCAGTAGCCGGACAAAACCGGGCGCCCGAATTCGGGCGTAACCAAACCGGGCCGGCGATTGTTATGAGTAAGGGAGTATCATGTCGAAAAGCGAAACAGAACGGGCAAACACCCCGGATAGCCAGACAGACCTGACACAGGGCGACACCACCGTCATTGAGGAAAACCAGACAAAGGCGGGGGCTGAAGCGAAGAAGACACGATCCGCCCGGCCTCAAGAAAAGGCCGTGAAAACGGCGAGGCCGACGGGAAAAGCGGCGAAAACCGCAAAGACCGTGACACCGGATGATGCGCAAATTTCGACCGGTGAGAATGGCGAGGACATATCCGTCAAACTGACAGATATTTCTGACATTGTTGCCAAATATTCAGCGATCGATTCGGTGTTCGCAGAAGACGATGAACCGACGGACAACGACGTTGAGACCATGGCTGCGCCCGAAGAACCTGCGCCTGAAGACGACCAGCCGGTTTACCAGGACGAAGACCAGGATTATGAGGTTGATGCCGCCGACTTTGATATAGACGCGGACGACCTGTTCGAAAAAGGCGAGGACGATGGCGAAATGGACGACTATGCCAGCACGGCAAGGCATGAGGTGATGGACACCCCGCTGCCGGACCGCCCGCGCATCGTATTCCGGCGCCCTCAATTGAAAGATGAGTTGTTTTCAAACTGGTCGGACGAAACGCGGCAGTCGGCTTATGATTTCAAAACCGATCAACTGTTTCACCGCTCGCGGCTGATGGATGACGATGAGGAATCGGCACAACCGGAAGCGCCGGTCATTGAGCGGCATCGCAAAACCCTGTCGCGCTCGATTGTCCTGTCGATCGGGCTTCCGATCGCAGGCGGTGCGGTGTTCGCACTGTTGCTGTTCCTTCAGAAAGACATCAAGCTTGCAGATTACTGGGGCTCGATTGCCGCAACGGCAACGAACCCGACGGTAACCGCATCGGTCGACACTCCGACGCCTGACTTCACCAAACACCCTTCGCTCAGGCAGCAAGAGGCAAGCGGTACGCCGGTTGTATCAAGCACCGATTCGCCTACCGTGGTTTCACCGGAAACGGGCATTGTCCGCGCGACCGCGTCGCCTGCTGAGCCCAAGCCCATGGCGATCCCCCAGACGGCGTCGGAAACCGTGTCGAGCGCAACCCCTGCCCCGCAGATCGCACCAAACTCGGTGTATATGGCACGCCTCACGGTGACGGATACCGAAGGTTCGTCCCTGGCACCCATCCCGCTCTCCCTCGCGGTGGCGCCGGCGGTGCCGGAACAGCGGCTGCGCATTCGTGTAAGCGGTTTGCCCAAGGGCGCGCGGTTGTCGTCGGGCACAGACCTTGGAAACGGCGAATGGATGTTGCGTCAGGGTGAACTTGAAAATCTGTTCATGACGCTGGCGCCTGGCTTCAGCGGCCAAATTACACTTCTCGCTGAAGTAATCGACGATGCAACGCACATACAGGCCGCGCCGTCGCAAATGGTTGAAGTGAAAGTAACGCCCGGACAGATGGTGGTTCAGCCAGCTGCGGCGCCACCCGAACCCGCACCTCAGTCATTCGCCGAGACGGTTCGGGCGGTTGACCAGACAAAAACGACCGGACCGACGCAGATCACTCCGCAAACCTCACCGTTTGCTGAACTGCGCGTCCAGGCGCCAAAACCCGATGCAACGTCGGAGCAAAGGATCGCGACCCTGTCTTCGCCGAACCAGGCAGATGTAACCGCGATCGAGGAAACCGCAGCCGAGACCCCTGCCACGGCACTGCCGGTCGAAGACGGGCTGATCGCAAAGGGTAACGAGTTCATGGACAATGGCGACATCGTTGCCGCCCGGTTGTTCTATGAACGTGCGCTGAAAAAGGGCAACCCGCATGCGGCAACCGCGATCGGCAAGTCCTATGACCCTGTGGTCTACGAGCAGTTGAAGGTACACGGCGTACAGCCAAACCCCGATCTTGCGGTGGAGTGGTACCAGCGCGGCGTAAAGAACGGCGACACCACAGCTGCTGCCCACATCCAGGCATTGAACGTCTGGTTGAAACAATAATTTGGGCTTCCGGAACCAAAGCAGCCTGCGTTCGAAAGAACGCAGGCTGCTTTATCTATATGAAATCGCTTCCGATTGATCGCCGTTTGATCTAACCCTTCGCAGGCGGCGCTGGACGCCGGTTCTCATGATTGTGCAACGCACGGCTTGGCGCGCATCGTTCAGCGGGCTAGTTTGCTTATGAACGATCCTGTTTCCGCTACCGCGAAAGCCAGCAGCAGCCATGCCCTCAACCCTTGAACTGCTCGACCGCCTGATTGCATTCGACACGACCAGCCGGCACTCCAACATACCGCTGGTGGACTATGTGCGCACGCTGCTCGATGCCCATGGCGTGGCCTATGAACTGGTCAGCGATGATACCGGTACCAAGCAGGCCCTGATTGCAACCGTGCCCGGTCGCAGCGGCTCGATGTCCGGCGGTGTGGCGTTTTCAGCTCATACGGATGTGGTGCCGACCGAAGCCCAACCGTGGACCAGACCGCCTTATGAATTGACCTCGGAGAACGGCCGCCTGTTCGGCCGCGGCACGACCGACATGAAAGGCTTCGTTGCCGCCGCTCTCAAAACCGTTCTGGACGCTGCGGATGCCGATCTGCAACGGCCGTTACATCTGGCGCTTTCCTATGACGAGGAAGTCGGCTGCAAGGGCATAAAGCCGCTGATCGATCACATGAAACGCATCGGAAGGGTGCCAGATATGGCGATCATCGGCGAACCGACGCTCATGCAGCCGGTCGTCGAGCACAAGGGCAAGATCGCACTGACCTGCGATGTTACCGGCGAAGCGGGGCATTCGTCCTATGCGTCGGCCAAGGTGAACGCAGTGATCGAGGCCGCCCGCCTGATCAGTTTCATTGGCGACCTGGCGCAGAAAATGGCTGAAATCGAATCGCCTGACAGTGCCTATGTGGCACCTAATTCATCACTTCACGTAGGGCCCGTCACCGGCGGTAAGGCCCTCAATATGATCCCGGAAAACTGTTCTTTCCAGTTTGAAACCCGCTATCGTCCGGGTTTCGACGCAGGCGCCCTGATGGACCGTATCAAACGACATGCCCATGAACAGCTCGAGCCGCAGATGCACGCCCGAAACTCTGCAACCGGGTTTGCCTGGTCGGTGCTGATCGATTACCCGCCCTTCCAGGCCGCCGATACCTCGCCTGCTCTGGAACTGGTGTCGCGGCTCAGCGGCCGCAACCAGACGGGAAAGGTCGATTACGGAACCGAAGCAGGTGTGTTTTCCGCCTATGGCGGCATTGACAGTATCGTTATGGGGCCGGGATCCATGGCCCAGGGCCATCAGCCCGACGAGTTCATCGACCAAGATCAACTGCAACTAGCAGAGAGCTTTCTGGGTAAGGTGGTCGACGATTTGCGGCATCGCGTAGGGTGATTTTGGCCTTTCTCGGCGCACTGTGATAGGGCACAAAGGCGAAACCCGTGCATCAAGGCCGATCGGACGCAGCATGGCGAAACCCACGCAGCGCGCATACCGCGCCTTCATCAGCTACAGCCACAGAGACAGCCGCTGGGGCAAATGGCTGCAATCGAAGCTTGAGACTTATACCATTCCGAAAGACATGGTCGGGCGGGCGACCCATGTCGGCGTCGTGCCCAAGAGCCTGCGGCCAATATTTCGCGATCGGCTGGATCTTGCCGCGGGACCGTCGCTGGAAGCGCAGCTCGATGGCGCCCTGGAAGCATCGGAAAACCTGATCGTCATCTGCTCGCCAAGCTCGGCGCGCAGCACCTATGTCAACGAGGAGATCCGCCGCTTCAAGGCGATGGGCAAGAGCGACAAAATCCTCGCGCTGATCGTGGATGGCGAACCCGGTGATCTCGATCAGGAGTGCTTTCCCGAAGCGCTGCGTTTTGCGGTTAGCAGTGAGGGTGAGATCACCGATGAGCCGCTGGAGCCGGTGGCTGCCGACCTGCGTGCCACAGGAGACGGCCGTGTTCTGGCCAAGCTCAAGATCATCAGCGGCCTGCTTGGGCTCAATCTGGACGATCTGCGCCGCCGGGAGGATATTGCCGAACGGCGCCGTATGCGCATGTGGTTCGGCATTGCGGCATCCATGGCGGTGTTGGCGGTGCTGGCAACCGTGAGTGCGGTCATCAGTTATGGATTGTTCAGGACCAATGAGAAATTGGTGCAGGTTCAGGGCCACCTGCTGGACCGCACGCTCGAAAGAGCCACGGGTCTGGTCGATAATGCGGTGGAGTTTTCAGCGCGCGAAGGCATTCCAGCTTCCATGCCACTCAATATTCTGCGCCAGGCGGAAGGCATGTTCCAGGATCTGTCGGACACGGGCCTGAGCTCACCGTCTCTTAAGCTGCGCGAGGCGGTGATGCTGATCCGGTTCGCAGAGAACTATGGCGTACTGGGCGACACCAAAACTCGCGAACAGCACGCACGCCGCGCAGTCGACCTGCTCACAGAACTGGCAGCGGACGAACCGCTACGTCCTGAACTGCAAAATGTGCTGGCCTGGGGCCAAACCGAACTGGGCATGGTGCTGCGAACCCTTGGTGATCTGCCGGGCGCACTAGAGGCAGTCAACAAGGGACTGACAATCAGGCAATCGCTGGCCGCAGCGGAACCGAAAAACCTGTTATGGCAAAGAAGCCTGTCCAACAGCTATGGCCGAATTGGCGATATCCGGCGCGCGCGTGGCGATCCATCCGGCGCTCTTGATGCCTATCAGACTGAACTTGAGATCAAGTCGAAACTTGGCGAACGCAACATCGGCGATCGTGAAATTCAAGTCGAGCTCTCCAGCGTTTATCTGAACATCGGCAGGGTGCGCAAAACCCAGGGCAATCCCGCAGCGGCACTCACCGCCTTTGAAACCGGACTGAAAATTCGGACTGACCTGGCGGCGGCCGAACCCAAGAACGCCAACTGGCAACGAGACCTTTCAGTGGTGCAGGAAGAAATTGGTGATCTGCACCTGGCACAGGGCGACCTTGATCTGGCGCGCAGGTCCTACCGGGCCAGTTTCCAGGTGCGCAGACGCTTGGCTCTGGCGGATCAGACCAATCCGGCGCGTCAAAGCGACCTGGCGTTCAGCCATGCAAAAATGGGCAATCTGCATCAGATCGAAAAAAACCATACCGACGCACTGGCGGCGCAGAAAGAGGCCCTGGCGATCAGGGAGCGGTTGTTTGAGTCAGACCGGACAAACACCGAATGGGAGCGGAACTACGGCACCAGCCTGAGATTGGTCGGCGATGTGTTGCTGGCAATGGGGAATGTCGACGACGCACTCAAATCCTATCGTACCCAGCAGGACGTTGCGCAGCATCTGGTGAGCACGGACGCAACCAACCAGGACTGGCAGCGTGATCTTGCCACGAACCATACGGTGACCGGTTCACTGCTGTTGCGTAAGAAGGACGCCTCGGGTGCGCTTTCAGAGTTTGCGCAGGCAGCCACGATTACCGGGCGCCTCGCCGATTTGGATCCCACCAATGTGCTGGTCAATACCGACCTCTACAATATTTACCGGATTACCGCGAAAGTGCTCGCGTCCCAGAACCAGCCGGATGCATCGCTTGAGGCCTATATGAAGGCGATGGCGGTTACCGAACGACTTGTCGGTCTGGATACTGGTGGAATCCAGTGGCAAAGAAAACTGGCCCTCACACTGGAGAACATGGGCAAGATCAAACATGGCCAAGGCGACCTGACAGCAGCTGCCGGGCATTACACCCGCAGCCTGGAGATCAGGCGCCGGCTGGCGGTGGCTCACCCTCAAATCACCAAGCTGCAGCGTGACGCGATCCTCAGGCTGTGGCGTACGGGACAGCTGTATCAGGAACAAGGTGAGCAGGACAAAGCGCTTGCGGTCTTGCGGGACGGTGCGAAAATGCTTGAAACTCTCATTGCAGCCGGACCGGTCGAAGATCGGTGGCATGCGCTTCTCAAACGAATGCAGACGGTCATCGCCGACATGGCCCCGCACGCCGCAACGCAATGAACCAGCATGTGGGCATGAGAGCAAAACATGCATGACCGTATCTATAATGTTCTGTTTCTGTGCACCGGAAATTCGGCACGTTCGATCATTGCCGAAGCGATCCTGAAGCGCGACGGCAAGGGTAAGTTCAATGCCTATTCCGCCGGGTCACAGCCGAGTGGCGAGGTCAACCCCTATGCGCGCGAGCTGCTGGTCAAAAAGGGCCACGACATCTCCGCAACGGCATCAAAATCCTGGGATGTATTTGCCAGACCCGGAATGCCGGAAATGGATTTCGTGTTCACTGTCTGTGATTCCGCGGTGGCTGAAACCTGTCCGCTCTGGCCCGGACAACCGGTAACGGCACATTGGGGAGTACCGGACCCGGCCGCGGTGCAGGGCAGCGATGAGGAAAAGAAAAAAGCCTTTACGGATACCTATCTGGAGATGTCGGCGCGTATCTCGTGTTTCTTGAAATTGCCGATCGCGGAGTGCGGGACGCAAGGACTGGAGGAGCGGTTAAGAGAGATCGGTGCCGGTAAGACAATTTCACTGAACGGCAACGCGTGACGGCGCACGCTGTTTCCAAATCCGGTAGGCCTCGAGCAGTACTAGAGGTGCGAAGTGTACCAGGGCGCCGCCAATCGAATTTTCGATGAATATCCAGTGCAAAGCCGTGAAGACCGCTGCACCATAGACAATGCGCTGCAGGGTTTTCCACGAGCGCCCCATACGGCGCACTGAGAGATCGTTGCTGGTCAGGACCAAAGGCACAAAGACCAGGAACGCGACCCAACCGGTCCAGATGCCAAGTTTGGCAAGATCGCTCAAGACCTGCTCAATTGCGCCTAACTCGATCAGGTAAGCCAGGGTGTGAAGTCCCGCATAGCCGAAAGCCGCGACACCCAGATAGCGCCGGCGGGCCAGGAGCCAGCGAGGCCAGTGGGCATTTGCGAACATCACCCGAAGCGGTGTCACCATCAGCGCGACAACCAGAAAACGCACCGAGAACTCGCCGGACACATGCATCAGCTGGCCATAGGCCATGGTTCCCCGGGTCAGACCGAGCACCAGGGAAACCGACGGCACAGCAAGCAGCGCCCAGAAGAAGTACGGGCTGTTAAGGATGGTCTTGAGTGTGGACATGGCGACAGGTTCCCCGGTCAGATGATAAGCCGTTTTGACTTAAACGGTGACTGCCGGGAAATTCCGTCGCTCGCAAGACAAAAAAAGAACCCAGGGGTCTTGCGTCCTGGTCTATCCGCGCGCCGCCTTTTCATCGGCATATCTCTGGGTCATCTCTTCAACCGCCTTGGAATGGGTTTCGGCGAGTTCCGGGCGCAGTTTCTCCGCCCGTGCCGCTGAATCCATGGTCGGCATGTGGTGGCCCTGGAAATGCGGCATGACTTCACGCGCTATCAGCTCGTAGCTCTTTTTGGTTGCTGCCGGGTCTGCCCAGTTATGGGCAAGCATCAGATAGGCGCCGAAGCCGCCATTGGACTGTTTCTTCAGGCGATCGATCTGGGCAATGGCCATATCCGGTGTGCCGATGGCGCCGAAGCCGGATTCATTGACGAACTCGATCATCTCCTTGACGTTGTTGCCGGGTACCGCCATCTGCGGGAACGCGGCAACCGCCTGGAAGTAGTGGAACCACTGTTCCATGCCGTATTCCACATCGCGGTAGGCCTGGTCCATGCTATCGGCGATGTGCATCAGCCCGACCAGGCGCCATTTTTCACGATCAACCGTGGTGTCATGGGCACGCGCCTCTTCTTCCATCACATCCCAGTGCAGGGCAAGCGCATCAAAGCCCGCAGCCGAGGTAGCGCCGATCGACAGGAGCCCGATGCCATGGCGGCCGGCAAGCCGCGGCCCGGCGGGCGATGCCACGGCGGCAGCGGAAATGTCGAACAGCGGATTTGAATAGGGCCTGAGGTGCAATCGCGCCTCCTGCAGGTCCCAGCGGTCATTCTTGAAGGTCACCGGTTCGTCGGAGCGCAGCAATTGCATGATCACGCCCAGGCTGTCTTCAAGCAGGCCACGGGTCTGGGTCTGCGACAGGCCGATCATCTTGGCATCGGTCGGCAGGGCACCCGGCCCGACACCCAGCATCACCCGGCCGCGGGTCAGATGGTCGAGCAGCACGATGCGCTCTGCGACCCATAACGGGTTGTGATAGGACAGGCTGACCACGCCGGTGCCGAGCTTGATATGACGGGTGCGCTCGGCGGCCGAGGCGATAAAAATCTCAGGTGAGGCGATGAGTTCTGAGCCGGCGGAATGGTGCTCGCCGATCCAGGCCTCGTCAAAGCCGCATCTGTCGAGCCACTGGATCAGTTCCAGGTCGTTCTGCAGGGCAAGTGTCGGGTTGATGCCGGGCTTGTGGAAGGGGGCCAGAAAAATGCCGAAGCGAAGACGCGAACTCATAAACAATAATCCTCCTGAAAGAACAAACACATGAGCGCATCAAGAGGCCATCCCCCGGCGTGCGCGAGACAAGTATGCCCGATCTGTTCGGAGAATCAAAATCAGCTCGACAATTTGCACCGGACCATCACATTTCGCGCTTTCGCCGGCCTGACATTGCCCCTATCCTGATCGCCGGTGGTGAGCGAATGTGACGGGAGAGAGCCGATGGACGGTGGCTTGCAATCTGGTGCAAATGGTGCGGTTGCCTGGGGCGTCGAGGCGCAGACCGGCGTTCTGACCGATGTTCTGCTGGGCAAGCCCGACCACTTCCGCTGGGTGCCGCTCAACTCGATTTCCGCGGTCACCCTGGCCAACCAGGAACAGATGGGCCACCGGTTCGACCCGCAAAAAGCGATGCGCCAGCATCGAGAAATGGTCGAGGTCTACGAGGCCAATGGCGTGACATGCCACTTCGTCGAGGCTGACGAGGGTTTGCCGAGCAGCGTGTTCACCCGGGATTCAAGCTTCATGACCCCGTGGGGCGCGGTCATTGCCAGCATTCAGACCCCGCCCCGGCGGCGCGATTATGCGGTCGCCTCGGAATTTTATCGAAATGCCGGCATTCCGATCTGGAAGTGGGTGACCGCGGACCACTTCGAGGGCGGTGATTTTGTGATCGTTAAGCCGGGCGTTGCACTGCTTGGCTGGGCCGGCGACCGGTCAACCCTGGCCGGTGCGGAACAGGTTGCAGGCTGGCTCCGGGACAAGGACTGGGAGGCTTACATCGTGCCCATTCCCCCGCAATTCGTACATATGGATGCTGTTGTCGTCATGCTGGAAGAGGGACTGGCGCTGGTCTGCGAAGACGCCCTGCCGGCCTATGCGCTCGACTGGCTCGACCACCAGGAAATCGCCCGGATACCGGTTGCCTATAGCGACTGCGTGAAACTCGGCGGCAATCTGGTCAGCCTGGGCAATAAACGGGTTCTGTCGATGGCGCACAACGTCAATGTCAATGCGGAACTTGAAAGGCAGGGCTTTGAGGTGTCCGCTGTCGCGTATGACATGTTCGCCCTTGGCGGTGGCGGCGTGCATTGCTCGTGCCATGAGTTGCACCGCGAACCCGCTTGAGCGCGCAATTGGATGGTTGGGCCGGGAGAGAGGGCCGGCTTGGGCATGCTTGATAAAGACACTAACAAATTTGTAATTTGGAACCGTTAGCGTGGCAGGCCGGTGCGGAGTATAGTTGTGTTTGTACTCATCACGGGATAGCGACCTTGTGAAAGCCCCGCTTAACATGCGCGTTCAACTCGCGATCTTTGTTGCTCTGCTTGGCCTGGCGGCTTTGTTGTGGGCCGGACGTGAACGCGTTACCGACGCTTTCGCAGCCTATACGGGACGTGGCGGTACCGTTGCGGACCAAGGCCCAACCAAACGGCCCAGCGCACAGCCGGTGGTGGTTGAACCGGTCAGGCGGGCAGAAGACCTGGTTCAGGTCGAGGCAATCGCCACCGCCCGGGCCAAACGTTTCGTGACGCTTTATCCAGAAGCACCAGGCCAGGTGGTCGAAATCGCCGTCACGACAGGTACTCACATCAAGCGTGGCGAAATCATATTGCTGCTCGATGCTCAGGCCGAGACATTGGCGGTCGATGTCGCCCGGTCGAAATACGCCGATGCCCAGCGCCAAATGAAGCGCGCGGAAGATCTGCTTCAAAGCAACGTCAATTCCAATGCACGGGTTGAAGACGCAGCGACACAGGTGGCACAGGCCAGGTTTGAACTGCTGCGGACGGAAGATGCGCTTGCCGACCGGACGCTGACGGCGCCGTTCGATGGCGTGGTCGGCATCCCCAAGGTTGGGCTCGGCGACCGCGTCACCATGGACACGCCGGTGATCACCATCGACGACCGCACCGCCCTGTTTGTCGAAATTCAGGTGGCTGAACAATATGTGTCGCGGCTCAGGCAGGGCCAGAGCGTGCCGGCGCGCACGCCAAGCTTTGCCGACCGGGAGTTTGAAGGCACGGTTGCCCAGATCGACAGCCGGGTTGACCCCACCACCCGCGCGGTGATGGTGCGCGCCATGCTCGACAACAAAGCCGATCTGCTGCGCCCGGGCATGTCGTTTGCCGTCACCCTGTCACTGCCGGGCAAGACCTATCCAACAGTGTCGGAACTGGCACTGCAATGGCGCAAGGGCGAGAGCTTTGTCTGGGTGATCGCAGACGGCAAGGCCGAACGGGTGGTGGTGCGCAGCGTGAAACGGTTGAACAGCAAGATTCTAGTGGACGGAAATCTGTCTGAAGGTGATCTGGTGGTGGTTGAGGGCGTTCACCGTCTGCGCCCGGGCAGTGCTGTTTCCTACACACCACCGGCGTCCAGCCAGACTAGCGAAAATTGATGCGACAGGCTCTGGCCAATGACCTGCCGGCCCTGAGTGTGCGCCGCCCCTATATGGCGGCAGTGCTCAACCTGTTGATCATGATCGCCGGAGTTGCCGCCATTCTCGGTGTCGAAGTGCGCGAGCTGCCGGATATCGACCGGCCCATCGTGACCGTGCGGGCGGACTATCCCGGCGGCTCTCCGGAAACCATCGACGCGGAAATCACCAGCCTCATCGAGGGTGCGGTCGCGCGGGTCAGCGGGGTCGTTGAAGTTCGCTCATCCAGCGAGGAAAACAACTTCCGGATCCGGATCGAATTCAACCCAACCGTTGACCTGATCGATGCCGCCAATGATGTGCGTGAAGCGGTCAGCCGGGTAGAAGCAGCCCTCCCCTCGGGCGTTGAAGATATTGTCGTCATCAAGGCCGACGACGACGCGCACCCGATCATTCAGCTGTCGGTATATAGCGATACCCTGCAGATAGAAGAGATTACCCGCCGGGTTGAAGATGAAATCATCCCGGAGCTGACATCGGTCGAAGGGGTGGCGAATGTCGGCTTGTTCGGCACCCGTCAGCGGGTGCTGCGTGTGGTGATCGATCCGCTGCGCCTTGCCGGCTACAAAATTTCCGTGTCCGAGGTCGCGGATGTGCTGCGCAACGCCCGATACGATGTGCCGGCAGGCAGCTTCAAGAGCAGTGAACAGGAAGTCATCGTCAGGGCCAATGCATCGGTTGTCGAACCATCGGCGATCGAAAAACTGATCATCCGCGATCAGGTGCGGGTCGGCGATGTCGCGACCGTCTTCTTCGGCCCCGACGACCCGGTGAACTATGTGCGTCTCGATGGCCGTGCGGTCGTCAATATGGAAATCATCCGGCGGGCGCAGTCGAATACGGTGGCTATATCGGCGGGTGTGCAGAAGGTCGTCGACCGTCTGTCTGCCAGATTTGACGACATTACAATCGAAACCGTATCGGACGATTCGGTGTTCATCGAAGGCGCCATCCGTCAAGTGCTGATCAGCCTGTCGCTGGCGGTGCTGATCGTGGTCGGTGTCATCGCCGTATTTATGGGTCAGCTGCGCGCGGCCCTGATTCCAGCGGTCGCCATCCCGGTCGCCCTGATCGGTACGGTTGCCGCCATCTGGCTGCTGGGCTTTTCGATCAATCTGGTGACACTTCTGGCGCTGGTTCTGGCAACCGGACTGGTGGTGGATGACGCTATTGTGGTGCTGGAGAATTCCCAGCGCCTGCGCGCCTCCGGCATGGGATCGAGTGCTGCTGCGGTAATCGGTACGCGGCAGGTGTTCTTTGCCATCATTGCCACCACGGCAACTCTGGTCTCGGTGTTCCTGCCGATCTCGTTTTTGCCGACCACCGCCGGCCGGCTGTTTACCGAATTCGGATTTGTACTTGCAGCAGCCGTGATCATCTCGTCCTTCGTCGCGCTCACGGTCGGCCCGATGCTGGCGGCACGACTGCCGGCAGCCAAATCGAACGCACCCGACAAGGGGTCAGGCCTGATGGCCCGGGGCTATACCCGCCTGCTGGATCTGGCGCTTGGCGCCCCGCTCGTACTCATCGGCCTTTGCACGATCATCGGGGTGGTTGCGGCGATGGTCTTTCAAAACCTTGGCGAGGAACTGGTGCCCGATGAAGATCGCGGCAAGATCAATGTTTTTCTGACAGGGCCGGACGGCGTGGGTCTCGACTATACCGACCGGCAGGTCGAGCGGGTCGAGCAAATCCTTGCGCCCTTCGTCGAAGACGGCACGATCACCAAGGTCTTCACCATTACCGGACGCTGGGACCTTAACCGGGGCTGGATCGACGCCCCTTTGATCGACTGGTCCAAACGCAGCATTACCGAAGGTGAGATCGCGGAGGTGCTCAACAAGGACATCACCCAGATACCCGGTTCCAGCGCGCGGGTCTGGCGGTCCAACAGCCTGGGGCTAAGAAACTCCGGGGGCGGCATGAAATTCGCGCTGACCGGGGCCAACTATCAGGTCATCGAAGAAGCCGCTGCAGCCTTCATGCTGTCGATCGAACGGGAAATCCCGCAATTGGAGAACCTGCGCATGGAGTTCCGTGCGACCCAGCCGCAGCTTTCCGTCAAGATCGACCGCCGGCGGGTCTCCGACCTTGGCGTGTCGATCGAGGACCTCAGATCGACAATACAGGTGCTGGTCGACAATTCGGAAATTGCGGAGTTGACTGTCGATGACCAGACCATTCCGATTATTCTGCAGGCGACCGAAGATGCGGTTACCGATCCCTCCGATCTGAACAATCTCTATGTCACGGGACGCGATGACAGCCTGGTTCCCCTGTCGCAGCTTGTGACATTCGAGGAAATCGCGGTCGCCGCCGAGCTTGACCGGCACGGGCAACGCCGCGCCATCGAGATCGACGGCGGATTGGCCGAAGGGTTCACCCTGCGGCAAGCGGTCGAGGCGGTGCGTGCATTGGCGCATAAGGAATTGCCCACCAGCGTCGGTCTGCTGTTCCTCAATGAAGCAGCCGAACTGGAGGAAACATCGCGCGACCTTGCGATCACCTACATGATCGCCATTCTGGTCGTGTTCCTGGTACTGGTGGCGCAATTCGAAAGCCTGACCAGTGCGGCGATCGTCATCCTGACCGTGCCGTTCGGCATTTGTGCTGCGGTATTCGCACTTGCCCTGACCGGCACCACGATCAACATCTACAGCCAGATTGGGGTGTTGATGCTGATCGGCATCATGGCGAAGAACAGTATCCTCATGGTCGAGTTCGCCGATCAATTGCGCGAAGACGGGCGCAGTGTGCGCGAAGCAGCACGCGAGGCATCACTGGTGCGCCTGCGGCCGATACTGATGACCATGACATCCACCGTGCTGGCCGGCCTGCCGCTGATATTCGGCTCAGGGCCGGGTGCTGAAGCCAGAACCGCCATCGGCTGGGTGGTGTTTGGCGGGCTTGGCCTTGCCGGCAGCTTTACATTGATCCTGACGCCGGTGCTCTATGTGCTGATAGCCGGCCTGAGCAAACCGCGCAACAAGGCAATGGAACGCCTCAGCGGCGAAATCGACGAAGCCACGGGGCTTTCAGGCGAACCGGGCTGAGACGGATCGAAGCGCGTTTGAATTTCAATTACCCTCTGAGCGGCAATGTCCGCCCCGAATGTCTGGTGCTGGGAGCCAAACGGAAGTCGTGCAACCGGCTTCAATACGGGGGAAACAACCCACTCCGGAAGTCAGGAGGTGTTCTGAAATGTTGATCGAACGCCAATTTATGGCTGAGTTCGGTTATGCCATCAGCGATGACGTCTGGGTACGATCAATCAGGGCCTGATAGCTATTTGCAAATGTCGATTTATGGATTGACCGTCATGTGTGAGGAAACACACAGACAACACCTGCAGACGGAAATTAATGTGTATTTCGTGTGACATGGTCGTCGGTAAAATGTCGCGACGAGCGTCACAGTTAAACCGAAACTCACATCCGGACAATCCAGCAGGTGATCCATGCGACATCAAATGTTTTTGACCATAGCGGCAGTCACATTTGCACTGGCGCTCACGAGGCCTACTGCGGCCGCCGATCACATTGACGGTCCCAGCACCACCAACGATCCACCGACCGACATTACTGACTTGTACGTCTTTCCGAGTCCCGAGCACCCTGATCGTTTGGTGCTGGTTATGGACATCTTTCCCAATGCCGGGGCGTCCGCGTGGTTTTCTGATGCGCTAGAGTATCGATTTCGTATGCGGCCTGTATCCATTTCCGGAACCGGTGCCGACGCAAGCTTTAAGGTGGCTGATCAGGAAATCGTTTTTTCGTGTACTTTCACAAATCTAATTGAAGACGGCGACCTCAAGACCCAACACGGCAGCTGTAAAACAACGCCGCAGGGCGAACTTGAAGTGACGGTGAATCAGATCGTTACCGAACGGGATTACAGCGTGTCCGGCGTGCGCGTGTTCGCTGGGCTTCGCCTTGACCCGTTTTTCATAGACGCCAAGGGAATCGTCGTCTCAAAGCACACGGGAAAGTTGAGTTTTACGGGTGTCAACTCCCTCAACGGATTAAACTGCCTAAGTATCATCTTCGAGTTCGATACAGCCAAGTTTCTCCCCAACCCCAAAGGGATGTATGGCGTTGTTGCTGAGATAAGAACTCAGGGCAAGAAGCCAATATTGCTGGATACATTTGGGAGGCCCGAGGTCACCAATGTGATACTGAACAATGCGACCTTCGACAAATCCAACAAAGCTATCGATGTCCGCGACCTGTACAATCGCCAGGATCTTTTTGGCGAACCAGGAGCATACGCGGAAGCAATTCGCTCACGTTTCAATGCCAATCTTCACCGCCTGGACTCACTCGACGGTAATATCGACTGGCCCATGACGGATGATGTGCATCCGCTGACCAATTTGCACATGTTGGATTTCACCGTGATCGATCTGGCCAAACCCGTTGGCACCGGAAGCTGGTTCGAAATTGAACGGGCGATCGTCATCGGAGACCATCAACACGAGACCGGTGGTGGCCGCTGGCTCAACGACGACATCAGCGATCTTCAGTACACGTTCTTGATTGCGCGCGGTCGAGAGAACATCGGCGATGACGTCGATCAGGCGACCAAGCCTGCCACCAACCGGTTCCCCTACCTGCAAGAACCACTCAAATAGCAAAACCCGTAATGGCCGTCGAAAACGATCAGATCCTATTAAATCTCGTTGAAGTCGACAGCAGTTCACAAATGAAGATTTTGTACAGAAAACTGAATTCTTCCAGACGCCTCAGCCGATTCATTTTGAGCCTGATGAGCGTGGTAGGGCTGACGACATTGATTGGCACTTCCGTCGGGGGTCAATCAGAGCCCTTGGTCGATTTACCCGCAAGTCCGCAGGATCACCCCACCACATCAGCCGCCATTTACTTGAGCAATCTGAACGGGCAGTTCAGATCGGCGCGGCAACGCATAGCGAATGATCCAAACGACGCAACGGCTCACAAGATCTTGAGCAAACTGTACTATTTGCGCGGTCAATATCGCGTCGACCTGGACGAAATCCAACAAGCGGTTGCACATGCAAGTGCCTGTCTGAAGTTGGAGCCGGGCGACACTGTATGTCTGCTTCTGCGCGCCAAGCAGCAACTTACGCTACATCGCTTCGAGCTATCCCGCGCAGATCTCGAGCGGGCAAAGTCATTGGGTATGGGCGCCAAGGTAGTTGCAGCGATAGAGGCGGACCTCAATTGGAACGCCGGCCGCTACGCTCCAGCCATCGCAGCGATAAGACATGCCGCCGCCACACACCCAACGCTTTGGACATTAGCCCGACTGGCACGACTCGAACATGACCTGGGCAATTTCGAAGCTGCACAAAAAGCGTTTCAGACCGCTGAAGCTGCGGTGACAAGCGTCGATCCATTGCCGTTGGCGTGGCTCAACGTTCAACGCGGTTTTCACTATTTTACCCGCCGAAAACTTGCACACGCCGTCTTGTTCTACACCGAGGCGGTGCGTCGGCTGCCGGATTACGTCCTGGCGCGTGAACACCTTGCCGAAGCGCTTGCACTGCAGGGGCAGGTTGAGGCAGCGGTCGAGCACTACGAACGCATTGTGTCCCAGACCCCACACGCGGAGTCACTGGCCGCACTCGCCCGGCTTTATCGTCGGCAGGGCAAGCCTGCCAAAGCAGATGCTCTGAAGCAACACGCAACACAGCGCTATGACACACTTCTGCAAAGCTACCCGGAAGCAATGCAATGGCATGCCGCCGGATTCTTCCTCGGGATCGGGCAGAACCCCGAACGTGCTCTGACCTTGCTGGAACGGAATGTCACGCTACGTCCGACAAGTGAAAGTTCGATGGCACTAGCGCACGCGCAGCTTGCTGGCGGCGGACAAGTTGATGCCTGCCGGTCATTGGCGCAGGCGTACGCGATATCTCCTGCGCCAGCCAATCTTAGACGAGCCACACCGGAATTATTTGCGCGGTGCGGTTTCTAATCGGATAACAGCTTGCCGTGAATTCTGTGAACAGCCGTTGCAAAGAGCGACAACTTCAACATCTGCGCGAAGACGGGCGCAGTGCGCGCGAAGCCGCACGCGAGGCATCGCTGGTGCGCCTGCGGCCGATACTGATGACCATGACGTCCACCGTGCTGGCCGGCCTGCCGCTGATATTCGGCTCGGGGCCGGGTGCTGAAGCCAGAACCGCCATCGGCTGGGTGGTGTTTGGCGGGCTAGGCCTTGCCGGCAGCTTTACATTGATCCTGACGCCGGTGCTCTATGTGCTGATCGCCGGTCTGAGCAAACCGCGCAACAAGGCAATGGAACGCCTCAGCGGCGAAATCGACGAAGCCACGGGGCTTTCAGGCGAACCGGGCTGAGACGGATCGAAGCGGGTTTGAATTTCAATTATCCTCTGAGCGGCAATGCCCGCCAGTTAAATGAGCGCCCCAGAAAAACATTGCTATTTGAAACACCTGCTGAGAAATTTAGTGCGTGTGTTGCAATGACCGGTTGAGCTGGCAATCCGTAAGCGGACATATCTTGGGGGCTGTGCCGATGGGGCAGATGGCCTTGGTAATTCTTACGGTAGATGACTTACCGCTGCGTCTCCGGCGTTCCGGTTTCTCGCTGGACTGGGGTTGTTGTCTTGCGGGGTTTCATTGTCCCTCGCCCTCGATGTCGTGAGATGCGCGGAGCATCGCTTTGAAAATTTCACTCGGCCTTAGCGACGACATCATGTTGGCTTCCATTTCCCCTGCCAAAATCATCCACTCAGTCGGCTCCATCAAACAATCGAGGTGGGCTTTGATGGCTGCTTGGACGTTCATCCGTCTACAAGCAGCGTATGCATCATCATAGTTATCAAACTCAAGAAGCGGATTTTCGTTTTCATTGTCTCGGCGATAGATGACACCCCAATCATTCCCACCGCTCACGCCAAACGTATCAAACGCCCGCGCCACTTTCTCCACAGTCGTTTCGGTCATTGGATAAACTTCTGAACCACTAAAATGGCAAAGGTTACGACACTGCCAGATATCGCGCCGAAGACGAAACAATACCATGACATGTCATTCACCTGCCGGTATGAGTGATCAGATTCTACGGCAGTTACAAGGGCGAAGCAGAAGTCCAGTACTCTGAAGGCTGCTTTCGGGGACTAAACGGAAGTGCTCGGCCGTGCCTCCATACAGCCGCTTTTGACCCAATTGAGACGCTTGCGCCCTCGGCGCCTACATGCCGCCGTTGAGTCGGCTGCGCACCACCTGCACAAAGTAGCTGACCCCGTACGGCAAAGCGGCGTCGTTGAAGTCGTATGAAGGATTGTGCAGTGGTGCGGTGTCACCATTGCCTATGTTCATGAAATTGCCTGGCACGTGCCCAAGCAGTCGCGCGAAGTCTTCTGATCCACCATGGCGGGCCGTGTTTCCGTCGACAATACCATCATCTTGGGCTGTCGACCGAGCCGCTTCAATAGCCGCGTCAGTTAGTGTTCGTTCATTTATCAGAGGCACGAACTCGCGGGTGTAATTGACCTCCACCTTGCATCCTTGGGCTGTCCCCGTGCCTTCTGCGATCAGACGCAGCGACTTCTCGATTTGCTGACTGACCTCCGGGTCGAAGCTCCGACAGTCACCAAGTATACGAGCGGAGCCGGCAAGCGCATTTCGTGTGCCGTCTGTAAGGAGTTCTGTGACCGATACAACTGACAATTCCGATGGATCGATGGTACGGGATACTATTGTTTGCAGACCAACCACTGTCGCGCACGCTGCCACGAGCGCATCGCTGCTCTGGTGGGGGAGCGCTGCGTGTCCGCCCTGCCCGGAAACAACTATCTCAAAATTATCCTCCGCAGCCATGAATGCCCCGCTGCGGGTGGCGAAGTGACCAACAGGCAATCCAGGCATGTTGTGGATGCCATACGCTTCCTCGAATGGAAAGCGGCCAAGCAAGCCGTCATCGATCATAGCTTGCATACCCTTGCCCCACTCCTCAGCGGGCTGAAAGATCAGGTGAACCACACCATTAAATCCACCCTCGGCGGCGAGGGTCTGGGCCGCTCCCAGAAGCATCGTTGTATGTCCGTCATGGCCACAAGCATGCATCAGCCCATCTTGTTTCGATTTGTGGTCAAGTTCCGCTACCTCTTGGATCTTGAGTGCGTCCATGTCCGCACGCAATGCAATGGCCTTGTTGCTCTTGCCACAGCGCAGTGTCGCCACCACACCTGTCTTGCCGATGCCTGCAGTGACTTCTTCGACGCCAAACTGTCTCAGCTTTTCTACGACGAATGCTGAAGTGTTTTTCTCGTCAAATCCAAATTCAGGGTTGGCGTGGAGACGCTTGCGCCAGGCGGTCCAATCCTCATGGTTTGTTTTCATGCTCATTGCGTGCTCCACCGTGACGGTTCCAGCTCATGTGTAAAGCCCAAAGCGCACGTGCGAAAGAGGCAAATCCCTACATCCAAACAGAGCGAGTTCCGTGGCACCAGCATTCTGGTGCTGCAGTGAGCTTTCAAGTTTGTTCGCAATTCGACACATATCCGCTTCTGGCACATTTTCCCTGTATCGCAGCCGGCCTCGAAGTGTCCGGAATCGAGCGTCTTCCTGCCATTCTCCAGAGTGGGTCAGCTGTTCTCATTTACGCGTACACGTTCCAGACCCATCACCGCGAAATGCGCAGCAGGACCGCTCCGAGTATGGTGATGGTGGTTGATGCGACCTTGGCGAGGTCGAGCTTTTCGCGCAGGAACACCACGCCGATCAGAAGCGCGAAGATGATGCTGGTCTCACGCAATGCCGTCACCAGAGCGATCGGCGCCAGCGTGAATGCCCATATGACCAGTGCATAGGCCAGAAACGAAGCGCTGCCGCCGAGAATGGCCATTCGGCGTCCCTCTGACGCCACCCGCCTGAGCACGCCCGGCCGGGTGACCATCATGATCGTTGAAAACACAAATGCATTCAGCACCGAAAGCCAGGCATAGAACCCGAGTGACGATCCCGCCTGCCTGGCTCCCAGACCGTCGACCAATGAGTAACCGGCAATAAAAAAGCCGGTGGCAAAGGCCAGGAGGGCGGCACGCATGTTGCGCTTACCGTCACGCTGGCGCACCGCGGAAAGGCTCATTATGCCAATACCGATGGAAACCACAGCGGCAATTTCAATGGCCGACAGCTCGACCCCCAGAAAGGCCAATGAAACACCGGCGACGAGCATCGGCGCGGTTCCGCGCGCAATCGGATAGACCTGGGTGAGGTCTCCGAAACGGTAGGACGTCAAAAGGAAGATCTGATAGCCGACATGGAGTGCCGCACCGGCACATATATACGGCCAGCTGGCGGGATCGGGTCGTGGTGCAAACTGCATGACGATCAGGGCGATCGGTGCATGACCCAGCACCACAGCACTCATGCCGACATATTTGTCGCTGCCACCTTTCAGCAGGGCGTTCCAGCAGGCATGCAGGAGTGCAGCGACAATGACTGCCGCGAAGACGATAGGCTCCACTCAAAGCGCTCCTTGTGGTCAGCGTTTGGATTGCAGGGCGAAATGGCGTGGCGGCAGATTATATGAACCCCATGGCAAGTCTCACCCTTGTTCCTGCTGGAAGAAGAAGGATGCCTGCTTGGGCAGTTCCGGTCGCTCCACATGATAGTCGATGGAGCGGATATGGCCTGACGGCGCGCCGCGCACGATTTGGCCTTCCTGGGTGGACGGCACCGGATTGGGGCTCAACGGCACGGCGTCATCGGCGGAATAGACGCAGATGAACAAGGTGCGCGGCTGGTCCGACAGGTTGGGGGCGGAGCCGTGCAGCAGTCTTGTGTGCATGAGACAGACAGCGCCTGCGGGGCCGGTACATTTGACCGCCCCGGCGATGGCGCCGCGTTCGACCTCGGGCGCCACGGCGCCGGTGAACTTGCCGTCATGCCAAAGCCCGTGGATCGGCCCCTTGTGCGATCCGGGCACCACTTCCAGGGGACCGTTTTGTTCGGTCACCTCGTCGACCATGAGCAAGGCGGTGATGACATCGTCGTTGGAGTGCGGCGTGAACGGGAAATCCTGATGGTATTTTACTTCTGTGCGGGCGCCGGGCAGTTTGGAATTGATCTTGGAGTGGTGAAACTTGACATCCGGCCCGATCAGATCGGCGATGCAATCGGTCATGGCACTGTCGCGCATGGCCTCATCATAGGCGGCAGAGGCTTCAGCCGGTGAATTGACCCGCCGCAAGGCCGGCTTTTCGGCGCTGTGACCATGTTCGAGATCAAACCTCGGCCGGCCGTCGACTGTTTCGCCATAACCTTGATCGTGTGTCTTGCTCTCCTCGACCCAGGCATCGAATTGCGAGCGGAGTGCTGCAAGCTGATCGGGGCTGACGGCGTTCTCGACGACAAGCACACCGTCGCGCCGGAACTGATCGATCTGGTCCTGAGACAGGCGGAGACGGTTTTGAGCATTCATGATCACTACCTTGGATTTATTCGTCGCCCGCCACGCCGTAGGATGGTGCTGCCGCGGGATTGATCGCACGGTTTACATAGTCCTGCATCTGGGGTTGGTACAGTTCCCAGATTTTTCGAAGCTCCTCGATCGGCTCGTTTTCCGACCAGTCGACCCGCAGGTCGACCAGGAGAAAGGGCAATTTATCGGCAACGATAAGACAAGCGGAATGGGTCGGACCCATTTCACCGCCGGCCGCCACACCGCCCTCGATGGCGCGTAACAGCCGTTCCGCCAGATGGCAGTCGCCATTGGCAGTGAACCCATCGACCATGGCTTGCGACACGTTGATGTCGGACAAAAGATTGCCGGCGGCGACGCAATCGTCTCCCACGGCAACCGCATTGGTGCCCAGGATATTATTACCGGTATGGGTCGCGGTATTACCCTTTGCGTCGATGACGGTAAGCTGGCGGTAGTCCAGATGCTCGCGGCCGGACATGACATTGGCAAGGGCCGACCTGGCATCATCGCCTTGTTGCAGCTGATCGAGGATCAGGGGCCCGAGATTGGGGTCGGTGACATTCTGTGTCGCCACCGCACCCACCCCGGCGCGGGCATGCGGACAGCGGGCACCGACGCAAATACTTGACGTGGTGATGGCGACACCGAACATGCCGGTCCGCTCGCATCGCCCGATAATTGAAAATGTCATTCCGCTGCCTCCTGGACACCGTGTGTGTCGCCACCGGCCAAACGCCCGGCCAGATAGATAATAAAGTGATGGATGCCGCGTTCAAGCTGATGGATGGGACCGGGCGTGGTGAGCGGCGCCAGGGCACCGCGATAGGCCGCCTCGACCACATGGCGGTCTTCATTGTTGACCTCATCGAGGAACGCTGTGGCTGCCGCCATTTCCGCATCGCGATCGGTCATGGCGGCGACAACCTCCGGCGCAATGCTGGCGCCATAGCGAATGCGCACCTGGCCGGTGCCCTGCGGTGCCAGCGACAGATACCACATGTAGTCCGGTGCCACGGTGAACATGTGGCTTGGAAAAATCGTCGGCAACACATTGGTGTAACGCCACGCCCCTTCCAGATGGGTATTGTCAGGATGGGCGCGGCCATAGATCGACCCTTCGGCCTTGGTAAAGGTGGAGTAAGTGAAGGTCTCGGGAGAATCATCGGGGAAGATGCACTCCTCAACGGGAAAGTGGCCGCCGACCGTGCCCTTGTGAATGAACGGCAGATGGTAGCTTTCCATGTAGTTTTCGGTGAGCAGCTTCCAATTAGTGTTCCACACGTGGTCTTCGGTCACGAGCGGCACATAATCGGCCATGCAATACCGGTCGATGAGGTCCGATAGCGGCGTCAGCCGGTCGCCCAAGCTGGCGGCATCCTCATTGAGGGTGACATAGATGAAGCCCTGCCAGATCTCGGTGCGGATTTCCGGCAGGCAGATCGAGGCCTTGTCGAAGTTCTGGTAATAGTTCGAATGGGGCGCGCCGACCAGTTGACCGCCCAGGTCATAGGCCCAACTGTGATAGGGGCAGACCACCCGTTTGACAGTGCCGCTGCCTTCAAGCAGCTGCATCATCCGGTGGCGGCAGGTGTTTGAAAATGCGCGGATCGAGCCGTCTTTACCGCGTATGATAAAGATCGGTTCGCCGCCGATTTCATAGGTTATGTAGTCGCCGGGGTTTGGAATGTCGGCGGCACGTCCAGGACACTGCCACTCCGCTGCAAACAGATGCTTCTTTTCGAGCGCCAGGATCTTGGGGCTCGTGTAGAATTCGGGCGGCAGGATCGTTGCCTGTTCGAACGGCGTTGCCGCCAGAGCGGACAGGTTACTCAGAAGATGGTCGAGTTTCGCCATGGCACCACCTCATAGAAAACGCTACTCGTCGTCGGGGATCACAGCGGTTGCTTCGATCTCCATCACCCATTCAGGCCGGGCCAGCCCGTCGACGATCAGGCCGGTCGACACAGGAAACACACCTTCAAGCCACTTGCCGATCGCCTGATATACATCGTCCCGATACCCCCGGTCGGTGAGGTAGACCTGGATCCGGCAGATATGTTCAAGCTTTGCGCCCGCCTCTTCAAGCAGAAGCTTGATGTTGCGCATGGCCTGATCGGCCTGGGCGTAGGCATCGCCGATGCCAACACTTTCGAATGTGTCGGGATCCTGGCCGACCTGTCCCCGTACGAACACCATGGTGCCGCGCGCCTTGACCACCTGGCAAAGGTCGTTGTTCAGCTTCTGGGTGGGATAGGTTTCTTTGGTGTTGAACTTGCGGAAGCGTTCATGCGTCGCCATGGTCTGTTCCCTCAATTGCCGACCGGCCCGGGGGAAAACCCGGGCCGGCACGGCAGATAGTCTATTGCCTCATGTTCAAGCTAGTTCGCCTTGCCGTTACCGCGTATCCGATCGGACAGACCGGCCGATTTCTGCACGAAGTCGAGGCAGTTGTCGAAGTCGAAATTGCGGTAGACCGCGCCGAGATGGGCGAATGGCGGAGATTGCGCGAACAGCTGGAATGTCAGTTTGTGGCCGGCATAATCCGAATTGAGCAGATCGCGCGCAAAGGCCAGAAGCTTGCGCCGGTCATCGGCGATCCAGCTCTCGTTAATGGTGTAGAACTTCTCCATCCATTTGCCGGTCTCGGGAGCTTCGAACATGGCGGCATCGGGCGTCACGCAGATTTGCCCGCCGCACAACTCGCGCGCAAGATGCATCATGTGATGCAAGTTGGAGCAGGCGTGGACACGGCCGGTAAACAGCATTGACTGGTTCGGCATCAACAGGCCGTTGGGGCTCTTTTCGGCCATGGCGACGGACGCGGTCAAATGCGCGTTAATGCCTTCCCGGTAGCACGCCAGCGTCGCCAGCTTCTCCTGCACCGCCTGCTGCTTGTCGAGACCGGTCTGCTTGACGTTCCACATGGCGGCGCCGATCATCATGTCAGCATACGTCAAAATCCGCTGCACGAAGGCAAAGGCCGAGTAACGGTGCAATGTGGTGCGGATGAAGGCGGCCGCACGGGTGTGCTGGTAGAACAGGACGTCCTCCCAGGGGATCAGCACGTCGTCGAGGATCACCATGGTGTCGACCTCGTCGAACTTGTTCGACAGCGGATAGTCCTTGGCAGGCGCGCGGCCGGTGAAACCGGTGCGGCAGATGTGCTTCACGCCGGGGGCATCCATGCGCATGATGACACCGACTGCATATTCCGACAGCTTGGCGTCCCCCCAGTTGGCAATGGTGGGTTTCAGGAACGCCTGGTTGGAATAGGCCGCCGCGGTTTCAAACTTGGCGCCGCGGATGACGATGCCGTCATCGCGCTCCTTGACGACATGCACCAGCATGTCGGGATCCTGGTCCTGCGGCCGCTTGGAGCGGTCGCCCTTGGGATCGGTGTTGGCGGAGACATGGAACGGATCGTGGCGGATCGCCTCGTGAATATGGCGCTCGATATTGTCGGCAAAGCGCGGATCGACCTCATTCAGCATGTCCTTGCCGTCCCACAGGGACCACATCTCGCCGATCGTTTCGTCGCCGACACGGGTGACGACACCGCCGATATCCCACATCACCGCATCAACCGACTTGCGCTTGAGCGCCCAGTCGTCCTGGGTGTAGGGCAGCTTGAGGCCGATGGCGCAGGGCTCGTTTGCGCCGTCGTCCTGATAGGTCATGGCATCTTGGGTTTCAGGATCATGCTGCATGTCGTAGATGCGCGCGCGCACATCGACCAGGGGCTTGAACATGGGATGGGTGGTGACATCGCTGACGCGCTCGCCATTCATCCAGACCTCACGATCGTCCTGCAGTGAATTCCGGTACTCGTCGCCTGTCCTGATCATGTCTCGTCTCCGCGGGATCCTGAGTTCTGGTTTTATGCCTGCATGAGCGGCTGCGGGCAGCCGTAGCGGCCCTGACAATAGGTCAATGGCGCGTTCACATAAGCGTCGCTGCCTTCACCGGCGTCATCGTAACACGCCTCGACCAGGCCGAATATCAATGTGTGGTCATGGATTTCCTGGACCTTCCAGACCGAACATTCAAGTGCCGCCATGGCATTGTCTAGCACCGGGAACCCATGCTCGCCGGCATCGAAGCGGGCGCAGCCGAAGTCAAACCGCTCGCCGGTCTTGGGACGGCCGGCAAAAACATCCGACACATCATGCTGGTGGGCGCCGAGAATGTTCACCGCAAAGCCGCCATTCGCAAGAATTGCTCCAAGCGATGGGCTCTGATTGCGGATCGACACCATGATGGTTGCCGGCTCCAGCGAGATCGAGGTCATGGAACTGACTGTCAGACCGAAACGTCCGGCGGGTCCATCGGTTGTCACCAGATATACGCCGGTCACTGCCTGCCCCATGGCGGAACGAAACATTTTCGGATCAATCATGGCTCAATCTCCTGGTTTGAAGGTGACGCCATGATGCGCGCAAACCGTAATTAGCGAAAATATTATTTTTCTGACTATTGGATAGTTTAATGCTATTTATTGCCTCCGTCATTCCCGCGAAAGCGCACTGCGGTCCGGGATTTTGGTTGCAGTTGATTTTCATGGGAATGACGTGGGAACTTTGGAGACCCCGCAATGATCACCTACACCCTGCGCCAGCTTGAATATTTCGTCGCAACGGCGGAACAGTCGAGCGTTGCCGGTGCGGCGGGCGTTCTCAACATCTCCCAGCCATCGGTCTCGAACGCAATTATCAAGCTTGAGGAACATTTCGGGGTCCAGTTGTTCGTGCGGCACCATGCGCAAGGGGTGTCCCTGACACCGCTTGGACGGCGTATTCTGGCCGACGCCAGGTCCCTGTTGCGCCATGCGGGAGACCTGCATCAGGCAGCCAGGGCGGCCGGAGACGTTACCGCGGGCGAACTTGAACTGGGCTGTTTCATCACCCTTGCGCCCTTGTTCATGCCGGCACTTGTGACCGGCTTCTCAAAACAACATTCAGGCGTCAGGATTTCGCTCCACGAGGGCATCCAGGATGATCTTGTGGAAGGCCTCCGGTCCGGCCGTTTCGAACAGGCCCTGCTCTATGATCTCGACCTGCCGGAGACCATCGCACGGGTGCCCCTGTCATTGTTTGAGCCCTATGTACTATTGCCGGAAGACCATCCGCTTACCCGCCACAGTGCGGTGTCGCTGGATGCGCTCAAGGATGAGCCCCTGATCCTGCTCGATGTGCCGCCGAGCCGGGACTACTTCACCGGCCTGTTTAACAAGGCAGGGCTTGAGCCTACGGTTGCGTTCAGCTCAGCGTCGCTTGAAATGGTGCGCGGGTTGGTCGGACAGGGCCTTGGTTATTCATTGCTGGTGACCAGACCCCATGGCGACCACACCTATGATGGGTGTCGCATCGAGGCGCGCCCGCTTGCCCACGACGCTGCCACCAGCGTCATCTGTCTGGCCCAGCTGGCCCAATCCCGGCCAACCCGCCTGATGGAGGCGTTTACGGTTTTCTGCCAGGCGTGGTTTGACCGCACCTTTGCCCGCGAGGCCCACGAGCCGGTGGGAACCATGTCCCGGCCCGGACGCCGCCCGTAATGCGGGCGAAGCCGTCGTACAGGAGCAGATCCTGTGCTAGCAACAATCGTGAGCTCACTATTTGACGGGTATTTCCATGGCGGTTCTTCAACTGAGTGACGGCGACAGCCTGTATTACGAAACCCACGGTGCGGGGCCCCCTCTCCTGCTGGTCACCGGATTGTCCGGCATCGCATCCTTCTGGGCGCAGCATGTAGATGCGCTTGCCGAACACTTTACACTGATCCTCCATGACCACCGGGGCACGGGCCAAAGCGCGCTTTCCCAGATTGACTATTCAGTCGGCCAGATGGCTGATGACGCCTTACAGCTGATCGATCATCTGGGTTACGACAAGGTGCATTTCGCCGGCCATTCGACCGGCGGGGCGATCGGCCAGACCCTTGCGATCGACCATCCCGCCAGGCTCGGCAAGGTGGTGCTGAGTGCCACCTGGGCCGGCAAGGATGCTTATTTCGACCTGTTCTTCACCTGGCGCAAACAGCTCCTGCTGGAGGTTGGGCCGGAACACTACCTGCGCTCGATCTTGTTCGCCGCCAAACCGCCGGCCTGGTATCGCGATCACCCGGAAGAACTGGCAGTGCTGTCCCCGGAGATCCTAAACGACCGGGTGCCCGACCTGCACTGCGCGGCAAGCAGGCTCGATGCCATCATGGCGTTCGACCGGCGCGCCCAGGCACCGCAGATCCAGAGCCCCTGCCTCGTCATCTGCGCCAAGGATGACATCGTCACGCCGCCCTATCTGTCGCAGGAACTGGCCGACCTGATCCCCAATGCCCGCCTCACGCTCCTGCCGGACGGCGGCCATTTCTATCCGCAAACCCGGCCGCAGGCGTTTCTCGATGCGGTGATCGGGTTTGCTGGAGGTTGACCGAAAGCAAAATGTCAGACCCCCGCATTTGATGCGGGACGCGTGTCAAAGAATTTTCACTTCGAAAACAACCGCCCGATGCCGGGGCGTGCGCACTCGCCCTCCGCCAGACGGGCCGCTTCCCAAAGTGACACCTGGTTTGATGTCAGCACCGCCCTGCCCAGTTCAGCCTCAAGCGGCGCAATCAGGTGCATGGACGGCATGGCGGTGTCGGGGATGAGGATGGCGGCATCGTCTGGCACGTCAAGTGCTCGTGCTTCCGCCATCAAACGATCCTGGCCGAGACGGGCGGCAGCCGGGCCCGATGCCGCAGACAGCCAGGCAACATCGATCACTTCCACGCCGCATTCGCCCAGGAACGTTTCAAACGCCCTTGCTGCAGGTTCGGGATAACTTGCCAAAAGCGCCACCTTGCCAATGCTCAGATGCGCCAAGGCGGCGACAAATGCCAGCGAGGTGCTGGACGCCGGGCATCCGGTGATCTCTGCGATGGTCGCAGCCTGGGCTTTGGCGTGATCGAGCCCGTCGATGAAACTGCCTGAGGTACAGGCCCAGATCACCGCATCCGGCTTCATGCGGGCCATGACGTCTGCATGTATGGCCAGATGATCGAGCGCACCGGTACGGCTCAGATGCGCGGGCGCATGTTCGTCCTCATCGCCGAAGATACGCGTGCCCATGAGCAGCACGCGAACATCTTCGCCCATGGCTTCGCCGTGGTTATAGAGTTCGTCCTCGCCGCCACAGGGCGGGAACAGAAAACCCAGTCTCACATCATCACCCCGCCGCCGACACCGATGCATTCGCCGGTGATATAGCTTGCCGCGGGCGACAGCAGGAAGGCGATGATGGCGGCGACCTCATCCGGTTTGCCGAGGCGGCCCATGGGCAGATGGGCACGCATACGGGCAGCCTGTTCGTCGTCCAGGCCATCGGCTGTGCCGCTTTCCTTTTCGATCAGGCCGGGCATGACGCAGTTGACCGGGATGGCTTCGGGCGCCAGTTCGAGCGCCAGTCCCTTGACCATGACTTCGAGCGCACCCTTGGAGGCCGCAGAGAGCGGGAAATTTATAAATCCAGGACGAAACACATGGGCGTTGAGCGAACTTACGCCGACCATGCGCGGACAATCCGACTTGCGCAGATGCGGCAGGGCTGAACTTGCCAGTTCATAAAAGCCGGCGAGATTTGCGCCCAGCGCATAGTCGAGTTCTTCGCGGGTCGATGCTTCAAATGATTTCAGGATCGGCAGGCCGGCATTGGCAACAATGCCGTCGAGCCTGCCGAAAGTTTCAATGGCGGCGCTCACGAGATCCCGCGCCGTCTGCGTGTCACCGACATCACCCAAAACAATTGCCGTTTCCGCACCGCGGGCCCGGCAGGCCTCGGCGACCCGTTCGCATCCCTCGCGGTTGTGGCGGGCATGGATCACCAGACCGGTTCCCGCTTCCGCCAGCTGACGGCACAAGGCAGCACCTATGCCGCTGGAAGATCCGGTCACAATGATTGCGCGCGCGCCCTGCTTTTCGTCCGACATCTTGCTTCCCGCGTGATTGGCGATTACCACTCTTGGTCTGGCGCGACTATAGCGCGTTGATTGGTCCAAACCATCCCTTGATGCGGACCGCTGATGACACATTCAGGGAGAGTCATATGGCGCGGCGTGCAGCCGAAGTTCTGGTGAGCGGGCTCGAAGCCCATGGTGTCGAGCGGGTTTATTGCGTGCCCGGTGAAAGCTATCTCAGCCTGCTCGACGCCTTGCATGATTCAAACCGCATCCAGACCATTGCCTGCCGCCACGAAAGCGGTGCGGGTTTCATGGCGGTGGCGGAGGCAAAGCTTACCGGCAAACCGGCCGTGTTCGCGGTCAGTCGGGGCCCCGGCGCCACCAACGGCTCGATTGCGGTCCATGTGGCCGAGCAGGACGCCACACCGGTGGTGGTGCTGATCGGCCAGGTGTCGCGCGAGGAACGCGGCCGCGGCGCCTTCCAGGAGGTTGACTATGGCCAGTTTTTCGGTGGCATGGCGAAATGGGTGAGCGAAGTGCACGAGGCCTGGAAGCTTCCCGAAACGCTGGCGCGCGCCTTTCATATTGCCCAATCGGGCACGCCCGGCCCGGTGGTCATCGTGCTCCCGGAAGACATGCTGTCCGATGAGATCGACGGCCAACCGGTGGGCCCTTCGCCGGTTCATTTGCCCGGAGCCGATGGATCCCAAGTGGCGGCGGCGGCACAGGCGCTGGCCAAGGCCGAGCGTCCCCTGATCATTGCCGGTGCGCAATTGCAGGGTCCGGGCGGCCGCGAAGCGCTGGCGAAAGTTGCTGACGCCTTTCAGGTGCCGGTGGCATTGTCGTGGAAGAACCAGGATCTGTTCGACAACTCCTCACCTCTCTATGCCGGACATCTGGGGTTCAAGACGCCCAAGCCCCATATCGATCTTCTGGCAAACGCCGATGTCATCATGGCGGTTGGCACACGGCTGGGGGATGTCGCCACCCAGGGCTTTACATTTCCCTCAGCACCTGAGCCAAATCAAACTCTGATCCATATCTATCCGGATGCGACAAAGATCGGCCGGGTGTTTCGCACTGATATCGGTGCAGTGTCGGACGCGGTCGCATTTCTTGAGCAGCTTGGCGCGCACGGCGCTGAACCGCCGGCTGGACGCAGCGCCTGGATCGCCAAGATCCAGAATTTCATTTCAACCTTTACCGCCTGGGCGCCGCGCCAGGCACCCGATGGGATCGATTTCGGAGAGGTGGTCCAGGCAATCGCTGAATGCGCGCGTGACGATGCCATCGTGATCACTGACGCAGGTAATTTCTCAAGCTGGGTGCACCGGCACTGGAAGCTCAAACCTGACGCCAAGATGCTGGCGGCGATCGGCGGCGCCATGGGCTTTGCCATCCCGGCAGGCGTGGCCTCAGCGCTGCTTGAGCCGCAACGCCAGACCATCATCGTGGTCGGTGACGGCGGCGCCTTGATGACCGGAAATGAGCTTGCCACCGCCGTCATGCTGGGCTGTGCGCCGAAAATCTTTGTCTCCAACAACGGCACCTACGGCACCATCCGCCTGCACCAGGAGCGCGATTACCCCGAGCGGGTGATCGCCACAGATCTTACCAATCCAAGCTTCTCCAAATGGGGAGAGGCTTTCGGCGCAAAGTCCTTTTCCATATCTGCGGGCGATGATGTGGCAATGATCGTGGCCGAGGCGCTTGCCTGCCCGACCGCGGCGGTGATCGAAGTGCATTCAAGTGCCGAGGCGCTGTCCGCCTTCACCACGATCACCAAGCTGCGGGAGATCGCTGGATGACAATCGAGCAACGAATTGAGGAATTGGGCATCGCACTGCCGGATTTCGGCAGGCAAGGCTATTACGGCGAGCAGTTCGGGCGTATGAAATCGCACCACATTGTCGGCGATGTGCTGCATCTTTCAGGCCATGTGCCGGTGCGAGACGGTGAACTGGTTCATCCGGGCCGGCTGGGCTCATCGGTGTCCCTGGAACAGGGCTATGAGGCGGCCCGCATCACCGGCATCAACGCGGTTGCTGGCATGAAATACGCGCTTGGCGACCTCGAGCGGGTTGCGGGCATCATCAAGTCCCTGTGCTTCGTCGCCTGCGAGCCGGATTTCACGCAAGTCCACAAGGTCTCAAGCGGCCATTCCGACCTGCTCCATGAAGTGTTCGGCGAAGTCGCCGGCACCGGCTGCCGGGCAACCATCGGCGTTCAGACGCTGGCGGATAACCTGTGCTTTGAAACCTGGATGGAAGTCGAGATCCGCTAACGACCGCGCCAATTTGACACTTGGCCGAAAAGCGGAAACACTTTGTCCCCCTCTGCGGAGTGGAACCTTTTGGCTAATTCTGTTTCTGGAGCATCGGTAAGGTGACCGGGCGCTTTCTAGTGATGGCATCTGCTGCGCTGGCTTACATCGTGGCCTCATCCGTATACGCGTGGGCTGAAAATCGCGTGGCGCTGGTCATCGGCAATTCCGCCTATACCAATATTTCCCCGCTGATCAACCCCAAGAACGACGCCGCTTTGATGGCGCAGACCTTGAAAGAGGTCGGCTTCGAGGTCGTCCTGGCGACCGATGCCGACCGCATTGCGCTCGGTCGCGCCATCCGCAAATTCGGCAAAACGTTGCGGGCCTCTGGCAAGGATGCGATCGGGCTGTTGTTTTACGCCGGTCACGGGGTTCAGGCGAGAGGCGCCAATTATCTCGTCCCCGTGGGTGCGCAGATCGAGGACCATGCCGACCTCAGTCTCGAGGCGGTGAGCGTGTCCGATATTCTGGCGCAGATGGAATCCGCCGGCAACCGGCTCAATCTGGTGATCCTGGATGCCTGTCGCAACAATCCGTTCAAAGGCAAGTTCCGCAACTCGAACCGCGGCCTGGCCCGGGTCGAGGCAGCGAGCGGATCGATGGTGGCGTTCGCGGCCGCGCCCGGACAGGTTGCTCTCGACGGCAGCGGCACCAATTCGCCTTACACTTCGGCACTCGCCGCGGCGATCAAGCAGCCCGGCCTGACCGTCGAGCAGGTGTTCAAACGGGTCCGGGTCGAGGTGGAAAGCCGCACAGGTGGCACGCAGACACCGTGGGAGGAGTCGTCTTTACGCGGCGACTTTTACTTCGTGAACCCGCCAAGATCGCAAAACCTGGCCCAGGGCGACGACACGGTGGAGCTGACCTATTGGAATTCAGTCAAGGACAGCAACGACCCGATATTGCTCAAGAAATACATCGAACACTACCCGCAGGGGCTGTTTGCCGGCCTCGCCGAAGCGATGATCATGAGGCTGCAGGCTTCCGGTGCAACTGACGCAAGGCAACTCGAACAAAAGACACAGGCAACAAACCGCGCTGCCGATGTTGCTTACTGGGAAGCGGTTAGCGGAAGCTCCGATCCGGAGTTGGTGAGATCCTATCTCGAACGCTTTCCAGATGGCATTTTCCACGAAGTCGCCCTGGCTCTCCTAAGACAGCTTGAGGCTTCGCACCCGAGCCGCCGTGATGACCCGTTCAAGAACCAGCAGATGGCCATGATGGATACCGACACGGCTGTCGCACAGTGGCAAGCCGTGAGCCAAAGCTCCGACCCGCAGCAGTTCATGACGTTTCTTCAACGCTTTCCCGATAGCATATTCTCCAAGCTTGCGCAGGCCCGCCTCAATCAACTGAAAGCCCGGCAGGCCGAAACCAGTGTTGCCGCCACGGTGAACCAGCAGATGGCCATGGTCGATACGGAATCCGCTGTCGCGCCGTCACGCGCAAAATCAACACAGCCCGCCCGTCCAACGCACACGGCCGAGATCTCGCCACTTCAATCCGATGTGGATTCGGCGCCGGACCCTGATCTTCCCCGCAAGCTGCAATTGGCCCTCAACAAAGTGGGGTGCGATCCTGGAACAATTGATGGTCAATGGGGGCGCAACAGCAATTCGGCGCTTCACCGGTTTGCCAAATACGCAAAACTCACGCTTCCCGACGAACCAGTCAATTCAGAAACCCTTGATTTGGTTGAACGTTGGAACGGTCGTGTTTGCCCACTTGAATGCGGTAAACGTCAGGTGGAAAACAACGGTCAGTGCATTACAAAGACGTGTCCGAAGGGCCGGAAATTATCTGCTTCGGGAAAATGTCGACCAAAAAGTGGTGAACGCTGAACCGTCACGGCCTGGTACTCAGGCGCCAGTCACATCCTCAAGAAAAACTCCAACGAAAAGATGTGGTGACTGCCGTTCCTGGACCTGGCCAAAAGGTTCGAAGTCACCGGTGGTTCGCATGTGCGGCGCGGTCTACAGAGAAGCATTCTCCCGAGGATTGTGTATAAACTGAGTCAGACCAAGTTTCACCAACCTTGTCCTCAATTAGTGCGCTGAACTGCATGTTTGGTGCGTAAGCGCCCTACCCCACATGCCAGGTATGACCCTTGCGGATCAGGGTGTTGAGACGTTCGGCCATGATCTCAGGCGTTGGGCGATCCACCGCCTTGTGGACCGGAGCGTCGTCGCTCGCGCAGTAGATCACCCCGAGCGCCTCCGGCAATGTGGGCGGCGCCATTTTGCCGATCAAGGTGGCCAGCACCGGGTTGGTTTCGTCATGCACCAGAATGTCTTTTTCGGTGATGCCGTCCTCGCCCAGCCGAACGGCCTCAAGCGTCAGGGTCTTGGTATTAAGCCGCAGGCCCTTTTCATGGTCCTTGCCAAACAGCAACGGCTCGCCATGGGTGACATGGATCTGGGCGTTAGACGCCACGGACTTGTCGGTGACGTCGGCAAAAACATCGGCGTTGTAAACGATGCAGTTCTGCAGAATTTCAACAAATGACGTGCCGCGATGGGCATGGGCGCGCTTCAGGGTGGCGATCAGATGGGGCTGGGCGACATCATAGGAGCGCGCAACGAAGCGGGCGCCGGCGGCAAGGGCAAAGGTGGTGGCATGCACCGGGCGGTCGTGGGATCCTTTGGGCGATGACGGGCTGACAGTGCCGATCCGCGAGGTCGGCGACATCTGGCCCTTGGTCAGGCCGTAGATTTCGTTGTTGAACAGCAGATAGTTGAGATCGATGTCCCGGCGTAGCAGGTGCAAGAGATGATTGCCGCCGATCGACAGCGAATCGCCATCGCCTGAGACGACCCAGATATCGAGATTCGGATTGGTCAGCTTGGCGGCGGTCGCGATCGGCGCGGCGCGGCCGTGGATGGTGTGGAAACCGTAGGTTTCCATGTAATAGGGAAAGCGTGCGGCACAGCCGATACCGGACACAAAGACGGTGTTCTCCGGATCCGCTTCGAGGTCCGCCATGGTGCGCTGCACCGCCTTGAGGATGGCGTAGTCGCCACAGCCCGGGCACCAGCGCACTTCCTGGTCGGTGGCGTAGTCCTTCGGCGACAATTTCGCAGCGACGTTCATGTTATCGGTCTCCCAGACGCGTCCGTGCGGCGTCTTCGATTTCGCTCACCTTGAACGGCTTGCCGGCAACCTTGGTCAGGCTTTCTGCCGGCACCAGATATTCCGCCCGCAGCAGATTGACGAACTGTCCGTTGTTCATCTCGGGCACCAGGACCTTGTCGAAGCCACTCAGCAGATCCTGCAGATTGGAGGGCAGCGGCCAGATATGGTTGACATGAATATGGCTGACCTTGAGACCGTCCTCCCGCAGATTTTCAACCGCCCGGCTGATCGGGCCATAAGTAGAGCCCCAACCGACAATGGCGAGATCGCCCTGAGGGTCGCCGCGGTCGATGGTCTGGTCTGGAATGTCGCGGGCTATGCCGCGGATCTTTGCGGCACGCAGATCGGTCATCGCCTGGTGATTGTCCGGGTCGTAGGACACGTTGCCTGAGCCCTGTGCCCGCTCGATGCCGCCGATGCGGTGCATGCCCCCCGGTGTGCCGGGCACCACCCAGGGCCGCGCAAGGGTTGCTGGATCGCGCATAAAGGGCTGATAGCCTTCCGGCACCACATTGGTGGTCGTGCCAAACGGCGCCATAGCGCCGATTTCCGGAATGCTCCACGGCTCCGAGGAGTTTGAGATGTAACCATCGGTGAGGAGAATCACCGGGGTCATATATTTGGTTGCCAGCCGTACCGCCTCGATGCCCATGACAAAGCAATCACCCGGCGAATGCGCGGACAGAACAACAAGCGGACTGTCGGCGTTGCGGCCATAGACCGACTGATAGAGGTCGGACTGTTCGGTCTTGGTCGGCAGGCCGGTCGAGGGGCCGCCGCGCTGGGCATTGACCACGATCATCGGCAGTTCAGCCGCAATGGCTAAGCCGATGGCCTCCGTCTTGAGCGCCACACCCGGGCCTGAACTGCCGGTGACGCCGATAGCACCCGCATAAGACGCGCCGATCGCAGCGGTTGCTGCGGCGATCTCGTCTTCCGCCTGAAAGGTCTTGATGCCGAAATCGTCAACCATGCGGGCGAAGACATGCAACATGTTGGAGGCGGGCGTGATCGGATAGGAACAATACATCAAGGGCAGATCCGCGAGGTGCGCGCCGGTGGCAAGCCCCCAGCAGATGCCCTCGGTACCGGTGATGTTGCGGTACTCACCAGGCGGCAGTTTGGCGGGTGGCACCTGATAGGCACCGACACCCGGCGCCAGTTCCATGGTCTCGCCGAAGGCATGGCCGGCCTCCAGCGCTGCAATATTAATCTTGGCGATATCGGGTAGCCTGGAGAACTTGGCGTCAAGCCATTGGCGCGTCGGTGCGGTTTCCCGGTCGAACAGCCACAATACGAGGCCCAGCGCCCACATGTTCTTGGTGCGCAGGCTTTCCTTGTTGGTGATTTCCACCCCTTCGACCGCTTTTGCGGCGTTCTGGCTGTATTTGGAGATTTCAAGCTGCAGCACCCTGTACTTCGACAGACTGCCGTCTTCGAGCGGATTGGCCTGGTAACCGGCCTTTGTCAGATTGCGGGCCTGGAAGGTGTTGGTGTCGATGATCAACAGACCGTCTTCGTGCAGATCCGCAAGATTTGTGATCAGGGCTGCCGGGTTCATCACCACAAGGACGTCGACCGCGTCTCCGGCAGTACGGATTTCGCGGGTGCCGAAATTGATCTGGAACGTCGACACACCGAATGTGGTGCCCACTGGTGCGCGGATTTCCGCAGGGAAATCGGGAAAGGTCACCAGATCATTGCCGGCAACAGCGGCGGCAAGCGTGAACTGACCACCGGTCAATTGCATGCCATCGCCCGAATCACCGGCAAACCGGACCACAGCGCTTTCCAGCACTTCGCGGTCGGTGGGGCTTTTACGTTTCTTGACGCCGTCTTGAAGCTGTACGGTCATAGGTTCGATGTGCGCGTTCAGCGCAAATCTCCTGGTTGTCGGATCCGCAACGCAAATGCTTTATATGTGAAGTTTCTACCGTTGAACACCATTGCCGGAGCCTTCGCGACTGATCGTTTTCCTGGCCGTCCGCCGCGCGTCCTTGTGTCTGGTTGAATACCGGGTGCCACTATGAGCCTCGTTGGCTCGAATGATCAACATCGACTTTTGCCTAACCTGACCCCGGTGTCTTGGCAATATATGTCCGATCACTTCATTGTCAACGAAAGGAAGGCGCGAGCGGTCAGGCATTCAAATGGGTGAACTCAAACCCTTGGTGCAGGAGGCGGATTTCATGCATCGCTTGAGGGCATGACGCATGTCGACCGTATATTTGCCGTCGATCTCCAAATCGTCAAAACCGCTGTTTTTGAGGAGAACCTGAATCTTGAGGATCGATTGAACACCCCCGAGCCTAATGGCTGTCTCCATATCGGCGATCGCTGCGTCGAAACTGCCCTGTTTCTGATGTAGTCTCGCCCGAGCAAAATAATGGCCTCCGGTCGCTGGCTCGGCGAGAAATCCTATCATTGAACCATGATCCGCCGCAGCCCGTTGGTAGTCACCAATGGCCTCGTAGAATTCAGCGCGCAAAGCATAGGCATTGTAGTTGTTGCCGAGTTGCTCGATGACGGACGTCAGGTCCACAATGGCATCACGCGTCTGATTGATCATGTTCAACAAAATGGCACGCTGAATTTTCGGGTGAGTCCAGATAATGAAAAAATGCCCGTCGCGCTTACTGCGATATGCGACAACCGCCTTTGCGTAACTGCTAAGGGCCATTTCGATGTCGCCCAGTTGTTCGTAGACCTTCGCTGCCTCCACATGCGGTTTCCAAAATATCGGATCGATTTGGATGGCCTTATCAAAGGCGTCCAGTGCCTGATTGAAATCTCCCATACGACGCAAAGCCATCCCCACACCATGGTGGGCTTCGGCATTTTCCGGCGCCAGGCGGACAACCTGCCGATAGTGGCTCAATGCGGATTCATACTGGTTAGCCAGCAGGTCGGATCTTGCAAGCAAGAGTCGCGCGGGAACATTTCCGGGATCGATGGTGATTGCCTTGGACCAGTCGTTTTGCGTTTCGTAGAATTTGCCTCGGCGCTGCAAAACATCGCCGCGCCGAACGTGGGCGCGCGCCTGCTGCTTCGCGTCGAGTTGCCTGGATTCGATCACGAGCGTACAAGCGGGAGCGATCCGTATTCCTCGTTTGACCGACGCCGTGTTGAGGCATAGCTCACGCGCCTCATCCAGGTTGCTACCATTTCCGGCATTGGCGCGGATATCCAGACTTGACGTCAGGCTAATCCCCGCCACCAAGGCCAAGAAGACACGATGATTGAATTTTAACATTGGTATTCCCACTCTGACTCAGCAATGCGGATCGACGATACAAGCGATCGTGCCATTGCGAATCTGATCATCTACGAAAGTCAGCTGAGGACCGGAGTAATATCCGCGGTGTTTAAGATGGTTCAGGTGGTTCGGTAGCAAGCTGGCATCGAGCGCAAAGGCATACTCGTAGCTTTCCAGGGCCAGATCCCTTTGACGCATTTTGTTGTAGACCCCTGCGCGGATCCAATAGCTCTCCCCTTCAGCCGGATTGATTGTGATCGCCACGGCCACGTCTTGGAGGGCTTTATCGAACTGTTTCATCGTGTAATACATGCGGGCACGCCACTGGTAGCTATCAGTGTCTCTTGGGTCCAACTCGATCATCCTGGTAAACTCGGCCGCTGCCTTATCCGGCCGCTTGGTGACAATCCATAAATTGGCACGATGTTCGTAGACAGCCGGATTTTTTGGATAGAGGCTGACAAGGCGATCCAGGTCTTGTTGCGCCAGATCGTAGCGCTGCATTTTCCTCAGAACATTGCCACGCTGGGCCAGTACCTTTCCGTAAAGATCCAAGCTGTTGCCGCGCGGCACGATAAAGTTCCGGTTGATCTCGTCTCGGCTGAACTTGAGAATATGTTCAAGGTCTGCCAGCGCCAGGCTGTTCTCGTTAACCACCATGTATGACAGGGCACGGTTGAACATGACCCGCAACATGGATGGATCGGCTCTTAGCGCTTGGCTGTAGTAGTCGATCGCCCTCTTGGGTTCGCCCACATACGAAAAGACCGAGCCGACCGCCTCCAGTGTCAACGGGTGGCTAGGGTCAATTGACAGAGCTCGTTCCAGATCTCTTACCTTGGCCTCGATCCGACCGTGAACCGAGTTGAGGTTGGCTCTGTTCCACAGCGCCCGGGGATAAAGCGGTTGGATCTCCAGGGCCTTGTCATAGGCTGCGTAGGCCTTGCGGTATTGTTTGGTCCGGAAATAGGCGTCGCCGCGATGGCGCAATGCAGCCGCTAGCTGGTTTCCCTTCAGCGTGCCGTCCTCGATCAGCTTGGTGCAGGGCTCAATGACCGCTACCGGATCAGGATGAAGGTCAATATCGGTGCAGCCCTCAACAACGATTTCATCGGTCAAATGTGCACTGCCGGAGCCTGCACAAAAGCACACAGCCACCGTTGCCACAAACAATCGCACGAGAACACAGGCCGGATCGAACCGCATAGCCGCCTCCAATCGACTTCACCAGAATACCTCTCTCGGGTTGTGTTTTGGTGAAAAAACACTCTTAAGGACAAGTAAATCAACACTCTGAAATTGAAACCAATTCTGTCACGGCAGGCTTGGCCGGTGTGTCGGATGTCGGCCACGCTCCGTTCACGGAGTTTTGAGCAAGGTTTGTCTTTTTGACGACGCATCCAGGAATAGATTAGGCTCTAAAAGTAGTCGCAGTGGACGGTTCAGGACCCAGTAGGTATGAAGATTAAAGTCGATTTTGCAGCGTTGCCGGTTGAACAGCTTGAGCGTATGGACGCGGCGGGCGCTGATATTCTGGATTGCTATCGTTTGCTGAAAAAAGCCAGCGCCAATGTGGTCGGCCAGGTACTGGCGCATCAGGGCAAGTTTTACGAGCTCGATCATTATCCCACGGGCGACGTGTATGACCGGGAAACCCACAGCCAGTATTATTATCACGCGCATCGCGCCGATAGCGGCGAGCACGGCCACTTCCACACATTTCTGCGCGCCAAGGGGATGCCCGAAGGCGTCGATCCGATAGCCTATGAGGGCGAAGCCAAACGGCCTGAAGGCAAGGATGCGCTGAGCCACCTAATTGCCATTTCGATGAACCGTCCGGGCTATCCGATTGGATTGTTCACGACCAACAGATGGGTGACTGACGAGACGTTTTATCCAGCCGAAGATACCATCTCCATGCTCGACCGGTTCAATATGGACCATACTTTCCCCTGCCTTGCGGTAAACCGCTGGATCACCTCCATGGTCTGCCTGTTCCAGCCACAGATCGAAGCCCTGTTGCGTGAGCGCGACCGGACTATCGAGACCTGGCGCAAGAAGACGCCGGATACGGACGTCTATGAAGACCGGGATTTGGAAATCACATCGATCGCCACGATCGATGTTCAAAAACAGGTTGCAGCCGTCAAGGCCGCCCTGCAGCGTTTGAAGAAAGTCGCCTGAGAAGGCTTCCCGCTTTGAGAGTGTCGAATCGCGGACAACAAATTGCGGCAAAAGCGTGGAGGTTTCACACAATCCGTGCACAAACAGTTTATCGGCCGTTACCAGAGTTGAGCAGCGCGGGAACAGCCAATGCCTTACCTTTATCGTCAGGCGCAGAACGCAGCCTATCAACACCTTTTGTAACTTGGAGGAAGTCTGAAGATGAAGGCCCGCAAAAACACCCTGCTGTCAACGACCGCCACATTGCCGATCGTGCTTGGCCTGATGGCCGCAGTACCGGCGACCGTTGTGGTTACGACAGTCGATGCCGGCACCGCTTACGCGGCATGCAATCCCTGCAATCCTTGCGGCGCCGCAAAGGCCTGCAATCCATGCAATCCCTGTGGTGCGGCCAAGGCCTGCAATCCGTGCAACCCGTGTGCTGCCGCCAAGGCCTGCAATCCGTGCAACCCGTGTGCCGCCGCCAAGGCCTGCAATCCGTGCAATCCCTGCGCGGCCAAGTCCGACTGATCGGCCGGCATGCGCGGATGGGGCTCCGTCACGGGATCTCCAGGACAACACTTCTCAAAAGGCGCCGGTCCTCACCGGCGCCTTTTGGCGTTTGCCGCCAGGCATGGGATGACCGGATTTTGAGACCATGAATATGCGCGCCATAATCTCCAGACCGGCATTCCGGATTATTGTGATTTTGGCCATCACCGGGCTGCAGGCCAACGCTGAAGAGATAACGGCACCCGCAACCATCGTCATTCCAGCCGGCCCGTTCATCACCGGCTCCAGCCAAGCCGAACGCGAAGCGGCCTACCGGCTGGACGAAGCAGCCTATGGCCATTCGCGCACCCGCAAATCCGGCTGGTATGACCGGGAAGCCAAGCAACGCTCAATGGAATTGCCGGCTTTTGAAATCATGGCATCGCCGGTGAACAATTCAGACTATGCAAGGTTCCTCGCCGCAACCGGCCATCGCGCGCCTGATGTGGACATCAAGACCTGGAAATCATACGGGCTCGTACACCCCTACAGCCGGACCCGCCGACATGCCTGGATAAGCGGCAAGGTGCCAAGGGGCCGCGAACAACACCCGGTGGTTCTGGTTTCGGTCAGCGACGCTGAGGCCTATGCGGAATGGCTGTCCCGGGAAACCGGCATCCAATGGCGGCTGCCAAGCGAAAAACAATGGGAAAAAGCTGCCCGTGGCGCCACCGGACAACGCTTTCCCTGGGGGAACGTTTTCAAACCAGTCCTGCTCAACAGCCATGACCAGGGCCCATTCGATACCATGCCGGTCGGCAGCTACCCGAAAGGCGCAAGCCCATATGGCATGCTGGATGCGGCGGGTCAGGTGTTTGAATGGACCTCGACGCAGACCCGACCGGACCGGCGTCTGGTCAAGGGCGGCTCATGGGACGACAAGGGCTGCGGTGTGTGTCGTCCAGCGGCGCGCCACGGTCGTCCCGCGGAACTGAAACACATTCTGATCGGCTTTCGTCTGGCGCGTGTGCCCTGACATGCCGTCGCGCAATCCGGAATCATTCACATTTAAGTGAAGTGTTTTGAAGCCATCACAAGGGTGTTGTTGCTAGTTTACCCTTGGAACATCGATCGAATTAGGCAAGTGTCGCCAATGTTAGTCAGTACACAGAAATTTAAAACAGTCTTCCGGGAGGGAAATGAATGAACAGTTTCAAAAGGAACCTGCTGTCAACGGCAACGGTCGTGCCGCTTGCGCTTGGGGTAGCGACAGGCATGGTAGCAGTTGGCAGCATGGTCTCCGGCGGGATGGACAGCGCGATTGCAGCCTGCAATCCATGTAATCCCTGTGCCGCTGCGAAAGCATGTAATCCGTGTAACCCGTGTGCTGCGAAAGCATGTAATCCGTGTAACCCGTGTGCTGCGAAGGCATGCAACCCCTGCAATCCGTGTGCGGCAAAAGCCTGCAACCCCTGCAATCCGTGTGCGGCGAAAGCCTGCAATCCCTGCAACCCGTGTGCAGCGAAAGCATGCAATCCCTGCAACCCGTGTGCAGCGAAAGCATGCAATCCCTGCAATCCATGTGCGGCAAAAGCCTGCAATCCTTGCAATCCATGTTCCGCCAGTGCGTGCAATCCATGCAACCCCTGCGGCCCGGGCGGCGGCGCGGTTTCCAAAAGCTGCTTTGTTCCCCGTTTGAAATCCGCTGCAGCCTGCAATCCATGCGCGGCTAAGGCGTGCAACCCCTGCAATCCATGTAATCCGTGCGCGGCAAAGGCGTGTAATCCGTGCAACCCGTGTGCAGCGAAAGCATGCAATCCGTGCAATCCATGTGCGGCAAAGGCGTGTAATCCATGCAACCCGTGTGCGGCGAAGGCATGCAATCCGTGCAATCCATGTGCTGCAAAAGCGTGTAATCCCTGCAACCCGTGTGCTGCAAAAGCATGCAATCCGTGTAACCCATGTGCAGCTAAGGCCTGCAATCCCTGTAACCCGTGTGCGGCAAGTGCCTGCAACCCGTGCAATCCCTGTAATCCATGCGCGGCGGCGGCAGAGGTCGAATTGACCGCGGCCGAACTCAAGGCAGTGTATGACTGCCTGAAGTCGGAACTGGTGACGACGTATCGCAAGGCCGACATTCTGGCGGCCAAACGCTGGAACAAATGGAAACGCTATTCATCTGTGTCTTACCGTTCCGACACCCACGGTGGGCGGTTGGTCAATAATTATGCCAACCAGATTGGTAGGAACGCCTATGCGAAATACGAGAATGTGAGGCGTATGCCAACCGGCTCGATGCTTGCCAAGGACAGCTTCGTGGTCAATGCCAATGGCACCGTGGCGGCCGGGCCACTGTTCGTCATGGAGAAGATGACAAGGGGCTTCAACAAGGCAACCGCTGATTGGCGATATGCCATGGTCATGCCAAACGGCACTTTGTTCGGCATCACCGGCGGCAAGAACACGGCAGGGCTGAAATTCTGCCATGACTGCCATGTCTCGTCGGAAGAAAATGACATGATGATGTTCCTGCCGGAGGAATACCGTAAGAAATAACATCGCCGCCTGGCCATTGCCGGACGCAAATGTTTTCTGATGACGCAAGCAAACCCTCCGCATCACGGGCACCGGCCGGCGGAGGGTTTGTTTTCATCGGGACGGTTCGATAAGTGAAACTCAGAACGACGATTTCAGCATTTGGACTTGCAGGGTTGTTAGTGACCCCGGCTGCTGCGGCCGAACCGCTCACCTCCAAGGCCTTCACCGTCATCGACGGCAACCGGATTGAGATCGGTGGCCGTGAGGTGCGGCTTGCGGGCATTGCCGCACCGGCGCTCGGACAAAAATGCGTGCTGTTCGGCAAGACCCGGGACTGTGGTGTTATTGCCCGGTCCGGGCTGCTTGACCTGACCGCGGGCGCGACGGTCACCTGCCGCCAGACCGGCAACCAGGATGGCTTGGCAACCCACCGATGCCGCGCCAATGGCTATGATCTGTCGGAAGGCATGGTCTATACCGGCTGGGCGGTGCCGCTTGAGAAGGCGCCTAAAGCCTATTGGCGTGTTCTCAAAGGCGCGCGCGCCAGGCCGCGTGGCTTCTGGCGCGGTAGGTTTGTCGAGCCCTGGACGCATGTGATCCGTGTGTCGGGCGACTGACGGCCGCCATCTCCATTCTGTTTTCGATTAGTCACAATCCCTGACCGGTATACCCCTGTGGGGTGATTGCGTTGGGCATCCTCAAACGCATAGGATACTGCGATGACAAACGCCACGCGGCTCCTGGTGCCGTGGCGATATCAATTAAAAGGAAGATGCCATGGCCGCCGACGCCGAAGCCAATTTTCGCTACAACATGACCATCAAGATGTTCGGTGTCGCACCGGAACCCGCATTCGAAAGCCCTGAGGAGCAGGAGTTTGTCTGGGGCCAGAGCTGGGGCTGCGACAATGATGTGGGACAGATCCGCGTCGTCATGATGCACCGGCCGGGGGATGAAATGAACATCATCGACCGGTCAAAAAAGATCGACAGCATCGGCGCCTATGGCGATCTGGAGCGCGGCTGGTACTGGCAGAGCGACACCATCCCCCCGCTTGAGGAAATGCAGGCGCAACATGACGCCCTGGCGGCCGCTCTTGAGGCGCAGGGCGCCAAAGTGGTCTATCTGGACGGTGTCACAAACGGACGCCTGAAATCCTGCTACACACGCGACTCATGCATCGCCGTCAAGGGCGGCGCCATTGTTACCCGTCTGGCCGGCCGCATCCGGCGCGGTGAAGAATTACCGGTAACCCGCAAGCTTGCAGAAATCGGCATGCCGATCCTGCGCACCATGCACGGCTCCGCCATGATGGAAGGCGGCAGCTTCGCCTGGCTCAATTCAAAGACCGCCGTGGTCGGACGCACGATCCGGGTCAATGACGCCGGCATCGCCCAGCTGCGCGATGTACTGCACCATCAAGGCGTGGAGCTTCTGGTGATCGATATGTGCGGCTACTCGATCCACATCGACGGCGGCTTCTGCATGATCGACAGGGACCTGGCGCTGATCGATGCACGGCAGATGCCCTACTGGTTTATGCAGAAACTTGGCGAACTCGGCATCAAGACGATCGAGACCAACCTCGACGACAATGGCTGGATCATCAACTGCCTTGCGGTCGGCCCGGGCAAGGTGATCGCACCGGAGGGTGCGTCCCCGCGCACGCTTGATGAATTGGCTAGCCACAATGTTGAGTTGATCACCCTGCCCTATCACGCCATGCAGCTGAACGGCGGCGGCATCCACTGCTCGACCAGTCCGCTGGTGCGCGACCGGGTGGAGTAATTATCACGGCACAATGCATCGATATTGAACATTTCCCCCAGCCTGGCCCTGTTGGGTATCATGGTTGCAGTGTCACCGGCGCTGATTATGCGGTTGACCGGAGGTGTATGACGCTGGTCAATCAAACCCAAGATTGTTACCGTGCATGCGCGGCGGTGGGCGGCGGCATGCCCGCCACAATTATTGCGGAATGATAGTGTGCATGAGCGTTTGAACATCCGGTTGCTGCCTGCGCCGCACCGGAGCATTCGGGACATTGCGGCGGTTTGCGTGCTTGGCCTCGCAGTCCTACTCGGCTCGTGCGCAACCCGACCGCTGGAAAGCGAAGAAACCCGAACCGAGGTTCCCCTCGGCGCGATTGCCCTGTTCGATGCCAATCAGCAGCCGATCAGCAACGCGCCTGCGGTCAAGCGTAAGAAACATGCGCATATTCTGGCGCTCTCCGGTGGCGGGTCCTATGGGGCATTCGGCGCCGGTGTCCTCAACGGCTGGACTGAAAGCGGCAAGCGCCCGCAATTCGACATCGTCACCGGCATCTCGACCGGCGCCCTGATCGCCACACTGGCGTTTCTCGGTCCCGATTATGACGACGAACTGAAACATCTTTACACCGAACTCACGGCTGCCGATATTTTCCTGTCAAAAGGCGTGGTTGGCATTTTTGGCGCGTCTTTGCTCGACTACACGCCCCTCAAGAAACAGATCGAAAGCGTTGTCACCGAGCAGCTTCTTGACCAGATCGCTGCAGCCTATCTCAAGGGCCGTCGATTATATGTCGGCACCACCAACCTGGACGCCGGCGAACTGGTTGTGTGGGACATGGGCGCGATCGCGGCGAGCGGGCATCCAGACCGGGTGCGTGTATTTCAAAAGGTTCTGCGCGCATCGGCCGCCGTGCCGGGCATCTTCAAGCCGGTCTATATCCAGCCGGAGCTGGAAAACCTGGCGCGGCAGATGCATGTGGACGGCGCCGTCAAGGCACCGGTTCTGATCCGGACCTTCATGTTCAAGACACCGGCGAACAGGCGCACCCTGCACGTCATCATCAACCGCCAGCTGACCCTGGCGAATGATGCCGAAGCAGTGGAACCCAAAGTTCTCGATATTTCACGCAAATCGATCAGCGAGCTGGTGCGGGGGCTGTTGTACAAGACGCTCTATCAGGGCTATGTCGCAGCACGCAATGCCAATGCGCGGTTTCGCCTGACCTCCATTCCCGATACCCTGACCTTGCCGGACAACTCCCTCGAATTCGATCCGAAAACCATGCAGAAACTGTATGAAATCGGGCGGGAACAGGGCCGTACTGCCAGTGGCTGGACCAATGAACCACCGCGGCTCGAGGCGCTTGAGCGGATCACGCGGCGCTAGAGCACCGTCATTCCCACGAAAGTGGGAATCCAGAAAACAGCCATGAAACGTCAGTGTGTTTGAACAACTGGATACCCGCTTTCGCGGGTATGACGGAATTCATGCTCTAACGCGTCGACCCGGGTGCAGTTTGCTCAAACATTAAGCAGCAGGAATTCCCGTTCCCAGGAACTGATCACCCGGCTGTATTGCTCCATTTCGTAGCGTTTGACGCCTTCATAAGTCTTCACGAATCGTTCGCCGAGCAACTGCTTGAAAGCCCGGGATGCGTTCATTTTGGATAAGGCTTCATTGAGATGTTGCGGCAGGGTGAAGGCATAACGGTAAGCACTACCCTCCACCGGCGCGGTCGGTTTGAGCTCTTCGGTCATGCCCAGATAACCGCAAGCCAGCGAGGCGGCGATGGCCAGATAGGGATTGGAATCCGCGCCTGGCACACGGTTTTCAAGCCGCCGGTTTCCAGCGTCCGAACTCGGCACTCGCAGACCAACAGTGCGATTGTCGACCGCCCAGTGCAGGTTGGTCGGGGCATCCGAATACGGTACCAGACGGCGGTAGGAATTCACGTTGGGCGCCAAGAACGGCATGGCGGCCGACATGTAACGCTGAAGTCCGGCAATATGCTGGGTGAGAAGCTTGGTGTCCTTGCCGGTCTTGGTTGAAAACAGGTTCCTGCCGGTCTTGGCATCGACCACCGACTGGTGAATATGCATGGATGAGCCGGGTTCATCCTCATGGGGCCGCGCCATGAAGGTGGCATAGACATTGTGCCGGAGGGCTGCCTGGCGAACGGTACGCTTGAACAGGAACACCTGGTCGGCAAGTGCAAGCGGATCGCCATGGTTGAAATTGATTTCAAGCTGTGCAGCACCACTTTCGTGGGACAGGGTGTCGATATCGATCTCCTGCACTTCGCAGTAATCGTAGATATCCTCGACAATCGGATCGAACTCGTTGGCCGCATCGATACCATAGGCCTGACCGCCGGCTTCCTGGCGGCCGGAGCGGCCGATCGGCGGTTCAAGGGCGTAATCCGGATCGGTGTTGACCTTGACCAGATAGAATTCAAGCTCCGGTGCAATCACTGGCCGCCAGCCACGCTCACGGTAAAGTTCAAGCACTCGTTTCAAAACTTCACGCGGGGCGATATCGACCGGGGAGCCATCCAGATAACAACAGTCACAGATAACTTCCGCGGTCGGCTCTTCATACCAGGGCACCCGCCTGACGGTCGACAGGTCAGGCTGGAGCACCATATCCATGGACGCAGGGTTTGTTGTCTCGGGCTCCTGCACATAGCGTCCGGTCACGGTCAGGATGAAAATTTCTTCCGGCATGCGCAGGCCCCGGGCCTTGCTGCCCTTCAGAAACTTTGTGGCCGGCAGAATTTTTCCGCGCGCCACGCCCGCCATATCGGGAATCAGACACTCGATCTCGTCAATCTTGTGATCGATAAACCAGTTTTCGATGTTCTTCATGTCACCTTCAATCCATGGCGCCCGGGACTGTTGCAAGGAAACACTTGCGGACGGAATGCCATGTTTGCTCAAATGTCAGACGGTCGTTATACCAAGGGTTACCAATATGGCCCCCCGTATTTAGCAGCAATTTCCTTAAATATCCCTGTTTACAGGCTTTAACCCGCGAGACCTTCAAGATGCAAGACAGACCGACCGCAATGGCGGAGGCCGATGCGTTTCTGGACGATCATCCCGACCTGGTCTCCATCGATATGCTGATCCCCGACATGAGCGGCATCCTGCGCGGCAAGCAACTGGTGCGCGACACCATCGGCAAGCTGTATACCGAGGGCGTGCGGCTGCCGGCGTCCAACTACATGCTGGACTGGACCGGCCGGTCGGTGCCACCGATCGGTTATGGCACGCAGGATGGCGATCCGGACTGGTATTGCATGGCGGTGCCCGGCACTTTGAAGCTTGCTCCCTGGGCCAAACGCAAAACCGCCCAGGTGCTGACGTCAATGGTTGACGAAAACGGCAATCCACATTTCGCCGACCCGCGTCATCTGGTGACCAAGGCCATGGAACCGCTTGCAGCGCTCGGGCTCACACCGGTGGTGGCGATCGAGTATGAATTCTACCTGATCGATCAGAAAGCCGCCGCCAAGGGCCACATCAGACCTGCCGGCTCGCCGGTCAGCGGATGGCGGCCGACCACAACCAATGTCTATTCCCATGACGATCTGGCCGATTTCAGCGATCTGTTCGCGGAGATCCACGAAGCCTGTGCGCTGCAGGACATTCCAGCAGAAACTTTCGTTGCGGAATATGCGCCAGGGCAGTTTGAAATCAACATCCTGCATTCCACCGATGCGCTGCAAGCCTGCGACAATGCCATCCTGCTTGAGCGCTGCATTCGCGAGGTCGCGCGCAGGCATGGCATTATTGCCACCTTCATGGCCAAACCGTTTATCGAGCAGACCGGATCGGGACTGCATGTCCATGTGAGCCTGATTGACGGTGACGGCAACAACGTGTTCACCGGACCGATGGATGAGACCCTCAAGCGGCCGATCAGCGACACCATGCGCCATGCCATCGGCGGCGTGGTCGAGACCCTGCCTGAAGGCATGGCGATCTTTGCCCCCAATGCCAATTCCTATCGCCGGCTGATGCCTGGCGCCTATGCACCGGTCAACACCCACTGGGGCGGCGATAACCGGACCCTGTGTATCCGCATTCCCCCGTCAGACGAAAAAGCCGTACGGCTGGAACACCGCGCCTCGGGTGCCGACGCCAATCCCTATCTGGTAACCGCCGCCGTGCTCGCCGGCATCCATCACGGTATTTCCAACAAGATCACCCCACCCCCGCCGGTGATCGGCGATGCCGCGGAAGTCGATGGTATCGAGCTGCCGGGGCGTTGGGAAAGCGCACTTGAACGGTTCCGCCAGGCCGAAGTTCTGCCTAAATATCTGGGGGAGGAATACTGCAAATGTTATTATGGCTGCCGCAAATACGAGGCCGACAATTTCCACGCCCATATCGATCCGCTTGAGTATCAATGGTATCTGAGGACTGCATGACCCGGCCAAGCGACAGTCCGTCCTACTACCGTGCAAGCGCCAATCCGCACCCTCAGCACCCAAGGCTCAAGGGCAAGCATGAGGCTGATGTGTGTGTCGTGGGCGCGGGCTTCACCGGGCTGTCAGCAGCGCTCGAGCTGGCTGAGCGCGGCTTTACGGTTGCGGTGGTGGAGGCTGAAACCGTGGGCTGGGGCGCCTCGGGCCGTAATGGCGGGCAGATCTGCACCGGCTTTTCGACCAGCATGAACAAGCTTGAAGCGCAGGTCGGCAAGGACGATGCGCGCAAATGCTGGGCGTTGGCTGAAGAAGCAAAAACGCTGATGCGCGAGCGCATCGAGCGTTACGCCATCGATTGCGATCTGAAGTGGGGCTATATCAATGTTGCTCCCAAGCCGGGTGACCGCTCCTATCTTGAGGAGATGCAGGCGGAGTATGCGGCCTATGGCTATGACGACACGGAAATCCTGTCGAAAGAGCAGTTGGAGGAACGTCTCGGCAGCAGGCTCTATCATGGCGCATTGCGCGATGGCGGCGCCGGGCACCTGCATCCGCTCAACTACTGCCTGGGGCTTGCTGACGCCGCTATTGGGCATGGTGCAAAAATCTTCGAGAACTCAGAAGTCACACGGGTCGATACCGGTGCCAAACCCCAGGTCCACACCTCCCAGGGGGTGGTGAAGGCCAAATTCGTGGTGATTGCCGGCAATGCCTATCTCGGCAAGTTGATGCCCGGCCTCTATGCCAAGATCATGCCGGTCGGCAGTTTCATTCTGGCAACCGAACCTCTGGGCGAAAACCGGGCGCGCGGTCTGATCCGCGACGATGACGCCATATGCGACACGAATTTCGTGGTCGACTATTTCCGCCTGTCCGGTGACCAGCGGATGCTGTTCGGCGGGCGGTGCAGCTATTCCACCATAGAGCCGAAGGACCTGGCAGGCTTCATGCGGCCGCGCCTGCTGAAGGTGTTCCCGCAGCTTGACGACGTGAAACTGGAATATTGCTGGGGCGGCTATATCGGCATCACCATGAACCGCATTCCCGATATGGGCCGGATCGGCGACACGGTCTACTACGCCCATGGCTATTCGGGACAGGGGGTGCTGTTGACCGGCATCTACGGCAAGCTGATCGCCGAGGCGATCGCTGGACAGGCGGAACGGTTCGACTTGCTGTCACGGTTCAAACACACATCGTTTCCCGGCGGCCCGATCCGCACGCCCATGCTGGTGCTCGCCATGCTCTATCACCGCATGCTGGATTTGGTCGGTTAGAGCCCCAAGATAGCCCGTCTCTCTTTCGCCCATCTTTGGATGAGATGGTCGACCGCCAGGCCTATGAAGGCAACGCATAGGCCAAGCATCAATCCGTTGCCAATTCCGTTTTTGTCCGACAGGGCCTTCAACATGAGCTGGCCCAGATCATCGGTACCGATCATGGCGCCGATGATCACCATGGACAGCGCGAACACAACGGTCTGGTTGATGCCCAGCATGATATGGGGAAAGGCCAGAGGCAGTTCGATCGCAACCAGTCTTTGCAGGCGATTGACCCCCGACATGGAGCCGGCATCATGTAATGACTGTGGAACGCCCCGCAGGCCTTCCACGGTGTATCGGATCGCAGGTATGGTGGCATAGACAATAACCGCGATCAGTACCGCGGTGTCGGTAACGCCAAACAGCATAATCACCGGGATCAGGTATATGAATGAGGGAAAGGTCTGAAAGGTGTCGCAGACCAGCAGTATGGACTTGGATCCGGTATCATTTTGAGCGCATATTGTGCCGGTGATGGCACCGATGATTACCGACACAACCACTGCAAAAGTTGTCAGGTAGGCAGTGATCAGTGCCCTGTCCCACCATTCCGTGAAAGCGATAAACAGCAGGAACCCGCCAACAACGAGTGCGGACCTTACACCGCCAATGATGTAGCCGGCGCCCATTGCCAGCACGAAAGTTGCCGATACCGGCATGCCGAGATAAGCGTTTTTCATCGGCACCAGCACGTTCACTATCAGTGCCGTGTTGAAGACCTGGAGGCCCTGGTACCAGTTCTCCACCATCCAATCGACACCTGACTGCCAGAAATTTTCTGTCGTGATGCCCTTGTTGTGCGGGATGAGGTAGAGATAGTTGATGCCGTCTTTGAAGATGAAGGTGCCGAGATAGGCTGCGGCAGTTCCCCCCACCAGGATTCCAAGGCAAATGAATGCATATCTGTGGCGCTCGAAGATGGTGAGATCGGCAAAGTAATCTATCTGTTTGTTGGCCCAGCCGAGAGACAGTTTGTCCAGGACCACAGCAATCAGCACGATACAAATGCCCAATTCGAGAGCCTGCCCTATTCTCAGCGAGTTGAGTGCCAGCAACAGATTGAAGCCCAGGCCCTTCGCCCCAATGAAAGAGGCAATGACCGCCATTGCCAGGCATTGCATAATCACCTGGTTGACGCCCACTAAAATGTCGTGTCTTGCGCTCGGGATCAGAACCCTGAATAGCAGCTGGACCTTGTTGCAGCCATTCATCAAGCCGGCTTCAATCACTTCCGGCGGGACGCGCTTGAGCCCGAGCAAAGTCAGGCGGATCATCGGCGGGGTGGCAAATATCACGGTGGCGATGGCGCCCGCGTGATCGCCAACGCCGAACAGGACCGTGACCGGCACCAGATAGGAAAAATACGGCATGATCTGCGCAACGTTGAGCAACGGCAACAAGGCCGCCTCGACCGCCGGGCTCTTATAGGCCAGAACACCCAGACCGAGCCCCAAGATGACCGACAGCGGTGCTGCGATCAGTACGAATGAGAGCGTTTCCATGGCGGGCTCCCATTGGCCGAAAGCGGCGATGTAGATGGTCGCGAATGCCACGAACAAGGCCAGCAGCCTGCCGCCTAGGGCGTACCCCAAAGTCACTGTGGCGGCGGTCACCACGGTCCATGGCAGAGCGGGCCAATGCGCCCAGCTATTCTCGCGGACGAAATCCCAACTCGTGAAGGCCACGATGGTCTTCACACCACCCAGCAGCACTTCCCGTACGAGCTCGATGCAAAAGAGCAGTGCGCCTGAAATCGATCTGGTGATCTCCTTCAACAGTGCAGAGTCTTCATAGTCCTCAATGTCTTCGTTGTAAATTTCGACCGGGAACCATTCGTACAGCAAGTACTCGACCGTATTGTTGACCATTGCCGGCACGCCTGCCAGCAATGCAGGCAGCCGCCAAAGGATGTTGCTCTCCGAGGGCTGAACGGCAAAACACAGAAGCAAAAACACACCGAGAAGAATGGCGAATTGCGCTGGTTTTGAGTGTTTTATCAATTGGCCCATGATGATGCTTCACACAGTCAATGGGCCTGCAGTGGCGCTGAACCGTTCTTGCCAAACAGGATATGAATGATCGTCTTGCTGTTCAGGACGCCAATAATTCTGTCGCCATCGTCAACAACCGGGACAGGTGTTTCTTCATTCAGCACAGCTTCAGCAACTGTCTCAATGATGGCGTCCTTGGACACCCTCAGCCCGCTGACATTTGACGTGCTGCCAGCCTCTTCCATGACATCTCCACACTTCAACACCTTCTCGCGCGGCACATCATTGGTGAACTTTGCGACATACTCGGTGGCAGGATTGAGAACGATGTTCGCTGGGGCATCGATCTGTTCGATTACCCCGTCTTTCATAATCGCTATTCTGTCAGCCAGCCGCAGCGCCTCGTCAAAGTCGTGCGTTACAAAAAGGATGGTCTTGTTGAGCATGCCCTGAAGCCGCAGGAATTCATCCTGCATTTCTTTTCTGATCAGCGGGTCGAGTGCTGAAAACGGCTCGTCCAGAAACCAAATGTCTGGCTCCACGGCAAGAGACCGGGCAATACCGACGCGCTGTTGCTGCCCGCCGGAGAGTTGTCTTGGGAAATAGTTTTCACGTCCGGCAAGGCCCACGAGTTCGACCATGGCGGCGGCTCGTTCGACGCTGTCCTGAGTGCTTATGCCCTTCATCTGCAACGGGAAGGCAATGTTCTCCAGAACCGTCTTATGGGGCAGCAAGGCAAAGCTCTGAAACACCATGCCCATCTTGTTGCGGCGCAGCTCAATCAGCTCCTTGGAGTTCATGGCGAGCAAATCCTCGCCATCAATATGTATGCTTCCCCAGGTTGTTTCGGTCAGCCGCGAAATGCAGCGCAGTAATGTCGACTTTCCGGATCCCGACAATCCCATGACCACCAGCATCTCACCTTTGTGGACTTCAAAAGACGCATTATTGACCCCGAATATGCAGCCTGCTTCCTGAAATGCTTCGACATCGATGGCGCCACCTGCGTCGCGCATCATCTTTTCGGTTCCTTCACCAAAAATCTTGTAGACCGAATCGCACTTTATGACCGGATGAGTGTTGTTGCCGGCTGCCTTCTCGGTCATTGTTTGATCCTCGCCGTCATCTTAAATCCCTGTTGCCTGCCTGCCGCTTGGCGGAAAAATCCATAATTTCTGGGGATGACCGGCACCGAACCTGTCACTGCTGCATCAACCGCCGGCGTCTGGTCCTGAAACAGGGTCGACAGACCGCCTGTGCGACATTTGGTTATCCTGCAGGGTATGTCTTGGCCATTTGGACTTCCCCTTTGACCAAACAAAATGCGCCATGAAACGAACGGGCCATTTCACTCCCCCCAAAATCTTCAAACCCGTTGAAAGCTTAGATGAGCATGCCACACACGAGGTGGCAAGCCTTTGTGCCTAGCTTTAATCTCACCCAAGTTGGACGGGGCGCGAAAGCGAAAAACCCCTCCCCTGGCGCCTAAGACCTGGGAAGGGGTTTAATGCTCATCTCTCTTGGCAGCGCTGGAGCACGGCTATGTGAGCATCACTGCGTAAAAGGCTTCCAGACGGCTTCATTATCAGCCAGCCACTTCTTGGCAGCGTCCTGATGGCTCATTTTATCGATGTCAACCAGCGCGGCCATTTGGCCGATTTGCGTGGTGGTGAAAGACAGCTTGCTGAACACCTTGTAAGCAGCCGGGTGTGTCTTTGGGAACTTGTAGTTGGCGGCTTTCTTCAGCCATCCCTTGGGTGACCCGCAACTGCCGTCGCCCCCGTCAGCAATTCTGCAGCCGGGCTTGTAAGGCGGGAATTCGATGAAGTCGAAGCCATCGGCATCGGTAAAGTTAGGGGTCCAGTTGAACGTAATGATGCCACGGCCTTCCTTCTTGGCAGACGCGAGTTCGGCCCAGATCGCATCAGCGGAGCCGGCGAACTTGACGACAAACTTGTCGCTCAGTCCCAGCGCCTTGATTCGGTCGGGCATGAGGTCACCATGCCAGCTTTGCGGTCCTTCCAGGATACGACCCTTGCCGCCGGAATCCGCCGTCGCAAATACCTCTGCGCAGTTTTTCAAGGCTTCCCAATTTGGCAGGCCGGGGCACAGGTTTTTTTCGACCACGTAATGCGGAACACCCAATTCCTCCAGGGTGTCGGCGGCATGGGTTCCGGCATCAATCAAGCCGCCCTTTTCCATGGCGTTGTAGAACGACTTGCCGAAGGTGGATTGCCAGACTTCGTGGGATATCGTGATGTCACCATTGCGGATGGCCTCATAAACGGCCTGGGAGTCCGCGGGTTTATACTCGACACTGTCGCCAATGCTTTCGAAGATCCCGCCGATAATGTAGGCCATCACAACCTGGCTGGACCAGTTATGCGTCGGAATGACGATCGGCTTACTTGAATCCGCCGCCATTGCCGGCACTGTGGCGGCAGCCAACACTCCCGCGAATGCCCCCGCAATCAATCTACGTGTAAGTTTCTTCACATTTCCTCTCCCTCGTTGGACGGCATTTCAGCCGCAAATCCTTTTTACCATCTGTTTTGGGTCTTGGAGCCGCCCCGCCGAGACTGGGCAATTTCATTTGCCCACGTCCGATACGAACAGTCTGCGCGGGTAATGGCGAGAGTCAAGCTGATCCTGCGGCGCAGAACAATAGATGCCGGCCTGCGGTGAGAAAGTGTCCCATAATGCGGTCTGGCGGTAGCCTGGCGGACCGCTGAACGGCCCAGCCGATGATCGACAGTCCGTTCACTCCGGCATGGGTTCCACGTCAGCCCCCTGCAGGGCGGCGCGCAGACAGAGATATTCAAGCGCCACCTGGGCTGCTGCAAGGCTTGTCACCTCACCGACATCGTAGGTCGGCGAGACTTCCACCACATCAGCCCCGACAATATCGATATTCCTCATTTCCCGTAATATCGATAACGCCTGGTGGCTGCTCAGCCCGCCTGGCACCGGTGTGCCGGTTCCAGGCGCATAGGCGGGATCGAGGCAATCGATGTCGAATGTCAGATAGGCCTTGTTGCCGTCGACTGTGGCGGCAATCTCACGGGCAATGTCGCGCGCCGATGAATTGTGCACCTGATCGGCATAAAGGATCTTCATGCCATAAGTGCGCTCGCCGTGAAATGTGGTGCGGATACCGACCTGCACGGACCGGTTCGGATCAATCACACCGTCATCGATGGCGTAGCGGAACATGGCGCCGTGGTCGATACGCCGCGTCTCATCCGGCTCGACGTCGCGGTGGGCATCAAACTGGATCAGGGCCAGGGGCCCGTGCACCTTCGCATGCGCCTTGAGCAGCGGATAAGTGACATAGTGATCACCGCCCAGGGTCAACATGGACGCACCGGCATCGAGAATCTCGCCGGCATGACGCTCGATCGCATCGTCGATCGAGGCGGGCGCGCCATAGTCGAACCAGCAATCGCCGTAATCGACCACTGCGAGTGTGTCGAACGGATCGAACATCCAGGGCCAGACCGGTCCCCAGGCAAACTGGGCCGATGCCTTGCGGATCGCCTCCGGCCCGAAACGGGTGCCGGGGCGGTTGGAAACCGCGCAGTCGAAGGGAATGCCGGAGACCACGACATCCACACCCGCGAGGTCCCGGGTGTATTTACGCCGCATGAAACTCAGAGCGCCGGCATAGGTGGATTCGATTGAGGTGCCGTAGAGGTCTTGACGACGGAAGGCGTCGTCGCCCTCCGGCTCTTGCGTATTGTCTGCCATTTACCGGGCTTTCCGTTTCATTCGGTCAGAACGAGTGCGTCTTCCGGCCGCCAGGTTATCCAGGTTTGGTCGCCGACATCGAGAGTGTCGTCGAACGCGCGCGTGTCGTTTTGAACATTTGCGGTAAGCGCCACACCGCTGTCGGTTTCAAGAAAGACGTGGCTTGCATTTCCGTAATAAGCGAGGTTGACCACCCTGCCCTGCACCTTGATGCCATCGCCATCCGGCTTGTTCTTCGTGAGCTTGAGTTTTTCAGGGCGGATCGCCAGGGACACTCCGCCCTGGGGAGCCTCACCTGCATGAGGCGCCTTCAACTGGCCGATGCCGTCCACATTGACGGTTATCTGCTTGCCCTCGGCCGAGCCGACCTTGCCGTCGAGCAGATTGACCTTGCCGATGAAGTCCGCAACGAAGCGGGTTTTTGGAGATTCATAAAGCTCCTCGGGCGTGGCGATCTGGCTGACACGGCCGCTGTCCATAACGGCGATGCGGTCGGCCATGGACAGGGCCTCGTCCTGGTCATGGGTGACAATGATGAAGGTGATGCCGACGCTGATCTGCAGATTTGCCAGTTCGATGCGCATATGCTCGCGCAGCTTCGCATCAAGGGCTGACAGAGGCTCGTCGAGCAGCAACACCTTGGGCTGTTTGACCAGTGCGCGTGCCAGGGCAACGCGCTGGCGCTGCCCGCCGGAAAGCTGGCTGGGCATGCGGTCGGCCAGTTCCGGCAGCTGCACCTTTTGCAGCGCGTCGCGCGCCCGGGTCTCGATTTCGGCCTTTGGCGTCCCCACGACTTTCAGGCCGTAACCGATATTGTCGAGCACGGTCATATGGGGAAACACCGCATAGGACTGGAACACCATGTTGACCGGACGGCGGTTGGGCGGCACGCCGGTGGTGTCTTCGCCATCCAGGATGATCGCCCCTTCGGTCGGCATTTCGAGACCGGCGATCATTCGAAGCAAGGTCGTCTTGCCGCAACCGGACGGCCCGAGAAGGGCGAAGAACTCATTGGGGGGAATGTCCAGGGAAACATTGTCCACCGCCACCACGGACGGGCCGAACCGCTTGGTGATGTTCTGGATCGAAATGATCGCTTCTGTCACGGCTAATATCCCCTGCTCAATGTGCCGGCCCCTTGTCGGGCGACTGGATTTTCATAGCAAGCGCGGTGGCGATCACGGTGATCACGATCAGAAGGGTCGAGGCGGCATTGACTTCCGGTGTTACCGAGAACCGGACCATGGAATAGACCTTGACCGGGAAGGTCACGGTGTCCGGCCCGGAGGTGAAGAAAGTGATCACGAAATCATCGAGCGACAAGGTGAATGCCAACAGTGCACCGGCGATCAGCCCGGGCTTCATAAACGGCAGGATGACATCGCGGAACGTCTGCCATTCGCTGGCGCCCAGATCCTTGGCGGCCTCCTCAAGTTCACGGTTGAAACCCGACATCCGCGCACGCACCACCACGGCAACAAACGGGAAGGAAAAGGCCACATGGGCGATCGTGATGGCACTCAGATTGAGCGGCCACGGCATGCCGGCAGGCCAGCCGATGCGGGCAAAGAACACCAGCATGGCAACGCCCATGCAGATTTCCGGCACCACGATGGGCAATGCCATGAAGCCTTCATAGGCTGGTTTTCCGGGAAACCGGAAGCGCCACAATGTCAGCGCCACCATGCCGCCGATAATGGTGCTGAGGATGGTCGACAGAACCGCAATCGTCAGGCTGTTGGTGAAGGCGAGAAACAGGGAATCATTGTTCCATGCCTTGATGTAATATTTAAAGGTAAAGCCCTTCCAGACCACATTACGCTTGGAATCGTTGAAGCTGAACATCATCAGCGTAAAGATCGGCGCATAAAGCATGGCGAACATGACGCCGAGAAACAGCTTCATCCACCACCGCCGGGCATAGTCGAGCGGGCCCAGTTCCGATTTGGCCGACCACCAGGAGCGTTTGCCCGGACCCACGCCCACGGGTGCAGCATTCTGGATGGAGGTATCGGCCGGCATCAGACGTCCATCCCCCCGCCTTCCCGCGACAGCAGGGCCCTGAGGGCAAGTGCACCAAAGGTGACGTACATCAACAAAAACGACAATGCGGATCCGAACGGCCAGTCATTGGCCGCCTTGAACTGGCGCTCGATGACATTGCCGATCATCTGCGCATTTGTGCCGCCGAGCAGATCGGGGATCAAAAACGTGCCAAGGGCTGGGATAAACACCAGGATCACACCGGAGATGATACCGGGCATGGTCAGCGGGATAACCACCGAGCGGAGCGTCCGCCAATGGCCGGCACCCAGATCGAGGCTGGCTTCCAGATAGGACTTATCGAGTTTTTCGACATTCGCATAGAGCGGCAGGACCATGAACGGCATGAACACGTAAACCAGTCCGGCGATCACCGCGAAATCATTATACAGCAAGGGCAACGCATCGAATTCTGCACCGAGAAGCTGAAACGACCCAAGCCCTATGAAGGCCAGGATGGCGTTGGCACTGTCCCAGAACCATTCAAGAGTGAAATTCACATAACCGCGCGTGCGCAGAACCGCGATCAGCGCATAGGTGCGAATGAGCAGGTTTATCCAGAATGGCAGGATCACCGCCAGGAGAAGTATCGGCTTCCATTTGTTGGGTGCAAAACTGATGGCGATGGAAATCGGATAAGCAATGATCAGGCACAATACTGTGGCAAGAAAACTGATCCAGATGGATTTCCAGATGACCTTAAGATAGACCGCCTCGAATGACCGGATGTAGTTGTCAAACGTCCAGGTGATGTCGATGGTGAGGATGCCGGTTTTCTCACCGAAGCTGAGGATCCAGACCAGGGACAACGGGGCCAGGAAGAACACGACAAGCCAGAAAGTTCCAGGCAATGACATGACCCAGAACACAAACCTGTTGGTTTTCCAGTTCTCCAAAACCATCCCCCCGAACGGTCATCCCTGACCGGCCCCAAAACCGGTCAGGGATGAGTATTATGCGGCGCTGATAGTACTAGGCCGCTTTAATGCGCGTCCAGGCTTCATCATACAGCCGGGTTGCTTCTTCACCGAGATAAAGTGCAGGTTCGCACTTCGCCAGGGTTTCCTCGGTCGGGAAAATCGCTGGATTCTTGGTGTAGGAATCTTCCATCTTGCCCTTGGCGGCACGATTTGGCGTTGCATACTGGATGAAGTCGGCAATCGCTGCGCCAACATCGGCATCGAGGATGAAGTTCATGAAGGCGTGTGCGTTTTTCGGGTGCGGTGCGCCCTTCGGGATGCACATGCAATCCTGCCACAATACGCCGCCCTCGGTCGGAACCACGTAACCGATGTCGTCGTCCTCCTCCATGACCTGGAGAATATCGCCGTTCCACTCCTGGGTGAGGTTGACCTCACCGGACAGCAACAGATCCTGGCCATTATCATTAGCGAAGACCTTGATGTGTTTCTTCTGCGCAATGATGAGTTCTTCGGCCTGCTTGATTTGGGCCGGATCTTTGGTGTTGAGCGAGTGGCCCAGATATTTTGCGGCATGCCCGATAACCGTCAGGGCATCCCCGAGCAAGGCAATCTTCCCGGCATATTTGTCGCTGTCGTAGAGCCACTTCCAGCTTGCCGGCACACCTTCGACTTTCTTACCGCGATACCCAATCCCGATGGTGCCCCACATGTAAGGCACGGTGTGTGCCCGGCCCGGGTCAAAATTGGCGTCCTGGAAAGCTGTTTCCAGATTGCTCATATTGGGGATCATCGAATGATCGAGGGTCTCCAGGATCTCTGCTTTCAGCATTCTCTCGACGTAATCATTGGTCGGCACGATGACATCGTAGCCGGGATTGCCTTCCTTCAGCTTGGCGAACAGTTCGGCGTTGTCCGCATAGAGGTCCATCTTGGCCTCGATGCCGGTCGCCTTGTTGAAATCATCAAGCGTGGTTTCGCCGATATAGGTGTCCCAGTTGTAGAAGCTGAGCTTCTTTTCCTCGTCCGCCATGGTGCCGCGCGGCAGGAATGTCAGGCCTGCGGCAACACCGGCGACGCCGGCAATACCGGACATGAAGTTCCGGCGTGTCGGCCGCAATAATGGTGATCTTCTTGTCATGTGAACAACTCCCTCAGGTTCATTTATTTTCCCGGAACGTTCTTTTGTGACGCTCCTGGCAGGATGACGCAAAAATATGGCGTCGCATCTATTCGGATTTTGGAATGGATACGACGCCACTTCAACAAGTTTGTCGCCATGTTCAGCGAATGGTGAACGCTCGTGCGTGCTGGCGATGCGGACTCAAGCGGCAATACCGCGCGTCGTCTGTTCGACCGCCTGGCGCACCATATCGACAAGCTCGTCGATCTGTTGGCGGGTTATGACGAATGGCGGCGACAGAACCATGGTATCGCCGCAGGCGCGCATCACCAGGCCGGCTTCGAAAGCGGCGTCCCGGCAGGCCCCGCCGACGGTTCCGGTCGGGTCGAACTTGGTCCTGGTTGCCTTGTCCTTGACCAGTTCGATCGCTCCAAGAAGGCCGAGTGCACGGGTTTCGCCAACCAATGGCAGGTCGTTGAGTGAGGCAAGCGCCTCGGCGAAATAGTCTGAAAGCTCGTCGCGCACCCGGTCGACCAAATTTTCGCGCTCCATGATGTTGATGTTCTCAGCTGCAACCGCGCAGGCCACCGGATGGCCGGAATAGGTCATGCCATGGGCAAATTCGCCGCCCTTGTCGATCATGACTTTGGAGATGTGGTCGGACACCGCGACCGCGCCAACCGGCAGATAGCCCGATGACAAGCCCTTGGCCATGGGCACCAGATCTGCCTGGATACCGAGTGTCTGCTGGCCAAACCAGCTGCCCGTCCGGCCGAAACCGCAGATCACTTCGTCGGCGATCAGCAGGATATCGTGCTCCTTGCAGATCCGGTTGATCTCCGGCCAATAGGTATCGGGCGGGATGATCACGCCGCCAGCACCTTGCACCGGCTCGCCGATGAAGGCTGCGACATTGTCGGCGCCCAGTTCGAGGATTTTGTCCTCGACCGATTTGGCGGCCTTGAGGCCGAACTCGTCAGGCGACAGGTCACCGCCTTCGGCATACCAGTAGGGCTGGGCTACATGCACGAAACCGGGCAACGGCAGATCGCCCTGGGCATGCATGCCGGCCATGCCGCCAAGGCTTGCGGATGCCATGGTGCTGCCGTGATAGGCGTTGTGGCGGGAGATGATGGTTTTCTTGTTCGGCTTGCCGATCAGATTGAAATAATGCCGCACCATACGCACGATGGTGTCGTTGGCTTCCGATCCCGAACCGACGAAATGGATATGGTTCAGATGGTCGGGCAAGAGGGCTGCAACCTTCTCGCTCAAGGTCACCGAGGGAGGTGTCGCGGTCTTGAAGAAGGTGTTGTAATAGGGCAGCTCGAGCATCTGCTTATAGGCGACCTCGGCCAGTTCCTTGCGGCCATAGCCGACATTGACGCACCACAGGCCGGCCATGCCGTCCAGATAGCGCCGTCCGTTGGCGTCCCACAGATAACAACCATCGGCACTGGTGATGATGCGCGGGCCGCCCTCGTCGGCCAGTTGTTGGTGGTCGGTGAATGGCGGCAAGTGGAATTTAAGCGCGGTCGCGCGCAGTTCTTCGGCATTTGTGTTGGCTGCATGTTCGTTCATTGTGTCACCCGTGGAAAATCGTGAAGACGGGAACGGCCATAAGGACCGTTCCGTGACGATGTTGTCTGTGACACGGAACCTAAGGATTGTAGCCGATGCGGGCACACAGGATCAGCAGTTCCTCCAGGCGTGTCCGCCCGCGCAGCGCATCGATCAATCTGGTAAACTGGGCCATGTAAAACCCTTGGAGCCTTGTGATAATCGAAATAGTGTCAGTTCTTGGCAGCGGAGGCAAGTAGCAGATAATATCTGACCGATTGCCCGATTATCTGGAGACGGCAGAACATGACGCAACATACATTCTTCTGCATCGACGGACACACCGCGGGCGCACCGGTGCGCCTGGTGAGCGGCGGCGCACCACCGCTCAAGGGCGAGAACCAGACCGAACGGCGCGAACACTTCATGGCGGATTACGACTGGATCCGCCAAAGCCTGATGTACGAACCGCGCGGCCACGCCATGATGTCGGGCGCAGTGCTCTATCCGCCAAGCCGCGAGGATTGCGATATGGCGGTGGTCTATATCGAGACATCGGGCTGCCTGCCCATGTGCGGCCACGGCACCATCGGCACGGTGACCTTTGCCATCGAACATGGTCTGGTGAACCCCAAGACCCCCGGCTCGCTCAGGCTTGAGACCCCGGCAGGCATCGTCGGGGCGGAATACAAGTCAAACGGTCGCCATGTGACGTCGGTCAAGCTGACCAACATCCCCTCCTTCCTCTATCGGCAGGATTACGAATTCGACGCCCCGGAACTGGGGCCCCTGACTATCGACATCGCCTATGGCGGTAATTTCTATCCGATCGTCGAGCCACAGGAGAACTTCCGCGACATGGCGGACTTTACGCCGGGTGAGCTGTTGCGGATCGGCCGGGCATGCCGGGAAAAGCTGAACCAGGAACTGGACATGGTGCATCCGGAGAACCCGGCGATCCGGGGCTGCAGACACTGGATGTGGACCGGCGAGCCGACCAAACCCGGCGCCCATGGCCGCAATGCTGTGATTTATGGCGACCAGGCAATCGACCGCTCGCCGTGTGGCACCGGCACATCGGCACGGCTTGCACAACGCGCCGCCCGCGGTCTGCTCGAAGACCACGAAGACTTTGTCCATGAGAGCATCATCGGCAGCCTGTTCACCGGCCGCGTCGAGGGCCACACAAAGGTCGGCGATCTGGATGCCGTCGTCCCGAGCATCGAGGGCTCGGCCTATATTACTGGGCTCAACACCATCTTCGTCGATGACCGCGATCCATTCGTGCACGGCTTTGAGGTTGTGTGAGGAGCCGGCAATTATCCGATAAAAAGGGCCGGCGCATCGGCACCGGCCCTCCTCAGTTCTCGTGCGTGCTAAATGAAACTCACGCCTTGGCGGGCTCTTCGGCAACCACCAGCTGGGTTTCCGGGTCATCCTCGATCTTATGGATGGTTATGTTGAACAGCCCGAAGAGCAGGGTCACAATTGGCGACAGCCAGCAGAAGAAGGCGAACGGCAGGTATGCCAAGGTGGCAACGCCGAGCACGCCGGCCTGGTAGGCACCGCCGGAATTCCACGGCACCAGATTGGCGGTCACGGTACCGGAATCTTCCACCAGTCGTGACAGGTTCTTGGCATGCAGGCCACGCTCGCGGAAGGTTTCCGCATAAGTGCGCGCACCCAGGACGATGGACATATACTGATCACACAGAACAAGGTTGGCAGCGAGAGTGGTGGCAACCGCTGACACGAACAGCGAGCCGGTCGATTCGGCCTTTTCCAGTATTTTCGCGACCAGAACCTTCAACTGGTTGGTCCTTTCCATTATGCCGCCGAACATCATTGCCACAAACACGATTGAGATCGTGTAGAGCATCGAGTTCATGCCGCCGCGCGACAGCAGCTTGTCAACGGAAGCCACACCGGTCTCCGACGAATAGCCATTGAAGGCAACCGACATGGCCTGCTCATAGGTGTTGCCCTGGAGGGCAAAGCCGATGATCGCTGCGGTCAGCACGCCGAGGGCGATACCGGGCAGTGCCGGAACCTTTCGGAACGACACAAACATCACCACGATTGGTGGGATCAGCATCACTGCGTTGATGGTGAACTTAGCATCGAGGGTGGTGAGGATTTCAGCCACTTTCGACAGATCGGCACCACTTGGGGTGTAGACCATGCCCAGGACGATCTCGATGATGAGGGTCAGGGCGAAGGCAACGCCCGAGGTGTAGGACATGTGCTTGATGTGGGTGTACAAATCCGTGCCAGCCATCGCCGGCGCCAGATTTGTGGTGTCCGACAGCGGAGACATCTTGTCGCCGAAATAAGCCCCGGACAGAACTGCGCCGGCGACCAACGGCAGCGGAAATCCAAGGCCCGCCCCGATGCCCATCAATGCCACCCCGATGGTTCCGGTGGTGCCCCAACTGGTGCCGGTGGCAAGGGAGGTGATCGCACAGATAATCAGGGCCGTCGGCAGGAACACCGCAGGGCTCAGGATTTCCAGACCGTAATAAAGCAGGGTCGGCACAACCCCTGACAAGATCCAGATGCCGATCAATGTACCGATGATCAGGAGGATCATGATTGCCGGCAGGGCATTGGTAATGCCCTGCACCATGGCGCCCTGAATGTCAGTCCAGCCATAACCGCACCGCCAAGCCACAATGCCCGCAACACCGACACCGAGCAGCATGGGTATTTGCGGATCAAGTCCGTAAAACGCTATTGAAATACCAATCCCCGCGATAAGCGAGAAAAGCGAGATAAGCGCCTCCGGAATTGTCGGAAGCCTCGGCTTAGTGTCTTCGGTCATGTTTCCCTCCTGGATTAGTGGTTGCAATGAAGTGCAGCATCAAGGCGTCGGTAATATCCCCATTACCGGCCAACACCTCGGTCAGGACCATGGATATTGACGCCATATTGCCCCGCGCACTTGACGTTAGGGAATAGAGCTGATGAAAATGGCAGTAACAACTGCAGAAATCGCGCAAAATAGCTGTATTAGCTTCGTTTTGATAATAAAAATTGACCAAAATGGACAATACCGACCACAAACTGATATCCGCATTGAGGCGCAACAGCCGGGCCACCATATCGCAACTCTCCACCGAGTTGCGGGTCACGCGGGCGACCGTCAGGGCACGCATGGCCAAACTGCAGGCAGAAGGTGAAATTCAGGGTTTCACGATAATTGTGAAGGGCGATACCCAGGAGCTGCCGGTTCGCGGCATGACGCTGATCGAGATCGAGGGCAAAGGCACCGACCGGATCATTGAGCTGCTAAACGGCATGCCGGAGCTGCAAACAATCTATACCACCAACGGCCGCTGGGATCTTATCGTTGAGATCGGCACCCAATCCCTGCCGGAACTGGAAGACGTACTCCGCCGCATCCGGCTGATTGATGGTGTGGCATCAAGTGAAACAAATCTGTATCTGGCGACCAAACGGAAAAGCCAGCCCTCGCAGGCAGAACCAAGGTAGCCTGCGGATTGGGGGCCATGTAACTCATCCAGGCACATTGACCCGATGTAAAACAATCCCCGCCCTATGCAATGAGCGTCCCGAACGTGACCCCCAGAGATGCCAGCCAGCGGCGATACTCAACGGCGGTCTTATCCGACCGCAAGTGTAGCTCGGCGCCAATTTCCAGAGGCAGGCGTTTTGGACGTTGAGATTCCACGATTCGAAGATCCTGACCGATAATAAGGTCTGTGAAATCCCTTACATCACCGTCACTGTATGGTTCATCGTGGTTGGATGCCAGCAACACCCAGGCAATGGCTCGTTCCGGTTCGACAGGCGTCATTGCCAGGACAATAGATTCCGTTGCCGCGGACCCGTCCTTGTTCTTGAGACCAATATCCTTGACCAGCCGTGCCGTGAGCGGACGGTTGACATAATACTCGTAGTCTACATCGGCCCCATCCACATCAAGCGTATTGGTAGGCTTTGGCTGCCAGACCTGAACATTGGTTACCGTCAGGCCATCTTCGCCGACGGTGACATCGTAGTCCTTAATTTCGGTATGGGGTTCAGCACCGAGATACCCGGCGTGAACAAACGGAAAGTGGGACACATCGAGGAAATTCTCAATGGCCCGCTGCGCGCTTGTGTCGACTGCATAAGTGCCGCCGAAATACAAGCGGTGGGTGCCACCATCGACCTCAGGGAACGGCGAGATATCATTGGCTGGCGTGCCGAGGCAGGCCCAGACAAGGCCATGGTGTTCTCGCGCGGCATAGGTTGTCGCGCGTGCCCTAGGCGAAGGTTTCTGTTTTTCATGTGCCGGATAGCGCTCGCACACACCGTCAGCGCTGTACTCCCAGCCGTGATAAGCGCACACCAGCCGATCCTCGCACAATTTGCCGAGGGATAGCTTGACCCCGCGGTGGGCGCATCTGTCCTCCCAGACGCAAATGCCGTCACCGGACCGCCAGATCACAATATCACTGCCGAGCAATCGCGCGGCGTGAGGCGCATCCGGACTTATATCCTCGACCCGTGCGACAGGGTGCCAATCGTTCAGGAGTACCTTGTCATCACACATGTCCATGCGCTCCATAACCGCTGGTACACGGTCCCGCAGGCCTGCCGCCTTGCGGGACCGTCTCTGTCGTACTGCTACTCTGGCAGCTTGGCTTCCACGCCTTTGACGTACCAGTTCATTCCGTAAAGGTCCTTGTCGGGTATGACCTCGCCCAATTTCACGCGGACGACGCCCTTTTGATCCTCGATTGGACCCTGGAAGGGATGAAACGTTCCTTTCTTTATTTCCTCGGCGCGCGCCATAACCATGCTGGCCACATCCGCCGGCACCATTGAACCGATCGCTGCGATGTCGAGGACGCCTTCCGACATCGGCGCCCAGATCGGCGAATTGGTCCAGTTACCGTCGATCACGGACTTGGCCACTTTGGTGTAAAAATCTCCCCAGACGGGGATGATCGCGGTCAGCTGTGACTTGGGGCCGAATTTGGCGCGGTCAGAGTGAAATCCAACCACGAACTTCCCAGCCTTCTCCGCTGCCAAGGTCGGCGCGCTTGAATCTGTCACATGTGCGACAACATCAATGCCCTGGGCATAGAGAGCTTCAGTGGCTTCGCGTTCCCTGCCCGGGTCGTACCAGGAGTTGACTTCGATCACCTTGACCCTGATGCCCGGCTTCACAGACTGGGCGCCCAGGGTGAAACCGTTGATGATCTGAAGCACCGCGGGCAATGGGAACGAGGAGACGTAGCCGAGCGTATCGGATTTTGACATCGATGCGGCGACCATGCCCGCCAGGTAAGACGGCTCATAGTAGCGCAGGGAATAGGTGGCCATGTTGGCATCGCTCTTGTAGCCGTCCAGATGCATGAATTTGGCATTGGGGAATAGTTTGGCCACTTCAAGAGTTTGGTCCATGAAGCCAAAAGAGGTGGTGAACACCAGATTGCTGCCATCGGCGGCGAGTTGCCGGATTACCCGTAATGCATCAGGTCCGTAGGCAACGTTCTCAACAACCTTTGCCTCGACCTCGCCGGAAAGATTAGCCTCCATGAGTTTCCGACCCTTGTCATGTTCCGCTGTCCAGCCGGTATCCCCGATCGGACTGAAATACACGAAGCCCACTTTGAGCTTTTCATCCGCGATCGCGCTCCCCGCCACGATCAGTATCGCTGCGGTCACAAGCACGGTCAGCCGCTTCAGTTGATTGATCATTGTGTTTCTCCCTTGGTCGGATTTTCTATCCGTTACGCATCACGCCGATCCCGGCTGTGCGAATTTGCATCGTCCCCCCTAAAAACCACCGGTTCAAGCAGTTTTACGCGCAGTTCAGCTCCGTGAAACTTTTTGTGCCCTCGGAGGGAACATCGAACGCACCCGTGCGGGTCCTAGAGCAGCTGGTTTTGCTGGCGCCATTGTTTCGGAGAACAACCGAATTGTTCCTTGAAACAGGTAGTGAAGTGGGAATGGCTTTGAAAGCCATGCTGGTAGGCAATCTCTGCGATTGTCAACGCGGAAAACCGCGGACCAGCAAGCGCATCGCGGACCAGCATCAATCTCTGTTGGCGCAGAAAAGCACCGATGGTAACCGGTTCATCGCGAAAAAGATCATGTATGTACCGCACTGACAGGCCGAGCGCTGTGGCCACGGTCCGTGCCGACAGGTCGGTACGATACAGATTTGCAAACAAGTAGGTCTTGACGTGTCTGAGGTGGTGGGCGCGAACCGATGAGGCTGATGCTTTCGTGACCAACTCCCCTTCGATCGCGGTTGCCAGCAGGTCGATCAAACGTTCGGCGAAACTGTCCCGCATGGCATCGTCAAACCGATGGAACTGATCGACGACCGAGTTGAGACAGGCAAACAACACGCATGTCGCCGGACCGTCTCTCAGCAAAGGCCGGGCACAAAATTCTTCCGGAATCGCCAGCCGCTGTTTCAGGCGTTGGGCGGGGATTGTCAGGATGAAGGCGCTGGAGGGCTGTGTGTGGACAAATTCCAGCTCATCCATGGTCGAATGCAGCGCAACAGTGTCACGGTCAAGCGTAACTTCGCGGCCATACTGCGACAGGGCGAAGGCTCCCGCCGTGGGAGCGGTCAGGACATAAAGGCCACGTTTCGAGCGCGCGAGCGTCTGCCGCGTCTGCCGGCCCCTGTAGGGATCCGACCACATGTGCCGCAGCCCAACACTGCCAAGATCTTGCGCCACCACTTTGGCATGAAAATCCTGCGCACGATCCGATTCGCAGGTCATCGGACAGCATAGGTCCCACATGACCTCACGCCAGGTCTCAACCCTGTGGTCGGGCGCAATGTCGCCCGTATCGAGCTTCTGGGGAATGTTCTCGCAAGCCAGTTCCATCATGCCATCTTAGTGCAATTGGTAGGGTGCTCCAGACAATATTGCACCGGCTGGAACTCAGTCGTCGGCGGAAAACGGCTTAGCGAGCGCTGCCGGCGTATGCAACCGGACCCGTACGGCATCCGATGAAATGATAATGAGCACCACAATTGTTGCGGCGTAGGGGAGCATTGAGAGAAACTGCGTGGTGATGCCAAGATTGGCGCTCTGAATGTGAAACTGAAGGATTGTTACACCGCCGAACAGAAACGCACCAACCAGCATTCTGGGTATCTGCCAGGTTGCGAACACCACCAGGGCGATGGCGATCCAGCCTCGTCCTGCGGTCATGTTTTCCACCCAGACCGGCGTATAGAACACTGACAGATAGGCTCCAGCGATGCCCGCCATCGCGCCGCCGAACAAAACCGCACAGTAACGGATTGCGATGACCGGAAAGCCGGTGGCATGAGCTGATCCCGGGGCATCGCCGACAGCGCGCATGACGAGACCGGATCGCGAGCGCATCAGAAAGTACCACACCACAGCAGCCACCAGGAGTGACAGATAGGTCAGGGGTTCAAGTGAAAACAGCAACTCTCCAAAAAACGGAATCTCACTCAGAAAAGGGATTTTGAACTGGGCCCCCACGCTCAATGCATTTCCAGTGTAACCGGAGCCGATCGACGCACTCGCTCCAACACCGAAGATGGTCAATGCCAGTCCGGTGGCGACCTGATTGGCCAGGCAGGTGAGTGCCAGGAAACCGAAGATCAAAGACAGCATCATGCCCGCGGCCATGCCGGCGACAACACCGATCGCCGCAGAGCCCGTTTCAGCAGTCGCGGCAAACGCCACCGCCGCGCCGACCAGCATCATCCCTTCAACACCGAGATTGAGCACGCCCGCCCGTTCCGCGACGAGTTCGCCCGTTGCCGCAAGCACCAACGGAGTGCCGGCACCCATGACTGAGATGAATATCGCGGTGAAGAGGTCTATCGCAGGCATATCAAGGTGTCCTGCCGGAGGGACGCCAGCGACCGGTCCAGCGCGGCTGATAGGTGATCAGCAGGTCACTCATCAATAGGAAGAAGAGCAGCATGCCCTGAAACACACCAGTAATCGCCGATGGCAACCCAAGCGTCACCTTGACCTGTTCGCCGCCAATATAAAACAGCGCCATCATGAAGCTGGCAAGAATGATCCCGACCGGGTGGAGTCGGCCGATATAGCTCACGATAATCGCCGCAAACCCATAGCCGGGTGAAACCACCTCACGCAGTTTACCGATGGTACCAGCCACTTCGATAACCCCTGCAAGGCCGGCAGTGGCGCCGCCGGCGAGCAGGCCCAGCCAGATCATGCGCTGTTGGCTGAAACCGGCATAGCGGGCGGCTTTGGGGGCCAGACCTCCAACCTCCATGGAATAGGCCAGATAGCTGCGTGCCAGGAGCATCCATGCGCCGAGGGCAATCGCCACCGCGATAACGATACCCAGATTAAGCCGGGTGCCCGCCAGGAGTTGCGGCATGCGGGCGGCATCTGAGAGATCGCTCGATTCAGGCCAGTTGAAGCCCGTGGGGCTGCGCCACGGCCCATAGACAAGGTAACTTAGAAAAAGACCCGCGATATAGGTTAGCATCAAAGTGACCAGTATCTCATTGGCGTTGAAGCGGACACGCAGAAACGCGGCCAGACCTGCCCATGCCATGCCACCAAATGTTCCCGCGATAAGCATTGCAGGCAACAGCAGCACACCACTGGCCGGGCCCATATAGAGGCCAAGCCCGCCGCCACAAATCGCACCGGCAATCAACTGGCCCTCGGCCCCGATGTTCCAGACATTCGCCCGGAACCCGATCGCCAGGCCGGTCGCGCATAACAACAGAGGTGTCGCCTTGAGGCAAAGTTCGCCGAGACCGTAGAGATCGCTTACAGGCGCGATGAAGAACGAATGAAAGGCCAGCAGCGGATCGTGGCCGAGAGCAGTGAAAAGAATACTGCCGCCAATGACCGTCAGCACGGCTGCTGCGACCGGTGCGCCAAGGACCATCAATCGCGAGGGACGCGCCCGGCGCTCAAACTTCACAAACATTAAGCGCGCCAGCCTCGTCTGCTTTGTTTTTTTCCGGTCTCCATCCAGCCATCCAGCGGCCGAATTCCTCCACCGAAGTGTCAGCTGCTGGAAGTAACGGCGAGAGCCGACCAGCGGAAATGATTGCGATTTGGTCGCAGATTTCGAACAACTCGTCGAGATCCTCCGAGATCAGGAGAATGGCGGAACCGCGCGCGCGCATTTCGATGAGCCTCGTGCGAATGGCCAGCGCGGCGCCCACGTCCAGACCCCATGTGGGCTGAGCGGCGATCACCACACCGGGTTGTTGGGAAAATTCCCGGCCAACAATGAACTTCTGGAGGTTTCCTCCTGAGAGCGTCTGCGCCAGAGATACCGGCGTGGCCGTGCGCACATCGAACATATCGATACAGGACTGAGCGAAACGGCGCACCACCCCGCTCCTGATCAGACCCTTATTGACATAATCCCGTTTGGCACCGGTGAGCAGAACATTCTTGGCGAGTGTCATCTGCGGTACAGCACCATGGCCGAGGCGCTCTTCTGGAACATAGGCCAGTCCAAGTTTGCGCCGCGCCGTTGGGTTGAGCCGGCCGGCCGGCGTTCCATCGATCTCGAGCGTAACAGCCCGTGGTGCCATCCACTCCCCGGACAGGGCCTCGAGCAACTCGGCCTGACCGTTACCGGCAATCCCGCCGATACCTACGATCTCACCGCCGCGCACGTTCAATTCGATGTCGGAAAGGGCTGTGGAGAATTCACCGTCCGACCGGCGCTGCAGGTCCCGGACACGCAGACGCACGCCGCCTGGGACCGTAGACGATTTGTTCCCCGTTGGAATATCCGCCTCGCCCATCATCATGCGGGCAAGTGATGCGTGAGACTCCGTACCGGGATCCACCATCGCCACTACCCTGCCCCGGCGCAGCACTGTCGCAGCATCGCACAAGTCGCATACTTCGTGCAATTTATGGCTGATATAGACGATACTGCAGCCCGCTGCGGCAAGCTTGCGCAGGAGGCCAAACAGTTCGTCAACGGCCTGCGGGGTCAATACCGACGTTGGCTCATCCATGATCAGCAATTGTGGCTCCTGCAGCAGACAACGCAGGATTTCGACCCGTTGGCGTTCGCCGACGGACAGGGAATGGACGATGCGGTTCAACTCGACCGTCAGCCCATACTGCCCGGCAAGACCTGATGCTGCATCCGCTATTGAACTACGCGACCGCCCAGCCGGCAGCGACAATACCAGATTATCCAGCACGGTGAGCGCGGGAAACAGCGAGAAATGCTGGAACACCATACCAATGCCGAGTTCTCGCGCCCGCGCCGGCGAAGTGATCTCGGCGGGCTGTCCGTTCCACAGGATCGTCCCACTGTCTGCACTGACGACTCCGTAGATGATTTTCATCAAAGTGCTTTTGCCGGCGCCATTTTCACCCAGGATTGCATGGATCGAGCCCGGCCTGATGCTTAGCGAAACGTCGTCATTCGCTAGTACCGCTGGATAGGACTTGCTCACCCCCCGCAACTCCAGGCGCGCATCCACTGTCGCGTGCGTCATTCGCCAACACCTCGATCAGCCCACTCGTAGCCCATCATAATACAACGCGTTGTATCTCTCGCCACTTCGCCATGATGCACAATATCTATCGGATCAGAGAAACATTCGCCCTATTTCAAAAATTGCCGGCCGATAAAGTTGCCACCACTCAGCTTGTACCGCAAAATCGCAAGTCGGCACACTTGGCCAGTGGAGGAAACAGGGATGACGGGGCAGCAGAGAGCCTTTGCGATGCACGCAACACTGATGCACGCGCCGCAGCTCGGGTCAGTGGAGATACTGACCGATGCACTGATCGATGTTGGCGGAGATGGCTACATTGAAGACATCACCACGCCGCATGCCTCAAACTATGAGCAGCGGGTCCAGTCGGCACGCGCGGCTGGAACATTGCAGACGATGGCGCCCGGCAGCTACCTCCTGCCCGGCTTCATCGACCTTCATATTCACGCCCCGCAGTGGCCTCAACTCGGAAAGGCCCTTCACCTGCCGCTCAATGACTGGCTTGCCAAAAATACCTTTCCTTTGGAAGCCCGCTATACGGACACTACCTTCGCACGTCGCATCTACAGCTCTCTGGTGGATACCCTGATCGCAAATGGCACAACCACAGCGGTCTATTTCGGCACGATTCATCGTGAAGCAAACCAGGCGTTGGCTGAGATTTGCCTGGAGCGCGGACAACGCGCATTTGTCGGCAAGGTTGCCATGGACGATCCAGAACAATGCCCCGAAAACTACCGCGACGCCTCTATTGCCGAGGCGATTGACGGCACGGTCCACCTGATCGACCATATTCGCAGCCTCGCTGGAAACGACACAGGCCTCGTCAAACCCATCATCACACCGCGGTTCATCCCAAGCTGTAGCGATGGACTGCTCACAGAATTGGGCGCACTTGCCGGTTCGACCGACTGCCATATCCAAACCCACTGCTCCGAAAGCGATTGGGAACACGGTTTCGTAATTGACAGGCTTGGCAAGTCCGATACCTGCGCGCTGGGTGACTTCGGCCTGCTCACCCGGCACACTGTGCTGGCGCATTCCAATTTCGTAAGCGGAGATGATTGCTCGATGATCGCCGATGCCGGAGCCGGCATTGCGCATTGCCCGCTGTCGAACTTCTATTTCGCCAATTCAGTGTTTCCACTGCGCTCGGCGCTGGAAAAGGGCGTACGCGTGGGGTTGGGCACGGACATTTCGGGCGGCCCGAGCGCTTCCATGTTCGATAGCTGCCGCAGTGCGATCACCGCCTCGCGCGCGCTAGAAGACGGTGTCGATCCAGCGAGACCGGCCCCCGAGCGCGGCGTGCCAGATTCGAGGATTGATTTCCGTCATGCGTTCTGGTGCGCAACAACCGGTGGTGCTGATGTGCTGGACATTCCAGCCGGCAGGTTCGCGCCCGGCCTTCAATTCGATGCAATAGCTGTCAACACACAAGCTGCCGGTTCCAATATCGGGGTCTGGGAAGACTTCGACAGCGAAGAAGACATATTGCAGAAGATCGTCTATGGGGCGACCAGGGACTGCATCACGGACGTCTGGATTGCCGGCCGCAACGCCTATAGCTCTATGCGGGCCACACCCTCCAAGACGGGCACCGCTAAATAACCGTCTCGCTGAGACTTCAACCCGCAACGGGAGATTATGTGCGGTCAACCGGTTATGGCGCACTGATATCTGTCACCGCAAAGCGGCCGCGCGTGACTCCCCGAAAGCCGCTGGGACCTGATTGTCGAGATCGGCACCCAATCCCTGCCGGAACTGGAAGACGTGCTCCGCCGCATCCGGCTGATTGATGGCGTGGCATCAAGTGAAACAAATCTGTATCTGGCGACCAAAAGAAAAAGCCAGACCTTACGAACGGATGTGGCTTGAGCTGGCGGCCTGAACCGCATGTGGCGGGAATTGCGGTTCGGTGTCGCTGACTGGTTGTCGATATCTCTCAGATCAACACTTTTCTCAAGCCGATCGCAAGAATCGGGCTGCGCCGAATATTTCAACTCTTAGAGTCGCCTGATATTAGCCACCACAAACCAGGAAACTCGGCGCATGTTGACGCTCTACGACTATCTCCCTTCGCAGAATGCATACAAGATACGGCTCCTGTTGAACCACCTGAACCGTCCCTATCGAACAAAGATCATCAGCATTTTCGAAGGTGAAGGGCAGACGGAAACGTTTCTCGCAATCAGCCCGGCAGGCACCGTACCGGCCATTGAGATTGACAATAAAAAGACCTTGGCGGAATCCAATGCAATTCTGGCATATCTGGCGGACGGTACAGCCTATCTTCCTGACGATCCTCTTATGCGCGCAAAGATCTTCCAGTGGTTGCTGTTCGAGGGCGAAACCATTCAGGGCGGCGTTGCCACCCTGCGGCACTGGGTTCAGACCGGGAAGGACAAAAAACGTACGCCCGACCTCATCGAGCTCAAACGCAACCTCTCGCTAAAGTCGTTGGGCATTCTGGACCGGGAGTTGGCACAGAACGATTTTCTTGGAGGCGCGCGGTACACCGTGGCCGATATGTCAGTGTTTGCTTATGTGCACCTGGCCGGTGAGGCGGATCTTCCACTCACTGACTATAAACATGTCGTTCGGTGGATCGATCGCGTGCGTTCACAAGATGGGTTCCTGGCCAAGACCTATCCGTATTCAATCGACCCGCATTCCGTCGGCGAATTGTAAGAGCGCAATCGATTGAACGGTGGCACAGCGATAGTCATGCGCCGTTTCGGCATCTGACTGCTCATGGCTTTGGTGTTTCAACCGGCTCGCCTTTGCGCTTCCGATCGAGAAAGTTTTTAAAACTGTCGATCGAATTGCCGATGCCCTCCTTGACTTGGTCGACATTGAGTTCTGATTTTTCGGCAATCGCTTTGGCTGTTCCATTGAGCACAGCCCGCCACAGACCGGCTGCATCCAGCGACGGTTTGGATTTGAACTGCTCCTCATTCATGACCATCCGGAAATGAAGGTCCACATCCTTGTCGCGGGAGTTGATGTAGTGAGCGATTGGCCTGGAAACCGCACGTCCGATAAAAGCGCTGCTATCAGGCTTTGCGACCCTTACGCCCTTGAGCACAATCCGCCAGTCCATGTCTATTTCAGGTGAAGGTCCCCTACTCCAGCTGTCGTCTACCATGACATCCACAGTGCCGCTTTCGAACCAACTGAAGGGAGCCCTGTCCACATAATGGCCAACGAACTCCGCCGGGAAATCATTGAGCCGCCATGTGGTTGTCCGGCCGTCGTCTTCGCCGCTCGTGGCGATCAGTATTTTGTGTCCATTGATGTTGCCGGCAATATTTGCACGGAAGAAAACGTCAAAAACCGCATATCGACTGCGGAAAGGCGCGCTTGCAAGCTTGTCGATGGTCAAAGCAACAGGTGGCGCACCAGCTTTGTGAAGCTCAATTTGGGCGTTTGTGATGTGCAGCGATCTGATTTCGAATTCCTTGCGGGGTTTCAATTGTCCTTGCGGCAGGCCGTCCGCTGAAACGCTGTCCGCCTTCCGGGCCTTGGTCCAAATGTCGCCGCCCACTCCCTCGAGTGACACCTGGGAAAATGTTGGATCCCCAAGGATCAGGCTCAAGACATCGACGTCCAGCTCAACCCTGTCCGTGGTGATCGCATATTCGTTCTTGTCGGTGTTTCGGCGTTCCACCTGAAGCCCCCTGATGGACAGCCTCCCGGTAAACAGATTGCCTTGCGCATGGCTGAACGCGATCTCAATGCCACTCCGTCCGGAAATCCGGTCGGCGACCCAGGAAACGGTTGGTGAAAAGAAGAAGAAGTTGGCCACGACGACCACCACAAGTCCGGCCAGGAACAAACCCCCGCACAAACCAGCGCCAATCAGCAAGACATTCGATGCGACCGGGCGGGTTGGAGGACCTGTGGAAGAGGGCCTTGTTAAGGTCAAACCGAAGACGGCGTGGGCGATGAACGCAACCACACCGAACACGGCATCAAAAACCAATGCGACAACGGGAAAAGCGATCGCAACAACAAACTCGCCAATCAGCGCAACCAGAAGTTCCATGCTTCGATTTCTTTAGTGCAGCTTCGCTTCGAGTATGTGCCAACGGTACAAACAAGACCTTAAAACAAACATCATCTCGCAAGAAGCGACCGTTTGGGCGGCGTGCCGACCTTATCGCAGCGGTCGACTGGATGTTGCGGCCAAAGGGGCCGCGTTCGTCGGAGAAATGGCCCGGCAGGCATTCACAGCCGCTCGGGCCGGCATAGGGATCGGCCGCCTGGCCGATGCCCGGCTGTTTGGCGTCTTCCAACTTGCCGGCGCGGGCAAACGCAGTACCGACCCGTGGCGTTACTCGGGCAGACCTGCTTTCAGTAAGGCCGCCGAAATGCGCTCTCTCTCCAGTTGGTTTTTGTAAGGCAGCGTTTTTTCGTTTTCTCGCACCGAGAAGTCGGGAAGCGCCTTGAGGACGTGCACCGCCGCGGCCCGGGCTTTTTCCACTTTACCCGCCTGTGCATAGGTGATGGTGAGATTCCAGTGCCCGAAATAAGACTTCGGCATCCCCTTGCGTTGGTTCTCAAATGCGGCGATCGCCTCATCATAGTTGCCCATTAAGCGGTGTGCATCGCCAACAACCCACCAGTACCATGCGGGGAAACTCGGGTTGAGGCGCATCGCCTCCCTAATGTGCACCAGCGCTTCTTTCGGCTTGCCGACGTAATTCAACGTCTCCCCCATTGCTGCCCTCACATCAGTAAGACTGGGTTCGAGCGCAAGTGCCGTTTTGCCGTAGGCAATCGCGTCTTCATGTTGCCTCCTATGATGAACAATTTCAGCCAGTTTTGCATAGGCTGAGGCATTGAGCTCATCAAGCCCAAGTGCCTTTCGGACCAGTTCTTCGGCACGAGCAACCAATGCGTCGGGGTTCTCTCCACCGAGCCAAGCTGCATCCGCGAAATAGGTATGTCCGAGAACCGACCATGCACTTGCATATCCTGGGTCCAACTCGACTGCTTTCTCCAAGAACTCTCTTGCCTTGATCATGTCTTTCTTATTGTAGCGCCGGGCATGTTCCCGGCCGCGCATGAACGCCTCGAACGCTTCAGGGCTTTCCGTCTGCGCACGGAATACTCGACCCGCCTCTCCTTCGGTCAGCTCGACCTGCATGGCAGTGACGATGCTGCGGCTGATGCTGTCCTGGAGTTCGAAGATGCCCTCCAATTGGCGGTCGTATTTCTCAGCCCAAATATGATTCCCCGAAACCGCATCTATGAGCTGCGCCGAAATTCGAACTGTTTGGCCGTCGCGCTGGAAGCTGCCTTCAAGCACGTACCGGACCCCCAGACTTTCCGCTACTTCTTGCACATTCACGGGCTTGCCCTTGTAAACGAAGGTCGAGTTGCGGGCGATGACGAACATGCCCGACACCTGCGCAAGCGTCGTGATGATGTTTTCCGTGATTCCATCGGCCAGGTAATCCTGCTGCACGTCTCCGCTCATATTGGCGAATGGCAATACGGCGATTGAAGGTTTGTCCGGCAGCGAAAGCCCGGCGTTCGTGTTCACTGCGGCTTGATCGCCAGGCGTTGCGCCTCGTTGCATCAGCGCCCAGATAATGCTGGCAACGATGACTGCCACAAAGCCCACGACGGCCGCGGCTTGAACTCCAGAAAGGGGAAACCGGAAACGGGTTGGTTGAGGTGATGCATGTGATTCTCGCGTCGCGACGCTTGTCTCAACCGCAAGCATGCTCAGATGCTGTCCTTGCTCCGGGTCGCCATTTGGGGGGACAAAGTTAACCTCAGCGATCAGGCGATAGCCAACCTTGGGGATTGTCTCGACGATCTCCGGGTTTGCGGAATTGTCATCGAGGGCCTTTCTGAGTTTGCCGACGGCGACGGTCAGCGATTCGTAACCGACCGTGACGCCGCCCCACACCTGCTCGTCCAACTCTTCGCGAGAAATAACCTCTCCTGGTTTGCCGGCGAGATGGACCAGAAGTTCCATCACTTTTGGTTCCAGCTTGTGGGACGTCTGACCGTTCGTGATGCGGTGCCCACGGATATCAACCGTCCAATAGCCCACCGTCAGCTGCCCGTCGGGCGCGGAGCATAAGGGAGGTTCAATCGATGTGTCGGGCATCAGAGCGCGCCGGTAAACTAGGTGCATCCCAAAAGCCACTGAGTTGTCAGAATGTTACGCCAATAATGTTTCGTTCGCAAAACAATTGGCTTTTCTTCAGCTCTCGCTCCTGCCGCTGAACGCTAGAATGAACCGCAATCACCAAACGGTGGATTCAGAAAACGGAAAGGTACGATCATGCGAGCAATTCTTCCAGTTATGGTCGCAACACTTGTGGGAGTTGCCGTTGTCGGCGGAGCCCGTGCTGATGATCGCAGAGCCATGTCACGGTCCATCCAAACAGCTCTTTCGAATGTTGGGTGCAACCCAGGTGCTGTCGACGGCAACTGGGGCCGAAAAAGCCAAAATGCTCTCCAACAATTTGCAAAGCACGCCAAGGTGGCTCTACCAGATAATCCGGTGAGCCCTGAAACACTGAAGCTGTTCGAGCGACGCCAGGGTCGGGTCTGTCCCCAGACACGACGCGCTACTGTTTCAAAGACACAGCAGCAACCTGCACAAAAGAAGAAGCGAGTCAGAAGGTCGACGTGCTCAAAGGGCCAGATAATGAACGCCGCTGGAAATTGCGTTGGGCGTGATTCTCGCTACTACTACGACTGCGAATTTAAGTCTGATGGGTGCTGACTGACTTTAGTCACAACCGGTACGGCAAAGTGATAGTTTTCGGTCGAATGGAACGATGCTATTGGATACCGACGAACGACAGCCCTGCAGGGTGGCTCACCAAGTGTGACCGGAATGCGCGCTAATGCAGACGCCCGTTGCGCTGAAGGCATGGGAGTTCCGCGCATTACAGTAGGCAATTCCACTGTCACCAAGCTTAGCCAGGTCACCTTTTCCTGATGCGTGTGCCGATGGGCATGCTCACCTTTTCCAGGCGGGCGCCACCAGCCTTCGCTTGCCGTCGTCGGCCATGGTGACGCCCGGTTCATCAAGCTCGACCCGGTCCCATAACTTGCAAGTCACCTGTTTGTGCTTTTGGTCGAGGCCCTCGCAATAGTTGGTGAACTCGCAGGAGCGCACCTGGCTGCCGCAGCCGGTTCTGGCTTTCTCGAACCAGTCCGGATCAGCGAGCGACTGGCGGGCAGCCCCCACCAGATCCGCCTTACCCTCAGCGAGGATTGCTTCGGCCTGTTCGAAACCGTGAATGCCGCCGGTGACGATCACCGGGGTGGCAAGTCCGGCTGCGCGCAGTGCCGACCTGATTGCAGCGGTCGGCTGGATATTGCGGCCAAAGGGACCTTGCGCATCGGAGAAATGGCTCGGCATGCATTCATAGCCGCTCGGGCCGGTATAGGGATAGGCCGCCTGCCCGATGCCCGGCTGTTTGGCGTCTTCGAACTTGCCACCGCGCGACAGCGACAGGAAGTCCATGCCGGCGCAGGCAAATTCAGTGCCGATCAAGGCGGCATCGCCGACCTCATTGCCGCCATCGACACAGTCTTCCGCAAGATAGCGGCAGCCGACGGCAAATTCCTCCCCAACCGCTTCACGCACGGCGGCAAACACCTCCAGAGGCAGCCGCATACGGTTTTCAACCGGACCGCCATAGCCGTCGTCCCTGGTGTTCAGGGCGGACAGGAAGGAGGCCATGGTATAGGCGTGGGCATAGTGCAGTTCGACGCCGTCGAAGCCTGCTTCCCTGGCGCGCACCGCCGCATCGGCAAACAGGCCGGGCAAGACTTTCGGCAAGTCGCGCACATGGGGCAGATGCATATCGGTGACCCGTTCCCGATATCCCATGGTCAATGATTCCAGTTCGCGGACACTCAATATTTTGGCCAATGCCTCACTGGACAGGGCGGCAAGTTGCGCACGCACGTCCTCTTCCGCCAGGTCGCCGACGCCAAGCGCCTCGCGGTGGCGATTGGTGATCTCGAGAAACCGGGCAAAGAACCTGGCCGGGTCCGGGCGCCGTTTGATGGCAAGAAAATCGATCAGCTGGATGAAAAGCTTGGTCTCACCGCCGCTGGCCACCCGCACCGTGTCCACAAGCTGCTGTAACCCGGGCAGAAAACGGTCATGACCGATGCGCAGCAGCGGCCCGCTTGGCACATCCCTAATACCGGTCGCCTCGACCACCAGCCCGCCTGGCCGGCCCTGCGCGAAGCGGCCATACCATTCAACCACATTATCGGTGACGAACCCCTCGCCTGTCGCCCGCCACGGCACCATGGCCGGCACCCAGGTGCGGCGCTTGAGCGACAAAGGCCCAATATCGACCGGGCTGAACCAGAGTGCTCCCGCTGCCTCGCTGGCACTGGGCCACCTGCCCGGCTGGGGTAAGTATTTGATCCGCTCTTTCGGCCGCCACATTGCAGGACTATCCGGTTGCTTGGGTAGGCGCAGGCTACTTCACAGGGCAATGCTTTACAACTAAACTAAATGGCACCGGCACTATCATCCACAAAACGAGTTTGCGGTTGACGGCGGCGGCGAACTTGTGTCGAACAGACGCCTCTAGAACAAAAACCAGACCCAACGCGCACCAAGACCTACAAGCATATGGCGAACATGTTCCCGCATCTGTTTTCAAAGATCAAAGTCGGCCACCTAACGCTGCCGAACCGGCTGATGATGGGATCGATGCACACCAACATGGAAGGCGATGACGCCGCGGTGCCGCGTCTTGCAGCTTTCTATGCAGCGCGTGCGCGTGGTGGGGCGAGCCTTCTGGTGACCGGTGGCTATGGCCCCAACCAGGCTGCGCGGGTCGGGCTTCATGACACCTCGTTTGAAACCCAGGCGCGCGCCGATGCGCACCGCGAAATCACCGATGCGGTGCATGCAGAAGATGGGCGCATCCTGCTGCAGGTGCTCCACACCGGACGTTACGGTTATCACGGCGACATCGTCGCCCCCTCGCCGCTCCGCTCGCCGATCAACCGGGACACGCCGCGCGAGCTTACCGGCACGGATATCCGCGATACTATCGCCGACTTCGTGCGCTGCGCGAGCCTTGCCCGGTCCGCAGGCTATGATGGCGTCGAAATAATGGGTTCCGAGGGCTATCTGATCAGCCAGTTTCTCGCGCCGCGCACCAATCACCGCGAGGACGAATGGGGCGGCAGCCTGGAAAACCGGGCGCGGTTTGCCCTCGAGGTGGTGCGCGCCGTCCGCGCCGAACTTGGCGAGGATTTCGTCATCATGTTCCGGCTGTCGGTGCTCGACCTTGTCGATGACGCGCTGTCTCTGGATGATACCATTTGGCTTGCACAGGCACTCGAGGCGGCAGGTACGGACATTTTCGATACCGGGGTTGGCTGGCACGAAGCACGCATCCCGACGATTTCCAACGCGGTGCCCAGAGGCGCTTTCGTCTGGGCGGTCGAGCGTATCAAACACCACATCGGCATACCGATCCTTGCCACCAACCGGATCAATGTCCCGGAACTGGCAGAAACGATCATTGCCGAGGGCCGCGCGGACATGGTGTCCCTGGCGCGGCCGCTTCTGGCGGATGCCGCATTCGGCGCCAAGGCGCGTGCCGGCACGCCTGAACTGATCAACAGTTGCATTGCCTGCAATCAGGCCTGCCTGGATCATTATTTCGTCGATAAATCCATCAGCTGTATTGTCAATCCGGTTGCCGGCCGCGAAACCGAATTCGATCTGCGCCCGGCACTTCAGCCCAAGCGTGTTGCCGTGGTCGGCGCCGGCCCTGCGGGCCTGGCCTGCGCGACGACCGCGGCGGAGCGCGGCCACACGGTAACACTGTTTGAACGCGCGGCCGAAATCGGCGGCCAGCTCACCCTTGCGCGGCAGGTGCCGGGAAAGGAAGAATTTGGCGAAACGATCCGGTATTTTGGCGCGCGCATTAAACAGCTGGGCATCAATCTTGAGCTCGATGCCGATGTTTCGGCAGATGTGCTTGAAACCAAATTCGACGCGATCGTGATCGCCACCGGTGTTTCGCCGCGATCCGGTGTGATAGATGGTGAAGACCACCCAAGCATTGCCTCGTATGTGGATATCCTGTCAGGCCGCATTAAGCCTGGAAAACGGGTGGCGGTGATCGGTGCCGGCGGCATCGGCTTCGACGTGGCGCTTTATCTGGCCGAGACATCAGACCATTCGCATCTGGAAACCGATGCATTCCTCACGAAATGGGGTATCGAGCGCGACGCCGCCCTGGATGCTCCTGCCCATGAGATCACCATGCTCCAGCGCAGTGAGGGCGCCATGGGCCGCCACCTTGGACGGTCCACGGGCTGGGTCCACAAACTGGCGCTCCGGCGCGCCGGTGTGCGCCAGTTGACCGGTGTCACCTATCAGCGGATTGATGATCAGGGATTGCATATTACCGTGGCGGGAGAACCGATGTGCATTGAAGCCGACACCATTGTGATCTGTGCAGGCCAGGTCGAAAACCGGGAATTGTCCGATGGCCTTGCCGAACCGGACCAGGTCCATCACATGATCGGAGGTGCCGCCCGGGCGCTTGAACTCGACGCCATGCGCGCCATTGAAGATGGGCTGCGGCTCGCAGCAGAGCTATAACGACCGCATATGAAGAACGTAATCATCCTCACGGGTTCAGAGCCCCGCCACAGCTTCTTCAGGAAGGCCATCGCCCTGTCCGGCGCATGCACTGTGGTGCGCAGTTACTGTGAGGGGCTGGAGCAGAGCCTGGAGGCAAGGCTCGACCGGCAGGATGCCACGGCTGACGGATTACAAAGGCATCACGTGGCAGCGCGGGCGCAGTCCGAAGCCGACTTTTTTGCACTGTTCAATCACTTTGCCGAAGACCGGTCTCATCCACAGTTCCTTCCCAAAGGCGCGGTCAATGATGAAGCCCATGTCGGGGAAATTGTGTCCAAGGCACCGGACCTCATTGCTGCCTTTGGCTGCTCGCTGATCAAGCAGCCTTTGATTGGGGCATTCGAGGGCCGCTTTCTCAATGCCCATCTGGGACTATCACCCTATTATCGCGGGTCTGGCACCAACTTCTTTGCCATGGTCGACGGCGCCCTTGAATATGTCGGAGCGACATTCATGTTTCTGGACGCCGGTATCGATACCGGCGACATTATTCATCAGATCAGGGCGCGGGTTTATCCCGGAGACACACCGCACCAGATCGGCAACCGGCTGATCGGCGACGTTGCGATGGTCTATGGGGAACTGATTGCCCGGTTCGACGAGCTTGCGCCCATGGCCCAGCCCGCAGAGACCGAAATGGTACGATTGTGCAAACGCGACGACTTCACGGAAGCGGCGACCAGGCACCTGTACCGGCAATTTGCCGATGGCGCGGTGGCACGCTATCTGAACGAAAGCGAGGCGCGTGAAGCCGCGGTGCCGATTATCCGAAATCCCAATCTTGCGGATATCGGCCTGTGAAGGCTCTCATGTATCACTATGTTCGGCCGGAGCAGACCGACCTGCCCTATTTCCGCTATCTGCACCTGGAGGATTTTTCACTTCAGCTCGACTGGCTGGAAGAGAATTTCGGCTTTATCTCGCGTGACGACTTTGAGCATTCCCTGGTCGATCATCAACCGGTCGAGGGCGCCATCCTCACCTTCGACGATGGGTTCAGCGATCACTATCATCATGTGTTCCCGGAACTGGTGCGCCGCGGCTTGTGGGGTATGTTCTATGTGTCCACGGGCGTCTATGCGAACAGGACACTGCTTGATGTGCACCGCATTCACGTCATGATCGGTTGCCACGGCGGCGCAAAGGTTCTCGAAACGCTGACCGGACTGGTTGAGGACCACATGCTGGTGGATAAGGACAATGTGGCCTTCCGCACCAACACATACCGCTTTCAGAACAATGATGACGCGACCAACGAAGCCAAGCGGATCCTGAACTATTACATCTCCTACGAGTACCGCCACGGCATCATGACCAGCCTGTTCAGGCGGCTCATGGGTGGAGAAGAAGACACCTTTGGCGACTTTTACCTGAGCCTCGACCAGATGCGCGAAATGTCGGCTGCGGGCATGGTCATCGGCAGCCACAGTGTGAGCCATCCGGTTTTCTCCAAACTGGATGTGAACGCCCAGTGGGCCGAAATAGACGGTTCGTTCACGTTCCTGGAGCGCACGCTCTCCACACCGGTGGAGACCTTCTGCTATCCTTATGGCGGGTTTCACAACTTTACCGTCGAGACCGAGCACCTGCTCGAACGTCGCGGATGCCGCTTTGCGTTCAATGTCGAGCCGAGAGACATAGACGCCCGCGACCTCAACGAACACCCCATGGCGCTGCCACGATACGACTGCAACATGTTCGCGTACGGCTTGGCAAGCCAAGGCGCAAATCGTCCGGCATAGCTGGAAAGTTCTTTAGGCATTGAGCCCTTTGCCGAATTTGTGTACTACAGCAACCCGCGTTCTAGAGCGCTTCATGTTCATACGGAATCAGTTTGACCGGGTTTTCACGTTTGCTGGCAAGGCACGGGTCCCGCCGTGGACTATCTGTCCACAAGGGGGCCGTAACGCCGACAGCGGGCGTGAAAACCCGGCCTTCGGTGGGCCAAACCGGCTCGCCGGCGGTGTTGCGATGCTTGCCCGATGCACCGCATCGCGCTTCTCATCGCGCCTTGCCGGACAAACCGGTTTGGCGCCATCAAACGGTTCCGTATGAACATGAAACGCTCTAGGGGATGCGGACAAGTTGCTGCAACACTATGAATTCGATCAGTTTTTCCGTCAAAAAATCGCTTCTGTTTTTGGGCGGGTTGATCTGAGCCCGCGGGCAGTCAGATTTCTAGTGACGGTTCAACCAGAATGGTCCACATGTTCCAGTCCATGCACTTTGACATGGACCTTCGCCAAATCGATGATTAGATGACCGCTGCGCCATATATTTTGCCTGTTGAGAACCAGGTGCGCGAATTCGATGCCAAGCTGCTGCTTGCGTGTCATGCAGCGAACTGCGGCCATACGGCCTATGTGGGATACAAGGATGCCATAAATGCGCACCTGTCCGCCATTGACAGCGGCATCTATTTCTCAAAATCGCTAACATCCCGCGCGATTGGCACGCTCAGGGTCTCACATCGTCTTGGCCATTCAATCGTTGCGTGGGACGAAGAGGCAGTCGTCCACTACCCGCCGGAAGTGTACTACTCTCGGCGCATGAACGCTGAGGCGATATCGTTCATCGACTTGCTTTTGACCTGGGGCGAAGACAACAAACTGTTGTTCGAAGGCTTTCCCGGCCTGCCTGACCGGCCAATTCACATTGTCGGAAATCCACGCGCCGATCTCCTGCGCCCGGAGTTCGAGGGCTTTTTTGAGGATCATGTGCGCGAAATCAAGAACCGCTTTGGCGACTTCATTCTGATCAATACAAACTTCGGCACTATCAATGGTTTCTATCCGGGCATGAACGTCTGTTATCCCGATGCAAATGCGGCGGACGGATTGGCGCTCGGCCGCGGTGCGATTGGTTTCGAGCGTGATTTCGCTGTGCGGCTGTACTCCTACCGCATGCAGGTACTGGACAAGATGACGGCCATGGTACCGGCAATCGCCAAAGCCTTCCCCGATGTGAACATAATTTTGCGGCCCCACCCTGCCGAAAACCGCGCCTATTGGCGCGAGCACCTTGCGGGCCTAACGAACGTCCATGTGGAAGCAAACGGAAATGTCGTTCCCTGGCTCCAAGCCTGTTCGGTTCTCATTCACAATGGCTGCACGACGGCGATAGAAGGCTATATTCTAAAACGCCCAGTGATCGCCTATGTCCCGGTGCCCTCAGGCGAAGAGTTCGCCACAAATCCTCCCAACTCGGTGAGCGACGCGGTCAGCACGGTCGATGGCGTCATAGAAAAGGTGTCAGCCGTCTTGGCTGGAAACGGTCCAGCGGTGAACGACGAACAACGCAGTACGCTCCTTTCGCGATTCATTGCATCGCTTGATGGCGAACTCGCGGCACAGCGCATCGTCAATCAGGTGCGAGATCAAATCCAGGTGAAGCGGCTCTCCCCACACCAGCGGCTTGCAGGCTCGGTGGCGGCTCGCGCCAAGCAGCTTTCTACCGTCGTTAAGTCGATCCGCGGCAAGGACCGGTATGGGACCGATTTTAAACGCCAACGTTTTCCCGAGATCACAGTTGAGAAAGTAGGGGCGGATGTCGCGAAGCTGTCCGCCATTAGTGGACTGGAAGCCACGCCAAATGCAGAACTGGTCGCACCAGACCTGTTTCGCATTTCACTTTAGCGACTGCGGCATCGAACTTGAAAATCGAGGAAATCATTCGTTCATCAAACCGGTGAAAACGGATTGGGAATTCGCGGGTCGGATTCACAGCGAGTTTCGCGGGAAACCTGAGTCTTTGCATATCGCGTTGGAACACGCGCTGGCGGCGGCCAAAGCTCAAGCGCCGCAAGAGCTGTTGGATCGGTCCAGTCGTTCGGTTCAACGGATGAACGACACTGGGCTGCACGCGGTACAGGTCGAGCACTGACCCGTTCCCGCAGGTCAGACCGAACGTTTTCCGCGTTATCCCGTGCTGAACGCTGCCAACCGGCTTGTCTTGAGCCGGCATAGGGGGTAACTAGCCACCAGAGCGGTTCCCGCGCGGGTCGTTATCGTTACCTATTATCGAGTGCAACCAGATGGCACATAACGTGTCGAAGCTCCCGCTTTTGATACCAATTGAAAATCAAGTGCGTGAACTTGATGCCAAACTGTTGCTCGCGGCCCATGCAGTGTCGCGCGGGCATGCCTGCTATATCGGCTGGAAGGGGGCGATCGACGGCCATCTCAATGAGTTTCCCAAAGGAATTTATTTCGCCAAATCCCTGACCTCGAGAAACGTCAAGGTACTGCGCATCTCGCAGTTGCTGGGTCATGCGGTCGTGGCCTGGGACGAAGAAGCGCTGGTGCACTATCCACCCGAAATCTACTACGCGCGGCGGCTCGACAGAACCGCACTTGAGCTGACCGATCAGGTGTTCGCCTGGGGGGACGACAACAAGACCCTGCTTGAAGGCTATCCCAACTATCCCGACACCCCGCTGAAGGTCGCCGGGAATCCGCGTGCCGACCTTTTGCGGCCGGAGCTCAGACCGTTCTTCGATGACCAGGTCAAAGACATCAAGAACCAGTTCGGCGATTTCATTCTGATCAACACGAATTTCGGAACCATCAACGGCTACTATCCGGAAATGAACCTGTGCTATCCGAAAGACGATGCGCCGGACGGCCTGGAGATGGGCCGGGGCGCTGTCGGATTTCCGCGGGAATTTGCGGTTCAGATGTTCAAGTTTCGGGTCACGGTGCTGGATGCGTTCAAGGCGCTGGTGCCGCTGATCGCCGAAAAATTCCCGGACCACACCATCGTGCTGCGCCCACATCCTGCAGAAAACCGGGACATGTGGCGCGAACATCTCGGCAGATATGACAATGTGCATGTGATCGCAGAGGGCAATGTGGTGCCATGGCTCATGGCGTGCGACGTGCTGCTCCACAATGGCTGCACCACGGCACTGGAGGCCTATATCCTTGGACGCCCGGTGGTCGCCTATGTGCCTTCTTCGGGCGGCGAAAACTTCGCGACCGAGCCACCCAACAAGATGAGCACGGTGAGCACGACGGCAGAGGGTGTGATCGAAAACATCGATGCTGTCTTGAGTGGCCGGCCGAATACTGCCCGCGATGCCCGGCGGGACGAAATCCTTGAACGGTTCATATCGTCGATGAGCGGCGATTTCGCCACGACACGAATACTCGATGCCGTGGAACAGGATATATCGCCGCGATTGGTACCGATGCATAAATGGTTGTGGGGATACTTGTTCGCGCTCGGGCGACGCCTGGTGCGCCAGGTGAAGATGTCAGATCGGGTTGGCCGCTTTAGTGTCGGTTTCAAACAGCAACGGTTCCCGGATGTGACTGAAGAAAGCCTGAAGCTGAAACTCGACAATCTGTCGGCGCTGGGCGGTTTGTCCTCGGTCGCACAGGTCGATCAACTGCGCCCGGATCTGTTCCGGCTGACACCGCAGTAAAGACCACGCCGTGCCCATTGTTCAAATGGCAAACCTGCGGCTCATCACCGCTTTGATTGCACCAGCGCGATAGGGCTAAAGTATTGTCCGATCAGCATGGAGCGATCCGTTAAATGAGCGGCGAAACCGAAGTTCCAGACAGCGTGGCACGGCGCAGGACGTCAGCCGTTGCAAGTTGCGACCTGTGCGGCCATGACCGACAGCACGCGCTTGCCGACGCAGACACCTCGCGCTGCCGTATTGTCATGTGCAAACATTGCGGGTTGTTTTTTGCCTCACCGTCGCTTTCAACCGATCTTCTGGGAGAGTTCTATGACGAGGAGTTCGAAGGCGATGCCGGCACCAACAAGCGGGTCAACGGCGGTGACATAGAGCCTCGAAAGATCACCGTTGAAGACCGTATCGCGCGCACCTGGGCGATGCCGCTGATCGAACGCTGGATCGAGGTCTCCGGCAAGCGCGTGCTCGATATCAGGTGCCGTTCAGGCGCCCTCGCCGAGGCGCTTTCAGAGGCCGGTGCGACGGTCACCGCAATCGATCCCTTGATGCCGAATGTCAGCTATGCGCAACGCAGAAGCGCCATCCATGATGTGCGGTTTGTGTCGATCGATGAATTTGAACGACTGAGCGGTTTCGACGATGAGCAGTTCGATATCATTACGGTGCTGTCGATCCACCTGCTGTCGCATTCACCATCTCCACGCAAGCTGATGGAGCGGCTCTATGCGCTCCTGAAACCGGGCGGTTATCTGTTTCTGGATGAAAAGGATGTGTTCTACCCGGTACGCGCCATCGGCGAGACGGTGTTCGATTCGGGCCCGGCGCATTTTTTCCATTTCACAACAGAGACACTGCGCAAATATTACCAGCGTGTGGGTTTTGAAATTCTGCAATGCGACATAGATCCTGTTCGCAAGAAATCGAGCCGCCATATCAGATCCGTGGTCCGCAAACCGGAGACCGTTCTGCGGGATGGTGCGGAAAACAGCGTTGTGGCGTGTGACGCGGATCAGGTCGTGGCCGCACTGGCACGCGCGGACCGCAAACTCAGACGCAATAACGGGTTCAACAAATTCATGCGCAAAGCGCGGCGCGCGGCCAGAAGGCTGTGGAAGTGATTGAGGATTTTTGACATGATGGCAGACGGGTTGCGCGTGCACCAAGCCGTGCCCGATCCAGCGATCAAGGGGTAATGCGATGACCGATGTTTTCAAAGCCGCCTGCATCCAGAACTGTGCAGTTCCCGACGTTCAAAAAAACCTGGCTGTCACACGGGATTTGACCCGTGCAGCTGCCGGTGATGGAGCGTCGCTCATTTGTCTACCGGAATATTTTTCCGGCCTCGACACGGATGGCAGCAAGATCTATCCCGCAGCCTTTCTGGAAGCCGAGCACCCGGTCATTCCAGCATTTGCCGAAGAAGCCAGAACGCTCGGGGTTTGGATCGTACTTGGTTCGCTCGGTGTTACCGCATCCGATGGGCGGATCAATAACAGGGGCTATGTAATCGATCCTGCCGGCCAGGTCCGGGCACGCTACAATAAAATACATATGTTCGACGTGAACCTGGGCGAAGGCAAGGTCTACCAGGAATCGGCCACGATTGCGCCTGGAGACGAGGCGGTGGTGGCGCAGACCCCCTGGGGTGGTCTGGGCCTGTCGATTTGCTACGACCTGCGATTTGCCGCGCTCTATCGTGCGCTGGCGCAGGCCGGTGCGACCATGCTCACCGTGCCTGCGGCCTTCACCAAAATGACCGGCGAAGCCCATTGGCACGTGCTCAACCGGGCACGCGCCATTGAAAATGGCTGTTTTGTCATCTCGCCCTGTCAATATGGCACGCTCAGCGGCGGCTCGCAGTGCTTCGGCCATTCGCTGATCGTTGATCCATGGGGCCAGGTGCTGGCGGATGGCGGCGATGATGAAGGTTATATTGTCGCCGATATCGACATTGCCGAGGTTGACAAAGCGCGCGGCCGGATTCCCGCACTGACCCACGACCGGCCGTTTTCCCTGCTGCAACCGGCGCAAGCAGCGGAATGAAAGACACCCGGCCGCTGGAGGTTCGCGGCTATCACGCACATGTCTATTTCGATCAGGCGAGCACGGATCAGGCGCGGGTATTGTGCGAACAGGCGCGCGACCGGTTCGGTGCGACGATGGGCCGGATGCATCTCAAACCGGTAGGACCGCATCCCTGCTGGAGTTGTCAGTTGGCATTCGACCCGGACGTGTTCGGTCAGATCATGCCGTGGCTTTCGTTCAACCGGAACGGCCTCGTGGTGTTCACCCATGCAGAGACCGGTGATGTTCTCAAGGATCACACGGAGCATGCAATCTGGATGGGCGATATCATGACGCTCGACCTGTCAGCACTTTCATAGCTGCCCGGCTCAGGCCGGCCTGTGATCCTTGGTGGCATATTTGTCGACCACATTCTGCATCGGGTAAAGTTCGTCGAGTGGTACCGATCTGCCGTTCGACTGGACGATGCGCACATGATAGCGCTTGAGTTCGCGCGGATGCCTGACGCCGCAGGAGTGGGCGATGAGGCCGACACCGTAGCGCATTTTTTTGACAAATTTCTGCACACGCACTGCCTTGTCGGCTGGATCGAGTCCGCGCTGCAAATGCGGATCATGGGTGGTTATGCCGGTCGGACAGGTGTTCTTGTTGCATTTCATCGCCTGGATACACCCCAGTGCGAACATAAACCCACGCGCCGAATTGACGAAGTCAGCACCGGCGCAATAGGCCCACGCCACCTCCGCGGGAGTGATCAGCTTGCCCGAGGCAATAATCCGTATCCGGTCGCGCAAACCGTATTTGGTGACGATGTCGACCACCATCGGTAGAGATTCCTTGATCGGAAGCCCGACATTGTCCATCAGCGGCATGGGTGCTGCTCCAGTGCCACCGTCGCCTGAATCGACGGTGATAAAATCCGGCGCATGTTCAGCACCACGGGCCAGAATCTGTTCGCACATGGTCTCAAGCCAGCCGTAGGCGCCGATAACCAGTTTGAACCCGGTCGGCTTGCCACTGACATCACGGATATGGGCAATGAGATCGAGCAGATCGGCGATGTTCTCGATTTCGGGATGGCCGTTGGGCGATATGGAATCCCTGCCCGCCGGGATATTTCGGATCTGCGCAATCTCTTGGGTCACTTTCGCACCAGGCAGTATTCCACCCTTGCCGGGTTTGGCACCCTGCGACAGTTTCAACTCGATCATCCTAACCTGATCGATTGCACCCGCTTCACGCAGTTTATTGTCGTCAATGCCACCGGTTTCGTCGCGCACACCATATTTGGCGGTACCGATCTGGAACACCACATCGCACCCGCCTTCCAGATGGTGGTCCGATATTCCACCCTCACCGGTGTTGAGCCAGCAGTGTGCCAATGCCGCCCCCCTGGACAAGGCGCGAACCGCGGGTTTCGACAGGGATCCGTAACTCATGGCGGAAATATTGATGATCGACTGAGCCTGGTAGGGATTTCGGGCATGGGGTCCGATGATCAGCGGCGGCGCATCCACGGCGTCTTCATCGAGAGTGGGAAACGGACAGTTGACGAAGATCGACGTACCAACCGGGGTCAGGGTTCTGGTCGAACCGAACGCGACTGTATTGTCACCCCCTTCGGATGACCGATACACCCACTCCCGTTCGGCCCGGTTAAACGGCATTTCCTCGCGGTCCATGGCAAAGAAATATTGACGGAAGAACTCACCGAGGCTGGAGAACAGGTATCGGAAGCGTCCAATCACCGGATAGTTCTTGCGGATCGTGTCCCGGGTCTGGGTCGAATCCAATATGAACATGACCACCACAACCAATGCTGCAGCGCCGATTGCACATATGAACAAAACCGAGAGCACGCCCAGGCTCTGCATGGTAAAGGTTGCAAACCAGTCGATCATCGCGTGGCTTCCTTTATGTAAACCGTGGCGCCGAGCACAATAACGATGGAAGTGAGTCACAGAAAGAGCGGAGATGAGCGATCACATCAGGTTCTTTTGCTGGCCAGATTTGTGACGCCCGGCGATAAATTCTTGCCAATTTCCCCGGCAAACAAGTTGCCACAATACGTCCTCATTTTTTCCATGATGATGCCTCGAGAAAATCTCAATAGCTGCACAATGGTGACGCAAAAATCACTAAATTTCGCCTGAGACTGCTGGTGCCAGTTATCGGCTTTACGCAAATCAAAAGAGCAGGCGCGCGGTGGCGAATCTCAAGTGGCACGCAGACGAACTGAACAAAATTCGTAGCGACATGAAACGGCCGGAAAATCCGTCCGGTCCGGCCGATGCCGGGTCGGGTGACGGTAAGCCCCAGTCAGATATGGCGAAGCGCTCTCGCCCGAATCCTCTGCTCAGAAAACTCCGCAACGCCCATCGGCATCGAGAGGCCCAGATCGCCCACCCACAGGACAATTCCGACAATGTCATTCCCGGCGCCTGGGCACCGATTGACACCCAACCCGACGTGACGCCAGCAACACCACCGCGCGGGATTATGTTCGCTCTCGTGCCATTGTCCATTGTCGGCATGGCGTCGCTGTTTGTGCTCGGTTTCGTTGGCAGCAGGGAAATCGTGACCTTTCTTGTGGGCCGCGATTATGTTCCAACAGTGTTCACCTCTCCGGCACCGGACACAGCAACGCTTCCGCAATCAGCCAGTGGCGACCTCGCGTCATTGGATCTGCGCCAGCCGGGCAACGTAACAGCTCCGCCCGCGCCCACATCGGAGCCTGCCCCGGACAAGACGGTTACCGCCATCCAGGCAACCGTTCCCGAAGCAACAACCGTTCCAGAAGTTGCAGCCATTCCCGAAGCGACAATCGTTCCCGAGACGTCGCCCGCTCCCGAAGCGACAGCCGTTCCCGAAGCGACAATCGTTCCCGAGGTGGCAGCCGTTCCCGAAGCGACAATCGTTCCCGAAGCGACAATCGTTCCCCAGGCGGCAACCGTTCCAGAAGCGACAACTCCACCGGAAGTGGCTGCCGATCCGGAAGCACTGATTTATAAGCCCAGGGCGGCTTTCGCTGATCTGGAGACCACAGTGTCCGATCCAGAACTCAAGACTTCCGAAACAGATGCGAGTGCGACCCCAACACAACCCGCACCGGTAAAATCCGAATCCATTGTTGCGACAGCACAATCCGGCACTGTCGAAACAGAGATTACATCGGCCTCAACGGAAACCGACGCAGCACCCGTTCATACGCCAATCCAACAACTGGTGCCTGCTCCCGCACCTCCAGCCAAGGCGGTACGCATCACCAGACCCGATGATCTGGCAGTTTCCGATGGAAGGCTGATCATGCGCGCGGTCGTTGAGACGGTTTTCGCAGAGCGCGCGGCGGCGATACAGTCTGAGACCGAATCGCCTCCAAGCCTTGTCATCCCTGCTCCGCTACCAGGCCAGGCATTACCTGAACTGCAATCTGCGCAAAAAGCTGTAGAACTCGAGGCTGCCCAGGAAAAAGCAGCCGAAGAAAGGGCCGCCGAGATCAAGGCCGCGGAAGCACGGGCCGCTGCGGAACGGGCTGCCGAGATCAAGGCTGCAGAAGCACGAGCCGCTGAAAAACGGGCCGCTGAAATCAAGGCCGCGGAAGCGCGGGCGGCTGAAGAAAAAGCCGCCAAGATAAGGGCCGCAGAAATAAAGGCGGCGGAAGCACGGGCAGCTGAAGAAAAAGCCGCCAAGATAAGGGCCGCAGAGATAAAGGCCGCAGAAGCACGGGCGGCTGAAGAAAAAGCCGCCAAGATAAGGGCTGCAGAAATAAAGGCGGCGGAAGCACGGGCAGCTGAAGAAAAAGCCGCCAAGATAAGGGCCGCAGAAATAAAGGCGGCGGAAGCACGGGCAGCTGAAGAAAAAGCCGCCAAGATAAGGGCCGCAGAAATAAAGGCCGCGGAAGCACGGGCCGCTGAAGAAAAAGCCGCCAAAATCAAAGCCGCTGAGATCAAGGCTGCAGAGGAAAAGGCCGCCAAGATCAAGGCTGCGGAAGCACGGGCCGCTGAACAAAGGGCTACGGAAATCAAAGTGGCTGAAGCAAGAGCTGCGGAAGCAAAACGCGAACAAGCGCGCATCAAAGCCGAAAATGCCGCCAGAGTTTCGGTTGCAACGCGCACCGTGAATGCATCTGACGTGAGCCGCTTCATCGAACGCGGCCAGTCTCTCATGGCGTCCGGCGATGTTATCCAGGCGCGTGAAATGTTTGCACGCGTTCTTGAAAGCGGGTCGCCGGAAGCCGCACTCGCACTTGGCCGCTCTTTCGATCCAAAATATCTCAACCGCATGCCGGCCTCCAACGCCAAGCCGGATCCGGCCGCTGCCCGCAAGTGGTACGAAGAATGGTATCGCCGCTCGATCGAACAGGGCTCAATCTCGCCCAATGTCCGACTGGAACGGCTTTTGAACGCAATTAACGTGAACTGAAAGACCTAACACAGCGCCCATCAACCGCAGGGGACGATGGCACGCTGGATAGCAGAACTGACCGGGGCGCAAGGCGATGACCTTGCATTGGAGGGATGCAACTTATGCATACACGACGACTTGTGCATTGGCTTACGATTCTCACAGTAACGACTGCTGCCTGGCTGGTGTTCAGCCCGGGCGCGCATGCGGTCACATGTGGCGAGAAACATACAGTCCAGGAAGGTGACACACTGAACTCACTCTCCATGGAGGCCTATGGGCTGGCGAATAAATGGACGTTGATATTTTATGCCAACCAGAAACAGTTCGGGAACTCCCCGATCCTGGTGCCCGGCAAGCAACTCAACATACCCTGCATAAAGGCGCCTGAAGAGGTTTCCATCGACCCTGCGGGCACCCAAGCCGCAACCACCAACCGCGCCCCCGATGCGACAGCGATTGAGGTCTCAAGGCTCAAGGGTGACCTGCAGCTTTTGACTGCGGGAGACTATCAGCCGTTCACCGACCAGGCGCTGCCGGGCGGCGGGATGATTACGGAAATCGTCGATACGGCACTGGAGACCCTGCGCGCGGAAGCCAATGGTCCGGGCTTTCAGATATCCTGGGTCAACGATTGGTCATCGCATCTCAACCCGCTCCTGGTGCGCAAGACATTCGATATGGGTTTCCCCTGGTTTGAACCGAATTGCGCGGAATACGATCAGCTGGATGCGCCTGCCAAATTCAGATGCGACAAGTTCTTTTTCTCCAAGCCGGTGTTCGAGATCCTGGTTTTGTTCTTCACCATGAACGATTCCAAATTCCAGTTCGCCAGCGAAGCGGACGTGGTGGGCAGGCGGCTGTGCCGGCCAACCGGGTACTTCACCTTCGATCTCGACAAGAACGGCCGCAACTGGGTCAAGGAAGAAAAGGTCACCCTGATCCGGCCGCAATCGGTTGAAGAGTGTTTTCAGATGCTCGAACGCGGTGAACTCGACGCGGTGGCAATCAACGAATTCACCGGCCGGGCGGCGGTCAAGAAATTGAATCTGGGCAAGCGGATCACGGTTATCGAGCGGCCGGTTTCCCTGCTCAATCTGCATGTCATAATTGCCAAGACCCATCCCAGGGCGAGAACCTACCTGCACTACATAAACAGCTCCCTGACATATCTCAGGGACTCCGGCATGTATGACGCCATTGTCGACAAGCACCTTTCCCGGTTCTGGGGCCGGCAGGAAGCCAGCTGAAGACGACCGTCGCGGCAATCTCATGCCAGAAATTCTGCTAATCGGATGAGGACGAAATCCGAAATGCAGCTCGTTACACATCCAGTTCGTTCAGCAGCACAGAGGGGTTAAACATGATGCGGTTTTGTTTTGCACTTACCGGCGCAGCATTTTTGTTCGCATTCTCATTCACATCCGTTCACGCCCAGACCTGCGGGTCCAATTACACGGTCACAGCCGGGGACTCGCTGTCCAAGATCTCCCGCGACGCATACAGTAACCCCACCAGATGGTCGCTGATCTATTATGCAAACCAAAGCACCATCGGCGGTGATCCCTCGCTGATACACCCGGGTCAGCAACTGCGGATCCCGTGCACAAATAGTGCTGAAACCGCCACAGCGCCGGAGCCCGCGAAAAGCGATGCGATTACCACCGCTTCGACGTCGAGAACAACGGTTGCCAGCGCCAATTCAATCAGCCTTCTGACCGCTGACGACTACCGCCCGTTTACCGACCGGGCGCTGCCCAAGGGCGGCATGATCACCGATATCATCCGATCCGCATTGGAACTCCAGGCGCAGTCAGCTGATGCGCCGGCGTTCGACATCACCTGGGTCAATGACTGGTCCGCCCATCTCAATCCGCTTCTGGCCAAGCAGGCTTTCGATCTTGGGTTTCCGTGGTTCCAGCCCGATTGTGACCGCTATGACGACCTTGACGACCCGGCACGTTACCGCTGCGATACGTTCCATTTCTCCGAACCGGTGTTCGAGATCCTGGTGCTGTTTTTCACCCGCAAGGATTCCGGCTTTCAGTTCACCTCCGACGACCAGGTGGCCGGCAAGCGTCTGTGCCGTCCGTCAGGCTATTTCACCTTCGATCTGGACAAGGACGGGCGCAATTGGGTGAAGGAAGAAAAAGTCACGCTTCTGCGCCCGCAGAATGTCGACGAGTGCTTCCAGATGCTGGCACGCAATGAGGTCGACGCGGTCGCGATCAACGAGTTCACCGGGCGCGCGGCCGTCAGCAAGCTCAATATGGACAATGACGTGACGGTGATCGAGAAGCCGGTGTCAGTACTCAATCTGCATGTCATCGTGGCAAAGGCGCATCCGCGTGCTCCAGCCCTGCTCGGCCATGTGAACGAAGCGCTCAAACAGATCAAATCGAGCGGTAAATACGGTGAGATCATCGAACATCACCTGTCGGCGTTCTGGAGCGCACAAGACTCCAGCTGAGTTATTAGAGCGCTTCATGTTCATACGGAATCAGTTTGACCGGGTTTTCACGTTTGCTGGCAAGGCACGGGTCCCGCCGTGGACTGCCTGTCCACAAGGGGGACGTAACGCAGTCAGCGGGCGTGAAAACCCGGCCTTCGGTGGGCCAAACCGGCTCGCCGGCGGTGTTGCGATGCTTGCCCGATGCACCGCATCGCGCTTCTCATCGCGCCTTGCCGGACAAACCGGTTTGGCGCCATCAAACGGTTCCGTATGAACATGAAGCGCTCTAGATCAACCCAAAAGCACGAGCGTCCGGGACAGCAAACCCCGGACGCCCGTGTTTGACCGTCAAACCCCCAGATAACGTTCCTGCACGTCCTGGCTGGTTTTGAGTTCGCCTGAAGTCCCTGACCAGACCACCCTGCCCTTTTCGATGACATAATGGCGGTCGGCGAGCCTGGTAAGGTCGGCGATGTTCTTGTCGACCACAAGAATAGACTGGCCTTCCGCCTTCAGCCGGCTCAGGCAACTCCAGATTTCCTGGCGTATCAGTGGTGCCAGCCCTTCGGTCGCTTCGTCGAGAATCAGAAGCTTGGGGTTGGTCATCAGCGCCCGGCCGATGGCCAGCATCTGCTGCTCTCCGCCGGATAACAGGTTGGCCATGCCGGAGCGCCGGCCCGCGAGTTCGGGAAACATTTCAAACACCCGTTCAAGGGTCCAGGCATTTATCTGGCCGTGGCGGTTGGCGGCTGTTGCCACCAGATTTTCCCACACAGTCAGATTGGGAAACACCTGCCGCCCCTCGGGCACCAGGCCGACGCCCAGCTTGGCAATCCGGTATGAGGGGAGCGTTGTGATGTTCGTGCCATCGAAGGTGATCGCCCCGGTGCGCGCGCGAACAATGCCCATCAAGGTACTGATCGTCGTGGTTTTGCCCATGCCGTTGCGGCCGAGAAGCGTAACCACTTCACCATCGTCGACCGTCAGGTCCATGCCGAAAAGAACCTGGCTTGTGCCGTAGAATGCTTCGATGCCCTGAATGTTCAACATCGCGCCGCCCTATGCCTCGTCGCCAAGATAGGCGCGCCGCACCGCATCGTCGTTACGGATATCCTGTGGCAGACCGCTGGCGATGACCCGGCCATAGACCAGCACCGTGATCCGGTCGGCCAGGGCAAATACAGCGTCCATATCATGCTCCACCAGGAGCATGGTCTTTCCCCCTTTGAGCGCCTTCAGGGTCTCCACCATGCGGCCGGATTCCTCCTGCCCCATCCCCGCCATCGGTTCGTCGAGCAGCAGAAGTTCCGGTTCCGTGGCAAGCGCCATGGCTATTTCGAGCTGGCGCCGCTCACCATGAGACAAGGCACTTGCGGGATCGCCGGCTCGAGCTTCAAGGCCCACTTGCTCAAGTGTCCGACGGGCCGGCTCAACCAACTCGGCGTCGGCCGCGGCAGGCTTCCAGAATTTGAATGAGTGGCCGCGGTGGGCCTGGACTGCAAGAGCGACATTGTCGACCACCGTCATGTTGAGAAAAACACTGGTGATCTGGAACGACCGTGCAAGGCCAAGCATCGAGCGGCGATGGGACGGTAACCGCGTCACATCCCGGCCCTTGAAGGTTATGGTGCCGGCATCTGCCGCAAGTTCTCCCGACAACTGGGCTATCAGGGTGGTCTTGCCCGCACCGTTGGGACCAATAATCGCATGGGTTTCAAATGGTTCAACGGACAGTTCGACATTGTCGGAGGCCCGGACACCGCCGAAACTCTTCATGAGACCCCGGACATGGAGAACCGGTTCAGCCACGCCACCGCTCCTCAAGTTTTCGCAGAATGCCGTCGATGCCGCCACGCGCAAACAGCACGGTCACAATCAAAATAATACCGAATACAAGCTTCCAGTGGAGCCACAATTCGGCGAGTTGGTCTTCAAGCACGAGAAATCCAAGTGCCCCGAGCACCGGCCCGAACAAGGAGCCGGTGCCTCCGAGAATGACCATGAACATGAGCTCACCGGACCGGGTCCAGTCCATCATTTCAGGCGAGATGAAGCTTGTGAAATTGCCCAGCAGAGCACCCGCATAGCCACACATGGCGCCTGAAACAACATAACAGACAAGCCGATAGACGTAGGTGTTGTAGCCAATGGCCCGCATGCGTTGTTCATTGCTCCTGATGCCCTGGATGGCCATGCCGAAGCGGGAATTGACAATGCGGTGAACCAGGTAAATAGCTGCGAGTAGCGAGAAAAAGCAGACGTAATAAAGCGTTACGTTGCTTTCGAAGTCCAGCAATCCACCGAACTCGCTGCGGTAGTCGATGGTCAGGCCGTCATCAGCGCCATACTCCTCAAGGCTGACGAACAAAAAGAACGCCATCTGCGAGAACGCCATGGTGATCATGATGAAGTAGACGCCCTTGGTGCGCAGACAGAGCGCACCGGTGACAAGCGCAAACAGCGCACATACGCCAACCGCTAGGGGAAATTGCAGAAAGCCGCTGGTGTATTCGTAATAGGCTGGAATACCAACGCAGTAAGCGCCGAGGCCGATATAGGCGGCGTGCCCGAAGCTGATCATGCCGCCATAGCCCAAAATCAAGTTCAGGCTGACTGCCGCGATCGCCAGGCACAGAAGCCGGGTTGCGAGATCAAGATAAAAGGCATGGCCCGCCAGATATGCCGCATAGGGTCCAACCGCCAGGAGGACAAGCATCGCAAGGATCGCCCAGCCGCGCAAACCCATGTCTGTGATCATACCTCCTCCACCTACCGCACCTTCGGGGGAAACAGCCCCTGGGGCCGGAATGTCAGGACAACCGCCATCAAAATATAAATAAGCATGGCCGATATGGCCGGAGCGGAGGTTTCCGCAGCAATGTCGCCGAGGAACAGTTTGAAGACATCGTCGAGGAAAGACCGTCCCAGCGTGTCAATCAGCCCGATGATGATGGCGGCAATGAAGGCGCCTTTCATCGAGCCGATACCACCGACGATGATCACCACGAACGCGGTGATGATAATGTCGTTGCCCATGCCGATGCTGGCTTCGGTTATCGGTGCGATAAGCATGCCGGCCAATCCGGCAAGCGCTGCGCCCAGAGCGAACACCAGAGTGAACAAGGTCTTGACGTCGACACCAAGGGCGCCAACCATGGTGCGATTGGAGGCGCCGGCGCGGATCAGCATGCCGAGCTTGGTGTGATTGACGATGTAGTACAGCCCGCCGGCGACCAGTATGCCGGCTCCTATGATGACCAGCCGGTAGGTCGGCAAAACGATTTCCGGCAGAACTTCCACCTGGCCCTGCAGCCAGGACGGCAACGGCACGGCAATCCCCGCAGGACCCCATATTATATGGGTCAGTTCGTCGAAGATCAGGATCAGTCCGAACGTCGCCAGCACGTGGTCCAGATGGTCGCGCAGATAGAGGCTTCGCACGGCGATGACCTCGGTCACGATGCCGACCAGTACGACCAGGGGAATAGCGAGCAACACTCCAAGAACGAAAGACCCGAGCCAAAGCGTCAGGGTGGCGCTGATGAACGCACCGACCATGTAGAACGCGCCATGGGCGAGGTTCACAAAGTCCATGATGCCGAACACAAGCGTCAGGCCTGACGCAAGCAGAAACAGCAAAACACCCAGTTGCAGTCCGTTCAGAAGCTGCGTAATTGCAAGAGCTGCGTCCATCCCCACCCGTGCTCTGCCATGCCAGAGGCCGTCAATGACGACCCGTTGTGTTTTGCCCCGGCCTCAGTGCGGTATCCGATTTGTGTGAACCAAACCAGTCACGCTCCGATATATTGTTTTTCTAATCAGGTCGTCTGATAACCCGCCCCACTTCTCGATCAGTGCTCTATCACATATGCCACGGAGTGAGAACCGGAACAGATCATGGTTTCGCCAACCGGAACAATTGTGCGATATGCTGCTCACGCCTCACGCGGCCCGATGGTGATGTCGAGATCGCTCAAGCCCTCGACCCGGCCAACAAGACGGTCTCCCGGCTTTGCCGGTCCAACGCCAGCGGGAGTTCCGGTATAGATCAGATCGCCCGGTTCCAGCCGATAGAGCCCCGACAGGTGTTCAATCACTTCTTCGATCGACCAGATCAGATCCGACACGTCTCCGTCCTGCCTGACCTCGCCATTGACCTCCAGCCAGATCCGGCCTTTGTCGATGTGACCGATATCGGCGACCAGATGGATAGGTGCCAGAGGCGCGGACTGTACGACGTTCTTGCCGGTGTCCCATGGACGGCCCATTTCCTTGGCCTGGGCCTGGAGATCACGGCGGGTCATATCGAGGCCTACGCCATATCCGATGATATGATCGCGCGCTGAGGCGGCTGGTATGTTGATGCCGGTCTTGCCGATCACCGCCACCAGTTCAATCTCCCAGTGATAGTCTTGGGTTACCAATGGATAAGGGATGGTGCTCGATGACGGCACCACGGTTTCCGCCCATTTGGTGAAAAAGAACGGCGGTTCCCGGTCGGGATCCTTGCCCATTTCACGGGCGTGCGCGGCGTAATTCCGACCGACACAAAAGACGCGCCTGACCGGCACGACATCGTCGCTGCCATGCACGGCGGCCAGAACCTGGGGCGGCGGATCAAGTAACAATGCCATAAACCCTTCCTCTCGATGATTTTCTAGTGCCGCGCCTCGCGCCACAGATTGAGTTTTTCCTGAACCGACCGGTCGGAATAGCTGAACAGGATCAGTTCGTCGTCTGCATGGAAGTGATACTTGGCCCAGGCCGGCACGACGAAGATGTCGCTTTCCGACAATGAGAATTCCTCCTCGCCGATATGGGCCCGTCCGGTGCCTTCGCAGACAACGTATACCGCACCGTCGGTGGATTGCACCGGCCTGGTCTCATAGGCCTTGGGGATAAGCTGCGCAAAGGCGGACATGGTGGCCATGATTGGTCCAGCAGTTGCGGGATTGGTGAACTCCATGCGCACACCGAAATGCGGGTCCGGCTCGGATGCTGTAGCGGTTGCGGTGAGATTTGAGCGCCATTCCGCATAAGGGTAATGAAACAGCGGCTGAGGCCCCCGAGTTATATCGGCGGTGGTGTTTGCGACCGGCCGCATGTTTCGGCCATAGCGCGCGATATTATCGCCAGGGGGTTTGGTTTCCGCCTGCACGCTCGATGCGTCCTTCGAGCCCATGCCTTCTGCAAAGCTGGCGTCCAGCGACTGGATCAGCGGGATGTCGAGACCATCCAGCCAGATCATCGGCTCACCGGTGGCATTGCCGTGATCGTGCCAGTAAAGGCTCGGCGTGAGCACCAGATCGAAGCGCTGCATGACCGCGTGCTCGCCATTGACCGCGGTGAATGCCCCGCTGCCCTGCATGACGAAACGCAATGCCGACTGGGTGTGCCGGTGCACCGGTGCTGCTTCACCGGGAAGAATGAGCTGCAGGCCCGCATAAAGCGTCCGGGTGATACGCGATTGCCCGAGCGTTGCCGGGTTCTCCAGGATAAGTACCCGGCGCTCGGCCTCTTCCGCGCTGATCAGATCGCCGGCGCGCAGCAAATAGTCCCGGGCCGGCGCATAGCTCCACTTTGCCGGCACTGCTGTGGTGCGGGGCTCAGGCGTGACCAGACCATGAAGCACTTCCCACAAGGGTGCCAGATTGTGCGGCTTGAGCTCCTCATAAAAGCTCTGCCTTTGCGCTTCGATGTCGTTGCTCAAGGTTTTCGCAGTCATCGGTTCACTCCTTCACACGCCTCTTTCTGCGCCAAGACAAGGTGGCGCGCAACCAGGCACATCTAATTCACCAGCCTCGCTGTATAACGAGCCATAAACCGCGGCGCCAGTTGCGCCAGCCGTTGTTCGCTCACCCGTCCCGTGCGCCGGGCATAGCTATGTGCAAGATCCCAGGGCGGCAGCGCCATATGGTCGGCAAAGTCCTGGTACCAGGCAGCACTTTGATTGGCGGCTGAAACCAGCTTTTCGACAATCGGACGACGCCGTGCTTCGTAGAGCTGCAAGGCGGCGCTAAGATCATCCCGGCACTCGACCAGGGCAGCGACCAGGGCGATGGCATCTTCCATGGCAAGCCGTGTGCCCGACCCGATAGAGAAATGCGCGGTGCGTAAGGCATCGCCCAGGAGCACGATATTGCCGTGCGACCAGCGGCTGTTCCAGACATTGGGGAAATTGCGCCAGATCGATTTGTTGGAGATCAACGGATGGCCGTTCAACTCGGCTGCGAACACGCGGGCGCAATAGGCCATGGTCTGGCGTTCATCCATGTGCTCGAAGCCCGCACGCCGCCAGGTATCCGGGTTGGTCTCAACGATGAAAGTGCTTTTGTCCGGCGCATAACGATAGTGATGGGCATTGAAAGCGCCGTGTTCATTGCGCCGGAATGTCTGGGTGAGTGTATCGAACGGCTTTGAGGTGCCGTACCAGATGAACTTGTTGCGCAAGGGCGTGACAGTGGTGCCGAACAGCTGGTCACACGCCCCGCGGGTCATGGAGTTCACCCCGTCGGCACCAATGATCAGGTCGAACTCGTCCAGGTCGTCCAGAGACGTCACCGGCGTTTCGAATTCCGGTTCGAGGCCAACGCTTTGAACCCTCTCCTGCAGCAGTTTCAGGAACTCCAGCCGCCCGATCGCTGCAAAACCGACGCCGTCAATTCTGATCGGCTGATCCTCATGAACCACGGTCAGGTCATTCCAGATTTCCATATGCGGGGTGATGTGGTCGCAGGTTTCAGGGTCGTCATCGCGGAGAAACTCAAGCGCGCGGTCGGAGAACACAACACCAAAGCCGAATGTTGCGTCAGCGCGGTTCTGCTCGAAGATGCGAATATCGGCCCCGGCATGCGCCCGTTTCAGCAGATAGGCGAAGTAAAGCCCGGCCGGACCGCCTCCAATGACCGCAACCTTCACAGCGTGCCCCGCCAAGCAAACGTTATTTGGCTTTGCTTCTGCACGTGAATGCTGTTGTTACGGGCACGATCAGCAAGGTAAGGACCGCGAACACCATCATGACGAACACTGACATCACTCCGCCGGCTGGATTCGTGACGCTGGCGCGGGACATCACCGTTGAGTGGGGCAATTGCGACCCGTTGGGGATCATTTTCTATCCAACCTATTTTCACTGGATCGATGCCTCGTCGCAGGCTCTGTTCCGGGAAGTGGGTCATGATATGCGCAGCCTGGGCAAGGAGTTCGGACTGGCCGGACCAGTGATTGTCGATGTCGGCGCCCAGTTTCTCCGACCCATCAGCTTTGGCGATATGATACGGGCGGAAGCGTGGATCGGCGAATGGCATTCAAAGACCTTCCGTGTCGACCACCGGTTCCTGAAAGACGGTAAAGTGGTGTGCACGGGCCACGAACTGCGCGCCTGGGCGATAGCGGACCCCGAAACGCCGACAAATTTCAAAGCAGCACAGATACCCGATGCCTTCATATCCCTGTTCACGCTTTAGGACCTAAACAACGGCGGTTGATTCGATTTCGACCTTGGCACGGTCTTCGACCAGGGCCGACACCTCGACCACCGCCATGGCGGGATAGTTGGCGCCCAGGATTTCACGATAGGCCTTGCCGACACCGCTTAGATTGGACAGATATTCCTGCTTGTCCGTGACATACCAGGTCATGCGCACCAGATGTTCGGGGCCAGCGCCCGCTTCCTCCAGGAGGGCACGGGTGTTGTGCAGGGTCTGGGCAAACTGGTCGACGAAATCATCGCTTGGAAAGGTGCCGTCCGGGCGCATGCCGATCTGGCCGGCCACGAACACCATGCGCCCTTGCGCCGTCATGGCGTGGGAAAACCCGGGCGGCCTTTGCCACCCCTCCGGCAGCAGGGCACGCGGTAAATTTCCAGTTGGTTCTGTCATGGTTTCCCCTTGGTGGATGCAGAATGCGTGTGGCGCTCACTCATGATCGCGCAGCTTGAACCTTTGCAATTTGCCGGTCTGGGTGCGCGGCAGGCGTTCTAAGAACCTGATTTCGCGTGGATATTTGTATGGCGCAACAGTGTGCTTCACATGGTCCTGGAGCGTCTTGACCATGTCCCCGTCGTCCTGACAGCCGTCATTCAGGACCACGAAGGCCTTGACGATCTGCCCGCGCTCTTCGTGCGGTGCGCCGATCACACCGCACTCGGAAACAGCTGTGTGGGTCAAAAGCGCGTTTTCAACCTCGGGTCCGGAAATGTTGTAGCCGGCGGATATGATCATGTCGTCGGCGCGGGCCTGATACCAGAAATAGCCATCCTCATCCTCGATCATGGTATCGCCGGTCAGGTTCCAGCCGCCTTTGACATAGTCGGCCTGGCGCGGATCGCTAAGATATCGACAACCGGTCGGTCCCTTGACGGCAAGATTGCCGGCGGTGCCGCGCGGCACCTCTTTGCCGTCATCACCGAGGATGCAGGCGGCATATCCAGGCACTGGAACGCCGGTCGCACCGACGCGGATATCGTCACCGGCAGATGTGATGAAAATGTGCAGCATCTCAGTCGCACCCAAACCGTCGATCAGACTGATGCCCATCTTGTCGCGCACCGCCTCAAAGGTTGCCTTCGGCAAGTGCTCGCCGGCGGACACCGCTTTCCTGAGTGACGAGATGTCATGGTCATCGAGCCTGGCCAGCATGGCCCGGTAGGCGGTCGGTGCGGTGAAACATATGGTGGCGCGGTGTTTTTCAATGGCTGCGAGCAGTGCATCGGGCGGGGCTGCCTGCAGCAACAGGGACGCAGCACCCACATGCATGGGAAACAGGGCGAGCCCGCCGAGGCCGAAAGTGAAGGCCAGGGGTGGGCTGCCGCAGAATATATCGTTCTCGTCGGGCTTCAGCACATGGGTGGAAAAACCATCGCAAATCGCCAGCAGGTCACGATGGAAATGCACCGTGCCCTTGGGCGTACCGGTGGTGCCTGATGTAAAGGCAATCAGGCAGACATCATCGCTGGCGCTGTCATAAGGCTCGAATGTGGCCGGTTTCGACGCCATCAGCTGTTCGAGCATGCTGCCGGACCCGTCAAACCAGCCGATGGTCTTGAGCACGGGCGCCTTGGCCCGGGCATCGGTAAGTTCCTCAGCCAGGCTTTCGTCGCACAGCGCTAAAGAGATTTCCGCTTTTTCAGCGATCGCGATGAGTTCTTTGGCGCGCAGCAGCGGCATGGTGCCGACCGCGATACCGCCGGCCCTGATGACCGCCATATAGGCAATCACCATCATCGGCGTGTTGGCCGCGCGCAACATGACCCGATTGCCAGGAACCAGGCCAAAATCGTCGACCAGAACATGGGCTAGCTGATTGACCCTGGTTGCGACCTCGGCATAGGTCAGCGATGAATCCGGTGTCAGGAACGCGATCCGTTCACCCTTGCCCTCTTCAATCCAGCGGTCGATGAAGCGGGTCACGCAATTGAGCCGGTCGGGATAGTGGTAGGCGGGGTGGCTCAGATCAATCTCCGGCCATTGATCCCTGGGCGGCAGGTTGTCCCTGGCAAAGCTGTCGGTCACGGTCTGTGCAGCCATCATACGGGCTTCCCCTCTGATCCTTAGGTCCGTTCGGCCAAGCGGCTGTTCAGGGTCTGCCGGGCGATGACCAGTTTCTGAACCTCGCTGGCGCCTTCATAAATCCTGAGCGCGCGAATATCACGATACAGCTCCTCGACCTTGACGCCTTTCTTGACGCCGAGCCCGCCATGGAGCTGTACGGCGTCATCGATCACCTGTTGCGCGGTTTCAGTGGCAAACAGCTTTGCCATGGAGGCTTCGCGGGTGACCCTTTCAGCACCCTGGTCCTTGGCCCAGGCAGCTCGGTAGATCAGCAGTGCTGCGGCATCGATGCCGGTCGCCATATCGGCGAGCTTGGCCTGGGGGATCTGCAGGTCGGCGATGGCGGCACCGGCAATCTTGCGGGTGGTGGCATGGTCGATGGCCTCGTCGAGTGCCCGACGGGCAAAGCCGAGCGCTGCTGCCCCGACGGTTGAACGGAACACATCCAGGGTCGCCATGGCGATCTTGAACCCCTGCCCCGGCTCGCCGAGCAGATTTTCAGCCGGCACCCGGCAATCCTTGAATACGAGGCGGGCAAGCGGATGCGGTGCGATGACCTCGAGCCGCTCGGCAACCTCAAGACCAGGTGTGTCGGCAGGCACTATGATGGCTGAGAGGCCACGGGTTCCAGGCTCGCCGCCAGTGCGGGCAAAGACCACATAATGGTCGGCGATGCCGCCATTTGAAATCCAGGTCTTCTCGCCGTTGAGAACATATTGGTCGCGGGTTTTCTGGGCCGAGAGTTCAATGGCGCCGGCATCGGATCCGGCATTCGGTTCGGTCAGGGCGAAGGCTGGAAGTGCCAGCCCTTTTGCCACCTGGGGCAGGAAGTTTTCCTGCTGCTGATCGGTACCGAACAGGCAAATCGGGCCACTGCCCAGACCCTGCATGGCAAAGGCAAAATCGCCGAGCCCATGATGACGCGCCAGGGTTTCGCGGATGATGCAGAGGCTGCGCACATCCAAACGGTCATGCAGACCGCCATGGGGCGCGATGACGGCATTCTTCAGGAAACCCGCGGTGCCAAGTTCTGCAACCAGCGCGCGGCAGGCCTCGTCCTCATCGCCGGAATGGGCGAGCCTTTCAACATGGGTTCCCGCCCAGCCGTCAATCGCGGCTGCAAGTTCACGGTGCCGGTCATCGAAAAATGGCCACTCAAGGAAAGATCTGTCCGACATTTAATCGCCCTCAAACACCGGTTCGCGTTTTTCCGCGAATGCCTCGAAGGCGCGTTTGAAATCCTTGGTCGCCATGCACACCGCCTGGGCACGGGCTTCCGCTTCGATCGCCTCATCGATGCTCATATCCCATTCCTCATGCATCATGCGCTTGGTGATGCCATGGGCAAAGCTTGGACCCGTTGCCAGTTGTTCGGCCATGGAAGTGGCGTCGGCCAATACTTCGTCCGAAGTGCACAGCCGGTTGTAAAAACCCCAGCGTTCGGCCTCATCGGCCTTCATAACGCGTCCGGAATAAAGCAGCTCTGCGGCCCTGCCATGGCCAATTATACGGGGCAGCATGGCGCAGGCCCCCATATCGCATCCAGCCAGCCCGACCCGGGTGAATAGGAACGCAACCTTACTTGCAGGCGTGCCAAAACGGATGTCCGAAGCCATGGCGAGACAAGCACCGGCACCGACACAGACACCGTCGATTGCCGCCACGATCGGTTGCGGGCAGGCCCGCATGGCCTTGACCACGGCACCGGTCATGCGGGTGAATTTCAACAGGTCCGGCATATCCATTTTGGTCAATGGCTCGATGATCTCGAACACATCGCCGCCAGCACAGAAATTACCGTCAGCACCAGTCAGAACCACAGCCTTGATGTCAGGATCATGACGCAAGGCTTCGAAAGTGTCGCGCAATTCGGCATAGGATTCAAAGGTCAGGGGGTTTTTCTTGTCCGGCCGGTCGATCATCACCTGCGCCACCGGTCCTGAAACGGTCCACCGGAAGTGCCTGGCCTGATAGTCCTTCAAGGGTGCCATATTCACGCGCCTCCTGCCTTGCGTCCGGGATTTTCAAGGATGGTATCTTTGAGGGCGCCCAGGTTTTCCATCAACTGCTCCTGATCGCCATCATCGAGACCGTCCAAAAGCTCCCGGATCCAGTCCTCATGGGCCTCCGCCATGGTCTCGAAAAACGCCCGGCCCTTTTCGCTCAGTCCGATCACCTGGGACCGGCGGTCGCTTGGGTGTGGTGTGCGTTCCACCAGGCCTTCGCGCGCCAGCCGGTCGGTCAGGCCGGTAATATTGCCACCGGTGACCATCAGGCAGGTGCCCAGCTGGCTCATGGTCATGACACCATCCGGGCTGCGGTAGAGCTGCGCCAGGAAATCGAACTTGGCGATCGAGATATCAAATGTGGCGCGCAGCCGGCGACTGATCTCGGTTTCGATCAATGTGGCGCAGGAAAACAGCCTCAGCCAGAGCTTTAACGGTGTTTTGGCATGGTGACCGGCATGCTCGTAATCCAGCCGCATAGGCGTACATTCGGAGTTTTTCATCACATCACCTCACCACCGGCAATCGCCAGTGCCTGGCCGGTTACGCTGCGGGCGGCATCGCTGCACAGCCAGACCGCCATTTGCGCCACTTCGTCCGGCTCAACGAAACGGCCCTGCGGGTTGACCGAAACCAATTGTTTGCGTGCTTCATCTTCACTCATACCCGAGGCATCCGAAATCTTGCCGATTGAGTTCGCCAAGAGGTCGGTGTCGGTAAAACCCGGGCAGATCGCATTGACCGTGACAGCCGTATGCGCAAGCTCCAGCGCAAGCGACCGGGTCAGACCCAATACGCCATGTTTGGCAGCGCAATAGGCGGACACATAGGCATAGCCCTTGAGCGAAGCGGTGCTGGCGATATTGATGATCCGTCCGGCTGGAGCCTTTACGAGATCAGGCAGCGCTGCGCGGGTGACATTGAAGGTGCCGGTCAGGTTGACGGCAATCATCCGGTCCCAGAGATCACGCGCCGTCTCCTTGAACGGAGCGCTTTCGGCCGCACCAGCATTGTTGACCAGTATTTCGACCGGGCCATGTTCGGTGCGCAAGCATGCCATGGCGGCTTCTATGGCAGCTTCATCGGCGACATCGGCACAGCCAATACCGCCGGAAAGCCCCAGCCGTTTGCGGGTTTCCTGCAGGGACGCCTCGGTTCTGCCGATCAGCGAGACACAGGCGCCTTGTGCGGCAAAGGCTTCAGCGCAGGCAGCCCCAATACCGCGGGCGCCGCCGGTGATGACCACATGGCGTCCCTTGAGGGTGGCACTGTCTGCAATGGCCATCACGCTTTCACCGCCATGTCTTCGGTGCGCGCCAGGTTGCGGAGATATTGATCGCGCCCGTTGAGATACTGCTTTGGCCAGGCCATGTCGCGATAACCGAGCTGGGCTGCTGCGTGCTGGGTCCAGCGCGGATTGGCCAGGTGCGGCCGGGCCAGCGCCACAAGATCGGCCCGGCCTGCAGCCAGGATCGAGTTGACGTGATCCGGTTCGAAGATATTGCCGACCGCCATGGTTGAAATTCCGGCCTCGTTTCGGATCCGGTCCGATAGAGGGGTCTGGAACATGCGGCCATAGACGGGTTTGCAATCTGTGGCGGTCTGGCCGGCGGACACATCCATCAGATCAACGCCGCGCGCCTTGAGTCGGCGGGCGATTTCGACCGCATCTTCCGGCGGCAGCCCGTCTGGATGCCAGTCGGTGGCGGATATGCGTACCGACATGGGTCGTTGCTTGGGCCAGACCGCACGCATGGCATCGGCCACCTCAAGGGGAAAGCGCAGCCGATTTTCCAGTTCGCCGCCATAGTCGTCGTTTCGTTTGTTGGTCAGGGGCGAAATGAACGAGGCCAGGAGATAGCCGTGGGCGGCGTGCAGCTCGATCATGTCAAAACCACAGTCACATGCGCGCTCCGTGGCCGAAGCAAAGTCCGCCACCACCTTGTCCATATCCTCACGGGTGGCTTCATGGGGGATCTGGTTGTGCTTGTTCCAGGGGATCGGAGATGGGGCGATGATGTCCCAATTGCCGTCATCGAGCGGTTGATCCATGCCCTCCCACCCGAGCCGGGTGGAACCCTTGCGGCCGGAATGACCAAGCTGTAGGCAGATTTTGGCATCGGACTGGTCATGGACAAAGTCAACAATGCGCCGCCATCGCTCCGCATGGCTCTCGCACCACAAGCCCGTGCAGCCCGGCGTGATGCGTGCCTCGGGCGAAACACAGGTCATTTCGGTGAAGATGAGCCCGGCACCGCCAAGGGCAAATTCGCCGAGATGCACCATGTGGAAATCACCCGGCTCGCCCCCGGTGGCGGAATAGGTTGCCATGGGCGAGACCACCACCCGATTTTTGAGTTCCATGTCGCGCAATCGGAACGGCGTGAACATGGGCGGAACCGGTTCACGGTGCTCATGCCCATCGGCCTGGCCGGCAAACCAGGTCTCGACCCCGTCCAGATAGTCGCGGTCGCGCAACCTCAGATTCTCATGGCTGACCCGCTGGCTGCGTGTGAGCAGGCTATAGGCGAATTGTTCCGGTTCCAGATCGGTATAACGGGCAACGTTTTCGAACCATTCCGTGGAATTGCGGGCGGCAGACTGGATGCGCAGCACTTCGATCTTGCGCTCGGCTTCATACGCGCCGAGCACATCTGAGATGTCCGACCTGCCACCCCTGAAATGATTGGCGAGCGAAATCGCATCCTCTAGCGCCAGCTTGGTGCCGGAGCCGATGGAGAAATGCGCTGAATGGGCGGCATCTCCCATGAGCACGATATTGTCCTTGATCCAGGTCTCATTCAGCACCCGGGGGAAGTTGATCCAGACATTTGAGCCACGCAGATGGCGGGCGTTCGACATGAGCGGATGACCGCCCAGATGGTCGGCGAACAACTGTTCGCAAAAAGCTATGCCGTCATCTGCCGACATATCCTCAAAACCTGCCGCACGCCAGGTATCCTCGGTGGTCTCGATGATGAAAGTGGAAGTATCGTCATTGAAACGGTAGGCGTGAACCTGGAACCAACCCCACTCGGTTTCTTTGAACAGGAAGGTGAATGCGTCGAACAACTGGTGGGTGCCGAGCCAGATGAATTTGTTGGACCGTAATTCGATGTCGGGTTGAAAATGATCCGCGTAGCGGGTGCGGACCTGGGAGTTGATGCCGTCTGCGGCGATCACCAGGTCCGCATCGACCAGGTCTTCAACATCGTCAATGTTGGTTTCATAGCGCAGATCGACGCCCAGCTTGGCGGCACGCCGCTGCAGAATATTGAGCAGATGTTTGCGTGCTATGCCGGCAAAACCATGGCCGCCGGAACGAATGGCACGGCCCTTGAAATGGATATCGATGTCATCCCAGTGGGCAAAGGACTTGTGGATCTCTTCCGCCGTGGTGCGGTCGGCCAGTGCCAGGTTCTCAAGGGTTTCATTCGAGAACACCACGCCCCAGCCGAACGTGTCGTCGGCGCCGTTGCGTTCATAAACGGTGATGTCGTGGGTGCGATCCTGGAGTTTCATGAGGATCGAGAAATAGAGGCCAGCCGGTCCGCCCCCGATGCAGTTGATCTTCATTCCCATGCCGGATCGTGCCTCGAAACCGCAATCTGTGGTGTCTGTCTGACCGGGACTCTAGCACATCTATTTTAGTTATAAACAGTTTAGTAGTGAACGAATTTTCGGCTACACTTTCGCCCGTTGCCAAACTCTTACGCCGATGGCACGCTGCCGCCGGGCGATGTGCGATGGGGAAACGACCGTGCCGAATCTCGATGCCGAGAGCGTAAAACAACTGGCCCGCGACCTGGGTGCGGATCTGGTCGGCATTGCCAGCGCCAGCACGCTCAACGCCTTCCCGCCCGACCCTTTGTGGCCGCAAACACCGGACCGGATCAGCAAAAGCTGCAAGAGCGTGATCGTCATTGTCAGCCGCATTCCGGTTGCCGCATTCCGCGCGAAATCGGGCGTTGCCGTGCAGTATATCGACATGCTTGTGCTCAGACGCATGGACAAGATCGCCTATAAGATCGCCGAGGCGCTGGAGCGCAAAGGCCATCCGTCATTTGTCACCGCCGCCCAGGAAACCGACTGGGACTACAAGCGCGCAAGTTACGGCCGTCTTTCGACCCGGCATCTGGGTATCGAAGCGGGGCTTGGCACCTTCGGGCTCGAGGTCAATATCCTGACACCTGAGTTCGGCCCCCGGCTTTATCTCACCGGCATCCTGACAGATCTCGAGCTTGAGCCGGACCAGATCATGACCGAGCAGGTCTGTATCGGTGAAAGCTGCTCGCGCTGCCTGCATTCCTGCCCGACAGATGCGGTAAAACATTTCGGCATCGACAAGCGCGCCTGCTCCAAGGAAGCACAGGAATTCGGTTTCATGACCTCCATACCGGTCTGGGAACAGTTCATCGAGGCCGATCCGGAGGCCCGCAAGGAGCTGTTCAAATCGCGTGACATATACGGTTTCTGGCAGGGCCTGCTGCGCGTGGTCGGCTCGTTCGGAGATTGCCCGCGCTGTCTGGCGGTCTGTCCGGTGGGCAATGACTATCATGCCTATCTGGCCGACCATCAAAAGGTCATCCCGGAGAAGACGCCCGAAAAGGCCGCCAAGGGTAAGGCCTTCAAGCAGGCGCGCAAGGATGGCATGGAGATCGACGGTCTGAATGAATGGAACCGGCGCTGGGTCGGACCGGACGGCTATCAGGGCATGGTTGCCCGCCAGTTGCAGGCGTTCAAGGCCGCACAGCGCGAACGCCAGGCCGCCCATGAAGACAGCACTGAAACGCAGGGGTCAGAGTAATGGTCGAAGTGTTCCAGGCGCCGGTCACAGCTAAAGAGGTCAAGGCCAAGGCCCATGCGCTCGGTATCGATCTTGTCGGCATCGCCGACGGCAAGATCATGGACGCTCATCCGCCTGATCCGAAGAACCCTTTGCGGCCATGCGATATATCCGATTATGACGCGGATAGGGTGATCGTGCTCGCCAGGCGACACAATATGGGCACAACGCGCCTGACGCGGCCGGATGAACGGCACAAATATTACAATGACGAGCTCAACCTCACCATGCTCGAGGAAGCATCCCTCGAACTGGTCTTGTGGCTCGAAGACCGGGGCTATCCGGCCCTCATCATACCGCCGACCCATGTCGATCCATGGACCTATCGGGGCGACCCGGATGCACCGCTCGACACTATCCTGTCGCTGACCCATGCAGCGGTTGAAGCAGGACTTGGCACGCTTGGCCTCAACCAGCAACTGCTGACCCCGGAATACGGACCCCGGGTGGTTCTGTCGGCTGTTCTGTCGTCGGTTCCGGTGGAACCGGATGTGAAACACACCGACACCCTGTGCCTGGGTCCTGCCTGCGGGCGCTGCCTTCTGGCCTGTCCCGGCGACGTGATCGGCCATTGGGACCGGGACTGGACGGCGTGCAACCGCCTGCGCTCGCCGCATGGCTTTCACGCCCTGACCGAACAGGTCGAACGGATCATCGATGAGCCGGATATCGCCAAGAAAAAAGACATGCTGCGCTCGCCGGAGCAGTTTTATCTGTGGCAGAGCATCCTGCGCGGTGCGGGCGTGGTGACCGGCTGCCGCAGGTGCCAGGATGTCTGCCCGGTGGGCGAGGACTATGCCCAGCTTGCGGACGCACTCGATGAGATCGCCGAGGCGACCGATGAAAAGCGCATAAGACTTGATGCCATGGTGCAGACAGAGACCGCCGGCGACCTGCCGCCTTCATATACGACCGCGGAGCGCTGGATCGGCGCACTGCCTACCGGCAAGCAGGAGGAATGACCATGGTCCTGCCGATCCCCAAATCCCGCGAGGCACTGGCGACCCTTCAGAGCGCCCGCAAGATACGCGCCGTTGAGCACGCCAAACGGGCGCCGTTCTTTGAGGGCAAGCTCGATCATGTCGACATGACCCGGCTCGATGATCCAGACGAGTGGTGCAAGATCCCGCTGTTGGAGAAAGACGAACTCAGGGCGATCCCCAATGACCGGTTCTTCGATCAGTTCTGTATCGCGCCCCGGTCGGAAGTCTCCGAATTCTGGCGGTCCGGCGGCTCGACCGGCAAGCCCTTGTTCTATCCCCGCACATTCGAAGACATCGCCTATGCCATGGAGGCGTTCAGGCGGTCCTACGAGATGATGGGCGCGGGCCAGGACGACACGGTGCACAACTCGTTTCCTCTGGGCATTCATCCAGCCGGCCATATGTGGGCGCGCACGGCGGCCCAGGAAAAGATATCCATGAACTGGGCCGGCTCCGGCACCGGCACACCGTCGGCAATCCAGCTGCAGCTGGTCGGCCTGATGAAGCCGACCATCTGGATGGGCATGCCCGGCTATGGGCTGCATCTCGCCAATCTGGCGGAGAGCCAGGGCGTCGATCTCTCAGCATCACCGGTGCGCAAGATCCTGACCTCTGCTGAACCGTTGTCGGCGGTCAAGCGCGAGAAGCTTGAGCGTACCTGGGATGCAAAGGTGTTCGACAGTTTCGGCATGACCGAGTGCTCGCTGATGGGCTGCGAATCCACTACCCATGACGGCCAGGTGCTGTGGACCGACATCGCCTTCATCGAAGTGCTCGACGAAGACAGCCATGAACCGCTCGGCGAAGGCGAAGAAGGCATGCTGGTGGTGACCACGCTGTTCACCAACAATGCGACACCATTCCTGCGCTGGAGTTCCGGAGATATCGTGTCATGGCACTGGCCGGATCTGACCGATGACCCTTATTCAGTGTTCCCGGTGGTGCACCATGCCCATCGCACAGCCGGTTTCTTCAAGGTCTCGGGTGTCAACATCGCGCATGAGGAGTTTGAAGACATGCTGTTGGCGCGCGCCGATGTGGCCGAGTTCAAATGCGAGGCGGTCAACGAAGGCGGCGCGGATGTGCTGCGTCTGAGTATCGAGTTCAACCAGGGCATCGATCCGGACACCGCCGCCGGTGACATTTCCGAACAGGTGAAGTCGACCTTTGAAGTGACGCCTGAAATCACGTTTCCAGACCGCGGCACTTTGGGGGCGGACTATGAGAAGATGATCAAGACCAACCGGTTCTATGACCGGCGGTCTGAGAGCTGAATTTGCAAAACGCAGGGTCTGAGAGGCACACTCGGCCCGGATCATGAACAGGGAGGAAGAGAGATGAGCGATATGGCAATAGGCATCACGCCGGCAGGCACCGGTGTTGACGGTGTCGTGTGGAACATTCTGGGGCAGACCTATTCCCTCAAATCCAATACCCCGAGCAGCTTTTCATTTGAGACGCTGTTCCCGCCGGGCACTTTCGTGCCGCCGCATGTGCATCCCAACCAGGACGAGTTCATCTATATGCTGGATGGCACATTCGATCTGTTTCTTGACGGCGAGGACGGCAAGGCCTCGACCGGTGATCTGGTGCGCATGCCGCGCGGGATTGCCCACGGCATATTCAACAATTCCGACGATCCGGTGAAGGCCCTGTTCTGGGTGTCGCCTGCAGGCTCCCTGCGCGAACTGTTCGAGAAGATCCACAATGTCGCTGATCCGGAGGAAGTGGTCCGTCTTGCGGCCCTGCATGAAGTTGACTTTCTGCCGCCGCCGCCAGGTGCATGACCGCACAGTCTGAGACGAGTGAAACGCTATGACCGCCAGAACCAAGCCACCGTTCAGGGCGGACCATGTCGGGTCGCTGCTGCGGCCAAAATCGGTGCTCGATGCCCGGGCACGACGCGAACGGGGCGAGATCACCGCGGAAGAGCTGCGCGAGGTCGAAGACGCAGCGATCCGCGATGTGGTCACCCAACAGGAAGAGGTCGGCCTTGAGGCGATCACCGATGGCGAGTTTCGCCGTGAAATGTTCCATGTGGATTTCCTGAAAAATCTGAGCGGTGTCGCGGTCACCGGCGGCATGCCGGTCAAGTTCCGCAGCAATTCAGGCGAGCGGGAATTTGCCCCTCCCCGGCTTGAAGTGGTCGGCCGCATCGAGCGCACGCGGGAAATCTCCGTTTCGGATTTCAGTTTTCTGAAGGCACAGACAACCAGGACCGCCAAGCTGTGCATCCCCTCCCCGACCATGTTGCACTTCCGCGCCGGACGCAAAGGCATCAGCATGGATGTATATCCGGACATCGAGGATTTCTTCTCTGATCTGGCGCGCGCCTACCGGGAGGAAATCTCTGCACTCGCCAAGGCCGGCTGCACATATCTTCAGCTCGACGACACCAATCTTGCCTATCTGTGCGACCCGACCATGCGCGAGCGCACCCGCGCCATAGGCGAAAACCCGGACGAACTGCCGAAACTCTATGCGCGTATCATCAATGATGCGATCGGGTCGCGGCCAGACACCATGGCCGTGTGCATCCATCTGTGCCGCGGCAATTTCCGCAGCTCATGGGTCGCCGAAGGCGGCTATGAGCCGGTTGCGGAGGTGCTCTTGAACGAGCTCGATGTGGATGGATATTTCCTGGAATATGACGACGAGCGCTCGGGCGATTTCGCACCCCTGCGATTCACGCCCAAGAACAAGCATGTGGTGCTGGGTCTGGTCTCGTCCAAGCTGCCGGAACTGGAAGCCAAGGAACTTCTGAAGCAGCGCATTGACGAGGCCGCGCAATATGTCGATGCGGACCAATTGTCGCTCAGCCCGCAATGCGGCTTTTCAAGCACTGTGCAGGGCAACGAGATCACCCAGGACGACCAGTTCGCCAAGCTGCGCCTGGTGGTCGAGACGGCGCGCGAGGTCTGGGGATAGCGCTCTCTTGTGCCCCGGATCACGTCCGGGACACGTGACTGCGAGGTCACCACAGCCGTCCCTACCGGTTCACATCATCCTGAGTAAAGCCGGCCAGTTGCGAGTAACCGGCAACGATGGCCTTCAGCTCATCGGGACTTGCCACGTCTTCCAGATTGTCGAAGCCGTCGGGGGCACGAGCGGAAACCACGTCGATCACCCGTTCCGGCCCGCCCTTGCGGTTGGTGTGGACGATTTCAGCGGTAACCGGCTGGCGCTCGGCCTCATAAGCCTGAAGGGCTGCATCGACACTATCATGATCGCACAGCATATCGGTAAGACAGCGGGCATCGAGCACTGCCTGAGAGGCGCCGTTGGAGCCGACCGGATACATCGGGTGGGCTGAATCCCCCAGCAGCGTTATCCGTCCAAACGACCATTTGGGGATCGGGTCGCGGTCGCACATGGGATACTCATAGAACTCCTCGGTGGCCCTGATCAGAGCCGTGGGGTCCAGCACGTCCAGGGAGAAAACATTCTCGACAAACGGCAACACCTCGTCGAGCGCCCCCTCCCGGCTCCAGTCCTCACGCCGCGGCGGTGGCGAGGAGCCGTCACCGAGCTTGGCGCCGACCGCCCAGTTCATCAGAACCTTGGCCGGGTCCTTGGTGTCATTGGAAATCGGGTAGAGCACCAGCTTGGCGTCCATGCCGCCGGCGATCACCATGGACCGGCCGGTGAGGAACGGCGCCCACTCGGTCGCCCCGCGCCACAACATGATACCGTTCCATGTGGGCGGCCCTTCCTCGGGGTAGAATTTGGCGCGGATGACGGAATGGATACCATCGGCTGCGATCACCAGATCGCCCTGACGGTCGACCATACGCTGGGCATCGCCCCCCACAACGAAATGGGCGGTTGCTTGCGTTTCATTTTGCGAGACATCGACACATTCATGGGCGACATGGATGTTTGCGTCACCGATCCGTTCGCGCACCGCCTGATAGAGCACGCCCTGCAAGCGGCCACGGTGAATGGAAAACTGCGGCACCTCGTAGCCGGCATCAAGGCCGCGCGGTTCGCGCCATATCTGTTGCCCGAAACGGTTGGTGTAGATCAGTTCGAAAGTGCGGACACCCACCGCATCGAGTGCGTCCAGCAGGCCCAGATCGGCAAGCTCCTTGATTGCGTGGGGCAGCGTGTTGATGCCGACACCGAGTTCGCGGACCTCGCGCGAGCGCTCGAACACCTCAACCTCGATACCCTTGTCATGCAGACACAGGGCTGCCGCCAGGCCGCCGATGCCGCCGCCGATGATCAGTGCCTTCATAACACTCCCCGTTTCATGCGCCCGAAACACATTGTGCAATTCAAAGCCTTGCGCCCGACAAAATCAATGGGCGGGAGCATTATGCATCCCGCCCATTGATCACTCAGGGGATATCAAGATGGATTACATCTTGCAATTTTCACCATGCGGGTCGGCGTGGTTTTCATAGACGGTCTGGACAACCTTGTGAGTCCAGGCGCCATCGGCACCCGCCACGACTTCGCGCAGGTAGAAATTCTGCACCGGCATGTGGTTGTGGCCATAGGTGTATGGGCCACGCACTGATTTGTAGGACACCTTCATCATGGCCTCGCGCATGCCATCGACATTTGTGAGATCGCCTTTCACGGCTTCCACGGCGCCCTTGATCAGATTGATCGCGTCATAGGCCTGGGCGGCATAGAATGTCGGGTAGCGGCCATGCTTGGCGCGGTAGTCGGCAACGAACTTCTTGTTGGTTTCGTTGTCGAGATCGACCGACCAGTGCATGGTGTCCAGCGCGCCGAGCACCTGTTTCATTTCGGCTTTCTGGAACTTGGGCAAACCAATGCCGTCAAGCGTGAAGACCGTATAGAGCTTCATCTTGCCTTCCAGGCCCGCCTGGCCGAACTGCTTGACGAACGCGCCGCCGGCCTTGCCCGGGTAAAACACGAACAAAGCTTCAGCGCCCGATGCCTTGGCCTTGGCCAATTCAGCGGAGAAGTCCAATTGGGCGTCCTTGCCCCATTTGGTGAAATCCGTACCGAGGATTTTGCCTTTGAACGTGCGTTGCACGCCTGCGGCCATGTCCTTGCCGGCGCGGTAGTTGGGCGACATGATGTAGGCCGACTTGACGCCACGCTGGTTCATGACTTCACCGATGGCCATCGGTATCTGGTCGTTCTGCCACGAGGTTGAGAAAAAATTCTGATGGCAAAGCTTCCCGGCAATGGGTGAGGCACCGGCATTGGCGGAGATCATAAACTTGCCTGACCCGAGGGCCGATTTGCGGGACGCCATCAAGACGTGCGACCAGACAAAGCCGGTGATGAAATCGACATTGGATTGCTTGATCAGCTTGTCGGTCGCCTGTTTGCCGGTTTCCGGCTTGAAGCCGTCATCTTCAGCAATCAGCTCGACCGGCAATCCGGCCATCTTGCTGCCGATATGTTCAAGGGCCAGATTGAACCCGTTCATCTGTTCCGCACCGACAACGGCGGCGGGCGTGGTCAGTGTGGTAACAACGCCAATCTTGACGCTATCGGCGGCGAAGGCCGGCTGGACGAGCAATGTGCCCAACGCAGCGGCCGCAATTGTCTTGCGCAGCATATGGTAGTCCTCCCTATATATTATCGTCGATGGTCTGACGGTTGCGCGTATCATAGAGCGCACGCGATAAATTCCAACTAGCATATTTTACTTTAGCTATAAACATTTCATCTCTCAACGAAATTGACCGGCAAAACCACCGAAAGGCTGGTGCGAACCGGGCGAACAGCGTCTGATCCTTGGAATTTGTGCACCCTTCTGGCAATGTCCGTTCGGCCCGTTCTCATAACAGGACAGCGAACTGTGGATTTTGAAGTAGAATACAATAATCGCGCCAGAGTGCCTGAACACCCGGAAATTATCGACCGGTGGCAGCAGGACGCCGCAAGCTATCGAAGTCAGACGCAATGCGAACTCGATCTTGCCTATGGGGACAGTGCGCGCAGTGTTCTTGACCTGTTCCATCCCGGAAACGGCGATGGCGACACACCGCTGGCGGTTTTCATCCATGGCGGCTACTGGCAGGCGATGGACGGCAAGACCTTCTCGATGATGGTGCGTGGTCTGAACGGACATGGCATTTCTGTTGCGGTGCCGACCTACGATCTGTGCCCGGATGTGACGGTGGAGGAGATTGTCCGGCAGATCCGTCAATGCTGTATCTGGTTGTGGCATCGCTATGAAAAACCACTGACCCTGTTCGGTCACTCCGCAGGCGGCCATCTGACCGCGGCAATGGTGGCGACCGACTGGCGTGACGAAGACGCCTCCCTTCCCGCGGACCTGTGCCGCAAGGGCTATGCCATCAGCGGCGTGTTTGATCTCGCGCCCTTGATCGGCACAAGCATCAATAAGGCAGCCGGCCTCGATGCGGCCTCGGCCACTCATATGAGCCCGCTGCACTGGCAACCGGCCAGAGGCGCGCATCTCACTGCCGCCGTCGGCGGCGAAGAGAGCAGCGAGTTTCTGCGCCAGAGCAGGACGGTGTGTGAAACCTGGGGCGATCTTGGGGTTCACTCAGCCTACCGGGAAATCGATGGGGCCAACCACTTTACCGTACTCGACGATCTCACCGATCCGGACAGCGTCATGGTGCGCGAGATTGCACATCTGGCGCGATCGGGTGCATTGAAGGGTCCATGACCAGCGGCACCTTCCAGGTTGAAGCGCCTTCAGGCAAAGGCGCTGGCGATGAGAACTTTCCGGTCGGATCGTTTCTCCTGCCGGCGCGTTACAGGCCCCATGTTGCGAAGTTCTACGCCTTTGCCCGCACAATTGACGATATCGCCGATGATCCCGAGCTGGCGCCTAACGACAAGGTCGCACGGCTTGAAGCGATGGAAGCGGTGCTGACAGGTGAAGCCGACCCTGAGGGAGCCGGCCTGGAAAAAGCCCGCGCCATCCGCAATAGCCTTCTGGAAACCGATGTCACCACACGCCACTGCTGTGATCTGATTTCCGCTTTCAAGCAGGACGCGGTCAAATCACGCTATAGCGACTGGGCCGATCTGATCGACTACTGCAACCGGTCGGCGTCACCGGTCGGCCGGTATCTGCTCGACCTGCATGGCGACGGAGAGGATGAGTATGTGTATTCCGACGCCCTGTGCAACGCATTGCAGGTGATCAATCATCTGCAGGACTGCGCCGATGATTACGCCACGCTTGACCGGGTATATCTGCCGCTTGACTGGATGGCAGCGGAATCCGCATCGATTGAAGACCTGACGGCACCGCGTGCGACACCGGGACTGCGCCGCGTGATGGACTTGTGCATCAACGGTGTGCGCGGATTGCTGGCAACCAGCCGGGAGCTGCCGCATGCCCTGTCGAGCAGACGGCTGGCACTGGAGTCCGCCGTGATCATTCGGATCGCGGAACGCCTAACAGAAGAACTTGCCCGCCGCGACCCAATCGCTGAGCGTGTTGAACTCACCAAACCCCAGTTCCTCACATGCGGGATCGGCGGCATTTGGACCGGATTGTTCGGGCGGCCCTCCAGAAAAAATGGATAACCTTCTGATCGCCCTTGCAAGTGCCTCGCTTGCCGCATGGGGAATGCTGCTGCTGTTTCGCCATGGATTTTGGCGGGCTGATCAGAGATTGGACGACGAGCCAACTGAACCTGCCCGCTGGCCGGGCGTGGTCGCGCTGGTGCCCGCACGCAATGAGGAAACCTCGGTGGCACACTGTTTGGGCGCACTCGCCGAACAGGATTATCCAGGGCGTTTTTCGGTGATCCTGATCAATGACGGAAGCACGGATAAGACCGCCGAGGCCGCCCGGCAGGCCGCGGGCAAAACTATCGAACATGAACATCACATCAAAGTCATAGACGCCCCGCCGCTGGAAACCGGCTGGGCGGGCAAATTGTGGGCGCTGCAGCACGGCATAGACCATGTCGCCTCAAGCTCTTATGCGGCAGATTATTTCTGGTTCACCGATGCAGACATCGTCAATGAACCTGACACTTTGCGCCGGCTTGTCGCCAAGGCCGAGACGGAAGATCTCGCCATGGTGTCCCTGATGGTCCGGCTCGCCTGCACGTCTTTATGGGAACGGCTGCTGGTGCCGGCCTTTATATTCTTTTTCCAGATGCTCTACCCGTTTCGCGCCATCAACGATCCATCACAATCAGTGGCCGGGGCTGCTGGCGGCTGTGTTCTGGTGCATGGGAGGGCATTGGAACATGCCGGTGGCCTGGCGGCTTTGAAGGACCGGCTGATCGATGATTGTGCCCTCGGCGCCTTGATCAAGGCCCGGGGAAATGGCATCTGGCTGGGGCTTGCAGAGCGCAGCTTGAGTTTGAGGCGCTACACAAAACTGTCGGAGTTCTGGCAGATGGTCGCCCGTTCCGCCTTCGTACAATTGAAGCACTCCACGTGGTTGCTGGCAGGCAGTGTCATGGCCATGGTGGTGACATTTCTCGGTGCTCCGCTGATTGTTCTCACAACTCCATTGCACGGTGATTTGGCGGCCGCTGCAATCGGTGCTGTGTCCTTTGCTCTCATGTCATTGGCCTATCTGCCGACCGTGCGATATCACCGGATGGCGGGCACCAATGCGCTGCTTCTGGCGCCGGCCGCCGCCCTGTATATTTTGATGACCCTGGACTCCGCACGGCGCCACTGGACCGGTCACGGGGCAACCTGGAAGGACCGCGCCTATCAGCCCAAATAATGGGGTTGACGTAAAGTTGCCATTATTTACACATTCTTCTGAAAGCCGTTGCGGGCACGGCAGCCAATGGGTAAGTTCATAGGCAGTATTCTAGAAGATTCTGTGCACTGTCTTGCATTGATGGCCGAGCATGCATCCGACGATAAGTGGTGACACGCCACGTTGATAAAACCAAGGGCTTGAATGAATGCCGGTTTCGACCCCCCTATTGGATAAAGTCGATTGTCCCGAAGACCTCAGAAAGCTCGACAAGAGCCAGTTGAGGACCCTCGCCGATGAACTCAGAGCCGAGACCATTGATGCAGCCGCGGTAACCGGCGGGCATTTCGGTGCGGGACTGGGGGTCGTCGAACTGACGGTGGCACTCCACTATGTGTTCAACACGCCCGACGACCGGGTGGTCTGGGACGTCAGCCATCAGGCTTATCCCCATAAGATACTGACCCGCCGGCGCGATGGTATCCGGTCGATCCGCCAGCGTGACGGGCTTTACGGTTTCACCAAGCGCGCAGAAAGCCCATATGACCCATTCGGCGCCGCGCATAGTTCGACGTCCATATCCGCCGGGCTCGGCATGGCGGTCGCACGTGACCTGAAGGATGGCGACAACAACGTTGTCTGTGTCATCGGCGACGGCGCCATGAGCGCCGGCATGGCGTACGAAGCCATGAACAATGCCGGTGCCCTGGACAGCCGCCTGATTGTCATCCTCAACGACAATGGCATGTCGATTGCGCCGGGCGTCGGCGCGCTGACCAACTATCTTTCCTGGCTGATTTCATCGCGGCCGTTTCTGACCCTTCGGGACACCGCCAAAGTGCTGGCCAACAAGTTCCCGGAGCGCCTGCGCACGGCGGCCGCCAAGGCGGACGAGTATGCCCGTGGGATGGTGTTCGGCGGCACGTTGTTCGAAGAACTCGGCTTCTATTATGTCGGTCCGATTGACGGCCACAATATCGACCTGCTTCTTCCCATCCTGCAGAATGTGCGCGATGCGGATACGGTCGGGCCCATCCTGCTCCATGTGGTGACCGAAAAAGGCAACGGACATCCGTTTGCGGAACCGCACAAGGAAAAATACCACGCGGTTGCAAAGTTCGACCCGGAGACCGGCGCACAGAAGAAATCCAAGCCGAATGCGCCCAGCTACACCAAGGTTTTCGCCCATTCCCTGATCAAAGAGGCGGAACAGGACGAAAGCATTGTCGCGATCACTGCCGCCATGCCGTCGGGCACCGGCCTCGACCTGTTTCAGGAGCGGTTTCCCAAACGGACCTTCGATGTCGGCATCGCCGAGCAGCACGCCGTGACATTTGCCGCAGGCCTGGCCACCGAAGGGATGAAACCATTTGCCACGATCTATTCAACTTTCCTTCAGCGTGCCTATGACCAGATCGTTCATGACGTAGCGCTGCAGAAACTGCCGGTGCGGTTTGCCATCGACCGGGCCGGGCTGGTGGGCGCGGATGGGCCGACCCATGCGGGCAGTTTCGACGTGACCTATCTGGGCTGCCTGCCGAATTTCGTTGTAATGGCGGCAGCTGACGAGGCGGAACTGGTGCATATGGTGGCCACAGCGGTGGAAATCGACGATGGACCATGCGCATTCCGCTATCCCCGCGGCGAAGGCCAGGGGGTGGAACTGCCGGAACAGGGCGTTGCTCTTGAAATCGGCAAGGGCCGTATCATCAAAGAAGGCGCCAAGGTCGCGCTGCTGTCTTTTGGCGCCAAGCTTTACGAATGTCTGAGCGCCGCCGAAGAGCTGCGCACCCATGGTCTTTCTGCGACCGTGGCCGATGCACGTTTCGCCAAACCGCTGGATGAGGATCTGGTGCGGCGCCTGGCGTTGGAGCACGAAGTCTTGATCACCATCGAGGAAGGCGCAATCGGTGGATTTGGCTCTTATGTGCTGCATTTCCTGGCCCGGGAAGGCCTGCTCGACCGATGCGCCAGGATCAGGACCATGACGCTGCCGGACCGCTTCATCAATCACGCCGCACCGGCGGAACAATATCGCGATGCGGAGTTGCAGGCAGACAGCATCGTTGCCGAGGTGTTCAGGGCGCTTGACCGAAACAGCCGGGTGCTCGACCTGAAAGCGAAAGCCTGATCCGGCCGGGATACAACTTCGTCGGGGAATGATTCATGAGCCTTGCCTCGCGATCAGACGTGCCTGCGGCGGTGGCTACCACACAAGACCTGACATATGTCGAAGCCGTGGTCAGGAACGCCAGTTCGTCCTTTTTCTGGGCCATGCGTTCGCTGCCGCTTGATCGGCGACGGGCGATATTCGCGGTCTATGCTTTCTGCCGTGAGGTCGACGACATCGCCGATGGTGAAGAACCACTCGCTGACCGCCACCAGGCCCTGCAGGCATGGCGGGAAGAAATCGATCGTCTTTACACAGGCGCACCGACCGGCCCGATCACCCGCGCCCTGCTCCAGCCTAAGGACATCTTCGCCCTTGAACGGCAGGATTTCATTGCGGTTATCGACGGCATGGAGATGGACGCCGAGGCAGCGATCATTGCGCCCGCCTGGGAGGATCTGCTGGTCTATTGCGACCGGGTCGCCTGCGCTGTCGGCCGGTTATGCGTCAAAATATTCGGCGAACCCGGCGACAATGGGCAGGCGGTCGCCAAGGCTCTGGGCACGGCGCTGCAATTGACCAATATCCTGCGCGATGTGCAGGAGGATGCAGAGCGCGGCCGAGTTTATCTGCCCGCCGAGATCCTCATCCGGCACGGCATCACCGAACGTGAACCGCAGAACATACTGACACATCCAAACCTTCTCGCTGCATGGAGCGATCTGGCCAACAGAACTGCCGAGGCGTTCACCGCAGCGGACGATGCCATGGCGCTTTGTTCGCGTGACGCCATGCGCCCGGCCCGCATCATGATGGAGGTGTATCGGAAGAAGTTTGACAGGATGGTGGCAAAGGCGGTCCATGACCTGCCAAAACCGCCAAACCCAGGCTCGCTCGAACATTATTTCCACAAGGCTGAAAAACTTCTGATCGCCGCCCGTTACGGGTTTACCTGACTGCCATGTCGCGTGTCATCATAGCAGGCGCCGGCCTGGCGGGTCTGGCCTGTGCGGTACGCCTGGCAAAGGCCGGGGTAAATGTCTCGCTGGTCGAAGCAGCACCCCAGGCCGGGGGACGGTGCCGGTCGTTCCACGAGAAGTCCCTCGACACCACCATAGACAATGGCAACCACCTGCTGCTGAGCGGTAATACGGCAGCACTTGGGTTCCTGAAAGAGGTTGGCGCGGAGGACCGGCTGATCGGCCCGCCTGGCGCAGCTTTCCCCTTTGCCGATTTGGCAAGCGGCGAAAGATGGACGGTTATGCCCAACCGGGGGTATTTACCCTGGTGGATCCTGCACCCCGGGCGCCGGGTGGCGGGCACCACACCGATGGATTATCTGTCTGTCGCGCGCATGCTGAAATCCCGTCACGGCGCGTTGTTCACCGATATCGTACAGCCTCGGGGCACTCTTTATGAGCGGTTCTGGGACCCGTTTATCGTTGCCGTCCTCAATGTCCTGCCCGGCGAAGCCGCAGCAGAATTGATCACGCCGGTACTGTGGCAAACATTTGGCCGCGGTGCTGCTGCCTGCCGGCCTCTGGTTGCGCGTCTTGGACTATCGGATACATTCGTTGAGCCGGCGCTGACATATCTGAAGGAACATGGCGGCACTGTCGCGTTCGGGTGTAGGGCCGCCGATGTCACCTTCGACCACGGCTGCGTCTCATCACTGCGATGCGGCACGGACAAGGTCGACCTTGGCCCGGACGACCAGTTGGTCCTGGCTGTGCCGGCTCCGGTTGCCCAGGATATGGTGCCGGGGCTTGAGGCGCCGACCGCCTATTCGTCGATCGTCAATCTGCATTTCAAGGTGCCGGCGGGGCCAAGGCTCGACAGTCCGTTCATAGGCCTTGTCAATGGTCTGGCCCAATGGTTGTTCGTCAGGGATGGAATAGCCTCGGTAACCATCAGTGCGGCCGGCGATGTGGCTGACCGGCCAGGCGACGAGATCGCCCTGCAGGTGTGGCGCGAAATCGCACCGATCATGGATCTGCCGCTGGACCCCCTGCCCCTGAACCGTGTCATCAAGGAACGTCGCGCGACCTTTCGGCAATCGCCTGATCAGGTTGCCCGCCGTCCCGGTACCAGAACCGGTTTCGCCAATCTCTTTTTGGCCGGCGATTGGACAGACACCGGTATCCCGGCAACCATCGAAGGAGCGATTCGCTCCGGTAATACAGCTGCAGATGCGGTACTGAGCGCGCTTGAGCCCGGGCGCTAGGCAATGGCTGTTATGACACGGATCGGCATCGTCACCGGATTGAAGTTCGAAGCGGCAATCCTCAAACGGGTGTGCCGGGGGGCTAGGGTTGAGGCGCCGATAATCCGTTGTGCCGCCGGCCGGGCGGACACCGCCGAGCGCGCGGCCCTCGACATGCTTGATGACGGCGTCGGCGCCCTGGTCAGCTTCGGTATCGCAGGCGCGCTCGATCCGTCGCTGGCGGCCGGCACGCTCCTGCTGCCCGAGAGAATCACAACCACTGATGGAACAACCCACCCAACCGATCACGACTGGTGCGGCCGCCTGATGTCGGCGCAGGCATCCCACGCACCGGTGTCGACGGCAATGCTTGTCAGTGTCGCCGAGCCGGCAGCAAGTGCTGCGGCCAAACGCACGCTGGCCGAGGCCACCGGAGCCGGTGCGGTCGATATGGAATCATGGTCGGTGGCGAATATTGCCAGCTCCCGGAACGTGCCGTTTCTGGCTGTGCGGGCGGTTGCCGATGAAGCCGAACAGGGACTGCCGCGTGCTGCCTTGGTCGCCATGCAGCCGGATGGCTCAATCAGCATAGGGCGGATATTGGCGGCGTTGTTGCGTGCGCCCTGGCAGACCGGCGCTCTGGTGCGGCTTGGACAAAACAACAAACGGGCCAAGATCACCCTGGCCCGTGTCGCTCAACGCGGCCTGCCGCGGTTCGAGTTCGATTAGCCGGCTTTTGCAGGTTTATTGCCGGTTTGAGGAACCTCTTCCATAAACTGGTCGACCTGTTTCTCAAAAACATATTCAGCCGAGCGCTGGTTTTCCAGCGAGATTTCCGGCGCCATGGGCCGTTCCGTATCGACCCCGCGCAGCCAGACTTTCAATGCCTTCAATGGATGTGCAACCGTGTCGGAGACCGCGGTTGGCTCAAATCCGCAATGCACCATGCAGTTGGCGCATTTTTCGTACTTGCCGGTGCCGTAGGTGTCCCAGTCTGTGGTTGCCATAAGATCGGCGAAGGAATTGGCATAACCCTCACCGAGCAGATAGCACGGCCGCTGCCAGCCAAAGATATTGCGGGTAGGGTTGCCCCAGGGCGTGCAGTTATATTCCTGATTGCCGGCGAGAAAGTCCAGATACAGGCTCGACTGATTGAACAGCCAGCCACGGTCCTTGCCCCGGCGGAACACATCACGGAACAGTTCCTTGGTCTCCGTGCGGCGCAGGAAGTGATCCTTGGCCGGCGCACGCTCATAGGCATAGCCGGGAGAAACCGTGACGCCTTCAGTGCCCAGGGTGGACACATAGTCGAAAAATTCAGCGACTTTCTCCGGCACTGCATTGTTGAACAGGGTGCAGTTCACAGTGACCCGGAAACCGCGTGACACCGCAAGCTCGATGGCCTCGACGCAGCGGTCGAAGACCCCTTGCTGGGCAACCGCGTGATCGTGCTCATCGCGCATTCCATCCAGATGAATGGATAATGTCAGATAGGGGCTCGGCGTGAACAGATCGAGCTTCTTCTTCAACAACAGTGCGTTGGTGCACAGATAGACGAACTTCTTGCGCGCGATGATACCGTTGACCACCGCATCGATTTCCTTGTGGATAAGCGGCTCGCCGCCTGGAATCGAGACGATCGGCGCACCGCATTCATCAACCGCAGCGAGACATTCCTCAACGCTCAGCCGACGATCGAGAATCTGTTTGGGATAATCGATCTTGCCGCAGCCCGGACACGCCAGATTGCAACGGAACAAAGGCTCCAGCATCAGCACCAACGGATAATGCGTGTTGCCCTTGAGCTTTTGCTTGAGGATATATGCTCCGACCCGGAGCTGCTGTATCAACGGTACGGCCACTGTTTCGCCCTCGCCTGGTGCGGTCGATCTTTGTTTAAATTACCTTGCGTTCCGCTGAATTACCAGCAGGCACGGCTCGCCGCCGTGGCACGATCTGAGTGCTTGCTTCGCCTGACATGTACTCTTCTAACCCCACAGTCAAGGGATTGTTTGCCGTCATGCCCCAGGCGATCAAACGGTCCTGCCGGTGAACCAGCGAATGAGGTTGGGCAACACCACAAGTGTGCATATCAATGTGAACAGGATGGATATGCCGAGCAGTTCACCCATGCTCGCCATGCCGCGGTGACTGGACATGCTCAGACTGGCAAACGAGCCGATGGTGGTCAAAGCGCTGAGCAACACGGCGCGCGGCGTGTTTGTTTCCATGAGCCCGATCCGGGACTGCGACAACCGGGCGCGGACCACGAGGTGCACGCCTCCGGCCACCCCCAGGCCGATCAACAGGGGTAAAACAATTACATTGGCGAAGTTGAACGGTGTGCCGAGCCATACGGTCGTGGCCAATGTCAGTATCGCCGCCAGCACGATGGGAATGAGTACCAGGATCACATCAATGAGGTTGCGGAGCGTGAGCAGCAGAACCACGATGATCAACACCGCCGCGATCGATGTGGCCTGGACCATGGCGGCAACCACGACATCGGCCGCGCCGAGGATTTCCACCGGGCTGCCGGTGGCCTGGGGCGCGACCTTGAGAACCGCGTCGGTAAATGCACGCATCTTTGTTTGATCGGAGATGTTGTCGGCCGGAAAGACTTCCAGGCGCAGGCGCCCGTCCTGGCTGACATACCGGTCCCGAATGTTTGCCGGCAATGTGGCGACGGTGACTTCCGCTGCCGAGACCAGGTGATTGATACGCATTATCGTCGGCGGAAGCGTCCGGAAAATCGACCGCTCCAGCGTCCGCACGGATGCCGCGTCACCGCCATGCTTTTCGATATAGCCAGACAGCGTCTTGCTCAGAGCCGACGCCGCCTGGGCAAAAGTCTTGTCGGGCAATGCGGCAAGCTGGCCAAGCGTTGTAACTGTGGTCTGAAGCGCCTGCAGCCGTGCCTCATCGCCAATGTCTACCGTAACGGACGGCGGCACCTGCCGCATCGCAACGCGCAATTGCCCTATGACGGGCAGCTTGCGCTCCTGTTCGGTTGGCAGGAAACTGAATATGGAGACCACATGGCCGACCTCGTGGAGCGCTGTCAGGCGGCTTATCAGATCGTCCGCTTCAGCCTCGTTACCGGTCAAAACCTCAGCCAGATAGGGCGTCGTCGTGGCCGTTTCAAAAAGCTCCAGAAAGGTTTGCACGGAGGGGGCGTTTGGGTCTTTGAGCCGGATCGGATCGCCGTCGAAACGAACCTGGGGCAGGAAGAAAACCCCAAAGGCGCAGACCATCAGTGTCACGATCGCAGCAAACACCCGCCAATTGCTGGGACCGGCTTTCAGAGGGTCATCGACCATGTTCATCGGCTTGGCCGCGTGCAGCGGCAGGACCGCAAGAAACGCAGGTAAGACGGTGATCGAGGTGACAAATGCGATCACCATGCCAGCAGCGGAAATCAGGCCGAGCTGTGACATGCCGACAAAGGACGTGGGGGTAAAGGCGAGAAAGCCTAATGCCGCAGCGCCAGTGCACACCGCCAGCGCACCGCCGACCCCTTCAGCGGTGTTGGCGAAAGCCACGGACAGCATCCTGCCGCTGCGTATTTCTTCTTCATAGCGAAGAGCGAAATGAATCGCGAAGTCGATCCCGAGCCCGACAAACAATACCGCGAACGCAACGGAGATCAGATTGAGATAGCCAACGGTAATGGTGGCAAATCCAGCAGTCAGAACCAATCCGATGATCAATGTCGCAAGGGACGCTGTGACCAGCCGCCAGGAGCGCACACCGAAGATCAGCACCAGACTGACCAGGACCAGCGACACGATACCCGCCAGCACCGCGCCGTCGGATACACTGCGCAGTTCTTCCGCGTTGAGAGCGATGTCACCGGTAAACCTGATCCGTACGGTGTCCGACATCAGTGTTTCCGGGTCTTTGGCCAGCAGCCTGGCTTCGGCAATTGCTGCTTCCGCCGGCTCCAGGCTGGTATAATCCAACACCGGCTTCAGGATGATGAACTTGCGGGTGCCACTCCGTTTGCCGGCGTCCGGCACAAGGAATTCAGCCCACCTCATGTCGGTTTTCTTACCCAGGCCATGGTCGCGCACGACCCGATCAAGTTCAGCAAGGAATGGGCTGAATGCGGTAAGTGGCACACCCTGCTGGGCGGAGTAGCCGATCACCTGCATGAACTGACTCAGACCGCGCAATGACTGATCCTGGGCCAGTGCCGCAAGCACCGGTATGCCCGACTGTAACTGCTGTGCCACCGAACGCAGTTCGGCCTCGCCCAGATACAGCAATCCGTGCGCCTCAAAAAACGGATCGATTTCAGGTGCATAAACATCGGAGTACAGATTGGGCCGGCTGCGGAACGAGGCCGCCAACGAACGTGCGGCCTCTACAGCCATATCCGGATCGTCCGCGTCGACAATCACCACGATCGTGTCCTGCAGTTGCGGGAACGCGGCCACAAGATCGTTGAATCTCTGACGGAACGGCAGATCGCGGTCGATCATGCGGCTGGTGTCGGTGTTGACCGACAGGAAGTTCACGGTGACGCCGAGGCTTAGACCGGCCATTATGCAGGCGAGCGCGATCACCAGTCTGGCGTTTTCGACACAAGTCAGAACACAGCCGACGAGAATTTCCGACAAAACCTGCGTCAGTCTGAGCTTGGGAGCCATTCAGGAAACTAAGCCGATTAGTGTTTGGAGAATCAAATGCTGGGCGTAGCGACACCCTAGAGCCGCACAGTAAAATTCTCTACCGCAACACCACAGCAGCGGCAAGTATTACTAGAGCTTTTCAGGTTCATACAGACCGCACATTTCCAACGTGCCGGGCCTGAGTTTGGGAAGAGCTCACTCCGCGGCCGAGCGGCCGGACGGGATGGCGTTTTTGGCAATCCGATATATCGCTTCCCATGCCGGCCCGGGAAACTTGTGCAATCGCTTCATCACATCGCGAAACCCCTCCAGAAACCAGGCCACGTCCTGATCGGAAATGGTCAAAGCCGGGGTGAGCTTTATGGTCGTCATTTGATTGCCGGCGACTTGGGACAGAATATTGTGGTCGGACAGCAAGGGGATGGTGATTGCCTGGCAGAATAAATCCTTGTTCAATCCATTTGTCGTGGTCCACGCGGTCTTCAGCTTAAGTGATTTCGGCTTGCCGAATTCGATCCCCATCATAAGTCCGCGCCAGCGGACATCGTGAATGAACTCAAATTCCGACTTCATGGCGGTCAGTTCCCGGCCGAGCATGTCACCGCGGGCAACCGCAGCGTTGAGCAGGTCTTCGTCATCCATGACCTCCAACGTCGCCAATCCGGCGGCCATCGCCAGAGATCCCTGACCGAAAGTGGAGGAATGCACAACCGCCTGGTCGAGTGAGGAAAACACCTTGTCATAAATCCAGGAACGCATGAGCACCGCCCCCACCGGCACATAACCGCCTGACAGGGATTTTGAAAGAATCACAATGTCGGGCTCAGCATCGTCGGCGTGCTGCATGGCAAGAAAACGGCCGGTGCGGCCCATGCCGGATTGAACCTCGTCAGCGATCAGGAGCGTGCCGTACTGCCGGCACAGACGGCTCGCCTCGGCAAGGTAACTGTCGTCTGCAATATTGGCCCCCTTACCTTGTATTGGTTCGATCATGAACGCGGCCACATTTTTGCCGGACAGAGCCTGCTCAAGTGCTGTCGCATCATTGAAGGGCACTTTCTTGCAGTCCGGCAGGAGAGGACCGAAATCATGGCGAAAGATCTCTCCGCCGTTCAATGACAGCGCACCGTTGGTCAGACCGTGAAAGGCGCTGGACGCATAGACGATGTCCGTGCGGCCTGTCGCCCTGCGCGCAAATTTGATCGCGCTTTCGACCCCTTCTGCACCGGTGTTCGTGAAATAGACCCGATCCAGACCATAGCCAACACGGCGCTTTAGCTCCCGGGCCAGGACCCCGGACAGCAAGGGCGCCTCAATCTGAACAAGGCTAGGGTAGTCCAACGCCATCAGATCGGTCAGCGCCTTGCGAACCGTGGGATGATTGCGGCCGATGTTGAACACCGAGTAGCCGGCAAGCATATCCAGATATTTGACGCCGTTCCGATCCCACAGATAAGGTCCTGAGGCGCTGGTATAGCATTTGTCAAAACCGATGACGCCAAGCGCCCTCGCCCAGCGCGGATTGATATGTTCCGCGTGCAAATCGTAGTTGCCGCCAGCGTGCGCCTCTAGAATTTCCGAAATTTCAAATGCCATCTAAGAAATTATACCGCCCTTTTCCGCGACCGATGCGCTGACATGAAATTGGGCCATGTTCGATCCGTTGTAAAGCTCGGAGCGGAACGTCATCTGGTCATTTGCAGGTCAGCCTCGGGCGTGCACACACATACAGCACCGGCACCGCCGTCAAACCACTCTTTATCAAGGTAAAATTAATCAATTACGGTAACTATTTGGCCCGGGGGACGCGTTCTTTAACTCAGGTGTGCGGGGGTTCATGGCACTAGATATTGCCAGCATTGGCGAGCGGGCCCGCCAAGCGGTGCCTCTGGAACGCCTGATGCAGAATGTCGGCATCCTGGTCCGCTCGTCAGGCGCGGTCCAGACTGACGACCAGAGTGCTTCGAACGGCAATTCGGAAGCGCAGGAAAACGATCCGGAAGCCACACCGGAACAATCAGACAAGCCCGAAGCGAACACAAAACACTACACAGCAGACGAAAACATACCGCTCCGCGCCCGCATGAACGCTTGGTGGCACGGCGATATTATCAATCAGGACGCCGCTCCGCACACCTCGGCGGATGTCGAAACTGTTTCCCCGATCGAAATGACGAGGTGGACCGAACGGCGCATCGAGGTGGTCGAATTTTTGTGGGGCAACGGATTCCTCGAACCAGGCGGCGCGGCAGGCGTTCGCAAATTGTTTTTGCATGTGATGCCAAACTCCAAACAGTCAGTGCTTGACCTAACCACCGGTCTTGGCGGCACGGCATTTACCCTGGCGCATGATCAGAACCTGTGGATGGACGCCCTGGAATGGGATGAAGTACTGAGTGCCGAGGCAAACCGGAGCGCCAATACGGGCGGCCTGGGAGATCAGGTGCCGGTCGGCAATCTCTCGCTCGATGCGATCGACATCGCACAAAAAAAATACAACCTGATCTACTCCCGGGAACGGTTGTTCACAGTCGCCGAGAAAATAGAATTGCTGACCGCTGCGGCCGAGGGCCTGCGGACCGGGGGCAATCTGGTGATTACAGACCTGGTGCTAACCGGCACCGACCGTCTGGACACGGACGGATTTCGAAACTGGGTCCGGTCCGAGCCGATCACACCGCACCCCTGGACCATGGCGCTTTACGTCAAGACCTTGAAGGAACTCGGCCTCGCCGTGGTGACCCGGCAGGATTCAACCGAACAGTATCTCAGCGAGATCAGATTTGGATGGCAAAAAGCCGTGAAACTTCTGGAGAATGGCGAGTTTAACCTCAAACTTGGAGACCAGTTGCTCGCCGAAGGCAAGGTCTGGTCAGGGCGGACAGCAGCCCTAGAAGGGGGCGACCTCGCCCTGTGCCGTTTGATCGCCCGCCGACCCTGAGAATACTCCCCCCTGCCCAACCAGCGTCCGTGGTTTTGACCGCACGTTCGGCTCCTTGATCTATATATCGGCAAAATATATACTTGTTCAGTATATTATCGTTTGATATATAGTCAAACGGAGCGGCCCGGTATCAAGGCCGCTATGCCCGGTGATCCATTCCATGACGGGAAACCTATTATGAACGTGCGGACATTGTGCCTGGCCGTCCTCCAATTCGGTGACGCCACGGGTTATGAGATCAAGAAAATGGTCGAAGACGGCATGTTCAACCACTTTATCGAAGCCAGCTATGGATCAATCTATCCGGCTCTGACGCGCATGTCCGCGGAAGGGCTTGTGACCTGCCGTGCGGAAGTCCAATCAGGCAAGCCGGACAAGAAAGTCTATTCATTGACACAAGCCGGGCGCGACGAACTGGTCAGGGCGCTTGGTCAAACACCGCGTGAGGATAAGTTCAAGTCCGAGTTCCTGTTCGTCATGCTTCTTGCTGATCAACTGCCCAATGAACATATAGCAACCATCTACCGGCAAAGGATCGATCAGATGCGCACCGAGCTGGAACAAATGCGCATATGTGCCGAGAGCAACACCCATGAGGGCGGCCGTTTCGTTGTCGGCTACGGCATCGCAGTCTACGAGGCAGCCGTACATTACCTTGAACAGAATCGTGAGTTTCTCATGCCGACGGATAAACCGGCCGCTGAGCGTTTAACACTTGAGGCCGAGTCTGCAGGGTAAGCTGAAGGTTTAGTACCGATGTCGTCGAAACGCAGAATTTCCAAATCCTATCTCTGGGCGGGCTTGTTTACGCTCGCGATGGGCGCCTGGCTGGCTTCCGGCATGGTGCCGGAGCGCTTGCGCGCTGCCGCCGATTCCGAAACAGCAGACCCAATCGCCTCGGACACCGCAAAACCGGCTGAAGAGTTGTTCCGTGTCAGAGTTACCACTTTTACCGCCCTTCCCAAGCCTGCGGAAATTGCCGTTCGCGGCCGCACCGAAACCTCCCGGCGTGTCGAAGCGCATGCGCGTACTGCAGGCATCGTGGAAAGCATCCCGCATCAGGAAGGCGAAAAAATCTCAGAAGGACAGTTGCTCTGCCGCCTCGATGAAGGCGTGAGGGCAAGCGAGTTGGCGGAAGAAAAAGCCGCGCTGGCCAGCGCCGAGATCGATTTTGCAGCCGCGGATAAACTGGCGCAACAGAATTTCGGTTCCCAAACCAAACGGGCTTCGGAAAAAGCCAAGCTTGACGCTGCGCGCGCATCGGTGGAGCGCATGGAAACCGAGATCGGCTATACATTGATTACAGCGCCGATCACTGGTGTTCTCGAAAGGCAGGTTGCTGAACTCGGGAGCTTTCTGCAGGTCGGCGGCCATTGCGCCACCATTGTCGATCTGGATCCGATGCTCGTGGTGGTGCATGTCGGCCAGCGCGATATCGCCACCATTGTGCCGGGCATGAAGGTCACGGCGGATCTTATCACCGGCCAGACGGCTGAAGGCAAAGTCGCGTTCGTGGCGCCGGCCGCCGACCAGGCGACCCGGACATTCCGTGTAGAGATTGAAATAGAAAATCCGAACCTGACGCTGCGGGCCGGGGTGACGAGTGACGTGCGTTTCAAATTGCCGCCGATCAGCGCACACAAACTGCCGGCATCGGTTTTGACACTAAACGACAACGGCCAGATCGGCATACGCAGTGTCGATGCTGATCACATCGTCCGGTTCAAGCAGGTATCGGTGTTGGAGGATGATCGCGACGGCATCTGGGTCTCTGGTTTACCGGACACCATTTCGATAATCACCGTTGGCCAGGACTACGTGCTCGACGGGCAACGGGTTGATCCGGTCACCACCGGCTTGGAGGCCGTGTCGGGATGATGGGTGCACTCGAAGCGGTTCTGCGCCGACCGCGAACCGTTCTTACCTTGATGATCGTCATGGTGATGGCCGGGGTGTTTACCTACATCACGATCCCCAAGGAAGCCGACCCCGATATACAGGTGCCGGTTCTCTACATCTCCATTCCACTGCAGGGCATTTCGCCCGAGGATGCAGAACGGCTTTTGATCAAGCCGATGGAAGAGGAGTTGCGCGGGCTTGAGGGGCTCAAGCAACTGACGTCAATCGCCTCCCAGGGCCATGCGGCGATCATTACCGAATTCGAAACGGATATCGACCCGCATGTGGCCGGCCAAAAGGTGCGCGAGAAGGTTGACCTTGCAAAGGCCGAGTTGCCGTCGGATGCAGAAGAACCGGTGGTCAATGAAATCAATCTGAGTCTGTTTCCGACCATTATCGTGGCGCTGTCGGGTGAAGTTCCCGAACGCACCCTGCACAGCCATGCACGGATAATTCAGGACGAACTTGAAGCGATTCCCACAGTTCTGGAGGCACGTCTGTCCGGCCAGCGCGAGGAACTGCTCGAAGTCATCATCGACGACCAGAAGCTGCAATCATACAACCTCTCCCAGGCGGAACTGATTGCAACGGTGAGACAGAACAACCGGCTGGTGGCGGCCGGGGCGCTCGACAACGGAACCGGCCGGTTCAACGTCAAGGTGCCGGGCCTGTTCGAAACCGCACGCGATATTTACCAGCTACCGGTCAAGGTATCGGGCGACCGCGTGGTCACACTGGCGGATGTCGCCGATATCAGGCGCACATTCAAGGATCCGACCCGCTATGCCCGGTTCAACGGCAAACCGGCGATCGCGGTCGAAGTGATCAAGCGCATCGGCACCAATATTGTCGAAAACAACCGGCAAGTACGCGCCGTCGTTACTGAGGTTTCAAAGGACTGGCCGAAAGCGGTCCGCATCGACTTCGCCGCCGATGAATCAACCACCATATTCGAGGTTCTCGGCTCTCTGCAATCTGCCATCATCACAGCCATTGCTCTGGTCATGATCATCGTTGTGGCTGCGCTGGGCATGCGTTCGGCGGTGCTCGTGGGTCTGGCCATACCGACCTCGTTCATGGTTGGGTTCCTGCTGATCAACGTGCTCGGCATGACGGTCAATATGATGCTGATGTTCGGCATGGTGCTGACGGTTGGCATGCTGGTCGACGGCGCCATCGTTATTGTCGAATATGCCGACCGGAAGATGGCCGAAGGCCTGGATCGCCAGGAGGCCTATATCCTTGCCGCGAAACGCATGTTCTGGCCGATCGTCTCGTCGACCGGCACCACCCTTGCCGCCTTCCTGCCAATGCTGTTCTGGCCGGGCGTGCCGGGCGAGTTCATGCGCTATCTGCCGATAACCGTGATCATCGTGCTGGCGGCGGCATTGATCACCGCAATGGTGTTTCTGCCTGTGCTCGGCTCCATTTTCGGTAAAACCGAACAGGAAGACACCGCGGCGTTCCGCAAGCTGGCCGGCGCCGAGACCGGCGATATCGGAACGCTCGGAGGGGTGACCGGCATCTATGTGCGCTTGCTTCAGCGGCTGATCAGGCATCCCGCCAAAGTGACCCTTATCGCTCTTTTGGTGATGGGCGGATCGATCTACGCTTTCACCGTCTACAACAAGGGCGTTACCTTCTTTGTCGACACCGAACCAAAACAGGCGCTGGTGATGGTCAGGGCCCGTGGCAACCTGTCTCCCTTGGACAAACTTGCCCTGGCGCGTGAGGTCGAGGAAATTGCGCTCAGCTTCGAAGGGGTCGAGTCGGTGTTTACCGCAGCCGGTTCAGACACCGGAGGCGGATCGAACATCGGATCCGGCGCCGGCCTCGATGTGCCCAAGGACCTGATTGCCCAACTGACCGTCGATCTGAAGCCATTCGAGCAACGCCGCAAAGGTGCCCTGATCCTCCAGGACATTCGCGACCGCACCGCCACCCTGCCCGGCATCAAGGTCGAGGTGCGCAAGCGCCAGGATGGTCCGCGCACCGGTAAGGACATCCGTCTTCAGGTCAGGTCGAACGACCGCGAACTGGCGGTCGCTGCGGCAAAGCGGGTACGCGCGCATCTCGAGGCCAAAGTTACCGGCCTGATCGACATTGAGGACGAATCGCCGCTGCCGGGCATTGAATGGGTGCTGAATGTCGACCGGGCCGAGGCCGGGCGCTTCGGCACGGACATCGTATCGGTCGGCGCACTGATCCAACTGGTGACCAATGGCGTTCTGGTGGGAACCTATCGCCCCGACGATTCCCGCGACGAGGTCGATATCCGGGTTCGCCTGCCTAAGGCACAGCGGTCCCTTGGCCGGCTCGATGAACTGCGCCTGCAAACCCAAAACGGTCTGGTGCCGGTAACCAACTTCACATCCCGCACACCCCAGCAAGCGGTCGATTCGATCATTCGCATCGACGGCAAGTCATCGGTCTATGTCAAGGCGAATACGGTCGAAGGGGTCCTGGCAGACGACAAGGTGAAGGAGCTGACCGCCTGGCTGCAGACACAGACCTGGCCGGACGGCGTACAGTTCAAATTCAGGGGTGCAGACGAAGAGCAGAAGAAATCGTCGGCATTTTTGACCAAGGCCATGCTGGTCGCCCTGTTCTTAATGTTCATTATCCTGCTGACACAGTTCAACAGCTTCTACCACACCGCCATAACGCTCTCGACCGTGGTCATGTCGGTGGTTGGCGTCATGCTCGGCATGATCATTGCCGGACAGCCTTTCTCGGTGATTATGACTGGTACCGGCGTGGTGGCGCTGGCCGGCATTGTCGTCAACAATTCGATCGTGCTGATCGACACCTATCACCGGCTGCGCGAGACCGGACTGGACGTCGTGCAATCGGTGCTCCGGACCGCAGCACAGCGGCTACGGCCGGTCATGCTGACCACCATCACCACCGTGTGCGGTCTGCTGCCCATGGCGCTGCAATTCAACGTCGATTTCCCCGCGCGGACGGTTCATTTCGGCAGCGTCACGTCGATCTGGTGGGTGCAACTGTCGACCGCGATCATTTCCGGCCTCAGCTTTGCAACCCTGCTCACCCTGGTGCTGACCCCGGTGTGGATCGCCGCACCGACGGTGTACGGGGATATGTATCGTGGCTGGAGGGCACGCAGACAAACCGGCGGCGGAACCGCGCCGGTGCAGCAGAACGCCCAGGCAGTGGAGAGAAAGCCCGGGCGAAAAACAAAACATCCAGCGGGACCACGGCCGGTGCCTGACGCTGCCGAATAATGCTTTGCGCGTGGGCGTGCACCTGAAACATACGAAACACAATTCAGTGTTTTCTGAAATATCGCTGAAACAGGCGATGCTTACATCGCTTCCTGAGTGACCACGAGATTCCGGACTACACAGCGGATAAGACCGCTGATCCGGACACACCCTCACCAGGAGCATACTTCATGGCAAAATACCGACATAACCTGCCCCAGATGTCCGGCGATCTGTTTCTCACCGATGGCGGCATTGAAACTTACCTGGTTTTCCAGCAAGGCATCGACCTGCCGGAATTTGCAGCATTCGACCTTTTGAAGGACGAGGCCGGGCGCACCACCGTCAGGCAGTATTACGAGAACTACATTTCCATCGCCAAGCGCAGAAAGGTCGGCTTCGTGCTCGAAAGCACGACCTGGCGCGCCAATCCGGACTGGGCTACCAAAATCGGCTACTCGACCGAAGCCCTTGACCAGATGAACCGCAGATCGATCGAACTGCTACAGGAGCTGCGTGACGAGCACGAAGATGTTGCAACCCCCATGGTAGTCAGTGGCTGCATCGGGCCGCGTCATGACGGTTACAATCCTGAAGAGATCATGGGCGAATCCGTCGCGCAGGACTATCACACCGCACAAATTCAAAGCTTTGCCCAGGCGGGCGCTGATATGGTGACCGCGATCACCATGACCAATGTGCCCGAAGCGGTCGGCATCACTCGTGCTGCTCAACAGGCAGGCATGCCGGTGAGTATTTCCTTCACGGTCGAGACCGACGGCAGGTTGCCGACAGGCATGCCGCTCAGCGAAGCGATCGCCCAGGTGGATGCCATAACCGACAACGGGCCGGCCTATTACATGATCAATTGTGCCCATCCGACACATTTCGAGGACGCGTTGGCGAAGGGCGAAAGCTGGGTCAACCGGGTTCGCGGTCTCAGGGCCAATGCGTCAACCATGAGCCATGCAGAGCTGGATAACTCTGAAGTGCTCGACGAAGGCAACCCGACCGAACTCGGTGGCCAGTATCGCCAACTGCGAAACAAACTGGGCCATATCAATGTACTGGGTGGATGCTGCGGCACCGATCATCGCCATGTAGAAGCGATTTGCCTCGCCTGTGCTGCTTAGCGTCACCCTCTGGAGCCCGGTGGAACACTCCCCGCAATATTTCCGCCGCCGGGCTCCGGTTTATTTTACCAACCCGCCTAGAGCGCTTCATGTTCATACGGAATCAGTTTGACCGGGTTTTCACGTCTGCTGGCAAGGCACGGGTCCCGCCGTGGACTGTCTGTCCACAAGGGGGACGTAACGCCGACAGCGGGCGTGAAAACCCGGCCTTCGGTGGGCCAAACCGGCTCGCCGGCGGTGTTGCGATGCTTGCCCGATGCACCGCATCGC